>Ga0183095_10007_pt6 | contig 415425 bp, 404 predicted proteins | sample BioMet4_FD_130346 | JGI IMG/M metagenome (GOLD analysis project Ga0183095, IMG submission 130346) | Microbial communities from bioreactor (seeded with sewage sludge) at LBNL, California, USA - Biofuel metagenome 4 (v2) (version 3) | ecosystem: Engineered > Bioreactor > Anaerobic > Unclassified ...
TCTGCCAGAGACAAGCCCATCATAGCCAGCTTATGCTCGACTTCTTCAAGGGACTTGCGGCCGAGGTTGCGGACCTTGATCATCTCGTCCTGGGTCTTGGAGATGAGGTCGGACACGGTGTTGATATTTGCGCGCTTGAGACAGTTGAAACTGCGCACGGAAAGGTCCAGTTCCTCGATGGTCATGTCCAGCACCTTGTCCCGGGTGTTGTCCACATGCTCGACAACGGTGGAACTGGCGCCGATCTTGTCGGACAGATCCGTAAACAGGGTGAAATGATCGCAGAGGATCTTTGCGCCCAGGGAAAGCGCGTCACGGGCGGAGATGGTCTTGTCGGTCCAGACCTCGATGGTGAGCTTGTCAAAGTCCGTCTGATTGCCCACACGGGTATTCTCGACGGTGTAATTGACCTTCAGCACCGGAGTGTAGATGGAATCGACAGGGATCGTGCCAATGGGCATCTGAGCGTTCTTGTTCTTGTCCGCGGCTACATAGCCCCGGCCATGGTCGAGGACGAGCTCCATACTCAGCGCGCCGTCCGGCCCCAGGGTCGCGATGGGCTGTTCAGGATTGAGGATCTCCACCTCGCCGTCGGCCTTGATGTCGCCGGCGGTGACGACGCCCTCTCCGGAGGCTTCAATATAGATAGTCTTGGGGGCGTCGGAATGGAGGCGGGCGATGATGCTCTTGACGTTCAGAACGATCTCCGTCACATCTTCCTTGACGCCGGGGATGGTGGAAAACTCATGCTGGATGCCGGCGATCTTGATACTGGTGACAGCCGTGCCGGGCAGCGAGGACAGGAGGACCCTGCGCAGAGAGTTACCAAGGGTCGTGCCGTAGCCACGCTCAAGCGGTTCAACGATATACTTGCCGTAGGAACTGTCGGTAGGTGTCTCGATGCACTCGATACGCGGCTTTTCTATTTCGATCATATTGTTTTAACCCTCCTTATTAAGTTGCTGTGCCAGGAATGGCGCAGGTAATGAGTCAGCTTACCAATCCGAGGGTATTAATTATTTGGAGTACAGCTCGACGATGAGGTGCTCCTCCACAGGCAGATCGATATCTTCCCTAGCGGGAACGGCCACAACCTTGGCGATCATATTGTTTGCGTCGTACTCAAGCCACTTCGGCGCGGGACGGAAAGCGTTGGCCTCGATGTTGGCCTTCAGCTTGTCAAGGCTCCGGCTGGAATCCTTGAGGGTGATGACCATGCCGGGCTTGACCTGATAGCTGGGGATGCTGACCTTGCGGCCGTTGACGGTGAAGTGGCCGTGGGTGACCAGCTGCCGCGCCTCGGCGCGGCTCATGGCGAAACCGAGACGGTACACCACGTTGTCAAGGCGGCTCTCGCAAAGGGCGAGCAGGTTATCGCCGGTCTGGCCGGGGCGGCGGGCAGCCATATCGAAATAGCTGCGGAACTGGCTCTCCAGAATGCCGTAGTACCGCTTCGCCTTCTGCTTTTCGCGCATCTGCTGGCCATACTCGGAATTCTTGCTGCGGCCCTGGCCGTGCGCGCCGGGCGCGAAGCCACGGTTTACCATCGCGCACTTATCGCCATAGCAGCGGTCGCCCTTGAGAAAGAGCTTCTGGCCCTCTCTGCGGCACAGGCGGCAGACTGCTTCAGTATATCTTGCCATATTGTCTCTCCTCCTTCAATTACACACGACGACGTTTGGGAGGACGGCATCCGTTGTGGGGGATGGGCGTGACATCCTTGATCATCGTTACTTCAAGACCTGCGGTCTGCAGGGCGCGGATGGCCGCCTCGCGGCCGCTTCCGGGTCCCTTGACAAAGACCTCGACGGTCTTCAGGCCATGCTCCATGGCGGCCTTGGCCGCAGTCTCGGCCGCGGTCTGCGCCGCGAAGGGGGTAGACTTCTTGCTGCCGCGGAAACCCATTCCGCCGGCAGAGGCCCAGGAAAGCGCGTTGCCCTGGGTATCGGTGATGGTGACCATGCTGTTGTTGAAGGTAGAGTTGATATGAACCTGGCCCTTCTCGATGTTCTTCTTTTCCTTGCGGCGAGTCCTTACGACTTTCTTCTGGTTAGCTGCCATAATCCATATCCCTCCCTTACTTCTTCTTATTGGCTATGGTGCGTTTCGGGCCCTTGCGGGTGCGCGCGTTGGTCTTGCTGCGCTGGCCGCGGACGGGCAGGCCGCGTCTGTGGCGGATGCCGCGGTAGCAGCCGATCTCGGTGAGACGCTTGATGTCCAGCGCCACGGAGCGGCGCAGGTCGCCTTCCACGATATAGTCGTGGTCGATGCACTCACGCAGCTTGGCCTCGTCCTCGTCACTGAGATCCTTGACGCGGATGTCGGGATTAATTCCGGTTTTTTCAAGAATTTTTTTCGCGCTGGTTCTGCCGATGCCATAGACATAGGTGAGACCGATTTCGATTCTCTTGTCCTTGGGCAGGTCAACGCCGGCTATACGTGCCATACTTTTTTATCATCCTTTCGATAACGATTCCGCATTGGCGGATACGGAGACTTATTCCCGCCGGAGGGAGCCTCCGTTCCATGCGGGATTCTTTTTTAGGACAGGAGCCGATCAGCCCTGTCTCTGCTTATGCTTGGGGTTCTCGCAAATAACCATGACTCTGCCCTTGCGCTTGATGATCTTGCACTTCTCGCACATGGGTTTCACGGAAGGTCTGACTTTCATGTGTAATACCTCCTACTTACTTCTCCAGGTGATGCGGCCGCGGGTCAGATCATACGGGGACATCTGCACCGTGACTTTGTCGCCGGGGAGGATCCTGATAAAGTTCATCCGGAGTTTTCCGGAGATGTGCGCCAGAATGGTGTGGCCGTTTCCGATATCCACAGTGAACATGGTGTTGGGCAGGGATTCGACTACCGTGCCCTCGAGTTCGATTACATCGTCTTTTGCCAAAGTAACATTCCTCCAAAGTCGGTCGTTGGACGCAAGCGTCACAAATCCTCTGCCATTGTGAGTATTTCGGGTTCCCCGTCGGTAATCAGGATCGTGTTTTCGTAGTGGGCGGCCCAGGAATGGTCCGCTGTCACCACTGTCCATTCATTGGACAAAACTTCGATCTCGTAACCGCCGGCGCAGACCATTGGTTCCACCGCGATGGTCATACCGGGGACGAGCCGCGGGCCGTGTCCGGGGATGCCGTAGTTCGGCACCTCGGGGGCCTCGTGCATCTCCCGCCCCACGCCGTGCCCCACGTAATCGCGCACGACCGAGAAGCCGCGAGCTTCCACATATTCCTGTACGGCGGCGCCGATATCGGAAATACGGTTGCCCGCGCGGGCCATTCTGATGCCCTCGAAAAAGCTCTGACGGGTCACGTCGATGAGCTTTTGCGCTTCCGGGCTGACGTCGCCGCAGGGGAAGGTCCCCGCGCAGTCGCCGACGAAGCCCTCGTAGGTCGCGCCCACATCCAGTGAAACGATGTCGCCGTTCTGCACCCGCCGGTGGCCGGGGATGCCGTGAATGATCTCGTCGTTCAAAGATACGCACGCGCTGGCTGGGAACCCGCCGTAGCCCAAAAAGGTCGGGCGGGCTCCGCTTTTGACGATAAACTCATGCACTTCCCTGTCGATCTGCTTGGTGGTCACGCCGTCATGCACGGCCTGGCGCGCGATGGTCCGCGCGCCCGCCGTGATTCTGCCGGCGCGGCGCATGTGCTCGATATCGCCGGGAGATTTGATGATAATGGGGTCTCTCGACATATCAGATACCCAGGGTCGTTCTAATGACCGCCGTGGTTGCCTCGATGGAGGGTTGGTTGTCCACGGATCTGAGCTTGCCTCTGGCCTCGTAGAAGGCCTTCAGCGGCTCGGTTTCCTTGTGATAGGTCTCCAGACGGGCCTTCACCGTTTCGGGGGCGTCGTCCTTGCGGATGGTCAGCGCCGCGCCGCAGTTGTCGCAGACACCGTCGGTTTTCGGCGGGTTGGAGACAATGTGGAAGGTCGCGCCGCAGTTGGGGCAGGTACGCCGGCCGGCCATGCGCCCGATGATGACCTCGTCCGCGACCTCGAGGGAGAGCGCGCAGTCGATCTCGATGCCGCCCTTCTCCATGGCCTCGGCCTGGGGGATGGTGCGGGGCACGCCGTCCAGAATATAGCCCTTGGCGCAGTCGGGCTCGGTCAGACGCTCGGCAATGATGCCGATGATAACCTCGTCCGGTACCAGCGCACCGGCGTCCATAAAGGCCTTGGCCTTCAGACCCACGGGGGTGCCGTTTTTCACGGCGGCGCGCAGGATGTTGCCGGTCGAGACGGTGGGAACGTCCAGGAGCTTGGCGAGGATATCCGCCTGTGTGCCTTTTCCGGCGCCGGGGGCGCCCAAAAGAATCAGCTTCATTTCGTTACCCTCCCGAATCAACTCAGGAATCCCTTGTAGTTGCGCATCAGCATCTGTGCTTCCAGCGCACGGACCGTTTCAAGCGCAACGCCCACCACAATGATGATGGAGGTGCCGCCGAAGCTGAAGCCGGTCTTGGTGCCAATATCGCTGAACATCGAGACAAAAATGGGGACAATCGCGACAATGCCCAGATAGATGGCGCCGAACAAGGTAATCTTGTTGAGAACACGCTGTAAGAACTCGCTCGTGGGCTTGCCGGGGCGGTAGCCGGGGATATAGCCGCCGTTCTTCTTCAGGTTGTTGGACACCTCGATGGGATTGAACTGGATCGTGGCGTAGAAGTAAGAGAAGAAGATGATCAGCAGGAAATAAATCAGCGCGTATACCCAGGTGTTCGTATCGAAAACGTGGGTCATCAGCCAGCTGTCCTTCCACTTGGTAACAAAGGCGCAGATGGTGGCCGGGATGGCCGCGATGGACTGGGCGAAGATGATGGGCAGGACGCCGGACATATTCACCTTCATCGGAAGGTGGGTGGACTGGCCGCCGTACATCTTGCGTCCCACGACGCGCTTGGAATACTGAACGGGGATCCTGCGCTCGGCGTCGTTGACGATGACGATGAGCACGATGATGGCGAGAATACCGATGAGCATCAGCACCGCGCCCCACCACTGCAGCTCGCCGGAGCCGACGTTGCGAACGGTGGTAACGATGGAGTTGGGGATGCGGGCAACGATGCTGGCGAACAGGATGATGGAAATGCCGTTGCCGATACCGAATTCGGTGATCTGCTCGCCCATCCACATGATGATCGCGGAGCCGGAGGTGAAGGTCAGGATAATGACGATCGCCGCCCAGATGCTGGAGGCATAATCGGGCTGGATAATCGAGTAGTTCTTCATCAGCATGTAGTAGGCAAAACCCTGCAGCAGGCCGATGAAGACGGTGGAATAACGGGTGATGGATTCCAGCTTCTTTTTGCCGTCTTCGCCCTCGTCCTTCTGGAGACGCTCCAGCGCGGGGATGGCGATGGCAAGCAGCTGGATGATGATGGAGGCGTTGATGTAGGGCTGAATGGACAGCGCGAAAATCGTGGCCTCGGAGAAAGCGCCGCCGGACATGACGTTCAGCAGGCCCAGGACGGTGTTCTGCATCTGCTCAAAGTAGTTCGCAAGCAGGTCTGTGTTGACATACGGGACCGGCACGGAATTTCCGAGACGGTAAAGCAGGACGATGAGCAGTGTGAAGAGGATCTTCTTGCGCAGCTCTTCGATTCTCCATGCGTTGCGTAATGTCTTAAGCACTTCAGACCACCTCTGCCTTTCCGCCAGCCGCCTCGATCTTCTGTTTCGCGGTCTCGGAGAAAGCGGAAGCCTTTACGGTGAGCTTCTTGGTGATCTCGCCGCGTCCGAGGATCTTCACGCCGTAGCGGCACTGAGACAGGACGCCGGCGTCCAGCAGGACCTTGACATCCACTTCGGCGCCGTCCTCAAACTTGTTGAGCGCGGACACGTTGATGGCCTCAAGGGGCTTTGCGAAAATGTTGTGGAAGCCTCTCTTGGGGATACGGCGGGCAAGCGGCATCTGGCCGCCTTCAAAACCGATACGGGTGCCGCCGCCGCTGCGGGCCTTCTGGCCCTTGTTGCCGCGTCCTGCGGTCTTGCCGTTGCCGGTTGCGTGACCCCTGCCCTTGCGCTTATCCACATGGGTGGAGCCGGCGGCGGGAGAAAGTTCATTGATATACATTTCTCATGCCCTCCTTATTCTTCTGTTACCTGGAGGAGGTAGCCGATCTTGGCTATCTTGCCCCTGGTCTGGGGGTTGTCGGGCTGCACGGTCTCGTTGCCGATCTTGTGCAGACCCAGAGAGTTGGCGGTAGCGATATGATTGTCAAGTCTGCCGTTGAGGCTCTTGACCAGCTTAATCTTCAGATTCTTTGCCATGTCGCGTCCCCCCTTAATCCACGATCTCGCCGGCGGTCTTGCCTCTGACGGCGGCGACCTGAGAGGCGTCGCGCAGGGACTTCAGACCTTCCATCGTAGCGGCAACCACGTTGGCCGGGTTGCTGGTACGCAGGCACTTGGCGCGGATATTCTTGATTCCGGCAGCCTCGACCACCGCGCGGACGGAGCCGCCGGCCAGAACGCCGGTGCCTTCGGGAGCGGGCTTGAGCAGGACGCGGCCTGCGCCGAACTCGCCGATGACCTCGTGGGGAATGGTGTTGCCGTAAAGCGTAACCTTGACAATATTCTTCTTCGCGTCCTCAAGGCCCTTGCGGATGGCCTCGGAAACTTCGCCGGCCTTGCCCAGGCCGAAGCCCACGCGGCCCTTGCCGTCGCCGATGACGCACAGCGCGGAGAACTTCTGGACACGGCCGCCCTTGACCGTTTTGGAAACGCGGTTGAGGGAGACGACCTTCTCGGTAAACTCGGAGGGTTCCTCGTCGCGGCCGCGGCGGTCCCTTCTATCGTTGTTGTAAGCCATTTCGTTCTCCCCCCTTAGAATTTCAGGCCGCCCTCGCGGGCGCCTTCTGCCAGAGACTGGACACGGCCGTGATAGATGCAGCCGCCGCGATCGAACACCACATTCTCCACGCCCTTTGCCAGCGCGCGCTCTGCGATGGTCTTGCCGACCTTGGCCGCGGCTTCCTTGTTGCCGCCCTGTCCCTCAAAGCCCTTCTCAACGGTGGAAGCGGAACAAAGCGTCTCGCCGGCCACATCGTCGATCACCTGGGCATAGATATTGTTTTCACTGCGGAATACGCACAGACGGGGTCTCTCGGCGGTGCCGGAGATCTTGCCGCGTACTCTGGTGTGGCGCTTTATGCGCTGTCCTTTGGTATCAGGTCTTTTAATCATTCAGGCACGCCTCCCCTTACTTGGCACCGGTCTTGCCTTCTTTGCGGCGGATGTGTTCGTAGTCGTACTTGATGCCCTTGCCCTTATAGGGTTCCGGCGGTCTCTTGCCACGAACTTCTGCTGCAAACTGGCCGACCTTCTGCTTGTCGATACCCTTGATAACGATATGGTTCGCGTCGGGCACGTCGATCTGGATATCGTCCGTCTCCGAGACGATGACCTGGTGCGAATAGCCCAGGTTCATAACCAGATTCTTGCCTTCCTTGGCGGCACGATAGCCGACGCCGTTGATCTCCAGATTCTTGGAGAATCCTTCGGTCACGCCCGTCACCATGTTGTGGATGAGGGTGCGGGTCAGACCGTGAAGACTGCGGTTTTCCTTCTCGTCATTGGGACGCTCGACGTGGAGGATGCCGTCGTCGATGGTGATCTTCATCTGCGGGACCAGCGTCTGCTCGATGGTGCCCTTGGGGCCCTTCACGGTGACGTGGTTGTTCTCGCCGAGCTTCACTTCGACGCCTGCGGGGATGGTGATGGGAGCTCTACCAATTCTTGACATTTTCAGTGTACCCCCTTACCATACGAATGCCAGGACTTCACCGCCGACATTCTGCTTGCGAGCTTCCTTGTCGGTCATGATGCCCTTGGAGGTTGAAATGATTGCAATGCCCAGGCCCTTGAGAACCTTGGGCAATTCGTCTGCGCCGGCATAGACGCGCAGGCCGGGTTTGGAAACGCGGCGGAGGCCCTGGATGGCCTTCTCCTTGCCGGGGAGATACTTGAGCGCGATGCGGATGATGCCCTGGGTGCCATCATCGATGATCTGGAAGTTCTTGATATAGCCTTCGTTCAGCAGAATTTCGGCAATGGACTTCTTCATCTTGGAGGCGGGGACATCGACTGTCTCATGCTTCGCGGTTCCGGCGTTGCGGATGCGGGTGAGCATGTCGGCAATGGGATCGGTGATTTGCATTGAGTTTTCCTCCTTATTAGAGTTACCGCAGTTTGCGGTGTTGGCGGCGAGGTTCCGAGCCAATACATGATTGGCCTCGGCCTTTCGTCGTCGGCGCAGGGCGCGAATTTGCGGGGGATGGATTTATCTTTGCAGGGGCGGCACTGTGTGGCCGCCCGCACAGAAGAACAGACTTGCTGCCAGTACAGGAATTTTTTGCGAGAGAATCTCGAGACGGCGCCGCTGTGCTTATTGCACGGCAAGCCGGTGAGAGAAAGTATCGCGGAAAATTACCAGCTGGCTTTTCTCACTCCGGGGATCTCGCCCTTGTATGCCAGCTCGCGGAAGCAGATACGGCAGATGCCGTAGTTGCGGAGGTAGGCATGGGGGCGGCCGCAGATCTTGCAGCGGTTGTACTGACGGGATGAGTACTTAGCCGGCCGTTTCTGCTTAATTTTCAGTGATGTTTTTGCCATTACTAATTCTCCTCCTTATCAGCCCATGAAGGGAGCGCCCATAAGCTTCAGCAGCTCGCGGCCCTCTTCGTCGGTGGCTGCAGTCGTGGTGATGGCGATGTTCATGCCGCGCAGCTTCTCGATCTTGTCGTAGTCGATCTCGGGGAAAATGATCTGCTCCTTCAGGCCGAGGCTGTAGTTGCCGCGGCCGTCAAACGCGTCGGCCGAGATGCCGCGGAAGTCGCGGACGCGGGGCAGCGCGATGTTGAAGAGCCTGTCCAGGAACTCCCACATCCGGTTGCCGCGCAGCGTGACCTTGACGCCGACGTGCATCCCCTCGCGCAGCTTGAAGTTGGCGACGGACTTTTTGGCGACGGTGGCCACCGCGTGCTGGCCGGTGATGTTGGAAATATCCTTCACGACCGCGTCCAGCGCCTTGGCGTTTTCCTTGCAGTCGCCGCAGCCGACGGAGACGACGATCTTGTCGATCGTGGGGATCTGCATGGCGGACTTGTACTGGAACTTTGCCATCAGAGCGGGAGCGACTTCCTTGACGTACTTTTCTTTCATGGAAGGCATATCAGACATTTCTTGTCACTCTCCTCTCTCACATCTCCGCGCCGCACTTGAGGCAGACGCGGGTCTTTTTGCCGTCGGCCAGCTTGTGGGCGACGCGGGTCGGCTTGCCGCACTTGGGGCAGACGAGCTGAACCTTGCTGACATAAATTGGGGTCTCAACCTTGATGATGCCGCCCTGATCGCCCTGCTTCTTGGGAGCCTGGTGCTTGGTGGCGACGTTTACGCCCTCGACGATGACCTTATTGTTTTTCGGGTCGGCGACGAGGACCTTGCCGGTCTTACCCTTGTCCTTGCCGGACAGAACGATGACTTTATCGTCTTTTTTGATGTTCATATTCTCTGTACCCTCCCTTAAATCACTTCGGGAGCCAGGGACAGGATCTTCATGTATTCCTTGTCTCGCAGCTCACGGGCAACGGGTCCAAAGATACGGGTGCCGCGGGGATTCTTGTCGTCGCCGATGAGAACGGCTGCGTTCTCGTCGAAACGGACATAGGTCCCGTCAGCGCGGCGGACCGGCTTGACTGTGCGGACGACCACTGCCTTAACGACGTCGCCCTTCTTGACCTGGCCGCCGGGAGCGGCCTTGCGGACAGAAGCGACGACCACGTCACCGATGCTGGCGTACTTGCGCTTGGAGCCGCCCAGTACGCGGATGCACTTGATTTCTTTTGCGCCGGTATTGTCGGCGACCTTAAGATAACTTTCCTGCTGTATCATTATGCCGCCTCCTTACTTCGCTTTTTCTACGATTTCGACCACGCGCCATCTCTTGTCCTTGGACAGGGGGCGGGTCTCCATCACGCGGACGATATCGCCCTCATGGCACTCGTTGTTCTCATCGTGAGCCTTGAGACGGTAGGTCCGGCCGATAATCTTCTTGTAAGTTTTGTGGGCAACACGGTCCTCGACGATGACGACCACGGTCTTGTCCATCTTGTCGGACACCACTTTTCCGACGCGGGTCTTGCGGGAAGTCGTTCTTTCTTCACTCATTTTAACTTACCTCCTCACTGCTCGAGTTCTTTTTCGCGGATGACAGTCTTGACTCGCGCAATGTCACGACGCACGGCGGAAATCTTGTTGGGATTATCGAGATGATTGGTGGCATGCTGCATACGGAGCATGAACAAGTCCTTCTTCAGGTCGACAAGCTTGGTATTCAGCTCGTCAACGGACATGGAACGTATTTCGTTTGCCTTCATCTTATTCACCAACCTTCTCGGTCTCTTCGCCCTTCTTGACGATCTTCGTCTTGATGGGCAGCTTATGGCTGGCAAGCCGCAGCGCTTCCTTGGCCGCGTCGTCGCCCACGCCCGCGATCTCGAACATGACGCGGCCGGGCTTGACGACGGAGACCCAGTATTCGGGGGAGCCTTTGCCGGAGCCCATACGGGTCTCGGCGGGCTTCTGGGTGACGGGCTTGTCAGGGAAAATCTTGATCCAGACCTGGCCGCCGCGCTTGGTGTAGCGGGTCATAGCGACACGGGCCGCCTCGATCTGATTGGAAGTAACCCAAGCCGGCTCCAGAGCCTGAAGGCCGTACTCACCATAGGAAACAACATTGCCGCGGGTCGCTTTGCCCTTCATACGGCCGCGCTGAACCTTGCGGTACTTCACTCTCTTAGGCATTAACATTACTTGTTTCCTCCTTCCTGAGGAGCAGTGGGCGCAGTGGGCGCCGCGGGCGCCGCGGGCGCTGTGGGAGCTGCGGGAGCCGCCGGACGCGGGCCGCGGTTGTAGCCGCCCTGAGGCGCGGGACCGCGATTATAGCCGCCCTGAGGCGCGGGGCCGCGGTTGTAGCCGCCCTGAGGCGCGGGGCCGCGGTTGTAGCCGCCCTGAGGCGCGGGGCCGCGGTTGTAGCCGCCCTGAGGCGCGGGGCCGCGGTTATAGCCGCCCTGAGGCGCGGGACTGCTGTTGTAGCCGCCCTGAGGCGCGGGGCCGCGGTTGTAGCCGCCCTGGCCGCCTGGGCCGCGGTTGTAGCCGCCCGGGCCGCCCGGGCCGCGGTTGTAGCCGCCCTGGCCGCCTGGGCCGCGGTTGTAGCCGCCCCTGCGATCGTCACGGTGATCGTCGCGGCGGCGGCGGTCGGTGGCGGGCTTGGATAGATCCATGGTGCGCGGCGTGCTGCGCAGCGTCTGGGAAAGGACCTCGCCTTTGTAGATCCAGACCTTGACGCCGATGCGGCCGTAAGTGGTGGCAGCCTCGGCAAAGCCGTAGTCGATGTCGGCCCGGAGGGTCTGCAGGGGGATGGTGCCCTCGTGGTACATCTCGGTGCGGGCGATCTCGGCGCCGCCGAGACGGCCGCCGCACTTGACCTTGATGCCGCGGGCGCCCATTCTCATGGCGCGGCCGATGGCGTTCTTCATGGCGCGGCGGAAGCCGATGCGCTTCTCCAGCTGCTGGGCGATGTTCTCTGCCACGAGCTGAGCGTTGGTATCGGGGGTACGGACTTCGACGATGGACAGCGCCACCGGCTTGCCGATCAGCTTTTCCACTTCGAGGCGGAGACGCTCGATCTCCTGTCCACCCTTGCCGATGACCACGCCGGGTCTGGAGCAGTGGATATAGATGCGAACCTTCGCAGAATCACGCTCGATCTCAATGGTGGGGACACCGGCGGAATAAAGGGCCTTCTTGAGATACTTGCGGATGCTATAATCTTCGACGATCAGGTCGCCGACTTTGTCCGGACGGGCATACCATCTGGAATCCCAGTCCTTAATGACGCCTACGCGCAGTCCATGCGGATTAACTTTCTGTCCCATAATTCTGCCTCCTTCCCTTATTCTTTCTCAGCCACGACGATGGTGATGTGGCTGGTGCGTTTGTTGATGCGATACATACGGCCCTGCGCTCTGGGCATACCGCGCTTAAGGATGGGGCCGGCGCCGGCGTAAACTTCGCTGACATAGAGCTTTTCGGGGTCCATTTCGAAGTTGTTCTCAGCGTTCGCGCAGGCGGACTTGAGCAGCTTCGTCATCAGCTCACAGGCGGCTTTGGGCGTATTCTCCAGCATGGCCATGGCCATGTCGGTCTTCTGGCCGCGGATCATGTCGCACACGATCTGGACCTTGCGGGGAGCGATGCGGGCAAACTTGATCTCGGCCCGCGCTGTTTTCTTTTCGTCCATGTTCTATCTCCTCCTTACTTCGCGGCGGGGGCTGCCGGAGCGCCGCCGGTGGGAGCCGCAGTCTTGCTGCCGGAGTGGCCGCGGAACGTGCGGGTGGGCGCGAACTCGCCCAGCTTGTGGCCGACCATATCCTCGGTGATGTACACGGGGACGTGACGGCGTCCGTCATGGACGGCGATGGTGTGCCCGACAAAGGACGGGAAAATAGTAGAGGAACGGCTCCAGGTCTTGAGGACCTGCTTCTGGCCGGCCTTATTCAGTTCATTGACTCTCTTAAGCAGCTCGGGAGCGGCATAAGGGCCTTTTTTTACACTTCTGCTCATTTACTTCTTTTCCCTCCTTACTTATCGTTGCGGCGCTTGACGATGAACTTGTCGTTGCGGTTCTTCGTCTTGCGGGTCTTGTAGCCCAGCGCCGGCTTGCCCCAGGGGGTCACAGGGCCGGGACGGCCGATAGGCGCCTTGCCCTCGCCGCCGCCGTGGGGATGGTCGTTGGGGTTCATAACGGAGCCGCGGACCGTGGGACGGATGCCCATGTGGCGTTTACGGCCGGCCTTGCCCAGATGGACGTTGGCATGGTCGATATTTCCGACCTGGCCGATGGAGGCTACGCACTCCATGCGAACCTTGCGGTACTCGCCGGAAGCCAGACGCACCGTGGCCATGCCGTTTTCCTTGGCCATGAGCTGGGCGGCGCCGCCGGCGGCGCGGACGAGCTGGGCGCCCTTGCCGGGGTACAGCTCGATATTGTGAATAATGGTACCGACGGGGATGTTGGCAAGCGGCAGGCAGTTGCCCGGCTTGATATCCGCGGCGGCGGAGGACTGGACCGTGTCGCCCACGCTCAGTCCCACAGGGGACAGGATGTAGCGTCTCTCGCCGTCCTCATACTGGCACAGGGCGATGAAAGCGGAACGGTTGGGATCGTACTCGATGCAGACGACCTTGGCGGTCATTTCGGTCTTGTCGCGCTTGAAGTCGATCACACGGTACTTCTGACGGTTGCCGCCGCCCTGATGGCGCACGGTGATGCGGCCGTAGGAGTTGCGGCCGGCGTTTTTCTTGAGGACTTCGGTCAGGCTCTTCTCGGGCCGGACATGCTTGTCAACTCCGTCAAAGCCGGAGACGGTCATCTGTCTGCGGCCGGGAGTGGTGGGTCTGTAAGATTTAATCGACATTTTCTGCTCCTCCCCTTATGCCATGCCTTCGAAAAGCTCAATGTTCTTGGAATCGGCACTGAGCTTGACGACTGCTTTTTTCCAGGAGGCCGTTCTGCCTGCGGGGTACTGACCCTGGTGTTTTTCCTTGCTGCCGACATGGGTGGTGGTGACCTTGATGACGGTCACGCCGAAGATCTCCTCGACAGCCTTTTTGATTTCGATCTTGTTTGCGTCCTTCGCCACTTCAAAAACGTACTTTTTGATGTCCACGTCTTCCATGGACTGCTCGCTGATGATGGGGCGGATAATGACGTCGTATGCGGTTCTTGCCATTATGCGTACACCTCCTCGATCTTTGCAAGGGCCGCCTTGTCGACGACCATCTTGCCAGAGGTCAGAATCATATACGGGCTGAGGATGTTGGCCACGGTGGTGGTGACGCCGGGGATATTGCGGGCGGACTTAACGACGTTCTCGTCCACAGCCTCGGTGACGACCAGAGCCTTGCCCTCAACGCCGAGCTTTGTGAGGAAGCCCTTGAAAGCCTTGGTCTTGACTTCGGCGACCTTCAGGCCGTCGATGACGATGACGCCGTTGTCCTCGGCCGCCTTGGCGGACAGGGCAGACTTCATTGCGAGACGCTTGACCTTCTTGTTGAGCGTGTAGCTGTAATCACGCGGCTTCGGCGCAAACGCGACGCCGCCGTGCGTCCACACGGGAGAGCCGGTGTAACCGGCACGCGCGCGGCCCGTGCCCTTCTGTTTCCAGGGCTTACGGGTGGAATAGCTGACCTCGCCCTTGGTGAGGGCCGACTGGGTGCCCTGACGGCAGTTTGCCAGATGATTCTTGACGGAGTCGTGCAGGACGTTCTGGTTCGGCTCAATACCGAAGATGGCTGCGGAGAGTTCGATCTCGCCGACCTTTTCGCCATCCATATTGAATACGTTAGCTTTAGGCATTTACGACACTCTCCTTCCTTATTTGTTACGCGCAGAGGCCTTCTGCGGGTTGACACGGGCAGAAGCCTTCTGGGGATTGGCGCTGATAGCGGCGGCCGCGCCCTTCTTGACGGGCTGGGTCTTGACTGTGGTCTTTACGTAGACGATGCCGCCCTTGGGGCCGGGGATCGCGCCGCGGACGACGAGCATATTCAGCTCGGGGTCAACGGAGACAACATCCAGGTTCTGAACGGTGATCTGATCCACGCCCATGTGGCCGGCGCCGATGTGGCCCGGGAAGATGCGGCTGGGGTCGGTGCTGGAGCCCATGGAGCCGAGATGACGGTGGACAGGGCCGCCGCCGTGGCTGGTGGGGGTGCGCTGGGCGTTCCAGCGCTTGATAACGCCCTGATAACCGTGGCCCTTGCTGACGCCGGTGACGTCGATCTTGTCGCCGGGGGCGAAGGTATCGGCCTTCACCACATCGCCAACGCTGAGCGCGTCGGCATTGTCAAGGCGGAATTCCTTGAGGTGCTTGACCATGCCCACGCCGGCCTTCTTCAGGTGGCCCTGCTCGGGCTTGGACAGTTTCTTCTCTGCGGCTTCCTCGAAGCCGAGCTGGACGGCCTTGTAGCCTTCCTTTTCCGGGGTCATCTTCTGCACGACCACGCAGGGGCCGGCTTCGATGACGGTGACGGGAATGACCTTGCCCGCCTCGTCGAAGATCTGCGTCATGCCGACCTTCTTGCCGATGATGGCTTTCTTCATGAAGTTTTCCTCCTTTGGTTATTGGTTACCTCGCTTAAGCAATGCTCAGAGGCTGGCAACTTAACCCGCCCGCACTCGCAAGCTGCGGAAATGGGTCATTAATAAGATGGGGTTTACGCTGTGAAATACGGAAATGCGCGGTTACAGCTTGATTTCGATTTCCACACCGGCGGGAAGCTCCAGGGACATCAGAGCCTCAACGGTCTTCTGGGTGGGGTTGAGGATGTCGATGAGGCGCTTGTGGGTGCGGCGCTCAAACTGTTCGCGGCTGTCCTTATATTTATGGACGGCGCGCAGGATGGTGACGATCTCGGTCTCGGTGGGCAGGGGGATGGGGCCGGAGACCTTGGCCTCGGTGCGCTTCGCGGTCTCGACGATGGTCTCGGCTGCCTTGTCGATCAGCTGATGATCGTAGGCCTTGAGGCGGATGCGGATCATGTTCTTGCCATTTGCTGTTGCCATGTGATTGTTCCTCCAAATCGTACGTTTTCCGGCGGCATTGGGCACCGCCTTTGGAATGTTGCCGTACGGATGAAGCAAATTCTGTACACTCAACCGTGCGTATCAGACTCTGTCCGAAAAACAAACCGGCCTGTTCAGCCGGTCCTTTGTCCCCCGTCCTGACGATATACGCCGTGCACGGAAAGCTTCAGCCGCCCGATTGTGTACCGTCAAAACCGACGATACCGGACATACTCCACGGAAGTTACCTCCTTTCGGAGCAATCTCCCGCTTCATCGCATAGTGCGCCCTTCGCAGGCGCTCTCATAGAATAACAAAACTCCCCCCTGATGTCAAGCGGAAGTTTTGTTTTTTTCGGAGAATCTCCGCAATAATTTTTGTGCAGTGTGCTGATTTGCAGTTTTCATTCCGCCGGGGCTTACGAAACCGGCTCGGCGGGCACCCCCGTCCTTCGCCCTTCGCCCTCCGTCCTTCGCCCTTTGTCCTTCGTCCTTCGTCCTTCACACTTCCCGAATGCGTGCCAGCGCAGCGGGCCGCATTCGGAAAAGGCGGCGCAATGGAGCATTCTCTGGGGCCCCAGCGAAAGCGCGCTTTCGCTGGGGAAAGGCGGCGCAACAAAACTTCTCTCTGAAAAACCAGACGCGAGCCCAACGAAGTGGGTCGCGTCTGGAAAAGGAGCCGCAGCGGAATGGACGAGCCCCGCCGCCTGCCGGCGGGGTGAGGCATATGGAGCTTGCGGCTCCGTCATCCGCCGGACGACATGACGGAGAAGTGCATATAGTCGAACTTCTGGGAGCCGCTGCGCGAGGAGTAGCCCTGCCCGCCCCAGCCCCAGCCATAGTCCCTGAAGGCCTGAACCACGCTGCTGCCCTTGCCGATGGAATAGGCGCTGGCGGCGGAGAGGGAGCCGGCAAAGGCGGTCTTGTCCGTGCTCAGCGGCCACCAGCCCATGCCGCAGGTCTGCGTAACGGATTTGATGCCGCCGTCGGGATTGTAATAGGCGCGGCACTCGGCGTTCTCATAGGGGTTGATGTCGATGGCGCAGCCCCAGGAGTGGCGCAGGGTGTCCGTGTAGCGGGCACCGCCGATGCTCTCGATGGGGAACTTTTCCGGGGAGTTGTAGATCTGGGTGAAGATGGCCACCACGTCATCCGCCACGGCCTTGTTCACGGTGATGCCGGCGGTGGAGGAAAACTTGGTGCCGTCGTTCTTCATCTTCCACACCGGCACGTTGACGGTTTTCATAAAGGCCGAAGCGTCCGACGAGGAGGTAAAGCAGCTCTTACCTGAGGAGCCGAACAGCAGGGTCCTGAGCGCGGCACCGGCGTTGCCATAGCCGTCGATCCAGCCGTTTTTCTGCCACTGGGTCGCGGCGGGGACGTAGTTGGCCGGTTTTTCCGCCACAGTCTGGACAGTGGTATCCACAAAGGAGGCCAGTTTCCTGTCGCCCGCCCAGAGAATCCGCTCGATGACCACGCAGCTCTGGGCACGGGTCAGCGGGTTGGAGCCGTTGAAGGAGCCGTCGCCGTAGCCCGCGATGATGCCCTTGCCGTAGACCTGCACCACATCGCTGCGGTAGGCGGTGGGGATGGCGGAATAATCCGTGATGACTTTCTCCGGATTTTCGGCCTTGATGTCGCTCTCCCACTGGTCGTTCACGAGGAAGTTCACTACCATCACCGCCATCTCATAGCGGGTGATGACGGTGTTCAGCGATTCCTTGTAGGGTGAGATGCTCAGCCCGGCAAAGACCTTTTCACCGTTCAGTGCGTCGTAATAGCGGGACGCCCAGTAGTCGGTGGAACCCTTCTCCGGGATAACCAGCGTCTCGCTGGCGGAGGCCAGCATACACATGAACTCGCCCCGGGTGACATTTTTTTCGGGTTTGAACGTGCCGTCCTCATAGCCCTTGACGATCTCGAATTTGGCGCAGGTGGCCACGTCCTGGGCATACCAGTCGTCGGCGGACACGTCCGAAAACGAGACGTCGTCCGAAAACGCGCCGGCGGCGACCTGTGCGATCTGGAAAACCGCCAGCAGCAGCACCAGCAGCTTCGCGCCTTTTTTTGTCCTGTTCATTTCTCTCTCCCACTTGTTGCTTTCGTGCCGGCGCAGGCCGCGGCCAGCGTGTCCGCCTGCCGCAGCAGCGCTTCGCCGCCGCTGCGCAGCAGTTCCCCCGCCGCCGTGAGGCCGACGACGCGGTTCTCCTCCCGGTCGATGAGCCGCGCGCCCAGCTCCTCCTCCAGCGCCGACACGGCCCGGGAGGTGGTGGAGTGGCTGATATAGAGCCTTCTCGCCGCCTCGGAAAAACTGCGGGTGTCCGCCACGGCCAGAAAGATACGGATCTTTTCCAGCTCCATGGCTTAATAATTAAATGTATAGGGCAGCAGCTGACTGAGCTTATAGCTCACATACCGGTCCCCGGCTTTGGCGCACAGCACTTCCATGTCCGGCGAGAACTCGGCCAGAAACTGGCGGCAGGAGCCGCAGGGCATACAGTAGTTCTCGCCTTCGCCGTAGATGGCGATGCGGGTGAACTTCCGGTGCCCCTCGCTGACGGCCTTGCAGCAGGCGGTCCGCTCGGCGCAGATGGTGCTGCCCAGCGCGGCGTTTTCCACGTTGCAGCCGGTATAGACGTGCCCGTCGTCGCATTCCAGCGCCGCGCCCACGGCGAAGCGGGAATAAGGCGAATAAGAATATCCGGCGGCGTCCTTCGCCCTGCTCATCAGTTCTCTGTCGGTCATAGTTTGCTCCTCCCCCATTATTTTGTGGTGATGGTCCAGTTGGCGAAATCACACAGCGGGTCGTTCTGATCCACGGTCATGTTGGACAGCGCGCCCCGGTGGGTAATGATCTGGTGCTTCTCAAAGCAGATGGGGATGATGGTGGCGGTATTGACGATATACTCGCAAAGATCGTCGCAGGCTTTCTGACGGGTATCGTCGGGCGCGGCCAGATAGGCGTTGATATAGCCCTGGATGTCCGGATCGTCCGTGCGGCTGAAGAACGCCGCGCCGCCGGAGGACAGCATGGGCGAGGGGTCGAAGTCCGGCGCCAGACGCACCTCACAGTAGGCCAGATCGAAAGACCCGGCGGTAAGGGCCTGCTTGTAATCGTCCCAGTCGTATTTCGTCACGGTCACGGTAATGCCCAGGGTTTTCATATCGTCGGCAAATTTCTGGACCATGCTGACCTTGGCGCCGTTTTCGGAGCACACTGCAAAGCGAATGGCGATCTTCTTGACCGCGCCGCCGGACTTATATTCCCGCAGGCCGTCGCTGTCGTAGTCGCGGATGTCGAAGTTGTCCAGCGCCGCCGCGCATTTCTCCAGACTGTAGGCGAAGCGCGAATCGTAGGAAGTGTTGTGCAGCGCGCTGGCCGGGCTGATGGGCGTGGTGACCGCCACGGCGTCCCCGCCCAGCAGGGAGTTGACCATATAATTCCGGTCAAACGCATAGTTGAGCGCAAATTGCAGATCGCCGCTCTTGAATTCGTCGCTCTCCAGATTCACGCAGACATATTGCAGATTGGTGGTATTGAAGGCGCGGATCTCGTTGGAGCTGGCAAAGCCGACGTTGGAGGAGGCGGAGGGGTCGTTAAGCGCCAGATCCACCGTGGAGTCTTCAAACTTGGAGACAAAATCGTCCACCGAGGAATAGGTCTGCAGATACACCGCGTTCACCGGCAGCTTGGCCGCGTTGGGATAGGCGGCGCTGGCCGTCAGCGACAGGTGATCGTCGGCCCAGGCGTAGGGCCCGGAGCCTACGGGATACTCCCCCTCGGTGCCGGATTTTACCACGGGCACGGTGAGCAGCGTGGGAAACAGATAATTGGCTCGGGTGAGCTCCACCAGCACCTCGCCGTCCTGCGTGGAGATGGCGGAGAGCCAGCCGTCGAACCGGTTTTCAAAGCGCGCGCCATTGATGGCCAGCCGCAGGGAATAGGCCACATCCGCGGCGGACACGGCGCTGCCGTCGGAAAAAGTGTGCCCCTCCGCCACCTTGAGCACCCAGTTGATCCCATCGTCCGTGCTCCACTCGCTGAGCACCTTGGGCGAGACCTTGAAGCTGCCATCCACCTCCACCATATTTTCGTAGGCCAGGGAGCACACCAGCTGATTGTTCACGTCCTGCGTCTTCATGGGATTCATGCTCTCCCCCGAATCGTAAAACAGGGAGAACTTGCCGTCCGACGCGGAGGAGACGCTCTGCGCGCTGTCGGAGGTCCGGGGCTGGGCCTGACTGCCGTCGCCGGTGAGCACGGTGCGGCCGCAGCCGCACACGCCGGCCAGCAGCGACAGCGCGCAGGCCGCCGCGGTCAATTTTTTTGCTGATATCGCCATAGTAATCCTCTTAATCCAGTATGATCATGGCGCATTGGCTGCCGCGCCGCCCCCCCGTCGCCCGGTGGGACCAGTATTTTTCGCTGCGGCACACGGTACACTCGTCCGATACGTCGATGTGCGCCGCGTCCAGCCCCAGCTGTTCCAGCCGCCGCCGGTTGGCGCCCCGGAGGTCCACCAGCGTTTTGCCGTTTGCCGTATCGCGAAAAAGGCCGTCCGTGTCGCCGCCCAAGTAGCGCGTCACCGCCTCGGGCACCTCCGGCCCCGTCTCAAAATGGTCAAAACCGATGGACGGGCCGATGGCGGCGCGGATACTCTGCGGCCTTGCGCCCAGGGCGGTCATTTTTTCGACGGCCGCGCCCAGAATATCGCCCACGGAGCTGCGCCAGCCGCAGTGGACGGCGGCGATCACGCGATTGGCCGGGTCGCACAGAAGCACCGGCGCGCAGTCCGCGATAAAGATCATCAGCGGAAGGTTTGCGGCGCCCGTCACAAGGCCGTCGGCCTCGTAGGGGGGCTGGGTGTTCACCGTGTGGCGGTCGCCGGGCGCGGCGACGCGAACCTCGGTCCTGTGCACCTGCCGGGTGACGGCGAAATCGTCCGCTCCCACGCCGAGAATGGTACCGGCGCGGCGGAAGTTTTCCCGCACGCAGGCCGGATCGTCGCCCCGGTGCTCACCCAGATTGAGGGTGGCCCACTCCCCGCCGCTGACGCCGCCGTACCGGGTGGTAAAGGCGTGCCGCGCGGGCAGGAGGTCGGAGGTTCTATAGATAAGGTCGTTTTTTCGTTGTTCAAGAAACATAACATCACTGCCTGCCTTGTAAGGAGAAGAGGGGAACTGTTGGAAGCATCGCCATGTATAGGCGAGCTCCTGAGGTGATGCCGCCTCTCGTCTCTCACCAAACGCGAGCCCAGCGAAGCGGGTCGCGTTTGGAAAGGAGCCGCAGCGGAATGGACGAGCCCCGGCGCCTGCCGCCGGGACGAGGGATATGGAGCTTGCGGCGACTCATTCGTTGCGGCCGCAGCACTCCTTATACTTCAGCGGCCTTGAGCCGTCTTCTTTCCATTTGCCGCAGGGGCAGGGATCGTTGCGTCCCGGCTTGGCGACCTTGCGGACGGGCTGCTTTTTCACGGTGCCGTCGCCGCCCACGGATTCCGTTGAGTTTTTTGCGACGCTCTTGCGCTGCACGCCCTCCTCCTTGCGGATACGGACGGTGAACATCCGGCGCACGGTCTCGGAGCGGATACCGTTGATCATCTCCTCGAACATATCGTAGCCGTCGCGCTTGTAGGCGTCGATGGGCTTTTCGTTGGCGTAGGCGCGCAGGCGGACATCCTGCTTGAGATCGTCCATGGCGTCGATATGGTCCATCCAGTATTCGTCCACCACGCGCAGCATGACCACGCGCTCCAGCTCGCGCATGACAGGGGTGCCGTCCGGCCCGACGCCGAAGGCGGCTTCACGGGCAGCGTAGACGTGCTCCGCGCCCTCCATGACCACCTGAGTGATCTTGTCGGCGTCGGCCTTGCCGCCAAAGGAATCCATCCGGATGGCGCCTCTGGGCAGAAACAGTTTGGTGAAGGGATCCATCGCCTCGTCCAGCTGCTCCTGGGTCTCGGCGCGGCCGCCCTCCAGCCCGGAGGCCACGGTGGCGGAGACATATTCCCGCAGCATCTCGTGGATATGCTCGTGCAGGTCCTCGCCCTCCAGTACCATGCGGCGCTCGTCATAGATCAGGTTGCGCTGCTGGTTCATGACGTCGTCGAATTCCAGCACGCTCTTACGAGTCTCGAAGTTGCGGCTCTCCACGGTCTTCTGGGCCTGCTCGATGGCGTTGGAGAGCATCTTGTTGTCCAGCGGGGTATCCTCGTCCACGCCCAGGGTATCCATCATGTTCATCACCCGCTCGGAGCCGAACAGGCGCATGATATCGTCGGTCATGGCGATGAAGAAGCGGCTCTCGCCGGGGTCGCCCTGCCGGCCGGAACGGCCGCGCAGCTGATTGTCGATACGGCGGGATTCGTGGCGCTCGGTGCCCAGGATGAACAATCCGCCGGCCTGCTTCACCTGCTCCGCCTCGTCGGCGGTGGCGGTCTTATACTCGGCCTGCTTGTCGGCGTACAGCTGGCGGGCGGCCAGAATTTCCTCGTTGTCGGTATCGGCGTAGCCGGTGGCCTCGGCGATGATCTCCTCGGTATAGCCGGCCTTCTTCAGGTCGCTGCGGGCCATATAGTCCGGGTTGCCGCCCAGCATGATATCGGTGCCGCGGCCGGCCATGTTGGTGGCGATGGTCACCGTTCCGAACTTGCCCGCCTGGGCCACGATCTCGGCTTCCTTTTCGTGCTGCTTGGCGTTGAGGACGTTGTGCTTTACGCCCTGCTTTTTCAGCATGGCGGACAGCAGTTCGCTCTTTTCGATGGAGATGGTGCCCACCAGCACGGGCTGGCCCTTGGCATGGCACTCCTTGATCTGCTCGATGATGGCCCGGTACTTGCCCTCCTCGGTCTTGTAGACCACGTCGGGATTGTCCTTGCGCACCACGGGTTTGTTGGTGGGAATCTCGATGATATCCAGCTGATAGATGGCCTGGAATTCGGCCTCCTCGGTGAGGGCGGTACCCGTCATGCCGGAGAGCCTGTCGTACAGGCGGAAGTAATTCTGGAAGGTGATGGTGGCCAGGGTCTTGTTCTCTTTCTGAACGTCCACCCGCTCCTTGGCCTCGATGGCCTGATGCAGGCCCTCGCTGTAGCGGCGGCCCAGCATGATACGGCCCGTGAACTCGTCCACAATAAGGACTTCGCCGTCCTTGACCACATAGTCGATGTCCCGCTTCATGATTCCGTGGGCCTTCAGGGCCTGGTTGATGTGGTGGGTCAGGGTGGCGTTTTCGATATCGGAGAGGTTTTCCACGCTGAAGAACCGCTCGGCCTTGGCCACGCCTCTGGCCGTGAGGGTGGAGGTGCGCAGCTTTTCGTCCACCACATAGTCGGCGTCCAGATCCACATCCTCCTCCTGCTTTTCGTCGGTGGTGGCGTAGACGATCTTTTTGAGGCCGGAGACAAAATCGTCCGCCCGGCGGTAGAGGTCGGTGGATTCGGTACCCTGGCCGGAAATGATCAGCGGGGTGCGGGCCTCGTCGATGAGGATGGAGTCCACCTCGTCCACGATAGCGAAGGCGTGCCCGCGCTGGACCATCTGCTCCTTGTAGATGGCCATGTTGTCCCGGAGGTAATCGAAGCCCATCTCGTTGTTGGTGCCGTAGGTGATGTCGCAGGCGTAAGCCTCCCGCCGCTCGGCGGGGGTCTTGTCGTGGATGATCAGGCCCACGGACACGCCCAGGAAGCGGTGGATCTTGCCCATCCATTCCGAGTCGCGCTTGGCCAGATAGTCGTTCACCGTGACGATGTGGACACCCTCGCCCGTGAGGGCGTTGAGGTAGGCGGGCAGCACGGCCACCAGAGTCTTGCCTTCGCCGGTCTTCATCTCGGCGATACGGCCCTGATGCAGCACCACGCCGCCGATGAGCTGCACGCGGAAGGGCTTCATGCCCACCACGCGCCACGAGGCCTCCCGCACGGTGGCGAAAGCCTCCGGCAGGAGTTCGTCCAGCGTCTCACCCTGATTCAGCCGCTCCTTGAATTCGGCGGTCTTGGCCTTGAGCTGCTCGTCCGTCATGGCGGTATATTCCGGCTCCAGCGCCTCGATCTTATCCACGATGGGATAGACCCGTTTCAGCTCCTTGCCGGAGTGGTTGCCAAATATTTTTTCTATAAAGCCCATGTGTGCGGATCTCACTTTCACTTAGAATACTCAAATAAACAGAACTATCCATTGAATATTATTGAATTATTAGTATAACACATCTTTATGAACAAGAAAAGGGCAAATCGGGCAATTTTATAATTGAACGGCGGCGGTCCGCGGTGTAGAATGGAATAGATTTTGACAAAGGAGTACGGACATGGAGCGGCGCGACCATCACAAGAGACACGTTTTCTGGTGGAGTCTGGCCCGGCCGGTGGCGAAAGCCCTGTCCGGGGCGTTGTTTTGTTACAGCGGGGACGTCTGTGCCCTGCCCGGGCCGCTGTACATCGTGGCCAACCACAACTGCGACCTGGACCCGGCCTTCGTGGTGGCCGCCTTCCGTGAGCAGGCCGCCTTCGTGGGCAGCGAGCACATTTTGCGGCAGGGGCTGCTCTCGCGCTTCCTCGTGCGCATCAACGACCCCATCGGCCGGCAGAAGGGCGGCAGCGCCGCCGGCGCGGTAAAAGAGATGCTGCGGCGGCTGAAAAACGGCCGCTCCGTGTGTCTTTTCCCGGAGGGGAACCGCTCTTTCGACGGGGTGACCCGGCCCTTCCCGCCCGCCACGGGCAAGCTGGCCCGGGCCAGCGGGGCCACGCTGGTGACTTTCCGCATCTCCGGCGGGTATCTGTCCAACCCCCGCTGGGGCGAGGGGCTGCGCCGGGGCCGGGTGCGCGGCGTCGTCGCCGGGATCTATCCCCCGGAGAAGCTCCGCGCCATGACGGAGGACGCCGTCAACGCGGCCATCGCCGCCGATCTTTTTGAGGACGCCTGGGAAGCCCAGCGGGCCCACCCCGTCCCTTACCGGGGCAGACGGCTGGCGGAGCATCTGGAGACGCTGCTGTTCACCTGTCCCGCCTGCGGCAAAATGCATCGGATGCAGAGTGCCGGCAGCCGCTTTTTCTGCCGCGGCTGCGGCTATGAGGTGCGCTATGACGCCGCCGGCTTTTTTACGGGCAGGGACGTGAGGTTCGACACCGTGCGGGCGTGGAATCTCTGGCAGGACGGCCAGATCGCCGCGCTGTGCCGGAGCGCCGGGGAGGGGCCGATCTTTACCGACACCGGCATGGCGCTTTATGAGATCGACACGGGGCGGCGGGCCAAAAAGCTGGCCGAGGGGACGCTGCGGCTTTTCCGCGGCCGGCTGGAGCTGCCCGGCGGGCTGACCATCCCCGCGGCGGAGATCAGCGGGATGTCCGTGCGGGGGCAGAAGGATCTGTTCGTGAGCTGCGGGGACAGGCACTACCTGCTGAAAACGCCCCTTGTCCGCTGCACCGTCAAGTATCTGACCGCCTGTGCCCGGCTGGGAAGCGCCGTGGGCTACGGCGTGTAACATAGCATTTAGGAGAGAGAAAAAAATGAGTAAAATAGGGTTCGACAACGACAAGTATGTGAAGCTGCAATCCCAAAACATCCGCGACCGCATCGACAAATTCGGCGGCAAGCTGTATCTGGAATTCGGCGGCAAGCTGTTCGACGATTTTCATGCCTCCCGGGTACTGCCGGGCTTTCAGCCGGACAGCAAGGTGCGGATGCTGCTGGAAATGAAGAACGAAGCCGAAATCGTCATCGCCATCTCGGCGGACGACATCGAGCGCAGCAAACGCCGGGGCGATCTGGGGATCACCTATGACGACGACACCCTGCGCCTGATCGACGCTTTTCGCGGCATCGGCCTGTACGTGGGCAGCGTCGTCATCACCCACTACCGGGGCCAGGCCGTGGCCGACGCCTTTCAGAAACGGCTGGAGACGCTGGGCGTCCGGGTCTACCGCCACTACATTATCCCCGGCTATCCCTCCGACGTGGCGCTTATCGTCTCCGACGACGGCTTCGGGAAAAACGACTACATTGAGACCGAGCGCCGCCTGGTGGTGGTCACCGCCCCCGGCCCCGGCAGCGGCAAAATGGCCACCTGCCTGAGCCAGCTGTACCACGAGCACATGCGCGGCGTCTGCGCGGGCTACGCCAAGTTCGAGACCTTCCCCATCTGGAACCTGCCGCTGAAGCATCCGGTGAATCTGGCCTACGAGGCGGCCACCGCCGATCTGGACGACGTGAACATGATCGACCCTTTTCATCTGGAGGCCTACGGCGTGACCACCGTGAACTACAACCGGGATGTGGAAATATTTCCCGTTCTGGACGCCATGTTCCGCAGGATCTACGGCGAAAGCCCCTATAAGAGCCCCACGGACATGGGCGTGAACATGGCGGGCTACTGCATCACCGACGATGAGGTCTGCCGCGGCGCTTCCAGGCAGGAGATCCTCCGCCGCTGGTACGCCGCGGCGGTATCCTCCCGGCAGGGCCTGTCCGATCCCGCCGAGGTGAAGAAAATCGAACTGCTGATGAATTTACTGGGGATCGGCGCCGGGGACCGCCCCGTGGTGGCGGCGGCGCTGGAGCGGGCGGAGGCCACCGGCGGTCCCGCCGTGGCCATCGAGCTGCCGGAAGGGGACATCGTCACCGGCAAGACCTCCGCCCTGCTGGGCGCGGCGTCCGCCTGCCTGCTCAACGCCGTGAAGGCGCTGGCCGGCATCGACAGGAAGCTGCCCCTGATGGCCCCCGGCGTGATCGAGCCCATCCAGCGGATGAAGATCAACCATCTGGGCAACCATAACCCCCGCCTGCACACGGACGAACTGCTGATCGCGCTGGCCATCTGCGCGGTGACCAATCCCATGGCGGAGCTGGCCATCGGGCAGCTGGACCGGCTGCGCGGATGCGAGGCGCATTCCTCGGTCATCCTCTCCGCCGCGGACGCCAACGTATTCAAAAAGCTGGGCGTGAACATCACCTACGAGCCGAGATACCAGGTGAAAAAACTGTTCCACGGCTGACTTCCAGCGTTCGCAAGGCCAGATCCCCCGGAAAGGCGGCCGCCTTTCCGGGGGATCTGGCTATTTGTCTTATTTCGCCTTGGCGTTGAGGATCTTCATAAACTCTTCGCCGGTGATGGTCTCCTTGGAATTGAGGTAGTCCGCCAGCTCGCGGAGCTTGGGCTCGTTTGCCCGCAGCAGGCCCAGGGCCTTTTCGTGCTGCGCCCTCACCAGCGCCACCACCTTCTTGTCGATGTCGGCGGCAGTGGCTTCGGAGCAGGACAGGCTGGAGTCCCCGCCCAGATACCGGTTGGTGGTGGTCTCCAGCGCCACCATATCGAAGTCCTTGCTCATGCCGTACTTGGTAATCATGGCCCGGGCCAGCTTGGTGGCCTGCTCGATGTCGTTGGAAGCGCCGGTGGTAACGGTGCCGAAGATCAGCTCCTCCGCGGCGCGCCCGCCGGTGAAGGTGGCGATCTTGTTTTCCAGCTCCTCCCTGCTCATCAGGTTATGCTCGCCCTCGTCCACCTGCATGGTGTAGCCCAGCGCGCCGGAGGTGCGGGGCACGATGGTGATTTTGGTGACCGGGGCGGAGTGGGTCTGCAGCGCGGCCACCAGCGCGTGGCCGGTCTCATGGTAGGACACGATCTTCCGCTCCTCGTCGGAGAGAATCTTGTTCTTCTTCTGATAGCCCGCGATGACCACCTCGATGCTCTCCTCCAGATCGGCCTGATTGACATACTGCCGGTGCTCGCGCACGGCGCGCAGCGCGGCTTCGTTGACCAGATTGGCCAGCTCCGCGCCGGAGCAGCCGGCGGAAGCCCGGGCGATGGCGGAAAAGTCCACGTCGTCCCCCAGCCGGACCTTTTTGGCGTGGACGCGGAGAATGGCTTCGCGCCCGATCAGATCGGGCAGCTCCACGGGTACCCGGCGGTCGAACCGGCCGGGGCGCAGCAGCGCGGGGTCCAGCACGTCGGGCCGGTTGGTGGCGGCCAGAATGACCACGCCCTTGGACCCGTCGAAGCCGTCCATCTCCGTGAGCAGCTGGTTGAGGGTCTGCTCGCGCTCGTCGTTGCCGCCCAGCGCGCCGCCGTCCCTCTTTTTGCCGATGGTATCGATCTCGTCGATGAACACGATGCAGGGGGCCTTGTCGTTGGCCTGCTTAAAGAGGTCGCGGACCTTGGACGCGCCCATGCCCACGAACATCTCCACGAACTCGGAGCCCGCGATGGAGAAGAAGGGCACCCCGGCTTCGCCGGCCACAGCCTTGGCCAGCAGGGTCTTGCCCGTGCCGGGAGGGCCCACCAGCAGCGCGCCCTTGGGCATATGCGCGCCGATGCTGTTGTATTTGGTCGGGTCGTGGAGGAAGTCCACGATCTCGGAGAGGGCCTCCTTGGCCTCCTCCTCGCCGGCCACGTCGGAAAACTTGATGCCGGTTTCGGAGGGGACGTAGACCTTGGCCCCGGATTTGCCGAAGGACATGGCGTTGCCGAAGCCGCCGGTGCCCGCGGCCATCTTTTTCACCAGAAATTCGCCCAGGGCGATGAAAACCAGCGTGGGCAGCGCCCAATAGAGCAGGAAGGTGGTGATCGCGGACTGCTGCTGCACGATCTGCGTGCCGTAGCTGGCGCCGGAGGCGGCCAGCTCCTTGACGAGATCGGGGTCGCTCATCAAGCCGGTCTTGTAGTATTTGACGGGGTCGGCGGTGTCGGAGAACACGATCTGGTTGTCCTGCACCTCCACCTCCTTGACCTGCTTGTCGCTGAGCATTTGCTGGAAGGTGCTGTAGTCCACCTCCTTGACGCTGGACTGCACCAGAGACGGAAACAGCGTGGCGTTGAGGATAAGCAGCAGGAGAATGACGAAGATGTAATACCAGGCCAGCGGCTTTTTCGGCGATTTGGGCGTCTGCATGGCAAAGCCTCCTTTGGGCGGCGTTTCTTTTTTCTTATTCTTATCACGAAATTCCCCGTCATACAAGGTACAGATTGTAAATTGTATGGGAACGCCCCCGGTCGGATGGCCGGGGGGGTATTATTCGCCTTCGATGGTGCGTACAAACATCCCCAGCGTCTCGGGCCGGTCGTGCATCTCCAGCGCGCAGCCCTCCATAGGCGTGCCGCGCACCGCGATATCGAACACGATGCCCAGCTGCCGGTGGTTCACGGCGGAGTAGCCGCCGATGTCCATAATGATGCGGGTTATCCTTTTCAGGCCGTTCTCTGCCGCCGCCCGCAGGGCGATGTCGCAGACCTCCTGCGCGATGGCCGCCTCGTGCATCTCACTACTTTTTGCTCTGGCGCTTGAGATTGGGCTCGCGCACCAGCGCTTTTTTCAGCGGCTTGCAGAACAGCGTCCGCTCCTCGTCCACCATTTTGCGCACGTCTCTGGGGCATTTGGTCACACACACGCCGCAGCCGATGCAGCGGGCGTATTCCACAAACACCTTGCCGGTCTGGGCGTTGAAGCCCGTGGCCACGGTGGGGCAGAAACGGTTGCAGATGTTGCAGCCGCTGCAGTTTTCGGGGTGGACGATGACGGGCTTGGCGTGGGAGCGCAGATACAGCGGCTGCATCCCGCCCCGGGTGTAGGAGCCCAGCATCTCGCAGCAGTGGGTGTCGCAGTTGCAGATGGCGGTGGTGGGCTTACCCATGTCGCAGCCGTAATGGAACACCTGATGGATGCAGCCCTTTTTCTCGCAGTCCACCAGAATGTCGATGGCTTCCTGCCTGGTCACGGCGCGGCCGACCTTGTATTCGATGATCTGGCGGGCGATATCGCCCACGCAAAGGCAGACCTCCTGCGGCTCCGTCACCTTTTCGGGCAGGCCCTCATGGGCGCGGACATTGCGGCAGAAGCAGTGCATCAGGCTGATGGGCTCATCGTCGGGCAGGCTCTCCAGAAAAGCCTTGAGCTGATAGGACGGATAGACGGAGGAGGTGTCGCAGGACAGCTTTTTGTCCACGGCCACCACTTTTTTTGAGGCGGCCTTGCCCTCCAGGGGCAGGGCCACGTCGATGTGGCCGGGGTCGCCTTTGAGCTTGCCGAGATTGTTCATGGCGGCGTAGCCCGTGCGCATGGGCTCAATATTCAGCGTCGTCACCATGCCGATGGCGGAGGTGAAGAGCTCGGTGGCGCGCTGCACCACAGGGCCGTCCTCACCGTTGGACAGCGGGAACTCGAACCACCCGGGCAGCATGGGCGCGAGGTCGTAATACACCGGCGCGTCCTTGGGATAGCGCTTTTCCAGCAGGCCCCGGCGGCACATCTCGTAAAGGCAGGCATCCCAGTCGGCGCCGTGATAAAGCGCGCGCAGTTCCTCCTCGCTGTTGCCGCCGGGCTTCATGTCCATCAGCACGTCGACCATATCGTCGGCGATAAACAGCCTGCAATACTGCTCAAACTGGGGCACAGGCGGCTGGGGGATATTGGTGCGCCTGTTCATTTTTGCCATAAGTTTGGCATATTTGATGTATTCCATGGTCGCGCCTTTCCTTTGAAAAAATTCTATGTCAGACATATTCCGTCTCGATGGTGAGGATAATCTCGAAGTCCGGGTATTTTCCCCCGATGAAGGCGCGAAAGTCGGTCTCCAGCTTGTCCCGGTCCTTCATCTCATAGTCCACCACGAGGTCGCAGTAGAGCTGCTTTGCCCCGTGGGGCAGATACAGCGCGTGGTAGCTGACCACATGCTCGCAGCCCGCCACGAACCGGGCGATGACCCGCCGCAGCTCCCGCTGCTCGGGGTCGTCGGCGTCCACGGCGTACATACCGAACACCATCACCACGCCGTACTTGTGCAGGATGCGCAGCTGCAGATCGTGGATGACGGCGTAGACCTCGCCCAGGGTCTTTTCATGATCGATCTCGATGTTCACGGAGCCGGAATAGGCGTCCGGCCCGTAGTTGTGCAGCATCATATCCGCGGCGTTTAGGACGCAGGGTGTGGCGCGCACTTCCTCATAGATCTCATCGGCCAGTTTCTTGTCCGCGGGCTCGCCCAGAAGCTTGCCGACGGTGCCGCTGAGCACGTCCCACCCGGATTTGAGGATGAACACGGAGGTCACGATGCCGGCCCAGGCGTCCACGGAATAGTGAAACAGCAAAAACGCCAGCGCGGAGGCGATGGTGACGGCGGACACCACGGAGTCGTTGCGGCAGTCGGTGCCCACGGCCACCAGCGTGTCGGAATTCACCGCCCGGCCCTTTTTCACCGTGTAGCTGCCCAGCGCCAGCTTCACCCCGGCGGACACCGCCACCACGGCGATGGACACATAGGACACGGCGATGGCCCCGGGGTGGATCACCAGCTTTACGGAGCTGATGAGCAGCTCCGCGCCGGTGACCAGAATGAAGCCCGCGATGATGAGACTGGTGAGATACTCCACCCGCCCGTAGCCGAAGGGGTGCTCTTTGGTGGGGCTTTTTCCGGACAGCCTGGTGCCCACAATGGTGATGAGGGACGAACCGGAATCCGTGGCGTTGTTCACACCCTCGGAGATGATGGCGATGGAGGACGCCATTGCGCCCACCGTGATCTTCACCGCCGCCAGCAGCAGATTCACCAGAATGCCCAGCGCGGAGGTGGTGACGACGGTCCCTTCCCGGGTGCCCGGTTTCTGGCGCAGGACTTTATACAGCAATTTCATGGGTATCTTTTCCACCTCCAAAACCAGTGTTGTCGGCAGGTATAAGATACCCTGTTCCGCCCTGAATTGCAAGACTTTCGCCTGGAAAAGCCGCCCGGCCGGGCGGCTTTTCCAGGCGGGCGGTCACATCCAGCCCATGGCGCCGAACACAATCAGGCAGGCGATGTTCACGCCGAAGATGATACCCAGCGTCAGCAGCTTGTTTTTCATCTTCTCCATGTCATGTACCACAAAGGCCATGGTGAAAAACGGCAGATAGCCGATGAGCCAGATCAACCACGGGCAGGAGCGGCTCCACCAGCTGTATTCCCACGTGAGGACGCCGCACCAGTTGAGAAAACACTCGATGCACACGGACAGGGTCGTCAGCGCCACGGCGTAGAACACCCGATTGTTGACGCCAAGGATCTTGGCGTGCTTATCCTCCGGCAGCATCAGGCACGCCGCCACGCCCATGACCAGAAACATGAAGCTGATCTCGATGTTGTAGCCGATGAGAATCAGCAGCGCGGTGTCGCCCACGCCCGCCGGGGTGCCCCACACGGGGGCGTAATTTGTGGCGTGGAACACGATGCTGTTCCAGATCTCGTTGAAAATGTCCATGCCCCACAGGGCCAGACCGCCCAGCACCACATCCCATTTTTTCTCGTGCATCAGCTTGGTGTAGATATACAGGACGATGAGCAGCAGGGGGACGACATACCACTTCATGGTGGCCTGCGGATTGCGGAGGATTTCCAGCGCGCTGCGGGAATACTCGGTCATATCAACGCCTCCTTCATCACTATGGGAAACATTGGAACTATTATATCCCAAACAATCCGTATCGTCCAGCGAAAAAACAGGGCGGGATAAAATCATCCCGCCCATGAAGGCCTCTCTTATTTCGCCATGAGTTCCCTGATGGTGTCGCCCAGAATTTTGATGCCCTTTTCGATCTTCTCGTCGGTGCTGTTGGAGTAGTTGATGCGCATGGTGCGCACGTCGCGGTCATACTCGTAGAACGGGTCGCCGGGGCAGACGGCCACGCCCCTTGCGATGGCGGCGTAATACACATCCAAAGCCCTGAGGCCCTCGGGCATGGTGGCCCACATGAACATGCCGCCCTCGGGGCTGGTGAAGGTCACGCCCTCGGGCATGTATTTTTCCATGCACGCCATCATATATTCCGCTTTTTCCTTGTAGAGCTTCTTCGTCTCGTCGATATGGGCGTCCAGATCGTTGTCGGCCAGATACTGGGCCAGCACCATCTGGCAGAAGATGTTGGTGTGCAGATCCTCGGTCATCTTATAGGCCAGCAGCTTCCTGCGCAGCTCCTCGTTGCGGCAGCAGATCCAGCCGATGCGCATGCCGGGGGAAACGACCTTGGAGAAGGTGCCCAGCATACAGCACTGCTCGCCCAGATACCGGCCGAAGGAATAGCCGCCGTCGCCGGTGAAGCGCAGCTCGCTGTAGGGGTTGTCCTCAATAAGCAGCACATTGGACTTGGCGATGATGGCCGCGGCCTTCTCCCGCACCTCGGGGCTGTAGGTCAGGCCGGTTGGATTCTGGAAGCTGGGGATGATATACATAAACTTGGGCTGATGGGCGGCCAGCGCCGCGGCCAGCTCGGCGCAGTTGATGCCGTCGGTGCGCAGCTCCACGGGCAGCACCCTGGGCCCGTACAGATGGAAGGACTGCAGCGCGGCCAGATAAGTGGGATTTTCCACCACGACCTCGTCGCCGGGGTCCAGCATCACGGCGGAGAGCATATCCAGCGCCTGCTGGGAGCCGTTGGTGATGATGATATCGCAGGGCTTCACGTCCATGACGCCCATTTTCTCATAGCGTTTGGCGATGAAGGCGCGCAGGGGCTCGTAGCCCTCCGTGGTGCTGTACTGCAAAGCGGCCACGCCGTTATTCTCCAGCACCTTCTGCACGGCCCGCTCCATCTCCTTGACGGGGAAGGACGCGGGGTTCGGCAGGCCGCCCGCAAAGGAAATAATGTCGGGAGAAGCTCCCGCCTTGAGTATGGACGATGTGAATTCTCCCTGAAAGTCCGGTTTGGTGATCCGTTCAGATAATTTGAACTGCATTGTGACATTTCCTCCTTTGCGGATAAAAATTTACCGCCGGGCACAGCGGTTTCGTCGCCCCGGCGTGTATATGGCGATATTCTAGCACTTTCCCGTCTTCACTTCAACGCAACAATGTGCTAAATATTTTCATTTTTTCTGCATAAAAACAGGGAATAATAGATAAGAACGAGAAACGTCCCCCGCCGGAAGGAACGGCGGGGGACGTTCGCTCAATGGGGTCTGATAAGGGCGATCCTGCGCGATGGTTAACGGGCGCAGGAGGGCTTTCGTAAAACTGGGCGGCGGTCAGGGCTTTTCTTCCACGCGCCTGGCGCCGGGAAACCTGATCCGCCGATCGCGGTTAAAATGTCATTTTATATGACATTTAAGTTCAAAATATCGACCGGGAAATCTTTCCTGGCGAAAAATTCCCGGCGATATCTAATATTTACTTCGCGGCGAACTGGCTCACGAAGAGGTCACACAGAGCTTTGAGCCTCGCCTTGGTATCCAGCTCGGTGACGCTGGGCACGCCCACGGTGAGGCGCTGCATCAGGCCGAGGATGGCGTCGTAGGAGTTATAGTAGAGCTGTTTGATGTTGGCGTCGGGGTTCACGGTACCGTCCTCGATGCCCTTTCGCACGGCCTGCGCCAGCGGGCCGGCATAAGTCTCGAACTTTTCCGGCGGGCGGTTCACCACCTCGTGGTTCTTGCCCGCGTTGAAAAGAGCCACTTCCGCATCCAGCGAGAAACGAATGCCGCGCGGGTCAACAAACAGCAGGCTGGAATAGGCGTTGAGGAGCACGCTCACCTGCTCGATCCCCGTCATGCCCGGGTAGTCCGCCGCCGCCAGTGTGTCCGACGTATGTTTTTTTGCCTTTTCCCAATAGAGGAACGCCGCCGCGATGACGATGTCCGTCTTGGTGGCGAAATAGCGGAAAATGGAGCGCTCCGTCAGCCCGCTGCGGCGGGCGATATCGCTGACCTTGGTCTTCTCGATACCGTTTTCGATGAAGCATTCCAGCGCTTTCTCCGTGGCCATGCGTTTGTTGTTTTCTCTCAGCTGCTCCAGCGACATAGGCACCTCCATCGATAGCCCAGTTTTGTCAGCTTAACTGACAAGTATATTATAGCGCACTGTGTTAAATTTGCAACAAAAATCGGACCGGCAGCTTTAACAAAGATGTCAGTCCGATTTTATGCAATTTATTCGAGTCTTGCCCGGACGGCGGCCAGATAGTCCGCGCTGGAGACCCCCTTTTCATCTCCGCCGCGGAGCGCGGCCAGATCGCCGGTCATGACGCCGCCGCGGATAGTGTCCAGCGCGGCGTTTTTCAGCCTTTCGGCGAAACCGGTCAGGGCGGTGTTGCCGTCCAGCTCGCCCCGCTTGCCCAGCGCCCCGGCCCAGGCGAAGATGGTGGCCACGGGGTTGGAGGAGGGCTGCTCGCCCTGAAGATAGCGGTAGTAATGGCGGGTGATGGTGCCGTGGGCGGCCTCGTATTCAAAATTCCCGTCCGGCGTACACAGGACGCTGGTCATCATGGCCAGCGAACCGAAGGCGGAGGAGACCATATCGCTCATCACGTCGCCGTCGTAGTTTTTCAGCGCCCAGACGAAGCCCCCCTCCGAGCGCATGGCCCTGGCCACGGCATCGTCGATGAGGGTGTAAAAATAGTGCAGGCCCGCTTTGTCGAAGGCGGCCCTGTTCTCCTCATAGGTCTCGGCCATGATGTCCCGGAAGGTGCCGTCATAGGCCTTGCAGATGGTATCCTTGGCGGAGAACCACAGATCCTGGCCGGTGGTGAGGGCGTAGGCAAAGCAGGCGCGGGCAAAGTTGCGGATGGATTCGTCCCGGTTGTAGATGCCCTGAAGCACGCCGGGGCCGGTGAAGCGGCAGATCTCCTTTTTCCACACCTGCCCGTCCTCCCCGGTGAAGGAGAGCTCCGCCGTGCCGGGGCCCGGCACCCGGTATTCCGCGGCGCTGTACTGGTCGGCGCTGGAGTGGCGGGCGATGGTGATGGGCCTTTTCCAGCTCTTCACCGCGGGCTCGATGCCCGAAACGAGAATGGGGGCGCGGAAGGTGGTGCCGTCCAGAATGTCGCGGATGGTGCCGTTGGGGCTCCTGTACATCCGTTTGAGATGGTACTCCTCCATGCGCTTGGTGTTTGGGGTAATGGTGGCGCATTTCACGCCCACGTGCAGCCGCTTCACGGCGGCGGCCGCCTCCACGGTCACGGCGTCGTCGGTGGCGTCCCGGTTTTGAAGGCCCAGATCGTAATATTCGGTGTTCAGCTCGACAAACGGCGTCAGCAGCTGATCCTTGATCATCTGCCACAGCACGCGGGTCATCTCGTCGCCGTCCATCTCCGCGATGGGGTTTTGCATTCTGATCGTATTCATGGCTCATTTCCTTCTTTCCGCGTACCAGTTCATCAGGCAGCCCGCCAGCAGAATTTCCCGCTCCCCGGCGGTGAGGGGGCCGATGGCAAAGACGTATTCCCTGCCGTTCACGGTACCCGTGACCGTGTCCGCGCCGCCCGCCACGGCGGCGCGCACGCCCGGCAGCGACACCCGGTCGCCGGGGGCGAAGTCGAAGGGCGCGCCCTCGGCCAGCACCAGGGGCAGCATCCCCCAGTTGATGCAGTTGGAGCGGTAGCGCTTGGTGGCGAATTTCCGGCAGATATTGGCCCCGCCGCCCAGCACCCGCTGACAGGAGGCGGCCTGTTCCCGGGCGCTGCCGTCGCCGGGACACTCGGCAAAGATGCAGGAGGCCCGCCCAGCGGCCCTGATCTTCCTGGCCCGTGGCACATAGTCCGGCTCCCGGCGGGACAGGGTAAATTCCGCCAGCTTCAGCGGATTGGAGCGGTAGGAGCTGGTCTCGCCGGAGGGGATGAGCTCGTCCGTGGTGGTGACGGGGTCGTGCAGCACCGCCGCCAGCTCCAGCTCCAGATCGTCGGGCAGGGGCGGGATGTCCGGCCAGAGCGTGATATTTGGCCCAAAGCGGAGCTCCTCGTCCGCCAGGGGCCTGCCCCAGCCGTTGTAGACCCGCTTTTCATACACGACGGCGTCGAATTCCCGCTTTGTCTCCGCCGGGGGCGCATAGTCGATCTCCGTGGCGGCGGTGAGCGCGCCGTGGTTCCGGGCCGTGGCCGCGATGGAGCGCGCGTCCATCAGCGCCACGCCGGCCAGCTGCCCGTCGCCGGGCCTGGAGCCCTCCCGGTTGGGGAAGTTCCGGGTGGTGTGGCGGACGCTGAGGCAGTCGTTGCCCGGCACGTCCCCCGCGCCGAAGCAGGGCCCGCAGAAGCAGGGCTTGAACACCGCTCCCGCTTCGAGCAGGCTTTGCTGCACGCCGCTTTTGATGAGTTCCAGATTCACGGGGATGGAGGAGGGGTATACGGACAGAGAGAAATAGCCGTTCCCCGTACCGCCGTCTTTCAGGATGGCGGCGGCCTCGGCGATATTGTCGTACATCCCGCCGGCGCAGCCCGCGATGACGCCCTGATCCACCGCAAGGACGCCGTTATGAACCTTGCCCGTCAGATTCAGCTTTGCCTTGCCGCCGAACTGGTTCTCCGCCCGTTTTTCCGCTTCCCGCAGAATGTCGCCCGGGTTCTCTTTGAATTCCCGGATGGCGTACGCCTCCGACGGGTGGAAGGGCAGCGCGATCATGGGCTCCACCGCGGAGAGGTCGATCCCGATCAGCCCGTCGTACCGCGCGCCCTCCGCCGGGGCGAGCGCCTTGTAGGCGTCGGGGCGGCCGTGGACGGACAGGTATTCCGCCACCTTCTCGTCCGTTTCCCAGATGGAAGTCAGGCAGGCCGTCTCCGTGGTCATCACGTCGATGCCGATGCGGAAGTCCATGGGCAGATTTTTCACGCCCGGCCCCGCGAATTCCAGCACCTTGTTTTTTGCAAAGCCGTTTTTGTAGACCGCGCCGCACAGGGCGAGCGCCACGTCATGGGGGCCCACGCCCCGGGCGGGGCTGCCGGTGAGGTACACCAGCACTACCTCCGGGGCCGCGATGTCATAGGTGTCGCCTAAAAGCTGCTTCACGATCTCGGGGCCGCCCTCGCCCACGCCCACGGTGCCCAGCGCGCCGAAACGGGTATGGCTGTCCGAGCCCAAAATCATCCGCCCGCAGCCGGTCAGGGTCTCCCGGGCGTACTGGTGAATGACGGCCAGATTGGCCGGGACATAGACGCCGCCGTATTTCCGCGCGGCGGACAGGCCGAAGATATGGTCGTCCTCGTTAATGGTGCCGCCCACGGCGCACAGGCTGTTGTGGCAGTTGGTCAGCACATAGGGCACCGGGAACCGGGTCAGGCCCGAAGCCCTGGCCGTCTGGATAACGCCCACATAGGTGATGTCGTGGGAAATGAGGCTGTCAAATTTGATGTGCAGCGCCCCCCCGCCGGCGCTGTGCGCGCGCAGGATGCGCGCACACATCGTCCCATTCCGGTCGCCGGTCTCCGCATTCTCCGCCGGGACCGGCCGGCCGCCCCGATAGACAAAAGCTCCGTTTTGCAGCTTAATCATGGCATTCGTCTCCATTGTATAAAACAGAATAGCGCTATTATGGCATACCTCCGCGCAAATTTCAAGATAATGCAAAACAATCTTTACAAAAATGCAAATATGATGGGGAATGTCCGAGAATTGGGGCCATATCCCCGGTGATTTTGCAATTTTAAAAAAATATCTTGCAAAAATTCCGGAATCGCGCTATGATAGCGCCATCATTGCAAAAAGGAACGGTATCGTTTATGGATCTCTATTCCTCTAACATCAATCTTCTGGCGGAGCTGGAAGCGCTGAACGCGGACGTGTCCTCCGCCTATTCCATCGGTCCTGAGCAGTACGCCACCGTGGATGTGAAGCGCGGTCTGCGCAACTCCGACGGCACCGGCGTCATCATCGGCGTCACGGACGTGGGCAGTGTTCAGGGCTACACCGTCATCGACGGCGAGCGCGTGCCCATGCCGGGCAGGCTGTATTACCGGGGCATCAGCGCCACGGATATCGCCGAGGCCCATTTGAAGGACGGCACCTTCGGCTACGAGGAGGCCGTGTATCTGCTGCTGATGGGCCGGCTGCCCGACCGGCGGCAGAATGCCTTGTTCCGCCAGGTGCTGGACGAGGCCCGCACCCTGCCCGCGGGTTTTGTGGAGGACGTGATCTTCAAGGCCCCCGCCTACAATCTGATGAATCAGCTCTCCCGCAGCGTGCTGGCGCTGTATTCCTACGACCCCAGCCCGGACGACACCTCTCTGTCCAATATGCTGCGCCAGTCGGTGGAGATCGTGGCGCGGATGCCGCTGATCGTGGCCAACGCCCACGCCGTGATGCGCCACTATCTCCTGGGGCACTCGCTGTATATCCACAACCCCAAGCCGGGTCTGTCTCTGGCGGAAAACTTCCTGCGCATGGTGCGGGCAGACAAGGCCTATACCGAGGAGGAAGCGCGGATTCTGGATATGATGCTGATGCTGCACGCCGACCACGGCGGCGGCAACAACTCCACCTTTACCTGCCGGTGCGTCTCCTCCACCGGCACCGACACCTACAGCGCCATCGCCGCGGCCATCGGCTCACTGAAGGGACCGCTGCACGGCGGCGCCAACGCCAAGGTTATGGAAATGTTCGGCCACATCAAGGCCGAGGTCAAGGATTACAAGGACGACGACGAGCTCCGCGCCTACCTCCTCAAGCTGCTGGACGGCCGCGCCGGCGACGAGTCCGGCAAGATCTACGGCTTGGGTCACGCGGTGTATACCGTGTCCGATCCCCGGGCCGTGGCCATCAAAAAGCACGCCCGCTCACTGGCCGCCGGCAAAGGCCGGCTGGAGGAGCTGGAGCTGATGGAGAGCGTGGAGCGTATCGGCATCGAGCTCATCATGGCGCGCAAGCACATGAACATCCCCATGTGCGCCAACGTGGATATGTATTCCGGCCTCATTTACAGCCTGCTGGGCATCCCGGTGGAGCTGTACACCCCGCTGTTCGCCATCGCCCGCTCGGCGGGCTGGTGCGCCCACCGCATGGAGGAGGCCCTGACCGGCAACCGCATCATGCGCCCGGCCTACCGCAGCCCCGTGGCCAGGCTGGATTACATCCCCATGGACGAGCGGTGATTTTTGTGCTACAATGGCGCCGCAAAGAGAAAAGGAGCGTGGCAGTATGCGCATCGCCCTCATCGCCCACGACAAAAAGAAAGCCGACATGATCGCGCTGGCCGGGAAATACCGCGCGCTGCTGGCCCGGCACGAGCTCTACGCCACCGGCACCACGGGAAAGCTCATCACCGAGAGCACAGGTCTGCCTGTCACCCGGATGCAGAGCGGCCCCATCGGCGGCGACCAGCAGATCGGCGCCATGGTGGCCTCCGGGGCCATGGACTGCATCATCTTCCTGCGCGACCCCCTCACCGCGCAGCCCCACGAGCCGGACGTGTCCGCCCTGCTGCGGCTGTGCGACGTGCACAGCATCCCGCTGGCGACCAATGTGAAAAGCGCGGAAATCATGTTGCAGGCGCTGGAAAAGGGCATTTTTTAAAAATACGCAGACCCGGCGGAGCCAGGCTCCGCCGGGTCTTTTTTTGTCTGTGTGCGTAAAACCGTATCTTCCCCGCAGCTTGCCGCCCCCCCCATTGAAGGGCGGCGCGCGGCGCCGGAGGGATTTATTCCCCGTTGCCGCGATGGAGCTCGCCCCGGGCTTCCAGATCGGCCAGGATCTGCTGATAGAAGGGTCCGTCAATCCTGTACTTTTTGAGGTAAATTACATAGCCCGCCACAATGAAGATCAGCGGCAGGATGAACATGGCGCTTTTCACCGTGAGCTTGCCCGCGGCGTCGATGGCGGCGGCGGGAAGGTTGGAGTCCTTGGTTTTGATTCCGGCCGCGATCACCGTCATGCTCACCACCGCCGTGGACAGGGCCGCGCCTATTTTATTGATGAGCGGCTGAATTGAAAACGTGATGGACTCGCTGCGTTTTCCGAGCTTCCACTGGCCGTACTCAATGGTATCGGCGAGGAACATGAGCATGAGGAGCTGGATGAAAGCCTGCCCCACAAAGATCATGACGGCGGAAACCGAAATCAGGAGGATGGAATGCTCCGCGAAGAAGAACACCGCGTAGCCCGCGATGACCAGAATGGTAGCTCCGGTATAGAGTTCCCTGCGGGTGTGTCTTTTGGAGAAGATCGGAAACACAATGAGCGCGCCCAGCTGGGCGATGCCGCACACGCCCGCCAGAACCGGGTACATGTTGATATCGCCGAAAAGATACTGTATGTAATAGGAGGCAAACCCCGTGGTGGTGCAGTAGCCCACCATGAAAAGCGCCATGGAAAGCGTCGTCCACATGAGCTGGTCGTTTCCGGCGAGGGCGCGCCACATCTGTTTCAGGGTGGTGCCATCCTCCTGCTTGAAGCGGCCGAGGTCCTCCTTCACGCCGAACAGCGGGAAGCACAGGAAGGCCAGATACACCGCGCTGATAACCACCGCCACCAAAAACCAGCTGTGGGGCGTGTTGCCCAGCGCGCTGGTAATGGGCTGCCAGCCCACCATGACGATGTACATGCCGATGTTGGCGCAGATGCGGGCAAAGGCGCCGAAATTTTCGCGCTGCTTCTGGTCGATGGTCAGCGCTGGCAGCAGCGTCCAGTAGGCGATGTCGTTGATGCCGTAGCTGATATCCCACAGGACGTAGGCCGCGGCAAAGACGATGACAAAGCCCGTGCCGGTGCCGACGTTGCCGAACAGGAGGAGGAAAAACGCCACGCTCGCAACGCCGCCCACCAGGATGGCGGGCTTGAATTTTCCCCATGGCGAGTGGATATTGTCGATGATCAGGCCGGTGATGGGGTCGTTGAGCGCGTCAAAAATGCGCAGCACCGACAGCGCCAAGCCCGTCGCCGCAAACACCGATACCGGCAGCGACAGGATGTTTGAGAGAAAGTACATCAGGGTGTTTGCCTCAAAGGCATAGAACATGTCCCGGCCCACCGTACCCAGTCCGAAGAAATATTTGTTGCGTCTGTCCGTCTTAGTCATGGCCGCGTTCCTCCGAAATTACATAGATTTCCGAGCCGAAGTCGCCCTGATTGTGCGAATTTTTGTCATACCCCGTTCCGGTGAACAGCGCCGCGGGCGCGAAGCCCGCCATCAGCGCCGCCCCGGTGGCGGTGAAATCCTCCCGCCCGTCGGGCAGGGCGTACAGCCCGTCCGCCGCGCGTAGCAAGGGTCCGTCCGGGTTCACGCGCACCGGCGAGAGGTACTTGACCAGATTGCCGAAGTCGCCCACCCGCAGGGTCTGGGGCCGGGCGCGCACCCGGTAGCGCCGATTATTGTCAAGGCCGGAAACACGCAGCTTTACAATACCGGGCGCGGCGGGGACAAGTCCCCTGAAAAAGCCCGCCAGAGTCTCGCGCTCGCTCCGGACCTGCCAGCCCGTCCAGCCCTCCGGCGCGGGCAGGCGGGAAAACGCGCCGAACTGGAAGGTGTCCCGATGGGCCTTGTAGAAAGCGATCTGGGCCTTGATCTCCCGCGCCTCCACGGGCCTGAGCGCCTTCAGATCCAGCTCGTAGCCCAAAGCTCCGAAGAAGCTCACGTTGCCCCGGGTGGACAGCGGCGTGGCCCGCAGGGTCTGAGCGTGGGGCGCGGCGGAGACGTGGGCGCCCATGCAGGATTGGGGATAGAGATACGAGAGCCCGCCCTGGATTTGAAGCCGCTCCATGGGGTCGGTATTGTCCGAGCACCAGATCTGGGGTGAAAAGCACAGCATCCCCAGATCGAAGCGGTTGCCGCCGGAGGAACAGCTCTCCAGCAGAATGTCGGGCCGCGGGGCGAAGATGCGCCGGAGCACGTCGTACAGCCCCAGAATATATTCATGGGCCGCCGCGCCGGTCAGCACCGACTGGCGGTTCATGTCCCACTTGACATAGCGGATGTCGGCGCTGTTCAGCACTTCGGTGACAGAATCGACAATATAGTCCCGCACCGCTTCCTTTCGCAGATCCAGCAGCAGCTCGTGGCGGGACAGCAGGTCGCTGCGTCCCGGCTGATGGATAGCCCAGTCCGGGTGGGCGCGGTACAGGCCGCTGTCGGGATTCACGGCCTCCGGTTCGAACCACAGTCCGAAATTCAGGCCCAGCCCGGCCAGCTTCCCGGCAAAGCCGCCGAGCCCTTCCGGCAGCTTCTTTTCATTGACGCCGTAGTCGCCCAGACCCGCCCGGTCGCTGTTCCGCGCGCCAAACCAGCCGTCGTCCAGCACGAAAAGCTCCGCCCCCTGCTTTTTGGCTCTCCCGGCCAGCTCCAGCAGGCGGCGCTGATCGAAGTCGAACATGCAGCCCTCCCAGTCGTTAAAAAGCACGGGCCGGGGCCGATAACGCCACGCCGGCGGGATGATGTGGCCGTTGACGAAGCGGTGCATCGCCGCGGACAGGCCGTTGAAGCCCGCGCCGGAATAGGCGAGGACGCCCTCCGGGGTCTCGAAGGTCCCGCCGGGCGCCAGAACGGCGCAGAAGAGCGCGGGCGAGACGCCCTGCATCACCCGGGTGAGGCCCTGAAACGAGCGCTGGGCCGAGGCGTAATGGTTGCCGGAATAGATGAGGTTGAAGCCGTACACGTCCCCGCAGTCTTCCCCCGCGCCCTTTCCGGCCAGTAGGAAGCCGGGGTTGTGCCGGTTGGAGGAAAAGCCCGCGGTGCTCTCGTTGACCACCCGGGCCGCCTCCACCGGCGTCACGTGCCGGCGGGCCTCCCCAATCCAGCCGCCGTCGAAGGTGGTCAGCCCATATTCCCCGACGAGATCAACGCACCAGCTCATGAGCTTGCGGACGGTCAGGGTCCGGCGCGATTCGTTTTTCAGCACCGCCCGGCGGGTGAGCACGCCGCCGAAGTCGGTGTAGTACAGCGTCAGGGTCAGGGGCAGCGCCCCGGCCCGCAGCGTGACGGCCAGGGTCTGCAGTCCGCCCCCGGCCTGGGGCAGCCCGCTTTGCAGCCGGGCTGTTCCCTCAAAAATCTGATAGTCGGCATAGCGGAATTCCGCGGGCAGCGGGACGTCCCCGTCCCACACTTCCATGGGGCTCTCCCGGTAGTCGCCCCGGCCCGCGCCGCTCCATTCCAGCGGCAGCGTGTCCGGGCAGAGGGCGCCGTCGGCCTCGTTGGGCGTCACGGCCATGCCCCAGCCCATGCCGGGCTTCACGGCCAGCGCGGGCGCGTCCTGAATCGAAACGGGCGCGCCGAAATGCAGGTGCTCCAAAAGTCCCTGCTCCGTTGCCCGGAACAGGTAGGACCACCCGCTTTCACGGAGATGAAATACGCCGTTTTGTACCTCAATCATTGGGAAGAATAGTCCTCCCCGGCGACATATTTTTGGTAGAGCTCCTCCGTCACGCCGCCGGCGGCGGAGGCTCCGGCATAAAACCTGCCGGAATTTTTCACGGTGCGCTTTTGGGTATCGTAATCCACATGGATCAGGCCGAAGCGGGCGCTCTGCCCCTCCAGCCACTCGAAATTGTCGCAGAAGCACCAGTGGTAGTAGCGTTCAAAGGGCAGGCCGGAACCGGCCATGGCCGCGAGATGCTCGCAGATATACCGGGCGCGGAAAGCGTCGGTATTGTCGCAGGTGCCGTTTTCCGTGACCCACACCGGGCGGTTAAGCACCTTCAGCAGCTTTTCCGTACAGCGCACGAGGCCCTGGGGATAGATTTCCCAGCCCAGATCGTTTTTGCGGCAGCCCTCCCGCACGCCGTCGGCCAGACCGGAGACGGTGGAGCGGGTATAATAATTCACGCCGATGAAATCCGCGTACTCCCCCATGGGCACCACGAAGGGGCTGCGCAGGGGCGCGATAAAATCGCCCCGCAGCGCGGCCCGGCCGACCGCCCCCTGAAAAAGCCACTCCGCCCCTTTTGCCAGGGCGAGATGGGCGGGATTTTTGGGATTCTTGGGGTCAAAAACCCGGACATGGTTGGCAAAGCCCACCCGGGTGTCGGTATAGCCCATCTCGGCGCGGGTCCTGTGGATCAGCCGATAGGCCGCGATATGGCACCACGCCAGATTGGACATCACCGCGAAGGTCTCCCGGAGGGAGATTTTCCCCGGCGGCCATGTCCCGAAGGAATAGCCGTTGACGGCGAAGACGTTGGGCTCGTTCACGGTGATGTAGTCAGTCACGAGGTCGCCGAAGCTCTGCACAACCAGCTCCGTCAGCTCCAGAAAATAGTGCAGATTCGCCTTGTCCGCGAAGCCGCCCCGGCGCTCGAACCACATGGGGTTGGTGAAGTGGTGGATCGTCAGCAGCGGGTCGATGCCCTTTTCCTTCAGATACGCGATCTCCGCCCGGTAGTGCTCCACGGCTGCGGGGTCGGGGCGTCCCTCCTCGGGGATGAGGCGCGACCATTCCACGCCGAAGCGGGCGGCGCGGATGCCCAGCGACGCCATCAGATCGGCGTCCTCCCGCCAGCGGTTCCAGTGGTCGTCGGCCACGGCGGGGTCGGAACCGTCCTTGATATGGCCCCTGTCGTACCAGTCGTTCCAGCTGTGGTCGGTGTAGCCGCCCTCGATCTGGGTGGCGGCGGAGGATACGCCCAGGACAAAGCCCTGGGGAAAACGAAATTCCATGCCCTCGCCCCTTTTTGAATATTGTGGAAATATTTTATCTTGTTCCGTCCGCCCTGTCAATGAACAGATGACGGCGGAACGCAAATATGCTATACTGTTCCCATCTTCAACGGGGAGGCGCGGCGATGGAACGCACACGCTGGTATAAAAACAAGGTCTTCTATCAGGTCTGGCCCCGCAGCTTTGCCGACGGCAACGGCGACGGCATCGGCGATCTGGCGGGCGTTTTGGCAAAGCTCGACTATATCCGGTCGCTGGGGGCGGACGGCATCTGGTTTTCGCCGCTGTACCCCTCCCCCAACGCGGACTGCGGCTACGACATCTCCGACTACACGGACATCAGCCCCGAATACGGCGACCTCGGGCTGTTCAGGCGGGTGCTGGCCGGGGCCCATGAGCGGGGCATGGCCGTGCTGATGGATCTGGTGGTGAACCACACCAGCGACGAGCACCCGTGGTTTCAGAAAAGCCGACGGCGCATCGAGCCCTACACGGACTATTACATCTGGCGGCCCGCCAGGCCCGACGGCGGCCTGCCCAACAACTGGGACAGCCTGTTTGAGGGCAAAGCCTGGCAGTGGGACGACGTGCGGGGCGAATACTATCTGCACCTCTTCGCCGTGAAGCAGCCCGATCTGAACATGGATAACCCGCGGGTGCGCGAGGAAGTGAAGGAAATCCTGCGGTTCTGGCTGGACCTGGGGGTGGACGGCTTCCGCGAGGACGTGATCACTTTCATCTCCAAGGCCGAGGGCCTGCCCGACGACCGGCTCATGCCCGCCAGCCGGGGTCTGCCCTATTATAATCACGGGCCGCATATTCACGAATACCTGTCCGAATTCCGGCGGGACGTTTTTTCCAAATACGACTGCATGACCCTGGCGGAGGCGCCGCTGGTGCGGCCGAAAAAGGCGCTGGAATACATCCGTGAGCCGGACGGCGAGCTGGACATGATGATCCAGTTCCAGTGCATGTGCGCGGACTGCCTGCTGACGGATTATCTTCCGCTGCCCTTCTCGCTGCCCCGGCTGAAGCGCGCCTTCGGCGGCTGGCAGCGCGGAGTGCGGGGCAGGGGCTGGAATATGCTGTATCTGGAAAATCACGACCACCCGCGCATCATCTCCCGCTACGGCAGCGAGAAATTCCGCGTCCAAAGCGGCAAGATGCTGGCCGCGGCCTACCTCTTTCTGCAGGGCACCCCCTTCATCTACCAGGGGCAGGAGATCGGCATGACCAACTGGCGGCCGGACAGCGCCGAACAGTATGAGGACGTGCAGACCCGGTATCAGTATAAGGTCTGGCATCCCCACGCGCCGGAGAAGCTGCGTCTCGCCCGGCTGTGGCGGGCCAGCCGGGATTCCGCCCGCACCCCCATGCAGTGGACGGGCGGGGACAACGCGGGCTTTTCCGCGGCAAAGCCGTGGTTCGCGGTGAATCCCAACTACCGGGACGTGAATGCGGCCGCGCAGGAACGCGACCCCGATTCCCTGCTGAATTTCTACCGCGCCGCCATCGCGCTGCGCAAGTCTCTGCAGGTGGTGCGGGACGGGAAGTACCGGGAATGGTACCGTCTCTCCCGCGAGCTGTATGTCTATGAGCGGCGGAATGGGAATCAGCGGCTGCTGGTGGTCTGCTCCTTCACGGCGAGGCCCGTGCGCTTTGCCGCGCCGCCGGGCTGTGATCTGGCGGCGGGAAAACTGCTGCTGAAAAATTACGGGGACGAGCTCCTGGAAAACGGCTTCACCACAAAGCCGTACGAGACGAGGGTCTATCTGTTTGAATAATTCGCAGGCACAAAAAAACGGCGGCGGAATTTCTTAAAATTCCGCCGCCGTATTGCTTTGCCATTTTCCCGCTTCAATCACCAGCTGAACCACGCGGCGGCAGGGCAATCCAACCGCTTCATAAACGCCGCCGTCTTCACGCCGGAGGGGCGGTTGAAGCGGCGCAGGCCGTACAGCTCGTCCGGATTTCCGGTGAGATAGTTCAGCCCCGGAAAAACCGTCAGGGAGGCCTTGAAGCCCAGCGCCTTCACCACTTTCCTCGCCGCGGGGCTGACGAAGCCGTAGGGGTAGGTAAACACCGTGGGCGTCACGCCGCAGTTTTCCGTGAGCAGGGTCTGGTTTTCCGTGAGATCCGCCGTCAGCGCGGCCTCGTAATCCGCCGCGCTCTCGACGCTCATCCGCCGGCAGCCCCGGCGTCCCCCGACCTTGTTTTCGTGCATGGCGTAGGTGTGGCTGCCGATCTCCACGCGGCCGGAGTCGGCCAGCGTCTTCACGTCCGCCAGGTCGAGATGGCAGCGGGTGTCGGCGGTGTCGAGGGAAAAGGAGCCCACCACGGACACGGTGGCCCTCAGATCCAGCTTCTCCAGGATGGGCAGCACCAGCGTGAGATTATTCTCGTAGCCGTCGTCCAGCGTGACGACCACGGGCTTTTCGGGCAGGGGCGCGCCGGTCTCCTCATAGTCCGACAGCTGGGAGAGGAACACCGTGGTGTAGCCGTTGTCCGAAAGCCACTGCATGTCGGCTTCAAATTCCGCCGCGGTGACGGTGTATTTCCCGGCCTTGGCGGGATCGTCCGTGACGCTGTGGTACATCAGGATGGGCACCTTCACCGCGCCGGCGGGCGGAATGGGCAGCGCCCACGCCGCGGCGCCGGCCAGCAGCAGCACGGCGCCGGCCAGCAGCAGGATGTTCCGTTTTCTCTTTCTTTTGGTCATGGGCCGATTATACGGCTGCGGGCGGGAGAAGTAAAGCGTGTCGAAAAAATGGCCCGGGGTTTTTAACTCATTTTAAGCTGACGTCCCTATCATCGGAGGCGAAAGACAGGTGATTCAAATGCAGAAGGTCGCGCTGATCCCGGCATACGAGCCGGAGGAGCGTTTTCTCGACCAGCTGCCCGAACTGCGCCAGGCGGGCTTCGACTGCGTGGTGGTCACGGTGGGCGCCGACGGCCAGCACGCCACCGCCGACGCCCTGCGCGTGGCCCGGGCCAAAACCACCAACCCCCACACCGCCATCAAGGAAAGGAAGGTGAGCGACATTGTCTATATCAGCTGCTGATCTCAAGCGCTATCTGCTGGCCGCGCTGGGCTGCGCCGTGCTCTCCGCCGTCTACGAGTGCTTCAGTCACGGCGTCTGCTCCGTGTGGATGATCGGGCTGTTTTTGTTCCCGCTGCTGCTGGGGGCGCTGCTGGCACTGGCCGCGGCGGGCTTCTTCCTGGAAAAAAAGCAGGATTTTAAGTTCTTTTCAAGTATTTTTTAGTTGATTTTTGATTTTGGGCGCTAGAGTGTTCCCATCAACAACGAATACGGAAAAGGAAACACTTCTATGCTTATCAGTAGGATTCTGGCGTGGATCGCCGCGCTGGCCGCCGCGATGTGCGCGCTGAAATTCATTGCCCGCATTTCGGGCAGCAAGGCCCTGAACCGGTTCTTTGCCAAATGTCACGTCCCTTTCGGCGTGATCCTGCTCATCACGGGGCTGGCCCACGGGATTCTGGCCGGCAACACCGCCGGCAGCGGGATCGCGGGCATCCGTCTGGGCAGCCAGCTTTTCACCCTCAACTGGGGTACCGCGTGTCTCATTATCGGCGTTCTGCTGGGGCTGACCTACGCCTTCCGCCGGCGGCTGAAGAAATGGTGGATGCCGCTGCACCGGGCGCTGACCGCAGCCATCATGGCCGTGCTGGTGCTGCATGTGTGCAGCACCAGCATCCTGCTCTTCTCCGGCGGGGGCGCGGCGGACGTGTCCGATTCCGCCGCCTCCTATTCCGCCGCCTCCTATTCCGCCGGCGCCGACGGCGACGGCAGCTCCCTGCAGTCCGTGCCGGACTTCTCCGGCGCGGTGCTCGCTGACGGCGTCTACGAGGGCTCCGCCCAGGGGTACAAGGGCACCATCACCGTATCGGTGACGGTCTCCGGCGGGGCGGTCACCGATATCGAGGTGGTCGGCGAGAGCGACACCGCCAACTATTTCAGTCGGGCGGAAGCCTTGCTGGACGACATCGTCTCCCGGCAGTCGCTGGACGTGGACAGCGTTTCCGGCGCCACCTATTCCTCCCAGGGCCTCATCAACGCCGTGTACGACGCCCTCGGCGGCGCGGTGCAGTCGGGCACCCTCGGCACGTCCGATTCCGCCGCCGGGGCCGAGGGCAGCCAGTCCGGCAGTGCCTCGCGCTCCGCCGCGCAGACGCCCGACTCCGTAAGCTCCGCCACCCGGAGCGGCCGCGGCTACGGCCGTTGATGGCCCCCGGACAGAAACTCAACCGCCGCGCTCTGAAAGGAGCGCGGCGGTTGTTTTCATTTTTCTCCCCTGTCGGCCTGCCGGAGATACGCCGCGCTCTGGCGGATGAATTCCTCCGTGTCGAAGCGGTCGTTGCGGATGGCCTTCTGCACGATCAGCCCGTCCGAGGCCAGCAGGATCAGCCAGGTCAGATAATCGGCCCCCACCGCGTCGGTGCGCTCGGCGATCTTCTGGGAGATCAGCGTCTCGAACTGGCTGTAGCGGTCGATGAGCTTGCGGCGCGTCTCTTCGTCGCCCAGCATGGCGGCGTTCAGCAGGTGCAGCCGGATGCCGGCCGAGGCCACGTTGCGCTCCACCACGTATTTCACCAGCCGGTGGATGGAGGTATCCTTCTCCTTGTTCTCCGTCCAGCTGACAAGCTCGTCCCACTGCTTGTCCAGATAGCGGTCGGTGAGGCCGAAGAGGATTTCGGTCTTGTCCTTGTAGTGATAATACAGCGTCCCCTTGGACACGCCGGCCAGCGCCGCGATCTCCGCCAGCGTGATGTCGGACAGATTGTCGGTCTGCAGCAGCGTCTCCGCGGCGTCCATGATTTTTTCCCGGACATTGTCCTTTCTCGGTGCGGCCATGGCGTTCTCCCATCATGATGTGATGATTCCGTATTTTATCGCGCCCGCCCCCGCTTGTCAAAATAATAATTCCCGTTGACTTTCCGCGGCCGCCGGCCTATACTGAGGGTAAGTAGTCGGCCAGCTGGCCGACTTGAAAATTGGAGGCGGAGCATGACCCTCTCCCTGCTTAACAGAAAACTGCGCCGGGCCTTCGGCGGGCGGGTGACCGCCGGCGCGGAGGACGGCTGTATCGTGGTGCGCGGCGCGCTCTCCGACTGGGGCGACGTGATCCGCGCCTGTCAGATGTGCGCGAAGCCCCATTCAAAGCGCCATGTGGTGAACGACATCGCCTTCACCGGCGGCGCGGACGCCCCCATGCGTCTGCCCGCGGTTTGCGACGCCTCGCTGGACGGGCTGCGGCCCGACGTGCTGATTATCGGCGGCGGCGTCTCCGGCGCGTCCATCGCCCGGGAGCTCACCCGCTGGAAGCTGGACGTGATCCTGGTGGATAAGGAAGCCGACCTGGCGCTGGGCGCCTCCGGCCGCAACGACGGCGAGATCCATCCCGGCATCGACCTGGGCCGGGGCTCGCTGAAGCACAAATACATCCGCCGGGGCAACGCGATGTACCCCCGGCTCTGTCGGGAGCTGGACGTGCCCTTCACCCGGCCGGGGCAGTACGTCTGCTTCCGGCAGGGCTTTCTGCGCCCCGCGGTGGCGGCCTACTGTCTGCGCCGCCGCTTTATCGACGGCATTTCCGACACCCGCATCGTGTCCGGCAAAAAGCTGCATGAGCTGGCGCCGGGGCTGAATCCCGACTTCCGCTTCGCCATCTCCAACCCCTCCTCCGGCTGCGTGTGCCCCTACGGGCTGACCATCGCCTTCGCGGAAAACGCGGTGCGAAACGGCGCGCGGGTCAGTCTGGAGACCGCCGTGACCGGCATGGCCGCGGCGGGCGGGCGCATCACCTCCGTGACCACCAATCGGGGCACGCTGTATCCCCGGCTGGTGATCAACGCCGCCGGCGTCTTTGCCGAAGAGATCGCCAAAATGGCGGGGGACCGGTTTTACTCCATCCACCCCCGCCGGGGCACCAACTCCATCCTCGACCGCAAGGCCGGGGCCTATTTCGACGCCATCGCCTCCGTGAAGCTGCTGCAGGGGCGGCGCACCCACACCAAGGGCGGCGGCGTGCTGCACACGGTGGACGACAATCTGCTGGTGGGGCCCAACGCGGTGGAGACCTGGGAAAAGGAAAACTACGCCACCGACCCCGAGAGCATCGAGGCCGTGTTCAAGAAGCAGCGCATCACGATGCCCGGCCTGTCCAAAAGCGACATCATCACCTATTTCACCGGCGTGCGCGCCGCCACCTTCGAGGAGGATTTCATCATCGAGCGCGGGCGAAAAACAGCCAATCTCATCCACTGCGCGGGCATCCAGTCCCCGGGGCTGACCACCGCCCCCGCCGTGGCGCAGGACGTGGCGGAAATGGCCGTGGACATCCTGCGGGAGGGCGGGCCGGTGCTGAAAAATCCCGCCTTCGACCCCGTCCGGCGGGGCATCCCCGCCCTGCGGAAGATGGACGACGGGGCGCGCGGCGCGCTGATCCGCCAAAACCCGGATTACGGTGTGGTGGTGTGCCGCTGCGAGGAGATCAGCCGGGGCGAGATCCTGGACGCCCTGCGCGCCCCCATCTGCGTGCCCACGCTGGACGGCGTGAAAAAGCGGGTGCGGCCCGGCATGGGCCGCTGTCAGGGCGGCTTCTGCTCCCCGCTGGTGACGGAGATCATCGCGGAATTTCTGGGCACGGACGCCGCCGACGTCAAAAAATCCTCGTCCGCCTCGCCGGTAGTGTCGGGCAGGACCAAGTGAGGAGGCGCATATGACAGACTACGATGTGATCGTCATCGGCGGCGGCCCCGCGGGGCTGGCCGCGGCCATCTCCGCCAGAGAGCACGGCGCGGCAGCGCTGCTCATCGAGCGGGAGGCGAGGCTCGGCGGGATGCTGAAGCAGTGCATCCACGACGGCTTCGGCCTGCAGCGCTTCGGCGAGAAGCTGTCCGGGCCGGAATATGCGGAACGCTTCATGGACAAATTTTTCGCGCTGGGCATCCCGGCGCTGACCCTGACCTTTGTGACCCGGGCGTCGATCTTGCCCGACGGCGCTTTCGCCGTCACCACCGTGAACCGGGAGGGCGTCAGGACCCGCACGGCCCGCTCGCTGGTGCTCGCCACCGGCTGTCGGGAGCGGACGGCCAGGCAGGCGGCCATCCACGGCACCCGCCCCGCCGGGGTATTCACCGCCGGCACGGCCCAGCACTACGTCAACCTTCTGGGGCTGCTGCCCGCCAAACGCTGCGTCATTCTCGGCTCCGGCGATATCGGGCTCATCATGGCCCGGCGGCTGACGCTGGAGGGTGCCGAGGTGCTGGGCGTGTACGAGGCCAAGCCCACCCCCTCCGGCCTGCGGCGGAATATCCATCAGTGTCTGGAGGATTACGGCATCCCCCTGTATCTCTCCCACACCGTCACCCGGGTGTTCGGGGCCGACCGCCTCACCGGCGTGGAGGTATGCGCCGTGGACGGGGCCATGAACCCCATCCCCGGTACCGGGCAGCGCCTGAGCTGCGACGGGCTCATCGTATCCGTAGGTCTCATCCCGGAAAACGAGCTGGCGGAGTCGCTGGGCGTGGCGCTGGACAAAACCGGCAGCCGCGGCCCCCTGTGCGACGGGCAGCTGATGACCAGCGTGCCCGGCGTGTTCTGCTGCGGCAACGCGCTGCACGTCAACGATCTGGTGGACTATGTGTCCGAGAGCGGGGAAAAGGCCGGGGAAAGCGCCGCCCGGTACGCCGGCGGCAGCCGTGTGTGCATCCCGCTGGGCGTGTCGGAGCGCTTCGGCTATCTGGTGCCGCGGCTGCTGAATCTGGCCGAGGACAATTCCCGCACAAAGTTTTATTTCCGCTCCCGGGAGGAGCTGGGCAGCTGCCGCCTGCGGCTCACCGTGGACGGCCGTGAGGTCTTTTCCAGACGCTACGACCATCTGCGGCCCCCGGAGATGGAGACGCTGGAGCTGGACATGGACGCCCTGCGGCTCTGTGCCGACTCCGGGTGCGCGTTTGAACTGGAGGTGGGCGAATAATGGAGTTGACCTGCATCGTCTGCCCCCGGGGCTGCGCCATCCGCGCGGAGAAGGCCCCGGACGGGACGCTGACCATCACCGGCAACACCTGCAGGCGCGGCTACGACTTCGCCGCGTCGGAGCTCACCGCCCCCAGGCGCACCCTCTGCACCACGGTGCGCACCGTTTTCCCCGACTGCCCGGTGGCGCCCGTGCGGGTGTCCGCCGACATTCCCAAGGCGCGTATTTTCGACGTGATGCGCGCCGTCAATGCCGTCACCCTGACGGACCGCCTGGGCCGGGGCGACATTGTGATAAAAAACGTGTTGGATCTGGGCGTGGATGTTATAATGACCAGTGACAGACTAAAATGGGGTTTGGAGGAACAACCATGAACGATCCTCTGATACTGACCTTCGACGTGGGCACCCAGAGCGCCCGGGCGCTGCTGGTGGACAAGCGGGGGAATATTGCCGATGTGGTCCAGGAAAAATACGCCGAGCCGTATTTTTCCAAAAATCCCGGCTGGGCCGAGCAGGCGCCGGACTTTTATTTCGATTGCCTGTGCCGCACCGGGCGGGCGCTGTGCGGCCGGAACCCGGACAAGCTGCCCCGGATCTCCGCCGTGACGCTGACCACCATCCGGGACACCGTGCTGTGCCTGGACAAGGACAACCGCCCTGTGCGGGACGTGATCTTATGGCTGGACAAGCGCAAGGCCGGCTTCAACGCCCCCTACCCCGGCTGGAAGCAGGCCCTGTTCAATCTCATCGGCATGGGGGCCGCCACCCGCATTTTGTATGAGTCCTCCCCGGGCAACTGGATCATGCAGAACGAGCCGGAGCTGTGGAAAAACACGGCCAAGTTCGTGATGCTGCCCACCTACCTCAACTATAAGCTCACCGGCGTGCTGGCCGACACCCCGGCCAACATGATCGGCCACGTCCCCTTTGATTACAAAAACCGCCGCTGGATGGGCAAGAAGGATCTCACCCGCTGCTTCTGCGACATCCCGGAGGAGAAGCTGTGCCGGCTGATCCCCTCGGGCAGCACGGTGGGAAATATCACGGCGGATTTTGCCGCGCTCACCGGCGTGCCCGCGGGACTGCCGCTGATTTCCACCGGTTCCGACAAGGGCTGCGAGACGCTGGGCCTGTCGGTGCTGACGCCGGACAAGGCGTCCATCTCCTTCGGCACCACCGCCACCATCCAGCTGGCCGTGAAAAAATATTTTGAACCCCAGAAATTTCTGCCAGCCTACCCCGCCGTCATTAACGATATGTACAACCCCGAGATCGAGATCTACCGCGGCTTCTGGATGCTGAGCTGGTTCGTGCGGGAGTTCGCCGCTGCGGAGGTGATGGAGGCCCAGGCCCGGGGCTGCGCGCCGGAGCAGCTGCTGGATCAGGCCATCGAGGACATCCCTCCCGGCTCCGACGGGCTGCTGCTGCAGCCCTACTGGACGCCGGGCATCCTCAAGCCGGATTCCATGGGCGCCATCGTGGGCTACGCGGATTTCCACGGGCGCTACCACATGTACCGCGCCATCATCGAGGGCATCAATCTGGAGCTGTACCAGGCGCTGCACATCATGGAAAAGCGCTCGGGGCTGAGGGTCCGGGAGCTGTTCGTCTCCGGCGGCGGCGCGAAAAGCGACACGGTGTGCCGCATCACGGCGGACGTGTTCGGTCTGCCGGTGAAGCGCATCCAGACCCACGAGGCCTGCGCCGTGGGCTCGTCCATGGCGGCCTTCGTGGCGCTGGGCGAATTTGCCTCCTTCGAGGAAGCGGCGGCGGCCATGGTGCACGAGGAGCGGGTCTTTCTGCCCGACAGCGGCAGCCACGACGTCTACATGGAGATCTACGATCGTGCCTACAGCCGCATCTATCGCAAGCTGCGGCCCATTTACAGAAGCCTCAACGACATTTACAAAAGGAGATAACCGCCATGAGCAAACCGTACAAGGGCTTCGAACCCGACTGGGTCCTCACCCCGGCCCCCGAAGGCAGCTACCGCTCCATCTTTCGCTGGGGCGACCCGACCTTCTTCAAGTACCCCAAGGAATCTCTCTACGCCATGATGAAATCCGTTTTCAAGCTGACGGACGACGATTTCCGTCAGTACAGCGACGATATCGGCTTCGACAAGGTGGACCTCTCCGGCCACCCGGTGAAGCTGGCGGAAGAACACATTGCCGCCCTGAAGGCCATCGTGGGGGACGCCTACGTCTCCACCGCGGACTATGACCGCCTCAGCGTGGCCTACGGCAATACCGCCTACGACCTGCTGCGGCTGCGTCACAAGCGGGTGGACAGCGTGCCGGACGCCGTCGTCTATCCCGACACCGCCGAACAGGTGGAGCAGATCGTGTCCTACGTCGCGGCGCACGGGATCCCGCTGTACGTCTACGGCGGGGGCAGCAGCGTCACCCGGGGCGTGGAGCCCGTGAAGGGCGGCGTCACGCTGGATATGCGCAAGCGCTTCAACAAGGTGATCTCCTTCAACGAGATCGACCAGACCATCACCGTGCAGGCCGGTCTGTCCGGCCCCGCGCTGGAGGACGCGCTCAACCGCGCCCCCGCGCTTTTCGGCGCCAGGCGCCCCTACACCTGCGGCCACTTCCCCCAGTCCTTTGAGTATTCCAGCGTGGGCGGCTGGGTGGTCACCCGGGGCGCGGGCCAGAACAGCACCTATTACGGCACCATCGCCGACATCGTGCTGTCCCAGCGCTACGCCACGCCCGTCGGCGTCATCCGGACCAGCCACTACCCCCGGGAGGCCACCGGCCCCAATCTCAACCAGATCATGATGGGCTCCGAGGGCACCTTCGGCGTGCTCACCGAGGTCACCCTGCGGGTGTTCCGCTTCATGCCCCAGAACCGCCGCCGCTTCTCCTATATGTTCAAAAGCTGGGACGTGGCCATGAAGGCCGCCCGGGAGATGATGCAGTGCGAGTGCGGCTTCTCCTCCGTGTTCCGCCTGTCCGACCCCGAGGAGACCAGCATGATGATGAAGCTCTACAATGTGGACGATACGCCCCTCGCTCCCCTGCTGGGCAAGCTGGGCTTCGCGGATATGGAGCGGTGCATGTTCCTGGGCTTCACCGACGGCGAGCTGGGCTATTCCCGCAACGTGGCGGCCAAGATCGCCCGCATCGCCCTGAAGTACAAGGCCGTGCCCCTCACGGGCTACGTCTGCCGCAGCTGGGAAAAGGGCCGCTTCAACGACCCCTATCTCCGGGACACGCTGATGGACTTCGGCGTGGTCACGGACACGCTGGAGTGCACCGTCAACTGGTCCAACATGGAGCAGGTCCACGCCGACGTGCGCAGGGTGTGTCACGCCTTGCCCAACACCGTCGTCACCACCCATCTATCCCACTGCTACCCCCAGGGCGCGAACCTGTACTTTATCTTCCTCACCAGGATGCAGGACGAGGAGGCCTTCCGTGCCTACCACGCCACCATTCTGGACGCGATCCAGCGCTCCGGCGCGGCCGTCAGCCACCACCACGGCATCGGCAAGATGTTCGCCCCCTGGCTGGAGGGCTATGTGGGCGAGAAGGAATACGGCGTGTTCCGGGCCCTGAAGGACTACTTCGACCCCGGCTACACCATGAACCCCGGCGGCACCATCGGGCTTGATCTCACGCCCGGGGAGAAAAAGTTTGACAGGGACTACACCGATTATCTCCGGCAGCCCAAAAAGGACTGAGCTTTTCCCGCCCCCGAAAATCGGGGGCGGGAAAAATTTCATTCGGCGCTTTACGGGAGCGCTTTGGTTATGATATAGTAGACATTTGTGATACAATCTCATTAAAGGACGTCATTTTATGGACACGATACAGGAAATACAGCGGCGGCGCACCTTCGCCATCATCTCCCACCCGGACGCCGGCAAGACCACCCTGACGGAAAAGCTGCTGCTCTACGGCGGAGCCATCCAGCTGGCCGGCTCGGTGAAGGGAAAGGCCACGGCGCGCCACGCCGTTTCGGACTGGATGGAGCTGGAAAAGCAGCGCGGCATCTCCATCACCTCCTCCGTGATGCAATTCGAGTACGACGGCTTTTGCATCAACATTCTGGACACCCCGGGCCATCAGGACTTCTCCGAGGACACCTACCGCACCCTGATGGCGGCGGATTCCGCCGTGATGGTCATCGACGCCGCCAAGGGCATCGAGCCCCAGACGCGGAAACTGTTCCGCATCTGCGCCATGCGGCACATCCCCATCTTTACCTTTATCAACAAGCTGGACCGGGAGGCCCGGAGCCCCTACGAGCTGATGGAGGAGCTGGAGCGCGAGTTCGGCATCGGCACCTATCCCATGAACTGGCCCATCGGCTGCGGCCATGATTTCAAGGGCGTGTACGACCGGGAGAAAAGGGAGATCCTGGCCTTCACGGAATTCCACCGGGGCCAGAACCGCATCGAACCCATCGAATGCGCGCTGGACGACACGGAGAAGCTGGATTCCCTCATCGGCGAGAAGCTGCGCAGGCCCCTCAGCGACGATATCGAGCTGCTGGACGGCGCGGGCTACGATTTCGACATGGACGCCGTGCGGGCAGGAAAGCTCTCCCCCGTGTTCTTTGGGTCGGCGCTGAACAACTTCGGCGTGGAGCCGTTTCTGAAGAGCTTTCTGCGCATGACCATGCCGCCCCTGCCCCGGTCTTCCGGCGAGGACGTTATCGATCCCTTCGACCCCCGTTTTTCGGCCTTCGTCTTCAAAATCCAGGCCAACATGAACAAGGCCCACCGGGACCGCATCGCCTTCATGCGCATCTGCTCCGGCCGGTTCGAGCGCGACAGGGAATATTACCACGTGCGGGCGGGCAAGGCCCTGCGCCTGGCTCAGCCCCAGCAGCTCATGGCCGACGACCGCTCCATCATCGACGAGGCCTACGCCGGGGACATCATCGGCGTGTTCGACCCCGGCATTTTTTCCATTGGCGACACCATCTGCGAGAAGGGCATGAACGTACAGTACGAGGGCATCCCCACCTTCGCCCCGGAGCATTTTTCCGCCATCGAACGCATCGACACCATGAAGCGCAAGCAGTTTGAAAAGGGCATCGAGCAGATCGCCCAGGAGGGCGCCATCCAGATCTTCCACGAACCGGGCACGGTGATGGAGGAGATCGTGGTGGGCGTGGTGGGCGTGCTGCAGCTGGAGGTGCTGGAATACCGGTTAAAGACCGAGTACGGCGTGGACATCCGCCGCCGGGACCTGCCCTATTCCGAGATTCGCTGGCTCGCCGATCAGACCGTCGACCCCCGAAGCCTCAACCTCACCAGCGACACCAAATGGGTGCAGGATTTCAAGGGCAGCAACCTGCTGCTGTTCACCGCGGACTGGTGCGTCCGCTGGGCGGAGCAGAAAAACAAGGGGCTGGAGCTCAGAGAATTCAATCAGGACTAAGGAGGGCTTTGCCATGCTGCAAAAAGCCATCGTCACCGCCTTGAACGGCGACGGCACAGCCGACGTGGTGGTGGAGCGAGCCGCCATGTGCGGCGGGGACTGCTCCAAATGCGAGGCCTGCATGTACGAAAACACCATCAAGACCAAGGCGAAAAACACCATCGGGGCGCACCCCGGCCAGCAGGTCGTGGTGGAGACCGATTCCGGCAGCGTCTTCAAGGCCATGGTGGCCATCTATCTGCTGCCGCTGGCCTTCTTTTTCGTGGGCTACGGGCTGGGCGCGCTGGCCGGTTTTCCCCAGAGCGCCAACATCCTGTTCTCCTTCGTGTTTCTGGGCGTGGGCGGGGTGGTGTGCAAGATTTTACTGAACGCTCAGCAGAAGAAAGCGCCCACCCCGGTGGAGATCGTGAGCTTTAAGACCGGAGACGGGGAATAAAAATACGGCGGGAGGGGCTTGCCCCTCCCGCCGTTGTTCTGTTATTCTACAGCGTGATGTCCATTTCCGGGTGTTCCCTGTCCACAAAGCCGGCGACCGCCGCACAGTGAAAGGACGTCTCCAGCGCCGTCTCCATCTCGGCCATGGCCCTGCGTACACGGTCGTCGTTGAAACCCGAGAAGCCGTCGATGGGGAAAAAGACGCGGCTCGTGTCCGCCCCGATCTTGCCGTGCTCCGACTGCCGCCACGTCCAGCGGCGGGTACGCACCTGACTGCCCACGGCATAGACGAGCTCCCCCGGGTCGGGCGTTTCCTCGGTCTCGGCTCCGAAGGGGAGAAACGTGTCCCCCGGGCGGGAAAACCGGATGGCCATGTCGCCGTCCGCCCCCGCGAGGTCGTGGGTGCCCATGGGCAGGGTGTATTTCAGAGAGACGGCGTTGTTCAGATCCACCAGCGGGTTGATGCGGGGCATACCCTTGGCCTTGGCGATGCGAGTAAACAGCGCCTCGATGGAGCACATATATTTGTTAGGGTTCATACCCAGCGCCTGAAAAGCCTCGCGGTAAGGGAGGATGTCCGGCTCCTCCTTGATCCTGCGGTCGAGGAAGCGGGCTTCCGCCAGCTTGACGCCCTCGTCCAGCAGGGTCTCGATCTCCGGGTGGGCGCCGGTATTGTCGATGCCCTTCGCGGTGACAACGCCCACGCAGTAGGCGGGGAGCTTTTCAAAAACGTCGGGTTCGATCACAAATTTCATAGTCGTTTCCTCTCCGCGTTTATCCCAGCGTCTTGAGAATGACAGCCGCCACGGAGGACATCCGGGAGGAGGTCTCCATGCTCTTGCGGCGGATATATTCCCGGGCCTGATCCTCGCTGATATGGGCCTTTTTCACCAGCAGATTTTCGGCCTTGACAATGGCCAGTTCCTCGTCGTGGGGGATGGAGAGCTTCAGCAGGGCCTCTTTCTTGGCCACCAGCTGGGTCAGGGTATTCACGGACCCGGCCAGCTCGCCGCCCTTGACGGGCAGGGCCAGGGTAAACACGTTGGCGCCCCTGCAGTTTTTGATCTCGTCCGGCGTGCCCAGCACCAGGAAGGCGGCGGGGACATCGATCCACAGCGACAGGTCGTCCGCCGACATATCGCTGAACTCCGCCCCGCAGATGACCACGGCGCTGCCGGTCTCCTCCGCGGCGGCGATGATCTCCTGCCCGCTGCGGCAGCGGCAGTTGACGGCGACGCCGTGATTCTCCAGCACGGACGCGATATTGTCGGTGTTCTTTTCCGAGACGAACGCGGCGATTATCCTACAGCTCATTTCTCCGTACCCCCATAAACAGCGCAGCCTGTAAGCGCAACTAACGGCTTTTCTTCGATTATACACAAACCCCGGCGAAATTACAACGCCCATCCGCATTTACTTTTCCTGATGAATGTGGTATTTTCAATAACAGGAACCCGATTGGAGCAGGAAATGGAACTGAGTGATTTTTTCGTCCGGGTGCCGAAAGCGGCGCTGGGACTGTCCGGCGGCACGGATTCCTCGTATCTGCTGTACGCCGGCAGAAAGCTGGGCGCGGACGTGCGCCCCTATTTTGTCAGGACCGTGTTCCAGCCCGCCTTTGAGCTGGAGGACGCGAAAAAGGTCTGTAGCTTTTCCGGCGCGGAGCTGACCGTGATCGAAGCGGACATTCTCGCGGTGCCCCAGGTGGCGGCAAACCCGGAAAACCGCTGTTATTACTGTAAAACGGCCATCTTTTCCGCGCTGAAGGCCCGGGCCGCGGCGGACGGTTACGATGTGATTCTGGACGGCACCAACGCCTCCGACGACGCGGCCGACCGGCCTGGCATGAAGGCGCTGGGCGAGCTTTCCGTCCGCTCCCCCCTGCGGGAGTGCGGCATCACCAAGGCCGACGTGCGCGCCCTCTCCGCCCGGGCGGGGCTTTTCACCGCGGACAAGCCCTCCTACGCCTGTCTGGCCACCCGCGTCCCCGCCGGGGAGATCCTCACGGCGGAGAAGCTGGAAAAAGTGGAAAAGGCCGAAAACGCGCTTTTCGAGATGGGCTATACCGATTTTCGCGTGCGCCTGAGGGGCGGCGCGGCCCGTCTGGAATTCAGCCGGGCGCAGCTGCTGCGCGCCGTACGCGAATGGGACGATATCCGCCGCGCGCTGGGGAAGGATTTTTCCGCCGTCGCCATGGACATGAAAGGACGCTGACTATATGAGTCAGAGAGACATCGAACACATTCTCGAGCAGGTGCGGGACGGCGGCATGACGCCGGAGGACGCCCTGCTGAAGCTGAAGCTGGAGCCCTTTGAGGACCTGGGCTTCGCAAAAGTGGATCACCACCGCGAGCTGCGCCAGGGGACAAGCGAGGTACTCTACGGCGCGGGCAAGACCGACGAGCATATCATCAGGATCGCCCAGGCGCTCCGCGCCCACGGTCAGAAGACCGTGCTGGTGACCCGCATCGCCCCCGCCACCGCGGCGGCCATCGCCCAGGCGGGCCTGCCCATAGATTATAACGAGTCGGGGCGCATCGGCGTCATCGGCGCACCGCCCGAACCCGACGGGGACGGCACCGTCGTGGTGGCCACCGGCGGCACCAGCGACATCCCCGTGGCCGAGGAAGCCGCCGTCACCGCCGAGGCGCTGGGCAACCGCGTGAAGCGCCTGTACGACGTGGGCGTGTCCGGCGTCCACCGGCTGCTGTCCCACGCAGAGGATATCATGTCCGCCCGGTGCATCGTGGCCGTGGCCGGCATGGAGGGCGCGCTGCCCTCCGTCATCGGCGGCCTCGCCGATTCCCCGGTGATCGCGGTGCCCACCAGCGTGGGCTACGGCGCGTCCCTGGGCGGTATCGCGGCGCTGCTGAGTATGCTCAATTCCTGCGCCAGCGGCGTGTCGGTGGTGAATATTGACAACGGCTTCGGCGGCGGGTATCTGGCCAGCATGATCAACCATCTGGGGCATAAAGTTTGAAACAAGTTCAAACTTTATGCAGTTTAAGCGCTTTTTTCTCGCCGCTTGCGCGGCAACCGAAAAACAGGCGCATTATGACCATTCCTTTCATGGTTGTTTTGTGGCTTGAAGCGCAGCGAAAGGAATGGTCATAAATATGAAGCTGCTTTTTTGGGACTGCGGCATGGGCTGCGCGGGGGATATGCTGTCCGCCGCGCTGCTGGCCCTGTGCCCCGACCCGGCGGGGATGCTGGAAAAGCTCAACGCGCTGGGTATCCCCGGCGTGCGCTACACGGCGGAGAACGCCGAAAAATGCGGTATCGTGGGCACCCGGCTGCGCGTGACCTGTCTGGGGGACGAGGAGGGCGGGAGCGCCCCCCACGCCCATCACGGGCTGCATCTGGGCGACATCCGCGCGCTGATCGCGTCTCTGGCCATGCCGGAGGCGGCAAAGGTAAATGCAGGCCGGGTCTACGACCTGCTGGCTTCGGCGGAGAGCGCTGCCCACGGAGTGCCCATGGAACACATCCATTTTCATGAGCTGGGCACCATGGATGCCGTGGCGGACATCGCCGCCGTGTGCTTTCTCCTGGAGCTGCTGGCCCCGGAGCGGATCGTCTGCTCCCCGGTGCGCACGGGCTTCGGCGCCGTGAAGTGCGCCCACGGCATCCTGCCGGTGCCCGCCCCGGCCGCCGCGTCGCTGCTGACGGGCATCCCCACCTTCGCCGGGGAAATTGAGGGCGAGCTGTGCACCCCCACCGGGGCCGCGCTGCTGAAGGCCTTTGCTTCCGATTTCGGCCGGCAGCCCGCCATGACCGTTGCGGTCGTGGGCTACGGCATGGGAACCAAGGACTTTCCCGCCGCCAACTGCGTGCGCGCCCTGCTGGGAGAGGCCGCCGAGCAGATTGTGGAGCTGTGCTGCGAGGTGGACGATATGACCGGCGAGGATATCGGCTACGCCATCGGCGCGCTGCGCAGGGCGGGCGCGCTGGACGTGTCGTGGCAGGCCGTGGGTATGAAAAAGGACCGCCCCGGCGTGCGCCTGACCTGTCTGTGCCGGCCGGATCTCCGGGATGCCATGGTGCGGCTGATCTTTCAGCTCACCGCCACGCTGGGCATCCGGGAAGCGCTGTGCGCGCGCTACATCCTGCGCCGCTCCTTTGCAACGGAGGAGACCCCCTGGGGCCCGGTGCGCCTGAAGCGGGCCGAGGGCTGGGACACGGCGCGAACCAAGCCCGAGTACGACGACATAGCCGCCATTGCGGAAAAGACCGGCCTTTCACCGGCGGAGATCAGAAATCAGCTTTCTGGAGGACGAGACGATGCCTGAAGTACTGACACTGAAGAAATCCAACTGCAAGAACTGCCACAAGTGCATCCGCTTCTGCCCGGTGAAGGCCATCCGCTTCACGGGGCATCAGGCCCACATCATCAGTGACGACTGCATTCTCTGCGGCAGCTGCTATGTGGTCTGCCCCCACGATGCCAAGGAGGTCGCCGATGCCCGGGAGACCGTCCGGGGCTTTTTGCGGGGCGACGCGCCTGTTATCGCCAGCCTGGCCCCGTCCTTTGTGGCGGGCTTTGAGGGCGTGGGCATCGGGTCCATGAAGGAGGCCCTGAAAAAGCTGGGCTTTGACGACGCGGAGGAGACCGCCATCGGCGCCACGCTGGTGAAGCGCGAATACGAAAAACAGCTCAACGCGGGCAATCGGGATGTGATTATCACCACCTGCTGCCCCGCCGCCACCACGCTGGTGCAGAAATACTATCCCGAGCTGTGCCGCTATCTCTCCCCCGTGGTATCGCCCATGATCGCCCACGCCATCGACATCAAACGCCGCCTGCCCAACGCCAAGGTGGTGTTTATCGGCCCGTGCCTGGCCAAAAAAAAGGAGGCCGAGGGCAATCTGGTGGACGCCGTGCTGACCTTTGCGGAGCTGTCCGCCCTGTTCAAGGAGGCCGGCATCGAGGTGGAGCAGCGCCTGGATGATAACGCCCACAGCCGGGCCAGACTGTTCCCCACCGCCGGCGGCATCCTCAAGACCATGGACCTGCCAGACAACGGCTACACCTATCTGGCGGTAGACGGTCCCCGGGAGTGCCGCGCCGCGCTGAATGACCTGAAGGAGGGCGGCATCCACAAGTGCTTCATCGAGCTGTCCTCCTGCAAGGGCAGCTGCATCGGCGGCCCCATTATGGAAAAATACGACAATTACCCCATCCGCCACTATCAGATGGCCGTGAATTACGCCGGGCCGGACGATTTCGACGTGGCCCGGGGCAGGGACGAGGTGCTGGAGACCGAATATATGCGCAAGGACGTGCCTAAACCCGTACCCACCGAGGCCGAGATCAAGGATATCCTCAAGCTCATGGGCAAGACCACCCCCGACGACGAGCTCAACTGCGGCACCTGCGGCTACGATTCCTGCCGGGACAAGGCCGTGGCCGTGTTCCGCGGCATCGCCGACCCCAGTATGTGCCTGCCCTACATCATGGATAAAAACGAGAGCTTCGCCAACAACATCCTTAACAACTCCCCCAACGGGCTGGTGATCGTCAACGACAAGTTCGAAATCCAGCAGCTGAATCTGGCCGCCCTCGGGATGCTGAACATCCGAAGTCAGGATGACATACTGGGCGAGAACATCGTGCGCATTCTGGAGCCCGCCCCCTTCTTCCAGGTCAGCGAATCCGGCCGCGCCATTAAAAACCAGCGCAGTTATTCCGCCGATTACAAAAAATACTTTGAACAGACCATCGTCTACGACAAGACCTCCCACCTGTTCATCTGCATCCTCCGCGACGTGACGGAGGAGGAGGTCGCCCGCGCCAAGCGTGAGGAGATCAGCCGCACCACCGCTGAGATCGCGGACAAGGTGGTGGACAAGCAGATGCGCATCGTGCAGGAGATTGCCTCCCTGCTGGGCGAGACCACGGCGGAGACCAAAATCGCGCTGACAAATCTGAAGGAGTCGATCAATACCGATGAAAAGGAATGAGTATTTCGCCGACATCGGCTATATGAGCCTCAACCACGCCGGCGAGGAACTGTGCGGCGACCATGTGGAGGTGGCGCAGCAGGGCGGCAACTCCCGCATCGTAGTGCTGGCCGACGGGCTGGGCAGCGGCGTGAAGGCCAGCATCCTGTCCATACTGACCTCCAAGATCATCTCCACCATGCTGGCCGCCGATATGAAGCTGGAGGACGCCGTGAGCACCATCGCGGACACGCTGCCCATCAACCAGGACATCAATTCCGCCTTCTCCACCTTTTCCATCATGCGCATCGTCAACAACGAGCGGGCGGAGATCATCCAGTATGAGAACCCCAACGTCATCCTGCTGCGGGCGGGCAAAAATTGCGAGATCCCGTGCAACACCCTGCGCATCGGCGACAAGGAGATCCTCCAGTCAGAGATCAAGCTGCAGGAAAACGATATCTTTTTCCTCATGTCCGACGGCGTGCTCTACGCCAGCAACGACGGGGTTTACAACGAATACTGGGACCGGGATCATATCATCTCCTACATGGAGACCTTCTACAACATCGGCTTCACGGCCAAAACTCTCACCACCATCCTGCTGGAGGAGACCGGCCGCCTGTACGACGGGCGCCCCACGGACGACGCCACGGTCTGCACGGTCCGTATCCGCCGCCGGGAGGCCGTGAATCTGGCCTTCGGCCCCCCTTCCAGCTACGACGACAACATCAAGATGATGTCCCTGTTCTTTGCCCGGGGGGGGCGTCACATCGTCTGCGGCGGCACCACCGCCAAGATCGCCGCCGCCTATCTGGGCACGGCCGTGGTGGTCAGCGACCTCACCCCCGACCCGGATATCCCCCCCGTCTCCACGGTGGACGGCATTGACCTGGTGACGGAGGGCATCGTCACCATGGACCGGGTGCTGACCTATGCCAAGGACTATCTGGCCGGGAACACCCAGTTCGAGGAATGGAGCTACAAGAAGGACGGCGCTTCCCTGATCTCCCGGATGCTTTTTGAGACGGCCACGGACGTGAACCTGTTCATCGGCAAGGCCGTGAATCCCGCTCACCAAAACCTGCCCTTCAACTTTGAGGTCAAGATGCGGCTGGTGAACGAGCTGGTGGACAGTCTGGAGAGCATGGGCAAGATCGTACTGGTCAATTATTTTTAAACAAAAAAGGTTCGCCGCAGTTTTAAGAACTGCGGCGAACCTTTTTTCGTTCGTCAGCGCTCCGTGCCCACGCAGAAGATGGCCATGGTGCCCGGGCCGGAGTGGGAGCCGATGACCGGACCCACATAGTTAATGATGACGTCCTTGGCGCCGGCGGCCTTGATCTGCTCGCCCAGGGCCCGGGCCTCGTCCGGACAGTCGCAGTGGGTGATGAAAATGGTCTGCTCAGCCAGGTTGATCGCCACCTGTGCGGTGTTCTTGCCGAGGTCGCGCAAGGACTTTTTCCGCCCACGGACTTTGTAGACGGGCACCAGATGGCCCGCATTGTCCACATGCATCACCGGCTTGATATCCAAAATGGTGCCCACGGTGGCCGCCGTCTTGGAGACCCGGCCGCCCCGCCAGAGGAATTTCAGGTCCTCCACGGTGAACCAGTGGACGATGTGCAGCTTGGTGGCTTCGGCAAAATCCCGGCATTCGGTGATGGACGCGCCGTCAATTTTTTTGTGGGCGGTGAGCCACACCAGCAGCCCTTCGCCCTGAGAGGCGCACAGGCTGTCTACCGTGAGGATGACGCGCTGGGGATATTTTTCCCGCAGATCCGCCGCGGCGATCTCGCCGTTCTGGTAGGCCGCGCTCAGGCCCGAAGAAAACCCGATATACAAAATGTCCCTGCCCGACCGGAGGATGGGCTCCATCAGCTCCATAAAGGCGGCCACATTGACGGCGGAGGTGGGGGCCAGCGCGGTACCGCGCAGCCTGTCGTAGAACGCGTGGGGGGCGATCTCGCGCCAGTCCAGATAGTTGGTGTATTGCTTCCCCTCCAGCTCGAAGGTCAGCGGCGCCACCACCAGACCCAGCGAATCGGCAAGGGTCGCCGGCAGGTCGCAGGAAGAATCGGTCAGGATCACAAAGTCGCTCATAACAATCTCCTCTGTTAACGTTGTTAACTTCGTAATATTATACGCTAAAAGAGCTCGCCTGTCAATAAAATCAGTCGAGCTCAAATTCCCGTCGAATGCACTTTTCAACCATGGCCAGATTTTCTTTGCTGTATTGCAGCTCCCCGGTGTCGAACATGACGGTGGCGCCGTAGATGAACGATCGCACCGCGTAGGTCTTGCGCACGGACTGCTCCAAAGAATAGCCGGACTTGATGCACCATTTGCTGACCAGCTCCTTGGAGTAGCTGCTCATCTCGGCTCTCTCCTTCATCTGCTCGGGAGTCATATTGTCCCCCCGAAGCCACATCAGCGCCCGGAAATGGGGGTTCTCCGCCAGGAATCGGATATATGCCATACTCACGGCCACCAGCTGTCTGGAGACGTCGCCGGCGTTTTCCTCGATCACCACGCTCTGCTGCTCGTACCATTTTTCATTCACATAGTCCAGCGCGGCCAGCAGCATATCCTCTTTATCCCGGAAATGCTTGTAGGGCGCGGCACAGCTGACGCCGCATTCCGCGGCCACCCTGCGGATTGTGAACCCGCCCATACCGTCCTTCTGGATAATGTCGATGGCAGCCAGAATCAGCTGCTCTCTCAGCGTCATATCGTTTTCGCCTCCCGTCGTATGCAACGCGGCTATTGTATCACAGTTTTGCCGCCCTGGCGACTGTTTTTTACAACGCGGCCGGCAGGAAGGAGCGCAGCCGGCCGTAGATCAGGCCCTGCCCCTCCAAGGTGGGATGGATGCCGTCCCGGCAGAGAAAATCGTTGTAGTCGCCGCTGCGGTAAAACTCTCCCCGGATGTCGGCGAAGGGGATATGCAGCGAAGCAGTCAGCGCGGTGAGCTGGCCGTTGTAGGAACGGTGCCAGCGGTGGATGTATTCCACGTCCCCGCCCAGCCAGCGGATGACGTTGGCCCTGCCGGCGTCGTCCATATCGACGGAAAAATGGTCGAAATACCGTCTGGCCCCGATGGGCGGCAGGTTGAGCACCAGCGGCATGGCGCCGCTGCCCTGAATGAGACAGATGAGCTTGGTATAGTTTTCCAGATAGAGCTCCATCACAGTGTTGGGGTCGTGGTGGGCATCGGGGGCGGCGGCGATGTCGTCCCAGTGGAAGTCGCAGTCGTTGCCGCCGAATTCCATCAGGACCACGTCCGCCCCGGCCAGGCGTGCCTGATGCCGCTGGGCCAGCTGCAGCCCCTTGGTCACCGTGCAGCCGAACACGGAAAAATTGTCCACCTCGGCGCCGTCGTCCGCCAGCCGGGCCGCGAAGCTGTCCCTGCTGGTGACATAGCGCCTCTCCTCTTCGTCGTAAAGGATGCCCTTGGCGATGGAATCGCCCAGAATACAGATCTTCATTGGCGCCCCCCGAAAAAAACGCCGTCTCCGGCAAATGTAGTATTCAATATTATATTTCGTAATAATGATCTTGTCAATATCCTGAGCCACATATTTATCGCTCTGGTCTTTTTGCCGGAAGAACCGCTGGGAACAGGGGGCGAAAGAGGCCGAAAATTATCAATTTGGCTATGGATTCTCTCCGGCTTTTGGTTTATTATACTGTTGTGATAATTGGTCTGCGCTTCTCTGAAAGGTGTGAGCAATTCTGAGCGTATCGGATGTAATTTCTCTGCTGGGCGGCGTGGCGCTGTTCTTGTTCGGTATGTACCTGATGGGTGACGGACTGAAGCGCGTCGCGGGCAATCGGCTGGAGATCGTACTCTATCGCCTCACCAGTACCCCGCTGAAGGGCGTACTGCTGGGCACGGGTGTCACCGCCGTGATTCAGTCCTCCTCCGCCACTTCCGTCATGGTGGTGGGCTTTGTCAACTCCGGCATGATGAAAGTGCGCCAGGCCATCGGCATCGTCATGGGCGCCATCTTGGGCACCAGCGTCACGGGCTGGATTCTGTGCCTGTCCGACATCGGCGGCGGCTCGGCCTCCGGCTGGGTGCAAATCTTTTCCACCGCCACCCTCACCGGCATCATCGCGGTGGTGGGAATCATCCTGCAGATGTTTACCAAAAACCAGACCAAGCAGCACGTGGGCGGCATTATGCTTGGCTTCGCCGTACTGATGTACGGGATGCAGGCCATGTCCTCCGCCGTGGCTCCGCTGAAGGAGAGCGCGGCGTTCATCGGTCTGATCACCACCTTCTCCAACCCGCTGGTCGGCATTCTGGCCGGCATTTTGGTTACCAGCGTCATCCAGTCCTCCTCTGCGGCCGTAGGCATCTTGCAGGCTCTGGCCATCACCGGCGCCATTGATTTTTCCGTGGCGTACCCGCTGATCCTGGGCATCGCCATCGGTGCCGCCGTGCCCGTGCTGCTGTCCGCCGTGGGCGCCACCACGGACGGCAAGCGCACCGCCTTCATCTATCTGCTGGTGGACGTATTGGGCGTGCTGATCTGGGGCAGTATCTTTTATATCGTCAACGCCGCGGTGGGCGGCTTCTCCTTCATGTCCCTGACCATGACCACGGTGAGCGTGGCCTTCGTCAACACCCTGTTCCGTTTCGTCACCGTGCTGGTGCTGACGCCCTTCATCGGCAAGCTGGAAAAGCTGGTGGACCTGTTCATCAAGGACAAGCCCGACGCCCGGCGCGAGACAGAGGACTTCAACCGGCTGGAGGAGCGCTTTGTGGATCACCCCGCGCTGGCCATCGAGCAGAGCCGGCTGACCATCAATTCCATGGCCCGCCGGGCGCAGGAGAACCTGTACGCCTCCATCGCCCTGCTGGGCAATTATACCGACGACGGCTTTCAGCGGGTGAAGGATTCCGAAGACGCCATCGATGGCTACGAGGACAAACTGGGCACCTATCTGGTCAAGGTCACGGCCCAGGAGCTGGCCGACAAGCAAAACGAGGACGTGTCCAAGTTCCTGCACACCATCAGCGACTTCGAGCGCATCTCCGACCACGCGCTGAATATCGCGGAGCTGGCCCAGGAGATACACGAGAAAAACATGCGCTTCTCCCCCGCCGCCTCCCATGAGCTCACCGTTCTTCAGGGCGCGGTGACGGAGGTCCTCTCCACCGCGGTGGAGGCGTTCATCAGCAACGACATGGACACCGCCTACCATGTGGAGCCGCTGGAGGAGCTCATCGACAACCTCTGCGACGAGATGAAGCTGCACCACATTGAACGGGTCCAGAAGGGCATCTGCACGCTGACCCAGGGCTTTGTGTTCAACGACCTGCTGACCAACTACGAGCGCGTGTCGGATCACTGCTCCAACATCGCCGTGGCCATGATCGAGCTGGAAAGCGATATGTTTGAAACCCACAGCTATCTGGACGGCGTGAAGGAAATGCACTCCCACTCCTTCGACCGGTATTACGAAGAATTCAGCAAAAAATATTCACTGTAAGCGAGGTATCCGCGATATGGAAAAATCCAAAGTCTTTTTTACCGATTTTCACACCGTTCCTTTTGGGGACGGGCTGCCCGTGAAGCTGCAGAAGCTCATCCGCAGGGCCGGTATCGGCGATATCGACATGGACGGTAAATTTGTGGCCATCAAGATGCACTTCGGCGAACTCGGCAACGTCAGCTTTCTGCGCCCGAACTATGCCCGGGCCGTAGCGGACGTGGTGAAGGAAAACGGCGGCAGGCCCTTCCTCACCGACTGCAACACCATGTACCCCGGCAGCCGGAAAAACGCGCTGGAGCATCTGGACTGCGCCTGGCTCAACGGCTTCACGCCGTACACCGTGGGCTGCCCCGTAATCATTGCGGACGGCCTGAAGGGCACGGACGATATCGCCGTGCCGGTGGCGGGCGGCGAGTATATCAAGGAGGCCAGGATCGGCCACGCCATCATGGACGCGGACGTGTTCATCAGTCTGACCCATTTCAAGGGCCACGAGATGACCGGCTTCGGCGGCACCTTTAAAAACATCGGCATGGGCTGCGGCTCCAGAGCCGGCAAATGTGACCAGCACTCCGGCGGCAAGGCCAGCATCGACACCAAACGGTGCCGGGGCTGCCGCCGCTGCCAGCGGGAATGCGCCAACGGCGGACTGGTATATGACGAGGCGGCAAAAAAAATGACGGTGGATGCCGCACACTGCGTGGGCTGCGGCCGGTGCCTGGGCGCCTGCAATTTCGACGCCATCCGTTTTCGCAACGAGAGTGCCAACACCGAGCTGAACCGCAAGATGGCGGAGTACGCCAAGGCCGTCATCGACGGGCGGCCCCACTTTCATATCTCCCTGATTATGGACGTGTCCCCCAACTGCGACTGCCACGGTGAGAACGACGTGCCCATCCTGCCCAACATCGGTATGTTCGCCTCCTTCGACCCGCTGGCCCTGGAGTGGGCCTGCGTGGATGCCTGCCTCGCCGCCGCCCCCATGCCGGGCAGCCAACTGGCAACCAATATGGCGAAGCCCGATTTTGTGGATCATCACGACCATTTCACCAACTCCACCCCGGAATCGGAGTGGCGCAGCTGCCTGGAGCACGCCGAAAAGATCGGTCTGGGCAGCCGGGACTACGAGCTGATAAAAATCTGAAAACTGCGGAAACTAAGCCGGCAGGCCCTGCGTCATGCCGGTTCGGTTTCTTTTGAGGTGCGATCATGTTCGAAGGCTTTACGCCCGCCGCAGGCGAATTCCTGCTGGCGCTGAAATTCAACAACGAGCGGCCCTGGTTCCTGGCCCACAAGGACGAATTCGAGACGCTGGTCAATCAGCCCTTCAAGGCGCTGGCGCTGGCCACGGCGGATGAGATGGCCCGGCGGGAGCCCGCACTGGGGCTGAATCTGCACGTGGCCCGCATCTACCGGGACGCCCGCCGCCTCCACGGCGGCGGCCCCTACAAGGAGCACCTGTGGTTCTCCCTGAAGGACTGGGACGGTCTTTTGCGCGGGCCCATGTTCTGGTTTGAGGTGGGCGCCGCGGACTACAGCTTCGGCATGGGCTTTTATTCTTGCTCCGCCGCCCAGATGGCCGCTTTCCGCCAGAGCATCGACGCCAACCCCGCCCGCTTCACCCGCCTGATCCGGCCCCTCGCGGCCCTGGGCGGCTGCGAGATCGACAGCGACCCCTACGCCAAGCCCAAGAAGGATATGGGCGAGCTGTTGAACCCCTGGTACAACGGTCGCCGGGTGGGCGTGGTCTGCTCCCGGGAATTCGGCGGCGACCTGTTCAGCCCCGAGCTGCCCCGGCTTCTTGCGGATGAATTTCAGCGGTTGCTGCCGCTGTACCGGTACCTGATGGAGGTCTGTCCCATGGAGCCCTGCCACAATAAATGAACAAACAATAAATTATTGAAGGATATTCTTATATTTTGCGAATAATAATTGACGAAAACCCTTCGAAATAATATAGTATTGAAAACAACATCTATGCGCCGGCCCGGCCGGGAAAGCGAGGCGACCAATGGATTTCTCTTATGAGATCGTGACCGATTCTTCCAGCAATCTGCAAAAAGCGCTGGTCGAGCAATACCAACTGCCCGTGCTGCCTTTCAAATACACCATGAACGGCAAGGATTATAAAGTCGACCTCTCCTCCGGCCCGCTGGAGCGGCAGGCTTTCTTCGCCGCCATGCGGCTAAAGGTGGAGGTCACCACCTCTCTGGTGAACTTTGCGGAATATACCGAGTGCTTTGAAAAGATCCTTCAGACCGGCAGGGACATCCTGTATATCGGCATGGCCGCGGGCATCAGCGGCTCCTACGCCAACGCCGTCATCGCCGCCCAGGAGCTGACGGAAAAATACCCGGAGCGGAAGATCCTGCTCATCGACACCATGAACGCCTCCTTTGGCGAGGGGCTGCCTGTGATGGCGGCGCTGGAGATGCGCGACGCGGGGGACGATCTGCAGACCGCCTATGAAAAGACCTGCGCGCTGGTGCCCCACACCCGGGGCTGCTTCATGGTGGACGATCTGATGTTTTTGCACCGCACGGGCCGCGTGTCCGGCGTGAAGGCTTTCGCGGGCAAGGCGCTGGGGCTGCGCCCTCTGCTGAAGGGCGACGACACGGGCCACATCGTGGTGTGCGGCAAGGCCCGGGGCCGCAAGGCCGCGCTGGAGTCCCTGCTGGCCGATTTCGACGCCCACATCCTCCCCGACAGCCACCAGACCGTGGCCGTGGCCCACTGCGACTCCGAAAAGGAAGCGCAGTTTATGGCCGACCACATGGCCAAAAATCCCGCCGTGGACAAGGTCATCATCGAGTGGTACGAGCAATGCACCGGCTCCCATCTGGGGCCCGGGGCCGTGGCCATTTTCTACGTGGCCGATCACCGGTAACGATAAAAAAACACCCGGACGGCGTCCGGGTGTTTTTTGTCAGTAAAAGGTTGCCACGGGATTTTCCGGGACCTCGCAGGCTTCGGCGCCCAGATAGGTCAGCACCGGGCCTTTTTTTCCGTAGGCGATGTTGAACTTGAAATGCACCTGTCCCGTCAATATCACCCAGCTGTCGTTGACTATGGTGGAGGCCTCGTCCCACTGCACCACCAGCGCCGCAAACTGGATGTCCTGCACGCAGCAGGTCATCACATGGCGCCCCGCGATGAAGGTCTTGGACGGCAGCTTTTTGCGGGTCAGCAGGCGGCACTTGAAGCGCACGGTCTTGCCCTCGTAATTCTTGGGCGTGTCGGACAGATCCCGGTACCACACGGCGTAATCCTCGTCCTTGATGTCGATGACGGGGGCCTCCAGATCGAAGGGCAGCGGGTCCTCGATGTCGTCGTACTCCACCTTGTTGGCGTCGTACTCATAGGCGATATCGCTGCGGCGGGATGCGCCGCGGACGATCTTGTGATAGGGCATCCGGTCCATATCGGGCTTGAAGCGATTGAACACCACCAGCTCGCAGCTTTTCAGCTTGTCATAGGTCAGCTGGCGCATATTGGCGTTGTAGGTCAGGAAAGTGGCGGCATCGGCAAACATGAACTCCTGATACACCACCCAGCTCTCCGGCATGGCGGTATAGAGCACATCCAGCATCCACATGCCGTTGTATTCCACCACCACCCGCTCGGAACCGGTCTCCTTCTGCCACTTGTCCAGATTGTCCATAGTCAGCTCGGCCTGCTCGGTCACCTCGCGGATGTAGACGTTTTTGCCGGAAAAGGACCCAGGCTCGTATTCCTCCACGCCCGCCTCGCACACCAGCAGCAGGGTCTTTTCGCCCTTGTTGAAGCGCTTGTCCTCCAGGGTCTCCTGGATAAAGCGGGTCTTGCCGGATTCGAGAAAGCCCGTAAACAGATACACGGGGATGTCGTTGTTTTGTTCACTCAATATTAAACAGCTCCTTCAGCGCACCTTCGTCGATCTTGGATCCGATGACGCAGAAACGGCCCGTGACGATGGGCGAGCCCCGGCGGATATTGATCTCGCCCGGCACGTAGTCAAAGTACAGCCACTCCCCGTCGGAAGCGTCCACCATGCCCTTGGCGCGGAGGATCAACCCGTATTTGCCGGTGTCGTCCAGCGCGGTGAGGATGGTCTTCAGTTCCGCCTCACTGAATTTTTTCGGCGTCTCGCTGCCCCAGCTGGTAAAGACCTCGTCCGCGTGGTGGTGATGATGGTGCTCATGCTCGTGCTCGTGCTCATGCTCATGGTCATGCTCATGGTCATGCTCATGCTCGTGGCATTCACATTCGTCGTCGTCATCGTCGTCGTCGTGATGATGCTCCTCGGCCAGCTCCGCCAGCGCGGCGGCCAGCGTGGAACGGTGTTCCATGGCCGCGGTGAACTGCGCGCCCGCCAGCTTGTCCCAGGGAGTGGTGATGATGACGGCGTCGCCGTTGAGCTCCTTAAGCATAGCCGCGGCTGCGGCAGTCTTGTCCTCTCCCACGTCGCCGGTGCGGCTGAGAACGATCACGTCGGCATTCTTCACCTGGTCGTTGAAAAATTCCCCGAAGTTTCGAATATACATTTTGCACTTGTTCGCGTCCACCACAGTGACTTTTGCGCCGATCTCAGCCTTGTCCGCCACTGCGGAGACGGCGCGGGCCACGTCTGAGAGCTTGCCCACGCCGGAGGGTTCGATGATGACGCGGTCGGGGGCGTAGGTTTTTATAACCTGTTCCAGCGCTGCCTTGAAATCGCCCACCAGCGTGCAGCAGATGCAGCCGGAATTCATCTCGGTGATCTCCACGCCGGCGTCCTTCAAAAAGCCGCCGTCGATGGCGATCTCGCCGAATTCGTTTTCAATGAGCACGATCTTCTGTCCGGCATAGGCCTCCTTGATGAGCTTGCGGATCAGCGTGGTCTTGCCCGCGCCTAAAAAACCGGAGAAGATATCTATTTTTGTCATGGCATTTTTACCTCCAATGCGCATTAACTTATAACCTGTCATCGACGCCGGTTGCCCCGTTCGTGGCGAGGCGGCGGACGATTCAGATGCGCCATCGCGCGGCGCGCGATGATGCGCGTGGTAGAATAACCACGCAGCGGTTATTTTACCACAAAATTTCGGACTGTACAAGTGTTGCCGGAATGGGGTATAATCAATCCGTAGGGCGATCCACAAATTGCCTGTTCTTTGAATTCTGTTCTCAGGAGGTGTCCCATGGTCGTCTACTTTTCCGGCACCGGCAACAGCCGCTACGCCGCCAAATTCATCGCCCACCGTCTGGACGACGAGCTGCTGGACGCGGGCGCGGTTCTGAAGTCCGGCGAGAATATCGTGCTGCATTCCGACCGCCCCTGGGTGTTTGTCTCCCCCACCCATGGCTGGCGCATTCCCCGGGTATTTGAAGCGCTGCTCCGCGCGGGCAGCTTTTCCGGCAGCAGGGACGCCTATTTTGTCATGACCTGCGGCGACGAGATCGGCGCGGCCGCGGAGAAGCTGCGGACGCTGTGCGCCGATAAGGGCTTCGTCTACAGAGGCGTGCAGCAGCTGGTCATGCCGGAAAACTATGTGGCCATGTTTGCCGTGCCCGACAAGGGCGAGGCCGCCGCGATCCTTGAAAAGGCGCTGCCCGATATGGCGCAGGCCGCCGGGTATATTGCCCGGGGCGAGGATATCCCCGGTTCCGCGCCCGGCTTTGCGGACAAGGTCAAGACCCGGCTGGCCAATCCCCTCTTTTACGCCTTCTTTGTAAAGTCGAAAAAATTTTACGCCACGGACGCCTGCGTGAGCTGCGGCAAATGTGCCGCGCTGTGCCCCACCAATGCCGTGACGCTTATAAGCGGTCGCCCCCGCTGGGGCGAGGGCTGCGTCCACTGCATGGCCTGCATCTGCTATTGCCCGAAGAAGGCCATCGAATATGGCAGGGCCAGTCTCGGCAAGCCCCGGTACAAGTGCCCGGAATATGTGCCGGAATGAGAGAGGCCCACAATACATAAGGCGCGCCCAAAAATGTTCGCGCGGCATGGCCATGGCCATGCCGCGTGTTTTTTGTTTTCCGCTGCCGGGCGGTAAGCTTGGATATGCGCCTATCCGCGTAACGGCCGAAGAGCCCTGTTGTGCGCTTTTCTCTCGGGGAAAGGGTCAGCAGAGCTTGTAGCCCGCGGGGATGGCGTCGTCCACCAGCATCAGATGCAGCTTCTCCTCGCCGTTTTCCTCTTTCACGGCGGACAGCAGCATCCCGTTGGAATCCTGGCCCATCATCTTTCGGTTGGGCAGATTGAGGATGGCGATGGCGTTTTTGCCCACCAGGGCTTCCGGCTCATAGAACCTGTGGATGCCGGAGAGGATCTGCCGGGGGGTGCCGCTGCCGTCGTCCAGCTGGAATTTCAGCAGCTTGTCGGACTTCTTTACCGCCTCGCAGGACAGGATTCTGCACACGCGCATATCGCATTTGGCAAAATCCTCGATGGGAATTTCGGGCTGCACGGGCTCCGTCCCGGGCTTTTTGGCCTTCAGCTCGTCCAGTTCCTTCAGCTCCTTTTCCATGTCGATGCGGGGAAACAGGGTCTCGCCCCGGCGCACGGCGACATCCGCGGGCAGCACGCCGAACTTCCCGGCGTCGTCCCAGGTGGCGAGATCGGCGGCGCCGATCTGAGAGAGCGCGGCGGCACAGGTGTCGGGCATCACGGGTTGCAGCAGTGTCAGCGCGATACGCAGGCACTCCAGCAGGTTGTACATGACGGTGGCCAGACGGGCCTTCTTGGCCTCGTCCCTGGCCAGCACCCAGGGGGCGGTCTCGTCGATATACTTGTTGGCCCGGGACAGCAGCTTCATCACAAGGTCGATGCCGTTTTGCAGCTGCAGCTTGTCCATCTGGATCTCGTATTTCCCGCGTACCTCCAGCGCCATGGTCTTCAGTTCGTCGTCGATGGGATCGTCCTGCCGCGCCGCGGGCAGGGTGCCGCCAAAGTATTTTTCCACCATGGCGGTGGTGCGGCTGAGGAGGTTGCCCAGATCGTTGGCCAGATCGGTGTTGATGGTGGAGATCAGAAGCTCGTTGGAGAAGCTGCCGTCGGTGCCGAAGGGGAAGGTGCGCAGCAGGAAAAAGCGCAGCGCGTCCACGCCGTAGCGTTCGGCCAGCATATAGGGGTCCACCACGTTGCCCTTGGACTTGGACATCTTGCCGCCGTCGATAATCAGCCAGCCGTGGCCGTAGACGTGCTTGGGCACGGGCTCGCCCAGACTCATAAGCATGGCGGGCCAGATGATGGAGTGGAACCGAACGATCTCCTTGCCCACGATGTGATAATCCGCGGGCCAGAATTTGTCGTAATCGTCGTACTTCTCGTTGCAGTAGCCCAGGGCGGTGATATAGTTTGAGAGCGCGTCCACCCAGACATAGACCACATGGCCCGGATCGAAATCCACGGGGATGCCCCACTTGAAAGTGGTGCGGGACACGCACAGGTCCTCAAGGCCCGGCTTGATAAAGTTGTTGATCATTTCGTTGACGCGGGAAGCGGGCTCCAGGAAGGTGCCGCTCTCCAACAGCTCCTGCACGGGCTTGGCGTATTTGGACAGGCGGAAGAAGTAGGCCTCCTCCTCCTCATAATGCACGGGGCGGCCGCAGTCGGGACACTTGCCGTCCACCAGCTGGCTCTCGGTCCAGAAGGACTCGCAGGGGGTGCAGTACATCCCCTTGTAGGCGCCCTTGTAGATGTCGCCCTTTTCGTACATTTTCCTGAAAATCTTCTGGATGGCTTCGACGTGATAGTCGTCGGTGGTGCGGATGAACCGGTCGTTGGAGATATTCATAAGCTTCCAGAGGTCCTTGACGCCTCTGGGGCCCTCCACAATATTATCCACGAACTGCTTGGGGCTGAGCCCGGCTTCTTTGGCCTTCTCCTCAATCTTCTGACCGTGTTCGTCGGTCCCCGTGAGAAACATCACGTCGTAACCGCACATTCGCTTGTACCTCGCTATCGAGTCCGTGGCCACGGTACAGTAGGTGTGACCGATGTGCAGTTTGTCGGACGGGTAATAGATCGGTGTGGTGATATAGAACTTACCCTTGCTCATGTTTCTCGCTCCTTTCAAAAGTTGTATCATCAAGGCCTGAACAGCCGGGATGCCGTAAGGTTATCCGCCGATGACGCCGGAGGAAGAATCGGCGGGCGTCTCCGTGGCGGCCACGGGCATGGTGGGCTCCGTGGCGGCCACGGGCACGGTGGGCTCCGGCGTGGCCTGCGGTGTCGGCGTGGCGGCGGGCGTCGGTGTCGGGGACGGGGAGGCGCTGGGGTAGACGATGTTCTCGGCGTGATAGTGGTAGGTGCTGGTGGCCTCCTTGGTGCTGCTGAGCTGGGTGCCGTCCTTGTTGAACACGTTGCGGTAGGTGGTGGCCTTATAGCCCAGGGCCACGGTGGGATACTTGGTATCGTAGAACTTCCAGGTGGAGTATTTCATCTCCACATAGCTGCCGTCCACATCCGTGCCCCAGATCTCAATCGTCATGGACTTTTTGGTGCTGTCCACGGTGGCCACGATCTTGACGGGATAATTCCGGTCGTTTTTGAACTTGAAGTCCGGGGATTTCCAGCTCACCGTGGCGTCCAGACCCGCGGGCAGGTAGTCCACGGGGAAGTAATGGCAGGTGCGGTCGGTGATCTCCAGATTGGCGTACAGCACCGTGCAGTACAGGGTGGAGGACACCTGGCAGATGCCGCCGCCCAGCTCCTGCACCACCTCGCCGTTGGAGTAGGCGCCGGCCTTTTTAAAGCCCGCGGCCTCGGTACGCTGGCCCACGGTGTCGTTATACGAGAACTCCTCGCCGGGGTTGAGGATGGTGCCGTTGATCTTCTTCGCCGCCAGCGTGATGTTGTTGATACGGTTGGCGGAGCTGGATTTAAAATAGGACACCTGAGCGCCCAGCTTGTCCTTGAACAGCTTGGCGCTGAGATCGTCGGTGGTGATCTTGGGCTGGGTGATCTCCAGCGGAATGGACACCGTGTCGCCCGCGGCGGCGGCGTCCCACAGCTTCTGGGCCCCGGCCACATCGAAATCCACGCCTACCACGGACTCCGTCACCTTGCCCTTGTCGGAATCGTAGGCGGCGTCCTTGGCCTCGGCGTAGACCTCGTCGTGGAGAGCCTGAATATCCAGCTTGGCATCCTCGCCGTAAGAGGACTGGTAGTCCACCTTGCCGAAGCTGCCGGATTGCAGCGCCGCCACCACTAGATCGTAGACGGCGTTTTCGTCCACGGTCACATCGGTGGCGCCCTTGACCACGGTGAGCACGGCCTTGTCCGTATCCACCTTATAGGCCTTGCCGGAGAGGGCGTCCTTCATCTCGGCCACGCCGTCGCTGATCTGGCCGCGGATGTAATCCGCATTCAGATCCTCCGCGGCGGCGGTGAGATTCACGCGCCCGAAAAGTCCCCTGACGTATTTGAAGAGGCTGGAAAAAAGCCCGTCGTCCCGGCCGTAGCGATAGGCGGCCCTGGCCGCGGCCTCGGAGGAGGTGACCGCGCCGGCCTTTCCGGCGTTCACGGTGATCTCAACGTCCGCCGGCAGGACCACGGTGACGTTTTCACCGGTCTTGTTGTCCCAGCCGCTCTTCCCCAGGGCCGTCGCGGCCTGTTCCTCGGTCATGCCGCCCACCGACACGCCGCCCACGGTGACATTGGGATAGATGGCATCCGTAGAGCGCAGGGCAAAGCCCGCGCCCGCCGCCGCCACACACAGCACCGCCAGTACGATGGCGATGATCAGTAAGGCTTTTTTGCCGCCGGAATGATTGTGCCGGGGCGTCTCTCCGTCATCCCCGCCGTTTTCCTCCGGCTCCGGGTCGGGCCGGCGCCGGGGCTGCGCCGGGCGCTGGTCCTTCACGGCGTCGAAAACCATGGTCTCGGAATTGTGGAGATCGTTCTCCTCTTCATCCCTCTTTTGTTCCTTGCTGCTGAATACTTTGATGATACTCCCCGCCTTTCTGCGGTCTTATTTCTATATTTTTTCCAGCGACGCCCGAAAAATCTCGTTGTCGTCCGGCGGTAGTTCCTGTTTCTCTGTCTGGTCGAAGGCGGGCTGCATCCAGGGGTTGAACTGCACCTTTTCCACGGCCTGCGCCTCCAGTACGGCACCGATGAGCTGATTGGACACCAGAAAGCCGGAGGGCGTGAAAGCCCAGCGATCCTCGGTTTTTTTCGTCCAGCCCCGGTCCGCGAAGGTCTCCATCAGCGCCTCGATGGGCGCCCACTCGCTGAGGTAGAGGGCCCGGTATTCGCTGCTGGAGACACCCCGGGCGGTGCGCAGCCCCAGCATCAGATATTCCGAGGCGCGCTCCATGGGGGACACGCGCTCGTATTCGTCCACAATGCTTTTGTCCGCATCCATGCCGGAAATATACGCGTCCAGATCGCGGACGTAGCGGTAGCGCAGCGTGCCCACGCCGGAGGCCGCCCCGGGGCCGAAGCCCATGTAATCGCCCAGCCGCCAGTATTTCAGATTATGGCGGGATTCGTAGCCGGGGATGGCGAAGTTGGAGATTTCGTACTGCCTGTAGCCGTAGCGCTCCAGATTTTCCACGGCGTAGAGGTACATATCGGCCTGGGTGTCGTCATCCGGGATCAGGGGGGAGCCGGAATACTCGGCATACATGGGCGTCCCCTCCTCCAGCTTCAGTCCGTAGCAGGACAGATGCTCCGGCCGCAGCGCCATGGCCTTGGCCAGCGTGTCGGCCCAGTCGGCCTTGGACTGGCTGGGCAGCCCGTAGATGAGATCGAGGCTGATATTGTCGAAGCCCGCGTCCCGGGCGGCCTTTACGGCCAGTTCCACCTGCTTGTAGTTGTGGCGGCGGCCGATCATTTTAAGAATATCGTTGTTGGCGGACTGCATCCCGATGGACAGGCGGTTGACGCCCTCCCGCCGGAGCAGCCTGAGGTCGGCAGCGCCGAGACTGTCGGGGTTTCCCTCCATGGTGACCTCGGCGTCCCGCCGGGTGAGCCCCAGGTCCTTCACGGCGCGGAAAACATTGCAGATGCGTTTTGCGCCAAAATAGCTGGGGGTTCCGCCGCCGAAATAGACGGTGTCGATCTGATAGCCCGCCATGGTGGGGGCCGCCTCCCGGATATGCCGGATCAGCGCGTCCTCATACTCCGGCATGCGCTTTTCGCACCCGGCGAGGGAATAAAAATCGCAGTACCCGCACTTTGAGGCGCAGAACGGTATATGGATGTACAGGCCCAATCGCTTGTCCATGGCGTCTCCCAATCGTAAAAAATCAGAACAGGTCGCTGACCAGCTCCACAAATTCCCCCGCGTCCTCCAGCTCCACGCCGGCGATCAGCTCGGCCTCGGCGGCCAGGATCTTGGCGTACTTCGCGGCCTTGTCCCTGTCACCCGCTTCATAGGCGGCCTTCAGGGCCTTCACGGCGGCGTGCTCGGGGTTGAGCTCCAGCACGCGGGTGGCGCGGATGGAGCGCATCTCCTCGCTGGGGCCGGCGCGGAAATACCGCTCCATCTCCAGCGTGACGCCGCCCTCGGTGGCCAGGCAGCAGGGTTTTGAAACCAGCTTGCTCGACAGCCGCACCTTGGCGACACGCTCACCCAGCGACTCCTTGACGAAGTCCAGCAACTCCTTGTTTTCCTCGTTGCGCTCCTCTGCGGCCTTCTTATCCTCGTCGGTGTCGAAGCCCAGATCGTCGGTGACCACGTTGCAGAAGGGCTTGCCGTCCTGATCGCGGAGGGATTCCAGCACCATCTCGTCGATGGGTGCGGCGAGATACAGGATCTCATAGCCCCGGGCGCGGACTTCCTCGCACTGGGGCAGGTCCATGGCATGCTTCACGGTGTCGGAGGAGGCAAAATAGATCTTCGTCTGGCTCTCCGGCATGGCGGCGGCGTATTCCGCCAGCGTCTCCTGATGATCCTCGCTGGTGTAGTAGATCAGCAGATCGCGCAGGAAATCCTTGTAGCGGCCGTACTCGTCGCACACGCCGCACTTGAGGTGGATACCGAAATTCTTGAAGAATTCCTCGTATTTGGGCCGGTCGTCCTTCATCATTTTTTCCAGCTCGCCCTTGATCTTCTTCTCAAGGTTCTGGCCGATGACATGGAGCTGCCGGGTGTGCTGCAAAATCTCGCGGGAGATGTTCAGGGAAAGGTCGGGGGAATCCACCACGCCCTTGACGAACTCAAAGTAGTCATGCACCAGATCGCCGCACTTCTCCATAATCATCACGCCGTTGGAATACAGGGTGATGCCGGCCTTGTGATCCTCGGAGAAGACGTTCATCGGCTCCGCGCCGGGAATGAAAAGCATGGCCTTATAGGAAATGCTGCCTTCGGCGTCCACCCGCAGGATGACGGCGGGATCTTTCGTCTCGCGGTATTTCTCCTTGAAGAAGGCGGCACAGTCGTCGTCGGATACGTCGGCCTTGGAGCGCTGCCAGATGGGGACCATGGAGTTCACCGTCTCGGTCTCGGTGACCGTCTCGTAGGTCATTTTGGGGTTGCCCTGATCGTCCGTCTCGCCGGTGGGCTTGCTGACCTGATGCTCCACATCCATGCGGATGGGCCAGCGGACATAGTCGGAATATTTTTTGATGAGGGCCTTGATCTTCCAGACCTCCAGATAGGAGCTGAAGACCTCCTCGTCGGAGTCGGGTTTCAGGTGCATGGTCACCCGGGTGCCCGCCTCGGGCTTGTCCAGATCGGCGACGGTGTAGCCGTCCGCCCCGGCGCTCTCCCAGCGCGCGCCCATGGCCTCGCCGTATTTTTTCGTCTCCACGGTGACCTTGTCGGACACCATGAACGCGGAATAGAAGCCCACGCCGAACTGGCCGATGATGGACACGTCCCCGGCCTTGCCGGCGTCCATTTCTTCCTTAAAGCTGCCGGAGCCGGACTTGGCGATCACGCCGAGATTGCTTTCCGCCTCGTCCCTGGTCATGCCGATGCCGTTGTCGATGACGGTGACGGTGCGCGCGGTCTTGTCCAGCTCCACGCGGATAAAGAAATCGTCTCTGCCGAGACCCACCTTCTCGTCCGTCAGGCTGAGATAGCACAGCTTATCGATGGCGTCGGACGCGTTGGACAGGATCTCCCGCAGGAAGATCTCCCGGTTGGTGTAGATGGAGTTGATCATCAGGTCAAGGAGCCGCTTGGATTCCGCTTTGAATTGTTTTTTTGCCATATTGTAAACCTCCTGGGCAATAATATACTGCTTTAGCCCCGTCGTACGAGGTGACATAGTATTATACCATGTTCCGCCAAAATTTCAACAGCATTCTCGACCGCCGCAGACCCCTTATTTGAATTAATTCTTGCAATTTCAATGGGAAAGTGTTAGTATAATTTTTTGTGTTTTGAGACAAAACGAATGAGATTAACAGCAAGGGAGCTGCATTTCCAATGGATAAGATCAGAAACGTCGCAATCATCGCCCATGTTGACCATGGCAAGACCACCCTGGTGGACAATATGCTCAAGCAGTCCGGCGTCTTCCGGGAAAATCAGGAGGTCGTGGACTGCGTCATGGACTCCAACGATCTGGAGCGCGAGCGCGGCATCACTATTATGGCCAAGAACACCGCCGTAACCTACGGCGATACGAAGATCAATATCGTGGACACCCCGGGCCACGCCGATTTCGGCGGCGAGGTGGAGCGTATCCTGAAGATGGTCAACGGCGTCATCCTGCTGGTGGACGCGGCGGAGGGCCCCATGCCCCAGACGCGCTTCGTCCTCAGCCGGGCGCTGGAGCTGGGCCACCGCGTCATCGTGGTGGTCAACAAGATCGACCGCCCCGACCAGCGCATCCACGCTGTGGTGGACGAGATTCTGGAATTGCTCATGGACCTCAACGCCACGGACGAGCAGCTGGACTCCCCCATGCTGTTCTGCTCCGGCCGCAACGGCACCGCCAGCTACTCCCCCGACGTGCCGGGCGAGGACCTGAAGCCGCTGTTCGACACCATCCTTGAGTATATCCCCGCGCCGGAAATGAACCTGGAGGCCGCGTTCCAGATGCTGGTGAGCAACATCGACTACAACGAGTTTGTGGGCCGCATCGCCATCGGCCTGATCCAGCGCGGCACCATCAGGCAGAATCAGGAGATCGAGGTCTGCAATTACCACGACCCGGATGCCGCCCCCCGCAAGGCCAAGGCCGTGTCTCTGTATGAGTTTAACGGCCTTCAGCGCGACCCCGTCACCGAGGTCGGCGCGGGCAATATCATCGCCATGAGCGGCATCGGCGACGTCACCATCGGCGACACCGTGTGCGCGCGGGGCGCGGCGGAGCCGCTGCCCTTCGTAAAAATCTCCGCCCCCACCATGGAGATGACCTTCTCCGTCAACGATTCCCCCTTCGCCGGGCGCGAGGGCAAATTTGTCACTTCCCGCCAGATCCGCGACCGCCTGTTCCGCGAGACTCTGAAGGACGTGTCCCTGCGGGTCACCGAGATGGGTACCACCGACAGCTTCAACGTGGCGGGCCGGGGTGAAATGAGCCTCTCCATCCTCATCGAGACCATGCGCCGGGAGGGCTACGAATTTCAGGTGTCCCCTCCCCGGGTGCTGTATCAGGATATCGACGGTAAAAAATGCGAGCCGATCGAGCGTCTGGTGGTGGATGTGCCGCAGGAGTGCGTGGGCTCCGTCATCGAGAAGATCGGCTCCCGCAAGGGCGAGATGCTGGAGATGACCCCCGTGGGCAGCCGCATCAAGGTAGAATTCCTGGTCCCCTCCCGGGGCCTGTTCGGCTACCGCAACGAGTTTTTGACCGACACCAAGGGCGAGGGCATCATGGCCTCCATCTTTGAGAAGTATGAGCCCTTCAAGGGCGACATCGCCCGGCGCAACACCGGCTCCCTCATCGCCTTCGAGGCCGGCGATTCCGTCACCTACGGCCTGTATGCCGCGCAGGAGCGCGGTCAGCTGTTCATCGGCGCGGGCGTGCCCGTGTACGGCGGCATGGTGGTGGGCCAGTGCCCCAAGCTGGAGGATATCACCGTGAACGTCTGCCGCAAAAAGCAGCTGACCAACACCCGCGCCTCCGGCAGTGACGACGCCCTGCGGCTCATCCCGCCCAGGCAGATGAGTCTGGAACAGTGCCTGGAATTCCTGGCGGACGACGAGCTGCTGGAGGTCACTCCCCAGAGCCTGCGCCTGCGCAAGAGCATCCTCAACCACGAGCAGCGCATGAAGACCCTGATGCGCAACCGGTAACCCGGGCAACAGATCGGCCCCCCGTTTTCACGGGAGGCCGATTTTTTCATTTTTTCTTCTTCCGCCCTTCTTCCTCCTTGCGGAAGAATTCGTCGAAATAGTCCTTCTGGGACTTGTCCACGCCGCCCGGAGGCACCAGCCGGGGGCCGGCGGGCTTTTTCATATCATCCTCGGTAAAATATTCCATTTTCGGCGGCGGGCTCCGGCGGAAGATACGCTCCGTGGCCTCCCGCTCCCGGGCCTTGGCCCTTTCGGCCTGCGCCCGGCGCCGATCGCGCAGGTGCTTTTGCCGCAGCATCCGGTAGCGCGCCACCAGCGACACATACAGCAGGATGACGAAGATCAGCAGCCAGAACACGATCTTCACCCACAGCCGGCTGAAGGTGCCGTGGAGCTGTTCCTTCATATACTGCCCCTCGGACAGATCCACGCTGGCGGCGGCCAACAGCTTGACCGTGCCCGCGGCCTGCCCGTTTACCGTGACGGTCATCTCGCCCAGAGCCGTTCCGGCGTCGATGGGGGCGACGGGGTCGCCGTAGAGCGTGACGGTCTTGCCGAAAGCGTCTTTTGTCACCGTGGAGGGCACCAGCACGGAAACGTCGGCGGCGGGTCGGAGATTCACTGTGTCGTTGTCCGCGGGGGCGTACTGCACCTTGACCTCGGTCACCAGATCGTCAGTGGAATAGACGGTGTAGTATTTATAGTTGGTGAACACCCAGTCGTAGAGACTGATGCTGTCCGTGAAATCGCAGAACCGGGTGGAGCCGTCGTTCCGGGTCTGGCTGGGGCAGCCCAGCACCACGCACATCAGGCGGATGCCATTTTTCTCGGCGGTGGACACCAGACAGTAACCCGCAGCGGAGGTGTAGCCGGTCTTGACGCCCTCGGCATAGTCGTAAATATAGCCGCTGCCATAGGTGCCCTTGCCGGAGATGAGGGCGTTGGAGTTATACAGCGTGCGGGCATCGGAATAGTTGGTGCCGGGCACGGTGTAGCTCTGGGTGTTGCAGATGGTGGCGAACAGGTCGTGGGTCATGGCCTCCCTGGCGATGAGATAGAGGTCGTAGGCCGTGGTGTAATGGTCGTCGTCCGGCATACCGTCGGGGTTGGCAAAGTGGGTGCCGGTGCAGCCCAGCTTTTTCGCCTCTGCGTTCATCTGATCGACGAAAGCGCTGATGGAACCGCCGACGTATTCCGCAATGATATTGCAGGCCTCGTTGGCCGAGGCGATGAGCGCGCAGTATAGAAGCTGCTCCAGCGTCAGCACCTCGCCGGGGACGATGTCCGCGGTGGAACTGTCGTCCGTGAGGCCCTGGCGGCAGTCGTCGTAGGCCGCGACCTTATCCGTCAGCTTCACGCTGCCCGCCTCCACGGCCTGCACGGCCAGCAGCACGGTCATCATCTTGGTTAGGCTGGCGGGATAGGCCTTGGCGTCCTTGTTACGCTCGTAGATCATCTTGCCCGTATCCAAATCCACCAGCACCACGTCCTTGGCCGTGATGGTCGGCACGGTCAGTCCGTCGCCATTGGTCTCGGCGGGGGCGGGCGTGGCCGTGGGCGCAGGCGCGGCGGCCGCGGCGGCCTTCTCGGCGGAGGCCAGCGGCGTCAGCAGGGTCAGCAGCAGGGCGAGGATCAAAATCAGGCTCGGAAGGATTTTTTTCATTATGTACTCCAAATTATTTGGAATCTATGATATGATAATAGCATAATTGGTATTATAATTTTCACTGGGCTGAAAAGCAACAACAAAAAGCAATAACAAGGCCGGAAGGTGTGGAAGATGGCGCTTTCCAGGGGAGAAAAAGTAGCTTTGGCGCTGCTGGCGCTGTTTTTGGCAGGGCTGCTGCTGTGGGCCGTCCGGGCCGCGCGGCCCGGGATTGCGGTGCAGGCTGCCGCGGCCCCCGCCGCCGTGCTCGCCGGGGGCGACGGCGAGACCTCGGACGAGCTGGCCCCGGGGGAGATCGTGAACATCAACACCGCCTCCGCGGCGGAGCTGGAAAAGCTGCCGGGCATCGGCACGGTACTGGCCGGGCGGATCGCGGCCGACCGTGAGGCCAACGGCCCCTTCGCCGCCATCGGGGACATTCAGCGGGTGGCGGGGATCGGCGAGGCAAAATTCGACGCATTGAAGGATTACATCACCGTCAAATAGGAGGGTTCGCGTGAGGATACTGGTGGTTGACGACGAGCGCACGCTGGTCAAGGGGATCAAATTCAATCTGGAAAACGAGGGCTATCAGGTGGACTGCGGGTTTGACGGTGAGGAGGCCGTGGCCCTGGCCAGATCCGCAAGCTACGATCTCATCATCCTCGACCTGATGATGCCCAAGAAAGACGGGCTGCAGGCCTGTCAGGAGATCCGGATGTTCTCCACGGTGCCCATCATCATGCTCACGGCCCGCTCCGAGGACGCGGACAAGCTCATGGGCTTCGAGTCCGGCGCGGACGACTATATCACCAAGCCCTTCAACATCATGGAGCTCAAGGCCCGCACCCGGGCCCTGCTGCGCCGGGCTTCCATCGCCGCCCCGGCGGACGCGGAGGCCGCGGAAAAGCTGACCCGGGGGCACATCACCGTGGACACCGCCCGGCGCAGCGCCCTCAGCGACGGGCAGAGCGTGGATCTGACCATGAAGGAATTCGACCTAATCGAGTTTTTGATGAAAAATCCAGGCAAGGTCTATTCCCGGGAGCAGCTGCTGGATCTGGTGTGGGGCTACGATTATCAGGGCGATATCCGCACCGTGGATGTGCACATCCGCCGCCTGCGGGAGAAGCTGGAAAAGGACCCGGCCAAGCCGGAGTACATCGTCACCAAATGGGGCATAGGGTATTACTTTGCCGACTGAAAATGAAACCAAAAAACGGAATATCTTCCGCGGGGTGCAGTTCAAGTTCGTCGGTCTGATGGCGGTGTTCATCGCCATCCTGTTCGGCCTGCTGAACACCTATCCGCTGATCACGTCCAGGGACCTGGTGTTCTCCGAAAAGGAGAGCGCCATGACCAGCCAGGCCTCCGTGATGGCATCCTCGCTCTCCTCGCTGGAAAAGCTCAGCAAGGAAAGCGTGTCCGAGGTGCTGAATCTGCTGGACATGACCGGGCTGGACCGCATCGTGGTGACGGACGCCGGCGGCATCGCCATCTATGACACGGCCTCCAAGGGCAATCTGGTGGGGCTCAAGACCGGCATCGGCGCCGTGGCCGACGCCCTCACCGGCAAGGTGGTGTTCCATTCCCGCTTTGCGGACGGAGCCTTCGCCAGCAGCGCGGCCACGCCCATCATGGGCACGTCGGGCAAGATGGGCGCGGTGTACATCTATGAATACGACACCGAGCAGGCCCAGCTGATCATCTCTATCCAAAACCGCATCCGGGGCATCTCGCTGGCCGTGTGCGCGGCGGCGCTGATTATCGACGCCTTCATGACCCGGCTGCTCACCAAGCGCATCCGGGCGCTGGTGGGCTCCATCCGCATCGTGGCCGACGGGGATTACAGCCACCGCTTCGCCGTCACCGGGGACGATGAGGTCACCGAGCTGGGGGACGAATTCAACGCCCTCACCCAGCGGCTGCAGACCACGGAGCAGCAGCGGCGGCAGTTCGTCTCCGACGCCTCCCACGAGCTCAAGACCCCACTGGCCTCCATCCGTCTGCTGTCGGACAGCATCGTGCAGAACGGCAATATGGACATTGACACCGTGCGGGAATTCGTCACCGACATCGGCAACGAGGCCGACCGTCTGCAGCGCACCACGGAAAAGCTGCTGGATCTGTCCCGGCTGGACGACGGCATCACCGTGGAGTCCGAGCCTGTGGACGTGAAGCAGGTGACCATGGACGCGCTGTGGCTGCTGAGACCGCTGGCCAAGGAGCGGGACGTCCGCATCCACACGGAGCTGGCCGACGGCTGCGTGGTGATGGCCACGGTGGACGACATCTATCACATCGTTTTCAATCTGGCGGAGAACGCCGTAAAATACAACGTCCCCGGCGGCAGCGTCACGCTGACGCTGCGCTCCGGCCAGGATAAGGTGGAATACATCACCGAGGATACCGGTATCGGCATTCCCGAGGAAGACCGTCTGAACATCTTCTCCCGGTTCTACCGGGTGGACAAGGCCCGCTCCCGGGCCTCGGGCGGCAGCGGCCTCGGGCTGAGCATCGTTCATGACGCCGTGGTCAAGCACGGCGGCACAATCACTGTGGGCGCAAACAAGCCCCAGGGGTCGCGGTTCACCGTGACCTTCCCCAGACCAACATCGGAGGAGACAGGAATATGAACAACATCAAGAGAATTCAGCAGAAGCTCGTGGAAATGGATCTGGACGGCGTCCTGATCATCGACGAGAAGGATCAGCGCTACGCGGCGGGTTTCCCCTTTACGGACGGGGCCGTGCTGGTCACCCGGGATCGCGCCGCTTTGATGACGGACTCCCGCTATATTGAGGCCGCCGGCAGTGCGGTGCCCGGTTCCGTGGAGCTGATGCTTTTCGGCCGGGAGAGGAAGCTGGCCGATATGCTCAGGGAGACCGTGACCGCCTGGGGGGTTGAAAAGCTGGGCGGGGAGGAGCAGAAGCTCAGCCACGGGGCTTATCTGGGCTATGAGGCGCTGCTGGGGATACCCCTGATCCCCGCCCAGCGGCTGTTCACGGAGCTGCGCGCCGCCAAGACCCCAGAGGAGATCGACTGCATGATCCAGGCTCAGCGTATCGCGGAAAAGGCGCTTGACGACGTGCTGGGTCTCATCCGCCCCGGCATCACCGAGCGGGAGATCGCGGCGGAGCTGAATTACCGCATGATGAAATACGGCGCGGAGGGGATCTCCTTCGACACCATCGCCGTTACCGGCAAAAAGACCAGTATGCCCCACGGCGTCCCCGGCGATGAGGCCGTCGCCGCCGGCGACTTTGTCACCATGGATTTCGGCTGCCTGAAATACGGCTATTGCTCGGACATGACCCGCACCGTGGCCGTGGGGTCCGCCACGGACGAGATGAGAAAGGTCTACGCCACCGTGCTGGAGGCCCAGTTGACCGGCATCGCCGCCGCCCGGGCGGGCGTGCCCGGCTGGACCATTGACGCCGCGGCCCGCAAGGTCATCGACGACGCCGGCTACGGCAGGTATTTCGGCCACAGCTTCGGCCACAGCGTGGGTCTGGACATCCATGAGCATCCGCTGGCGGCCCCCGCCGCCCAGGCCGTCATGCCCGTGGGCTGCATGGTGTCCGCGGAGCCGGGCATCTACATCCCCGGGTCCTTCGGCGTGCGCATCGAGGATGTGCTGCTGCTGAAGGAGGACGGCTGCGAGGACATCACCAGAGCGCCCAAGCAGCTCACCATTCTGTGACCGGAGGGACAGGGCCATGAGACAGAAGAAAAGCGGCGCTACCATCAACATTAACGGATTCCTCTATCTGGGCATCGTCGTCATCGTCGCCACCGCGGTGCTGGGGCGGTTCATCGACATCCCCAAGGGCGTGTCGTCCATCCTCTACCTGGTGGGCATCATCGCGCTGGTGTTGTATATGTGGGAGATCCAGTACCGCCGCCGCACCGGCGATTACAACGATGAGGGCACCGGCAAAAAAGGGAAAAACCCGAATAAGCGAAAATAGTATTGCATATTCCCCGCATATCGTGTAAAATACTGGTCTAAACGTGTAATTCGTTAATTTGTGGATATATTCTGATAGGAGGAACCTATTTATGCTTACAGCAGGCGATTTCAGAAACGGCGTCACTTTCGAGATGGACGGTCAGGTCATGCAGGTCATCGAATTTCAGCATGTCAAGCCCGGCAAGGGCGCGGCCTTTGTGCGCACCAAGATGAGAAACGTTATCACCGGCGGCGTCACCGAGACATCCTTCAACCCCACCGCGAAGTTTGAGAACGCCACCGTGGACCGCAGGACCATGGAATACAGCTACGCGGACGGCGATCTGTACTATTTCATGAACCCCGAGACCTTTGAGCTGGAGCCCGTGGACAAGGCTGTGCTGTCCGACTCCTTCCGGTTCGTCAAGGAGAACATGGAGTGCACCATCTACTCCTACAAAGGCAAGGTCTACAACGTCGAGCCCCCCATGTTCGTGGAACTGGAGGTCTCCGATACCGACCCCGGCTTTGCCGGCAACACCGCCACCAATGCCACCAAACCCGCCACGCTGGAAACCGGCGCGGAGATCAAGGTCCCGCTGTTTATCGACCCGGGCGAGAAGATCCGGATCGACACCCGTACCGGCGAGTATCTTTCGCGCGCGTAAAGAGGATGTGGGAGGTGGACGCTTGTTTCCCCTCCCTTTTTTGAACTTGAACGGAGGTATATGATGACTGTTTCTGAGAAAGTAGCCTATCTGAAGGGCCTGCTGGAGGGGTTGGACATCGACCCCAAATCCAAAGACGGCAAACTATTTTCCGCCATTGTGGACGTGTTGGGCTCCCTGGCCTCCGACGTGGAGGATATCGAGGCCAACGCAGCCGCCACCGCCGACGCTGTCAACGACATCAGCGAGGACCTGCGCCAGGTGGAGGATTTCATCGACAGCTTCGATGAGGACGAGGACGACGACGACTTCGACGGGGACGATTCCGACGGCTGCGGTTACGACTGCGATTCCTGCGGTCTGTGCGACACGGACGGGGATGACGAGGACGAGGAGGACGGCAGCGGGGACGAGGAAGCCGAACCCCTGGATCTGGACGACAGCCAGATGTACGAGGTCACCTGCCCCGCCTGCGGAGACGTGGTCACCGTGGACGAGAGTATCCTCTCCCTGGGCAAGATCGAGTGCCCGGGCTGCGGCAATATTCTGGAATTCGACCTGGGCGGCGGCGAGGAATAAGGCCACACATTAAAAAGGACGCACGGATTTTTCCGTGCGTCTTTTTTAATGTGTGGCAGGTCCCCGGCCTCCCTATGGCAAGGGGCCGGGAACAGCGCCATTAATCCAATTTCAGATCTCCGTCCCTGATCCAGCCCAGCCTGCGGCAGACCTTGCCCAGCGCCCAGGCGATGGCCGCCGGCAGCACGAAGCAGATCAGCACCATGCCGATCCAGTCCACAGCCGTGGGTGCGATGGCGGCGGCGCCGTTTTTGATGGCCTCCGCGCTGGGATTGACCCAGCCGGTCCACACGCCGATGGGGCCCACCAGGCCGCAGGTGCCCATGCCGGAGGATACCGCCGCGCCGTTCATCTCCAGCTTGAACAGGCAGGTGGCGATGGGGCCGGTGATGGCGGAGGTGACGATGGCCGGGATCCAGATCCTGGGGTTGCGCACGATATTGCCCATCTGCAGCATGGAGGTGCCCAGGCCTTGGCTGACGATGCCGCCCCAGCCGTTCTCCTTGAAGGAGATCACGGCGAAGCCGATCATGTTGGCGCAGCAGCCCGCCACCGCGGCGCCGCCGGCCAGCCCCGTCAGCGAGAAGGCCGCGCAGATGGCCGCCGAGGAGATGGGCAGCGTCAGCACGATGCCAACCACCACGCTCACCAGCACGCCCATCAGGAAGGGCCGCAGCTCCGTGGCCCACATGATGAAGTAGCCGATGGCCGTGGCCGCTTTGCCGATGGGCGCGGCGATGAGCCAGGCCAGCCCCACGCCCACCAGAATGGTGACGATGGGCGTGACGAGGATGTCGATCTTGGTCTCCTTGGATACGGCCTTGCCGAATTCCGCGGCGACGACCGCCACAAAATAGACGGACAGCGGCCCGCCCGCGCCGCCCAGCGCGTTGGTGGCGAAGCCCACGGGGATCAGGGAGAACAGCACCATGGCCGGGGCGTGCAGCGCGTAGCCGATGGCCACCGCCATGCCCGGGCCCACCATGGCCGAGGCCAGATCGCCGATGGTGTAGGCCTTGGCCGCCGCCTCCTTGCCGATGGTGACGACCGCGGCATTCAAGAAGCCCACATGGCACTGGGTGCCCAGCGTGTTGAGGATGGTGCCCACCAGCAGCGTGCAGAACAGGCCCTGGGCCATGGCGCCCAGCGCGTCGATGCCGTAGCGCTTCAGGGAGATCTCGATGTCCTTCCGTCTCAGAAAGGCCTTGAATCTGTTCATTTCATCACGTCCAAATAAAAATAGTGTGGTTTACAGGTGTCTTGACACCTGTAAACCACACTATACGTTTCCATGGGACGTTTGTCAAGGATAGTTTTGATCTTGACAAGGCGGTGCCCTCTCCCGCATTCTCCGGATTCTTACATCTCTCCGTACAGCAGGCCCGCGGCGGCCAGCTCCTCCAGCGTGCGGCGGTAGGCGGCCTCGTCGGGGCAGGACAGGGTATGCAGATGCACCCCGCCGGTGAGGGCGGAGAGCAGACTGGCCCCGTATTCCGCCACCTTGTCCATGAATTCCTTCACGTCGTGCCGGGAGGAGAGGTGCAGCTCGCCGGTGATCTGGCCATAGACGGGGTGCTCCACGATGACGTTAACCACCGTGCAGCCGTTATCCACCATGATATTGAGCTCCTTTTCCATGCCGTCCAGCCCGTGAAGGCAGGCGGCCGTAGCCACGAAGCCGCCGCTGCCCATGCCCAGCACATAACCCCGGGGCGTGGCCGTGATGTCCGCGCCGGAGGCCCGCAGCAGCGCCACATCCCCCACGATGACCTGGCGGCTGACGGAATAGCGCCCGGCCAGCGCCGCGGCGCTCAGGGGCGCGGCGCATTCACCTAGGTCGCGCAGCAGCGCGGCCCGGCGTCTGCCGGCGTCCATCACACGTCGCCCTTTCCGGCGGCGGTGTGTAACATTTCGTCCTTCAGGGTCAGGAGCTTTTCGCTGAGATCCACATAATAATTGTGGGGATTGTCGAAGCGCTGCACCTCGGGCCACAGCGTGGCCACCTGCCTGGCGCAGTAGTCCTTGATCTCCGTGAGACCGGGCACCCGGTATACCAGCTCCCCGCTTTTGAATACAGGCACCTGCAGCTCCCTGGCAGTGTAGTTTTCCATGACCTTATGCTTCCAGTGGACGTCGGAATCACAGATGGACAGCGGGCGGGAATCGTCCACGGTCTCGTCGTGCAGGCAGATGTAATCGGCCTCGGCCATGCCGGTGTCCCGGTCGTAAAAGCGGTAGACCTTTTTGAAGCCGGGGTTGGTGATCTTGCCCACGTTTTCGCTGATCTTGATTCTGGGGATGATCCCGCCTGCCGCGTCCTCCACGGCTGCCAGCTTGTATACGCCGCCGAATACGGGCTCGGACCGGGCGGTGATCAGCCGCTCGCCCACGCCGAAAGCGTCGATCATGGCGCCCTGCATCAGCAGGTCGGTGATCAGCCGCTCGTCCAGCGCGTTGGACACGGTGATCCTGCACTCCGGCCAGCCGGCGTCGTCCAGCATCTGGCGGGCCCGGCGGGTGAGATAGGCCATGTCGCCGGAATCGAAGCGGATGCCGCACCTGGTGATACCCAGCGGGCGCAGCACCTCGTTGAAGGCTCGGATGGCGTCCGGCACGCCGATCTTCAGCGAATTATAGGTGTCCACCAGCAGCACCGCATTGGTGGGATAGGTCTTGCAGTAGGCCACAAAGGCATCGTACTCGGTGTCGAACATCTGCACCCAGGAGTGGGCCATGGTGCCCGCGGCGGGCACGCCATAGACCTCGTCCGACACGGTGCAGGCCGTGCCCGCGCAGCCGCCGATGAAGGCCGCTCTGGCACCGGTGACGGCGCCGTCGATGCCCTGGGCCCGGCGGGAGCCGAATTCCAGTACGGCTCGGCCTCTGGCGGCGCGCACGATGCGGTTGGCCTTGGTGGCGATAAGGCTCTGGTGATTCAGCGCCAGCAGCACATACGTCTCCAGCAGCTGGGCCTGGATGGCCGGGGCCCGGACGGTGAGGATGGGCTCCCGGGGAAAAATGGGTGTCCCCTCCGGAATGGCCCACACGTCGCCGGTAAATTTGAAATTCCGCAGATAAGTCAGAAACTCCTCGGAAAAAATATTTTTGCTCCGCAGATAGCGCAGATCGTCGTCGTTGAAATGCAGCTCGCGGATATACTCCACCACCTGCTCCAGCCCCGCGCACACGGCATAGCCGCCCCCGTCCGGCACGGTACGGAAAAACACGTCGAAATACGTTATCCGATCCTGCAGGTCGGAGGCCATGTAGCCGTTGCCCATGGTCAGCTCATAAAAATCGCAAAGCATGGAAAGATTGAGATTGCCGGTCTTGCCCAATGATATCCCCTCCGTATTTTTACAGCGCTCTCGCGCAGCTCATTGCTGTCATTATACCGTTCAAGACAGGCGAGCGCAATGCCGCGGAGGGCAAAAAGATTGTCAAAATGAAGATAAATTCAAACCGCAAGTTTTCCGCGGCGCTCGGTTGACTTTACAAAAGTGTTGTTATATGCTTTACAAAGGAAAATTTGCCGAAGGAAAGGAATGGTTTTTGATATGGCTCTTACTCCGCAGCGGGAGGCCGAGCTGAAAACGCTCTGTAACCGCTTTCGCATCGACGTTCTGACAGCAATCCACGGCGCGCAGTCCGGCCACCCCGGCGGCAGTCTGTCGGTTTGCGAGATCCTGACGCTGCTCTATCAGCAGCGGATGCGCGTCTCCGCCGCCGCGCCCGCCGATCCCGACCGGGACAGGCTGGTGCTCTCCAAGGGGCACGCCGCCCCCATGCTCTACCGCAATCTGGCGGAGAAGGGCTTCATCCCCGTCGAGGCCATGAACACGCTGCGCCGGGCGGGCAGCCCGCTGCAGGGCCACCCCTCGCTGCACACCCCGGGCGTGGATATGCCCGCTGGCCCGCTGGGCATCGGTCTGGCGGCGGCGCAGGGCATGGCGCTTGGTTTGAAGCTGAATCATTCCCCCGCCCGGGTCTACGCCGTTCTGGGCGACGGCGAGCAGGACGAGGGCGCCGTGTGGGAGGCCGCCGGCACCGCCCCGAAATTTGAATTGGACAACCTCTGCGCCGTCACGGACTACAACAAGGTGCAGCTGGACGGCACCACGGATGAGATCATGCCCCTGCGGGATCTCGCCGCCAAGTGGCGCGCCTTCGGCTGGTACGTCGTCGAGTGCGACGGCCACGATCTGGCCGCGCTGGACGCCGCCTTCGACGAGGCGGAGGCCACGAAGGGCGTGCCCACCATGATCGTCGCCCGCACCGTCAAGGGCAAGGGCGTGTCTTTCATGGAAGGCAAGGCCGGCTGGCACGGCAAGTCCATCGACGACGAGAGTTTTACGCTGGCCATGAAAGAACTGGGAGGTGAGGCGTAATGGCAAAAGCGATCAGAGACGTCTACGGCGAGGTACTGGCCGAGTTGGGCAGCGCCAACAAAGACATCGTCGTGCTGGACGCCGATCTTTCCGGCTCCACCAAATCCAAGACCTTCGGCGCGGCCCACCCCGAGCGCTTTTTCAACATGGGCATCGCGGAGTCCGACATGGTCTCCACCGCGGCGGGTCTGGCCGCCGTGGGCAAGATTCCCTTTGTGAACACCTTCACCGTTTTTCTCACCACCCTCGGCCTCATCGCGGCCCGGGGTCAGGTGTGCTACGGCAATCTCAACGTGAAATTCGGCGGCGCGTACTGCGGGATGTCCGACGCGCTGGACGGTGCCAGCCACCACGCGCTGGAGGATATCTCCGCCATGCGCGCCCTGCCCAACATGCGGGTCGTGGTACCCTCGGACGCCGAGAGCACCCGGGCGCTGACCGTCTGGGCTGCCGGGACGGCGGGCCCCGTGTATCTGCGCCTGTCGCGGGACGTGTACCCCGACCTCTACCCCGCCGGCACAAAGTTTGAAGCCGGCAGGGGCGCGGTGGTGCGCGGCGGAACGGATGTCACCGTCATCGCCTGCGGGCTGATGGTGCACAAGGCGCTGGAGGCCGCGGAAGCGCTGGCCGCCAGGGGTGTGTCGGTGCGGGTGGTGGATATGTATTCCATCAAGCCCATCGACAGGGAGCTTATTCTGAAGTGCGCCGGGGAAACCGGCGCCATCGTCACCGCCGAGGAACACAGTATTATCGGCGGCCTGGGCAGCGCCGTCAGCGAGGTGCTGGCCTGGGCGGGCGCAGGGGTGCCGACGGAATTCGTTGGCGTGCGCGATACCTTCACCGAATCCGGCAAGTACGCCGAGCTTCTGCGGGAATTCGGCGTGGACGCCAAGGGCGTCGAGGATGGGATCGGCAGGGCGCTGGCGAGGAAGTAAATCATGGGAGATCAATTTTTTACCCCGGGACGCACGGAGCTTGCAGGCAATCACACCGACCACCAAAAGGGCCGGGTGCTGGCCGCCGCGGTGGATCTGGGCATCCACGCCGACAGTGTACCCAACGGGCAGAATGTCATCCGCATCCGCTCCAAAGGCTTTGAGAACGTGGAGGTCGGCCTTTACAATCTCGATGTGCACCCCGAAGATTTCGGCACCTCCCGCGCGCTGGTGCGGGGCGTGGCCGCCGCGTTTTATGATCTGTGCGTCAACATCGGCGGCTTTGACGCCACCGTCACCAGCACGCTGCCGTCCGGCTCGGGTCTGTCCTCCTCCGCGGCCTACGCCGTGCTGATGGGCAAGATCCTCAATCACTATTACAACAACGACACACTGGAGCCCGTGGTCATCGCCCGGGCGGCGCAAGCCGCGGAAAATCTGCACTTCGGCAAGCCCTGCGGGCTGATGGATCAGCTGACCTGCGCCTTGGGCGGGTGCGTGTATGTGGACTTTTACACCAGCGAAATCCTGCCCGTCAGGGCGGGCTTTACCCCCATGGGGCTGACGCTGTGTCTCACGGACACCGGCGGCAGTCACGCGGGGCTGGACACCTCCTACGCCCGAATTCCTGCGGATATGCGCTATATTGCGGGCCTGTTCGACAAGGGCGTGCTGGCCGAGGTGGACCCGGCGGAATTCCGCGCCCGCGAGTGGGACGTGGCCGACCGCCCGGTGCGCCGGGCCAAGCACTTCTTCGACGAGAACGACCGGGTGCCCCAAATGCGGGACGCCCTTCTGGCTGGGGACGGCGAGACCTATATGCGCCTGATGAACGAATCCGGCCGCTCGTCGGAGGAATATCTCAACAACATCATCACCAGCGCCACCGGGGACACCAAGCTGGCCCAGGGGCTGGCGCTGAGCGCCCGGCTGCTGGAGGGCCGGGGCGCCTGGCGCGTCCACGGCGGCGGCTTTGCCGGCTGCGTGCAGGCGCTGATGCCCACCGGGTTCTTCCCCGTCTACAGGACGGAAATGGAAAAGAAATTCGGCCCCGGCCGCTGCCGGGAGATCAAAATCGGTTAAATGGAACAAAAATCGGGGAGCGTTTGCTCCCCGATTTCTCCTTTGCCGTCTCTTGTCATCCGGAGTACGGGGTAGTATACTTATATGATTATGGAACTAACAGACGAAAAATATGATCTCACGCAGGGCGTCATCTGGCGGAAGCTCCTGCGCTTTTTCTTTCCCATCGCGGTAGGCATGCTGTTTCAGCAGCTCTATAACGCGGTGGACGCCGTCATCGTGGGCAAATTTGTGGGCACGAGGGCCCTGGCCGCCGTGGGCGGCAGCCCCGCCGTCATCCTCAATCTCACCATCGGCTTCTTTATCGGCCTGTCCTCCGGCGCCACGGTGATCATCTCCCAGTATTTCGGCGCGGGCGACCGGGAAAACGTGTCCAGGGCCGTCCACACCGCCATCGCCTTCAGCGTGGCGGCGGGCGCGCTGCTGACCGTGGTGGGCTGGTTCATCTCGCCCTGGGCGCTGCGGGCCGTGCGCACGCCGGACGATATCACCGCCTACTCCCTGCAGTATCTGCGCATCTTCTTTCTGGGCACCGTGCCGCTGCTGCTGTTCGATATGGGCTCCAGCATTCTGCGGGCCGTGGGCGATTCCAAAAGCCCGCTGTATTATCTGGTCTTCTGCTGCCTGTCCAACATCGTGCTGGATCTGCTGTTCGTGGTGGGCTTTCACTGGGAGGTGGCCGGCGCGGCCTGGGCCACGGTGATCGCCATGGTGCTCAGCGCCGCCCTCATCGTGTGGAAGCTCTGCCGCGCCCGGGAGGCCTACCGCCTGGTGCTGCGGGAGCTGCGCATTTACCCCGCCCAGCTGCGGCATATGCTGTACATCGGCATTCCCGCCGGCATCCAAAGCGCCACCTACGGCCTGTCCAACATCATCATTCAGGCGGCGGTAAACGATCTGGGCACGTCCATCGTGGCGGCCTGGACCCTCACCAGCAAGCTGGACGGCGTGTACTGGTCTGTAAGCAACTCTTTCGGCGTGGCCATCATGGCCTTTGTGGGCCAGAATTTCGGCGCGGGCAAATACGACCGCATGAAGCAGAGCGTCCGGGTATGTCTGGGCGTGGCCATGTGCTTCACGGTGGTGATCTGCGCGCTCATTTTGCTGCTTGGCAAGTACTGCTTCCGCATTTTTGTGGACGACGCCGCTGTCATCGACCAGGCCGTACAGATCCTCACCTATTTCGTCCCCTATTACTGCGTGTGGACCTTCATCGAGATTCTCTCCAATTCCCTGCGCGGCGCGGGCGACGCCATCCGCCCCATGGTCATCACGCTGGTGGGCATCTGCGGGCTGCGGGTGCTGTGGATTTTCCTGGTCGTGCCGCTGTGGCCGGGCATCATGGGCGTGAGCATGTGCTATCCCGCCACCTGGTTCATCACCGCGGTGGTGTTCATCCTGTACTATCGCCGCTCCAACTGGCTGGAGCGCTGTATCACTCTCTCCGGCGAGGGGCAATAAAACGGAGGCCCGGCGGAAGAATTTCCGCCGGGCTTTCGTTTTATTTGTTGGGCTGATCCGCGTCGTCCTCGGCGCGGGCCTGCCTGAGAAAATCTCTGTCCTCGGCTTTGATGCTGGGTATGAAGTCCGTGGCCGGGGAGGGCTTTTTGCCCTTGCCCTTGGCGTAGAAAAAGCCGATGACGGCGAACACCGTCGCCCCGACGAAATTCACGAGCAGATCCTGCATGGTGTCGATGAGGCCGATGTCCAGATAACCGCCCAGCCCCAGGCTTTTGCCGTTGACGGCGGTGTCGGTGATGCCGGTGAGGGCCACCACCTTGTTGGAGTTGGTGGGGTCCAGCGACACGGAATAGATGGCGTTGACGATCGTGTCCTTCTGCATATCGGTGTGGAAGAAGGTGTCCATGCCAAACTCGAAGAACTCCCACAGTACGCCGATGGTCATGGAAAAGCAAAACGCCACGACGGCCATGTAAAAGGGCGACAGGTCGAAGGTGAGGCGCTCGTTGTTGTTGAGCACCGCCACCAGCGAGAAGCCCACCGCCGCGGCCAGAAAGCCGTTGAGCGTGTGCAGGATCGTGTCCCAGCACGGGATGACGACGTAAAACGCGTTGATCTCGCCCAGAATCTCCGCCGCGAAGATGAAGCACAGCACGGTGATCTCCAGCGGGGGCGGCAGCTCGATGCGCAGCTTCACCTGCACCCAGCTGGGCACATACAGCAGCAGCAGCGTCAGCGCGCACAGAAACACGCTTTCATAGTTGTGCAGCATCGCCTGGCGCACCAGCGCCACGATCACCAGCAGCCGCAGGATGTAAAATACGATAAAGGAGCTCCTGTGCTCCCGCAGCTCCATGCGGATGGCCTGTCTGAAGGTCTTTCTCCGCCACAGCAGGCCCTTGTTTTTCATCTTCGTCATTCCCGCATCTCCAAAATTCAAATTGCTCAATCGGCGTCCAGATCCTCCAGCGCCTCCACACCCTTCTTGGCGATGGGCCTGGAATCGCCGTGCTTCACGAACAGCATGGTCACGAAGGCCAGCGCCGTGAACACGCAGGCGTAGGGGAACAGCACCCGCATCCCCAGCTTATCCATCAAGAAGCCGGAGAAGATTGGCGTCACCACCTGGGCCGCCATGGACGCGGTGTAATAGAAGCCCGTGTAGCGGCCCACGTCGCCGCCGGAGCACAGCTCCACCACCATGGGGAAGGAGTTGACGTTGATGGTGGCCCAGGCGATGCCCGCCAGCGCGAACATGCAGTTCATCAGCACGGTGGGACTCCCGTCCCCCAGAAAGGCCGCCACGCCGAAGGCGGCGGTGAGCATCACCACGCCCGCCAGGATGGTCTTTTTCCGGCCCACCCTGGACGCCACCATGCCCACCGGCAGATAGGACAGGATGGCCGCCGCCTGGGCGATAATGAGGGTCAGGTTGAAATCCTTGTGCAGGATGTTGCTGGCATAGACGGAATACTTGGAGGTCACGGCGTTATAGCCCATAAACCACAGCACGATGGAGGCCAGAATAAAGCCCAGCGAGACCTTCTCGCCCCTGGACAGGCCCCGGGTGCTGCCGGGGGTGTCGTCCCCGGCCTCCTGCAGCCCGTATTCTTGGCTCTGGGCGTGCATCTCCTCCACGAATTTCGGTTCCCGCACGGTGAGCATAAAGATTACCAGCGACACCAGCATGATGCCCGCGATGACCGCGAAATAGCCGGTGTAGCTCATCAGGGAATTGCGCACCGCGCTGGTGGCGAACACCATGCCCAGCGCCAGCACCAGTATGCCGCCGGCCGAGCCCATGAGATTGATCACGGCGTTGGCCTTGCTCCGCAGCGGCTTCATGGTCACATCCGGCATCAGCGCCACGGCGGGGGAGCGGAAGGTTGCCATGCTCACCAGCACAATAAGCAGCAGGCCGATGAAAAAGATCAGCGTCACCGGAGATTCCGCCGTGGTCTGCCAGGCGCAGGCCTGCCGGGCGGGCACCACGAAATCCGTGTATTCCGGATTGGTCGTCGCCTTGCCGTTTTCCGTGATCTGGCTGCGGATGGCGGTGAATTGGGCCTCGGTGTATTTTTCGCTGAGCACGAAGCTCTCGCCCGAGGGGGTAAGGAGCCGGGCGTCGCTCTCGGTCTCGTAGATGGTGGTGAGGGCAGCGGGATCGTCGATAGTGGAAACGTCCGAGATGCGGGAAAGCTGGGCGTTATCCACAAAGGACAGACCCACCAGCGCCACGGCCGCCACCAGCGTACCGATGAGGATGAACGGCGTGCGCCGGCCGCGGGGCGAGCGGCATCGGTCGGAGATGGCGCCGAAAAGGGGAAGCATGAACAGCGCCAGAATATTGTCCAGCGCCATGATGAAGCCGGACCAGGTCTGTGACATGCCGAACTTGTTGGTGAGGATCAGGGGGATGGTATTGTCGTAGGCCTGCCAGAAAGCGCAGATCAGGAAGAAAGCGAAGCCCACGAAGATGGTGCGTTTGTAGTTAAGTTTCATATCGTACCTCCGACTGTCTTTTTCTGAGGTCCATTTTACTCTCTTCCGCCCGTCAAAACAACTGTAAAAAATCCGCCCGGCATTGACCGGGCGGGGGGCGGGGTGTAAAATGAAAGTATCAAGAACAAGGGGGCTGAAGATATGAAAAAACGCAAAAAGAGCCTTGAAGAAGATCTGGCCGCGATCAGAAAGGTCAATCGGGGCGTCCGTCTGATACGTCAGGCGAAGCGCATCGAAAAAAAGCTTCATCTGAACCGCAGGCTGGCCTTTGCCGCGGGCACGGCGGTGTTTCTCATCGCCCCGGGGCCCATGTCCCGCAAGGCGGCCGCGCCCTTCACCGGGCGGAATTTTGCCCACCGCGGACTGCACACCCGGGATAAGCTCGTCCCGGAAAACTCTCTCACCGCCTTCCAGGCCGCCGCGGCGGAGGGGTACGGCATCGAGCTGGATGTGCAGCTGTCCAGAGACGGGCAGGTGGTGGTGTTCCACGACGCCACCCTGGACCGGGTCTGCGGCGTGCACGCCCGGGTGGATGAAAAGACCTACGACCAGCTGCACGTCACCTCTCTGTGCGGCACCAACGACACCGTACCCCTGTTTTCGGACGTGCTGCAGTGCATCCGGGGCCGCGGCCCGCTGATCGTGGAGCTCAAGACCGGACGGCACAACCGCGAGCTCTGCCGCAAGACCCTGCGGCTGCTGCGCGGCTACAAGGGCGACGTTTGCATTGAAAGTTTCGATCCCCGCATCGTCATGTGGTTCCGCTTTCACGCACCGAAGCTTGTCCGCGGTCAGCTCTCCTGCCTGCCCAAAAGCTTTGCCCCGGAGGAGGCCTCCCGTCCGCAGGCGTTCCTCCTCGGCAACTGTCTCATGAACTTCATGGGCAGACCCCAGTTCATCGCCTATGAGATCGGCCGCAAGCCGCTCACCGTGAAGCTCTCGGAGCTCATGGGCGCCATGCGCGTGTGCTGGACCAGTCACGAGTGGGTGCATGAGAAGAAAAACGACGCCGTGATCTTTGAGTTCTATAAGCCCGGCAAAAAGTTCAAAAAATAAAACAGGAAAGAGGCCCATCATGTTTGACAGACCCGCTTTCAAGGCCGCCGGAAAGGCGAGCTTTCTGAAAAACTACTGGCCCGTGATGCTTGTGAGCCTGCTGCTGGCCATTGCGACCGGAGCAGGTCTGAACGACAACATCACTTACACCTTCCGTGAACACGCCTCAAGTTACGGATATGGTTATGGTTACAATTTTTACCATGTTCTTCTCTCCAACCCGCTCATCCGCCTCATCCTCGCCATTGGCGCTGTAGCGGCAGTCACCGGGACCCTGTTCGGCATCGCGGTTAAAATTGTGGCCATAAACCCCTATGAAGTGGGTACCTGCCGTTTCTTTATGGAGAACCGCCGTGAAAATGCCAAATTTTCCGTTGTGGGCACCGGCTTTTCCAAAAATTTCGGCAATGTGGTGCTGACCCAGTTCCTCAGGGACCTCTATCGCTTTCTGTGGACGCTGCTGTTCATCATCCCCGGCATCGTAAAGAGCTACGCCTATTTCTGTGTGCCGTACATATTGTCGGAAAATCCCGATCTCGACCACCGCCGCGTCCTCGCCCTCAGCCAGGAAATGACCCTGGGCTATAAGGGCGATCTCTTTGTCATGGACCTCTCTTTTATCCTGTGGGCGCTGCTGAACAGCCTCACCTTCGGGCTTCTCGGCCTCTTCTTTCTCAACCCCTACATCTATGGCTCCCGCGCGGAGGCCTACGCTTTTTTGCGTCAGAACGCGCTGGAAAAGGGTATTGCCACCACCGTGGACCTCCCCGGCCGCGGCGCCCCTCGCGGCTGGTACAACGGAGGCTGAAAAAGCGGGCGCTCCCCGCCACCCGTCCCCTACAGTCTGAGCCCCCCGGCACGCTGCCGGGGGGCTCAGACTTTCAAATGTCGATGTCCTCCGGCAGCACGGCCATCAGATCCTCCTTGCCGGGGGTTTCCATGCCGGCCACCCGGTTGGACTGGGCGGCGACCATGTCCTCGAACCGGTTGCGCACGTCCCGACCGTTGCCAAAGTTATCGTCCCGGTTTTCGTAGAGCCTGTTGAAGCCCTCCACCGCCTTTTTCTCGGCCTCGGCGGTGAGCGTATAGCCGTTTTTCTCACACTGCCTGCGGAAGATGACCATCAGCTGCTCACCGCTGTAGTCCGGAAAGTAGAAGTATTTGTTGAACCGGCTCTGCAGGCCGGGGTTGGAATAGATGAACTTTTTCATGGGCTCGTCGTAGCCCGCGGCGACGACCACCAGATCGTCCCGGTGATCCTCCATGGCCTTCAGCAGCGTCTCAATGGCTTCCCGGCCGAAGTCGTTCTCGCCGCCATTGGCCAGAGAATAGGCCTCGTCGATGAACAGCACGCCGCCCAGCGCGGATTTGACCGCCTCCTGGGTTTTCAGCGCGGTCTGGCCCACATAGCCCGCCACCAGCCCGGAGCGGTCCACCTCGATGAGCTGGCCCTTGGACAGCGCGCCCACCGCGGCGTACAGTCCGCTGATCAGCCGGGCCACGGTGGTCTTGCCGGTGCCGGGGTTGCCCACGAACACCATGTGCATGCTCATGGGCGGCACGGGCAGGCCGTTTTCCACCCTCAGCCGGCGCACCTTGATGAGATTCACCAGACTTTTGACGTCCTTCTTCACGTCCTCCAGACCGATCAGCCCGTCCAGCTGGGCCATGAGTTCGTTCAAATCGGGCTTTTTCTCCTCGTGCTTTGCCGCCCCGCCCTGTTCCTGTGCGGCAGCTTCGGTCCGGGGCCGTGCGGCCTCACCCGCGTGCTTTTCCACGAAATCCGCCTCCCCGGAGGTGACGAAGTCCAGCGGGTTCAGCCCCTCCCCGGCGGGGGGCACGCCGCCGGAATCGCAGATGGCCCCCAGCTTTTCGGCGCATTCGGTGATATACTGCGCCTCGGCGTAATTCACGTCGTCGTCGCAGGCGGCGAGATACAGCAGGATGTTGGTCATCATGCGGATGAACACCCGGGAGGACGCCGCGCCGCGCCGCGCGTCGCCCTCCGCCACGCTCCAGAAGAACATGGGCGGCAGAAATTCGCCGCCGGCGCAGACCTTTTCGGTGAGGCTCCACAGCAGCCACGCGGGCTTGGGCTGGCCGCTGGAATAGAGCTGGTTGGCCATGTCGGCGTGGCTCTGCCCCACGGTGGAGGCGCGGCCCCACAGCCCCAGGGCGCAGTCAGTCATAAAAGCGTCCAGCGCGGGGGCCAGGCCCCGGCCTGCGGCTTTGTAAAAGGCTTCGGTGTTGGCAATGTAAATTTTGTGAAATTCTTCCGGGGATCGCTTCCAGGTCGTGGGCATAGCGCAGCCTCCTGACGGGAATAATAATGTTGGATTATTATATACCCCCGGCGGAAAAAAGGAAAGACTTATGCCGTCACCACCGCGCCCAACGTGAGGATGCCCAGATTTTCAGCGTAGATTTTGTCAAAATCGGTCAGCGGCAGCGGATTTTCGCCCCGGCCGCATTCAATGGTGTAGCCCGGCCGCACGTACTGCTGGATGAACCAGTCCTTATACCCCGCAAAGCCCGAGGCGTAAGGCGTATCCTCCACGGTATAGCCCGACACGGCGGCGAAGGTCTCCGCGATCTTCCTGGAATTTTTCGGTTCGTAATCCAAAAACCTCCAGTAGATCACGCCGCCCTGGGTGTGATACGACAGCGTCAGCGCGGGGTCCACGGACAGCGTGAGGTCGTACATGGCCCGGCTCTCCGGCGCGGTAAGGGGCGCCGGACCCACGTAGTCCGCCGGCGCGGGAGACACGATGCCCAGCGCCTCCTTGTTGGCCTTGGCCTGCTCCCACCCGGCGGGGTACTGCAAATTGAGATCGATGCCCCGGATATTGGCCTTCCAGCCGTCGGGAAAGGAAAACTGGGGATAGCGTGCCGCGATGGCCCGGGCATAGTCGTAGGCCGCGCCGCCCGTCAGCGCCCCGGTGACCAGATCCACGCCGTCGGGGTTCACCGCCGGGACGAGCCAGAGGGTACTGCGTTTGAGCATTTCCCGGACCGACTGGCCGAAAACATTCTCCCCCGCCGCCTCCGCCCGGCACAGCGCTTCGGTAAATTTCAGCAGCAGCGGCACTGCAATCCATTCGTTGGCGTGGTGGGCGGCGTTATAGAGCACCCGGTTTTCCCCCGTCCCCAGCCGGAGATACCACAGCGGCGCGCCCAGCACGCTTTTCCCCAGCTCGCCCGCGGCCAGCGCGGGGTATCGGGCGGCTAGCCCCTGCACACAATAATTGATGAGCGCGGAGGAATAGGCGATGTCCGTGGGCACCACGTCGAAGGGCAGCGGCACTGTCAGCGCCGCGCCAGGGCGCAGGTCGCCGGCGACGGCGTTGGGATTGGCCCCCATGACGGCGGCAAGATCGGCGCCGTAGGCCCGGGACACGGAATACAACGTATCCCCGGGGCGGATGAGATGGATAAAATAACCGCGGTACCAGCTTCCCAGCGCCCGCTGCGTTGCGGGCCCGGCCACGCCGTCCGCTGCCAGACCCCGGCTCTCCTGAAAACGCGTCAGCGCGGCCCGGGTGGCCGGGCCGAACACGCCGTCCGTCACCAGCGGCCCCTGACCGGCCCGGCCCAGGCCCAGCTGCAGCAGCTGTACCAGCGCTCCCCGATCGCCATTTTTTAAAATTATCATTATTTATTGTCCCTCCGTTTCCTGCAACTATACTGATTAAAAATATGTCCCCCATCTGTGAGAAATACCCTCCGTTATTTTCGGCCGCGCGGCACATACTGGAATAGCGGAGCAGATCGCTCCGCAGGGGGAGGGAAATTTTTGGCGGCAAAAAACAAAGCAGGCAAAACGGCAATCGTGGCGCTGGCGCTGATGCTGTCCGTGACGGTGCTCCCGGCGTCGGCGGCGGCGGAGACGCTGGTGGCCGGCGGTCGGGCCGTCGGCATCCGGATGAGCACCGACGGCGTGGTGGTGGCCGGCGTGAACGCCGTGGAGACCGCCTCGGGCGCGGTGTCGCCCGCCGGGGACGCGGGGCTTCAGGTGGGCGATATCATCGTCCGGGTGGGGCCGGCGGAGATCCACACAGCCCAGGATTTTGTGGCGGCGGCGGGCAGGCTCACCGGTGAGGGCGTTACCGTGACGGCCACCCGCCGCGGCGAGACACGGCAGTTCACGGTGACCCCGGTCAAGGACGCGGACGGAGTGCTGCGGCTGGGTCTGTGGCTGCGCAGCGGCATATCCGGCGTGGGCACGGTGACGTTTTACGACCCGGCCACCCATGTCTACGGCGCGCTGGGCCACGGCATTACGGACGCCGACACCGGGGACATCCTGCCCATCGGCAGCGGCACCCTGACCGACGCCCGCATCGTGGGCATCGTCAAGGGCCAGAGCGGCACGCCGGGAGAGCTGTCCGGCTGCGCGGATGAAAACGCCGTGTGCGGCAGCATCGTGATGAACACGGCCTACGGCATTTTCGGCATTCTGGACACCGCGGAGGAAGGTCTTTCCGGTGCCATGGAATGCGGCGAGCCCGCAGTGGGCGACGCCGTGATTCTCACCACGCTTTCCGACAACACTGTGGGGCGTTACACGGTGCGGATCGACCGGGTCTATCACGACCCCTCCGGCGACCGGATACAGCTGACGGTGACGGACGCCACGCTTCTGGCGGCCACTGGCGGCATTGTTCAGGGGATGTCCGGCTCGCCTATCGTGCAAAACGGCAAGCTGGTCGGCGCGGTGACCCACGTCTTTGTCAACGACCCCACCAAAGGGTACGGTCTGAACGTGCAGGACATGATCGACGAGGTGGTGGCAGCCGCGCAAAAGGCGGCGTAAAATTTGGCGGAAGGGCGTTTTGAAACGCCCTTCCGCCGTATTTTACAGAGTTCCCTGTTTGGCCCGGAGCACGGACACGGCCTGACGGCAGGCGTCCATGAATTCCTCGGCCGCCCGGGGCCGATACCGGTCCTTCATCCATGCCATGGCCAGCGTACCGGTAGTCTCGGCGTCCCGAAAGGGGAACAACTCCACCGGTCCGCTGTCGGGCGATTCCGGAATGCACCAGAGAAACAGCTCCGGGTAGACGGTGACGCCCATGCCCTGCTGGGCCAGCGCCATGGCGGTCTCCACGTTTTCCGTCTCCAGAATGATGTTGGGCTCAAAGCGCAGCCGTTTCATCTCCTCGTCCAGCATGGCACGCACCCGGTTGCCCCGGCGCAGCAGGATGAACGGAAATTTCGCGAACAGCGTCAGATCCAGTGCCCGCTGGCATTCGCTGCGCACCGCCTCGTAGCACGCGCCGTAGCGCGCCTCCAGCAGCGTCTTGGGCGCCACCAGAAACAGCCGCTCCTTTAACAGTTCTTCCACCTGCACGCCCTCCATGCGGATGGGCGTGAAGTCGATCATCAGATCCAGATCGCCCCGGCGCAGCGCCACCTCCATCTCGCTGGAGGTATCTTCCCGCAGCGTCAGCTCCACCAGCGGGTGGCTGCGGCGAAATTCCGGCAGAATGGAGGGCAGCACGACACGGCCGCAGGTATAGGAGATCCCCACGCGCACCTCGCCCTGCCGGTCGTTTCGGATGTCCCCTGCCATCTGATAGATCTGCCGCTCCAGATTCACGGCGGTGGCCGCGTATTTTTGCAGCTGCCTCCCGGCGTAGGTGGGCGTCAGCGCCGGAGCGCGGTCGAACAGCGTCACGCCCAGCTCCTTTTCCAGCTTGGCGATGTGTCCCGACAGTGCCTGCTGGGAGATGTACAGCCGCCCGGCCGCCCGGGTGATGTTGCCCTCCTCCGCCGCCACGAGGAAATACCGCAGGGTGGTAAAATTCATGGTCCCCGCCTCCCGTCCGGCGTCTATTATACCGCGCCCAGGTCGACAAGTAAATGCTTGTGGCGAAGGGCAAAATCTGTATTTCATGTTTGTGTGCTTCCGTGCGGGCGGAGCGCCCGCCAATGGTCAAAAATAAACCATGACTTCGTTATGTAAAGGCATCCGGCAGGTTTTTCCTCCCCCTCGCCTTTGTCATTCGCCGTCGTTCGCTGTCGCAGAGGCGTAAAAAGGCGGTGAATTCTGTCGAATTATGTAAACAAAAAGTTCCTAATAATTGACAAAAAATCATTGCAATGTGGTGCGGAATATGGTAAGTTTATACGGTAAAAACGGTGAAATCGCTTAAAAAGATATAATGCTGCTCCGTTAATGAAAAATGCTGGAGGATCGCAAATTATGGAAACCAAGACAAGCGTACTTATCGCCGATGCCAATGAAGATTACCGCACGCTGATGTCGGACGTGATCGCGCAGGAGGGCGACCTGACCGTCTGCGCCGCGGTCGGGGACGGACTGGAGGTCTTGGAGCTGACCTCGAAGCTCCGCCCGGATGTGATCCTGCTGGATCTGGTGCTGCCCAAGCTGGACGGGATGGAGGTGCTGCGCCGCCTGCCGGAAACCGGGGTGGGCTCCGGGGTGATCGTGGTATCCGGGTTTGTCAATGAAAAGGTGGTGTCCCAGTGTTCCGAACTGGGTGCCTACTATTTCATGCCCAAGCCCTGCGACGTGCCGGCCCTGCTCACCCGCATCCGCCAGGTCAACGGCTACGCTCACAACGCCGTAGGGATGCTCACCGCCAGCCGCGCCGCCCCGCCCTCGCCCCGGACAGAGCCCAGCCTGGAGGCCGTGGTAACGGACATCATCCACGAGATCGGCGTGCCCGCCCACATCAAGGGCTATCAGTACCTGCGGGAGGCCATCATCCTGACCATCGAGGACATGGACGTGATCAACGCCGTCACCAAGGTGCTGTACCCCGAAGTGGCAAAAAAATTCAACACCACGCCCTCCCGGGTGGAGCGGGCTATCCGCCACGCCATTGAGGTGGCCTGGGACCGGGGCGACATCGAGACCCTCCAGAAATTTTTTGGCTATACTGTATCAAATATCAAGGGCAAGCCCACCAACTCCGAATTCATCGCTATGATAGCGGATTGCCTGAGCCTGCGCATGAAACAAGCCCAGTGACGTCGCCGCAAGCTCCGTATCGCTCCCCCCGGCGGCAGGCGCCGGGCGTCGTTCGCTCCGCTGCGGCTCCTTTTCCGACCAAAACCCGCTACGCTGGGCTTTTGGTCGGTAGGAAACGGGGACGGCGAACAAGGACGGGGCGGGAAACCAGGATGACGATGTTTTACAGCGACAAAAACGCGCCGCCGGATTTGCTCCGGCGGCGCACTGTATTTTTTACCTGGTCGTCATGTACTTCTGGAGGATCACCGCGCACTGGGCGCGGGTGGCGGTGCCCCCGGGGCCGACGGTCGTCGCGGTCATGCCGGAGATATAGCCCTTGCTCACGCACCAACTCACGGCGTCCGCCGCCCAGGACGACACGCTTCCCGCGTCCGTATAGGCGCTCAGATCGCCGGACTTGGCGGGAGCTCCGCTTTTCAGGCTTTCATACTTGTACAGCATCAGGGCCAGCTGCTCCCGGGTGACGCTGTCTGAGGGGTGGAAGGTGCCGTCGGCATAGCCGGCGGCCACGCCCACGCTCTGGGCCCAGGCCACGGCGGAGGCGTACCACGCGTCGGGCGCCACGTCGGAAAAGCCTGCGGAGGTCACCGCCGGCTTGCCCGCCGCGCTCCACAAAACGGTGGCAAGCATGGCGCGGCTGACCTCGGCGGCGGGCGAGAAGGTGCGGGCAGCGGTGCCGGTGATGTAGCCCGCGGTGCTGACATACTCCGCGGCGTCGTAATACCAGTCGGTGCTTTTTACATCGTCGAAGCTGCCGTTGGGTGTCACGGTGACGGGGATGGTAGCGGTCACTCCGCAGGCCGTGACGGAGAGGCTGCCCTGTCCGCCGTCTTTGGAGGCGGTGAATTTGCCGCTCTGGTCGATGGTCCCGATGTCGCCGGAAATGGACCAGTTGAAGTTTTCATCGCTGCTGTAGAGGTTCATGTGGTTATACATGGCCAGCGCGGCGAGGTCGGTGACGCTCTCCGCCTTGACCTGGAGGCTGGAGAGATTGGCGCTGCCGTTTCGCACGGTGATGGAGCTGGGCGCGTCGATGACCGTGACATTCACCGCGGCGGGGGTCAGGCCGTTTCCCGACAGGGTGATGGTGCCGGTGCCCGCCTTTTGTGCGGTAAAGAGGCCGTTTTGGTCGATGGTGCCGATATCTCCGGTGACGGCGAAGCTCACGCCGCCGGGCACCGCCGTCTGATAGCCGTATGCGTCGGCGGCCTTGGCGGTGAAGACGCGGGTCGCGCCCTGGAGCATCACGGCGTTCAGCGGCGCGATGGCCAGCTGGGCGGCGGTGCCGGTGGCGGCCTGCTTTGTGGCCAGCACGATGTAGTCGGTGACGGAGCGCTGGGGAGAGACGCAGGATTTGTTGATCTGGCTGATGGCCTCGTCGCCCAGGTAGATGGCATTCAAGCTGGTGGAGCCGCCGCCGTCCATGATGGTGGCCTCCACGCAGCCGAGCTCGATGAGCCGGTCGGCCACCATTTCCATGGTGGCGCCCACCGAATAGCCGGACTGGCGTCCGTCCACCGTGTAAAGGACCAGCGTACCGTCGGCCTTGAGCCCCACGGCGGTGCGGGGTTCCAGGTCCTTGTTCAATCCGGTCTCGGCCACGCCGTCGGTCACCAGTTTATACAGCGAGCCCACGGCGAACTGCACGTCCTGCCAGCCGTCGGCGGCGCTAATGTCCACCGTGATGGTGTCCCCGGCCTTCAGAGCCTTCACGGCGTCGATCTTGGTCTGGTCGGCGGCGGCGGGCAGACTCAGCACCATCTTCCCCGCGGGTATGGCGATGGCGCCGGAGGTTTCCTTCACCTCGTCCACCGTCAGGGTGACGCTGCAATTCACGGTGAGGTCATTCTGAGACGGGGTGCAGATCACGTCATAGCCCGCGGCGGTGCTCTTGGTGGTGGGGCCGTAATCCGTGGTGAGCAGGCTGAAGTCTGCGGTATTGCGGGTCTTGTTGATGCGGATGGGCAGTCCGTCCAGCCCCGGCAGGGTCATCCACGGGCGGAGGGTTGGCTTGCCGATGACGGCGCTGCCGTCCGCCTTGAAGCCCACGGCATTGAAGCCGTTGTCGGAGGAGATGAGCTTGCCCTCATAAATGGCGATACCCAGCGGCTCGTAGTTGGACATATTATAGTAGTCCCCGTTGATGCCCGCGATCACATGGTAGCCCTTGCTCGCCAGCAGGGACGACATGGACGAGTAGCTGCCGTAGTTGGTCAGCTTGGAGCCGTAGACGATCATGGGCTGCACGTCGGCATTGGGGGTGTATTCAAGGTAATTCTCGTTGCGGTAATCCGAGCCGGTCCAGTAAATGCCCTTGGCCAGCGTCATTCCCGCGCCCTGAGACACGCTGTAGCCGGTGAGACAGTCGCCCATCACATCCGCGAAAGCGGATATGGACAGCGTCAGGCTGACGATCAGCGCCAGCGCAATGGTTATGGTGCTACTTTTTCTTCGCATGACAGTTCCTTTCTCTCGCTTTTGATTAAAGACTTTCCCCATCATAACATCCCCCTCCCCTTTTTTCCACCCTTGAGAGGCAAATTAAGAAAGTTGCGTCCGCTGCCGAAATGGGGTAGAATACGGGAAACGCAAGAAAATCGAGGCAGGGAAATGAAAAAATCAACATCAGTGGATCATGTCCGCCTGTCGGAGGACGAGCGCGGCGTGGTCATTCTGGATCAGACGCTGCTGCCGAACGACGTCCGCCATCTCACGCTGCGCTCCGCCCAGGAGATGTACGAGGCCGTACGGAAGCTTCAGATCCGGGGCGCGCCCGCGCTGGGTATTTTCGCGGGTTTTGCCTACTGCGCGCTGGCCGGGCAGCTGGCGGACCGGGGGGCGGACACGGCCGCCTTTCGCGGCATTCTGAGCGACTGCGCCCGGTACTTGGCTTCCTCCCGGCCCACGGCGGTGAACCTGAGCTGGGCGCTGGGGCGCATGGAGCGTGTCTGCGGCGCGGCCGCCGGCGCCCCGGCGGACATTCTGCCCGTCCTGCGGCGGGAATGCCAGGCCATTCTGGAAGAGGACATCGCCATGTGTACGGCCATCTCCGAGTACGGTCTGGGCCTGCTGCGGGAGGGGGACGGCGTGCTGACCCACTGCAACGCGGGGCCCATCGCCACCTCAAAATACGGCACGGCCATCGGCCCGCTGCTGCTGGGCCGGGAGCGGGGCATAAATTTTCGTGTTTACGCCGACGAGACCCGCCCGCTGCTGCAGGGGGCGCGTCTCACGGCGTGGGAGCTCCGCAACGCCGGGGTGGACGTGACCCTGATCTGCGACAACATGGCTTCCATGGTGATGAAGCAGGGCAAGGTGCAGGCTTGCTTCGTGGGCTGCGACCGGGTGGCCGCCAACGGCGATGCCGCCAACAAGATCGGCACCTCCGGCGTGGCGGTGCTGGCCGGCTATTACGGCGTCCCCTTCTATGTGCTGGGCCCCGGCTCCACCGTCGACCTCGCGACCCCGACGGGGGCGGACATCCCCATCGAGCTGCGAGACGGCGAGGAAATCCGTTCGCTGTGGTATGAAAAGCCCATGGCCCCCGAAGGCGTCAAATGCTACAATCCCGCCTTCGACGTGACCGACCACAGCCTCATTACCGGCATCATCACGGAAAAGGGTATCTGCCGCCCGCCGTACACCGAAAGTCTGGCGGCACTTTTCAGATAAGGCATGTAAAGGCCGGACGGCTGCTCAAAACCGTCCGGCCGCCTTTCTTGCTTCCCCGTGGCGCGCGCCGGTAATTGTCCGCGGTGCAAATACCATTGTTTTTCCTCGGCAGACTTCATCGTGCCACTTTGTGACACCTGTAAATTGCACAAATGTGTTTTTGTAAAAAGTACATAATTTGGCGGTTGAAATGAAATTGCGGATCGGCGGCTTTTTCCGCCCTCGGATTCTTGACACTTCATCAAATCAGGCTTTATAATTACGCAAAGAGAGCAGAAGCGCTCGTCTTGAGAGTGCTTGGCTCTTGTTTTTTATCCATTGAACCGCGAGGAGATGATTTTGGGATGGAAGATGACCAGAGAAGGTCTGACGCGCTGAATGCAGAGCACGACGCCTGCGGTATCGGCGCCGTGGTGGCGCTGGACGGCGGCGGCAGCTGGCAGACGGTGGACGACGCCCTGCGCATCGTGGAAAAGCTGGAGCACCGCGCCGGCAAGGACGCCTCCGGCGAGACCGGCGACGGCGTGGGCATCCTGCTGCAGGTGCCGCACCCGCTGATGGCGGCCTGGGCGAAAGCGCAGGAGCTGGCGCTGGGGGACGCCCGGGATTACGGCGTGGGGATGTTCTTTTTCCCCACCGACGCCCTGAAGCGCGCCCAGGCCAAAAAGATGCTGGAGATCATCGTGGCCAAGGAGGGCATGGAGTTTATCGCCTGGCGGGCGGTGCCAACCTGTCCCGATATTCTGGGCGAGACGGCGCGGGGATGTATGCCGGTGATCGAGCAGTGCTTTGTCCGGCGGCCCGCCGACTGCGCGCGGGGACTCGCCTTCGACCGGAGGCTGTACGTGGCCCGGCGGGTCTTTGAGCAATCCAACATCAACACCTATATCTGTTCGTTTTCCAGCCGCACCCTCGTCTACAAGGGGATGTTTCTGGTCAGGCAGCTGCGGAAATTCTATCCCGACCTGCAAAGCCCGCAGTGCCAAAGCGCCATCGCGCTGGTGCACTCCCGCTTTTCCACCAACACCACCCCCAGCTGGGATCGGGCCCATCCCTACCGCTACGTGCTGCACAACGGTGAGATCAACACCATCCGCGGCAATGCCGACCGGATGCTGGCCCGGGAGGAGACTCTGTTCTCTCCGGTGCTGGAAGAGGACATGGACAAGATTCTGCCCGTAGTGAACGTCAACGGCTCCGACAGCGCCATGCTGGACAACACGCTGGAATTTTTGCTGATGAACGGCATCGAGCTGCCCAAGGCCGTCATGATGACCATCCCCGAGCCCTGGGCCAACGACCGCAACATGGACCGGGAAAAGAGGGATTTCTACCATTACTACGCCACCATGATGGAACCCTGGGACGGCCCCGCCGCCCTGGTGTTCTCCGACGGAGACAGCGTGGGCGCGGTGCAGGACCGCAACGGTCTGCGCCCCTGCCGCTGGTATCTCACGGACGACCGCCGTCTGATTTTGTCCTCCGAGGTGGGCGTGCTGGACATCCCGCCGGAGCATATCGTGAAAAAATCCCGGCTGATGCCCGGCAAAATGCTGCTGGCGGACACCGTGCGGGGCGAGATCCTCTCCGACGAGGCCGTCAAGCGCGGCTACGCCCGGCAGCAGCCCTACGGCGAGTGGCTGGACGCGCATCTGGTGTGTCTGAAGGATCTGCCCATTCCCAACCGCCGGGTGGACCGCCACACGCAGGAGACCCGGGACCGGCTGTACAAGGCCTTCGGCTACACCTACGAGGAGGTCAAGGACATCCTGCTTCCCATGGCCAGGGACGGGGTGGAGTCTCTCTCCGCCATGGGGGTGGACGTGCCGCTGGCGGTACTCAGCGAGAAGCGCCAGCCGCTCTTTAACTATTTCAAGGAGCTGTTTGCCCAGGTCACCAACCCGCCTATCGACGCCATCCGTGAGGAGATTGTCACCGACACCACCGTGTATGTGGGCACCGGCGGCAATCTGCTGGTGGAAAAGCCCGAAAACTGCACCATGCTGCAGATCCGCAACCCCATCCTCACCTCCCTCGATCTGATGAAGATTCGCTACATGAAGACCCCCGGCTTCAAGGTGGAGACCGTGTCGCTGCTCTATTACAAGGGCCCGCCGCTGGAAAACGCGGTGGAGCGCCTGTTCGTCACCTGCGACCGGGCCTGGCGGGGCGGCGCCAACATTCTCATTCTCTCCGACCGGGGCGTGGACGAAAACCACGTCGCCATCCCGTCGCTGCTGGCCGTGTCCGCGCTGGAGCAGTATCTCATCCGCACGAAAAAGCGCACCGCCATTTCCCTGATACTTGAGAGCGCCGAACCGCGGGAGGTCCACCATTTTGCCACGCTGCTGGGCTACGGCGCCCAGGCCGTGAATCCCTATCTGGCCCAGGAGTGCGTGGAGGAGATGGTGACCCTCAACATGCTGGGCAAAGACCCGGCGGCCGCGGTGGACGCTTACAACGCCGCCGTGCTCCACGGCATCGTAAAGATCGCCTCCAAAATGGGCATCTCCACCGTGCAGTCCTATCAATCGGCCAAAATTTTTGAGTGCGTGGGCATCGACTGTGCCGTGATCGACCGCTATTTTACGGGCACGGTGAGCCGGGTGGGCGGCATCGGTCTCAGCGAGATCGGGGAGGGTGTGGAGTGGAACCACAATCAGGCCTTCGACCCTCTGGGTCTGGGCTACGACACCACTCTCAATTCCATGGGCGCGCACAAGCTGCGCTCCGGCCCCGACAAAGAGGATCATCTCTATAACCCCCGCACCATCCTGCTGCTGCAAAAGGCGGCCCAGACCGGGGATTACAGCGTATTTAAAGACTACTCCGCCCTGGTGGACTTCGCCGACAAGCCCCACACCCTGCGGGGTCTTCTGGACTTCAAATTTGCCCCCGACGGCGGCGTGCCCATCGACGAGGTGGAGAGCGCCGAGTCCATCGTCCATCGTTTCAAGACGGGCGCCATGAGCTACGGCTCCATCTCCGAGGAGGCCCACACCTGCATGGCGCTGGCCATGAACTCCATCGGCGGCAAATCCAACTCCGGCGAAGGCGGCGAGACGCCGGAGCGCCTGCGGGACGGGCGCTGCTCCGCCATCAAGCAGGTGGCCTCCGGCCGCTTCGGCGTCACCAGCGAATACCTGAACAGCGCCAGGGAGATTCAGATCAAGATGGCACAGGGAGCCAAGCCCGGCGAGGGCGGCCATCTGCCCGGGCGGAAGGTCTATCCCTGGATCGCCCACACCCGCTGCTCCACTCCCGGCGTGTCCCTGATCTCTCCCCCGCCCCACCACGATATCTACTCCATCGAGGACCTGGCCCAGCTGATCTTCGACCTGAAAAACGCCAATCGCTTCGCCCGCATCTCCGTGAAGCTGTGCTCCGAAGCGGGCGTGGGCACCATCGCCGCCGGCGTGGCCAAGGCCGGGGCCCAGGTGGTGCTGATCTCCGGCTACGACGGCGGCACCGGCGCGGCACCGCGCACCTCCATCCACAACGCGGGCCTGCCCTGGGAGCTGGGCGTGGCGGAGGCCCACCGCGCCCTCATTGAAAACGGCCTGCGGGAAAGGGTTGTCATCGAGACCGACGGCAAGCTGATGACCGGGCGGGACGTGGCCATCGCCTGCATGCTGGGGGCGGAGGAATTCGGCTTCGCCACCGCGCCGCTGGTGACCATGGGCTGCTGCATGATGCGCGTTTGCTCGCTGGACACCTGCCCCATGGGCATCGCCACCCAGAACCCGGAGCTGCGCAAGCGCTTTAAGGGCAAGCCGGAATACGTGATGAATTTCATGATGTTCGTTGCCCAGGAGCTTCGGGAATATATGGCCAGGCTGGGCGTGCGCACCGTGGACCAGCTGGTGGGCCGCAGCGATCTGCTGCAGGTGCGGGAAAAGCTGAATACCCGACGGGCGGAGACGCTGGACCTGCGCTACCTGCTGACGAATCCCGGCACGGCGGACACGCCCCACTTTCACCCCCAGGCCGTCTACGACTTTCACCTGGAAAAAACCGCCGATATGTCCGTGTTGATGGAAAAACTTGGCAAATCTCTGAAGGGCAAAAAGTCCGGCAGGCTCGATCTGGCGGTCTCCTCTACCGACCGCGCCTTCGGCACCCTGTTCGGCAGCGAGATCACCCGCCAGTGCGGCTCCGACCTTCCCGACGACAGCTATGTGATCACCTGTCACGGCGGCGGGGGCCAGTCCCTTGGCGCGTTCATCCCCAAGGGCCTCACCCTGAAGCTGGAGGGCGACTGCAACGACGGCTTCGGCAAGGGCCTGTCCGGCGGCAAGCTGATCCTGTACCCGCCCGCGGGCAGCGCCTTCGACCCCAGCGAAAACGTCATCGCGGGCAACGTGGCACTGTACGGCGCCACCTCCGGCAGGGCCTTTCTCTGCGGCCAGGCCGGCGAGCGCTTCTGTGTGCGCAATTCCGGCGCCTCCGCCGTGGCGGAGGGCGTGGGCGATCACGGCTGCGAATACATGACCGGCGGGCGGGTGGTGATCCTGGGCCCCACGGGCAAGAACTTCGCCGCGGGAATGTCCGGCGGCGTCGCCTATGTGCTGGACGAGAGTCACAGTCTCTATATGCGCCTGAACAAGGAGCAGGTGAGCATCGGCGCGCTCACCGAGGCCCACGACATCGACGAGCTGCGCGGGCTCATCAAGGAGCACGCGGCGGCAACGGGCTCGGCAAAGGCCAAAAAAATCCTGGCCGACTTTGACCGTTACATCCCCTGCTTCAAAAAGGTCATGCCAAGGGATTACGACAAAATGCTGCGCGCCATCGCCCAGATGGAGGAGAAGGGCCTGCCCCGGGCGCGGGCCGAGCTGGAGGCGTTTTACGCCAACACCGCAGCGGCGGAGGAGGATTGAGGAAGATGGGAAAACCCACAGGATTTCTGGAATATGCCCGCCGGGACGAGACGGCGCGGTCCCCGCTGGAGCGTGTCGGCGACTGGAACGAGTTTCGCGTTCCCCTCGCCCCCGCCCGCCGGGAGGAGCAGGGCGCGCGGTGCATGAACTGCGGCGTCCCCTTCTGCCAGGCGGGGATGCTGCTGGACGGCAAAGCCTTCGGCTGCCCGCTGCACAACCTCATCCCCGAATGGAACGACATGATCTGCATGGGCAACCGGGGCCACGCCCTGTCGCGTCTGCTCAAGACCAACAACTTTCCGGAATTCACAGGCCGGGTCTGTCCCGCGCCCTGTGAAAAGGCCTGCATCTGCGGCATCCACGACAGCCCTATCACCATCAAGGCCGGGGAGCTGTCCGTCATCGAGGACGCCTTTGCCCAGAAGCGCATCTTCCCCCGCCACCCACCCCAGTATGACGACAAGAAGGTGGCCGTCATCGGCTCCGGCCCCGCGGGACTGGCCGCCGCCGATCAGCTCAATCACCGGGGCCACGCCGTGACCGTCATTGAAAAGCAGGAACGCCCGGGGGGCCTGCTGACCTACGGCATCCCCAACATGAAGCTGCCGAAATCCGTCGTCCGCCGCCGCGTCGAACTGATGACCGACGAGGGCGTGACCTTTGTCACCGGCGTGGACGCCGCCAACCCGAAGATCGCGAAACGCCTCCTGAACGAGTATGACGCCGTGATCCTCTGCTGCGGCGCGGGGCTGCCCAGGCCGCTGGGCTTCGACGCAGCCGGTATATCCGGCGTCTGCTACGGCACGGAGTATCTTCAGGCCGCCGTGGAGCGGGCTCAGTTCGGGAAGTCCCCGGAAATCCCCGCCGCCGCGGGCCGGGATGTGGTCATTGTGGGCACCGGCGACACCGCCAGCGACTGCGTGGCCACCGCCATCCGTCAGGGCTGCGCCTCCGTGACCCAGCTGGTGCGCCGGCGTCGGGAGGATTACGCGCCGGCGGACGGATCGCTGCCCACGGACTACGCCCATGAGGAAGCCCTCGCCGTGTTCGGCGCGGACCCCCGGCGCTTCGGCGTGGGGGTGAAGGAGGCCGTGACGGAAAACGGGGCGCTCACCGGCGTGGTCACCACGGGCGGGGATACGCTGCCCTGCACGCTCCTCATCGGCGCCACAGGCTTTGACCACTGCGACACAACGGTGTGTGAAGCCTTCGGCGTGGCCTTCGGCAAAAACGTCACCACCGAGCCGGGGCACTACCGCACCAGCGTCGACAAGGTTTTTTCCGCGGGGGATATGCGCCGGGGCCAGTCCCTGGTGGTGTGGGCCATCGCGGAGGGCCGCGCCGCCGCCGCCGAGGTGGATGAATATCTCAACGGCTACACCAATCTTGTGGGCATCTGACACGAATCGATCGCCCGAATTTTTGAACCGCGCCCCGTCAAGCGAATAAAAACGATCTAAAAAGCGGCCGGCAGCGGATGCTGCCGGCCGCTTTTTATGCGGCGGGGCGGCGCTCGAAAATGCCCCCTTGATAAATTCCGGTGACTTTTCTTTCACGGCCTCTTATCAGGGGAGCATCGTATCCATTTGCGGACGGATTACGGATTATCCTCGTCCTGCAGCGCGTCGTAGCCTTCCTCGCCCGTACGGACTTTGACGACGTTCTCAACGTTGTAGACGAAGATCTTGCCGTCACCCATGTGGCCGGTGTACAGGACACCCTTGGCGGCTTCGATGACCGCCCTGACCGGAACCTTTGCCACGACGATTTCGACCTGTACCTTCGGCAGGAGATTGACCTCGGTTTCGACGCCGCGATAATATTCGGTCGTGCCCTTCTGCATACCGCAGCCCAGCACCTGAGTCACGGTCATGCCGGTTACGCCGATATTGTTCATTGCGACTTTCAGCGCTTCAAATTTGCTCTGTTTCGTAATGATTTCAATCTTGGTGATCTTTATGTCGGATCCGACCGCGGTCGCCGGCTCCGTGACGAGCTGAATCGGAACGGCCTTGTCTGCGCTGACCTTGGGTTCAGGCATCTTTTGCGGAAGTGAATAGGTCTTGAACCTGCGAAGCTGCCTGATCTCCGCATTGTCGGCGGAATCGAAGTCCAGCTCTCCTCTGACGAGCTGACTGTCGGGATAGGCGAGTACGCCCATTTCAGGAATATCGAGACCTTCAAGCTCGACTTCGGGATCGACCCTGAGCCCCCACACCTTGTCAAGAAGCTTGAAGAAGAGGAAAGATACGCCGAAGCCCCACACGATGAGGACGCCGCAGGCGATCAGCTGCGCGAGGAACTGAGAACTGCCGCCGTAGAACAGGCCGGTCACATTTCCGGGCACTCCGTTCAGGCCGCCGCCGTACTTTCCATCCGCGAACAGGCCGGTGGCGATGATGCCCCACATTCCGTTGACACCGTGAACCGATATGGCGCCGACGGGGTCGTCGAGCTTCCACTTGTTCTCAAAGAAGGGGACGGCCAAACACACAAGGATGCCGGCGATGAGCCCGATAATCGCGGAGGAGATTCCATTGACGAACGCGCAGGGAGCGGTGATGGCGACAAGGCCTGCGAGCGTGCCGTTGGCCGTCATCGAAGGGTCGGGCTTACCGAACTTGATCCACATATAGAACATCGCGACAAGGCCGCCGACGGCACCGGCGATCATCGTGTTGGTGGCGACGACCGCAAGCCTGTAGTCCGCGGAATTCAGCGTTGAGCCCGCGTTGAAGGAGAACCAGCAGAAGAACAGAATGATCGTGCCGATAATCGCCATTGGGATATTATGCCCGGGGAAGGCTCTTGAGCTACCGTCTTTTTTAAACTTGCCGATACGGGGGCCGATGACGATTGCCCCCGCCAGCGCGACCATGCCGCCCATGCAGTGCACGACGCCCGAACCGGCAAAATCCACAACGCCGTGGCCAAGGCCAAAGTTTTTGCCAAGGGTAGAGAGCCAGCCGCCGCCCCAGACCCAGTTGCCGTAAAGGGGATACAAAAGCATCGAAATAAAGAAGGATGTGATCACGACGGCGGAATACTTGACGCGTTCGGCCATTGCGCCGGTCGGGATCGTGACCGTCGTGTCCATAAACACCATCTCGAAGAAGAACAGCGCATAGACGCCGGCATCGTAGGTGCCGCTGAGCAAAAAGCCCTTATAGCCGAGAATGCCGCCGAGGCCCGGGATTAAGAGCAGCCCATTCAGGGCAGAACCGCCGGAGCCAAGGCCCGGAGCACCGCCGGAGCCGCCCATCTGAAGGGCAAAGCCCACAAGGAAGTAACCAACGGCGCCCACAAGGAAGACCATGAAGTTCATCGTCATCGTGTGGGCCGCGTTTTTCCCGCGGCAGAAGCCGGTTTCAACCATTGCGAAGCCGCATTGGAAGAAGAAGACCATAAATGCGCAGATCATGACCCAGGTATAGTTTGCGCCATACAGGGCCTGATTCGCCGTTGTTGCGACATCGGAAAGCGTTTCATTGCCCGTAAGCGCCGTATAGGACGCGCCGGTCGGGTCGGCGCCTTCGGCAAACGCCGCGATGGCAAGCAGTGATGCGACAAGCAGTACAACGACCAGCATACCCAGGATTTTCTTTGCTTTCTTCATACTATCACCTCATAAAAATATTGACTGGTTTCATGCTCTCTAGCTCAGCTTTTGCTCTGTTTGAAATTACTCCAACTGAATCTTGATGCGGGTTTGTAGACCTCGTTTTTCAGTTTCCTTACCGCAATCAGGCTTCGAAGTCCGAGGAATATTACAACAACACCGAAGAGATAACCGGGAATCTGCGATGTGAGGACGGTCAGGCGAACGTCGTTCATGATACTGATCACACTAAAGCAGGTGCCCGAAAGAATTACCAGGCCCGCGACAAAATAGAGGGCCCAAATTGAAAGCACTTTGCTTCCGTCGACTTCTGGCGTACTTGGCTGTTTCTTCATGTAAAAACCTCCTTTCTGTCCGGCTGTTTTATAAATCGCCGGTTTGAATCCGGGGCAGGAAATTTGGCCCCCCTCTCTTTTTTGCCGGAAAATAAAAAGAGGCGCCGTAAGGTTTCCCTTACAGCGCCTTTGCTCCATGCGTTATAATATGCGTCTGTCAACGCTATTTGTCAAGGCAAATTTGCCAAAACCGCAATTTTTGTATGTTTTCAACGGATTCAAAGCGCACTGACTTGAAATTTGCGTGAAAAATGCCTTACCGGCAAATAATGCGCTTTCTCAGGCGCACCGCTCCCCTTTTTTATTCCCGCAGGCGAACTTCCGATAGGCCACGCACAAAAGTGCCGTGACCGCCATGTCGACGGCGGTGTAACCCACGGGCGCGGCGGGAAGGGTCATGAGCAGGCGGTAGAAGCCGAAGCCCAGGACCCAGATAACAAGGTTCGCCCAGTCGTAATCCCGGGCGGAGCCGTCCCGCCGGAGCAGGAAGAAATCCGCCGTCTGCACCGCGATCATGGGGGCGAACACGGAGCCGATGAGATAGAGGAAGTTTGTGATGTTGTCCATATTCCACAGCATGGCCGCGGCGGTGCCGATCACAGTCACCGCGATGGCGGCGGGCTTGCCCCGCAGCTTTTTCGAGATGGTCTCGCTGGAGACGCCCGCGGAAAAGGCATCCAGAAAGGTGGTGGTGACGGTGGAAAACACGACGATGACCAGCGCCGCCACGCTCAGGCCCGCTTTCAGCAGGATTTGCGCGATATCCGTTTCGCCGGTGAAGATGGCGGCGCCCATACCGATGACATACATCCAGATGCTGGCGAGGGAATAGACCCCCACGCTCACCGCCGTGGCCGCGGCGGGTTTTTCCGCCTCGCGGGTGTAGTCGCTGATGAGCGGCAGCCAGGAAAGCGGCATGGCCACGGCGAGCTCCACCGCCGCGCCGAAGGACAGGGAATCGTCCATAGCGGCAACGGGGCTTGCGCCGGAGAAGAAGATGACCTTGCAGAGAATGATTGTGAGCACAAGCAGCGCCGCTATGGCGACGATATTGATCTTATCGAGATTCCGGATGCCGATGACGATCCACAGCACGATGAGCGCGCCGATGACGAGGCACCAGATCCACGCCCCGCCGGAGAAGATGCCCGCCGCGGCCAGTGACCCGTCGTAGATCATGATGGCCGTCCAGCCCACCAGCTGGGTGACGTTCAGCGCCGCGAACAGCAGGCAGCCCTTTTGGCCGAAGCTGCGCTTTACGGTCTCCATGGCGCTTTTCCGGGTTCGGGCCCCGATGAGCCCCGCGAAGAACAGCAGCGCCGCGCCGATGAGATGGCCCAGCAGAATGGCCAGCAGACCCTTTCCCATGCCCAGGGGCGCGAAATAGGTGCCGGTGATGATTTCCGCCAGCGACACGCCCGCGCCGAACCAGATGAGGCCGTTGGCGAAAAGCGAGGTCCTTTTTGTTTCCATTTCCCAGCCCCCCTCAGTATTCGCCGTCGATGGCGAAGGCGTGGTCCATGGGGCCGCTGCCGCTGCCCAGGTCCAGCATGGCGGAAAGTGCGCCGGAGAGGTAGCGTTTGGCCCGCTCCACCGATTCGTCGAGGCCCCGTCCCTTGGCCAGGTTTGACGCGATGGCCGAGGACAGGGTGCAGCCCGTGCCGTGGGTGTTGGGGTTGTCGATGCGGTCTCCGTTAAACCAGGTATACCCGCCGTTTCGCCACAGGAGGTCGTTGGCGTCGTTCAGCTGATGCCCGCCCTTGCACAGCACGGCGCAGCCGTATTTTTCGCTGATGGCCTTGGCGGCGGCGATCATTTCGGAAGGCGAGGCGACTTTCATGCCGGAGAGGACTTCCGTCTCCGGGATGTTGGGCGTCGCTACCGTAGCAAGGGGCAGAAGTTCCGACTGGAGCGTTTCGACGGCGGCATCCGAAATGAGATTCGCGCCGCTGGTGGCCACCATTACGGGGTCGACGACCACATTCTCCGCCCTGTACTGGCGGAGCTTTTCCGCGATGACGCGGATGAGGGCGGAGGACGAGACCATGCCGATCTTCACGGCGTCGGGCCGGATATCGGTGAACACGCAGTCGAGCTGCTGGGCCAGAAATTCCGGGGTCACTTCAAAGATGCCTTGCACGCCGGTCGTATTCTGGGCGGTCAGGGCCGTGATGGCGCTCATGGCGTATACGCCGTTTGCGGTCATGGTCTTGATATCTGCCTGGATGCCGGCGCCTCCGCTGGAATCGCTTCCGGCGATTGTTAATGCTGTTTTCATGGTCTCTCCTTTCAAGATCAGCACTAATTTTGTAAAGCGGCACAGGGTGGTGCCCCCGATGCGCCGCTGGTCTGACAGTTTATCCGAGCATTTCGAGCGTTTTTGCTTTCAGTTCCTTTGTTGCTTTCGTGATATCCTCCGCGGCGAAAATGGCGCTCACCACCGAGACTCCGCAGATGCCGGAGCCGCGAAGCTCCATGACGTTGTGAAGCCCGATGCCGCCGATGGCGACGACGGGGATGCGCACCGCCGCGCAGATGGCGCGCAGCGTGTCATAGGAGACCTCCGCGGCGTCGGTCTTGGTGCCGGTGGGAAACACGGCCCCCACGCCGAGGTAGTCCGCGCCCCGCTTTTCGGCGAGAATCGCCTGCTCCACCGTCTGGGCGGAGACGCCGACGATTCTGTCCCGGCCGAGCGCTTCCCGGACGGAGCCCGCCTCCCTGTCGCTCTGGCCGACATGGACGCCGTCCGCGCCCACGGCGGCGGCGACGGTGACGCTGTCGTTGACGATGAACGGCACGCCGTAGTACCGGCAGAGGGCTTTGATACGCTTTGCCTCCTCCAAAAAGGCTTTCTCGCAGAGCTCCTTTTCCCGGAGCTGCAGCATGGTGGCCCCGCCCTGAAGGGCTTTTTCCACCTGCTCGTACAGTGTCCCGCCGCGCAGCCAGCTCCGGTCGGTCACGGCGTAAAGCAAAAGGTCGTTTCTATTGCAGTTCATAATATCCTTTCAAATTTTGCGCCAGCGGCGAGCTCCGCCGGGGTCATGTTGTAAACCGCGTCGATGATGCGATTCCTGTAAGTGGAGTTCCCGTCGCCCGGGAGCATCCTCTGAAAGCCCGTCTCCCCCGCGAGGCCCATGAGGCACACGGCCGCCGCCGCCGCCTCAAGGCGGTTGTCCGGGTTTGCGGTGAGATAGGCCGTCATCAGGGCGGAGAGCTGGCAGCCCGTGCCGGTGATTTGGCCCATCTCCGGCCGTCCGTTGCGGACGACATAGCAGCTGTCCCCGTCGGAGACGAGGTCAATGGCCCCGGTGACGGCGGCGATGCAGCCCCTCTCCCGGGCAAAGGCTTTGACGAACCCCACAGACGCGGCGAGATTCTCCTCCGTCACGGCGTCGCCCACATCGGCGTCCACGCCTCTGGTGGAGCCCGCACCCAGCGCCAGCGTCCGGATTTCCGAGATATTGCCCCGGATGGCGGCAAGGCGCAGCTCCCCGATGAGCCGCAGGGCCGTTTCCGTGCGCAGGCGGCTGGCCCCCGCGCCCACGGGATCGAGGAGGACAGGGTGGCCAAGCTCGCCTGCCTTTTTTCCGGCGATGAGCATGGCCGGGATGGTGGCGGCGTTGAGGGTGCCGATGTTGATATTCAGCCCCCCACAGATGACGGCGATGTCCTCCGCCTCCTCCGGGCTGTCGGCCATGATGGGGCTGCCCCCGCAGGCCAGCAGGATATTTGCCACGTCGTTGACCGTAACATAGTTGGTGATATTGTGGATCAGCGGGCAAGCCGAGCGCACGTTGCGCATACAGTTCTCAAAACTCATATGCTTTCTCCTTTCAGGGCAAAAAATAAGGCGGGTTCCAAATTTGGAACCCGTCGAAAACCGCAGGGACGCGCCTTCCTACGCCGGCATTACCCGGATCAGGTTCGAGGGTCTCGGGCTTCCATTCGCACCGTCTCAGCCGGAATAATCCAGCACCCCTTGCTGTTCAATTGCCTTTGTTATACCACGCCGCCCCGCAAAGTACAAGGATTTTGCGAAAATTTACTTGCATTTTTGCTTTGCCTCGGTAAAATATGCTATACTGGTGAAAACTTTCGGGAGGAATGCCGTCATGCTCAAGGACGCCAAAACCATCGTATTCAAGGTCGGCACATCTACTCTGACCCACGACACGGGCAAGACCAATATCCGGGGGCTGGAGCAGCTGTGCCTGGTGCTGTCCGACCTGATGAACGAGGACAAGCGCATCGTGCTGGTCACGTCCGGCGCCATCGGCGTGGGCGTGGGCAAGCTGGGCCTGCCGGGCCGCCCGGAGGACACCGCCGGCAAGCAGGCCGCCGCCACGGTGGGCCAGTGCGAGCTGATGTTCATGTACGACAAAATGTTCTCCCAGTACGGCCACAAGGTGGGTCAGCTCCTCATCACCCGGGAGGATGTGGACGATCCCCGGCGCCGGGAAAATCTCATCAACGCCTTTGAAAAACTCTTCGATTTCGGCGCTATCCCCATTATCAACGAAAACGACGCCGTGGCCGTGGAAGAGATTGTTTACGGCGACAACGATTCCCTGTCCGCCGTGGTGGCCGTTCTTGTCAACGCGGACGCCCTGGTGATCCTCACGGAGACGGACGGGCTCTACACCGCGAACCCCTTCGCCGACCCCGCCGCCCGCAGGATTCCGGAGGTGGCGGAGATCACCGATGAAATCCTCGCCTGCGCCTCCGACCACGGCACCACGCTGGGTACCGGCGGCATGGTCACCAAACTCCACGCCGCGGAGCTGGCGGGACGGGCGGGCATCGACACCTACGTCATCTGCGGCCGGGACCCCCACGACATTTACAGGCTTATGGACGGCGAGAGCGTCGGAACGCATTTCGCCGCAGGAAAGAAGGAGTGACCGCAATGCTGACTGAAGTCGGGAAAAACGCCAAAGCCGCCGCGAGAGTGCTCGCCGCCGCAACCACGGACGAGAAAAACGCCGCTCTCCTGAAAATCGCCGACGCGCTGGAGCAAAACTGCGCCGCCATTTTGGCGGCCAATGAAACGGACATGGCCGCGGGCCGGGAGAAGGCCATGACCGCCGCCCTTCTCGACCGGCTGCTGCTGGACAGGAGCCGGGTGAAGGGCATGGCCGACGGCGTGCGCCAGGTGGCCGCGCTGCCCGACCCCGTGGGCCGTATCCTCTCCGACGAGGTGCGCCCCAACGGGCTGCGGCTGGTCAAGACCGCCGTGCCCATCGGCGTCATCGCCGTGATCTACGAGGCCCGGCCCAACGTGACGGCGGATTCCGCGGTGCTGTGTCTCAAATCCGGCAACGCCTGTATTCTGCGGGGCGGCAGGGAGGCCATTCATTCCAGCGCCGCCATCGCGGAGGTCATGAGAAACGCCCTGGCCGGCACGGCTCTTCCCGCCGACTGCATCCAGCTCATCACCGACACCTCGCATGAGAGCGCCACGGAACTGATGCACCTCAACGGCTATGTGGACGTGCTGATCCCCCGGGGCTCCAAGCGGCTGATCGACGCCGCCGTGCACAACGCCACCGTCCCCGTCATCCAGACCGGCTCCGGCGTGTGCCACATCTATGTGGACAAAGCCGCCGACATCGGCATGGCGGCAAACATCATCTTCAACGCCAAGACCTCCCGCCCCTCGGTCTGCAACGCCGCCGAATGTATGCTGCTCCACCGGGACATCGCGAAAAAAGCCCTGCCGGTGATCGCGGCGAGGCTGAAGGAGAAGCACACGGAGATCCGGGGCGATGCGGAGGTCATGGCCATTCTGGGCGATGCCGCCGTGCCCGCCACCGACGCCGACTGGGGCCGGGAATACGGCGACTACATCATCGCCGCCCACGTGGTGGGCAGCATCGACGAGGCCATCGAGTATGTCTATCAGTACTCCACCGGCCATTCGGAGTGCATCGTCACGGACGACGAGGCGGCCGCCGAAAAGTATCTGAACAGTGTGGACGCCGCGGCCGTTTACCACAACGCCTCCACCCGCTTCACCGACGGGGGCGAGTTCGGTCTGGGGGCGGAGATCGGCATCTCCACCCAGAAGCTCCACGCCCGGGGCCCGCTGGGGCTCAACGAGCTTACCAGCATGAAATTCAAAGTCTACGGCGCCGGCCAGGTGCGGTGAAACATAAAAACGCTGCCGCGAGCAATTCGCGGCAGCGTTTTTATATCCATTTTCAGGTTTCTTCCCGGGACAGATCCACAAAGCGGGCCCGTTTGGCCTTGTACAGCGCCTCGTCCGCCAGCCGGATACCCTCGCTGGGGGTGCGGCGCACCCCGCTTGGGGACACGCCAAAGCTCAGGTCGATGCCGGCCTCCCGCATCTCCTTGGGAATGAACTCCCTGAAGCGGTTGCGGACTTCCCGGCACACGGCGTTCACCTCCTCGGCGGAGCAGTCAGAAAAGGTGAGCAAAAATTCGTCCCCGCCGTAGCGGAAGGCCGCGATGGCGCGGTTTTCCCGCAGAGAAAAAATGCGGCCCAGTCCGGCCAGCACCCCGTCGCCCGCGGTGTGGCCCCACAGGTCGTTGACGCTTTTAAAATGGTCGATGTCCATCATGGCGTAGGTCAGGATGCCGGTGGTCTCGTTGATATGGCTGCGCAGTCCCGTCCGGTTGCGCACGCCGGTGAGCTGGTCGCGTTCCGCCGTGCGGCGCAGCCGCTCGATCTCGAACTGGCGCAGCAGCACAGCCCTGCGGCGCTGATCTTCCCGCCGGACCACCATCACACTGACAAAATAGGCGCCGAAGTCCACCAGTACCACCAGAATAACATTGATAAAATAGGTCTCGTCCCGGGGAGTGGCAGTGTCCCACCGGCCGAAAACGGACAGCAGCAGCGTGGCCAGCAGCGTGGCCAGCGCGGTAACGCCGGTGAGCCTGCGGTCGCTGTAGTTGGTCGTCATGGCAATGGCGGCCACGCCGGCGGTGTAGGCCACCACGAAATAGTCGTGGAAAAAGCAGACCGCCATGCACAGCGCGGCAAAAGCCAGCGACAGAAAATAGTCCAGCCGCCTGTCTTTCAGCACCGAGCCGAAGTAGACCCACAGGGCCACCCCGTCGATGAGCACATACACCCCTGCGGGGATGGCCACATACCGCACGCAGTAATCAAACAGCGACAGGGTGACAATGGCGCTGCTGCGCAGCAGAAAGGCCATGCCGATCTCCGCGGTCACCACGGCCAGCGTGAAGATCATCATGGCGCGCAGGTGGATGCCGCGCCAGCACTCCTCCAGATGGGCGGATTCCTCGTCGTAGATCTTATCCAGTTGAATGGCGGGCCTGCCGTTGCTCATGCCGCTCCCCCGATCATCCATTTGTAACAATTGGTATCATTGTATCACAAATTAGTTGCGTCTGCCTAGGGGAAATTCAACTTTTCTCCATTCCGCTGTTTTTCACGCCGTCGGTATCCCCCCGCGAACGCTGAAATGGAGCCTGTTTTGCGAAAAACAGGCTCCATTTTTATCCGTATCTCAGACGATCTCGATGTCCACCCGGCCGAAGCGGCCGCTGTCGGCCAGTGCCTGGCAGGCGGCGCGCAGCCCCGCCTCCTCCACACCGAAGGTCAGCGCCACCACCTGATTCTGGGCGTATTTTGTGATGGCGGCGATGCCCGGGGCGGATTCGCCCACGGCGTGCATCAGCCGGGCCGTGTTGAAGGGGTTGCTGTCCTGGGGGGCCACGGTGAACATCGCCGCCCGCACCCGCTCACCGATCTCGGAGGGCATATTTTTCAGGCAGCGGTACAAAATGCGCAGCTCGCCGAACTGGATCACCAGCGTGTCCTTGTCGGAGCGCCGCCCCTCCAGAATGTGGCCCAGCTTGGTGACCTGATCGTTGATCTCCATCTCCCGCCGGCGGGCGCGGATGTTGAGGTTCTTGGCAAAATACACCCGGTTCTTGCCCAGACTTTTGGCCTTTTGCAGGGCCATATCCGCCATGGCGGCGGTGCTTTCAAAATCGGCGCCATCCTCCGGGGAGAAGGCCACGCCCATGGAGAAGGTCACCGCCCCCGGCTCGGTGGAAGGCAGCACTTGCCGGCTTGATTTCTCAAAAATATAATCGGACAGGTCCTGTACGCTGCCGGGGGTGTTGGCGCCGGGCAGCAGCAGCATGAATTCATCCCCCCCGATGCGGGCGGGCACGATGCCGGAACTCTCCAAGGCACCGAGGATGGTGGAAAAACGCTTGAGCAGGGCGTCCCCCTCCTGATGGCCGAAGATATCGTTGATATATTTGAAATTATCCATGTCGATGAAGGCCAGCGCGCAGTGAGCGTCCCCGCTCTCCATCATCCCGGAATAGGCCTTGTAGATGTGCTGCCGGTTCCACAGCCCGGTCAGCTCGTCGTGCTGGATGCGCTCCCCGGGGTCCTCCGCCTGCGGATCGGCGCTCCCGTACATCTGTCGGACGCGGCGCACGGATTCCGCCGCCATCAGGCGGTTGCCCACCCGCTGCTCCAGCACCTGCGGGCTGATGGGCTTGTGCACATAGTCCGCCGCGCCCAGATGCAGGCACTCCTCTTCCACCTCCGCGGAATCCTCCCCAGTGAGGAAGATCACCGGGATATCCGCCGTCAGCGGATCGGCCTTTATCCGACGCAGGACCTCCATCCCGCCCAGATCGTGCATATACATATCCAACAGCACCAGATCCGTGTCCTTCAGGTGCAGAAAATCCAGTACCTGCGTGCCGGCGGTCAGCTGAGACACCCGATACTTGTCGGAGAGAATGGCCTTGATGGAATTGTTCATGATCACGTCGTCGTCCACGACCAGAATGTGTTTCACCATCTTCATCCCCCTGCCGGCTCCGCGTATTGTGTCTGTTTGCGGTATTATACCCCGTTTTTTTGCTCTTTTCAATACGCAGAAGCGGCGTCCGGCGGGTCTGTCTATACATTTCGACATCTTTTGCTATTGAATTCGCCCGCGGGCCGTGGTAAAATACTTAAAATAATTTAATTAAAATTTTATAGCAAAGAAGGATGCAATTATGGATCTTTTCGACAAATGCTATCAGCATTCCCTGCTGGACGACGTCCGTGAGAAGGGCATCTACCCCTATTTTCACGCGCTGGAGTCCCGGCAGGACGTGGAGGTCGTCATGGAGGGCAAGCGCCGCATCATGCTGGGCTCCAACAACTATCTGGGTCTCACCACCGACCCGGAGATCATCGAAGCGGGCATCCGCGCCTTTGAAAAATACGGCTCCGGCTGCTCCGGCTCCCGATTTTTGAACGGCACGCTGGAGATGCATCTGGAGCTGGAGGCGGAACTGGCAAAATTTTTGCGCAAGGATGCCGCCGTGACCTTCTCCACCGGGTTCCAGTCCAATCTGGGCATCATCTCCGCGCTGGTGGGCCGCAACGACTATGTGATCTGCGATCGGGAAAACCACGCCAGCATCTATGACGGCTGCCGTCTCAGCTTCGGCAAGATGCTGCGCTACCGCCACAGCGACATGGTTGACCTGGAAGCCCAGCTGCAAAAGGTGCCGGACACCGCCGGCACGCTCATCGTCACCGACGGTGTGTTCAGCATGGGCGGTGATCTGGCCAATCTGCCGGAGATCGTGCGTCTGGCCAGGAAATACGGCGCCAGGGTGATGGTGGACGACGCCCACGGTCTGGGCGTCGTGGGCGAGGGCGGCCGCGGCACGGCCAGTCATTTTGGGCTGGAAAAGGACGTGGACATCTGCATGGGCACCTTCTCCAAATCTCTGGCCAGTCTGGGCGGCTATATGGCCACCGACGCCCGGGTGGCGGACTATGTGCGCCACACCTCCCGGCCCTTTATCTTCTCCGCTTCCATCACTCCGGCCAGCTGCGCCGTGGCGCTGACAGCTCTGAAGAAGCTGGAGGTGCATCCGGAGATCGTGGATCGTCTGCGGGTGCTGTCCGTTTACGCACGGGAGGGCTACAAAGCCCGGAACGTGCGCATCCGCGAATCGGAAACCGATGTTGCAACGCCCATCATCCCGCTGTATACTTACGAGGTAGAGAGCACGCTGGAGGCCGCAAAGAAGATCTACGAGGCGGGCGTGTACGTCAACCCCGTGCTGCCCCCCGCCGCCGCGCCTTCCGAGTGTCTGCTCCGCACCAGCTACATGGCCACCCATACCGAAGCGCTGCTGGACGAGGCCATGGATATTATTGCCAGTCAGATAGGAGATTACCAGAGACATGAGTAAAATTGCTGTCATTACCGGCGGCACCTCCGGCATCGGCCTTGCCACCGCCAAAGAGCTGTTGGCCCACGACTGCCGGGTTTATGAATTATCCCGACGGGAATCCGGCGCGGCGGAGGGCGTGACCCACATCCGCGCCGACGTGACCCGGGAGGACGAGGTCCGCGCCGCCGTGGCGGAGGTCATGACCCGGGAGGGGCGCATTGACATCCTCATCAACAATGCCGGCTTCGGCATTTCCGGCGCCATCGAGTTCACCCCCGCCGCTGAGGCCCGCCACCAGTTCGACGTGAACTTCTTCGGCATGGTGAACATGAATCTCGCGGTGCTGCCCATCATGCGGCAGCAGGGCGGCGGGCGCATTGTCAACATGAGCTCCGTGGCCGCGCCCATCGCCATCCCCTTCCAGGCCTACTATTCCGCCTCCAAGTCCGCGGTGCGCACCTACTCGCTGGCGCTGGCCAACGAGGTGCGTCCCTTCGGCATCGAGGTGGTGGTCATCATGCCCGGCGACATCCACACCGGCTTCACCGCCGCCCGGGAAAAGATCCACGCCGGGGACGACATCTATGGCGGCCGCATCGGCCGGTCGGTGGCCGTGATGGAGCACGACGAGACCACCGGCATGACCCCGGAGCAGGCCGGCTCGTTCATCCGGGACAAGGCCCTGCGGCACAATCCCGCCCCGATCTACACCATCGGCGGCAAATATCAGCTGTTCGTGTTCCTCACCCGGATGATGTCCAACCGCTTCCTGAATTCCGCCGTGGGCAAGATCTACGCGAAATAATCGGTTGCGGGCGGCCTCACAACCCGCAGCCCCCTATCCGATTTTTCCCCGGGGGGAAGTCAATGAGGAGGGCCGCCCGTGCCTATTTCTGCCAAAACAGTCGGCAAAACAGTTTGATCGGTTTTCAGCGATTTCTGCCCCGATTTTCCAAAGGGAATGCCCTGCCTCAGATTTTCAAGTGAAAAATAATACTCCCGCAAACCCTTGACAGCGCTGGATTTCCGTGCTATTATCTTCAAGCTGGCGAATGGAACCTGCGGGCGTGGTTCAATGGTAGAACATCAGCCTTCCAAGCTGAATACGAGGGTTCGATTCCCTTCGCCCGCTCCAACGTCGGGGCTGTCCACAGCGCTCCGAAAGCCGCAGAAGGCTTTTTTCCGCTCCGGGTATGTCTCCTCCTTCTCAAAATGAAAACAGGTTTTCGTTTTGAAAAAGGACGGACGCAGGATATGCGCCAATAGCTCAGCAGGATAGAGCAACTGCCTTCTAAGCAGTAGGCCGGGGGTTCGAGTCCCTCTTGGCGTGCCAAGCGGAGGCAACCTTGGCGCAGCTTCCGTTGCCTCCCTTTTTTAACAGCAAGTTCCGACACTATGGTGGGTGTAGCTCAGTTGGCAGAGCGCCGGATTGTGGTTCCGGATGCCGTGGGTTCAAGTCCCATCTCCCACCCCACTCGAAAACGGGATCGGGAACTTTCCCGTTCCCGTTTTTCGCTTCTCGTGTAGGGGTGTCGCCAAGCGGTAAGGCACCGGCCTTTGACGCCGTCATTACGCTGGTTCGAATCCAGCCACCCCTGCCACGTCAGAACACGCCCCAGCCGCTCAAAAAGCCGCAGGCGGCGCAGGATTAGCCTACATGCCCCAGTAGCTCAGTAGGCAGAGCACCTGCCTTTTAAGCAGGGTGTCGGGGGTTCGAATCCCCCCTGGAGCACCAACGGACAAGACCCGCAAAGCCTTTGATATCAAGGCTTTGCGGGTCTTCATATCTATCCGAAAATTGATTGTTTATCGGATAAACGACTGCAAACGTGAAAATTTTTTGCCGCCTTTCGGCTTGGTATTTCAACTGATGCCCAAATATGATAAGATGGGTTCAAAAGAATCTTTGAAAGAAAGTGCATATATTGCCGAAGAACCTTACAAAATATCATGCTGAGGCATGGGATATCCTTCAGCACCTGTTCAAAAGGAAAAGCATCAACGACCGAACAATCCGCTTTGCGGCGATTTTTTCTGAAAACCTCAACCTGGAATGCCTGAAAAAATCGGTGGATCTTTCTGCCGACGCATTTCCCCTGATCCGATGCGGATTCCGCGAAAATTGCGGAAGACCGTACTGGGAGGACAAAGGCTATACGGCGGAAAATATGGTTGAACTCGTGGAGACCGCAGATGTTGATGCGGCCGTATGGGAAACCCTGCCGAGGGAAGCCGACGAAGCGAACGGGCCGCAAGTGAAAATCACCCTCATCCGCAGCGGCGAAACCGATACCCTTTGCGTGACGATCAACCACATGCTCTGCGACGCCGCCGGCTTCAAGGAATATCTCTACTTATTGAGTTCAATTTACACCGGGGTGGAAAAAGACCCCGGCTATCGCCCGGTTCCTTTATCGGGCCGGCGGGATCTCGGTCAGGTCATGAGGACCTTCTCCCCTCTCGATCGGATCAAAATCTTCGCCGGAAGCAATGACATGACAAAACCGGATAGTACACGATTTGATTTTGAAGGGGACCTCAGGCATCCGTTTATTGAGATGAAAGCCGTTCCCCGCGAAAAAGTCCGGCGGCTCAAGGATTATGCGAGGTTGCACGGCGCCACCGTGAACGATGTCCTGCTGACGGCCTATATCCGCGCGCTTTATCGGCATTTCGGCCGCGCTGTCGTTTTACCGTGCGTGGTGGACCTCAGAAAGTATCTTCCAACCCGAAAAGCCGGCAACATATGCAATCTTGTCACCAATCTGACCTGCGACATCGGAACCGATGTCGCAGCCTCCTTTGACAGTACGCTGAAAAAGGTAAAAGAGAAGATGGACCGGCAAAAAGCCGATATCATCAGCCTGAAGAGTATCCTGCTGATGGAAACGGGCTTCCGTGTCATTCCGTACGGAATCATGGGAAGGGCGGTTGATCCGTTCTTTTCCAATCCGCCGATCGCTTTTACGAATCTCGGCATCCTTGATAAAGAAAAGCTGAAAATGGGGAAGCTGGAAATGACAAATGCCTTTATGACGAGCTCGGTCAAATACGTCCCCTATTTTCAGATCGCCGTTTCAACCTATGACGACATTATGGCGCTCAGCGCAAATCTCTATGGCACGCAGACCGACAGGGACAAGATATCGGGCTTTTTGACCGCAGTGATCTCAGAGCTCTACGACGCCATCTGAGTCCGCCGGGGAAGCAGCAGAGGGCTGCGTTCCGGAGCGCCCCCCTCCGAAAGTCCCTGTGCCTGTTTAATAGGGCCTTTTTCCCGGCTTTCCTGTGCCGCCGTCCTCCGGGGTGAACCGCCAAACTCGTGAAAAAAATAGGTAAGTCCGCAATCGGTCCCGCGCCAGGATGAGCGCGCGGGGCCGATTGCTTTATATTCCCCGTTCTCCGCATCAGCAGGGCCTTCTGTCCGCAAACCGGACCGCCGTTTGATAGCGCCGCTCCAGGACGGTCATGAAGCTGCTCACGGGAAAAATTGCCGAGCCGCCGGAATTCCGGAAGGATAAGGCGGCAATGGCGATGCGATTTTAACTTAATTTAAGGTTGCCTGCCTACCCTATAAAAAGGTGTCATTGGCGGAAAATGGCTGGGTCTCCTATTGCTGCATATCATGGGAAAATCATCACCGCGTATCTCTGACAGCAAATCCATTCTGGTTGAAGGAAGAGTTCTCATGAAATTATTGAAAAAAAACAGGTCTCAGGCTGACGGCAATGTTTTGCTTCAGGAAAGCTCCGGAAAATCCGGCTTTGCAAAAAAACTGCGTGGATTCCCTGCGGTCGTCGCTGGGAAATGGCCCAAAAAGCTGTGGGGGCGCCTTGGGGCGGCGATGGGGAAATGGTCAAAAAAGAAAAAAATCACCGTGGCCGTGGGTGCGGCCGCGGTCCTTGCGGCGGCAGTCTGTCTCAAACTCTTTGTTTTCTCGGGCGGCGGCACAAAAGATGTCTACTTCACCACCTCCGCAGTTGAAAAGCGGGACATCTCCGTTACTCTAAGCGGCAGCGGCACCCTTGAGCCGGCAAAATCCTATGACATCACCTCTCAGACTACGGGCGAGATCCTCAGCGATAATTTCAAAGAGGGCGACGAGGTTACGGAAGGCCAAGTCCTTTACACCATTGACACCGCCGATGCCGAAGCGGATGTGAAGAGCGCAGCGCTGAGCCTTGCGGAGGCCAAATTGAAATATGAAGACGCCGCCGAAAGTCAGGGCAACTTAAACGTGAAGGCCCCGTGTGCCGGAACCGTAACTGCCCTAAATGTGAAAGTCGGCGACAGCGTCTCCAGCGGTCAGGCCGTCGGTACGATACGGGACAGTTCCATCCTGTGCCTGGTTATCCCCTTCAATTCCGCCGACGCGGATTCCCTGTCTGTGGGCGAAACCGCTGCGGTGACGGTTGACGGCACTTTTGAGACGCTCTCCGGTAAGATAACCAAGATCAATAATGCCGAGCAGGTCCTGACCGGCAATATGCTCGTAAAATACGTTACTATCGACGTGAATAATCCCGGCGGCCTGACGGCCTCGACAAGCGCCACCGCGAAAGTCGGCAATGTCGCCTGCAACAGCAGCGCGGAATTCACCTATAAGAGCGAAGGGAATATTACCGCCAAAGCGTCCGGTACCGTCACCTCCATCTCTGCCGGCGAAGGCGAGTTTGTGAGCAAGGGCGGCGTGATCCTCACCCTGGACAACAGCAGCCTGTCGCAGGGCGTCCCCAGCGCGGAGCTGTCCGTCGAAGAAGCCCAGAAAACGCTCGACGAGAAGCAGGAGATTCTTGACGACTGCACCGTTACGGCCCCGTTTGCCGGGACCATTGCCGAGAAAAACTATACGGCTGGAGATACGGTCGGGTCCAGTTCGTCGAGCAGTTCGTCGAGCGGCACGTCATCTGGCAGTTCGTCAAGCAGCTCATCGAGCAGTTCGTCCGGTACTGTCCTGTGCACGATCTATGACCTCTCCTACATGACTATGCAGATGAGTGTCGACGAGCTTGACGTCAGCAATGTGAAAGCCGGTCAGAGCGTGGTCATAACCTCCGACGCCGTGGAAAACGCCACCTATTCCGGCACGGTGACCTCGGTCGGCATCGAGGGCACGACCTCCGGCGGAGTCACGACATACCCGGTAACGATTCGGATCGACAAGACGGACGGCCTGCTGCCGGGGATGAACGTGGATGCGAAAATCGTCGTGCAGTCGTCCAGCGACGCGCTGGCCGTTCCTGTGTCCGCGGTGGTTCGCGGCAATACCGTCCTCGTTCAAAAGAGCGGCAAAGCAACCGCCGGCGAGGTGCTTCAGGCTAACAGCGACGGTTTGCCGGACGGTTTCGAATATGTTGAGGTGACGCTGGGCGTGAGCGACGACGATTATATTGAAGTAAAAAGCGGCCTCAGCGAAGGCGACATCATCGCCGTCCAGACCGTCAGCTCGGATACCGGAAATTCCTCTTCAAGCAGCGGCGGCATGATATCCATAGGCGGCACCACCGGTGGAAACATGCCTTCCGGCGGCGGAATGCCTTCCGGCGGCGGAATGCCTTCCGGCGGCGGCTCCGGCGGCGGGACGGGAGGCTGATCTAAGTGCCGGTTTTAATTGAGTTCAGGGATGTTTATAAACTTTATCCCATGGGCGACACTGTGGTCCGGGCCGTGGACGGCATCACCATGAGCATCGGCGGGGGAGAATTCGTTGCTATTGTGGGCCAGTCGGGTTCCGGCAAGTCGACCTGCATGAATATTATCGGTTGTCTCGATGTGCCGTCTCAGGGACAGTATTTTCTCAGCGGACAGGATGTGGGGCAGCTTAACGACAACCAGCTGGCGGACATCCGCAACCGGATGCTCGGATTCATTTTTCAGCAGTACAACCTCCTGCCGAAGCTGAATGTCCTGGAAAATGTAGAAATCTCCATGATCTACGGCGGGGTCCCAAAAAGTGAGCGCATCAAGCGCGCGAAAGCCGCGCTCGACCGGGTCGATCTTTCCGACAAGCTGAACAACATGCCCTCTCAGCTTTCAGGCGGCCAGCAGCAGCGTGTTTCAATCGCTCGCGCCCTCGCGGGTCATCCGTCGGTCATCCTCGCTGACGAGCCGACAGGCGCGCTCGACTCGAAAACCGGGCGGGACGTGCTGCATCTCCTGCAGGAGCTCAATCATGAGGGAAATACGATCGTCCTGATCACGCACGATAATTCGATCGCCGCGATGGCGCCCCGTATCATCCGCATCGCGGATGGGAAGATTGTGTATGACGGGCCGAACGGAGCGGAGGGCGCCGTCGCCGGCCCGGAAGGGGCGGTTAAAGTATCGTGAACTTTTTTCAATCATTCAAGCTCGCCTTACAGAGCATACAGAGGAGCAGGACCCGGGCCTTTTTAACCATGCTCGGCATTATCATCGGTGTCGCCGCCGTAACTGTGATCGTCGGTATGGGAAACGGCATGAAAAACTATATTGAGGAAAGCTTCGAAAGCATGGGCACAAACCTCATCACCGCCAGCATAACCGGCCGCGGTTCCGACAGGTCCGTCAGTGTCGACGACATGTATGCGCTCGCCGACGACTATCCGAGCGTCATCTCCTACGTCTCTCCCATCGTGTCCGTCAGCTCTACGGTCAGGGCAAACGGTGAAACGGCTTCGACCACGTCGATCAGCGGCGTCAGTGAGGATTACTATGCCATCAAGCGTTACGGCGTGGCGGACGGAAGATTTCTGCAGTATGTGGATATTCTCCGCCTTCAAAAGGTCTGCGTGGTAGGCAGCTACGTTGCGGCGACGTATTATGACGGCGATGCCGTCGGCAAGGCCCTGAAAATTAACGGCGACGCCTATACCATCGTCGGCGTTCTGAAAGAAGAGGCCGACAATGAGGAAAGCAGCACGGACGACGCGGTGTACATCCCCTACACCAACGCGTCCAAGCTGTCCTGGGCCAGGGATATTTCAAGCTATTCCTTCAGCGCCGCCTCCGAGGACAGCATCGACGCCGCGGAAGCGCTGATAAAAAACACCCTTTATAATGTCTACGAGAGCGATGACTACTACACCGTCACCAGTATGACGGAGATGCTCTCCAGCATGACGGATACGCTGAACATCGTGGTTCTCGTTCTCGGCGCCATCGCCGCCATCTCTCTGGTGGTGGGCGGCATCGGCATCATGAACATCATGCTTGTCTCCGTGACGGAACGCACCCGCGAGATCGGCATCCGAAAATCGCTTGGCGCGAAAAAGAAAGACATCATGCAGCAGTTTGTCATTGAGGCCGCGACCGTCAGCGCCCTGGGCGGTATTCTTGGCATTGCTGCCGGATACCTTCTGTCGTCCCTGGCCTCGCAGGTGATCACAAAGGCGATGGACGCCACCATAACGGTAGCCCCGTCGGGGACAGCCGTTTTTGGCGCTTTTGCCGTCTCCGTGGCGATCGGTATCATCTTCGGATATTTGCCCGCGAGAAAGGCGGCAAACCTGAATCCCATCGACGCGCTGCGGTATGAATGAAGAGAAAGGAACAGTATCAAAATGAAAAAAGCAACCTCTCTGCTGCTTGCCTTCGTGCTGACCGCGGCTTTGGCGGCAAATTATTCTTCGGCCCAGGCCGCTGGCACGTCCGCCTCGTCAGCTTCCGTCCAGCAGTGTATCCAGGCGCTGGGCATTATGAACGGGGACAAAAACGGGAACCTCAATCTGTCGGCCGACGTTACGCGCGCGCAGTTTGCGACAATGATGATCGCCGCCTCGGAATATAAGGATACCGTCAGCTCCACGGCGAGTTCTTCCCCCTTCAAGGATGTCAGGTACACGTACTGGGGCGCCTCCTATATTCAGCAGGCCGTCGTTGCTGGCTGGCTGAGCGGCTATTCGGACGGCACCTTCAGGCCCAACAACGCCCTGACTCTCGAGGAGGCCGTAGCGCCCGTCCTGAAAATGCTGGGGTATTCCCCGTCCGACTTCTCGGGGACCTACCCCGACGCCCAGCTCACCAAGTATGTTTCTCTCGGCCTCAATAAAAATATTTCAAAGTCCAAGGGCGAAGCCATGACGCGGCAGGACTGCATGTACCTGTTCTATAACCTCATGCAAACCAAGACAAAAAGCGGCGGCTATTACGCGTCTTCCCTGGGGTATACCGTCAGCAGCTCCGGCGAGCTTGATTACTCGTCCATCATGCTCAGCGGAATGGAAGGCCCCTTTATTGTGGAAAGCACTGGCTGGTATACCGCTCTCCCCTTTGCGGACGATACCTTCACGGTGTATCTGAACGGCAATCCTTCCTCCGCCGCCGCCGTATCCATGTACGACGTGTATTATTATAACGCCAATACGCGCACCGTCTGGGTCTGCCGCAACCAGGTCGGCGGCACTTATACCGCCGCCTCGCCCAGCGCCTCCGCCCCCTCGGCGGTGACCGTCGGCGGAAAGAGCTACACGGTTTCGACTTCCGACGCCGCGTATGCGCTCTCCACCGTCGGCACATACAAGATCGGCGACACGGTCACGCTGCTGCTGGGCATGGACGGCGGAGTTGTCGCCGCTGTGTCTCCGGACGCGCTGGATATTGTCAAGTACGGCATTGTCACCGGCACGGGCACGCAGACCTACAGCGACCAGTACGGCAGCAGCTATTCCGCCGAGACGGTTACCGTCGCCTGCACGGACGGGACCTCCAATACCTATCAATATGCCAATTCCGCTTTCAGCGCCGGCAGTTTTGTACGCGTAACCATCGCCGGCGGGAGCGTGGCCATCGTGTCTCCGGGCACCGTCTCTCTCAGCGGCACGGTGAACTCCGCGGCGACAACTCTTGGCTCCTATGCCTTTGCCGACGACATTCAGATCATGGATACCACCGCGAACGGGACATATCTCATCACCTACCCGGCAAGGCTGGCCGGGCTTACGCTGTCCGGCGACCAGGTCAGGTACTATGTGCTGAACGCTTCCGGAAAGATTTCGCGCCTGATCCTGAACGATGTCACCGGTGACGGATATAAGTACGGAATACTGACAAAAGTAGTCAACAACTATTCAACCACCTCGCTGGACATGTCAGGCTCCTATAGCTACGTCATCGGAGGCACATCCGGATCGTACAGTTCGGCCAATCTGCTTTTCGGGGTCACCACAGGGCCGGCACTGTTTGAGTTCAGCGGCAGCAGTATTGTCAAGCTGCGCAACCTCACCGAAGTTAGCCTCACTTCCCTGGACTCCGCTTATGCTGTCGGCGGCGGGGTAAAGTATCCGCTTGGGGACGGCGTCTCCGTCTACCTGTACAGCGGCGGCAGTTACTCTCTACGCAGTATCTCGTCCGTAAACGATACCGGCAGTTATTCCCTCTGCGGCTACTATGACAAGGCTCCGAGCAGCGGCGGGCGTATCCGCGTCGTCATCGCTTATAAAAATTAGCCGGCTGTACAAATCGAAAACCGAAGCGGGCGGGGGTTATTCCTTAACCCCCGCCCGCTTGTCATAGAAGCGTTTTGAAAAAATGCGCATATTCGGATAAAGCAGGATAATAACGGTGACTAGATAATCCGCCTCGCGCCCGAATAATGATCCTTATAGTATTCCGAAGAAAGACTGGAGATTTTCACAACATCTCCGGTATGCGGCGCGTGGATAAAGTTTCCGCCGCCTACGTAGATGCCGCAGTGACCAATGTAGCTTCCGCTGCCATCCGAGAAGAGGATAACATCACCGGGCTGGAGAGCGGATGAGGATACCGACGTACCGTTATAAGCCAGAGCGGCCGCGGTACGGTTTACTCTGTAGCCGAAATGCCTGTAGCAGTAATAGACAAGCCCGGAGCAGTCAAATCCCGAGGGGGAGGTTCCGCCGTAAACGTAACTGACGCCGAGAAACGTCTCCGCATAATCGACGATCTGCTGCCCGGTTGCCGAGCCCGCCGAGTCGCCGTACCATGATGACGAGTCGTCCTCCGTCTGAGCGGCCTTTTCCTCGGCCGCGATGCGCTTCTGCTCGTCAAGCTGAGCCTGCATATTGGATACCTGGCCGGAAATAGAAGACTGAAGCGCCTGAACAGACGCAAGCTGGCTGGCATATTCGGCCGACTTGGTATTCAGGCTTGCGAGGACGGCCGCCGCCTCCGTCTGCTGTGAAATCAGGTCCGCCTGCTTGTCCTGATATTCCGCGTAGACAACCTGCTGCGCGGCCATCTCATTTTCCATGTCTGTCTGCGCGTTTTTAACGTTGACCTGCGCTTGTTTTACGTCCTTGATCAAGTCGCTGTCGTATTCCATGATTTCCCTGATATCGTCGATACGGCTCAAAAGATCCTCAAGACTTGTGGCGTCAAAGAGGATGGTATAATAGGAGAGTTTGCCGTTTTCCTCCATGGAGCGTACGCGGGCCCTGTATCTTTTCAGAAGGTCCTGCTCCTGCTGCTTGTATTCGTTCAGCTCGTTTTCCATTTCCGCGATTGAGTTTGTGTAGATGACGATCTGCTTTGACAGATTATCCAGCTCCTTGTTCGTTACTTCGAGCTTTTGGTTCAGTATGTTGAGCTTCTGCGTCTGGGCGTTCACTTTATTGTTAAGCGCGTTGGCCTGGGCCTGAATGTCCTTTTTTTGACTTGCAAGGGCCTGCTGCTGCTGCTTCAAGACATTCAGCTCCGATTCGCTGACGGCCCCGGAAGGCACGGCAAAAAGCGGGGAACACATTGTACAAAAAACTAAAAGCGCAACGATTCCCGCGGTAAAATGTTTTTTTATCCTCGAATTCATTCGCATCTATGTATCCCCAGATTCTTGCAAAAAGTATGGAACGATAGTAGCATCATACCTCAATTTTGCCGTGATTGCAATGTGTTATTTTTGGCAAGTCCATTCCACCGGGAAAGTATCGGCCATCCGCGCCGCGTCAGGCCTCGGAATTTTTCAGTAAAACCGGATGAAAACCGCCGGTCAGGGCGAGGATCGTCAGACAAAAAATCAACCGTCCGGCTGACCTGAACGGTTGATTTTTGCGGATTTTATCCGTAGCGCCGGACATAGAAGATACGGTTCCCCCGGTACGCCGACAGGCGGCGCGGAGTTCCGCGCCGCCTGTGCCTGTTTGGTTTTAAGGATTAGTCCAGGCGGAGTTGCTCCAATGGTAGGTCGTATCGGCGTCATAAGGCTTTGCCGCGATTCCATTGGCTCCGGTTCCGGTTACGGTTACGCCGTTCTTCACCGTGATCGTCGCATTGGTCGCTCCCGTTATTACCCCGGTGCTGCCGATGTTTACCGTCCCGTTTGAAAAAATCAGCGAGCCATTTACTGTGAGCGTACCGTTGATATTCAGCGAGCCCCAGGTGTCGAATGTGGTGCCGGACGGCACAGTAAAGCTGGCGCCGCTATTCAGCGTAAGCGTCATGTCATTCGTCCCGTAATTGGACACGCCCACCGTCACATCGCCGGATTCAATGGTGATGCCCTCTGCTTTCATGTCAAACACAGCGTCGCTTGTTACATAAGCCGCGTCTGTGCTGCCCGCCGGGCCTATCATCTTTCCATAGGTAACAGTATTGCCGCTGATGGAAGTCGGCGTGCGCAGCGTGCCGCCGTAGGCCCAGATTCTTCCGGTAATCCTACCGACAGTATCTGTCCCGCTCACGGGCGTAAGGGTTAAAGCACCTTGCTGCGTAAGCATCAAGGTCGCATGGGCTAACACAATGTTCTTATCAATATTGATGTTACTAACAGGTGCGATGCAGCTGCCTGTGGGGGCATAGGCGGCGGCCGCTTCGAGGTTGGTTTCGTCGCAGACCAAGAAGCAGCCCTTACCTTCGATTGTGCCGCTGCTGGTCAGGCTGCCGGCCGCATACAGTATGATGCCATTGTTCGTAATGGCGCCGCTGCTTGTAACCGTACCGGAAACAGGGCCGGATTCCGTCTGACCTCCGATAATTATTTGCCCGACCGAACTCTCGCTATTTTCTTTTACATCAATCTTTCCCAAGTTATTCAATGTTCCGCCGACGCAAAGCCTTCCGGCGACATCGAGTTCCGCTCCTGTATTGATTGTGAGAGTAACTTTCTGTGAAACGGTGAGGTCGGAATTTTCACCGATCAGGCGCGCGCCGCGCGTGCCGGCCCCTGCTGCGGGCTGGCCGTTGAACGTCACGGTGCCGCCGTCTTTAACGGTGCCTATTGACATTGTGGGACGTATTTCAGTTTGTGTTTCATCAGTTGTATATTTTTCATTCTGAAACAGAATCACAACGTCACCGGACAGCTGGAATTCATCTTTTGACTCAGTACCTATATATTCTGTGCTGCCAACAAGGCCTTTGCTGCCGGGGTAATACTCAATCAAACCGGTGCTGGTTATGGGATACGTGTTGTCGGCGCGGTTATCCGTAAAGGACCCGCCATTAGATACTGTTATTATTCCGTCGTTGTTATACGCCGAGCCGCTGCCCATGACGAGCGAACCCTGGACAACAATTCTGCCATTTTCGGTGACAACGCCATCCTTTGTCAGCGTGCCGGCAATATTCAGAGTGCCGTTGTTGACCAGCGTCGCACCAGAAGCGACGGTCAGCGTCGCACAAGAAGCGACGGTCAGCGTCGCACAAGAAGCGACGGTCAGCGTCGCACCTGTCGGCAATGTAATCGTGCCCGATGGGATCGTGCAATCTGCATTGAGCGTATAGTTGGAGGCGGAGGCGGCATAGGCGATGCCGCTCAGGTCGCTGAACGCGCCGCCCTTGATCGTAAGTGCCGCGCTAGTCCCCTTATAGCAGGTGTTTGCATTCCCGCTTGCGGAGAACGTGCCGCCCTTGATGGTGGCTGTGGCAATTCCGTAAGCATTCGCTGTATTATCAGGCAGAGCAATCGCAAAGTTATTCAGATTCCCTGTTCCGTCTCCCCAATCGCCGGTGTTGCCGGTCCCTTCACTGGAGATCGTGCCGCCGTTGACTGTCAGATTGCCGTCTCTCATGCAGACCGCGCCGGCCGCGCCGCCGACCACGCCGCCATTGATGGTTACGGTGCCGTCCTGCGGATTGTAGATCGCGTAATCCATGGTAGAGTGCAGCGTCCCGCCGTTTACGGTAACCGTCGTGCCGTCCTGCGCAGCACTTGCGCCGTTGCCGCTGACGGCATACCAGCCCGCTTCAATCTTGCCGCCGTTTATCGTAACCGCAGCTTTTCCGTTCACACCGACGCCATACTGGCCATTGGTAAGCGGTGTCGCTCTGGCGGCGGAAATCTCGCCGCTGTTCATGGTGAAGCTGCCGCCGTTCAGGACCTCGATGATACCGTAGGATGCCCCTGACGTTCCCGATGTAAAATCCGTATCCGTGATTATTTTTCCGTTACCGCCGTTTTTGTCGGTGTCTGCGCTGTCGATCAGCGTCAGCGCGCCGCCGCTGGCGACGTCTATGTTCCTGATATTCGTATTGCCGCCGGTCAGCGTCTTGCCGTTCAGGTCGAGCGTGACGGCCTTGCTGATGGAAACGGCTTTGTCTGCTGCCAGGTTTTTTGGTATTAAGATATTCGCTTTGAGGCTGATATGGTCGCCGGAGGATGCCTTTGACAAAGCGTCAGTGAACCCCTCAAAGCTTTCAACGCTATATGTCGCATAGCTCGGCCCGGAAGGTGTGGCCGGGCTTGTGCCGGTCGTGGTGGTGGTCGTGCCGGAGCCGAGGTCCTTGTCGCCGGATTTCGCGCCGGTGGCATCCTTGGCCACGGTGACGGAGGTGCCGGAGGTGGCGACGTTCACGTTGTTGCCCGTGACGTTCGCGTTCGTGACGGTGCCCTCACCGGAGATGGCCGCGCCCTCGGCCGCCGCGTTCACGGTGCCGACCTTCGCGCCCTTGGCGACAGTAACGGTCGCGCCCGTCGCGGTCTTATCCGCGGTCAGGGTCGTAACCGTACCCTGCACGGTGAGGGTGGGCTGCGCGCCGGTGGCGGTCAGCGTCGTGACCGTCGCGGATGCGGCGACCGTCACGCTGGCGTGATCCGCCGTGACGGAAACCTCGCCCACGGTGCCGCCCTGCACAGTCACGGGGACACCCGCCGCCGCGACTTCAAGCTTGTCCACGTTGCCCTCGACGATCACGTCATCCTTGCCGTCGTTGATCACGACGACCTCGACGCTGGAGGAGGCGTCTGCCGCCACGCGGATCTCGCCGTCCACCTTGGAGATGGTCAGAGTGCCGACGTTGGATTTATTAATGATCTTGACGGAGTGGACGCCGCCGCCGCGGACGACGGTCCTGCCGGTGACGGTCACGCCGTCCAGCGTGATATCGCCGCTGCCCACGCCGTCGCCGATGATGAGGTCGCCGGTGATGGTGATATTCTTCAGCACCACGCCGGGCACGTTCACCATGACGCTGCCGGTGAGATTGTCGGTATAGGTGCCGGCCTTGGTGATATAGGTCTTGACAACGCTGTTCATGATGACCGCAAAGTCGGCGCGGGTGATGTTCGCGGTGGGATTGAGGTTCGCGCCGTCGCCGCCGGCATAGCCCGCGGCCGCCATGGCGGCCACGCTGCCTTTCGCCCAGGAGGCTACCTTGGCGCTGTCCTTGTACTTTGCCAGCGCGGTGTCGCTGCCCGCGGGCAGATCGAGCACGGAAGCCAGCGCCGTGAGGGCCTCCTGACGGGTGACGGGCGCGCTGGGATTGAGCTTTTTCCCGCTGCCCACCAGGGTCTTCATATGGACGGCGACGGCCATCTCATTCGCGTACCACGCGTCCGCGGGCACGTCGGTGTAGCCGGAGATGTCGCCCTTCTCGGTCGCGCCGAAGGCGTGATTCAGGATGGTCGCCATTTCCGCGCGGGTGAGATTGGCCGCCGGTCTGAGTTTGCCGCCGGAGCCTTTCAGCAAGCCGTTTGTCACGGCCGCCTGCAGCGCGGCGGTGGAATAGTCGTTGGGCATGTCCGTGAATTGCGCGTCCGCCGCCAGCGCCGCCATCGGCAGCAGCGTGAGCACCATGCACAGGACAACCAGCAGGCTCAGCAGCTTGGTTCTTGTTTTCTTCATTTCGTCTGTTCATCCTCCTAAAAAATATTTGCCGCAACGGCTGCGGCATAGTTATCAAGTCCCCCCCGCGCAAAGTGGGATTCGGCAGTTCCCTTGCGCTTGGGAATCTTTTCCTAATATGGTATATCACTTTTGGCAGGTGTTTGCAATACTCATTTATGTGCGTTTTGAATAAATTCCAGGTCTAAAAATGGCACTTTTTGAGATGTATCATATAAAAACCACCTCTTTTTCCGCCCATGATTTCTGTCGGATTGCCCCAAAAGGTCGCGGCAGCCCCTTTGCACCCTATTCGCCGCCCGAAACGCCCGGTATCGCGCGGATTTTTCAAAAAACGCCGCCGCTCTGACAAAATATGACGTTATTCGCAGGGAGGATGTGTTACTTTGTGTCTGTAGGCAGGCGTCAACCGATTGTGTGTACGAAAGGATTGGTGTAACATGGAGGTTTCAAAAGAATATTTAATCCTGTTCAACGCAATCACAGATACAGTACAGACACTGGAATCCCTACAATTTAAGCTGATTTCCATTCAACAGCTCGCAGAAGAAATGTACATCGGCGGCAGCGATTTTGCCTGAGCCCCTATAAAAATCTGTTCAAAGCCTCCGGCGTTTCGCCGGAGGCTTTGAAATCGTCGGAGGGAATCTCCGCAGCCTTCGGTGTAGGTCCATATTTTTTTGCAGCCGCCTTATTTCGGCAAAATATTCTCCCGCGTCCGTGTATAATACATCCTTGTGCAAATCTCCCACGACAAATATCGGCACAATTTGTAAAAAAAGAAAGGTTTTTAAAAAATGCACGAGATTCAAAAAGAGTATTCCATTCTGTTCAATGCAATTACAGATACCGAGGCGGAGCTGCTGCGCCTGCGGATAAAGCTTGTTGAAGCGCAGCAGATGGCGGAAGAATCATACATATCAGGTCAGGAGAGCGCCGAAAATATTGACGCCGCCGTGCCTGTGTCATAACGAACCCCGACGGGACAACTGAACAGGCGGAGTGGTTTGCCGATTGCCGCTTCGCCTGTTTGCAGTCTGAAAACAGAGGGCAGCGCACAAAAACAGTTGCTTCGAAACAATTTCATATAAACGTGACGGATCATTTCAGGAAGATTCTTGTCCTTAGCCCCCGCTGCGGCGCCTGGCAGCGCGCCGGCTTTTTGCGCCTCCGGTTACATTGATAAAATTATCTTGACATTTTCCGGAAACCTGTTACTATTGGTTACATTAAGTAACATCTATTCATAATTCAGCTAATTTTATAACCTTAAGGGGGCATCGTCATGAAAAAGCTGATCTCACTTCTGCTGGTGCTGGTTTTCTCCTGCTGCCTTGTCACCGCGGCGCTGGCCGCCGACAGCGGCGACGCGCTGACCGCCGCCAAAACCCTGTACGGCATGGGTCTGTTTTCCGGCACCGGGACCGACGCCGGCGGCGTCCCTGATTTTGATCTGGACAAAGTGCCCACCCGGGCCGAGGCCGTGACCATGCTGGTAAACCTGCTGGGCAAGTCCGACGCGGCGAAAGCCGGCACCTGGACCACCCCCTTCACCGACGTGCCCGCCTGGGCCGCGCCCTATGTGGGCTACGCCTATGAAAACGGACTCACTGCCGGGCTGAGCAAGACCTTGTTCGGCTCCTCCTCCCCCATCACCGGGCAGCAGTATCTGACGCTGGTGCTGAGCGCGCTGGGCTATGACGAGGGCGCCGATTTCAGCTGGCAAAACGCCTCCGCGCTGGCGGACAAGCTGGGCCTCGCCGGCGGTGATTCCAGCGCCGCCGCCGAATTCCTGCGCGGCGACCTGGCCATCATCTCCGCCTCCGCCCTGACCCAGAACTTTAAGGGTACGGACGTGGATCTGACCCAGGTCATCGCTCTGGGCAAATCGCTGGCCGCCGAGAGCGATGCGGACATCCCCGCGGCGGAGATCGCAGCCATCGCCCAGACGGTCGCCGGTTCCAACGGTAAGCTCTCCGGCGAGGACATCACCGCCATCGCCAAGCTGGTGGCCGCCGAATACGACGCCGGTCTGCCCGTGGATCAAATCGCCTCCATCACCGTCAGGTTGGTGGACTCCAAGGGAACCGACGTACCCGTGGACGAGATTGCTTCCGTGGTCAAGTCCGTGACCACGCAGTACAAGGTGAACCTCCCCGTGGACGGGGCTGTGAGCATCTACACGCTGATCAGCGGGCTCATCAACAAATAAATTCCCTCCCAAATCGAAATCTCTCCCCATTCTTTTGCCACGTAAATAAACGGCCCATCCTTTCGGATGGGCCGTTTATTTTCACTTGATGGGCGTTCACTCCGCGGTGACGGTGCCGTCGGCGGCCACGGTGAGCTTCATGCCGTCCTGGACATAGGCGAGGAACTCGTCGCCCAGGCAGTCCACCACGGGCATGTTCACATCCGTCCAGACGCCGGCGAGGATGGCTCCGCTGGCGGCCAGGGAGTCGATGGGCATGGAAAACAGCAGGCAGGCGGGCTGCTTTCCCATGGCGCAGGCCCCATACAGCACCATGCCGCCGGTGGTGGAGCCGATGGTGATGGGCAGGCAAAGCGCCGTGCCGATCATGGGCTTTTTGTAGAGGTCCGGGTTGTTCTGGTCGCCGCACTTGACCTTTTTATCGTTGAACATCAGTGCCGCCTGATAACTTGCCAGGGTATTGAAGCCGCCGTGGCTGACCAGCGCGGGGGCGGTGCATTCGCCGGGGACGATGACGCGGCCTTTGAATTGTTTCATGTCACTTGCCCTCCTTTGCCGTGGTGATCTTCTCCAAAATTTCCGCTTCGGTATAGTACCGGGCGCTGGTGTAGGTGCGCAGCTTGTTGGAGGCTGTGATCACGTTTTTCTTTTTGCACAGGGGGTTGTTCATATACATCAGTGGGCAGATGTAGCTCAAAATGACGCCGGTGGCCTTCAGCCGCCCGGAATAAGACGTCTTCTGAAAGGCCTTGATCACTGCCGGAGCGGCGGTGAACACCGTGGGGATGGTGACCTTGTGCAGGCCGTTGGCCCGCAGCGCCGTTTCCACCCGCTCGGTCCAGTCCTGGAGCTGGCCGAGGGTCATATGGGGGCAGCCCAGGAAGCAAAGCTGCGGGGCGCCCTCCGGGTTCTTCCAGACGACGGGATAGCTTGCCTTGACCCGGGCAAGCTCCGCGTCGTCGATGACATAGGTCTTGGCGCCTTCGCGGATCAGGGCCTCGCCCTGCTCCTTGGCCTCCGGCGTGAGATTTTCGATGTGGTACAGGCCCACCGCGCCGTTGGAGGCGCAGGCCGCGCCGAAATCCTTGAGATAGGCGCAGTTCTCATCGTCGAGCTCCGTACCCAGCCATTTGTCAAGCCCCCGGATATACGGCACGTCCTCCATGACCTTCATGCCGACGGCGCTGCCCAGAAGCTGAGGCTCCGGGCGGGCCTTGCAGCGGACCTCCACGATCCAGGAGGCCTTGCGGCCCTCGTCCGTGAGAAAGCCGAATTCCGGCACGCAGCCCGCGATGGAGCCCATGAGTTCCAGCATGCCGGAGTTGCGGTTGCACCGTGCGCCAAGGACGGAATTCGCGTAGATGACGGCGGAGGATTCCGCCCAGGAGAGAACGTCGCCCTTTTGGGGGCGGTTGCCCACCTGGTCGAGATAGCAGGTGCAGGTGTAAGCGTCGTCGTCGAGGATGCCCAACTGTCTGAGCTGCTGCTCGTAGCTGTCCTGATAGGAGTACATGAGCTTTTTGAAAATCAGATCCTCCGCGAAATTAGAGGGTACGTTCTTATCCAGGGGCCTGGGGTCCGCGGTGAACTTCTGGCCGGAAACAATGCCCGCGTCGATGATCTGCTGGTACAGATCGTACACCGGCTTCATGCCCTTGAGGCCAAAGCTGATGACCGTGTGGCCATACTGCGACGTGACGGGCACCATGCGCTGCGCCTTGAAGGTATCGCCATACATGACCAGTGTCTTCATGACCTTGGCCATGATCTCGCCCTGCGCGCCGTCCAGCAGGGCCTGCTGCTCAGGTGTCAAAATCATACGATCACTCCTTTATAATTCGTTAATCGCTTAACAACTTCACGTTAACAGTCACATCCAGAAAAGTCAAGCATAAACAGCGTTAGCCGGCCGCGATTTCACTTGTCATCAGCGGTGTAATGTATTACTATGTAAAAAAATGCAAGGAAAGGGTGATGCGTATGGAATTCAACGCGAACAGTCCCATCCTGTTTCTGCTGGCGGGGATCATCATTCTCGCGGTAGTGGCGCAGTCGGTGTTCTTTCTGGTGCGGGCCTGGCGGCGCGGCGCGGCGCTGGGCATGGACAAGGCCCGGCTGAAAAAGACCGCCGTGACGGCGGGGGTCTTTACCATCGCGCCGGCGGTGGCCATAGTCATCAGCGTCATCACGCTGGCCAAGGATCTGGGGCTGCCGCTGCCGTGGCTGCGGCTGAGCGTGGTGGGCTCGCTGTCCTACGAGACCATCGCCGCCACCAACGCGGAAAACGCCATGGGGCTCATCTTCGGTCAGGTCTCGGCGCTGTCGGCGTCCCAGTACGTCACCATCGCCATGGTCATGACGGCCAGCATCATGGTGGGCATCTGGCTGGTGCCGGTAGTGTGCAAAAAGATGCAGACAGGCATGATCAATCTGGAAAACCGGGACAAAAAGTGGAGCGATCTGTTCTCCGCGTCCATGTTCATCGGCATGATCTCGGCCTTCCTCGGGTATGTATTCTGTGACTTTTCCACCATTTTCCACGGCGACGGGTCGGGTCTCATCCCGGTGTGCGTCATGGCGGTGTCCGCGCTGGTGATGTGTCTGGCGGGGCTGCTGGTAAACAAGCTGCATTGGCGCTGGGTGGGCGATTACGCGCTGCCCATCAGTCTCATTGCGGGCATGGCCAGCGCCATTCCCATCACGGCCTGGCTGTCCTGAGGGGAGGGGAAACCATGAAAAAAGAACTGTCCTATATGGATTCCGTTCACAAATACGGCCGCATCTGGAATCTTGGCATGATGGTGCTGCTCTTCGCCTTTCCCGCGGCGGTGTGGCTGATCTACGGCGCCGCGCCGGACTGGCACGGCCTGCTGCTGGGGCTTCTGGCCACCGCGCCCATGTACTGGGCCGTCGGCGTGGTAGAGACCTTTACCTACATCCCCATGCTGGGCGCGGGGGGCTCGTACCTGTCCTTCGTCACCGGCAACATCTCCAACCTCAAGCTGCCCGTGGCGCTCAACGCGCTGGAGCAGATGGACGTGAAGGCTAACTCCGAGGAGGGTGAGGTGGTGTCCACCATCGCCATCGCGGTGTCCAGCATCGTCACCACCGCGATCATCATGTTCGGTGTTATCCTTATCACGCCCATCACCCCGGTACTCAACGCCCCGGTGCTGGCCCCGGCCTTCGCCCAGATCATCCCCGCGCTGTTCGGCGGGCTGGGCGTGGTGTTTGTGTCGAAAAACTGGAAGATCGCCATCGCCCCCATCGTACTGATGCTGGCGCTGTTTATCTTCGTGCCCGCCGTCAACGCCTCCACCGTGGGCATCATGGTGCCAGTGGGCGTGCTGTTCACGCTGGGCATGTCCCGGCTGATGTACAAAAAAGGTCTGCTGGATTGAGGAGGAGAAGCGATGATTGCACTTTATATTATACTTGCGATACTTGTCGTGTTCCTGATCGTGGTGCTGCTCCGCACGGCCGCCTTCCGCCCGAAGGCCGCCCCGGAGGAAGTCTTTGAGGATGTCGGTTTCGACGGTGACGCCGCCATCGGTGCGCTGGGACAGCTGGTGCGGTGCAGGACCGTGTCCGACGCCGACCGGGAAAAAGAGGATAACGCCGAATTCGGCAAGCTCACCGGCCTGCTGCCGGAGCTCTATCCCAATGTGACGCGCGCCTGCCCCCTGACCCGCCTGCCGGACCGGGCATTGCTGTACCGCTGGCCGGGCCGGACCCCCGGAGAGCCCGCCGTGCTCATGGCGCACTACGACGTGGTGCCCGTGGAGGAGGAGAACTGGGAAAAGCCCCCCTTTGACGCCGTGATCGAAAACGGCGTGATGTGGGGCCGCGGCACGCTGGATACCAAGGTCACCTTCAACGGCATCCTCTCCGCCGCCGAAAGCCTGCTCCGGACCGGGTTCGTCCCGGAGCATGACGTGTACTTTGCCTTTTCCGGCGGCGAGGAAGTTAGCGGCCCCGGCGCCGTGAACATTGTGGATTATTTCGTGAAAAACGGCATCACGCCCGCCTTCGTGCTGGACGAGGGCGGCGCGGTGGTGGAGGGGATATTCCCCGGCGTAACTGAGCCCTGCGCCCTGATCGGCATTGCGGAAAAGGGCATGATGAACCTTGAGTATTCCGCGAAATCCGACGGCGGCCACGCCTCCGCCCCCTCGCCCCACACCCCGGTGGGCAGGCTCGCCATGGCCTGCGCCAAGGTGGAGGCTCATCCCTTCAAGGCCCATTTCACAAAGCCGGTGCTTCTCATGTTCGATACGCTGGGCCGGTATTCCACCTTCGCCTACCGCATGATCTTTGCAAACCTGTGGTGCTTCGGGGGAATTCTGGACGGCGTGTGCAAAAAAAGCGGCGGCGAGCTGAACGCCCTGGTACGCACCACCGTGGCCTTTACCCAGATGAGCGGCAGCAAGGCCCCCAACGTCATTCCGCCCGCGGCGTCCATGGTCTCCAACATCCGCCTCAACCCGGAGGATTCCGTGGCCTCCGCGATTGCCTATCTTAAAAATGTCGTCGGCGACGACGGCGTCGGGCTTCGCGCGGACGTGAGCGCCGAGCCCAGCCCCATTTCCCGTACCGACTGCGAGGGCTGGAAAAAGGTCGTCTCCGCCGTTCAGGGCACCTGGCGCGGGGCGGTCGTGTCCCCGTATCTGATGGTGCAGTGCTCCGACAGCCGCCATTACCGCGACCTGTCCGACCGGGTGTTCCGGTTTTCCGCCATGGACCTCACGGCGGAGGAGCGGCACACCATTCATGGCAACAACGAGCGCATCCGTCTCAAAACGGCCCTTCGCGCCGTGGAATTTTTCCTCCGCGTGCTGAAGCAGTGCTGAAAAAAGAAAAACCCGCCGCCCGAGAGGGCGGCGGGTTTTTTCAGCCTTACTTTCCCTGCTGCCTGCACCAGGCCTTCATCACCAGGGCGGCGGGCAGGTGCTTTACCATCCGCACTTGGCGCTGCTCCGGCGCGCCCAGCACCGACACGGCCCTGCCGCGCTTCATGTCCCGCAGGGCCTGCGCCACCACATCCTCGGGCCGGTAATAGCGGTTGTAATAGGACACGGTGTCGTCGTGCACCGCGTGATCGAAAAACTCTGTGGACACCCAGCCCGGGCATACGGCCATGACCTTGATACGCCGGCGGCGCAGTTCGGTCCTGAGGGCCTGGGAAAAGGAGAGCACGTAGGCCTTGGACGCGCCGTAGACATTAATGTACGGCACCGGCTGGAAGGAGGACAGCGAGCCCATGTTGTAGATGACCGCGCCCCTTTTCATATACGGCAGCGTGAGATGGCACATTCCGGTGAGGGCCTGGTCGTTGAGGGCGATAATGTCCAGCTGTTCGTCCATGGACATCTCGGCGAAGGTCCCAAACAGCCCGAAGCCCGCCGCGTTGACCAGCACCGCCACCTCCGGCCTCTCGGCCTTCAGCAGGTCCGCGTAGAGATAGAGGCTCTCCCGCTTCAAAAGATCGCAGGGCAGTACCCGTACCCGGGCCCGCACCCGGGCCTGCAGCGCCCGCAGCCGCTCCTCCCGCCGGGCCAGCACCCAGATTTCGTCGAACTTCTGCTGCGCGTCCAGCGCATAGACAAATTCCCGGCCCATGCCGGAGGATGCGCCCGTGACCACCGCGATTTTCATCGATATCCCTCCCTGTCCGTTGTGCCTTTCATTGTAAACCGGTCGCACCGTATTTGCAAGCGTGCCGAAATGCCTAAACAGCTTCAAAAATTTGAACAATTTTGCCCGGAATTCTGGACATTTGAAAACGGCTGTGGTATTATTTTTTCATATCCTACGATGGGAGACACACTATGAGCGTACGCATCTCCTCGGACAGCACCTGCGATCTCGGCAGTGAGCTGATCGAAAAAAACGACATCGGCATCACGCCGCTCTACATCGTCCTGGGGGACAAGACCCTGCGGGACGGCATCGAGTGCACCCGGGAAGACATTTTCGCCTATGTGCAGGCCACCGGCAAGCCGTGCAGCACCTCGGCGGTGCCCGTGGCGGACTACCACGCCTGGTTTGGCGAGCAGCTGGAGCGGTATGATTCGGTGGTGCATTTCACCATCTCCGCGGAGATGTCCGCCTGCTGCCAAAACGCCTGCATCGCGGCGGAGGAATTCCCCGGCCGGGTGTTCGTGGTGGATTCCCGCAGCCTCTCCACCGGCATCGGCCATCTGGTGCTGGACGCGGCGGAGCTGGCCCGGCAGGGTCTGGACGGGCGGGAGATCAAGGCCGCGCTGGATGAGAAAAAGCAGCGGCTGAACGTGAGCTTCGTGCTGGACACGCTGACCTATCTGTGGAAGGGCGGCCGCTGTTCCGGCGTGGCGGCGCTGGGCGCCAATCTGCTGGGGCTGAAGCCCTGCATCCAGGTGCGGGACGGCGTGATGGGCGTGGACAGGAAATACCGGGGGAGCCTGAAAAGATGCCTCACCGACTATATCCGCGACAGGCTGGAGGGGCGGGACGACGTGGATTATTCCCGCATCTTCATCACCGATTCCGGCGTGGACCCCGCGCTGGTGCGGGAGCTGGAGGCGCTGCTGCGGCAGCTGGGCCCCTTTGAGGAGATCATCAACACCCAGTCCGGCTGCACCATCTCCAACCACTGCGGCCCGAGATGCCTGGGCATCCTGTATTACAACAAATGACCGCGCAGGCGGCAAGCCCGGCCCGGCCGAAGAAAGCAATAAGGGAAAAGCGCGGCTCGAAAGGGCCGCGCTTTTCCCTTATTGCCCCGAAAGGTTCTCCCCGGCCGCCGGAATCGCATTTTTTCAGGCGATGGATTTTCACCGCGAAAAACGTTTTCCAAACTGTCGTCCAGCGCTCCTGGGGCTCTCTATTCCTTTTCGGACAGCGCTTTTTGCAGCGCGGAGAGATTTTTGTTGCGCGCCGCCACCGTCTCGCGGCCCCGGTCGCCGGGATACTCGTAAAAGCCCCGGCCCGACTTCACGCCCAGCGCCCCCTCCGACACCAGACGGCGGAGCGTCTCCGCCCCCGCGCTGTTGTCCAGGTCGGCAAAGAGATATCCGGCAATGCCTGAAAACACGTCCAGCCCGCCCAGATCGGCGGTCTCGAAAGGGCCCAGGCAGGCGTAGCGCAGACCCAGCCCGTATTTCATGGCCCCATCCACGTCCTCGATCCCGGCCGCGCCGCTGTCCACCAGATGCAGCGCCTCCCGCAGCACGGCGAATTGCAGCCGGTTGAGTACGAAGCCCGGCACATCCCGGGCCAGAATGGGCTTCTTTCCCAGCCGCAGCGCCAGCGTGAACACGCTTTGGGCGGTGTCTGCGGCGGTCTTTTCGCCCCGCACCACCTCCACCAGCGGGATCAGCTGCGGCGGATTGATCCAATGCATCCCGCAAAACCGCTCCGGCGCGGCGGCCCCTTCGGCCAGCGCGGTGATGGACAGGCCCGAGGTGTTGGTGGCCAGGACCCCGTCCGGCGCCAGCAGGGGGCCGACGCGGCGGTAGAATTCCCTCTTCTGCGCCGCGTCCTCGGCGATGCACTCGATGACGAAGGGCGCGCCGGCGAAACAGGCCTCGTCGGTGGTCATTTCGACGGCGCCGTTGGCCGTCAGCAGTGCCGCCGCCCGGTCCAGCCCTGCCCGGCTGCGGTTCCACAGCGTCACGCCGATCCCCGCGCCGGCAAAGGCGCTGGCGATGAGCGGGCCCATGGTGCCCGCGCCGGCCACCACCGCCCGATTGAGTGTCTCAGCTCTCATAGGCCGGCTCCTTTGTCCGCTCCAGCGCCTCCCGGAACACGTCGGCGAGCTTGTCCCTCACCGTGTCGGCGCCGTCCCTGGAATCGGCTTCGTAGACCTTTTCCCCATCCAAAAACAGGCTTGGCGTGTACCAGTAGTCATACTGCCCCGCCAGTCTCCGCTCCGTCAACTCGTTGACCCGCCGCAGCGGCACGGCGGCGTATTCCGGGTGCTCCGCCATCAGTCCGGCGATCAGCGTCTCGGCCTGACGGCAATAGGTGCAGCCCGGCAGGTAGAACAGCAGCAGCCCCTTTTCCTCTCCGCCGTCCGGCTCTCCGGCCTTTTTATGAAACAGTTTTCCCAGTCCCATCATGGAATCGCTCCTTTCGTCGCAGCGGTTTGATGGCAAAATTGTATCCCATCGGGGGAGTATTGTCAATTTCCGCCGAAAAATTTACAAATTCAGGTTGCTGTCCGCCGTTTTCTTTGCTATGATGATCTCATCCAAAAGAAGCAAGCCCGACTGATGAAAGGAGTTTTCTTATGACTGCTCAGAGATTTTTCTTCTGCAAGCACTGCGGCAATATCATTGCTTTCGTCCACGCCTCCGGTGCGCCAGTCACCTGCTGCGGCGACGTGATGCAGGAAATCCTGCCCAACACCACCGACGCCTCTCAGGAAAAGCACGTCCCCGTCATCGAGGTCAAGGGCAGCGTCGTCACCGTCACCGTGGGCAGCGTGGCCCATCCCATGACCGACGAGCACTACATCCAGTGGATCTCACTGGAGAGCAAGCAGGGCAACCAGCGCAAGGAGCTCAGGCCCGGCGCGGAGCCCAAGGCCGTTTTCGCCCTGGCCGACGGCGACGAGCCCGTCGCCGCCTTCGCCTACTGCAATCTCCACGGTCTGTGGAAAAAGGAACTCTGATCGTACCGCGCGCCACGCCGCCCCTCGGGGCGGCGTTTTTTCGTTTACAAATTGTTCTTGTGATTTTAAGGTTGCTTTCAAGTCCGGGGTGTTTACTGAGATCGTACCAAGCAAGCGGGTACAAAGAACTTTTTCATTTCTTCTCTTTCTCCTCTCTTTTCCACGAATCTGGTAAAGCGGAACGGTTTTCGGCAGACCGCTCCGCTTTTCCTCATGTTTACTTAAAATTCTTGAAATAGTTTCGGCGCTGTGGTATGCTAACGCTGTTAACTTAACTTCAAGGAGAAATTGAACGCTATGGATTTCATACTCAGCTGCGACAGCCCCGCCGATCTCACCGCGGATTACTATGTCCGCCGGAAAATGCACTGCCTCGGCTATTCCTATTCGCTGGGCGGCAGGGATTATATCGACGATCTGGGCGCCACGATGTCCTATGCCAAGCTTTTCGCCGACATGGCCGCCGGAGCCGACACCAAAACGGCCCCGCCCAACATGGAGGATTTTCAGGCCTATTTCCGCCCGTTTCTGGCCCAGGGGCTGGACGTGCTGCACGTGTGCGTGTCCTCCGGTCTCACCGGGGTGATGACCTCCGCCAATCTGGCCAGAGAGGCCCTGCTGGAGGAATTTCCCGGCCGGCGCATCTATTTGGTGGATTCTCTGGGCGCGTCCCGGGGCCTCGGCCTGCTGATGGACAGGCTGGCCGACCTGCGGGACGAGGGGGAGGGCATCGAGGCCGTTTACGCCTGGGCGGAGGAGTACAAGCTCAATGTGCATCACTGGCTCTATTCCACGGATCTGACCTTCTACGTCCGGGGCGGGCGCATCACCAAATCCGCAGGCTGGTTCGGCACCCTTCTGAACATTTGTCCGCTGATGAACGTGGACAGCACCGGCCATCTGGTGCCCCGGAAAAAGTGCCGGGGCAAAAATGCCGTGATGAAGGAGCTTGTGAAGATGATGGCTGAGAACGCCGAGGGCGGCGCCGACTACTGCGGGAAGGTGTTCATGTGCAACGCCGCCTGTCTGCCCGAGGCCACCCAGGTGGCCGCCATGGTGGAAGCGGCCTTCCCCAGGATGGACGGCCCCGTCCGGCTGGAGAGCATCGGCCCCGTCATCGGCAGCCACACCGGCCCCGGCACGGTGGCCCTGTTCTTCTTCGGCAAAAAGCGCGCGGATTGAGACCGGCAAAAGCTCCCGCATTTTTGCGGGAGCTTTTGCATATTGTTTTGCATTCCTCAAATTATCTGCTATAATAAGCGCAGCGCGGTTCTTATGCACGCAGCCGCCCGCGCCGCGGGCAGGCGCTTATTTTCAGGCCTTGCCGTCGGCGACGGCGCGGGGCCCTCTTATGGCAGGAACAGGCTTCATGCCATAAGAAATTTTATTTATGTCGGCCGGCTATGGAATTGTCGAGGTACAGGATATGGAAATCAAGAACAAGCAGCTGATCGCCGCCATTGAGCTTTACAAATCCGCGGAGAACGACACCGTGCGCGACCAGGCCATCGGCATCATGGAGAGCATGGGCGCCGCGGGGGATGTGTCCGCCTGTCTCATTCTGGGCGTCAACTACGATCCCACCAAGGAGAAGGGCTTTACCCGGCGGGACGAGGAAAAGGCCCTGCGCTGGTACACCGAAGCCGCCGAGCTGGGCGAGCCCAAGGGCGCCAACGAGGCCGCCATCCTCTATTACCGCAGCGGGGAAAACCGCGATCTGGCTCTGGCGGAAAAATATATCCAGATGGCCGTGGACCTGGCCCCGGAAAACGAGGTCTACGCCAAAAATTACGATGTGATCATGCCCCGGCCCGAGCCGGAACCCGAGCCGGAGGAGGAAGCGCCTGTCGCTGCCGACGACGACGGAGACGACGAGGACGTGGGCGGCGGGGATGCCCCCAGAGCCGAGCCGGACGGCGGTGAGCCCGCCCCGGAAAAGACCATTGTCACCGGCAGCATGGGCAATCTCAGAATTTTTGACATCGTCTGCGGCGTGATTATCGCCGGCGTGGCCGTGCTGTTCGTGCTGTGGCACCTGGAGCCGGTGTATCTCCTCGGCCTTGCGGCGCTGATCGCGCTGGTGGGCTATTACAACTGGCGCATGGTCAGGTGCGCCGTGGCCGTCACCAACCGCCGGGTATCCGGCCGCTGCTCTTTCCAGCGGATGGTGGACGTGCCGGTGGATTCCATCTCCTCCGTGGGCACCTGTGCTTTCGGCGGGGTAAAGGTCACCGCCCCGTCCAGCCGCTCAGCCTTCTATCTGGTGAAAAATGCCGACGAGGTGCGTTCCGCCGTGGTCCGGCTGCTGGTGGAGCGGCAGGAGCGGGCGGAAAGGCCCGTGGTGATCTGTCAGGACAGCAGCTGCAGCTATGCCGACGAACTGACCAAGCTCTCCGAGCTGGTGGACGCCGGTTTCGTCACCCAGGAGGAATTCGAGGAGCTCAAGGACGAGATCATCCACACGTAAAAACAGGGCCAAACAGAAAAGCAAAAAGCTCCCGCCTGCTGATACATCAGGCGGGAGCTTTTTGCAGGAAAGGTCCCTGCGATCAAATCCCACTCAGGCGGTCTGAGCCGCGTTCACGGTCTTGCTCATGCCGCAGAGCTTGTCGATCATGCGGCTCACGGTATCGGCGTCCAGCTCGTAGTTGAGCGCTTTGGCCGAAGCCTGCAGCATGGCCATGACCCATTCCTTGCGGGTGGCGCCGTCGGCAAATTTCTGCTCCGCCTCCGTCATGTACCGCAGGGTCAGGTTCATCAGCTTTGTCCAGTTTCGCTCCCGCACCGCCTGGGCGGCGTACTGCGCCAGCTTGGCCGCCAGCGGCAGACACACCGTCAGTCCCGAAAGCACGCTGACGATCACATCCAGATACTTCATTTTTTCACCTCCCCTGCGAGCTTTACGGCCTTGGCCGCCATCAGCGCCGCCTGATAGCGGGGCACCGGGGCCATGGGCCGCGTCCCGTCGGTGACGCCCAGCGCCACCGCCTCCGCCAGAGCTGACTTTGCCCAATCCGGGCAGGGCTGCGCCTCCAGATACGCGCAGAGCTTTTGATAGATCTCCTCGCCTGTCATGTCGTCCTCCAATCTCTCTTTGAACGCGCGCCACGCGCCGTCCTCCGCGCCCCACCAGCCCGGCGCGCCCGGGCAGTGCTTGCCGTTCACGTCGAAATGCCGCACCGCCCGCTCCGGCGGGATACCGTACATTTTCATCAGCCTCCGCCCCAGTGCCGCCGCGTTTTCCAGCGTGGCCTCGGAAAAGCCGTACCGCCCGTCGGCGCGGGTGTCGCACAGCTCCACGGACAGGGAGTTGGCGTTGGTGCACTGCCCATACAGCTTTCCGCCGCCGGTGGCGGCACAGTCGGCCCAGGGGGCCCCGCCCACCGCCCAGGCGATCACATTGTCCGCCGCGCTCTGTACCGCGCCGCCGTCATCCACGAAATAGTGGGCGGACGCGCCCACGCGGTTTTGGGCGAAATACCGGGCGTTGGCCAGGGCCGAATCCCCGTCGTTGGCGGTGTAGTGGAACACCAGATACCGGATGGCCGAGGTCCTTCGCCGCCCGCCGCAGTTGTCCGGCCGAGCCGGCAATTCAGGGATCGCATCGTTCATAGGTTCACCCGCCTTTCACCCATAGCGTACCGCGAGGGGGTACTTTGACGTTTGCGTACAAGAAAAAAACCGCCCGCGGTTGACGCGGACGGCGCACTGCGATAAAATAGCTCCGCAAAAACAGCGGATTTCGGAGGTGTTTTTCCTTGACCTTTTTTGAAAAGCTGGACAGCATCAAGCTCGGCACCATCTCGCTCAACGCGCTGCTCTCGGCGCTGGTGGTGTTCATCGCCTGCTGCGTTGTCATCAAGATCCTGCGCAAGATCAACCGCAAGGCGCTGGAGCGCACCCCGCTGGATTCCGGGCTGCGCAGCTTCATCGAATCAACGTTGAAGGTAGTGCTGTGGATCATTGCCGTCCTCATCATCGCGGACTGCCTGAACATCCCCATCGCCTCGCTGGTGGCGGTGGTCAGCGTGGCCGGTCTGGCGCTTTCCCTGGCCCTGCAGGACATTCTGGCCAATGTCTTTTCCGGCGTGACCATTCTGGGCACCCGGCCTTTCAAGGGCGGCGATTATGTGGAGATCAGCGGTGAGAGCGGCACGGTGCGCGCCATCGGCCTGTTCCACACGCTCATCGTCACGGTGGACGGCAAGGATGTCTATGTGCCCAACAGCAAGATCACCGCCGCCAATATCGTCAACTACAGCGCGGAGGGCACCCGCCGGGTGGAACTGACCTTCTCCGCCTCCTATGAAAACGCCACCGGGCAGGTGCGAGCCGCCATTCTGGAGGCCGCCGGGGCCGACGAGCGCGTGCTGACCGACCCCGCGCCCTTCGTCGCCGTCAGCGGCTACGGCAGCAGCGCCGTGGACTATATCTGCCGGGTATGGACGCGCTCCGCCGATTATCTGGATGTCTATTACGACCTCAACGCCGCCGTGCGGGAGAGCTTCCTCCGCAGCGGCGTGGAGATGACCTACGACCACCTGAATATCCACGTCGTGGATGTTCAGAAATAAAGAAGGCCTGCGGCAATCGGCCGCAGGCCTTCTTTTCTTCCTTTATCAGCTCGCCGGGGCGGAGCTCTCCTCCGCCGCCGGGGTCTCCGCAGCGGGCGCCTCCGTCTCGGCGGGTGTCTCGGTCCCGGCGGGTTCGCCCGTGGCGTCAGGGACGGCGGATTCCGCCCCGGCAGGGGTTTCGACGGGCGCCGGCGTGGGCGAGGGGGACGGCGCGACCGCGGCGGTGGTGCTCTTCAGCACCGCCTGCACCACCCAGCGGGTGGCGTGACCCCGGCCCGTACAGGTGGACAGAGTGACGATATGGTCTTCGGCACCGGGGGTTACGCCGGTATCGATCACCGACTGCTTCAAGCAGAAATCCACAAAATCCAGCCGATCCTGCGGGGAGGAGAAGCTGATCTGGTAGGTCTTGCCCGAGGTGGAGACCTCATAGGCCGCGAAGATCTGGTAGCACCGGGCCCCGGCGTCGGTGGTGATGTAGATGTTCTTGTGGGCGCTCCAATAGCTCTGGGAGGCAAAGCTGCTCAGGGTGCCGAACATGGAGCCGTTGCGCATATTGTGGCCGTAGATCACGGTGTTGTAATTGGAAAAGTCACTGCTGTTGGCCGGGTCGATAAAAATGGCGCCCACGATGCCGTACTCCCCGGTCCAGGTGTGGGTCAGGTAATAGGTATCGGTTCTTTCGCTGCCGTCCACGACGGGGTAGGAAATGATGGTGCCCGGCACAAAGATCCACCCCTGCACATCGTTGTTTTTCTTTCGCAGGGCGGACAGATCCACATCCTTCAGCGTATAACTGTAGGAATCCACCGCCACGGCCGTGCCCTCGGTGTCGGTGCCGGTGGCGGGCTGATCGGTGGCGGCGGCCTCGGTCTCGGCCTCGTCGGCGAGAGCGGGCAGGCCCGCGATCTTGGCGGCCTCGTCGTAGGTTTTGTCGCCCCGGCGGTACTGGAGCAGCTCATAGCCCATCACGCCCAGCGAAACCAGCAGCACGCAGCTGAGGACGATAATCAGAATTTTTCGGGTGGTTTTCCGCATGGCGTTCTCACTTTCCCGCGGGATGGCGGACAGCGCGTAGGGCGGGAGAATATCCCGCCCTGCGTTTTTTTAGTCATAGTGTGGACAGCGCCGGGGCCGAAATTCTTCTTACTTTCGCGGACATCTCTTTTTTGCCCCCTCATGTGTTCCTGTGCGCCGCCCTATTTCTTTTTGCTTTCCAGCGCGCTGTTCATCAAAAACAGCAGCTCCAGCACGCTGCGGAAGCTCTCCTCCCGATTGCCCTCCATCCAAGACACGCTGCCCTGCCAGCTGGCGTTCTGCCGGAACAGGACCCTCAGCGCAAAGGTGGCCGCGCGGCCCTGCTGATTGTCGTCGTCCGTACGGGCGACGGGCGGGCGATTGACCGGGCTGAATTCCCGCTTGGCCTCAAAGGACTGGGGAAGATTCATCTCATCCAGCAGGCTGTCGATGCGCAGGATCAGCTGCATGGCGCTGCTGAAGGCCTCGGCTCCGTCCAGCCGGGGGTTATAGAGGCGACCGCTCATGGCGCCGCCGTGATAGCTGTCCACGCAGATGATGGTCGTGCGGTATTCATTTCCTCTGTCTTTGTTCATTCCCAATCTTCCCTTCTGGAGTTTACACCGCAAGTATAGCATACGGCGGTTACAAAACAGGATACATTTTGCAGTTCGGCCTTCAAAGATTGTTGGTCGAAGTGCTAATTTTCCGGTTGATATTTTGTAAATATTCCATAATTCTTTCGATCCGCGGTGAAAGAATTCCCCGGACCGTTCAGCGCGGTCCGGGGACGCCGGTCTGCAGTATCGGCTCAGTAGATATACTTCTCGGTGTAGTGACTGCCGTCGCCGATGTACTTCATAATGGTGCTGCTCTGCTTGCCGGAGGAAGCGAAGGTCGGGTCCATCCGCTGCCAGGTATTGCCGTCGAAATAAATGGCGGCGTTGACCCAGCCGTCCGTCTCGGACCAGACGCTGATCCACGCGTGGTAGGCGGAGCCGGCGTAGCCGATGACCAGCTTGCAGGGCACGCCCTGAGACCGGAGCATGGCGGTCATCAGTGAAGCATAATCGAAGCAGATGCCCTTCTTATCCGCCAGAACGGTATCCAGCACGGGCAAATAGCCGCTCTGGACGGTGCTGGCCTTCTGCTTGTCATAGGTGAGGTTGTTCACCACAAAATCATATACGGCCTTGACCTTTTCCAGCGGGTCGGTGAGGCCCTTGGTCAGCTCCGCGGCCTTGGCGATGGCATTTGGGGCGTTGGTGTAATCCACATACTGGTTGGGCCGCAGGAACGGGGCAAATTCATCCGCCATATACGCGGTGAAGCTGACGGAGACCACCGCGGCATACCTGGTGCCGGAGGTGTTCTCATACACGGTCACGGTGTAGCTGCCGTTGCCGTCCGACAGGGGAAAGGTGGTCCAGCTCTGGGCGGAGGCCTTCAGCGTGTAAGTATAGGTGGTGGTGGGGCCCTTCACCTGGGCCTTGATCTTTTTGGCGGAAGCCGCGGTGAATTTGGCCATGACATAGCCGTCCCCGGTGTTGGAATAGTCGATGGCGGCCTTGGCGCTGGTCTGTACCAGAACGCCGGAGGCGACAGGCGTCAGCAGGCTGCTGAGCGCGGGGGTGCTGAGCAGCGCGACCGTTTCTTCCGCGATATCCGCGCCGGCGATCTGCACATTATCCAGATAATTGTCGGCGGCAAGCGCGGCTTCCGCCTGCGCATCCTTGGCCGCTTCGGCGGATCCCTGTCCGCAGGCCGCCAACAGCGGCACCAGCAGCACGACAGCCAGCAGCGCAGCGGCAAACCGAATTCTCTCTCTCATGGCGGTCTCCTTTCCTCCCGCGCAAAACCCCTGCGCGGTCTCCCACAGCTGCAGTATAACAGATGATAGGGAAAAATAGAAGTACTTTTTGTAAGTTTTTTTCATTTTTTTTGAATTTTTGTAACCGTACTGAAGATGAGATTTCTGGTTGCAAAAAGTTACATATGATGATATATTGGCACTTGTATCCACCGTTGTATTACTTGTAACCGATAAGAGGTGTTTTGCGTATGGATTGCGGTGCTCTGGATATCCGCATGTTGGGCGGTTTCTCCATCAGTCTGGGTGACCGGGAGATCAACGACGGCGACAATCGCTCCAAAAAAGTCTGGCTGCTGCTGGCCTACATGATCTGCAGCCGCAGTCACACCATATCGCAGGACGAACTGGTGGAGCTCCTGTGGAGCGACGAGGAGAGCAGCTCCAATCCCATCAATGCCCTCAAGACCATGTTTCACCGGGTCCGCGCCATGCTGGACGGCCTCGGCGACGGGGCGGGTCACCGGCTGATCGTCCGCCGGGACGGCAGCTACGCCTGGAATCCGGACGTGGACTTTTCGCTGGACATTGACGATTTCAAGGCGCTGTGCGACCAGGGGAACAACGCCGTGGACCCGCAGCTTCGGCTGGACTGCTATCAAAAGGCGCTGGCGCTGTATCAGGGCGATTTTCTGCCCCGTCTGGCCTCGGAAGCCTGGGTCGTACCCAAGAGCGCGCGGCTGCACGAGTTTTTCGTCCGCGCGGCGGTGGCCGCGGCGGAGCAGTTGGAGCGCGGCGAGCAGTGGGCGGCGATTTCCGATTTGTGCTCCCGCGCGGTGGCGCAGGAGCCTTACAACGAGGAGCTCTATCTCCATCAGATGCGCGCCCTGCTGGCCCAGGGCCGGGGCCGCGAGGCGGTTTCCGTCTACCAGAACATGAGCGAGCTCATGTATGATAATTTCGGCGTCACGCCCTCGGAGGAGCTCCACGCCCTGTACCGGGAAGCGCAGAATTCCGTCAACGACCGGGAAGTCAGTCTCGGCACGGTGCGGGATCAGCTGCGGGAGAACGGCGGTTCCTTCGGCGCGCTGCTATGCGATTATGATTTGTTCAAGGTTATCTACCACGCCCAGGCCCGCAGCGTGGCCCGCAACGGCGACGCCGTGCATATCGGGCTGCTGTCGGTCGCCGGGGAGGACGGCCGGGAGCTTTCCAAGCAGAGTATTGACGTGTGCATGGATAATCTCCAGCGGCTGATCTGTGCCTGTCTCCGCAGAGGCGACGTGGCCTCCCGGTGCAGCGTTTCGCAATATGTCATTCTGCTGCCCCAGGCGAACTATGAAAATTCCTGCATGGTGTGCGAGCGGGTGACCCGGGCCTTTGCCCGGCAGTATCCCCATTCCCCGGCAAAGCTGCGGTATTCCGTACAGCCGCTGGAGCCCATGCTTTAAATTGAGGAAATTGTTCCGGGCGGCCTGAGCCGCCCGGCTTTTTTAGTCTTCTTTGTGCTTTTTGCCGGCCACGACCACATAACCCAGGCCCGCAATGGCGATCACGGAGGCCACAAGGCTCACGGCGTCGGCGTCGCCCTCGCCTGTGACCTGCTGGGCGGCGTTGGCCTTGGTTCCGGTGGGCGCTGCCGCCACGGGCACTTCCTCGTCGGGGATATCGATCTCCTCCGCCGGCTGTTCGCTCTCTCCTACGGTCAGCACGGCCCCGGCCTCCGCCGGAGATGCCGCGGGCTGAGCGGTTTCGTTGTCCGCAAAGACAGACACGCACAGGAGACACACGGTCAGGCAAAGGGCCATCACGGCGGCCGGCACAGTACGCGAAAGCTTCTTCATGGGCGGTTCCTCCTGATTTTTCAAAGCGGCGGTAATCCCGCCGGCTTCGGTAATTAGGATGATTATAGCATGCTCCGGTTACAAAACAGGTTACATTTGCCAGTTTTTCCTTCATCTTCTCGGAGAAATAAATCACAAAAATTTCGATGCTTACTTGTGCAGATTGCGCGGAGCGCGGAAACCCCGGATGCCTTTCGGCATCCGGGGTGGGTCATTGTTCCGCTTCCCGCGGGCGGCCGAGGGCATAGAGCTTTTGGGCGGCGGCGATCAGCGGCTTGATCAGCACCAGTGTCAGCGCAAAGTTGGACGCGCAGTGGATCAGGTCGAAGGGGATGCCGGAGACCCAGTAGGCCGCGGCGGCGGGGAAGCCGCTGATAAACACATAGGGCAGCGCGCACATGGCACCGAACAGCAGCCCGTGGGTGCCGGTGACGGCGGCCCACAGCAGCGGCGGCGGGCTGACCCGGCGCAGCAGCACGGCGGCAGCGCACAGCAGCGGCCAGGCGTAGAGGTAGGCGAACCACCACACGCCGAAGCCGTACATCAGTCCTTCGACGAGCACATACACCCCAACGGCGCACAGCGCGCTCCACCCGAAGGTGACGGCGGTGACCACGGTAAGCACCGCGGTGAGATGCACGTTGGGGAGCCAGGACAGGGCGAACTGGGTGGTCACCATCAGCGCCGACATCAGTCCCAGCTCCGCCAGATCCCGGGCGGCGAGCTTACTGGCCGGTCGTGAGGGTGAGCTCATAGGTCTCTCCGTCCGCGATGGGCGTGGTATCCGCGCCGGTGTTGACCTGCGCGCCGCCCTTGGTAAGGCACCACCACTGCTGCTGCGCTTTGTCGGCGGTCTCGCCGTCCACGGTGGTGATGTACAGGCCGTACTGGCCCTGGGTGCCCTCCACCAGCTTTTTATCCTTCAGCGCGGCGCCCAGATACTCCTGATCGGTGTGCAGGGTGAAGTCCTTCTCGGATTTGTCCCCATGGACGACCTGAACGGCCACGGTCTTGCTGCCGAGCTCCGTCTGGGCCTGGTTCTTCTGCCATAGGAGGAAGAAGCCGCCCACAATCAGCGCCAGCAGCATGATGACGATCAGGGTGCTTTTCCGCATCCGCTGGACATTTTCCCGCTGGGCTTTGGTCTCGGCCTTTTTCTTTTTCTGATTGACGTTGCTGTTGTTGGCCATGTTGATTCTCCTTTTTTCAAGCTCCGGCCGGACAGGGAACTTTTATAACTGCCTTCTGAAAAGCGGGAGACAATTTAATTCAGCCGTTTTTCTTCCACACGGAGGGGGCGCACAGCAGCAGGATCGGGTAAATCTCCAGTCTGCCGATGAGCATATCGAGAATGAGGACGGCTTTTGAAAACCACGAAAAGATGGAATAATTCCCCGCCGGGCCCACCAGGGACAGGCCCGGGCCGATATTTGAAATACAGGCGATGGTGCCGGTGAGATTCGTTGTGAGGTCAAGCCCGTCAAAGGAAAGGATCAGCACCGACAGCAGAATAATGAGCATATAAAGCATATAAAACGCATAAGCATAGCGGACAGTCTGCTCGCTCACCACTTTACCCTCCAGCCGCACCTTGCTGACGCTGCGGGGATACTGCAGGCGGCGGACCTCGCAGAACGAGGACTTGAGGAGAATGATCAGACGGGAGATCTTGATGCCGCCGCCGGTGGAACCGGCGCAGGCGCCGACAAGCATCAGCAGCACCAGAACCCAGCGGGAATACTCCGGCCACCCGTCAAAGTTTGTCGTGGCAAAGCCCGTCGTACTGATGATGGACGCCACCTGAAAATAGGAATACCGCAGGGCGGTGAAGTAGTTGCCGAAAAGATGCACGATATTGGCGGCGATGGTGAGCACCGCGAAGGCGATGATGCCGAGGTAGGTGCGCAGCTCCTCGCTTTTCAGCGCGGCCTTGAAGTGCCCGATGAGGACGAGGTAATAGAGGTTAAAGTTCACGCCGAAAAGGATCAGGAACGTGCCGATGACGATATCGATGTACGCGCTGTTATAATAGCCCACGCTGGCCGTTTTGGTGGAAAAGCCGCCTGTGCCGGCCGAGGCGAAGGAATGGAGCAGGGCGTCGAAGAAATCCATGCCGCCGCACACGAGCAGGATCGTTTCCGCAGCGGTCATGGCCGTGTAAATGAGATAGAGGATGGCGGCGGTCTTTTTCGCCTTGGGGACGAGCTTGCCCACCGTGGGACCCGGAATTTCCGCCCGCATGACGTGCATATAGTGGTCGCCCGACATGGGCAGCACCGCCATGATAAACACCAGTACGCCCATGCCGCCCACCCAGTGGGTGAAGCTGCGCCAGAACAGGCAGCCCTTCGACATGGCCTCCACGTCGGTGAGGATGCTGGCGCCGGTGGTGGTGAAACCGGAGACGGTCTCAAACAGCGCGTCGAGATAGTTGGGGATCTGCCCGGCCAGCACAAAGGGCAGCGCGCCGAACAGGGACATGGCGATCCAGGACAGGCCCACAACGGCAAATCCTTCCCGCGCGAAAATATCCTGGGATTTCGTTTTGACCCTGATCAGTCCGAAGCCCACCAGCCCCGTGAGGGCGATGGCGATCAAAAACGGCGTAGGGTCCTCGCGGTAGCAGATACCCGCCACCAGCGGCAGCACCATCAGGGCCGCCTCTATCAGCAGAACCCTGCCCAGGATCTGCCAGATCATTCGATAATTCATTTCTGTCTCTTACTCCTGCAGGATCGCGTCCAGATCGCTCAGTCCGCTTTTGGTGGTGACGACGATGGCCTTGTCGCCCGGCATGATCCGGGTGTGGCCGTCGGGGATGCTGCTTTTTCCCCCGCGGATGACCGAGGCGATGAGGATATCGGGCTTCAGCTGCAGGTCCTTCAGTTCGCGCAGGGTGCAGCGCGAGGCTTCGCCCACGTTGAACTCCAGCGCCTCCACCCGGCGGTCCACCAGATGGTACAGCGTCTCCACGTTGCTGCCGGTGGCGTTCTGCATGGCGCGGACATAGCGGGTGATCTGCTGGGCCACCAGCAGCTTGGGGCAGATGATGCTGTCCAGCGTAGTCTTGTCCAGCATCTCGGAAAAATGCTCCTCGTTGACCTTGGTGACCACCTTGCCCACGCCCAGCGTGCCGGCGTACATGGAAATGATGATGTTATCCTCGTCATAGCCGGAGAGCGCCACAAACGCATCCGCGTTCTTCAGGCCCTCCTCCATCAGCACGTCCCGGCGGGTGGCGTCGCCCTGAATGATCTTGGCCTTGGGCAGCAGCTCGGCCAGCGTGTCGCACTTGGGCATGCTGCGCTCGATGATGGTCACGCCGATGCCCGCGGCGGTGAGCAGCTTGGTGAGATAAATCGCGATGCGGCTGCCGCCCATGATGATGACGTTGTGCACCGGCTTCTTGTAAGCGCCGGCGTTCATAAAAAAGCTGCGCAGCTCCGGCTGGGAGCCGGCGATGCTGATATAGTCGCCGCTTTTGAGCTTATACTCGCCGGTGGGGATGAGCACGTCCTCGCCCCGTTCCACGGCGCATACCAGCACCTTGGCCTTGTAGCGCGCGCCCAGATGGCGCAGGCGCAGCCCGTCCAGATCGCTGCCGTCGGGAATGCGGTAGGTCACCATGTCCACCCGGCCGTGGGAAAAGGTCTCCACCCGGGCGGCCGAAGGAAACTGCAAAACGCGGGAGATCTCCGCGGCGGCCTCCAGATCGGGGTTGATGGCCATGGACAGGCCCATGGTCTCCTGTAAAAAGTCGCTCTGGCCGTAGTATTCCGGCGAGCGGATGCGGGCCACGGTATATTTGGTACCCAGCTTTCGCGCGGCCATGCAGCAGATCATGTTGATCTCGTCGGAGCCGGTGGCCGCGATGAGCATATCCGCCGAGCGCACGCCCGCCTCGTCCAGCAGCTCCAGACTGGCGCCGTTGCCCTCCAGGGAGATCACGTCCAGCGCGTTGGACGCCTGACTGATCTTCTCATGGCTGGAATCGATGATCGTGATGTCATGGCCCTCCTCGGCCAGCTGCTCTGCCACGGTATAGCCGACCTTGCCGGCACCGGTCACAATGATTTTCAAAGTTGAATCCCCATCTCCAATAATACTGACTGCTTTGTCGCAAGTTCTATCATTATACCATGAATTCAAGGAATTCATGGTATAATCCGTCATCGCCGCCGGTTGCCCCATTCGGGGCGAGGCGGCGGACGATTTAAATGCGCCATCGCGCGCCGCGCGATGACGTGCGTGGTATAATAACCACGTAGTGGTTATTATACCATCAATAAAAAAAGTTTCAACCGTCAATTTGGCTGAACATCCATTGAAATCATAGGTATTCCGGTGCTATAATAAGTATTTATGGCAAGGAGGACGTTTCTATGGAACTCTATGAGAAAAAAGTGTGCGTCAGCGCCGACCTGGCCGCCATGAACGGGCTGCTGCGGCCTTCCGCGCTGTTCTCGCTTCTGCAGGACGCCGCCGCCCGGAGCGCCGCCGCCTACGGCGCGGGCATGGATGTGCTTTCGGCGAGAGGCATTCTCTGGATGGTAGTCCATATGCGGGCGGAGGTGCTCTCTCTTCCTGCCTTCGGCGACGAGATCGTGGTATCCACCTGGCTGGGCGAGGAAAATCACGGGCTCTACACCCGGTATTATGAGATCCGCCGGGCCGACGGCGGCAGCGCCGTGAAGGCCAGCGCCACCTGGGTGCTGGTGGACGCCGCCACCCGGGCCCTGACCCGGGACCCGGGGGTGCAGATGGCCCTGCTGGTCACCGGGCGGGAGACCGAGCGGCCCAGGAAGCTGCGCCTGCCGGAGCTGCCCAACACCTCCTCCTTCACCGCCCGCTACAGTCAGGCGGACGTAAACGGCCACATGAACAACGCCAAATATCTGGACGAGGCAGAGGACCGCATCCCCGTGGACTACCTGCTGCATCACCGCCTGTCCTATGCCGCGGCGGACTACCTGCGGGAGGTGCTCCCGGGGGAGACGCTCTCGCTGCGCTACGGCTGTGACGGCGGCGCCTGGTGGTTCTCCGGGGAGACGGACGAGCCCTGCTTCCGCGTCAAGCTGGTTTACGACTGATTTTTCCTTTTTGTGGCACAGGCCATAAAAGCGCCGCGGCAAAGCTGGTATGCTGGGAACAAAGGGAGGGATACCCATGTGCGCGCTGAAACGCGAAGACTATGACGACCATGGCTGCTGCTTCGGCCGCGGGGGCGTGATTCCCGCGCCCGACACCGCCCCAGCGCCGGCGGCCATCGACGTGCCCGCGGTGGTGCGGACGCTGGACGCGCTTTTGGAGCGGGACGATCTCGGCGCCGCCCGCGCCCATCTGGAGCGGTGGCTGACCGAGGCGCGCGCCCTGGGCGACTGGCGGGGGGAGCTGTCCGTCCAGTCCGAGCTGATGGGACTCCACCGGCGCACCGGCGACAGTGCCGCCGCTCTGTCCGCCGTGGAAGGGGGGCTGGCTCTGATCAACGCCCACCATCTGGGGAGCACCGTCTCCGGCGCCACGGTGACGCTCAACGCCGCCACCACGCTGAAGGCGCTGGGCCTCGCGGCACGGTCGCTGCCGCTGTTTGAGGAGGTCTGCCGCGTCTACGCCGCCTCTCTGGACCCCGGGGACTACCGCTTTGCGGGGCTGTACAACAACATGGCCCTGTCGCTGGCCGACACGGGCGACCTGGAGGGGGCGGAGACCTGCTTCCGCCGGGCCATGGCCGTGATCCGCGCCTGCCCGAACCCTGAAAACGAGCTGGCCGTGACGGACTGCAATCTGGCGGAGCTCTATGAGCGCGCCGACCCGGAGGACGCGCGCATCGGCGGCGCGCTGGAGGACGCCTGGGCCTGTCTCAACGCGCCCGGCGTGCCGCAGGACGGCTACCACGCCTTTACCCTCTCGAAATGCGCCCCCACCTTCGGCCATTTCGGGTATTTTCTCTACGAGACGGCGCTGAAAAAGCGCGCGAAGGAGATCTATGACAGGACTTGACGAGGCCCGCAAATTTTACGAGGACTGCGGCCGGGCCATGCTGCACGACCGCTTTCCCGATTACGAGGGGCGGATAGCCGTAGGTCTGGCGGGCCACGGCAGCCAGTGCTTCGGCTATGACGACGCCCTCTCCCGGGACCACGACTTTGCCCCGGGCTTCTGCCTGTGGCTGACGGACGCGGACGATGCGCGCATCGGCGCGGCGCTGGCCCAGGCCTACCGCGCCCTGCCCGCCCCGGACCCGGCGGCGCGGAGCGTTCAGGGCGAAAACACCAGCGGTGTGCGCCGCACCCTGTTTTTCTACAGCCGCTACACCGGCTCTCAGGGTCTGCCGGAGGGAAACCTGCACTGGCTGTCCATCCCCTCCTGGGCGCTGGCGGAGGCCACCAACGGCGCCGTCTTCCGGGACGATCTGGGCGAGTTCACCCGGATGCGCGAGGTGCTGCTGCACGGGATGCCCGAGGATGTGCGGTTGAAAAAGCTGGCCGCCCGCTGCGCCTCCATGGCCCAGTCGGGGCAGTATAACTACACCCGCTGTCTCGCGCACGGCGAGGAGGGCGCGGCCATGCTGGCCGCCGCGGAGTTCGTCTCCTCCGCCGCCGACGCCGCGTATCTCCTCAACCGCCGCCACAAGCCCTATTACAAATGGGCCCTGCGCGGCATGGAGACGCTGCCCGTGCTGGGCGCGCTGCGGGATGCGCTGACCTTTCTGCTCACCGGCGACAACGATGCGGCGGGACAAAAGACCAAAGCGGGCGTCATTGAGGACGTGAGCGCCGCCGTCATCGGCGAGCTCAAAAACCAGAAGCTCACAGACGGCGCCTGGGACTATCTGGAGCCCCACGCCTATGAGATACAGGCGCGCATCGGGGACCCCGCGCTGCGCGCCATGCCAATTATGGAGGGATAAGCTATGACTGTTACCTGGCTGGGCCGCGCCTGCTTCAAGATCACCCATGACGGTTATTCCGTCGTCATCGACCCCTATTCCGCCGCCAGCACCGGCTATCCGGAGCTGCACATTACCGCCGACATGGTGCTGGTGAGCCATGAGCACCGGGGCCACAACAACCGCGGGGCCGTAAAGCTGACCGGCAGCGGCCGGTCCTGCCCCTTCGCCATTGAGAAAGTGGTGGTGAGCCACGACGATGCCAACGGCAATATCCGCGGCATGAACACCATCCACGTGCTGGAGGCCGACGGCATCAAGCTGGTGCACACGGGCGACGTGGGTCTCTATTGCGATGACAGCCGCCTTTTCCTCCCCGACGCGCTGATGATCGGCTGCGGCAGCTTCCGCACCCTGCCGCCCTATGTGCTCAAGAGCATGGCCGACGTCATGGGCGCCAACGTCGTCATCCCCATGCACTACCACCATGGGGACTGCGGCAACCGCCGCATCTCCACGGCGGAGGATTTCACCGGTCTGTACGACGGCGAATGCGACGTGATCGACTATCCCACCAACACCATCGAGATTACCAAGGGGATGCCTCACCAGGTGGCCGTGCTGAAATACATGAAATAAGCCGTATTGAAAAAGGGGACGCCGGGTCTTTCGACCCGGCGTCCCCTTTTGCCCGTATTTCCTTTACTTTGCGCTCTTGGCATTGACCTTGGCGAGAAACTTCTCATTGAAGATAATGAAGCGCTCGTGGGTGCCCTGCCCGATGAGGCCGCACTCGTCATAGGCCTTCACGGAGAAGGTGAGCTTCCGGCCGTCCACGGCGGTGAGCTCGCTGTCCACATGCACCTTCATGCCCAGGGGTGTGGCGGCGTCGTGTGAAATGTCCAGCCGGGTGCCCACAGTGCCCTGTCCGGCCTCCAGCCCGCCGGCCACGGATTTCTGGCAGGTCTGCTCCATCAGCGCCACCATGGCCGGGGTCGCGAAAACCTCCAGCTCGCCGCTGCCGGCGAATTTTGCGGTATTGTCATGGGTAACGACGGTCTCGCCGTAACCTTTGATTCCTGCTTCCAGCATTGTCGTGATCTCCTTTGTTGAAAAAAATACGAAATGATTTTAACATACCGCCGGTGAATTGACAAGCCCCGGGAGCGGGGGTGCTCGAGGGGGGGCGGCGCCCCGCCTCAAATTGGATCCTCCGCTTTTTCTGCGCCGAGCGTTTTCGGCGCAGAAAAAGCTCCGGCCGGTTGGCCGGAGCTCTTCGACTGCGGGGGGCGCAGTCTATTTATGGATATACGACATCCTCATTCTATATATCACAGCCGGCTGACATTTTCAACACTTTTTTAAAAGTGTTTTGATCTTTTCTGTATTATTGTCAAAATTGTTAAAATTTTATTCAGCCGATTTGGGCTTTTTGCCCTCTCTGGAATTGATGGAACCCCGGAACACCACGAAGCGGTCGAACAAAAACTCCGTGATGAGATTGACCACCATGGTGACGAACAGCACCAGATACTTGGGTGCGCCGACGTCCACGCAGACCTGGCCCAACCAGGTGGACAGCGGCGTGAACACCGCATAGTAGCCCAACACCTTCAGCATGGCGACGGGCACGTTGTTGGCGGATTTGAAGGTGTAGTTGCGGTTGAGGGTGAAGTTCCACACCACGGACAGCACCAGCGCGATGAGATAGGCCGGCCAGTAGGGGAACTTCGCCAGCTCCGACATCAGGGAGAAGGAGCCGGCCTGGATGACGCCGGCGGAACAGGAGAAGGCCAGAAATTTCACTGCCTGGATAGTGTTTTCCTTCTTGGACAGCTTCGGGTCTTTAGCCATGGACTACCGTCACCTCGTCCCCCGGTCTCACCCATCCGGAAGCGAGCACCTTGACAAAAATCCCCTCCCTGGGCATGACGCAGTCGCCGGTGGCCTTGCGGATGGCGCAGTCCTGATGGCACTCCTTGCCGATCTGGGTAACCTCCGACAGCGCCTCGCCGATCTTCAGCCGGGTGCCCACGGGCAGGGTGTAGACAGTCAGCCCGTCGATGAGGATATTTTCCGCAAAAGCGCCGGGGGCCAGCGCAAAGTCGATTTTCTCCTGCATCCGGGCCACGCTCTCCGTACCCAGCAGGCTCACCTGCCGGTGCCAGGGGCCGGCGTGGGCGTCACCCTCGATACCCCAGTCGGCCTTGAGGTAGGCTTCGGGCACAGTGTGCTTCTGGATGCCCCGCACTTCGCTGATATTGATTGCCTTCACTGTCGCCATAATTTATTCTCCTCTTCTGAAAATGCCGCTTTTGCCGCCGGTCTTTTCCAGCAGCCGGATGGTGTCGATCACCATATCCTTCTGCACGGCCTTGCACATATCGTACACCGTCAGCGCCGCCACGGAAACGGCGGTCATGGCCTCCATCTCCACGCCGGTGACGCCGGTGCATTTCGCGGTGGCCGTGATCTCCACGGCCAGCTCGGCTTCGTTCATCTCGAACCGGATGTCCACCCCGGAAATGGCGATGGGGTGGCACATGGGGATGAGGTCCGGCACGCGCTTGGCCCCCATGATGCCCGCGATCTGGGCGGTGCCCAGCACGTCGCCCTTGGCCATGCCGCCGGAGCGGATGAGGTCGAAGGTGGCGCGGTTCACCAGCACCCGGCCCGCCGCCGTGGCGGTGCGCAGGGTCTCGCTCTTGCCGGAGACGTCCACCATGCGGGCCCGGCCGCTTTCGTTGAAATGAGAAAAGTCCGTCATCGTTATGACCCTTCCTTCCGCGCCGCTCAGGCACAAACCGGCTCAAAAAGCGGAAGGCCGTTCGCGCCTGTTTCGCGGCTTCCGCCGCGGCGGCGAGTAAAACGCGCTCAAAAATCGGTAAAGTCCGAACCTGCTTCAGACTTCACCCGCCGATTCGGTTCATGTCCCTCCGGGAGCCGCTCCGCTCCGTGGCGGAGAGGGTGCCGTGCTGCTTGGGCTTGTGGGCGATCGCCAGCTTCAGCGCCCAGGTCAGCTCCGAGCCGTGCAGGCCCCGGAGATGGATCTCCTCCGCCGAGTGCAGGCAGGGCTTCAAGCAGCCGTCCGCCGTCAGGCGCAGACGGGAGCAGGTGTCGCAGAACTCGTCGCTGAGGGGGCTGATGAGCCCCACCCGGCCCTTGCCGTCCGGCAGGCGGTACAGCCGGGCCACGCCGTCGCCCGTCTGCCCCACCGGCACCAGCCGCGGGACTTTTTCCAGCACCACCGAGCACGGGATGTAGGAACTCTCGGGAAAGCGGATGGTGTCGCCGATGGGCATGAGCTCGATAAAGCGCAGCTCCACCGGGCAGGAGCGGGTGAGCTCCACCAGCTTATAGATCTCGTCGTCGTTCACGCCGCCCATGAGGACGGTGTTGATCTTGATGGGCGTCAGCCCCGCCTCGAAGGCGGCGTCAATGCCGTTGAGGGTGTCGCTGATCTCGCCGCAGCGGGTGATGGCCCGGAACTTCACGGCGTCCAGCGTATCCAGGCTGATGTTCACGCGCTGAAGCCCGGCCTCCCTGAGCTTGAAGGCCATCTCCGGCAGCAGCGCGCCGTTGGTGGTCATGGCCAGCTCCCGGATGCCGGGCACGGCGGCGATGCGCCGCGTCAGCTCCACAATGCCGGGACGAACCGTCGGTTCGCCACCGGTGATGCGTATTTTTTCAATTCCCAGCCCCGCGGCGGCCTGGACGATCTCCACGATCTCGTCATCCGTCAGCACGGCCAGCTTCGGCGGCGGCGCGTCCGGCGGCATGCAGTAGATGCAGCGCTGGTTGCAGTTTTCCGTCACCGAAATGCGCAGATAATTGATCTCACGGCCAAAACTGTCTTTCATCGGTTCCCCTCATTGCCGCATGTCTCGCTTTGCGGTAATCAATTTATACCATCAGCCCGCCGAAAAGTCAATGTATCCCCACGGCGGCGGGAGGGGCAGACCTCTCCCGAAAAAGCCGCGGGACGCTAATCTGCGCTGTCGATATACGCGCAGGCGGCCAGCGCGGCCACGGAGCCGTCCGCCGCCGCGGTGGTGAGCTGGCGCACCTTTTTGGCGCGGCAGTCCCCGGCCACGAACACGCCCGGCGTTTTGGTCAGGCAATCCTCCCCGGACAGGGCGTAGCCCCCGGCGTCCAGCGCCAGATAATCCGCGAAGGCGCCGTTCACCGGCTCCCGGCCCACGGCCACGAACAGGCCGTCCACCGCGAGCTCCCGGGTCCGGCCCGAGACGTTCTCCACCGTGATCCCCGTCAGCGTCCCCTCCCCGTGGAGGGCGGTGATCCGGCTTTCCAGCACGAATTCCACGCTTCGCATTTTCCGCAGCCGCTCCACCAGCTGCTCCTCCCCGCGAAATTCGGCGCGGCGGTGGATGAGATACACCCGGCTGCTCTTCTCCGCCAGCATCACGGCGTCCTGCAGGGCGGAATTGCCGCCGCCCATGACGGCCACCGGCCGCCCGGCATAGAACGCGCCGTCGCACACGGCGCAGAAGCATTCGCCGTTGCCGATATAGTCCGCCTCCCCCGGCAGGCCCAGTTCCCGGGGCTTGGCGCCGGTGGCCAGAATAACGGCTTTGGCCTTATAGATCCCGCCGGAGACGGTGCGCACCGTCTTCTCAGGGCCGTCGGCTATGGATATTGCCTCGTCCAGTTCCACTTCCGCCCCCTGATCCATGGCCGCGGCCAGGAACCGGTCGCCCAGCTCCGCGCCGCTGACGGATTCGATGGCGGGGAAATTTTCCACTCTCGGCGACCAGACGATCTGCCCGCCGAAGGCGTTCTTTTCCAGCACCAGCACGGATTTTCCGGCCCGCCGGCAATAGACCGCGGCGGTGAGGCCCGCCGGACCCCCGCCGATAATGATAACGTCGTACATCTTGCGACCGTCCCTTCCCTTCCGTTCCGTTCAATTTACGTACGGAAAACAGGCCGCCGCGTCTGACCACGGCGGCCTGTTTTTATGTTTTTTACTGCTTGGCCAGGAACTGCTTGATGGCGCCGGCACCGGCGTATTTCTGGTAGCCGCCGTTCTCCGGGACCACCAGCGTGGGTGCCTGCTTGACGCCGTAGCTCAGCGCCAGCTCGGCGTTCTCCTCGGCGAACAGCTTTTCATAGGGGTAGCCCGCCTTTTCCAGATACGACACCGCGATGCGGCAGTTGGGGCAGGTGGGCGTGGCAAACAGCAGCGCCTTGGCGCCCGGATCGGCCATTCCGGCCGCCGCCTTCTGTCCGCCGGTCTCCGCCGGGGCCGAGTCGGCCTTGAGGGGGCCGGCATGGGTGAGGGTGGAATTGCTGAGATCGTATTCCTTGCGCTCCTTGTACTCCTGGGTCTTGCCCGCGTTCCAGTTCTGCACCGGGCGGTAGTAGCCGGTAATGCGGCTCCAGACCTCAGTCGGCTCGCCGCAGTCGGGGCAGGTGAACTGCTCGCCGGTGAGGTAGCCGTGGTTCTTGCAGATGGAATAGGTTGGCGACAAGGTGTAATACGGCAGCTTGTAGTTTTCAGCGATCTTGCGCACCAGCTTGGCCGCGGCCTGCCAGTCCGGCAGCTTCTCGCCCAAAAAGGCGTGGAACACGGTGCCGGAGGTATACAGGGTCTGCAGCTCGTCCTGCACGTCCAGCGCGGCGAAGATGTCCTCGGTATAGCCCACGGGCAGATGGCTGGAGTTGGTGTAGTAGGGCGCGCCGCCCGCCTCGGCGGCGGTGATGATGTCGGGGAACTGCTCCACATCGTGCTTGGCCAGCCGGTAGGTGGTGGATTCGGCGGGGGTGGCCTCCAGATTATAGAGGTCGCCGTATTCCTCCTGATAATCCTTCAGGCGGTCCAGCATATGGGCGAGGACTTCCTTGGTGAAGGCCTGGCAGGCGGGTGTGGTCATGTCGGCCCGGATCCAGTCGGCGTTGAGGCCCGCCTCGTTCATGCCAATGAGACCGATAGTGGAAAAGTGGTTGGCAAAAGTGCCGAGGTAGCGCTTGGTATAGGGGTAAAGGCCTTCGTTCAGCAGCTTCGTGATGACGGTGCGCTTGACCTTCAGCGAGCGGGCGGCCAGATCCATCACGTGATCGAGGCGCTTGTAGAAATCGGCCCTGTCCCTGGCCTGATAGGCGATGCGGGGCATATTGATGGTCACGACGCCCACGCTGCCGGTGGATTCGCCGCTGCCGAAAAAGCCGCCGGACTTTTTGCGCAGCTCGCGCAGGTCCAGACGCAGACGGCAGCACATGCTGCGCACGTCGGAGGGCTCCATATCGGAGTTGATGTAGTTGGAAAAATAGGGGGTGCCATACTTGGCCGTCATCTCAAACAGCAGGCGGTTGTTCTCCGTGTCGCTCCAGTCGAAGCCCTTGGTGATGGAATAGGTGGGGATGGGGTACTGGAAGCCCCGGCCGTTGGCGTCGCCCTCGATCATGATCTCGATGAAGGCCTTGTTCACCATGTCCATTTCCTTCCGGCACTCGCCGTAGGTAAAGTCGGTCTCCCTGCCGCCCACGATGGCCTTCTGGTCCGCGAGATCCGCGGGGCAGGTCCAGTCCAGCGTAATGTTGGAAAACGGTGCCTGCGTGCCCCAGCGGGACGGGGTGTTCACGCCGTAGACGAAGGACTGCACGCACTGCTTGACTTCCTTCTGGGTGAGGTTGTCCACCTTCACGAAGGGGGCCAGATAGGTGTCGAAGCTGGAGAACGCCTGGGCGCCGGCCCATTCGTTCTGCATGATGCCCAGAAAGTTCACCATCTGGTTGCACAGGGTGGACAGGTGGCTGGCGGGGGTGGAGGTGATTTTGCCGGGCACGCCGCCCAGGCCGTCCTTGATGAGCTGGCGCAGGCTCCAGCCGGCGCAGTAGCCGGTGAGCATGCTCAGGTCGTGGATGTGCATATCGCAGTTGCGGTGGGCGTTGGCGATCTCCTCGTCATAGACCTCGGAAAGCCAGTAGTTGGCCGTGATGGCGCCGGAGTTGGACAGGATCAGGCCGCCCACGGAGTAGGTGACGGTGGAATTTTCCTTCACGCGCCAGTCGGAGGCGTTGACATACTTGTTCACCGTGTCCGCGTAGTCCAGATAGGTGGACTTGGCGTTGCGCAGCTTCTCACGGTTCTTGCGGTAGAGGATATAGGCCTTGGCCACGGTCTCGTAGCCGCCCCGGGACAGCACGGTCTCCACGCTGTCCTGGATGTCCTCCACGGCGACCTTGCCGTCTTTGATCTTGGGCTGATAATCGGCCGACACCTTCAGCGCCAGAAAGTCGATAATGTCGTCGTTATACTCCGTGCCGGTGGCATCGAACGCCTTGCGGACCGCGTCCGCGATTTTTTTGATATTGAAATCAACGATCTTGCCGTCTCTTTTGACTACCTGATACATTTTTTATCCTCCCACATTCTCTATCACACGCCTCTGACCCGGGCGGCGGGGACGAATTCCCGCACCGCTTCGCACAGCTCGCGCATTTCTCTTTCGTTGTAAGGACCCAAGCCGTCGATGGCGATGACGTCGCCGGAATCCTTGAACTGCTGGAGATAATATTCCTTCGCCCCGGCGATCCATCGGGCCGCCCCCAACAGGCTCTCTTTCGTGTGCAGCCCTTTCACCACGGTGGTGCGGAATTCATAGTCCACGCCGCTGTGCATCAGGAAATCCCGGCTTTTTTCCACGGGCGCCAGATCGAAATCGGGTACGCCGACGGTCCTGCCGTATTCCTCCGGGGAATTTTTGATGTCCATGGCCACCCGGTCCGCCAGCCCGGCGCTGACGATGCGCATGAGCCGATCCGGGAAGGAGCCGTTGGTGTCCAGCTTGATCTTGTAGCCCAGATTTTTGATCTTTTCCAAAAAACCGTCGATGTCGTCGTGCAGCAGCGGCTCCCCGCCGGTGACGGCCACTCCCTCCAGAACCCCCCGCCGCTTTTTCAGAAAGGCCAGCACTTCGTCCTCGTCGGTGTCCCGGGCCAGCCGCTCGGGCAGCACCAGAGGCGCGTTGTGGCAGAAGGGGCAGCGGAAATTACACCCCCCGGTAAACACCGTGCAGGCCACGGCGCCGGGATAGTCCAATAATGTCAGTTTTTGCAGTCCTGATATCAGCATGATTCTCTCCATTGTTTCGCAGATAAAACCGACAGCAGAACCTGCTGTCGCTTTCAATACTAGCTTATCACGCCCCCGATGTCAAGCAACAATACACAAGATATTGATAAAAATTCGGTTACAAACGGCAAAATCACCACAAAATATAGTATTCCGTCCCCGGAAATGTCCATGGGCGGAATACAGAAGTTTTTTGTCATTTTCCGGCAAAATGTCAAAAAGTGCCGCTATCTCAAGGCCTCCAGCACCGCTTCGGCACAGCGCATACCGTCCACGGCGGCGGAGGAGATGCCCCCCGCGTAGCCCGCGCCCTCCCCGCAGGGATAGAGCCCCCGGATGCCGGCGGAGACCCTGTCGGCGTTTCTCAGAATGCGCACCGGCGAGGAGGAGCGCGTCTCGGGGGCGGTGAGCACGGCGTCCGGCGTGTCGAAGCCGGCGAGTTTTTTCCCCAGCGCCGGAATGGCCAGCCGCAGCACGGAGGTGATCTTTTCGGGCAGCACCTCCGTCAGGTCGCCCCATTTTACGCCGGGGCGGTAGCTGGGCCGGACGGAACGCGGGCCGGCGCTGGCCGTCCCGGACAGAAAATCGCCGCACAGCTGGGCCGGGGCAAAGTAATTGCCGCCGCCGTACTGAAAGGCCCGCTGCTCGATGGCCCGCTGCCAGTACATCCCGCCCAGCGCGGACTTGTCCGGGAAATCCTCGGGCCCGAGGGTGACCAGCAGGGCGGCGTTGGCGTTTTCGCCGTCGCGCCGGGAATAGCTCATGCCGTTGGTGACCACGCCGCCCGGCTCGGAGGCCGCGGCGAACACCTGCCCGCCGGGGCACATGCAAAAGGTATAGGCGCTCCCGCCGCCGGGCAGCGTCACGTTCAGCGCGTAATCCGCCGGGGGCAGCGCCCCCCGGGGGCGGCCGTACTGGGCACGGTCGATATCGGCCTGTCTGTGCTCGATGCGCACGCCCATGGAAAAGGCCTTGGGCTCCATGGGCACGCCCAGCGAATGCAGCATTTCAAAGGTGTCCCGGGCGGAGTGGCCCACGGCCAGGATCAGGGCCCCGCAGGGCAGATCGTAGTCCCCTTCCCCGCTGTGGACGCGCAGACCCGTCAGCCGGTTTTCGGCTGTGACAAGTCCGTCCAGCCGGTGGCCGAAGCGCACCTCGCCGCCGTGCGCCTCCACATCCGCCCGAATGGCGCGCACCACATCCACCAGAATGTCGGTGCCGATGTGGGGCTTGGCGTCGTACAGCACGCTCTCCGGCGCGCCGTGAAGATAAAACTGGCGCAGCATCCATTCCAGCCGCGCGTCGTGGATACCGGTATTCAGCTTGCCGTCGGAAAAGGTGCCCGCGCCGCCCGCGCCGAACTGCACGCTGCACTCCGGGTCCAGCGGCGCCTCGCCCGCGCGGAAGGCGGCCACCTTTTTCATCCGCTCGTCCACATCCGGCCCGCGCTCGATCACAAGGGGTCTGGCCCCGGCGTAAGACAGCACCAGCGCCGCGAACATCCCCGCCGGGCCGAAGCCCGCGACGACAGGCCGGGTCGGCACGGAGACGGCGGGGATGGGATACTCGTATTCCGTATACGGCGCCGCGTCGGGCGTCCCCGCCCGGGCGAGGAGCTTTGCCTCGTCGCCCCGGACGGTCACCGCCGCCGACACCACGTAGTGGATGTCGTTTTTCTTCCGGGCGTCCAGCGAGCGCTTCACCAGGCGGAGCCCCGTCACGGTCTCCTCGGATACGCGCAGCTTCCGCGCGGCCCGCTTTTTCAGCGCCTCCCGGGGCTCGTCCGGCTCCAGGCGCAGATTGCGTACAAGAATCATCTCCCCAGCCTCCCGGCGATACGCCCGCTGGCCCACGCCCACTGGAGGTTGAAGCCCCCGCAGTCGCCGTCCACGTCCAGCACCTCGCCGCAGGCGAACAGGCCCGGCACCAGGCGGCTCTCCAGCGTCCGGGGGTCGAACTGGGCGGTGTCCATCCCCCCCGCCGTGACCTGCGCGGCGTCGAAGCCCTCCGTGCCGCGCACGGGCAGGGCGAAATCCTTGGCGGCGGCCGCCGCCGCGGTAAGCTCCCCGTCGGTGAGCTCGCCCAGCGGCTTTGTGCCGGAGAGGCCCGCGTATTTCACCGCCATGCGGCCCAGCCGGTTGTGGAGCACGCCGGTATACAGCTCCTCGGCGGGCAGGGCGGGGCAATTTCTCCGCCGGGCGCGGAGCAGCGCTTCGACCTGCGCCGGGGTCAGGGCGCGCAGCAGGTCGATGTGCAGGGTCTTCGGCCCGTCTCCGGCGGTGGACACCGCCCGGGACACTTCGAAGGCCGCGGGGCCGGACACGCCCTTTTCGGTGAACTGGATCTCCCCCGCGCTCTCCCCCGCCGCCGCGCCTGTCAGGCGCAGCGCGGCATCCGTCCGGACTCCCTTCAGCGCCCGGGTATAGTCGGGGTCGGTGGTGATGGGCGCCAGCGCCGGGTAGAGCCCGGTGCGCCGGTGGCCCAGCGTCTTCAAAAGCTCGTAGCCGTCCTTCCCGCCGCCCAGCCTGGCCCCGGCGCAGCCGCCGCAGGCCACGACGACATAGTCCGCCGCCGTCTCGCCGCTCCCGGTGCGCACAAGGAAGCCCGCGCCCTTACGGACGATGCCCGTCACCGGGGCGGCGGTGCGCAGCTCGACGTTGTCCTTTTGCAGGGCGAAGCGCAGCACGTCCACCACGGAGTTGGCGGAATCGGACAGCGGGTACACCCGGCCCCCCGGCTCCGTCACCGTGACCAGGCCCAGCGCGCGGAAGAACGCCAGCGCCGCTTCCGGCGGGAACGCGGTCAGCGCGGCGGCGGCGAAATCCGCGCCGCCGTGGTAGCGGGCCGGCACCGCGCCGGTGTTGGTGAGGTTGCAGCGGCCGTTGCCGGTGCTGAGGAGCTTGCGGCCCACCCGCTGCTGCCGCTCGTAGAGAAGGATATGGTTGTCGGCGTCCTCCGCCGCGGCGATGGCCGCCGCCATGCCGGAGGCGCCCCCGCCGATGATCGCAACAGTCTTCATGGTCAGCCTCGGTATAAAATGTCGTTGGCCACGGGCTTGTAGAACAGCCGGGAGATCTCCTCCCAGTCCCGGGTCCGGCCCAGGATCCACATGATCTTGGCCAGCACGCTCTCCGTGGTCATGTCGTAGGCCTCCAGCACGTTGCGCCAGCCCTTCAGCCGGTGGCCCACGTTATAGACGGCCAGATCGCTGCCCTCGTTGGGCACCTGGGTGGTCATGATGATGATCTTGCCGTTTTGGATGCCCTTGGTGATGATGTCGAAAAATTGGTCGGAATTATAGCTGGGCAGCCCGCCCACGCCGAAGCTCTCGATAATCACCGCGTCCTTGCGCCGCAACAGAAAATCGATAAGCTCGAAATCGATGCCGGGGATCATTTTCACCAGACCCACGTTGGCGTCCAGCGTGTCGCAGAACAGGGGGGCAGGCAGCGCCTCCTGCCGGATGTACTGCATCAGATAGCCGTCCTGCAGGGTGGCGACGTAGGGGTAATTGATGCTGGAGAAGGCCTGAAAGCTCTTGGAGCGGGTCTTGCGGGCCCGGGTGCCCAGAATGACCTTGCCGTTGAACACGATGTTCACCCCGCTGATGCCGTCGGCGCAGGCCGTGATGAAGGCGTCCCGCAGGTTGACCTTGGAATCGGTGCTGTCGAAGTTGATGGGCTTCTGCGCCCCGGTGAGAATGATGGGCTTGGGGCTGCCCTGAACGAGATAGGACAGCGCCGCCGCGGTGTAGGCCATGGTGTCCGTGCCGTGGGTGACGACGAAGCCGTCGCAGGAATCGTAGTTGTCCCGCACGGCGCGCGCCGCCGCCAGCCAGTGGGCGGGGGTCATGTTGGTGCTGTCGATGTTGAACAGCGGCAGGCAGCGCACCCGGCACAGCTCCGACACGCCGGGGACATATTCCATCAGCTGCTCCGGGGTCAGCTCCGGGGTCAGCCCCTCGCCGGTGACCTCCGAGGCGATGGTGCCGCCCGTGCCGATCATGAGTATATTTTTCATGGCGCCCTCCGACTCTTTTTCTTTGTGTCTGTGGTTATTATACCAATCCCGCCCCGCCAATGCAACGGCGGGACGGGGAAAAATCCGATGGGTCTTGACAACGGCGGACCGGGGCGGTATCTTTGAGTAAAGAAGCTTTTAATCAAGCCTCGCTTGAAGAACTGTCAAAGGAGGAGCCCTGATTATGGATACTGAAAAATGCAAAGCTCTGCTGTGCACCATTGAAACGGGCAGTCTCTCCGCCGCCGCGGAAAAGCTGGGCTACACGCCCTCCGGCATCAGCCGCATGATGGCCGCGCTGGAGGCCGACGCGGGCTTTCCGCTGCTGGTGCGCTCCCGCAGCGGCGTGACCCCCACCGGGGAGTGCGAGCGTCTGATGCCGCTCTTTCGCGCCCTGTGCAGCTACGGCGACCAGTTTGAGCAGTCCACCTCCGAGATCCGCGGGCTGGAGACCGGCGTGGTCACGGTGGGCGTGTCCTCCGGCGGCTATTACCGCTGGCTGTTCCAGGTGATCTCCGATTTCTGCCAGGTGTATCCCAAGATCGAAGTACGCGTGCTGGACGGCATCAGCAGCGAGCTGACCGTCGCCATGGACGAGCACCGCGCCGACCTGTGTCTCATCAGCCGCCGGGAGGGGAACTTCCACTGGCTGCCCCTGGCCATCGAGGAGATGGTGGCCTGGCTGCCGGCGGGGCACCCGCTGGTCTCGGAGCCCACCTTCCCGCTGGAGCAATTTGCCAAGGACCCGTACATCGACATCACCCACACCAGCGATACGGACTGCTCTTTGCTGCTGGACCGGGGCGGTATCACGCCCAACGTCCACTTCACCGCGTCGGACAACTACGCCGCCTATCTCATGGTGGAGGCGGGTCTGGGCGTCAGCCTGAACCAGTCGCTGGTGTCCCGGGACTGGACGGGCCGGGTAGCCATCAAGCCGCTGAACCCGCCCCAGCCGGTGGAGATCGGTCTGGCCATCCCGGAGACGCTGGCCCCCGCCGCCCGGCGTTTTGCGGACTTCGCCGCCGAGCGCGCCGAACAGTACGCGGTGGACTGATCCCGCAAGGCAGAAAAGACGGCCCCATTTGGGGCCGTCTTTGGTTTTCCTTGTTCAGCTTTTGTCGTCCTCCAGCCGGGACTGGATGTAATCCTCGATCTTCTCATAGGGGATGCCGGTGGCCACGGACAGCTCGCCGTTGAGGATCTCCTTGGCCCGCTTGGTGACCGTGTCGATACGGTTGGAGCGGTTGGCGCGCTCCTGCCCGTAGATGCCCTTGAGCAGGGCCACCAGCGCTTCGCAGGTGTGCTTGCGGAACATCTCCTTATAAAAGGCGTCCACATGGGTGAAGCGCACGTCGTGGCACACCGCGGGTTCGATCCGGGGGATGCTGTCGATAAAAGTCTCGGCCTCGGTCTTGGTCATGACGCTGCGCATATAGACCTTGGAATCCACGGGGGCATAGAACGTGCCCGTACCCACCATGGGCGACAGCGTATAGTAAAGTCTGTCGCCGCTGCCCATTTCGATGGGCCCCACATCCGCCACGGTGCAGACGCCGTTTTCGTTGTAAATAATCTTGTCGCCGACTTCAAACATAATTTCGCTCCATTTTCTCATATCGCCCTAATGTTAACATAATAACACAAGTCAAGTAGGAATTTCAAACATATTTTATAAATATTTGAAATTTTTTCGTTTATTTCTCCGGGATTGTGTTATTCCCCTTTAATGATATAATGATAATTTACTATGGCAGGACGCAAAGGAGCGCAACTGTGAAGATCTTCCTGCGGGGACACGACAACAAATACGCCGCCGAGCAGATGCTGCTGACCCTCTACCCCGACCAGCGCCCGGAATATCCCGCGGGCCGGCCGGAGGGCGACCGGGTGGAGCTCAACCGCAGCCGGGGGGCGGTGTACACCACCGTCACCTGTCTATTATGGAAGGACGGCGTGTGCCATACCGGCCGGGCCGCCATGAAAAACGCGCTGATGACGGACGCCGTGCTGGAGGATCGCTGCACCCAGCGGATGGTCAAGACCGCGTTCTACCGCGCGGCCATGCGGGCGGGCCGCGAAAAACCGGTCTGGGGCGCGCTGACGGGCGTGCGCCCGGGCAAGCTGATGACCGCCCTGCTGCGGCAGGGCCTGCCGCCGGAGGAAGCCCTCCGGCGTTTCATCGCGGAATACGATGTCGCGCCTCAGCGGGCGGCGCTGTGTCTGGACGCCGCCCTGGCGGCGGAGCGGGCGGCGGAGAGCCTCTCCCCGCGGGACGTGTGCCTGTATGTGGGCATCCCCTTCTGCCCCACCCGCTGCGCCTACTGCAGCTTCGTCAGCCAGTCGGTGGAAAAAAGCATGGCGCTCATCCCCCCGTTTCTGGACGCGCTGGCGCAGGAGATCGACGCCACGGGGGAGATCGTCCGGGCGCTGGGCCTGCGGGTGATTTCCGTCTATATGGGCGGCGGCACACCCACCACCCTGTCCGCCCCCCAGCTGGACGCCCTGTGCGGCCGCCTGGCGGCGGTCTTTGACCTTTCGGGCATAAAGGAATATACTGTGGAAGCCGGCCGGCCCGACACCATCACGGAAGAAAAGCTGCGGGTGCTGAAGGCCCGGGGCGTCACCCGGGTCAGCGTGAACCCCCAGACCATGTCGGACGAGGTACTGGCCGCCATCGGCCGCAGGCACACCGCCGGAGACGTGACGGACGCGCTGGACACGGTGCGCCGGGTGGGCGGCTTCGAGGTCAACATGGATCTCATCGCGGGCCTCACGGCGGATACGGCGGAGCGCTTTCGCGCCACGGTGGACACAGTGCTGGCGCTGGCGCCGGAGAATGTCACCGTGCACACCCTCTCCCTCAAGCGCGGGTCGCGCATCACGCTGGAGGGGGCGCTGCTGCCCACCGCGCCGGAGGTCGGCGCCATGCTGGATTACGCCGGGGACGCGCTGCGCCGGGACGGCTATGCGCCCTATTATCTCTACCGGCAGAAATTCATGTCCGGCGGATTTGAGAACGTGGGCTGGACGGCGCCGGGACACGGGAATCTCTACAACATCTGCATCATGGAGGAGCTGTGCTCCATCCTGGCCATGGGCGGCGGCGGCTCCACCAAGCTGGTGGCGCCGGGCAACGGCAAAAATATCCGGCTCACCGCGCCCAAGTATCCGGCGGAATATATCGCGGGCATCCGGCATACCTGCGCTGATAAAATACGCATAAAGGAGTTTTACAATGGCTTATCAGCTTTCTGACATCAATATCAAAACCGTGTTCGACCCCGAGGGCTTTGTGAAGGAGTGCGACGCGGCCTACAATAAGCGCGTGGATCACGCCGCGGACCTGATCGTCAAAAACACTGCCCAAAGCCCCATCGTGCTGCTCTCCGGCCCCTCCGGCAGCGGCAAGACCACCACCTCCATGAAGATCGCGGAGGCGCTGGAGAAGCGCGGGGTAGGCACGCATTACGTCAGCATGGACGATTATTTCAAGACGGTCGATCCCGGGACCGCGCCGCGCACCCCGGAGGGCGAGCTGGATCTGGAATCTCCCCGGTGCCTGGACATGGAGCTGCTGAACAGGCATTTCACCATGCTCTCCCGGGGGGAAAAGATCTTCGTGCCGAAATACGAGTTTTCCCGCCAGATGCGGGTCACCGAGCCGTCCAAATCCATCCAGCTGAAAAAGGACGAGATCGTGGTGTTCGAGGGCATCCACGCCCTCAACGACATGATCACCGACGCGCATCCCGAGGCGTTCAAGCTGTATATTTCCGCCCGCAGCGACGTGATGTTCAACGACCAGGTGGTGTTCAAGGGCACCTGGTTCCGTCTGGTGCGGCGCATGGTGCGGGACCACAACTTCCGGGGCGCCGACCCGGCTTACACCATGGCCATGTGGGCCAACGTCCGCCGGGGCGAGAAGGCGAACATCTCCCCTTACAAGCACAAGGCCAACTACCAGTTCGATTCCTCCTTCCCCTACGAGCTGGCCGTGATGAACGAGACGGCCACCAAGCTGTTCCAGTCCGTGCCGGAGGGCATCGAGCGTTTTGAGGAGCTCAAGGCCGTGCTGCCCGCCCTGCAGCTGTTCGGCGTGATCGACGAAAAATATGTCGCGCCGGACGCCATGATCCGGGAATTCATCGGCGGCGGCATTTACGAGTATTAAAAAATCAGCGTCCCGCCGTGAGGTGGGACGCTGATTTTCTTTTTGGCGTTCAGGCCTGCTCGAACAGGTCCTTACCCACGCCGCACACGGGGCAGGTGAAATCCTCGGGCAGATCCTCGAACCTGGTGCCCGGGGCGATCCCGGCGTCGGGCGCGCCGGCGTCCTCATCGTACTCGTAGCCGCAGACTGTGCAAATGTACTTCATCGTTGCGTCCTCCAATAGTTATTTTTCAGGCTTTTCATAGCCTATTTTGATCTCGGGTCTGCGCTCCTTCATCAGGCGCTCCGCCTCGGTCACGGGGCTCTCGTCCTGGTCAAAGATGATGTTGGCGAATTCCTTGCCGTCGTGGACAAGGATCAGGCGGTAATAGTCGTAGCTGTTGGCGCTGCAGCAGGTTCTGGCATTGCATTCGTTGATGCGGGTAAAGGCGCGGTCGATGTACACGAAGGGCGCGCAGTATCTTTTCAGGCCGTCTTTATAATAGACCGCTTTTTTACCCACGCGCACCTTGCCGACAACGTCGGCGGCGGTGTAATCGGCCAGATAGGTCGGGTCTTCAACGGGTTTTCTGTCCATCCCGGTGAGTTTAACGGTGTCTGCCATGGTGATTGCCTCCAATCAATTGAAATTCTATTCCAAAAGCGTCACCTTTCTGCCGGAATTTTCGATGACGCCTTCCTCGCGCATCAATCGCAGCTCGCGCATCAGGCTTGTCCGGTCCACGCACAGATAGTTGGCCAGCTGCGACAGGGACATCTCGGTCTCAAAGCTGTTCTTTCCGGTCTTTTCGCGCAGGTACTCGAAATAGGCCTGCAGCTTCTGCCGCACGGTCTTGCGGCTGATCATGTTGATCCGCAGGGACAGCATCTGGGCTTTTTTCGCCGAGAGATTGAAAAGGTTGCTGGTGAGGATGGAGTGATGTTCGCAGGCCTTGGAGCAGCGGCCGTAGATGGCGGAAAACTTGATGAACAGCACCTCGCAGTCGGCGTCCGCCTCCACCACATAGCCAAGGCCCCCGTAGGGCAGCTCGAAAACCTCGCCGAAAATGTCGTTGGGACCGTAATGCTCCAGCAGGGCGGCCTCCCCCTCGCTGTCCACACTGTACAGGTGGGCCTTGCCGCTCAGGAGCACGCAGAGGTATTCAAGCTCCTGAGAATACACCGCGATGGTGTCGCCCTTCCTGAATTTCCGCGTCTCGGGCTTGAAGCAGTGGATCATGGCGTTGATACTGTCTTCGCTGATCCCTTCGAACAGCTGCACCTGGTCAAGTGTCATAATGGTCAGCTCCCGTTTTCTGATTTGAGTATATTCTATATTATAGCATGATACTGTGGCTTCTGCCACAGCTTTTTAAAATAATAATGGTATACTGTATTTGATTAGAACCCTGCACTATTTTGTTAAGGAGGAGCTGTATGTACTGCATCAAAAAAGTTCTAGACAATCTCGTATGGGTCGGCGCGGACGACCGGCGTCTGGTCTGCTTCGAGGGCGTCTACGGCGTTCCCGACGGCGTATCCTATAACTCGTATATCCTGCTGGACGACAAGACCGTCCTGTTCGACACCGTGGACAAGGCCGTGTCCCGCACCTTTTTTGAAAACGTATCCTACGCGCTCTCCGGGCGCAGGCTGGACTACCTGTTCATCCACCACATGGAGCCCGACCACGCGGCCACCATCGAGGACCTGATGCTGCGCTATCCCGAAGCGACCATCGTGTGCAACGACAAGACCCGGACCCTGCTGGGCCAGTTCTTCGACCTTGACCTCACGGCGCGCATCCGGATCGTGAAGGAGGGGGACACCCTCTCCACCGGCAAGCACAGCTTCACCTTCCTCATGGCGCCCATGGTACACTGGCCCGAGGTCATGATGAGCTACGATCTCACCGACAAGATTCTGTTCTCGGCCGACGCCTTCGGCACCTTCGGCGCGCTCAACGGCCACCTGTTCGCGGACGAGGTGGACTTCATGCACGACTGGCTGGGCGAGGCGCGGCGTTACTACACCAACATTGTGGGCAAATACGGCCCCCAGGTGCAGGCCGCCCTGAAAAAGATCGCCGCGCTGGACATCGCCTATGTCTGCCCGCTGCACGGCTTCGTGTGGCGCTCCCATTTCGGCGATTATCTGGAAAAATACACGCTCTGGAGCGCCTATGCCCCGGAGAAGAAGGGCGTGATGCTGGCCTACGCCTCCGTCTACGGCCACACCGAGAACACCGCCAACATTCTGGCGGCCAAGCTGGTGGACCGCGGCGTGGACGTGAAGATGTACGACACCTCCGTCACCCCCTCCAGCTACATTCTCTCCTCCGCCTTCCAGTACAGCCATCTGGTATTCGCCTCCACCACCTACAACGCGGGCATGTTCGTGACCATGGAAAACCTGCTCAGCGACATCGTCCACCACAACCTGCAAAACCGCGCCGTGGCCCTCCTTGAAAACGGCAGCTGGGCCCCCACCAGCGGCGCGCTGATGCACGACGCTCTCGCCGTGCTGCCCGGCACCCGTTTCCTGGCCGACCCCGTCACCATCAGGTCCTCCCCCAAGGCGGACACGCTGGAGGCGCTGGACCGTCTGGCCGATACCATCGCGCTGGAGATCATCCCGCCGCTGCCGGTATTCCCGGCGGACGAGCCCGCCGTGGCCAAGCCCCTCATCGTGGAGGACAACGCCTTCTTCAAATTCACCTACGGCGTGGAAGTCCTCACCACCCGGGTGGACGGAAAGGATTACGGCTGCGTCATCAACACCGCCGGCCAGGTCGCCGCTTCAACACCCCGGAAGGTCACCATCTCCTGCATCAAGAAAAACAACACCTGCGACATGGTGGCCAAGGCCGGAAAGTTCAACATCTCCATCCTCACGGAGGACGCCCCCTTCGCCCTGTTCCAGCGCTTCGGCTTCCAGAGCGGCAGGGACGTGGACAAGTTCGCGGACGTGGCGTATAGCGACCGCATGGAAAACGGCATCCGCTATGTGCCGGAGTATACCAACGCGGTACTGTCCTGCGAGGTGATCGAGTCCTTTGATCTGGACACCCAGATGCTGTTCATCGCCAACGTCGTGGAGGCCAAGGTGCTCTCCGGCGGCCCCAGCTGCACCTACGCCTACTATCACGCCCACATCAAGCCCAAGAAGGCCCCCTCCGCCGACCAGCCCGAGGGCTGGGTCTGCACGGTGTGCGGCTACTTCTACGAGGGCCACGAGCTGCCGAAGGATTTTATCTGCCCGATCTGCAAGCACGGCGCGGAGGTCTTCCAGTACGTCCCCGCGGTGACCCACGAGAAAAAGAAGGGCTTTTTGTGCTCGGTCTGCGGCCACTTCGAGCCCTACGACGGCGACAAGCTGCCGGACGATTACGTCTGCCCGGTCTGCCACCACGGTCCCGAGGTCATGGAGCCCGCAGAGCAATAAGAAAACAAGAGAATGTAAGAACTCCCCGCCATACGGCGGGGAGTTCTTACCGTTCTATTCGGTTTTTCCGGAGGCGCCGTCGTCCTCCGGCGGCGTCCCGGCGGCGTCCGTCTCCGCGGAGGCATCATCCGTCACGGTGCCCTCGGTCTCCACGGCGCCGGCCTCCTGCCGGGCGTCTGCCGCGGCCTGCTTCACCTCCCGGAACACCCGGGAGATGCGGAAGATGATGTAGAGATCGGACAGGCCGTCAAAGATCAGCACCAGACCGATGAGGATGAGCAGCGCGTCCAGCGCGGCGAAGGGGTCGATGATAATCAGCGCGCCCAGCAGCAGGGTGACCACCGCCAGCAGCAGGGACACCCACCATTTTTCAAACCCGCCGCGTTTGATGTTGAAGGCGGCCTGCAGATCCACCACGCCATGGACGAGGATGATGGCGCCGGCCACATATTGCAGCAGGCTGATGACGGAATCGGGCCTGGCGGCCATCCACAGGCCCAGCAGGAACAGGATGATGCCCAGCAGCAGATCCATCTGCAGCAGGGCGATGCGGCTCCTGCGGGCAAAATAGAGGCCGATGTAATAGGCGCCCAGCGCCATCAGCGCCACGCCGGACACCAGCACGATCAGGCTCACGGCCCGGGCCTTGTACAAAATCAGTACGACGCCGAGGAGCATGGATATCAGCGCCACGATGATGCTGCTGGTCCTGCGCTGTCTCAACAAAGCGGACATAGTCAAGCCCTCTTTCCATTTTCCGGTTTTGTTTAAATATTGTACCATATGGCATGTCATTTTACAATACTTGGTTGCAAAACGGGAAAATTTGTGCCATAATAGAAGTTACTTTATCTTGAAACGGCGGTGAGCGCATGAAAATACAGGAAGCGGCGGAAAACTATCTGGAGACAGTGCTGATGGTGGCGGAAAAGAAGGGCCACGTCCGGCAGACGGATGTGTGCGCCGCCATGAGTTATTCCCGGCCCACGGTGAGCGTGGCGCTGCGGGAACTGGCGGCGGCGGGCTATCTGGACATTGATGAGGACGGCTTTATCACCCTCACCGGCACCGGCCGCGCCATCGCCTCCCGCATCTACGAACGGCACTGCGTGCTGTCCCAGGTGCTCATGGCCCTGGGGACGGACGAGGCCACCGCCTATCACGACGCCTGCAAGATCGAACACGATCTCAGCGACGAGACCTTCAACAACATCAAGGCCTATTACCAGAAGCATAAAAGCAAGCCCTGAAACGCCGAATTTTTTGCGAAACCGTGTCTTCGCAAAAAATGTCGCTCCGCTCCCCAAGCCCTTGTACAGCAAGGGCTTGGCGGCTATTTATCCAAATTGAGGTGGGGCTCCGCCCCCCTCACACTCCCCCCGCATCATCTCCCAAATCCGTTCCCCTTTTAGTTCTTTGACAGCCTCAAACGCGCCCCGCGAAAAATTTCGCGGGGCGCGTTTTTTTATTCGGCCTTTTCCGAGGGCAGGCCGGTATAGAGCTGGTAATACCGCCCCCGCTCGGCCAGCAGCTCCTCGTGGGTGCCGCGCTCGATGATGCGGCCCTGCTCCAGCACCATGATGCAGTCGGCGTTGCGCACGGTGCTGAGCCGGTGGGCGATGACGAAGGTGGTGCGCCCGGTCATGAGCTTATCCATGCCCTGCTGCACCAGCTTTTCGGTGCGGGTGTCGATGGAGCTGGTGGCCTCGTCCAGTATCAGTACCGGCGGGTCTGCCACGGCGGCCCGGGCGATGGCGATGAGCTGCCGCTGGCCCTGGGACAGATTGGCCCCGTCGCCGGTGAGGCGGGTATCGTAGCCCTGGGGCAGGCGGGTGATGAAGCCGTCGGCGTTGGCCAGCCTGGCGGCGGCCTCCACGTCGGCGTCGGAGGCGTCCAGCTTGCCGTAGCGGATGTTGTCCCGCACCGAGCCGGTAAACAGATGGGTGTCCTGCAGCACGATGCCCAGCGAGCGGCGCAGATCGTCCTTTTTGATCTTGCAGATGTCGATGCCGTCGCAGCGGATCCTGCCGTCCTGAATGTCGTAGAAGCGGTTGATGAGGTTGGTGATGGTGGTTTTGCCCGCGCCGGTGGAGCCCACAAAGGCGATCTTCTGGCCGGGCCTGGCGTACAGGTTGATATCGTGCAGAACGGGCTTGTCGGCGTCGTAGCCGAAGTTTACGCCCTCCATCACGATGTCGCCCCGCAGCTCGGTATAGGCGGTGGTATCGCCGGCCTTGTGATCGTGCTTCCAGGCCCACAGGCCGGTATGTTCGGGGCACTCCGCGATCTGCCCGCCGATTTTTTTGGCCTGCACCAGCGTGACACAGCCCTCGTCGGTCTCGGAGGGCTCATCCATCAGCCGGAACACGCGATCCGCGCCGGCCAGACCCATGATGATGGAGTTGAGCTGCATACTCACCTGGGCGATGGGCATATTCAGGCTCCTGTTGAAGGTGAGGAAGCTGGCCAGCGCGCCCAGCGTCAGCCCGCCCGCGCCGCCCAGGGCGAGGATGCCGCCCACAACGGTGCACAGCACGAAGCTGAGGTTGCCCAGCTGGGAGTTGATGGGCCCGATATAGTTGGCGTAGCAGTTGGCGTGGTAGGCGGAATCGAACAGGCTGTCGTTGAGGGCCTTGAATTCCTCCCGGCACTTGTTCTCGTGGCAGAACACCTTCACCACCTTCTGGCCGTTGACCCGCTCCTCGATATAGCCGTTGATGGCGCCCAGATTGCGCTGCTGGGCCACGAAATGCCTGCCCGCGCGGCCGGTGAAAATCCTGGTGGCGAGCAGCACCACCGCCACCATGAACAGCGACACGCCCGTCAGCGGCAGGTTCAGCCGGATCATGCTGAAAAGCACGCCCGCGATGGTGATGAGGCTGGAGAACAGCTGGGGGAGCGCCTGAGAGATCATCTGGCGCAGGGTGTCCACGTCGTTGGTGTAGATGGACATGATGTCGCCGTGGGAATGGTTGTCGAAATAGCGGATGGGCAGGGACTCCATGTGGGTGAACAGATCCCGCCGCAGGCGGTACAGGGTGCCCTGGGCGATATAGATCATCAGCCGCGACTGGACAAAGGACGCCAGCACGCCGCAGGCGTAGTACGCCACGATGACGCCGATGGCCCGGGTCAGGCCGGAATAATCCGCCGTGCCGCCGGCCCTGACGGTCTTGGTCAGGGGCGTGATATAATTGTCGATCAGGGTCCGCATAAACAGCGTCCCCTTGATGCTGGCCAGCACGGTCACGCAGATGCATACGAACACCAGCGCGAAAGGCAGCCCGTAGTACCCCGTCACATAGCCCAGCACCCGGCGGAACATCCTGCCGGGGTTTTCGATCCTGGGCTTGGGGCCGATGGCCCCGCCGGGGCCGCGCCGCGGCATGGGCCGGGGCATGGAAGACTGTCTGTTTTCGCTGCCGGGCATCAGCTTTCGCCTCTTTCGTCAAAGTCGCCGTTGCCGCTGGTCTGGGATTCGTAGACCTCGCGGTAGATGGCGTTGCCGGCCAGCAGCTCCCCGTGGGTGCCGAAGCCGTCGATGCGGCCGTTGTCCAGCACCAGGATATGGTCGGCGTTCATCACGCTGGACACCCGCTGGGCGACGATGAGCTTGGTCACGTCGGGGATACCCTGGGCAAAGCCCTGGCGGATCCTGGCGTCGGTGGCGGTATCCACGGCGGAGGTGGAATCGTCCAGGATCAGGATGCGGGGCTTTTTCAGCAGCGCCCGGGCGATGCACAGCCGCTGCCGCTGCCCGCCGGAGACGTTGGCGCCGCCCTGCTCGATATAGGTATTGTAGCCCTCCGGCATGGCCTGAATGAACTCGTCCGCGCAGGCGATGCGGCAGGCCGCCCGGCACTCCTCCTCCGTGGCGTTTTCGTCGCCCCAGCGGAGATTCTCCAGGATGGTGCCGGAAAACAGCACGTTTTTCTGCAGCACCACGGACACCGCGCTGCGCAGGGTCTCCACGTCGTATTCCCGCACGTCCCGCCCGCCCACCAGTACCTGACCCCCGGTCACGTCGTACAGGCGGCTGATGAGATTGACCAGACTGGTCTTGGCGCTGCCGGTGCCGCCCAGAATGCCCACGGTCTCGCCGGCGGCGATGGCGAGATTGATGTCCTCCAGCACGGGCCTGCCGCTCCGGGCGCCGTAGGCGAAGCTCACGCCGCGAAACTCCACCCGCCCGTCCGGAACGTAGTATTCCGAGTCCTCCGGGTCGGTGATGTCCGGCTTTTCGTTGAGCACCTCCGCCACGCGCTGGGCGCTGGCGGCGGACATGGTGACCATGACGAAGATCATGGACAGCATCAGCAGGCTCATCAGGATATTCATGCAGTAAGTCAGCAGGCTCATCAGCTCGCCGGTCTGCAGTGCGCCGGACACGATCATGTGCGCGCCCAGCCAGCTGATGACCAGGATGCAGGTGTAGACCGTGGCGTTCATGATCGGCCCGTTCCAGGACACGATCTTTTCCGCGGACACGAACATTTTGTAGAGATTGGCCGCGGCCCGGCGGAATTTTCCATTTTCATGCTTTTCCCGCACACAGGCCTTGACGATGCGGATGGCGGACACATTTTCCTGCACGCTGGCGTTGAGATCGTCGTACTTCTTGAATACCTGGGTGAAATATTTCATGGCCTTGCGGATGAGGACATACAAAATCGCCGTCAGCGCCAGCACCGCCGCGAGATACACGCCGGCCAGCTTCGCGTTGATGACGAAGGCCATGGTCATGGCCACGATCATGCTGGCCGGGGCCCGCACGCACATCCGCAGGAGCATCTGGAAAGCGTTTTGCAGGTTGGACACGTCGGTGGTGAGCCGGGTGACCAGACCGGCGGTGGAAAATTTATCGAGATTGGCGAAGGAAAAGGCCTGGATATTGTCGTACATGCTCTGGCGCAGATTCCTGGCAAAGCCCGCGGAGGCCCGGGCGCCGTACCTGGCCCCCAGGAGGCCCGCGAACAGACCCACGGCGGCCGCGGCCAGCATAATGCCGCCCACGCGGTAGATCACGGACATATCGCCCTTCCCCACTCCGTCGTCGATGATGGAGGCCATCAGCAGGGGGATAACCATTTCCATCGCCACTTCCAGCAGCACAAACAGCGGCGTGGCGATGGAATCGCCCTTGAACTGCCTGATCTGGGCGGACAGCGTTTTAATCATCCCTCGCCGCCTCCCGCGCTTTGGGCTTCCATGGCGGCGGACAGCTTGTCGCACAGCGCCAGAAAGGTCTGCCGCTCCTCCCCGGTCAGCGCGGAATCGGCGATCCGCTCCGCCAGCTCCGTGGCCTGTACCGCCTGTTTGTGCGCGGCGATCCCCCTGTCCGTCAGCGCCAGCTTTTTCAGTCTGGCGTCGCAGGGCACGCTCCGGCGGGTGATGTAGCCCTTTTTCTCCATCAGCTGCACCGCGCTGGTGACGGAGGAACGGGTGATGTGAAAGGCCTCCTCCACATCCTTTTGAAACACGTCCCTGTCGCCGCTCCAGTAGATCATGCCCATAATCCGGCCGCTGATGGCGGTGATCCCGTCGTCGCCGTTTCCGCGGATCTGCTCCCGAAACACCCGGTTCATGGCGTGGTTCAGCTGCCGCACCCGGGCGCCGATCTGATTTTCACAGCCCTTCGGCATTTGCATCGTGTCACCTCATTCGTTCGAATTCGAATTGTTTTAACTCGAACAGTCAAGCATCGGACTTTTTGATGTCAAGAATATAGACGTAAAAAAGCGGGCCGGAACGGCCCGCTTTTTAAAAATATTTTTTCTTTTTAAAATAGAAGACGCAGGCGATCACCACCGCGACGCACAGGATGGCCACGGCCGGATAGCCAAATTTCCAGGAGAGCTCCGGCATATTGATAAAGTTCATGCCGTACCAGCCCACGATCAGGGTCAGGGGCATGAACACCACGGACACCACGGTGAACACCTTCATGGTCAGGTTCATGCTGTTGTCCAGTGAGGCGGACAGCGCCTCGCGCACATGGACGAGATTTTCGCTGAGCAGCCTTGCCGTTCCGCCCAGCCGGTAGGCCTTGTCGGTGAAGCGCCTGAAAAAGCGTTTGCAGGACGCGTCGAAAATATTGCCGTCGTCGGCCTGCAGCGCTTCGCCCACGTCCACCAACTCCTCGTAATACCGCATGACCCGGCTCATGGAGTTGCGCAGGGTACAGATACGCTGGTTGACGGTCTTGCCGAAGCGCCCGTCGGCCACGTCCTCCTCCATGGCGGCGATCTCCTCCTCGGTACCATCCAGCAGGTCCTCGCCGCTGGCCAGGAACTGGGCGAACAGGTCGTACACCACGGCCTCATAGGCGGCGTCGCCGGCCCGCCTTTTGATCACGTCCTCAAAGCCCAGCTTCGCACTGTCGTCGGCATCCTCGATCTGGACCAGCAGCAGTTTGTTCCGCCGCAGCAGAAAGGCGATGCGGTCGAATTCGTCCGTATTGCCGCGGTTGATGGCGTTGATGAGGATGATGCTGCGGTCGCCCCTGGTTTCGATGCCGGCGTGGAGATGGCGGGTATGCCGGCGGCAGAGCTCCAGCTCGTAATCGTCGATGCCCAGCTCCTCCCGGCGGTTCTCGGCTTCGGCCAGCGTGAGAAAACCCACGCCCTGCTCCGGCGTGCTGAACAGCGCCGTTTCGGCGGGGACGATCTCCTTGTCTATGATGCGGTAATACACAGTCGTTATTCCTCCCTCGGATTCTCCGGCGCCCAGCCCGGCAGCGGCAGACGCTGCATGGCGCCGAAGATTTTAGATTTGATATCGGGCCGCTGGGCGGACAGCGCCGCCAGCAGCTGTTTGACCTCGTAGCGTTTGCTGGTCTTGTCCATGGGACAGGGGTTCTCCACGACGGGCAGCGCCAGCGCGGCGGCCACGTTGGCAATTTTCTGCTCCCCGGCGTAGATCAGCGGCCGGATCTGGGTCACGCCGGAGCGGTCCATGTAGGTCACCGGGCGAAAGCAGCTGATGCGCCCCTCGTACAGCAGCGACATCACGAAGGTCTCCACCGCGTCGTCGAAGTGATGGCCCAGCGCCAGCTTGTCGAAGCCGTTCTCCAGGATGGCGTCGTTGATGGCGCCCCGGCGCATCTTTGCGCACAGCGAGCAGGGGTTGTCCTCCTTCCGCACGTCGAACACGATCTCTTTGATGTCCGTTTTCAGGCAGGTGTAGGGGATGTCCAGTCCGGCGCACAGCTCCCGCACGGGGGTAAAATCCATGCCCTCGAAGCCCAGCTCGACGGTGATGGCCGACAGCTCGAAGCGCTTGGGATAGTAGCCCTGCAAATGTTTCAGTGAGCGCAGCAGCAGCATGGAATCCTTGCCGCCGGACACGCCCACGGCGATACGGTCGCCCTCGCCGATCATGTGGTATTCGTCCACAGCCTTGCGGACGACGCTGGTAAAGTCGTTGAGAATTTTCTCCATTGTTCGGTTCCTTCCGGAAAACGTAAAATTCGAAATAAGAATTTGGGAGCTTTTCTTCGATTTTACACGATTTTTTCAGCTTTCAAAATCAGAATCGATTTTCCTGTTGACAGGCGGAATTGCCTGTGATATAAAGATAAAGCGCGTTTGGAAATTATTCTAATATCGCGCCTATCAAATGTCAAAATATTTATATCTATAATGGAGGCAAAATTCATGTCCACGACAATGTTGACCAAGGAAAGTGTACAGCGCAAGTGGTACATCCTTGACGCGGCCGGCAAGCCCATGGGCAAGACCGCCGCACTTGCGGCCGATCTGCTCCGCGGCAAGCTCAAGACCGACTACACCCCCCACGTTGACTGCGGTGACTATGTCATCGTCATCAACGCCAAGGACGCCGTCCTTACCGGCAAAAAGCTGGAGCAGAAGTACTATCGCACCCATTCCGGCTGGGTGGGCGGCCTGCACGAGACCCAGTACAAGCACCTGATGGAGACCAAGCCCGAATTCGCCATGACGCTGGCGGTCCGCGGCATGCTGCAGAAAAACACCATTGCCCAGTGGCAGCTGAAGCGTCTGAGAGTTTTTGCCGGCGCGGAGCATGCCCACGCCGCACAGAAGCCCGAAGTCTGGGACCGCTAAGGAGGTAAGGAAGAATGGCAACTTATAAATCCAAGAGACCCTATATGTATGGCACCGGGCGCAGGAAGTCCTCCGTTGCCCGCGTTCACCTGATTCCCAACGGCACTGGCACCATCACCGTCAACGGCCGCAGCATCGACGATTATTTTGGCCTTGAGACCCTGAAGGTCATTGTTCGTCAGCCGCTGGTCGCCACCGGCATGGTGGACAAGGTCGATGTGGAAACCACCGTCTGCGGCGGCGGCGTGTCCGGCCAGGCCGGCGCCATCCGCCACGGTATCGCCAGAGCTCTTCTGGTGGTGGACGCCGCTTATCGTCCCGCGCTGAAGTCCGCCGGGTTCCTGACCCGCGACCCCAGAATGAAGGAGCGCAAGAAGTACGGCCTGAAAGCCGCCCGCCGCGCGCCCCAGTTCTCCAAGAGATAATCGGGTTTTCGCACAGCACTCACTTGGGTGGGTGCTGTTTTTTTGCGCGCGCAGAACAAACGGCGCATGGAACGATTCCATGCGCCGTTTTTGCGCCAGTTGCTAAAAAATTGCGGTCACTTTTTATTCGGGATATGGATGGCTTTCTTGTCCACGGCGAGGGCGCACTCGCGCACGGCCTCGGCGACGGTGGGATGGCAGTGGATGGTGTTTGTGAACTCGTCCAGCGTGCACTCCAGATTGATGGCCAGCGCCGCCTCCTCGATGAGCTCGGTCGCGCTGGGGGCCAGAATATGCACGCCCAGGATCTCGCCGTACTGCTTGCCCGCCAGAATCTTGATCATGCCGTCCGTCTGGCGTACCGCAAGGCTCCGCCCGTTGCCGCTGGTGGGGAACCGGCCCACCTTGTACTCGATGCCCAGCTCTTTGGCCCGCTCCTCGGTATAGCCCACGCCCGCAAACTCCGGGCCCACATAGCAGCAGCTCGGGCTCTTGTCCGGATCGAAGCTCCTGTCGCCGCCCAGCGCGTTCTCCGCCGCGCACTCGCCCATCGCCATGGCCGCGTGGGCCAGCATCAGCTTGCCCGTGCAGTCGCCGACGGCGTACACGCCGGGGACGTTCGTCTCCATCTTCGCGTTCGTCCGGATGAAGCCCTTTTCTTCTTGAATCCCCGCTTTCGCGAGGTCCAGCCCCTGCGTCAGCGGGCCGCGGCCCACGGACACCAGAACTTTTTCCGCCTCCACGGTCTTTTCGCCGTCCGGGCACTTCACCCTGATCTTCGCGCCCTTGGCCGTGTCCTCCACGGACAGGACCTGGGAGCCGGTGAGAATCTCCATCCCCTGTCCCGCGAGCTTCGACTGCAGCATCCCCGTCAGCTCGCCGTCCATCAGCGGCAGCAGCTTCGGCAGCATCTCCACCACCGTCACCTTCGCGCCGTAGCGCAGATACACGCTGCCCAGCTCCAGCCCGATGACCCCGCCGCCGATGACCAGCAGGCTCTCCGGGATATGGTCCAGGCTCAGGCACGCGGTACTGTCGATCACGGCCTTGCTGTCCGCAAGGCCCGGAATCCCCGGGATGATGGGATAGGACCCCGCCGCCAGGATAATTTTGTCCGCGGCAAGCTCCTTCTCCCCCACTTTCACGGTCTTAGGGCCCGTAAACTTCGCCTCGCCCTCCACCAGGGCGATCTTGTTCAGCTTCACCAGCGCTTTCACGCCGCTGGTCAGCTTTTCCACAACGCTGGCGCGGAAGGCCTGGACCTTGGGCCAGTCCACGGAAACCTTCTCGCCCACGATGCCGATGTCGGCCGAGTGGGTGGCCTCCTCGTAGATCTCGCTGGTATGCAGCATGGCCTTCGTCGGCATGCAGCCGCGGTTGAGGCAGGTGCCGCCCACCTCGGCCTTCTCCACCAGCGTCACCTTGCCGCCCAGCTGCGCCGCCCGGATGGCCGCCACATAGCCGCCGGGGCCGCCGCCAATGACGAGGACGCTGCCGCCCTCCGCCGCCGCCGGGGCTGACGCCGCTGCCGCGGGCGCGGCCGCATCGGGCAGATCAATTTTTTCCCCCGGGGCGCCGATGAAGCCGATGGGGGCCAGCACCGGGGCCGTGTCCCCCGCCTTCACCGCGATCTTCAGCAGTGTGCCGCTGGCCGGCGCTTCGATGTCGTTGGTCAGCTTATCCGTGGACACGGAGAACAGCACTTCGCCCTCTTTCACGGCGTCGCCCTCGTTCTTCTTCCACGCGTCTATCGTCCCCTCGGTCATGGTCAGCCCGAGCTTCGGCATTACGATTACTTTTCCCATATTTCCCTGCCTCCTTATGCCAGAATCAGCGCGGGATTTTCAAGCAGCGTCTTGACCCGCTGCAGGAATTCCGCCGCCACCGACCCGTCCACCACGCGGTGGTCCGCCGTCAGGCTCAGGTTCATGATCGGCCGGATCACGATCTCGCCGCTCCGCACCACGGGCCTGTCCTCCATGGTGGTCACGCCCAGAATCGCCACCTCCGGCTGGTTGATGATGGGCGAGAAGCTCTCGATGCCGTACATCCCCAGGTTCGTGATGGTGAAGGTGCCCCCGTGGAGCTTTTCCATGGGCAGCTTGCCCTCCCGGGCCGCGTCCGCCAGTTCCTTCACCTCCGCGTGGATCTGGGTCAGGGTCTTCTTGTCCGCGTCCGTCACGTTGGGCACCACCAGGCCGCTGTCCAGCGCCACCGCCACGCCCATGTTGACGTAGTGCTTGTAGATGATCTTGTTGTCCTCCACGGAGCAGTTCAGCAGCGGGAATTCCGTCAGCGCCTTGGCCACAAACTTCACCAGAAGGTCCGTATACGACACCTTGATGTCCCTGGCCTTCAGCTGCTCGCGGTAATCCTTCATGGCGGACATGTCCACCCCCAGATTGAACGTGACGGTGGGGCTTGTCATGTGGGAGGCCAGCATATTCTTGGCGATGGCCTTGCGCATGCCGTTCATGGGCACGGTCTCCTCCAGCGGATTTTCCGCGCCCTTCTCCCGGGAGTTCTCCAGGAAGGCCAGGATATCTGCCGCCAGCACCCGCCCGTGGGCCGGCACCGCCGCCAGATCCACGCCGATGTCCCCTGCCACCTTCGCCGCCAGCCCCGACGCCTTGACCCTGCTGCCCGCAGCTGCGGGCGTGAAGCCGGCGATATCTCTGGCGACGATCACGCCGTTATATCCCGTGGCGGGCACGGCGGCGAGATCGACGCCCTTTTCCCTTGCCAGCTTCTTGGCGTAGGGCGTGGCGGTCACATAGGCCCCGGCGGCTCTCGCCGGAGTGACGGCTGGCACGGAGGCGGACGGCGCCGCGGGCGCGGGGGCCGTCTCCGCCGCGGGCGCGGCGGCGGTGGGCGCGCCGGAAACGGCGGGGGCCTTCTCTCCGGCGGCGCCCAGCCAGCCGACGACGGACTTGCAGGGCACGGTATCGCCGGCCTTGGCGGCGATGCCGATCAGCACGCCGTCCTCCTCGGCCTCCACGTCGTTGGTGAGCTTATCGGTGGCGACGGAGAACAGGGTCTCGCCCTTTTTCACCGCGTCGCCCTCTTTTTTCTTCCATTCGTCGATGGTGCCCTCGGTCATGGTAAGGCCGAGCTTTGGCATCAGTACTTCAGTTGCCATAGTGTATCTCCTTACCGGACGTCACAGGACGCCCTTGATGCCCTTGACCAGATCCTCCGGGTAGACCCTGTACATCTTTTCCAGCGTGGGCGCGAACGGGATCGGGGTAAACGGCGCGCCGTAGCGCAGCACGGGGGCGTCCAGATATTCCAGCGCCTCCTCGCACACGGTGGCGGCCACTTCCGCCATGGCGCCGCCCTGCTTGACGGACTCGGCCACCAGGCACAGGCGATGGGTCTTTTTCACGGAATTGATCACGGTCTCCTTGTCCCAGGGGGACAGGCTGATGAGGTCGACGACCTCGGCGGAGACGCCGTCCCCGGCCAGCAGATCGGCCGCGGCGCGGGCGTTCTTCATGCCGATGGAGTAGGACACGATGGTCACGTCGGTACCCTCGCGCTCCACCCGGGCTTTGCCGATAACATAGGGAACCTCGTCGGCCTTCTCGGGCACCTCGCCGGTCTCCTTATAAAGCACCTTGTTTTCAAAATACAGCACGGGGTCGTCGCTCTCGATGGCGGCCTTCAGCACCATTTTGGCGTCGTAAGGGTTGGAGGGTGTGACGACCTTGATGCCCGGGACGTGGATAAACCAGGATTCCATGGACTGGGAGTGCTGGGCGGCGCCGCCGCCGGCAATGCCGTCGGGCGCGCGGAGCACCAGGGGGATCTTGGCCTGGCCGCCGAACATATAGCGGATCTTGGCCATCTGGTTGAGGATTTCGTCGCCCGCGACGCCGATGAAGTCGGCGAAGTGCATATCCACCACTGGACGGGCGCCGGCCAGAGCCGCGCCCACGCCGCCGCCGACGATGAAGGTCTCGGAGATCGGGGTGTCGATAACGCGGCCGGGGAACTCGTCCGGCAGACCGCGGAACTGGCCGAAGATGCCGCCCTGGCGGGCAATATCCTCACCCATGACAAATACTTCGGGGTATTTTTCCATTTCCTCGGCCATGGCCTCGCGGGTCGCCTCGGAGAAAGTAATTTTACGCATTCTACTGTACCTCCCTTAGTCCGCGTAGACGTCTGTGAGATATTCGGACGGGTCCGGATACTCGCAGGCGACGGCATACGCCTTGGCGTCGGCAACCTTCTGCCGGGCCTCCTCCAACGTCTTGTCCAGCTCCGCCTGCGTGAACCTGACGCCTTTGGGAAGCTGCTTTGTAAACATCTTCAGGGGGTCGGTGTCGTGGAAGATTTTCATGGTCTCGTCCTTGCTGCGGTAATGCTCGGGGTCGCCCACGAAATGGCCCTCGATGCGGTAGGTCTTGGCCTCGATGAAGGTGGGGCCTTCGCCCTTGCGCGCGCGCTCCACGGCCTTGACGGCGGCGTCGTACACTTCAAAGACGTTCTGGCCGTCCACGATGACGCCGGGCATATTATAGCCCTTGGCGCGGTCGGAGATGTTCTCCACGGCGGTGGTGGTGCGGTAGGGGGTGGTGGAGGCCCAGCAGTTCATCTCGTTGACGAAGATGACGGGCAGCTTCCACGCGGCGGCCACATTGGCCGCTTCATGGAACGTGCCGCGGTTGGAGGCGCCGTCGCCGAAGAACACCACGGAGACGGTGTCGTTTTTCAGCACCATCTTGTTGGCCAGCGCCGCGCCGGTGGCCAGATTGTAGCCGCCGCCCACGACGCCGTTGGCGCCCAGCATGCCGATGGAAAAATCGGCGATGTGCATGGAGCCGCCCTTGCCGTGGCACAGGCCCTCCCTCTTGCCGAAGATCTCCGCCATCATGCGGTTGATATCCGCGCCCTTGGCGATGCAGTGGCCGTGGCCGCGGTGTGTGCTTTCGATGAGGTCGGTGCCGCGCAGGGCTCCGCAAATACCGGTGGCTATCGCTTCCTCGCCAATATACATGTGGACGAAGCCGGGGATTTCGCCGTTGAGAAAGTCTTTCTTCACGGATTCCTCAAAGCACCGGATGGTGCACATCGTCTCATAGAATTTGGCGGCCTGTTCCTTAGAAACAGCCATAAAAGTACCTTCTTTCAGTATGAATTTCGCTATTTTTTTCAATAAAAAGCGGCAACAACATCCGAACCCGCCCGGCGGGAGCGGATTTTGTTGCCACTCTCTTTTCCGGAGCGCGCAGGGAGCGGACTTTGGCCGCTCGCTGCGCGTCCGAAAGCTATTGTCTGATTTGCGCTTCGGCTTTGCCGATGGGATCAGGAAAACTTCTCGTTGGTGACGCCGAAAGCGGCGAGATAGTTGGTGACGGTGGCCTGATCGATGCCGTCCTTGACCAGCATCTGGGCATAGAAGTCATACACGGGGTCGGACAGGGCCTTGAACTGGGCCATCTCATCGGCGGTGGTGTAATGGACGGTCACGCCGTTGTCCTTTTCCCAGCGGGCGAGGATGTCCTTGTCGCCGGCGCGGTTCAGCTCGCGCTGCTTCTTGCAGGCTTCCTGACCGGCCTCGTCGACGATGGTCTGCAGCGCCGGATCCAGGGAATCGTACAGAGCCTTGTTCATGCAGAAGAACAGGCAGTCATAGGCGCCGGTCCAGTAGGTGCAGTACTTCTGAACTTCCTGAATGGAAGCGCTGTCCATGGTGGGGACGGGGTTCTCCTGGCCGTCGTAGGTGCCGGTCTGCAGGCCGGTGTATACTTCGGACCAGTTGGCCTTGGTGTAGTTGGCGCCCCAATCCTTATAGGCTTCCATCAGGACGGAGGAACCGGCGACACGGATTACGAGGCCCTTCATATCGGCGGGCGTCTTGATCTCATGCTTGCTGTTGGTGACATGGCGGAAGCCGTTCTCGGCGATGCCCAGGCAGTGCAGGCCGTACTCATCCAGAACGGACTTCAGCGCGGTGCCGCCCGTGCCGTCCAGAATGGAGTCGGCGTCGTCGGTGGAGCCGAACAGGAAGGGCAGGGAGACGACGGAGAATCTGTCGTCAAAGGAGGAGTAGATCAGGTTGGAGTGCATGGACAGCTCGGTGGTGCCGTCCATCAGGGCCTGGATGCCGTCGGTCTGGCTGCCGGAGGTCAGCTGATCGCTGGGATAGTACTCAACGGTGATCGCGCCGTTGGTCTTCTGGCTCATCAGATCGCCGAAGTACTTGGCGGCCTGTACCCAGGTCGAGGTCTCGCCGGCGGAGCAGGCGAACTTCCAGGTCTGGGCCTTGAAGGTCGTGGTCGAGGCCGCGTCTGTCGCGGTGGTAGCGGGCGTCTCGGTCTTTCCGCATCCGGTGAACAGGACCAGAACCATGGAAAGGCAGAGGATCGCTACAAGAACTCTTTTCATTTTCATTGCTGCTTTTTCCTCCATTATTATTTGTTATTTTTTACCGCTCACGCGGAATAACACGGGATCATTTGCCCAGGATAAACAGGGAGAGCGCGGGGATATAGGTCACCAGCAGCAGCACGACGATGCAGGCGGCAACCATCTTCCATACGTCCCTTGCCATCTGGGCCACGGTGACGCAGGGCCGCCCCGGCAGGCGCAGGCCGCTGGCCACGAACAGGTTCACGCCCACAGGCGGGGTGACCTGGCCGATGGCGAGGTTGACGGTGGCGATGATGCCGAACTGGACAAGGTCGATGCCCAGCTGCTTGGCCACGGGGTACATGATGGGGATAAAGATGTACATGGCGGAGTTGGCGTCCACGAAGCAGCCCGCGATGAGGAAGATGATGTTGATGATGATCAGGAACACATACTTGTTGGCGGACACGCCCAGCAGCAGCTGCTGGGAGGCCTGAGAGATGCCCTGGGTGGAGCACACGTAAGTGAACAGCGCCGCGCAGGAGATGATCAGCATGATGCTGCCGGTGGTCTTGGCGGAATCCACCAGGATGCCCCACAGATCCCTGACCTTCAGGTTGCGGTAGATGAAGAAGCCCACGATGAGACCGTAGATAACGGACACGGCCGCCGCTTCGGTGGGGGTAAAGATGCCGCCATAGATGCCGCCCAGAATGATGACGGGCATCAGAAAAGCCCAGAACGCGGACAGGAAGGACTTCCAGATCTCCTTGCCGGTGGCCTTCTGGCGGCGGGCCTGGATGTTCTTTTTCTTGGCCTGCAGCTTGACCACGACTACCAGCGCCACGCCCATCAGGATGCCGGGGATGATGCCGGCCATAAAGATATCGCCCACGGAGATGCCCACGATGGAGGCGTACACGATGAAAGCGATGGAGGGCGGGATGACGATGGCGATGGACGAGGCCGAGGCCAGCAGGCCCGCGGAGAAGGGGGCGTCGAAGCCGTCCTTGTCGATCATGGCGGGCAGCAGGATGGAACCCAGCGCCGCCACGGTGGCCGGGCCGGAGCCGGAGACGGCGCCGAAGAAGCAGGCCACGATGACGGTGACCACGGCGAAGCCGCCCTTTTTATGGCCCACGCAGGAATCCGCGAACTCGATGAGCTTGTCGGAAATGCCCGCCTTGGCCATGATGTTGCCGGCCAGCACGAAGAACGGGATGGCCAGCAGCAGGAATTTTGCGGTGCCGGTGTAAATATTGGTGGCGACCACGCTGAGGTTGATGTGCTTGTACATCAGCGCGAAGATCGAGGACAGGCCCAGGCAGTAGGCGATGGGCACGTTCAGGATCAGCAGCAGGAAGAACGAGCCGAACAGTATCAGATTGATCATTGCGTGTATACCTCCCCGCCGCCTTGATAGCCTTCTTCGCCGTGGATCATGAAGTGGATGTTGTCAATGGCGAACTCCACCAGATGCAGCGCCATGCACACGCCGCCCACGGGGACGGCCAGCGCGAATTTCCACTCCAGCACGCGCAGCACGTCGGTGCGCTTGTGGTTGGCGATGAGCTTGTCCACGCGGATAAAGCCGTACTTGATGAGGACATAGCAGAAGACCAGCCCGAACAGGACCATGACGATATTCAGGATCCGCTGTCCCCTGCGGGGCAGGACGCCGCTGAACAGCGCCATGCTCACCAGACCGCCCTCGTCCCTGGCGCAGATAGCCACGCCCAGCATGGACATCAGGACAAACACGTTGATGACCAACTCCTCGGTGAAGGACCAGGAGGTTGGCAGGATATACCGGGAGAGCACGTTGCCGAATGTGATGATCGTGACCAGCGCCAGCGTGAACGCGGCGATGCCCTTCTCGACCCCGGTGAATACATCCATGATCTTTTTGTACACTTTGTACGCTTTCATTCGAATCCTCCTTTGCTGACCGGCCGCGCCGGGAAAGAACTACATTTGGCGGGGATGGACGATGTACACGCCCAGATCCTCCTCCATCCGGCGGTCCATCAGGATGCCGTCGAACTCGCCGATCACCAGATCCGCCGTGAGAAGCACGCGGTTGCCCGGGATGAGATGGCCGGAAAAAGTGTTCCCGTCGCTGTCGGCGAAGCAGCAGTGGACGTGCAGCAGCACCTCCCCGCGCTCGCCCTGGCACACGCACCCGGAAGCCGAGATCAGCTCCGTGGGGCCCGTCCTGACGATGGGCTCGCTGTAGCCGTAACCCGCCTTGGTGCCCGGCAGGGCCACGGGGTCGAAAAACGTCGCGCCGTTCAGACTGCCGATGCCGCTGAGGATGACGCCGTTGTGGATGCCGTATTTTTCGCAGGTGGACTGGATGCCGTCCAGCAGATCCTCTCCCGGGGAGAGACGGAAGGCCACCACCCTGCCGAACGTTCCGGCTGCCGAATCTATCATTGATGCTACCTCCGTTGTTTGGTATGACCATGCACATTCTTATACCAAAGATAACATGACCTTGCGAAATGTCAAGAATGTAAATAAGAAAAGCGGCGGTTTTTTCTCAAAAATCGTCGCTTTCCACAAAACCCTGTGAACTTTTTTGTACTTAATCTTCAGACGAGGCCGTTTCTTTGTTCTCCTCGGAGGTGTAGGCTTCGATAATACTCAGGTGGCGGCTCATTTCCATGGCGGCGCGCTCGCCGTCCCTGTCCTTCACGGCCTCGTAGATCCGCCGGTGGGCGGATACGGTCTTGTCGTGGTAATTGGGCAGGGCGAAGAAGCGCATCCGCAGGTCCAGGATCATATAATTCACATAGTCCATGATGGTGGCGAAGATCATGTTGTGGCTGGCTTTGGCCAGCTCGATGTGGAAATCCACGTCGGCCTGGTAATCCGAGGGATTGCTGGCCAGCCGCTCCACGCATTTGTCGATATTCTCCAGGTCCTCCCCGGTGGCCCGTTCGCAGGCCAGCTTCACGATGGCCAGCTCGTTGGAGCGTCGGAACTCCATGAAGTCCTCAAAGGTATCGGTGTATTCGCTCATGCGCACAAAGGACAGCGCCTTGCGGAAATAGGCGGCGTCCTTGATGACGACCTTGCGGTTGCCCCGGGTCTCGATGACGCCCATGAACTCCAGCACGGCCAGCGATTCGCGCAGCGACCCGCGGCCCACGCCCAGCGCCTCCGAAAGCTCCCGCTCCGGAGGAAGCTCCTGATTTACCTGAATTTTTCCGGTATTGATCGCGTCCAGCAGGCTGTTCATGACCAGCTCGGGGATCTTGGTGGACGTGACCTGAATTTTATCCAGTTCCATGACGCATCACCGCCTCGGTATAGCATGATAATCCATCAAAGCGGCAGGTGTCAAGTTTTTGTCGCTTTTTTTGCAAAAAAAGACGGTTCTCCCGGTCGGGTGTGCCGGATTAAATTCATCGGTGTAAAGCGCGCTGTCCGGCGGAGAAATCTCCGCCGGAAGGCGCCGTTACTGTTTTTTGCCCTTCCCCTTCCGGGGCAGACCTTGGGCGATGGCGGGTAAGGCGTTGGGCGTGGCCGCGGTATCCTGAATATTGTAGGTGCCGTATTTGTTCACCATGTCGTAGCTGCTCTCCGGCGGCCCGATCACCGGATCGGCTGTGGGGTTGGGGTCGTCGGCCAGGCCCTGTTTTTTCCGTTTCATGAAAAGCGCCTCCTTTTTTCTGCCATTATGCCCGGTTTTGACGATTTACAACGCCGGGAAATGGTGATACACTGAAAAAATCTTCCTTTGAAAGGCGGCGGCGTCATGGGCAAAAAAGCGGATTATATCAAATTTATCGGTTCCATGCTGATCTTCGGCACCAACGGCCTGCTCGTGACAAATATCGCCCTGTCCAGCGCGCAGATCGTGCTGACGCGCACCTTCTTCGGCAGCCTGGTTCTGCTGCTGGCGGTGCTGGCCAAAAAGGAATTCTCTTTGAAACAATACAAGCCCGATCTGGTGCCGGTGCTTATCTCCGGCGTGTGTCTGGGCGCCAACTGGGTGTTCCTGTTCGAGGCTTACCGCTATGCCTCCGTCAGCATCGGTACGCTGGTCTATTACTGCGGCCCCATCGTGGTCATGGCCCTGTCCCCCGTCCTGTTCAAGGAAAAGCTCACCTGGAACAAGCTGGCGGCCATCGCCGCGGTGATTGCGGGCATGGTGTGCGTCACCGGCGTGGCCGGCGCGGCGGACAGCTCCGCCCGGGGCATCGTGTGCGCGGGCGCGGCGGCGCTGCTGTACGCCACGCTCATCGTCTCCAACAAGAATATCCGGCACGTCTCGGGTCTCAGCTCCACGCTGGCGCAGCTGTTCATCGGCTTTTTCGTCATTCTGGCCTACCTGCTGGTCATTGGAGAATTTCCCTTCGCCATCGCGCCGGGCCGGGAGCTCGTCTATGTGCTGATTCTGGGCATTGTCAATTCCGGCTTTGCCTGTTGGATGTATTTCTCCTCCATGCAGCGGCTGCCGGGCCAGACCGTGGCCCTGTGCTGCTATGTGGACCCGCTGTCCGCCGTGGTGTTCTCCGCGCTGTTTTTGGGCGAGCGGATGACGGGGATACAGATAGCGGGCGCGGTACTGATCCTGGGCGGCGCGCTGTTCGGCGAACTGCGCTTTTCCAGGAAGCCCGCTGTGGAAGGCTAAGGAGGCCGTATTTTGCAGTTCATCGCCATGATCGCGCTGGCCTTCGGCTGCTGTGTGGCGGCCAACGCCGCTGTCAACGCTGCGGCCAGGAAGGAACGCCGCAGGGCGCTGGGGCTGACAGCGCTGGCCTCGGCCTGCTATGTTGGCGTGGGCGCCATCGGCGCCGCCGGCTGCTGGTACACCCGGTTTGGCTATCTGGTACTGGGCGGGCTGTGCTGCGGCTTTGTGGGGGATGTGCTGCTGGGGCTGCGCTTCGTCTACCCCAACCGCTTCGGTCTGTTCTTCGGCGGCGGCTCGGCCTTTTTCGCCGTGGGCCATGGATTGTACATCGCCGCGCTGCTGTCCTTTACAATGAAAGCGCTGTATGTGGCCGTGCCGTACGCCGCGGCCGGGCTGCTGCTGTCGGCGCTGTATCTGAAAAGGCAGAAGGTCAGGGCCGGCGGCTGTCTGCCGCCCGGCATCCTGTCGATGGCGCTGGCGCTGTTCATGGCCGGCTGCGCCGCGGGCTGCGCGGTCTTTGCCTTCAGTCCCGGCACCGTGCTGTTCGCCATCGGCGGACTGTTCTTTGCCGTCAGCGACGGCCTGCTCCTCGCCGACGACTTCGGCGCTCACCGCTCCGACGACCGCAACCGGGTGCTGCACATCCTCTACTACTCGGCGCAGATCTTCTTCGGTTTCTCGCTGATTCTGCTGTTTGTGCTCTAAAACCACCGGAACCCCGATGTTTCCCGTGAAACATCGGGGTTCCGTTTTATTTTGCCTCGGTCAGCGACAGCACCACGTGCTGGCACAGCAGCAGACCCGCCGCGGCGGGTACCCACACCAGCGAGCCGGGCACGCTGCGCCGCCCGGGAGGCGGGGCCTCCAGCGGCAGCGGCGTCAGGCCCTCCTCCGGGCTGTAGACCACGGTGTGGTGGTCGATGCCCGCCGCCCGCAGCTCCTTGCGCACCACCCGCGCCAGCGGGCAGCCGTGGGTGGCGGAGATGTCGGTGATGGTCAGCTGCCGCGCGTCCGTCTTGTTGCCGGTACCCAGCGCGGAGACGATGGGAATGCCCCGGCTCAGGGCTGTTTGGATGAGGTCCACCTTGCAGGACACCAGGTCGATGGCGTCCACGAGGTAGTCGTAATCGGCAAAAAAGTCCTCCCGGGTGTCGGCGCTGTAGAGGCCCCGCAGCGGGCGGATGCGCGCGTCCGGATTGATGTCGGCCAGTCTTGCGGCCAGCACCTCGGTCTTGCCCCGGCCCACGGTGGAGGTCAGCGCGCAGAGCTGGCGGTTGATGTTGGTGACACTGACGTCGTCCGAATCCACCAGCGTCAGGCTGCCCACGCCGCAGCGGCACAGCGCCTCGGCGCACCAGGAGCCCACACCGCCCAGGCCGAACACGGCCACATGGCTGTTCCTGAGTTTTTCCATGGCGGGCGCGCCCAGCAGCATACGGGCCCGCATCGTTCTTTCATCCATAGCGTACCTTTCAAAAAAGCCGCCCCGGCGGGGCGGCTTTTGGCGTTAACTTCCCGGTCTTATCCGATGGAGGCGAAGCGGATGGCGAACTGCTGGGTGGCGGTGTAGTTGGCGACCAGCCCGTCCTGCCATTTGCTCATATCGTCGCTGACAATGGCGTTTTTGGCCAGATAGCTGCTGCACAGCATGTTGTTGAGGCCCACATAGTAGACCACATGATAGCCGCAGTAATCGGAGGTCTCGCCGTAGACAAGCGCGGTGTCGCCCTTCTGGCGGCCGGCGGCGAACACGAAATCGTTGAACTCGGTGACCATCTCGCCCTTGTAGATGGAATCGTACAGACCGCCGTTGGAAGCGGAGCCGGTATCCTCGGAGTATTTGGTGGCCAGGGCGGCAAAGCTGTCCTCGGTAGCGGCGCCGGCCTTCCACTCGTCATAGTACTTCTGCGCGGTGGTCTTGGCAGTGGCCTTGGCGGCATCGGTGTAGGTGCCGTCGCTGGAAGCGACAGCCTTCACCAGAATGTGGCGGGCCTCGGCCAGCTGATAGTGGTTGTCGCTGCGGCCGACAAATTCGACCACATAGTAGCCGGTGTCGGCGGATTCCACCACGGTGACGTCGCCGGTCTTGCGGGAGGCGTCCTTCAGCCAGTCGGCATAGTCGCCGGTGACGCTGGAGCCGGACACGCCGGTCTGGGTGCTGGCGGTGGCGTCGGCGACGGCGGCGGTGACGGCGGCGGAGAAGTCCTTGCCGCTCTTGACCGCTTTGGCGATGCCGTCCGCCTTGGTCTTGGCGGCGGCCATGGTCTCGTCGGTGACGGCGGTGGCCGCGGGGGCGGCGGTGGCCGCGGGGGCGGCAGTGGCCGCGGCGGTAGAAGCGGGGGCGGCGGTGGAAGTGGTATCGGTGGCGGTGGCCGCGGCGGTGGCGACCTTCTCGGCGCTGACCAGGTAGTAGTTGTAGTCGAACAGGTCCAGCGTGTCCTTATTCTTCTGATAATAGGACTCCAGCTCGGTATCGGTGAGGGCGGAGCCGTAGGAATCGGACATGGAGGTGTAGGCCTTGGAAGCCAGCGTGTAGCGCTCCAGCTCGCCGCGGACCAGAGCCTCGGAGCAGCCGCGGCCATAGGCCTTGATCAGATAGTTCTTGACGGAAGTATAGCCGTTCTTCGTGGCCTGGGCGGCCAGGGTCTGCATCTGACTGTCGATGCTGGCGGTGGCCGTGTCATCCAGGGCGATGTTGTTTTTCTTGGCATACTCGGACAGCGCGGTGATCTGCGTCATGTAGCTGATCGTCTGCTGCTGGAAATAGTCATACCAGGAGCCGCCGTCGGAGAGCATAGTGCACTGCTGATCTTTCAGCGGCTTGCTGGTATCCAGACCGAACAGCGAGGCATAGCTGCCGTAGTTGGTCATAAAGTTATAATACTGGGTCTTGAAGTAATAGTCGAACTGGGCGGTATTATAGCTCACGTCGCCGACCTTCAGGGCGGGCAGACCGGTATAGAACAGGTTGGAGTTGAGGATCAGGATCGCGGCGATGAGCAAGACCACAACGATGGTGCCGAAGGTCCAGTTGAACTTGCTCTTCCGTCTCTTCTTCTCTTCCTCCCTGGACGCGAGGGTCTTTCTGTCGGCGCCGGAGGTGATGGCCTCCTGCCGTTTTTTTCTGTCGTTAGAAGCGCTCATTGGCTTTCATCCTTTTCATGTGTATTGGTGCGGTTGAACTTTTTTCAATTGATAAGCTCTAGTATTATAACGCAGCTTGTCTGCCGTTACAAGACAAATTTGTGAATTGCCGGCGCCGTCTTTCCCGGTAATTTTCCCTGTGGAGGCGCATATACTGTCTGTATGCTGAAAAAAACACAGGGAGGGATTGGATGGGCACGGATATCGACGATTTCATTTTTGGCGGCTTCGACCCCGGACCCAGTGAGCGCTGACGAGGCAAGGCCCCGGCTTTTGCCGGGGCCTTGCCTCGTCAGGCTGTCAAAAAAGCCTTTTTGACAGCCTCAAAACGCCGAGTTTTTTGCGAAACCGTGTCTTCGCAAAAAATGTTGCTCCGCTCCCCAAGCCCTTGGTCAGCAAGGGTTTGGCGGCTATTTATCCAAATTGAGGCGGGGCTCCGCCCCCCTCACACTCCCCCCGCATCATCTCCCAAATCCGTTCCTCTTTTAGTTCTTTGACAGGCTGACGAGGCAAGCCCCCGGCTTACTTTTCGGCGTTTTGGGTGAGATAGGCGTTGATAAAGCCGTCCAGATCGCCGTTCATCACGTTGTCGATGTTGCCGTCCTCATAGTCGGTGCGGTGATCCTTCACCAGCTGATAAGGCATGAACACATAAGAGCGGATCTGGCTGCCCCATTCGATCTTCATCTGCACGCCCTTGATGTCGCTGATCTTTTCCAGATGCTCCCGCTCCTTGATCTCGGCCAGACGGGCGCGGAGCATATTTTTGCAGTTTTCCAGGTTCTGGAAGTGGCTGCGCTCCACCTGGGACGATACCACGATGCCGGTGGGGATATGGGTCAGGCGCACGGCGGAGGAGGTCTTGTTGACCTTCTGGCCGCCCGCGCCGGAGGAGCGGAACACATCCATCTTGATATCCTCGTCCCGCAGCTCGATGTCGCTGTCCCCGGTGATCTCGGGCATGACCTCCACCGCGGCGAAGGAGGTGTGGCGGCGGCCCGCGGCGTCAAAGGGGGACACGCGCACCAGTCGGTGGATGCCGTTTTCGCTCTTGAGATAGCCGTAGGCGTTTTCGCCCTCGATCATGATGGTGGCGCTTTTGATGCCCGCCTCGTCGCCGTCCAGGAAGTCCAGCAGCTTGACGGTATAGCCGTGGCGGTCGGCCCACATATTGTACATCCGGTAGAGCATCTGGGTCCAGTCCTGGGCCTCGGTGCCGCCGGCGCCGGCGTGGAAGGTGAGGATGGCGTTGTTGGCGTCGTAATCGCCGGTGAGCAGCGTGGACAGGCGTATGGTCTCCAGCGCCCCGGAGAAGGCGGCGAAATCGCGCTCCAGCTCCGGCAGCAGGCTGTCGTCATTTTCCTCGACGGCCATGTCGCACAGGGTCATCATATCGTCCCATCCGGCGCGCAGGCGGGAAAATTTTTCCGTCTTGTCCTTGAGGGTCTTCAGACGCTTCTGGACGCGCTGGGAATTCTCCACGTCGTTCCAGAAATCGGGGCGGGCGCCGGCGGTCTCCAGCTCCTCGATCTCCCGGGACGCGCCGTCCAGATTCAGCGCCTTTTCCACCACGTCCAGCGTGGGCAGGAGATTATTCAGCTTAATCTTATATTCTTCGAATTGAATGGCAGGCATGATTTCAACAACTTTCTTCATCTAAAAATGGATAGCTGGATTATTATATACAAAAAAAACTAAATTGTAAATAATGGGCTTTTATTTTCTGGGAGGCTTTGTTATAATCGACTTGAAAAGAACTGCCGGCCCTGTGCGCCCGGACAAAAAGAGAGGAAATTTGAAATGATTTCACACGGTAAAGAAATCAAGGTCTTCACCGGAAATTCCAACCCCGTTCTTGCCGAGGAGATCTGCGCCCACCTGAACAAAACCCTTGGAAACGCCACCGTGACCCAGTTTGCCGACGGTGAGTGCTCCATTTCCGTCCATGAACCCGTCCGCGGCTGCGACGTGTTCATCGTCCAGTCCACCTGCAAATCCGTCAATGACAATCTGATGGAGCTGCTCATTATGATCGACGCCATGCGCCGCGCCTCCGCCGGCCGCATCACCGCCGTCATCCCCTACTTCGGCTACGCCCGGCAGGACCGCAAGGCCAAAAGCCGCGACCCCATCTCCGCCAAACTCGTGGCCAACCTCATCACCGCCGCCGGCGCGGATAGGGTCCTGACCATGGACCTCCACGCCGCCCAAATCCAGGGCTTCTTCGACATCCCCGTGGACAACCTCATGGGCGCGCCGCTGTTCGCCAAATATTACATGCGCGAGTTCGGCAAGGGCAACGACGACGTGATGGTCGTCTCCCCGGACGTGGGCAGCACCGCCCGCGCCCGCGCTTTCTCCATGAAGCTGGGCGTGAACATGGCCATCGTGGATAAGCGCCGGGAAAAGGCCAACCACTCCGAGGTCATGAACATCATCGGCAGCGTGGAGGGCAAGACCTGCATCCTGCTGGACGATATGGTGGACACCGCCGGGTCCCTGTGCGGCGCGGCCAAGGCCATCAAGGAGATCGGCGGCTGCGGCGATATCTACGCCTGCGCCAGCCATGGCCTTCTCTCCGGCTCCGCCGTGGAAAAGCTCCAGGAGAGCTGCATCAAGGAGCTTCTGCTGCTCGATACCGTCCCTTATCCCGCCGACAAGCCCAAGTGCGACCTCATCAAATACCTCTCCGTCGCCCCCGTGTTTGCCGACGCCATCGACAGAATCTACGAGGAGATCTCCATCTCCAACCTGTTCGAATAGGCCCCATGTTGAACCCATTCCGCAAGACCGCCGGCGTAAGCTGGCTGGTGGTATTTCTGGGCAACCCGGGCGTGAAATATGCCAACACCCGCCACAACGCCGGGTTCATGACCGGCGACGCCTGCGCCGAAAAATTCGACGCGGCCATCGACCGGCTCCGCTTCGACGCCCTCACCGGCATCTGCCGGGTGGGCGGGGAGCAGGTGCTTTTGATGAAGCCCCAGACCTATATGAACCTCTCCGGCGACGCCGTCGCTCCGGCGGCGAAGTATTATAAGATCCAGCCCGGGCACATCCTCGTGGTATCGGATGAAATCGCCCTGCCCATCGGGAAGCTCCGTGTGCGCCCCTCCGGCTCCGCCGGCGGGCACAACGGGCTGAAGAGCATCATCGCCCGCCTGGGCACGGAGGAATTCCCCCGCATCCGTCTGGGCGTGGGCGCGCCGCCCACCCGGGAATACGATATGGCGGACTGGGTGCTGGCCGGTTTTCACGGACAGGACGCCGCCGACATGGCCGCCGCCGTGAAGCGCGCCGCCGACGCGGTGGAGTGCTATATCGAAAACGGTCCCGACAGGACCATGAACCTCTATAACTGACCCCTTGACGGCGGCGACAGCCGCCGTCAATTCCATATTAACGCCGCAGGAGGTACACACCATGAAAAAAAGCTGCATCGCCATGCTGCTGGCCGGCGGGCAGGGTTCCCGGCTGTACGCGCTGACCCAGAGCGTGGCCAAGCCCAGTATGCCCTTCGGGGGGAAGTACCGCATCATCGACTTTCCGCTGTCCAACTGCGCCAATTCCGGCATCGACACGGTGGGCGTGCTGACCCAGTACCGCCCGCTGCAGCTCAATTCCCACATCGGCAGCGGTCAGGCCTGGGATATGGACACCTCCGACGGGGGCGTGTTCATCCTGCCGCCCTACCTCTCCGCCGGGGAAAAGGGTTCCTGGTTTTCCGGCACCGCCAACGCCATTTACCAGAATATCAGCTTCATTGAAATGTACGACCCGGACAATGTCCTCATCCTCTCCGGCGACCACGTGTACAAGATGGACTATTCCCTGATGCTGCGGGAGCACGTGGAAAAGGACGCCGCCTGCACCATCTCCGTGCTGCAGGTCTCCATGGAGGAGGCCACCCGCTTCGGCATTATGAACGTGGGGGACGACGGCTATATCTCCGAATTCGAGGAAAAGCCCAGGCAGCCCAGGAGCGATCTCGCCTCCATGGGCATTTATATCTTTAACTGGAAAAAGCTGCGGAAATACCTCATCGAGGACGAGGCCGACCCCGGCTCCGACAAGGATTTCGGCAAGAACATCATCCCAAAAATGCTGTCGGACGGCGAAAAGCTGTGGCCCTACCGCTTCTCCGGCTACTGGCGGGACGTGGGCACCATCACCAGCCTGTGGGACGCCAACATGGATATGCTCTCCACCACGCTCATCAACCTCTACGACCCCAACTGGCCCATCATGTCCAAGTCCTCCCCCCTGCCTCCCCATTATGTGGGGCCGGACGGGTCCGTTGTCCACTCCATCGTCACGGAGGGCTGCGTCATCGACGGACGGGTGAAAAATTCCGTGCTGTCCAGCGCCGCCACCGTGAAAGCGGGGGCCCGCGTGCTGTACAGCGTGCTGATGCCCGGGGCGAAGGTCGAGGAGGGCGCCACCGTGGAGTACGCCATCATCGGCGAGAACACCGTGGTTGGCGCGAACGCCCATATCGGCGCGCCGCCGGACGGCAGCGAGCGCTGGGGCGTGGCCACCTGCGGGCCGGGCATCCGGCTCCGGGCGGGGGCCGCGGTGCCCGCCGGGGCCATGATCTACACCGGCGAGGAGGTTTAAAGTTTAAACGAGTTCAAACTTTAAACCTTTCAATTGCGTTTTTCTCGCCGCTTGCGCGGCAACCGAAAAACATGCGCAGGATGACCATTCCTTCTTTGGTTTTCCTGTCGTAAGGCCTGGAGAAAGGAATGGTCATCCGATATGAACGACTTTCACGGAATTATCTTCGCCTACGCCGCCGCGCCCGAGCTGGGCGCTTTGGTGCGCACCCGCACCAGCGCCTCGCTGCCCTTCTGCGGCCGCTACAGGCTCATCGACTTCGCCCTGTCGTCCCTGGCCAACGCCGGGATCTACAATGTGGGCGTCATCATGCAGCGGGACTATCAGTCCCTGCTGGATCATCTGGGCAGCGGCAAGGACTGGGACATGAGCCGCCGCCGGGGCGGGCTGCGGATGCTGCCTCCCTTCGGCCTGCCGGAATATCACACCGGCGCCTATACCGGCACCATCGAGGCGCTGAACGCCGTGGCCACCTACATCCGGGACATCCCCGAAAAGAATGTCGTCATGCTGCTGGGCAATACCGCCGCCAACCTCGATCTGGCCGCCGCGGCCAAATGCCATCTGGATTCCGGCGCGGCCCTGACGGCCATCTGCTGCCGGGGGCTGGAGAATGCCCGGCTGAACTACATTGACCGGGGCGACGGGTTTTCCGAGCACATGACCCTCGGCGGCGGCGGCGACGGCCTGCCCGCCATGGAGGCCTATATCATCCAGAAGGACCTGCTGCTGTCCATGATGGACGAGTGCGCCCGGGAAAACCGGCTGCACTTCCACCGCAACGCCATCGCCGGCTACCTTGCCGGCGGCGGTAAAATGAACCTGTACGTCCACCCCGGCTACGCCGCCATGATTACCGATGTGGCGGGCTATTACCGGGCCAGTATGGATATGCTGGACGGCGGCAGGCGCACCCAGCTGTTCCCCGACGGCCGCCCCGTGCGCACCAAGATTCACGAGGAGGTCAGCGCCTACTACGGCGAGGGCGCCGCGGTGCGCAACAGCCTGGTGGCGGACGGCTGCATCGTGGAGGGCAGGGTGGACGGCTGCATCCTGTTTTCCGGCGCCCGGGTGGAGCGAGGCGCCCAGCTGAGCAACTGCATTATCATGCGGGGCGCCGTGGTGCGGGAAAACGCCCAGCTGCGCTACGTCATCGCCGATAAATATGCCGAGCTCACGCCCTACATCACGCTCTCCGGCAGCGAACGGCTGCCCATCGCCATTCCCAAAAGCAGCATTATCTGACTTCAGCGAAAGGACAGCATTTATGACAAGCGAAATTTCACGCGACGAGGTGCGCAGCGCCATTGAGGACAAGCTGTGCGCCCATTTCGGCATCACCGCCGCCGACGCCACCGACGACCAGGTATTTCAGGCCGCGGCCATGGTCCTCCGGGAGATCCTATCCAGGATATTGGCCGTGGAGGGGACGCGGACGCCGGAAAAAGAGGTCCACTATCTGTCCATGGAATTTCTCATGGGCAGGAGCCTGATGAAAAACGCCTTCAATCTGGGTCTGGGCGACGCCGTGAAGGGCGCGCTCACCGATCTGGGTCGGGACGCGGCGGATATCTTCGAGGCCGAACCCGACGCGGGTCTGGGCAACGGCGGCCTGGGCCGCCTCGCCGCCTGCTATATGGACTCCATGGCCACGCTGGGCATCCCGGCCACCGGCTATTCCATCTGCTACGAGCTGGGGATGTTCCGCCAGAAGATCGTGGACGGCCGGCAGACCGAGGTGGCCGACGACTGGCGCACCGCGGCGGAGAGCTGGCTGGTGCCCCGCTCCGACGAATCCGTGGAGGTCCGCTTCGGCGGGCAGGTGTCCCCCCACTGGGACAGCTTCGGCCATTACACCGCCGAATACACCGGCTATACCGCCGTCACCGCCGTGCCGCGGGATATGCTCATCGCGGGCTACGGCGGCAGGACCGTGAACACCCTGCGCCTGTGGGACGCCCGCAGCACCGACGCGCTGGATATGTACCTGTTCGCCGAGGGCGAATACGTGAAGAGCCTGGAAAACCGCACCATGGCCGAGGTCATCACCAAGGTGCTCTACCCGGCGGACGACCATATCGAGGGCAAGACCCTGCGCCTGAAGCAGCAGTATTTCTTCGTCTCCGCCACGGCCCAGACCATCGTGCGCGACCACGTCCGCCGAAGCGGCACGGTGAAGGATTTCGCCGCCCGCCACGCCATCCAGATCAACGACACCCACCCCGCCCTGGTCATCCCCGAGCTGATGCGGCTTTTCATGGACGAGCATGGTCTGGGCTGGGACGAGTCCTGGGCCATCGTGAAGGACTGCGTGGCCTACACCAACCACACCGTGATGAGCGAGGCGCTGGAGTGCTGGCCCCAGAACCTGATCCAGACCCTGCTGCCCCGCATCTGGGAAATCCTCTGCGAGATCAGCCGCCGCTGGTGCGGGTATCTGGCCAAAAATTTCGGCGCCGACCAGCGGGTGGGCCGCAATCTCATCATCCGGGACGGGCAGGTCCACATGGCGAACCTCTGTCTCGCCGCCTGCTTCAAGGTCAACGGCGTGTCGGAGCTCCATGGAGACCTTTTGAAAAACGAGCTGTTCCATGACATCTATACCCTCCGGCCGGAACGCTTTACCTTTATTACCAACGGCATCGACCACCGCCGGTGGCTGGCGCAGATCAATCCCCGGCTCCACGGTCTCGTCTGCGACCTTCTGGGCGGGGGCGGGTATCTTACCGCGCCGGAGGAGCTGCTGCGGCTGAAGGATTTCGCCGAAAACGGCGGCGTGCAGGCGAGGATGGCCGAGATCAAGGAACTGAACAAGCGGGATTTCGCAGCCTTCGCCCTGAAAAACGACGGCTTCGCGCTGAACACCGGCGCCGTGCTGGACGTGCAGGTCAAGCGCCTGCACGAGTACAAGCGCCAGCTGCTGTGCGCCATGCTCATCACCCACCTGCAGCAGACCCTGCACGACGATCCCAATCGGGATTTTCTGCCCTGCGCCTTCGTGTTCGGCGCCAAGGCCGCCGCGGGCTACAAGACCGCGAAGCGCATCATCGAGCTTCTGTGCTCCCTGCAGAAGGACATCGCCGCGGACCCCCTGTGCAAGGACAGGCTGCAGGTCTATTTCATGCAGAATTACCGCGTCTCCGCCGCGGAGGCGCTGATGCCCGCCGCGCAGATCTCCGAACAGATCTCCACCGCCGGCAAGGAGGCTTCCGGCACCGGCAACATGAAGCTGATGATGAACGGCGCCGTGACCATCGGCACGCTGGACGGGGCCAATGTGGAGATGTACCGGCGGCTGGGCGACGACAATATGTTTTTGTTCGGCCTGCACGCCGACGAGGCGGAATCCCTGAAGACCCGGGGCTACGACCCCAAGGCCGTGTATGATTCCGACCCCGTGGTCCGGCGGATTCTGGACCGCTGGAACATCGGTCTGGGCGACGGAAAGCGCTACTCCGACCTGACCTCGGGACTGCTGTTCGGCGGCGACCCCTATCTGCTGCTGGCCGATTTCGAGAGCTATCTCCACTGCCATGAGGCGCTGTACGGCGCCATTTCCGACCCGGCGGCGCTGGGGCGGATGTCTCTTGTGAACGTCGCAGAAAGCGGCATTTTCGCCGCGGACCGCGCCGTGAAGGAATACGCGGACAGCATCTGGGGGATCGGGAAATGAATCATGCCGCCGTCGTGGGCGCCGTGAATATGGACATCTGCGGCAAGCCCTTCTCGCCCCTCATCATGCGGGATTCCAACCCAGGCTCCGTCACCCTCGCCCCCGGCGGCGTGGGCCGCAACATCGCCCACGATCTGCGCCTGCTGGGCGTGGACGTGACCTTCGTCACCGCCCTGGGCGGGGACGGCGATGCCGCCAAAATTCTGAAAAGCTGCGAGGCGCTGGGCTTCGACATGAGCCTGGCCCGGCGCATTCCCGGCGGGCGCACCTCCTCTTACCTGTACATCACCGATCCCTCCGGGGACATGGCGCTGGCCGTGTGCGACACGGACGTGTCCGCCTCCCTCTCGCCGGAATACCTGGAGCGCTGCATCGGCGCGCTCAATACCGCCGACGCCGTGGTGCTGGACGGCAATCTCACGGCGGAGGCCATCCGCTACGCGGCGGAGCACTGCGCCGCGCCCCTCTATGCCGACCCGGTGTCCGTGACCAAGGCGGGGCGGCTGAAGCCGGTGCTGTCCCATCTCACGGCCTTCAAGCCCAACGAGATCGAGGCCGCCGCCCTCACCGGCCGGCAGGACCCCGCCGACGCGGCCAGGGCGCTGGTGGACACGGGCGTCGGGCGCGTGTTCGTCAGTCTGGGCGCGGGCGGTGTCATCGCCGCCGACGCGCGGGAGCTGCTGCGCGTCCCCTGTGAGCCGGCGGAGATCGTGAACACCACCGGCGCGGGCGACGCCGCCACCGCCGCCGTCATCTGGGCGGGGATGCGGGGCCTGTCGCTGGAGGCGTCGGCCCGGGCCGCCATGAAGGCGGGCGCGCTGGCCGTCTCCTGCGCCGCCACCAACAACCCGGCCATGACCGCGGAAAAACTGCGGTAGGGGCCCGCGGGCGGCCCGTCCCACCGTCCTACCGTATCAAGAAAACGCCTGCCGCAGAAATGCGGCAGGCGTTTTCGTATTGTTGACTTTGTTTACTTTTTGGTCGCGCAGGTCAGTTCGCCGTTCGCGGCGTCCACCACCAGAGTGGAACCCGCGGCCAGGTCCCCGGACAGGATCGTGCGGGCGATGAGGGTCTCCACCCGGCTCTGCAGAAACCGCTTCAGCGGGCGGGCGCCGTACACGGGGTCGAAGCCCTGGTCGATGACCAGCTCCTTGGCGGCGGGGGTGATCTCCAGCTTCAGCGTCTTGTCGGCAAGGCGCCGGCGCAGGGATTCCACCAGGTTGTCGATGATGCCGGAGAGGTTTTCCTTGGTCAGCGGGCGGAACAGGATGATCTCGTCCAGTCGGTTGAGAAATTCCGGCCGGAAGGTGCGGCGCAGTTCCCCCATGACGGCGCTCTGCGCCGCATCGGAAATGCTGCCATCCGGCGTGATGCCATCCAGCAGGTACTGGCTTCCAAGGTTTGAGGTGAGGATAATGATCGTATTCTTAAAGTCCACCGTGCGGCCCTGACTGTCCGTGATACGGCCGTCGTCCAGAATTTGCAGCAGGATGTTGAACACATCCGGGTGGGCCTTCTCCACCTCGTCGAACAGCACCACGGAATAGGGCTTTCTCCGCACGGCCTCGGTGAGCTGGCCGCCCTCGTCGTACCCCACGTATCCGGGAGGCGCGCCGATGAGGCGGGAGACGGAGAACTTCTCCATATACTCGGTCATGTCGATGCGCACCATGTTGTGTTCGTCGTCGAACAGGCACTCGGCCAGCGATTTGGCCAGCTCCGTCTTGCCCACGCCCGTGGGGCCCAGGAACAGGAAGGAGCCGATGGGCCGGTTGGGGTCGGCGATGCCGGCGCGGGAGCGCAAAATGGCCTCCGTCACCTTCCGTACCGCCTCGTCCTGCCCGATCACCCGCTTGTGAATGATCTCGTCAAGGTGCAAAATCTTTTCCCGTTCGCCCTCCATCAGCCGGGATACGGGGATGCCCGTCCATTTGGCGACGATGCCGGCGATCTCCTCCTCGGTGACGGTGTCGTGGACCAGCGAGCTGTTCTTCCGCTCCTCGGAGCGCTGCTCCGCCTCGGCCAGCTTCTTTTCCAGCGCCGGCAGATCGGAATATTTCAGCTTCGCGGCCCTTTCATAATCAAAGCGCTGCTGGGCCGATTCGATGTCGGCGTGCATCTGTTCGATGTCGCCCTTGAGCTTTTTCACATCGTCCACGCTGCCCTTTTCGGATTCCCAGCGGGACTTCATGGCGTTGAATTTGTCCTTGAGATCGGCCAGCTCCCTGGCGAGCTTTTGCAGCCGGTCCTTGGACAGCTGGTCGTCTTCCTTCTTCAGGGCCATCTCCTCGATCTCCAGCTGCATGATCTTGCGGCGCATATCGTCCATCTCGGCGGGCATGGAGTCCATCTCCGTGCGGATCAGGGCGCAGGCCTCGTCCACAAGGTCGATGGCCTTGTCGGGGAGGAAGCGGTCGGAAATGTAGCGGTTCGACAGCGTGGCCGCGGCCACCAGGGCGTTGTCGTGGATGCGCACGCCGTGATAGACCTCGTAGCGCTCCTTCAGGCCCCGGAGGATGGAAATGGTGTCCTCCACCGTGGGCTCGTCCACCTGTACGGGCTGGAACCGGCGCTCCAGCGCGGCGTCCTTTTCAATGTACTTGCGGTATTCGTCCAGCGTGGTGGCGCCGATGCAGTGCAGCTCGCCCCGGGCCAGCATGGGCTTGAGCAGGTTGCCCGCGTCCATGCTGCCCTCGGTCTTGCCGGCGCCTACGATGTTGTGCAGCTCGTCGATGAACAGGAGGATGCCGCCCTCGGACTGCTTGATCTCCTCCAGCACGGCTTTCAGCCGCTCCTCAAACTCGCCCCGGTATTTCGCGCCCGCGATGAGCGCGCCCATGTCCAGCGAGAAGATGGTCTTTTCCTTCAGCCCCTCCGGCACGTCGCCCCGGACGATGCGCTGGGCCAGGCCCTCCGCGATGGCGGTCTTGCCCACGCCCGGCTCGCCGATGAGCACGGGGTTATTTTTGGTCTTGCGGGAGAGGATGCGGATGACGTTGCGGATCTCGGTATCCCGGCCGATGACCGGGTCCAGCTTATTGTCCCGGGCCCGCTGCACCAGATCGGTGCCGTATTTGGCCAGCGCGTCGTAGGTGGTCTCCGGGTTGTCCGAGGTCACGGGGCCGGTGCGGACCTTTGAAAGCTCGCCGGTAAAGGCGTTTTTGGTAATACCGTGGTCGGCGAAGATGCGCTTGATGGCCGGTGTCTCGTTGGCGAACACGCCGATCATCAGGTGTTCCACGGAGAGGTATTCGTCCCCCATGCTCTTGGCCGCCTTTTCGGCGGACTTCAGCACGCGGTCGGCCTCCGGGGAAAGATAGACCTGGGTGGCCGCCGTGCCGCCCACCTTGGGCAGGCCGGAAATGGCGGTGTCCAGCTCCGACAGCAGGGCGTTGCAGTCCACGCCCATCTTGCCCAGCAGCGACGGGATGAGCCCGCCGTCCTGATCCACCAGGGCGTAGAGCAGATGCTCCGGCGTGATATATTGGTTGTTGCCCTCCTCCGCCATGCTCTGGGCGGTTTGGACGGTCTCCAGTGTTTTTTGTGTAAAATTGTTGGCGTTCATTGTGACTTCACCTCGTATTCAGTTGTCTTTGTGCTCAGATGAGCACGGTCTCCTTTTCCAAAAGCTGATAATAGCGGCGCTCCACGTCCTGGGACGTGAACTTGCCCGTGAGATAGCCCTTCATGCACTCGTCAAAGAGCTTGATGTAGTCCGAAAGCACCTCCGCCAGCTCCTCGGACGTGCAGTCCCGGCTGGGGATGGAGATGCTGCGGACAAATTTGCCGTCGTACAGGGCGTAATTCACCGGCTCGCCCTTCAGCAGCGGGGCCAGGTTCTTGTCCTCCACATACTTCCACAGACGGAAGAACTCCGTCATGGCGGCAATCAGCGACGCCGACTGGGTGCGGAAGATCACCGACAGTTCGCCGATGGACCGCTCCCCCGTGCGGTAGAGCTCCACCTCGTATTTTACCGTGGGGCGGTATTTATATTCCAGACTGGACTTTAGCGACATGGTGAAGGTGTTGGGGGAAAAAAACGGCACCAGATCCCGGGAGGGCGTCATCAGTTCCTCGATGGCCGTAAAAATGTCGTTGATGCGGCGCTCCGGCGTGGTGAGATTCACATACTCCGCCAGAATCTGATTGATGAGATTGGAGCGGTTCGTGCCCATTCGGTGCGCCAGCAAATCCACCTCGCGCACCACCTCGTCCGACAGCATCAGACTGTACAGCGTTTTTTTCATTTTGACGATCACACTCCTGTCGATTTTCTGTTTTCCATCTTAGTACGCCGGGTAAACTTTGTCAATAGTTTTATATAATTTTCATTACTATTTATTGTCCGCATAAAAAAATTTCCGACGGGCCGCAGTCCGCCGGAAAGAGAATTTCTGTCAGGTTATTTGGCCTGAATGTTGATAAATTCGGGCCGGATCTTGGAATACAGGATTTTCTGGCTGCGGTAGATGCCGAAATAGCCGGAGAGCATATACGCGATGCCGCAGGCCACAGCAAAATACGTGAGCTCCACGGACCCGAAAAGCTCGATGGACAGGACGATGGAGGCGATCGGGCAGTTCACCGCGCCGCAAAAAACCGCGACAAGCCCCACTGCCGCCGCAAATCCAGCCGGAATTCCGAGAATCGGTCCCACTACGCAGCCCAAAGTGGCACCAACAAAGAATGTTGGCACCACTTCACCGCCGCGGAAACCGCAGCCCAGCGAGATGGCGGTGAACAGCAGCTTCCAGAGGAAAGCGTCGGGAATTGCGATGCCTTTTTCAATGGCGTCTGTGATGGGGCCGACGCCCGCGCCGTTATAATCCGTCGTCCCTACGAGCCAGGTGAGCCCCAAAACGATAACGCCGCCTATCGCGGCCCGGAAAAATTTGTTTTTCAGATAGCGTTCGGCAAGAAAATCCATGCCGTGCATCACAAGGCAAAACACAGAACTCATGATGGCGCAGAGTATGGCCATCACCGCCACGCGCCACAGCAGATCCGCGTTCAGCGGCAGGAAGGTCACGATGAAGCGGGTTGGCGCGATGCCAAACAGCCGGGACACGCCGTAGGCCGTGACCGCGGAGACGATGCAGGGCACAAGGCCGGAATAATAGAACACGCCCACGCTGATGACCTCCAGCGCGAAAAGCGCGGCGGTAAGGGGTGTGCCGAACAGGGCCGAAAAGACGGCGGACATTCCGCAGAGGGTCGCCAGCCGCATATCCTTTTCGTCAAGTCGGAAAAGCTGTCCCACGCTGTCGCCGATACCCCCGCCGATTTGCAGGGCCGCGCCCTCGCGCCCCGCGGAGCCGCCGCAGATGTGGGTGATGACGGTGCCAAGGAAAATGACGGGCACCAGTATCACCGGAACCTTTTCGCCCAAATGGACGGAGTCGATAAGGGTGTTGGTATTCACGTTTTCCATCTTTGTAAAGTGGTAGATGGCCGCGATCACGATACCGCCGGCCGGCAGCAGAAACAGCAGCCAGGGATTTGCCTCCCTGAGCGCGGTGGCGCGCGCGACACTGATGTTGAAAACGGAGCCCACCACGCCGCCGACGGCGCCTGTCAGTCCCGCGATTATCAGCCATTTGAGGAAGGCGGCAAAGGACTTATAAACAATTTTTGCTTCTTTTTTAGCCGCTTCGGGCATTTTTGTCGTCCCCCAAGAGAAAATTTTCAGTTTATATAGATTTTCAGTATATTACAGCCATCTGAAAATGTCCAGCCCCGCCCGCAAAGCGCTTGATTTTTTCAAGGGGATTCTGTATAATAAGGTCCGCTCTTGTGTCCCAAAAAATAAGGAAGCGTATCGAAGTGGTCATAACGGCCCTGACTCGAAAGCAGATTCCGTGAGACTTTTTGGCACTCCGATAGTTTTTTTAAGGCATTTGTTGCTGTTATCTGCTGTTATTCTGCTAAAGGGTGTCTAAAAGCTTTTCTAACAGTCTAACGGATTCTAACGAAAAGTCATGTGCAGTCAGTTTAATCTTTGTTTCCTTGAGTCACGCGTGGTAAACGCAGTTTTATAAATACCAACCAGAAAAATGCAACTTTTTCCTGCTTTTCTTCGGATAGGTTTTGAGACTGTTCGATGAAAATATATGGAGGGCTATCGAAGTGGTTATAACGGCCTCGACTCGAAATCGAGTTGTCGGTGATGAGCCGACACGTGGGTTCGAATCCCACGCCCTCCGCCACAAGGCTCTGAAAACGTTAGTTTTCAGAGCCTTTTTCTTGTTTATACGCATTTGCACATGAATAAGCAACGAGTCTCAAGTGCACTGCAGATTTTCTTGTGATATTGCCAAAGAATTTACATCTGAGGAATGACCTAAGCTCGTCCTTGGAAATAATATATTTTTTCCCGACTTCAACGTATGCAATTCTACCGTCGCTCACCCATCTACGAATTGTCTCCCTGTTATAGCCCGTTATCTCAGCAATATCTTTCATTGAGAGCTGGCCTGGGTAATTTGCAAGCCTTAGTTCCCACTGCCATTTGAATTGACCAAGTTCCTTTTCACCGTACTTTGATGGTTCTGCTCCTCTTACACCAAACGTGTCCATAAAGGATGCTGAGGTACCATATTTATCTGGATGTGTTTTTAGGGCATGAACTACCTTCTTCACATCGATTCCAACGTCTTTTTTAAGCGGAATCAAGCCGGCTCTTATCATTCGTTGACATGTAGTTTTACTTATATGAAAGGCCAGGCAGAATTGCTCTTGCGTCATCCTCACTTTAATGCATTGACAATTGCATCAGCCGTTACAGTTTGTGCCCCAGAACTTAAATGCGAATATACATCTGCCGTCGTTGAGTAATTCGCATGGCCGAGCCAGTGCTGGATCAGGAACATATCAACCCCCTCAGCCACAAGCAATGAGGCACACGTGTGGCGTAAATCATGAAATCTCAATTTCCGCAAGTTGTTCTTCTTTAGCACGACCGCAAAATGAGTCGTTACATATTCTGGGGTGTAGAGATGCCCTACCGGGTCTACAAAAACCATATCTTCATAGTCAGTACAGTAGCTATCCTTGAACATCCGCTTATTTTTCTCCTTGCTATCCAGAAGTCCCAAGAGAACTTCTCTTACTGATGGAATGAGTGGAAGCGTCCTTCGGCTATTTTTCGTTTTCAGTTCATCAGTCACTATCAGTTTGGGAGCACTTCCACCCCCATCATACTCTGTTATCACCTTGTGCTCGACGCTGATCGTGTTTTTCTCAAAATCGATGGAAGACCACATCAGTCCAATTAGTTCCCCTCTTCTCAGACCATAATAGATATCCACAAATACCATAGGATACAATGGGTCATTAATGAAGGCGTTCAGAAGTGCGTCAATCTCTTCTCGGTTATAGAACGTCCCCACAAATTGATTTTTATGAGGACGATCGACTTTTTTCATTGGGTTCTTCTCAATCAAATCTTTTTTCACAGCTGCCTCCAATGCTTGATTCATCAATTGGTGATAGTGGATCATTGAAGATCCGGTTAGATTGGCTTTTCGCAAGGAAATATAGAATTCTTCGACATCCATGGCTGATAGACTGGCAAGCGTAATCTTTCGGGCGTCAAAAAAAGGCCGAATGCGTGCCTTGAGCATTTGCTTACGTGACAATGCCGTATTATAAGCGACATTCGGTTCCTGCATCTGCATCCAAAGCTCAAGATAATCCGAGAAGAGTGTTACTCGTGGGATAACCCGAATATGATGGAAAGTCTCGTCGTTTTTTTGTGTTGCAAGGCGGTTGAACTCCTCCATTCTTTCTTGTAGGAGGATGTCTGCCGTTTTTTTGTTTTTTCGGCCCGATAGATGAGTAGTCTCCCATTTATTTTTTCTGTTTCCGTCCAGTTTATATGATATGACTGTATACCAGACGCCATTTTTCTCCTGCAGGCTGCCTGAACATGTTTCGCTAATCGAATGAACAGCCGGCGTTTTACCAATATCTCTACTCATCGAACTCATGCCCTTCAATAAGAGCCACGACCGCACTCTTCGGTATTTTCATTCCCACGCCCAGTTTGATAGCGAATAAGACTTTCTCATGAATAAGCCTGTAAACGTACTGCCTGCTTATGCCAAGTAATTGAGAGACCTCATCTACTGTCATTATGTCTCCGTAGGAATCATAGCAACGTTCTTCAGTGTTCATAGCCACTTTCCTTCCTTTGTTTTTTTACGGCAAGAAGAGTGTATCAAAGTTTTTTGAAAAATACGATTGTGTGAGAGGCCGAACTAAATCTTGATAAATTCAGCGAAAATTTCATATTAAATGAAGATTTTAGAACAAATTTCATGAAAATAATGGAGGCGGAGGAACTTGCCCCTAAAAAGGGTAAAGTTTCTCCAATTTTTACACCGTACGGAATGGGGGTGTTTTCTACATTTATTATGAGAAGTTCATTCATCGAGTTTCATACTTGCCCAACAACAGGCTTCTCACTGTCCCGGCATCTGCACCTTGACAACTTCATACATCTCAAGAACGTTACCGCGCCGAGCCACCATAAGGCTGGTGAAAGAATGTCCGGCGGTTCAGATATTCAAGCGACGAAAGCGCGGGAAAATAATGATACACCCCAGAGGCGGCGTACCCACAGGAATGGGCGTGGCTGAAATGCCAGTGATCCCCTGACCAGGGACTTGAGATGATTTTCAAATATCATTGTGGAAGGAGGTGCTTGGCATGAGTTGCACCCAATCCAGACAACTGGTCAAATTTCCAAAGGTACGCGTTGATAAAGCGTGGTTCCGCTGGTTCTGTGACCATAAGGACTTCAAGAATGATGGCTCCCTGCATCTGTTTAGCCTGATGTCTTTGTATTCCTACTCCAATTTCCGTTCCAACACGCGGACAATTGGGGATCAGACCTATACGGAGGCACCGGGAGAGTGGATCTGCAAGTTGTCCGCCCTTCCTCGCGTTCTTCGTGCACATTCCAAGGCGCATGCGATAGAGATTATGGCCTACTTTGCACAGCATAACCTCATTACATATGAATTCGTCAGCCCAGACGTGATCCGTTACAGGATTCATGACTGGCAACGGCACTGTATCCACCTGAACTATAACTACTACAGTTATAAAGGTTCAGGTTTTTTCTTTTTTCCGCTGCCTGTTGGGCGCCTCCTCATCAGCGCAGCCCGCGATCACGGCAGAATTGTTATGAGTGAACTGGATGCCATTATGGACTTATGGCTTCACACGATACTAAATGATGAAGTCGTAAGAGGTTCTGAATACATGCCAGTCGTCTATTATCCAGATATGCGAGGAACACCGCTTCTCTCTTACTCGCGTCTGGCAGTCCGCTGGGGCTGGTCAAAATCCCGTGTCGGGCGATTTATTCTTCGTCTGGAAGAAGCCGGAGTCATCGCACGAGTCAGTTTCAGTAGTTCGCGGGGCTCAATCATCTCCATGTGCAGATATAGAGAAATGATTTACGGCGAAGACTGCGAAAAGCTTGGATTACAACGAATCGGTGAAATTCTGGGAATTAGCCAGGCTGCTGGCCAAATTGATGATCCCACTGAAATTGAACTGGCGATTCAAAGTCGCGTCCCATCGTCGCGCCAGGTACTTGACGGCGGGAAAGCCATACGTATTCAGGTCTTTCGCGCAGGCAGTTCTTCTTTTTTTGCTCGGCCGACGCCATTAATCTTCTACAGCGCTACAGACTGGGGGAAGCTAACTGTAGAAGAAGATTCTAACAGCCGTCCACCAAAAATCAGAAGTCCGGCGGAAGGGAGATGAAAACTGTGGAAAAGTCAACCTGCGGAAGCAATCCGTCGTTCGAGTTTGACCAGAACCTTGCCAAAGAGGAAATAGACGACAGCCTGCGCAATGGCATGGAAAGGTTGTCTGGAAGAGCGCCGAATCAGCAGCCAGCCGAAGACCATTTTCATAACACCAAGTATCTCCTCAAACAGTTTCGTCGGGTCAGATATGCTGTCAGGGTTTCCGAATCGGACCTGAATCTTCGTATGGAGATCGAACACGGCACCGAGTTGTCCACACTTGAAGTGAATGCCGAGCTCGCTGGAATGGACCTGAGCAATACCCGCCTGGAGCGATATACGCGTAGCATCGTGAGGAGCAGGAATATGCTCAGGGTCATCCAAAGCGCTCTTGATACTGTGCGGATGGATCCGGATGACGGTGAGCGAATGTACCAAATCCTCTATCTGACTTATTTTACGCCCGTCAAGCCCAAGAACCGCGAAGCCATCCTGGATGAATTGGAAAAATTGGGATTCCCCATGTCGGCTGTGACGTATCATGCTCATCTTTCATCAGCAATTCAGGCGATGGACCGCATCCTCTGGGGCTACACAACGCGCGACTGTATTGAAATTATCCGGCAATTTCTGCCTGATTCCGAGTCGCAGAACGGAAATCGTACTTAATCCGTACAAAAGTCGAACCGGCGCTTTATTGCAACCATATTTGACTTCATGATACAATGTCAGCGTGGAAAATTACGCTGCGCAACGCGGTCGCCTTTCGGGGCGGCCGTTTTTTCTGCCGCGTAATGCTGACAAAAAAGGAGGACAGAACATGTTAACCAAACTGCGCGATGCAGGCACTGCCATCAAGCGGAAAACTGCTGCCATTGACAAGGGGCGCCTGCTCTACATGACATTCATGGCACCGACTCTTGTTGCTGCAATGGCGTCACAGGCATTTGCCGCAGACACCATGTGGAACAAGGCCAGCGAGATCATGCAGGATGTTTATAAGCAGATCCTTGCCATTTCTACAATAGCTGCAGTCGTTACCGCAGCTGTGGCGCTTCTGCTCATGAACTTCAGCAAATCTGGGAAAACCGTTGATGAGTCGCGTGCCTGGCTCAAACGAATCATCATTACCTGGGTCATTCTTAACTCTCTCGGCTTCATCATGGCCTATGTTACGCCGTTCTTCAGTGGCGGAACCTATGCGCCCTGAGCAATGAAAGGAGCAATCAATGAAAAGAAATCTTCTCTACCTGTTTGGCGGTGTATTCTCCGGAATCGCCCTGTGTCTTACTGCAGCTTATCTTCTCCCAGCCCCGTCCCACGAGGACTTTGACGGCCTCGATGACCTGTTTGGCATCGGCTTTCGTCGCATATAAGCGAGGTGACGACTGTGGGCATCCTTGATTCCATCGTCGAATGGCTTGCCACACAGGTCATGAACCTACTTGACATGATCACCGGCTCCGTCCTGGGAGCGCTTGGATGTGATATGAGTACATTCCTGCGATATTTCCCAGCGGCGGAGACGATGTATGAGATCTTTGTCGCGGTATCAGTAGGTTTCATTCTGCTGAATCTCGTTTGGCAGCTATTCAAGAATTATGGACTTGGAATGGGCATCGAAGCAGAGGATCCGGTCAAGCTCATTTTCAGGTCCATAATTTTTATTTTTCTTGCATACTTCGCGGACCAAATAATGGTCCTTGTGATGAACATTGCCGGAACACCGTATAACTGGATTGTTGACAAGGCTCTTCCGGCGATTGATTTTGCCAGCTTCGGCAGCGTCCTTACTGTCATCATCGGATGTGTTGCATCTGGTTCTGTGAGCCTCATCGTCCTGATTGTATTGGTGATCATCGCCTGGAATTACATCAAGTTGCTCCTGGAGGCAGCTGAGCGTTATATTATGCTCGGCGTTTTGGTATACACAGCTCCGGTCGCTTTTGCCATGGGTGCCTCAGAAAACACATCTAACATTTTCAGTTCATGGTGTAGGATGCTGGGTGGCCAGTTGTTCCTACTCATGATGAACGCCTGGTGCCTCCGCTTGTTTGTGTCGATGGTCGGAACATTTCTTGCAAATCCACTCTCCGTTTAGAGTGAGGAAGGAATCCTATGAAGAGAAAACGCTTCTTTCCGCTGCTTTTAGCAGCGATTATCATCATACTGACCACGAGTGCGTTTGCGCTCGATGAATCGGAAGTACAAAGTGCAATTGCCGCTTCCTCCAAAACGGAGGTAAGCGGCAATTTGTTTATCTGGCTCCTGTGCGCCGTGGCATTTTTGAAAATCAGTCAGAAGATTGACAGCTTTCTTGCCGGCATCGGTGTCAATGTCGGCCGCACGGGCGGAAGCATGCTCGGAGAGCTTCTAATTGCCGGCCGTGCAATTGGCGCCGCTGCAGGCGGCGTGGGTGGTGCTGTGGGCAACTTCTTCACAAAGGGCCACAGCAGTACTACGAATAACACGCAAGCCGCAGGGACTGCCTTTACAGGCGGTGGAAGCGGGCTTGCAGGCATTGCTATGCGTGCAGTCGGGAATGCGGCAGCAGCCAGCGCTACTGGCCGCGGAAGCGGACTTGGCAGCGTCATTGGAGGCGCAGCCTATGCTGCGTCAGCCAAATCCAGAGGGACATTCGCTACTGACGTTGTCAGCGCAGTAGCTACTGGTAACATCGCAAAAGTCGGATCTATGACCGGAGACAGAGCAAGTAACGCACTCAGCAGCTATCTTGGATATAATACCCCTTCCGTTGCGGCTACCCCGGTTTCCGGCGGTCAGGGAGAGAACATTCCCATAACTCCCGATATCGAGCCTGACGGAAATTCAATTCCGCGCGCTCCTTCCGGTAGTTCTGTTGTGACGGAAGACGGAGGCTATGTTGCCGGTGCGGAAGCCGCAGGTGCTGCAGGAACTGAACCGTCAGGAAGCGGCACGATTCCTTCACAGCCCCCTGTATTCAGTGATGTTGAGATTGGCGGTGGAAGAATTACCGGATATGAATCTCCCGCGGAAGGTGGAGAGGCCAGACAGTTCGCTATGTACCACGCGGGGCAATATATGGAGCCTGCAGAACCCTATGAAAAGGTTCAGTCCGTGGACGGTGAAAGTTGGTACAAGCAGTATGCTCAGCCTACTGTGCAAAAGACCCCATATCAGGACGGTACCGGTAAGATTCAGTACCATGAGGAAATCGTGCCGAAAATGCCGCAGATTCCGAAGAGAAAGGACAAGGTCTAATGGATCAGGAAAAACAGGAGAAATCCGCTGCAGGAGCCGTAGAGGCAGGTGCCAAAACCGGTAAAGCAATCGCGAACATTGCCAAAGGCGCAGCCAGTGGAGGTGTACCCGGTGCAATTGGCGCTGCCGTCCTTGAAAACAAGCAGCTCATCATTGCCGCCGGGGCGCTTCTTTTGATCCCGGTACTCATTCTGGCAATGCTCCCCTCTATTATTTTTGGCTCATTTTTCGGGGACGGCAAGACGGATTCCAACGCAATCACAAACAGTGCCGTACTCGCTGGCAATATGACTGACTTGAACACATCGATCAGCAAAGTGCTCTCCGACGGTCTGAAGGACGTACTCGACAGGATCGATACTGACTTCTCCACTTCCGGGTGCGACAGCAAGGAGGTAAACAATCCCTATGGATCGAACGTCGTTTATAACGCGAATACGCTCATATCCATGTATTGTGCTCACAAAGACACCGATATCAGGTCCATCTCCAAAGAGGATCTGGAAGCCATTCTGGAAGCCAGAAAATCACATTTGTATTCCTTCTCTTTCAAAGACGATGTTCGTGACGTTCCTGCCAAAAAAGAAGGTGAAAAAGCAACAACTACGAAAGTTCGGGTCTACACGATATCTTATAACGGCGAGGGCTACTTTGCCGACAAGATCTTTCAGCTGTCCGAGGAGCAAAAGTCTCTCTCCATCCAATATGCCTCGAATCTATCGCTCTTACTGAGTGACGGTGTATACCAGGGACTTACCGATACAGAATACTCTGCCACGGGTCTTTCCTATGAGGGTGTTGTTTTCCCGTCCGAAGGCGGATCAACACGCGTCGTTTACTATAACCAACTTGACGACAGATGGAAGAACGCGCCATACGGTACAGACAATATTGGCGGTTACGCATGTGGACCCACTTCCATGGCAATTGTGGTTTCAAGCCTGTCATCCGATACTGTGGATCCGATTCAGATGGCAAAGTGGGCCTATGAGAATGGCTATTGGTGCAGCGGAAGCGGTTCCTATCACTCTCTGATCCCCGGCGCTGCTAAAGTCTGGAAACTTAACGTCGATGGATGTACAGCATCAGAACCACAGCGGATAGTAGACGCCCTTTCCGGTGGGAAGTTGGTCGTGGCAATTATGACAAAAGGCCACTTTACAAGCGGTGGACATTTCATCGTGCTGCGCGGTGTCACATCCGAGGGAAAGATTCTGGTGGCAGACCCTGCCAGCTATACTCGTTCGGAAAAGGAATGGGATCTCAACATAATACTGAATGAAGCCAGCAAACGTGCTGGATCCGGAGGCCCTTTCTGGATTATCGGCAAATAACGCAAGGAGGCCATGCAATGAGCAAACCCAATGAGGATCGGGAGGTATATTATATTCCTCCGAACTTTTTGACATCAGGGCGACTGTTTGGCGGGACAATACGTGCACGCAACGCCATCGAGGCATGTGTACTGGTTCTTGCAACTGCTATTCCACTGTGGAAACTGCCTTTGGGACTCACTACCAGAGTCATTCTCATGTGCCTGCTGCCACTGCCTCTCGGTATTTTTGCAATTGTCGGAATTGAGGGCGACTCTCTGTCCGAGTTTGCAATCAATTGGCTGCGCTGGCTGGTGAATCGCAGAATTCTATTTCGCTCTGATTCTATTCCTGAAGAGCAAAAAAAGCGGAGGAGAAATTCAAAGGCTGTTACAATGGATCAGTCTGAGCACCAGCCCCCTGAGGGGCTTGGTATTCATATCAAAGAAAAGCAGAAAAAGCGCACTGCAAAGAGAACTCCGCTGATTGAAATCAAGATTCGCGGTCACGAAACGGACTCTTCTTCAAAGGCGAAACGAAAAGGAAGACGCGAGAATACTACCGAAGACATGATTCCGATTACAGATATCCGAAACGGTATCATTCATACCGAAGACGGCAGGTATATCAAAATACTTGAGGTGGAGCCCATCAACTTTCTTCTGCGTAATCCACGTGAGCAGCGCAATATTATTTCCGGTTTCGCAAGTTGGATGAAGATCAGCCCTGTCAGGATGCAGATCAAAGTGCTTACCAAGAAAGCTGATATCAGCCGGCATCTTGAAAACCTGCGGAATGACATGGCGCGTGAGACAAATGAAAAATGCAAGATGCTCCAGTCAGATTACTATAAGCTGATTCAGACGATCGGAAGTCGTGAAGCAATTACCCGCCGGTTTCTGATTATTTTCGAATATGAGCAATCCTATGGAACGCGAAAGCCTGATTATGCCGAGATCGTTTCAACATTGGAGACGGCTGCCAGGACCGCAAAACAGTATTTCCAACACTGTGACAATGAGATCGTCACGCATGATGATGAAAACGCCTTTCTGCTGGATACGCTCTACGCCGTAATTGACCGTGGTACCTGTGACAAAATCACTTTGGATGATCGCGTTAAGCAGTTGCAGATTCGCCAGGCGACGACAGACGAACCGGATGAAATCACAGTTCCCATGGTACTTGCCCCCCAGTCTGTTGATCTCCGACACGGTGCGTATGTCGTTATGGACGGTATCTATCATGCCTATCTTCTGGTTCCATCCGATGGCTACAATTCCCGTGTAGTCGCAGGTTGGACATCCATGCTGGTAAATGCCGGCGAAGGTATCGACATCGATTTCTTCTTTACTCGAGAGCCGAAAGACAGAATCCAGAGCAAGTTAGGCCAGCAGATACGCATCAACCGAAGCCGCATCAAAGACTCCTCAGATACGAACTCAGACTTCGATGATTTTGAGGGTGCAATAAAAGCAGGCTATTATTTGAAGCAAGGCCTTTCCAATTATGAGGATTTTTATTATACCAATATCCTCATAACGATCACCGCAGACTCGCTTCCAAACCTCGAGTGGCGAACCACAGAAGTTACTCGGCTACTTGTTTCACAGGACATGGATGTCCGGGTTTGCCGATTCAGGCAGGAAGATGCGATGCTTTCCGTGCTGCCGTTCTGCCGACTGGACAAGCACCTGTTTGAAAGGAGTAAGCGCAATATGCTCACGTCGGCAGCAGCCAGTTTTTACCCATTTACGAGTTATGAGATGTCCGATGAAAACGGGATCCTGCTCGGCGTGAACAAGCATAATAATAGCTTCGTCATAGTGGATATTTTCAACAGCCGCGTCTACAAAAATGCCAACATCGCCATTCTCGGCACAAGCGGTGCTGGCAAGACTTTCACCATGCAACTCATGGCACTCCGTATGCGACGGCGCGGAACACAGGTATTTATCATCGCCCCACTTAAAGGGCACGAGTTCCTGCGCGCCTGCAACAACATCGGTGGCGAGTTCATCCAGATTTCTCCCGCATCCAAGCAGTGTATCAACATCATGGAGATTCGGCGCGTTGACCAATCGGCCAATGCGTTGATTGACGGCGTTGTGATTGACAATTCGATTCTGGCGCGCAAAGTACAGCAACTGCACATTTTCTTCTCCCTGCTCATTCCAGACATGTCACATGAGGAACGCCAGTTGCTAGATGAAGCTCTGATCCGCACTTATGAAAAAAAGGGCATCACACATGATAATGCGACACTCATTGATCCGGCTGACCCCGGCAAATATAAAGAAATGCCGCTTTTGGGAGATGTGTACAACATTCTCATGGAGTCTCAGGAAACCCGCCGGATGGGCAACATTCTCAACCGTCTGGTCCACGGATCGGCAAAAACTTTCAACCAGCATACCAATGTGGATCTCTCCAATCCGTACACGGTCCTGGATATCTCAGAACTGACGGGTGATCTTCTTACCGTAGGTATGTTCGTTGCACTGGACTACGTTTGGGATAAAGCGAAAGAAGACCGCACTAAGGAAAAAGCCATCTATATCGATGAGGTCTGGCAGTTGATTGGTGCCAGCAGCAATACGATGGCGGCTGAGTTCGTGCTTGAAATTTTCAAGATCATCCGTGGCTACGGCGGCAGCGCAATTGCAGCTAGCCAGGATCTGAGCGACTTCTTTGCCTTGGAAGGCGGAAAGTACGGTAAAGGTATCATCAACAACGCCAAGACCAAAATCGTACTGAATCTGGAGGATGAAGAGGCCATGCTAGTGCAGGACGCTCTGAAACTGACCGATGCGGAAATCATGCAGATCACGCGATTTGAACGAGGCAATGCACTGATATCGACAAACAGTAACCATATTACGGTTGAAGTGAAGGCATCCGACCTGGAGAAGGAGCTGATCACAACAGACCGCTACGAACTGAGCATGCTTGCTCAGGAACGCCAGATTCGCAATGACATTGAAGCTCAAGAGTCATGAACACGACTTCAGAGAGGCATACAATACGGCAACATATAACGCAACTCACCATCTTGGCTTCACTAGATGTCAACATATTTCGACAATATTGGAGGTAAAATCATGAAATTTTCACAGCGCAGCAAGGGCTGCGAGGTAGCAATCATTATGCAGTTGCTGCCAATTCTGGGCGCTGTGGAGGAACGTCAACTCAGGTTGCTGTTCTCACATCTTACCAACAAGCAGTACGGGCAGGTTCTTTACCGACTACAGCGTGAGGATGCGATTTACAGGACCGCTGATGCGCGGTATCTCTCAACTAGCAAGATGGCCTTTGAACGGACCAATATTGTAGCAAGCGTATGGACGTTCTGGGCATTCATTCATATGAAGGACAAGGTCGGCGATTTCTGCGCAGGAAATCCGCCGGCCGTTCTCTCCTTCTCTTCAAAAGGCTTAGACTGCGATTTGATTCCCGTCATTGACAACCGTGATGAGATCAACAGTCTTATCGAGGGAATACCTGCAAAAACACTTCGTTTCCTGATAGCCGGACAGGAAAAGGACTTTGATGGCCTGACAACCCGACCTCATGAGGACTTCGGGATAATCATTGACAGCATGGGTGTGAAAAGCATCCTGAAGTTATGAGGGGGCAGAATGGAAATGAACACAAAAGAAAACCAGATACGCATTGCCGCATCAAACTTTGAAGGCATCAGCCAGCAGTTGTTCAGCCTTGCCGCAGGTCTTGAAAAGAGGCCAAGCACGAACTGCTTCCCAAGTCTTGACAGTATCAACCGTATAGCGGAGGCAACAACCGTATCTCTCAGAAATCTGGTTGGCCGAGTCACGCCTGAAGAAAACATGACCTTTTTCGAAGATGCTGCAGAAGCAATGTCCATTACGGTCCAGGAATCCGATCAGTGGCTCAAAATAACCTTGCCTGGTATCATCCCACACAGAAATGCAAGAGATAACCCCACCTTTTTAACCCGGCCTATGCGACATGCTCTTCTCGCATTTCAGAGAGAACATCCGATCGAGCGTTTTGCAGACTGTGCGATCTGCATTGTGCACCAGTACGATGTGGCGCTCGGGTCAAAACGGATACGCGATTATGATAACATCGAAACTAAGCGGTATCTGGATGTGATTGAGTCCGTATTCCTGACAAACGACACCGGCTTGCTCTGCACAGTCCTACAGGCAACTGCTTTTTCCGACCGGGATGCAACAATATTTTATATTATGCCACCTTGGAGACTGACGGAATGGGTTCAGTCGTACCTGACTTTTCATACCGAAAACCAGAAAAAAGCCGATTCAGAAACGGGTATGTATATTTGATAGTGACCCCGACACGCACTGAATACCCGAATTTCGGTATCAGTTCAGCGCTTAATTCTTTCGGGGTCCTCTTGCTTTGAAGCGCTGATTCGATAGATGTTGCTATTTTGGCAGTTTGGGCAGTCCGGGCAGTCTGAATATTGGGAGGTGAAGAAAAATATGGAGCAGACAACGAGGATGGCCAGGCTTCTATGGTATGTGGGATACTGTGGAGATTTCCCTGCACAGTTGGCGAGTAGAATTGAAGGTCATCCTGAATGGAATCGTCATGTTATGTATGCCGGGTTAAAGAAGGGCTATCTTGTCCTGTATCGGGTAAAGTACCGGGATCGAATTGTCCGGTCGTTGCGAATCACAGAAGACGGTCTTCACTACCTAGCTTCAAAGGATCCTGGCGGTTACAACACAGTACTTGCACACAAATCTGTTATGCAGGCCACGCACTTGAGCAATGCGCCGGAACGTATCCTTCGACGTCATGCAGAGGCAATCAGCCTCGTAATGGCAGAGCATGCCGGAGCCGCCATTATGCCGGATTCCAAGCCCAGCCTCCGGAAAAAAGACATTGCCGGAGCATCTCATGACATCGAATCCGGTCATGCCTATTACTACTCGATGTTTGAACTTCGGGCAGGTATTCGTGAAGGCTCCGAAGATACGTCACCTCGTACCTCAAGGCTGTGTGGAGTAATCGTTCGGGACCGTCATTGCTGGTGTATCTACCACAGTGGCAGAACCAGAATGTTCTGGCTTCAGGCCAATGAGGAAAATGCGGCTTCTGCTGTCCAGGCACTCCTGTATACCCGCGGATTTCATTGCGACACTGTCTCTCAGGTCATCATCGGAACAACAATGACAGTCGCAGCGAAATTGGCCAAACCGGCATCTAAAGTGAAACACGCTTATTTCAGCATCTCTAATGCCTTCAGCAACTGCTTTTTCGTAACCAACGATTCTGAAGGCGACGCTTTGCTTGCGATGATAACCAATCCCGATACTCTGGCACGTTTTTGCAGAAAAGTGCTTTCTCCCTATGATCCACCTCACTTGCCGACACGAGATTATGATGCCGTTGATCCCGAAACCGGGCAGCCTGTCATAATGGCAGCCTGTTGTGACCTTCAGCAGATCATCGGTATCACCCAGGCTGATTGGCTCAGTCAGCCGCCTGTGGTTCTCTGCTTAGATTATCAGGCAAGAGTGATCCAACAGATTATTGGACCGTCAATACTTGTTAGAACATTATAATACTCAGCCATTTCAAGCCAAAATGCTTCTGAGATTCTTTCAATAGTTATATGTGCAACGCTGATCCTGCTTTCATCAGTAGGCGGTTTGGAGCTTTTGGGGATTATTTACGAAGGGAGAATGTAATGAAGAAGAGGGCTCTTTTCATCATTGCCTTATCGATTCTGGCAATCGCCACGATGTTCATCTCCGGCATTGTCGCTCAGATCATCATCAATTCGCGCGCCTGGCAAGCAGCAGGAAGCAATTATTCTACGCCGCCATCGCTGCCGGTTATTCAGCTGGAAGCAATCATCAAGGCGCTGCTGACATTTCCCGAGGGACTTATGGCAATTGGAACCGTGCTTGGTGCAGTCGTACTCCTGTGTGTCTTTGGATTACGCCTCGGTTGGGGAAAACGCGGGACTTCAGATCAGGACCGAAACCTGACCATCTCATATGACGGGACATACGGAACTGCCGGCTTCATGACCGAACAAGAGGCAGGCGCCTGTTTCACTGTCGGCAGTCCACGGCAGACCTGTGAGGATATCCTCGGCATGCTTTCAGACGGGTCGGTGTTCTCCCTGCCAAGCGACACAAGGCTAAATCATAATATTGCCGTTTACGGTGCATCCGGTACCGGCAAATCCAGAAGCATGAGCCGCAACTCCATTCTTCAGGCAGTATGCCGCGGCGACAGCATCGTCGTGACCGACCCGAAATCCGAACTGTACGAGTCAATGAGCGAGTATCTCCGTAACCAGGGTTATACAGTAAAAGTCCTGAACCTCATCCAACTGGAGCACAGCGACTCCTGGAACTGTCTTGCTGAGGTTAAGGATGAGTTGATGGCACAGACCTTTGCAGATGTGGTTCTACGCGCCACAAGCGGTGAAGAGTCAGATGCGTTCTGGTACAATGCGGAACTCAATCTGTTAAAGGCGCTGGTTTTATATGCCGGCCAGATCATCAAGCTCAGCCAGTACGATAAGTCTGCTGTGCTCGGCGTCACGATCAAGAAAGTCGGTAACCGTGAAGTGCAACCCGGGCAGTCCATGCGATATGACTTCTCCGGCATCGCCAACACATCCAACGTGGCACTGAACAGTTTCTACTGGCATGACCGCATCCCGACTGATGCGACCAGAGCGGTGTCCATGACGACCGGCACTTACAACTCGCGGCTTTATTACCGCGTCACCTATAAGACCAACTACGCGGACTATCGCGTTCTCGCAAGCAATCTCCTGACGACCAATAATTACGCCATCTCTCTGACTGCTTCTTCGCTCGGCCTCCGGACCGGCGAGTACGTCACGGATATCCGCCTCGAATTCGGGTCGGTTCCGTCTGGCTTCGTAAATAAGTTCAAGCCGACGCTTACTGTCCAGACTCTGGGAAGCCTTTCAAACGGCTATCAGATCATCAATCGCGCGGATGTCGGCGGCAAATACCTCAGTGAATGGGAAACCGCCAGAACGAACTGGGTGACTAGGGTTTGGCGCATTAATACGCCTGCCAAACTGCCCAAGACCGGATACTAATACTACTTGCAACAAGGGGGAGACACTTTGGTGTCTCCCCCTTGTTTTACTATTCCGACTGAAAAGAAGTGAAAAATATGGACCTATCTGAGAACGACCTTCGCTTTCTCTGCTGCCATTACATGACCGAGACACTGAAGGCTTTAGAAGGCGAACAGTGCAGGATCAGAAAATATGTCTCTCTCTTGCTTGACACAGTTGAACGAAAAACAGGCGCTGCCATCCCTGACAACCTTCGGGAGGACATTTTGTTTGCGTCAGGGATTCATGACATTGGCAAGCTTCTGATTCCTGTCACGATTCTCAACAAACCTGACAAGCTTACAAAAGAAGAATATGAAGTCGTAAAGCAGCACACGACACGCGGTTCGGCCCTTGTTGCAGAACTTCCTGATCTACGCAGCAGCGAGGCATTCCCGTATGCCTTTGATATCTGCCTCCATCATCACGAGCGTTGGAATGGAACAGGATATCCAGACGGTGCCAGGGGCTGCGCAATTTCTTTCTGGTCACAGCTCGTCGCGCTTGCCGATGTGTACGACGCCCTGGTTACTGCCAGGCCATACAAGCCGGCATACTCACACGAAAGCGCAATCCGCATGATTCAAAATGGTGAGTGCGGCACATTCAGCCCTTTGATGCTGGAATGCCTTCGGGAAACAGCTGACGGCATGAAGGCACTGGGAAAAACCATATGAGTAGATTCAGACCCGCGGAGCCAACTGTGCTTCCGCGGGTCTTTAAAATTTATTTACAAAAAATTCATATTTACCATGACACCTAATCGGTGCCCGCCGGTAATAGTCGGGCAGAAAACCAAAAAGGAGGTTTCATTATGAAGAAGAAAAAGCAAAAAGCATCAGCACCTAGGAGAATGCGATGCCCCTACTGCGGAGCGCCGGTCTCCATCCGACAGGCGTCGGAAATCTACCATGACCCCACATCGGATAAGGAACTGTACGTATGCAACAACTACCCCAAATGCGATACCTACGTCGGCATGCACGAAGGTACCAGGATCCCGTTCGGTACGTTGGCAAACGGTAATCTTCGGAGCCTTAGGATCCGTGCGCATCGCAAATTTGACCTTGTCTGGAAAACCGGGATCATGTCCCGCGAAGATGCATATCGCTGGCTTGCTGATATGTTCTGCCTTGGTCTTGGAGACGCGCACATTGGAATGTTCGGCGAATACCGCTGCAGCAGACTGATTGAGGAATGCGATCAGATTATGGAACGCCACAAAAGAGTCGGATAGGAGGTATAGAAATATGAAACAGATGACAGATTATCAGCGGGAACTGGTGACGACCAATATGAGTGTTGTTGACCATGTGATCCGCGCTTACATTCACGTGAACAACTCAGCGCTTGAGAGCTATGAAGATTTTTACCAAATTGGCTGCGAGGCACTATGCAAGGCGGCGATGTCTTATAACCCGGCAACCAGCGCTTTTTCCACATACGCCTCGCGCGTTGTTCGCAATGCGCTGATTGATCACTGCCGAGCTATGAACACACGCCAGAAATTGCTTGCCGATGTTGATTTTGAAGAATGGGTCAATGGCAGCGAGTTCGGCAACGACGCCATTGTTGAAGACGGATTCCGCCGGGTAGAAGAGGCTGGAGTACAGAAAGCCTTGAATGACTGTCATGCTCAGTACACTGGCGTAATCAAACTGGGTGTTGAAGCGTTACAGTTGAAATCTCTCGGGTACACTTCAAAAGAGATCGCTGAGAAATACAACACCACGACAAATAACGTGAACGCATGGATTTCCAAGGCAAGATTTAGACTAAAAAGCAACCCATCGTTGATTTTAACCACTAAGTAACAGGTGAGGTATGTCGCAAAAAAGAAATAAGGAGACGCCTTTGAATCGCTTCTGGGGAAAAGCAAAGGCGTCTCATATGTTATGCAATACCGTAATGATTATCTGTAGCCACACCACTTGACCTTGCTCTTGATTATAAAGAAATGACTTTTGCATCCGTTTTTTCTCCAAATCGAAGGAGACAGTGTGATAGCGCCCGACCAATGCCAAGTAACACTCCAGCACGGCGACGAAGTTTCATTAAGATTTAACTCAACAGTTCTTCCGCAACCACAAGGGCACCGAAATACTGCATATTGCGGGGAATCAGCATTGCCTACCAGATAGATAACGCCGTTTGTACAATTCTCTGGAATATCAATAACGTTCTTTACTCGAAGGTCATTTCGATGGGCTCCGAGAAGATAGCATGCTTTTTTTCGTATGTTCATCGGTTAGTCTCCTAATACGGGCGTAAACAACAATGGAGAACGATCACCGAAACCAACGTATTTTGCGAGCGCTGCATCACATTCACTTGGGGGATCCAAAATAAAATGAGGATTTAACAGGTCAACAGAAACTGTCTCAACTTCTTCATTTTGAGTCTCTCTGAACGGATGGATACGCGTAAGGAATTCCAATAAGGCAAGACTCGAAACTTGCATGTTTATGCTTATTACCGCGGGGCTGCTTTCTTGGGCCCCAATAATGTATTTCTCGCGCAGTCGTGCTTGATATTGCACGGGGTCTTCACGTCGCATAATATCACTTGCAAGGCGTTCCAAGGTATATGCCTTACGGCTTAAAAGAGATGATCCTCCTGGAATGAGGTATCGGACGGCCCCACTTATTTCTTCAAACTTCCCCATATTAGAAACGAGTTTGACTCCCACATCAATGTATGGAAGAACATAAAACGTGCTAATTCGGTTTAACTGATGTCGGCCGTCTGCCGAATCCAAGCATCCAAACAATACATCACAAATTGAGAGCAGATGGATTGATTTGGAGCAGCCAACTACCGATGGGACAGAAATCACTTCTGTACCAAGCCCACTGCTATCAAAAGCTGATTTCAGCATATCCGTTTTATGGATCCCATTTTCAGCATCAACTCGTTTTGCGTTAACAATTCGCCCCAGATTCCTCGTTTCAACAATGTCATCGTCAATTAGGATTATGCGGCGGACACCCAGTCGGACTAATTGCTCAGACACAATACTTCCTGTTCCACTTGTACCAACTACCGCTACTGTTAACTTGGAGAGATATTCCGCTGTGCCGGCGCCAAAAGCCTGCGCAGTTCGCTCCTCAAAACTTCCTGAAATGATTTCCCTTTGCATCGGCTCTTGATTCTCAAAACAAAATTTCAAACTGGATCCAACAACACAAGATACAGTAACCGGTCGGAAATCCGGCAGATACGCCTGCAACGAATTGCCTTCCAGCGTAATCCACAGTTTAGGATGGATCCCTGTGCAAAGCAGATCAGTCAGCATATCAACCGACTTAGCAGCCACGCATAAATAATTATCGTCACCATCTTTAAGGGTTGGTGATCTTTTAGAACACACAGGAAGCACCGATTGAACACACCATGCCGTTCTTTCAGTTGTTTCTGAAAAAGCAGCATGTGCCCGACCACATAGGAGCGGTACATACGCTTTATCCTCATCGGCGTCAGCCAGTTCTGTTATCACAGTACCCAACTGTTTCTCAGTAATTCTAAAAACTACTTCCTCCATTTGACTACTCCTTCAGACCGCTGCTCTTTCAAGCCAATCCTTTATTGCCATCACATGTATTGCAATTCCATCCTCATCCGGATGCCATGTTCCTGCCCGATAGTGCCGTGACCAGCGTTGATAGTTCGTACCATCAATACATTCTGTCACCTGTGTTGCAGGGATATTAGCCCCGTCAATTCTTTCAATTGGTGGATAGAAATACGCCATGTCTGGAGCTGTCGTTGGGTAGCCCCCTGGTATTTTGATCGCCACTGTTGCATTTCTCACTTTATAGCCTTCCGGGATTGGAAAATCATGTAAAAGCACCCAATTGCCATCTGACAGTGACTCCCATTGAGGAAACGCGCCATTCAAGTATTCTTCGTCGCTGGTTAGCATACTTATTTGCTTGCGGAGCATAATTCAACCTTCTGTCTGGTCCCTGGTAATATAGGTAAATTTTTCAATGCCCGGCTCAGTTAAATCGACAATTGTATCCAATTTGATCTCCCGGTACTGATTTCCCCTAAGTTTCATGTCAAGCTTGAAATTTTCAGCAGGAACGAGCCCTGCAGCTTCGCAAATCTCACGACCGGTAATTTCTTTCTTATCTGTTTCAAATACGTTTTCGCGAACCTTGAACTTGTAAATACGATTATCATTATTATGAGGTGTGTTGCTCTTGTTTTCATTGATTTCCATAATACTCTTCCTTTCTATTGATCCATTCATGTGTTAACTTTTCCCAATTGGTTAATCTCAAAGCTATGCTATCTGATACTGCTCTTTGAGATCATGATAACGATCAAAGGACACTAAGCCTTCTTTCTGAAGCCGCCCAAGAACGATGCCTGGTGCAACACCAATTTCTTGTGCAAAACGGACGATTGTTTCTTTATCAGCGTAGGATTCCATAATCAGTCTGCCATAATCGTCCGGGCTTATCAAAGTATCACGGGCAAACGTGTCAGCGTCACTCTCTTCCTCTTGAGTTGTATGCAAGGCAGAATTAATGTGCCCAGCAAGAATATGATATAACTCATGAAAAAGGCTAAACCAAAAGCGATCTGCATCTTTTCCACGCACAGTAAGGCCTAGGACAATATGGTTGCCGTCAACAAATGATGCTCCATGCAGAAAAGAGCCGCCTATGTGTGGAAGAAAAACAATTGCGACTCCGCACTCAGAAAGGATTGTACGCAGTCTTTCACAAAACGACTCTGGAGTTAACAACGTCAGTGCACGGATCTCTGGAATCTTGGTCTGGAGTAGCGCGATATTAATTGCCGAAACATTCATTTTTCTGGCTTCCAAGCGAGCCTTTTGTGACCAAGCGGCCAGCGCGTAATCACTGGTCGCATTAGTTCCATTTGCTCTGTATGCCACGCCAGGTATACAGAGATTTTCAAGAAGGCCAAGCTTCGCCACTTCAAAGAAGTTACGAAGATACCTTACTTTCTCTTTCACCTGGCGCGTCGCCGGTACCCATGCAAATGCAGCCATTTTTGCATACGGAATTTTTTTTGCAATCTCTTCATCCGCATCCATATCATTTTCTGCTTCAACTCTTGCCAACTGTTCCCGATATGCTGCCTCAAGATTCATCCAATAGCTGGAAGGGATGCCAAGAACATACTCCAGCCGTAAAGACACGTCAGAAGTAAGCTCGACTTTTCCATTTATTAAATGGCTGATATGCTTTTCGCTCATGTCCATTCTAGCAGCGAATTCTTTTTGAGACATTCCACGATATTCCAGTTGGTCACGAATTGTTGCACCTGGTGCCACGGCGATAGTGTTTTTGCTATGCACCATAATTACTCCTCCTTCGCTTCAGTAGAGTTAATGGTAATTCTCTATTGAAGTAATCCTGACAAGATGAATCTCGGAATCCTTTTCTATAAAAATCATGCGGTAAGGTTGTACCAGATCTACAGCATATTCGCTCTTCCTGTCCCCTTTGAGCTGGTGACAGTTACCGATATGATATTGGAGAAGGAACGCCACGTCCGGGGCATGGGTCATCTCCCCTATACGTTGGGCAATTTTCTCCGCCATCAATTCGCCATATGCTCGGCATGATAAAGGATATTCTGTACACTCTCTTTTGAGCTTATTTGATTTGAACTCGATTTCCAGCTAACATCACCCCCGGGAGATTTACCTATCAGGTTAATTGCAGTATAGCACATCGCAAGCGAGAAGTCAAATAATAAATTTACCTCAAGGGTAAACTGCCCCTTCGGCTAGTTTAATACTTGTTATAGCGTCCATATTTGCAACTGGTGGGGTTTGGTTTTGTAATCATGTCGTTGTCTTTTCTCGGGGCCCTCCGTATATACCCACTGAACGACAAAAACGGAGGGACCAAATATGTTGACTTTTTATAGTGCCGTTGGATCATATCAGATCCGAAACGATGATGGAGTAAAAATGCCGTATATTCAGAAGCTCGGGAAACTGTATCCTGTCTCCATTCCTGAGTTTGTCATATGGAGTTCCCTGCTTTGGGAGGTCATGAACTATGATGAACTGGCAAAAGTTTATAATGAGCAGATGAAATCCGCCGGGATGAAAGCTCCAAAACTTGATGATATGCTAAATCTGCTCCAGCGACGGCGCCTTATCTTATGCGGGAACGGATACACCGGCATTGATGCGCTCTACAATATGCTTGCAGACGCATTTGTCATCCCATATCACATACCCAAGTGCCGGAAGATTTGGTCAATTCTCAAGTTCTGGACAAAGCATCTTGTCAGTCTGCCTGATGCCTTCGACCGAATGAGGACGGATTCCATTATGGACGGGTCCGAAAGTCGGGTCATTTCACTGGTTGAGCAGACACCACTCTCCACTGCAGAGCTCATTCGATGCTTTGAGAGAGGAATCAGCGATGTCAGCACTCCTGAGAAAGTTATCGCCGGTATCTATCCCGAGGATGAAGCGACGCAGGCGCGTATCGCCGCGGAGCAGTATGGTTCGGCTCAGAAGCAACAGGTTCTGCAGGCCGTAGCGAATCTGTACCTTTCCAGGCAGATCATTCTGGAAGTTGCATGAGGAGGAATACCATGAAGTCAAGTATCCCTGCACCTATACGCCATCAGTTGGCTGCCTATATCGTTATACTTGCCTCAATCATCGCCCTGGGGACGGTCTGGGGAATCGTCGCAAAAGACCGAATCATTATTCTGCTCAGCATAGGTCTGGCCTGCGCAGGTGCATTCCGAATTCTCGACATCTACCATCTGGTGTGTCACAATGAATTTGATGAACTTGCCGGGACTGTAATATCAGATGCAAAGGTGCCTGCCAGACGACGACACAGGATTGCTTTTCTTACCGATGCAGGTGAAGAAAAGCACATTACGCTCAATGGTCGAGCCTCTTTCCAGGCAGGCAGTCGATGGCTCCTTTTCATTTCGAAATGTGACCCGCTATTTGAAAATGCTGGTTTCCCCGAATCACTGAAGCCGAGCCGTACCTTGCTGGGCAGGAAAAGTCTTGAGTAATTGATCTGCCGTAGTACTGAATACATGTTGTGTTTTATAGGTCCCCTAAATAGTATAGAAGCACGAGTAAAAGCTGGTATTTCTTTCTGAATGCCAGCTTTTACTTGTGTGCAGGCTATAGCGGTTTTGACATTGCCTGTAAAAGTGAACGGTTTTAGGTATGGTGGCACGGTCCCGATATCAGTGATAAGCTACGTTTGTACTTATTAGAATGATATATCCCTGTTGGGTTTTATTAAGCAGCCAGCCTTTGAGCGAAAGCCTCAGGCGCCATCTTGCAGTATGTCTTCAGCCGGCACAACGCCGGCCCTGGCAACTGCTATTTTTTTGCCCGCGATGCGAGCTTATCCTGTCCAAAACGTCACCCATGACGTTTGGAAATATATTGATGTCCGCTAAGGACAGAAAGGAAGTCTGCAATATGTACCTCAACGCGAACCTGGAGGGACGCCTGGTCAATGACCCGGAGTTCAAAACCGGAAAGAACGAACGCGAGTTTGTCACTTTCCGCATGGCAGTCAATCAGTACTTTGGAGGCCAGGAGACCGCCACTTTCCTGAACTGCACCGGTAACGAATACGTTGCCGAGCGTATCAAGAAGGTGGATATCAAGAAGGGGCGTCTGCTCCACATTGACGGGAATCTGACCGAACGGCATTACACAGACCATGATGGCAAGGATCGCTCTTCTCTCGATGTCGCAATCCTGGACTGGCATTTCGTCGGCGTCAAAGATAAAGATGAGAAGCCGGCGACTGCCGATTCTGCTTCCGCACCTGTAGCGGCTGCAAAAACCGGCAAACTGCAGGATCCGGTAAATGTCGGCAGCGAAGACGATCTTCCGCTGTAAATGAAAATGAAATCAGAGAGGCTGAAGGGTAAGAACTTCAGCCTCTCTTTTTTCATTTACAAACAACTATGAAAGGGATGAATCCTGATGGCGAACCATCGCCGAATAACAGCCGGAACTGTTGTGTTTCGCTGCTTACTCCTGCCAAGTTCTTTCCTTTGCGTAATTTTCCATCGTCAGCCCATTTTCCAGTGGATTGCTGTGGGGGCTTTGGCGGTATGGCTGCTTGTGAGCATCTTCTCTCTTGCGAAAGCAAAGAAAACGAGTAAGAAAGCAGCCGCAGCGCAAAGCGGAATCTCGCACATCCGGGATGAAAGATTGCCGGATGAAAGCGTTCCATTTCAGGATCAGGGGCTGATCCTCATACGTCAACTCAACTTTCGGATCACGGAGCAGTTGAAATCGACCTATCCCATGATTTCCTGGCTCTGGGTGCGGCGGCCAACAACTGTTGAGCTTGCAAAAGGCGGGGTATGGCGGATTCAGGTATCACATGCAGATCCATTCAATTATGGTGAAGTCACGATGACTCCCGCCGGGCAAATGCAGATCACAATGCTTCAGGTAACACCTCTGGATGATGCGCAGACCTGCGCACCCAGTGACTATGATCTGAAGCCGGAGGATGTCATGGAGCGTGTGGATGTTGCAGCCTGGTATTCCGATACCGGCGTCAATATTCTCGGAGCTCTAATTGACGATCTCAATGCACAGGGCCACCGCAGACTCATTATCCATGATGATGGCGAGGTTTGCGTTAACTGCGGCTCAGAACTGAAGTCAGTTGACCGGATCAAGGGTTTCCCTCCGCGCATGACGTGGAGCACATTCTGTGATCTTCTCAAAGAAGACGACATCACCGCACAAGTGCAGCCCGACGGGTTGTCGCTTGCATGGTAAGAAAGGAAGAATAAATGCATGAGCAAAACGAGACTCTTTGACAGCTGGACTTTCCGGCTTGCGCTGCCGGCGCCATTTGACGACCCGCAATTCAGTGGCGCCAAGGATATCGGATTATCGCAATACAACACCGCTGGAAGGACCAGAAAAGCGACCCTGCATGCGCCGACCCTGCGTGCGATCCTGGCCTATGCAAAACTCACGCTGGCATCCAATCAGGGGCAGTCCACAGAAGGTCTCGGTGCAATTGGGCATGCTATTCTCGCTCTTGGCGAGGATACGCGGGTCATCATGGAAGCAACCGGACGTTACCATGAACCAGTTGCGGCTGCGCTGCATGAATACGGAATCTACGTCTCCGTTTTGAACCCGCTGTACATCAAGCAAAGCGGTGGTGGTTCCATCCGCAAGGTGAAAACCGACAAGGCGGATGCAATAAAGATCGCCAAGTACGGGCTTGACAACTGGGTAGACCTGCGGGAATATACTCCTATGGAAGCAGTAAGGCAACAACTGAAGCTGTGCAGCCGCCAGTACAACCTATATATGAAAACTATCGTGGCGCTGCAAAACAATCTCATTTCTCTGACCGACAAGACTTTTCCTGGCGTGAATGAACTGTTCTCCAGCCCGGAGCGTGCCGACGGCCACCAAAAATGGGTGGACTTTGTCATGACCTTTTGGCACTGTGACTGTATCAACCTTCTTCGTGAAAAAGCATTCACTGAACGCTACCAGAAATGGTGTAAACGCAAAGGATACAATTTCAGTGAGGAAAAAGCACTTGACGTATACGCCAGCAGTGGTGGTCACTTTACGACTCTGCCGAAGAATGCCAATACCAAACTGCTGATTACAACAGCGGCGCAGCAGCTCATGACCGCCAAGACCACGCTGGTTGCCATAAGGACTGAGATGCTCCGTCTTGCCAAGCAACTGCCGGAATACGAGACTGTCCATGCCATATATGGCGTCGGGGAAATCACTGCCGCGCAGCTCATGGCTGAGATCGGCGATGTCCACCGTTTCCCGCATCGCAGTTCTCTGGTGGCCTTCGCCGGCGTTGATCCGGCTGTGAATCAGTCCGGAAAACACGAGGTGCAGAGCAATCCCTCGACCAAGCGCGGCTCTCCGCACCTGCGTAAAACATTGTTTCAGATCGTCTGTACCTACCTGAAAAAGTCTCCTGCAGCCGAACCAGTCTACCAGTTCCTGGACAAGAAGCGTTCTGAGGGAAAGCCATACTTTGTCTACATGACAGCAGCGCAGAACAAATTCCTGCGGATTTACTATGCGCGAGTGAAGGAGTGTCTTGCGGCGCAGGATTCTTCCACGATCCAAGATTGAATTGACTACAGCTCCATATTGCTTTAGACCGGGAAATGTGCCGTATTTTCCGGCCTGTTTGTTGTGCCGTTATTACTCTCACTAATTTGTGGGAGTTTTTTCATTTTAGGGCTTGATTTTTTATTTGCAGACTCCAATTATAGTTCATTTGCTGTCCGCCGTATGCTATACTGACCATATTGAAAAGGGGGTGTGAGCATGGCATACAGCGAACAGATGTGGCAGGACGCAAAGCAGAAATGCCGTCTCAATAACGACGACATCGCCCTCGCCAAGCGTCTCGGCCTTAATCCCCGCAGTCTCATTAAGAATATCCCCAACAAGAGCGAACCATGGAAAGCTCCGGTCAAGGACTGGCTGCATGAGATAGACGAGAAGCGCCAGAAGAAAGCCGAGCAAAAGCAGCGGCGTAAGACGAAAGCGGACGCCGATGAGTGAGCTTACAGCTCCATGTCTTTATTCTTCTTTTTGTCCTGTGCAGGAGGCGGCAGCGGTTGACGCAGCTTTTCCAGCACTGAGGGTTTCTTCTCGCTAATAGCGTTGGCTTCCGCGGCAGGCGCATTCCGCAGACCGTTCATTTTCTTTTCTAACCCCGCTATCGTGAAAAACCCTGTCAACGGTTTATCCAGCTCCATGTGCCGGTAGACAACGGAAAAAATAAATTTCTCGCTATCGTACTTTGCGTCCGACATGGCGTTTAAGTCAGCTTCGGTATATCGTTTGTCCTTAATTTCCATATAGCGCACACCACCATCCCTGCCAAAAAAATCGTTCATTTCGGGAACTGTAGCTTTTATCTTTATATGGCTTTCCATCAGAGCACCTCCATTTCCTTGGTTTTGTTCTTTTGCTGTGTGGGCGGTGGCAGCGGCCTTTTGAGCTGTGCCAGAACAGAAGGGCGGGCGCTCTTGGCGATTTCCGTTTCCGGCTCTGCCAACCGCTCCAGCGGCGTTTTATCGTCGATGTTCAGCTCCGCATTAAGCTCTGCCAGGCGCGCCGACTTGGTACGCAATTCGTCTTCCTGCGGGAATGGTTTGCCGATCTCGGCCTTGGCCGTCTCCATCTGTGAATACAAATTGGCGAGCTTGGCTTCCACGTTCTGCCTACGCTCAACCATGCCATTGAGGGCATTGTCGATACGGATGAGATTGCCCTTGGCGTCCTTGCCCAGCGTGACGCGATGCGTCATCTGTCCTTTGAGGGTGAGCACATAATCCTTACCGAAGTTCTCGACGGTCAGCGACATGACAAAGCCGCGATAGCGTCCGATAGAAACAGACTCCAAGCCCTTGGCGTCCTTAAACGCTTCCAGAATGGCAGCTCCGGCATTGTCCTTATCCGTCAGCCTGTCGCCCTTGACCTCCATACCGGCGAAACCGTCTTTCGGGTGTGGGTGCTCCGTGAGCGTCTTCATGTCCGATTCAAACCCGGTGATAAAGCCATTGTTCTGCTCGATCTGTTCAGGGAAATAGCGAAGCATATTGTCCTCCAGCTTGTACTGCTGGCTGTTGTGGCTGGCTTTCATAATCTTTAGCCGCGCCACGTCTACATCAAGGTCCATCTTCTCTTTTATCCGTTCATCGCCAGCGCACAGTGCCTTGATCTCCGCATAGCTCAGAGAGGTCTCGTCAATGTCCTCGCAGGATCGCACCGGGGATTTTGATGTCATAATCTGACTTATGAACTTTTGCTTATTTTCAAGTGTCTGCCAGAGGTACGCATCGAAGGTTGCTTCTGTAACGTAACGGTAGATATGGACTTCCTTGTTTCTGTTGCCCTGGCGGATGATACGCCCGCTGCGCTGCTCCAAATCGCCCGGTCTCCATGGCGCATCGAGGTCATGGAGCGCAACAAGCCGGTCCTGTACGTTCATTCCGGCTCCCATCTTAAAGGTGCTGCCCATAAGCACGCGCACCTGTCCGCTGCGGACTTTTGCGAAAAGCTCTTTCTTGCGCACCTCCGTGTTTGCCTCATGGATATATGCGATCTGTTCATGGGGAATGCCCTTTTCTACGAGCTTGTCCCGAATGTCGTCATAGATGGTAAATGTCTGCTCCGGCGCTGCGTCTCCCGTGAGCTGCTCCAGAGCGTGAAGCTCCGGGCTGTCCAGATTTCCGGCAACGGCCTTGGCGACCTTTTTCACCGCTGCTGTTTTCGGCGTCGAAAGGTCACAGAACAAAAGCTGTGTCAGCTTCTCCGGCTGGCCCTCATCCCATATTCGATAAATGTTGTCCACGCATTGATTAACCTTGCTTTTCGGCGCGTCCGGCAGGTCGGGGTTTATAACGCGCTGGTCAAGGCCGAGCTTGCGTCCATCGGACGTTATCTTGAGCATATTATCGACCGAAGAATCAACAATACCGGCATGAACCTTTGCGGCGCGGTCGGATAACTCCTGCACCATGCCTTTTTGTATTTCCGTGGGCTGCGCCACAACATTGTGATAGATGGGCGTCGGGGTTGGAAGGTTGAGCTGGTCGGAGGTCTTGATGTCCGCGGCCTCCTTGAAAAGCGTCATCAGCTCCGGCAGATTAAAGAACTTGGCGAAGCGCGTCCGGGCACGGTAGCCTGTACCTTCCGGGGCAAGCTCTATGGCCGTCTGCGTCTCCCCAAAGGTGGAGGCCCAGCAGTCAAAGTGCGCAAGCCCCTTGCGTTGAATGGTGTCGTGCTGGAGGTAGCGCATCATGGTGTAAAGCTCCGTCATGCTGTTGCTGACGGGTGTGCCGGTGGCGAACACGATGCCCTTGTTATCGGTGATCTCGTCGATATACCGGCATTTCAGCAGCATATCCGAGGACTTCTGTGCATCGGTGGTCGATAGACCGGCGACGTTTCGCATCTTCGTATAGAGGAACAAATTCTTGAAGCTGTGCGCTTCGTCCACATAGAGTCTGTCCACGCCTAACTGCTCAAAGGTGATAACATCGTCCTTGCGGGTGCTGTCCTGCAGTTTACTGAGCCTTGTTTCGAGGCTCTTTTTTGTCCGCTCCAACTGCTTGATGGTGAAACGTTCCGCGCGGCTGGATTTCAATTCTTCCAGCCCTTCTTCAATTTCCGATATCTGCTCTTGCAATAGACGTTCCTGCCGCTCCTTACTGACGGGGATGCGCTCAAACTGGCTGTGGCCGATGATGACCGCATCATAGTCGCCGGTGGCGATGCGCGCGCAGAACTTCTTGCGGTTGTGGCTCTCAAAGTCCTTTTTGGTAGCCACAAGGATATTAGCGGAGGGATAGAGCCGCAGAAACTCCGAGGCCCACTGTTCCGTCAAATGATTGGGCACGGCGAACAGCGGCTTCTGGCAGAGGCCAAGGCGTTTTGATTCCATCGCGGCGGCGACCATTTCAAAGGTTTTGCCCGCGCCCACTTCGTGCGCGAGCAAGGTGTTCCCACCGTAGAGGATGTGCGCCACGGCGTTGAGCTGATGCTCCCGCAGTCGGATTTCTGGGTTTATGCCGGAGAACGTGATATGCTGCCCGTCGTATTCACGCGGACGAGTGCTGTTGAATATCTCGTTGTACTTCTCCGTCAGATCGCGCCGCCTGTCCGGGTCTTTCCATATCCAGTCCTGAAAAGCATCCTTGATGGCCTGCTGCTTCTGCTGGGCGAGGGTAGTCTCCTTACTGTTGAGCACGCGGCGCTCTTTGCCGTCTGCGTCGATCTTGGTGTCATATATCCGCACATCGCGGAGGTTTAAGGTGTCTTCAAGGATTTTGTAGGCGTTGATCCTGTCCGTGCCGTAGGTCATAGTAGCGTTGATATTGCCATAGCTCACGTTGCTTTTGCCGGAGATATTCCATTCGGCGGTAAACTCTGAATAGTTGACCTCAATGCTGCGGCGCGTATAGTACGGCGGGTCAAAGGTCTCAAACATGAACTGCTGGATATACTCCTTATCTATCCATGTCGCACCGAGCCGCACTTCGATTTCAGAAGCATCCAAATCCTTGGGCTGCGCCGCCCGGAGTGCCTCCACATTAGGCTGAAACACGTCGCTGATCTCCGCTGCCCGTTCCGCTATGCGGAGCTTTTCACGGACATTGCCGGAGAGGTATTCATCTGCGGCGACATAGCGGGGCCTGTCGCCATCGCTGATTGCCTCCGGCACACGAAAGATAACACCGCGCAGCTTTGTGGCGAGCGTGTCTTCGTCCTTGCCGGTAAGCTGGCTCATATACGCCATGTCCACCTGTGCTCTTTCCGAGATAGAGAGCGCCAGAGCTTCCGAAGCGGTATCAACCGAGGTCACTACCTCATGGGGCTTGATGGTGCGTTTAGTAAACATATCTGCCTTGCAGGAGAGATTGTTGTCCTCGTCCAGCATTTCCAGAGAGCAGAGCAGATAGTAGGAGCTGTCATCGGCAAAGGCCAGAGCGTTGCCGCGTGAGTTTATAAGGCCATACTTGGCTGTGAAGCTGTCGTAGAGGTCGTTCAGCTCCGATTGCGTCTGGCGAATAGCCGTATCGGAAACAAATCCGTCCATCTGCTGACCGATGAGCTTTTGCACACAGTCGCGCAGCTCCACCATGCCCTTGACGCGCCCCTCGGCGGTAGCATTGAGCGTAGGCCGCACCATGCGGCTGTTCTCGCGGTAATATACCTTGTCGTCCACAACGGTATAGGAGAAATTCTTTACGTCGGGATCTGCGGGAATGGAGTCGTCGATTTCCTCGCCCTCGCCCAGCTCCGGCAGCTCCGCTTCGGCATACTGCCCGCCGATATTTTGAATTGCATCATGTAGCTGGTCCGCAAGCACAGCGCCCTCGATGGGGGTAACGGTAAAGTCTTTATGGCCGTACTGCGTACTGTCCGAGCTTTGGTTGCCGAGTATCATTTCGGGGTGCTCTGTGAAATAGCTGTTGATGGCGAAGCCGTCTTTATTCTCACCGAGGTGTACCCAATCCGGCTCTATGGTAATGGGCCGATCACGCTTTTGAAGAAAGATAATGTCAGATACAACGTCCGTTCCGGCGTTAGCGCGGAAAGCGTTGTTGGGAAGTCTGATCGCGCCGAGGAAATCCGCCCGCTGTGCCAGATGTTTGCGCGCGCTGCTGTCTTTGGCATCCATGGTATAGCGGGAGGTAACAAAGGCCACCACGCCGCCCGGACGCACTTGATCTAATGCTTTTGCGAAAAAGTAGTTGTGAATGGAAAAACCGAGCTTGTTGTAAGCCCGGTCGTTTACCTGATATTGCCCGAAGGGAACATTGCCGATGGCAAGATCGTAGAAGTCGTGCCGGTCGATGGTCTCAAAGCCCGCCACGGTGATGTCGGCCTTGGGGTAAAGCTGCTTTGCGATTCGGCCTGTGATGCTGTCCAGCTCCACGCCGTAGAGCTTACTTCCCGCCATGTTGTCGGGAAGTAGGCCGAAGAAATTACCGACGCCCATGGACGGCTCCAAAATGTTGCCGGTCTGAAAGCCCATGTTCTCAACCGCTTCATAGATGGCGCGGATGACGGCGGGACTGGTGTAGTGCGCGTTCAGCGTGGAAGACCGTGCAGCCGCGTATTCCTCCGGGGAAAGCGTGGCATACAGCTCTTGAAACTCGTTCGCCCACGCCGGTTTGTTTTCGTCAAAAGCGTCTGCGAGGCCACCCCAGCCGACATATTTTGACAAGGCCTCCTGTTCCTCCGGCGTGGCCTGTCTACAGTCAAGCTCCAATTTCTTCAAGAGATTGATGGCGGCCATGTTCATCTGGAACTTGACCTTTGCGCCGCCCGTGCCGAGGTTGTCATCGGTGATACGGAAGTTGTCTGCGGGAGGTTGGATGTCCGGCGCTTCACGCTCCTTTTGCGGGAATCGCTCCATGAGCCGCACAAAGCTCTCCACGCTCTCGGCACGGAAGATTGGATAAAAGAGTGTTGGGTCGCGGAGCTGGATGTGCATATCCGTGACGCTCTCCACGATGAAGGGCTTGTTATTCTCCAAATAAATGGTGTCGTCAACGGCATAGGGAAACGCGGGCTGCTGCGACGCTGCCGGTTGTGCCTGCGTCAGCATTGGCTCATGGGAAAAACCGTCGCGTTCCTGCTCATACATAGCACGGAGGACGGGCGCGATCTCGTTCCAGCCAAAGGACAGTTCTGTGTTGAATTTATCATGGATGTTAATCGCAAGACCGTTTGTGGACGCGAAATAGTCCGCTGTTTCGCCGCTGAGTAGGGGCATCGTTTCGGCTGTGCCTGCGTATGCGTCGCCCAACCTTTGTGCGATGGCGGCGTTATCTTCGCCGTCTCGGAACCAGCCGCCGATTTTATCTTTGCCCTGATAATCCAGCAAGCCGCCGTCGCCGGTAAGAACGTCCTGCAAGTCGGTGTCGGTCAAGTCCAGCTCGGCGGTAGTCTCAATATGTGTTGCTTCCTGCACCGGCTGCGTTGCGGCAATGGCAGCATCATCAGGATACTCTCCGAACACGCGGAGATACTGCTTCTCTTGCAGATCGTAAATGGCTGCGCCGTCGTAAGCAAAGCCGTCCGATTCCAGTGTTCCGTCCACATAGCCCTGCGCCGCTTTTTCGGCCTCTTGCAGCGTGGGATATTCCAGCTTTTCATCAAAACCGTTTTCAAAATGATGGTAGACCACCACCTGATACCGAGCTTCTTGCTCGGCTTCCGATGTCTGCTGAATGTTCTGGGCGCTGTCCAACGAAACCGCATCCACAATGCCATGCGTCGCAAGGTTTTCTCGGATGGCGGCGGCGTCAATGTTGTCAAAGTTGTCCAGTTCCTGCTCAGTAAAGAATCTATCATCTCGGATTAGCTGCGCGATACGCCGCTGTACCTTTGACCACGGCAATTCTATCGTTTCGGGGCTTCCTGTTCGGACGATAAAAAGATTTCGGCCATCGCTGCCGCCGTATTCACGGGAGAGCCATACGGCGGTGTCTTTATCCCGCGCATGGTCGGCCATATAGTCCTGCACGCGGCGCTTGCTGGCAATATCTCCGTTCCAGCGTTGCAGCGCGGCGTCAATGTCGTCCTGAGAGAGCGGACGCAGAAGCTCGTGCAGCCGTGGATAGGTTTCGTCAAAAACCTCTTGATGCAGTCGGCTGCGAAAATCCGGTATATCTGAAAACAGGCGGATCAGTTCCATATCACCGGAGTTGAGGATTGCACGGCGCACAGCGGCATTGCACTCGATTCCGGCATTTTCACGGTCGGAATGACCGCAGGCGTTGCGGTAGGCCACATCCTCCGAAATGGCGGCAATGACCACTGGCTTGTATTGTTCAAAGGGTGCCTGAACGGTGGGCTGCTCCGGTGCGTTGCCGGGAAAAGCGTGCCAGCCGTCCGCGCCAAACTCCGCTTCATGGGCGTCGGTGGCGCGTTCTGCTTCGTGGTCGATGGAGGGCAGCGAATAAACCCGGCGCTCCTCGCTGTTTTCCTCAATGCCGGAAATCGTCACATCATACTTGTCGCGGAGCTGTTCCACATACTGCTCCAGCCGGTTTGCCGGGATGCCGCACATGGGAACGCGCTCAACAAGATTTACAGCACGGGTAGTCAGGGCAAGATCAAGAATACCAGCGGCGGCTTTTGCGTCCTCGCCGTAGAACTCAAAGAAATCGCCCACCTGATAAAGCACAATATCATCGGCGTGAGCATCTTTTATGGCGCTGTAATCCTTGTAGGCGTCATACTCGATTTTTGGCATGGGGTCTGTTTCTGCCTTGTCGCGCTGCAATTTTTCATATCGGGTATGTTCCTCCGGCGTGAGATAGCGGCCTTTTCGGACAAGCTCGGATATGCGTTTTGCGACGGTGCTCCATGACATTTGGATGTTGGCACAGTTCGGCTTTTTTAGTTCAATGCCCTTGCCATCGTGGTTTTCAAAGCTGTGGAAGGAGCCGGGCAGCGCACCGTTATGACCACCGATGCCGTACTCATTTTTGAGGAAATCCGCCTGCTCCTTTGGCGTGTGCTTTTCCGAAAAATAGCCGTAGATACGCCCCTTACCGCCCTCCACGGAGCTGCCATAGGTCAGCGCGGCGGTTATCTCATCCTCAGTAATGAATCTGTCCACCTTCGGCGGTTCGGACATTGTTGTTTCGTATTCCCGCCATGGAAGTGAAAGCTCATGCAGGCCGGTCATAATTTCATCTGTATGACGGTTTCGGAAGCGCAGCAAAATCCTGTTATTCCGGTAAGCGTTCCAAAACTGCTCATACTCCTGCGTGATCACAGTAATGGTGCTTGGAATCCTGAGCGCATCGGCAAGTCTGGCGGTCTCATCGGGAAAGCCGCCGCCGCGATATTCTTCCATTGCGGGCAAGTATCCCTGCGCGATTGCCGGTTCGTCGAAGTCGTGCCGGAGATACCAAAGTGACTGCGCGAGCTGACCGCGGGTATAGCTGTTTGTCTCGGCAAGCTCCACATTTGTGGCAAACTGACCTTGTTCCAGCAGTTCCCCAATTCGGGCGGCGGCATCCTGCCACGAAATGACCTGCGCGCTGGAAATGTGCTGTGCGGAGCGTCCACGGGCAAGGTGAATACCGTCCGAAGCGTACCACGCGGACAATTCGCCGTTATCCGTCTTGAAACCGCCGCCGCCCACATATTCGTGGCTCAAAAATGCGGCGATCTCCTCCAGCGGTTTTTGCTTCATAAACTCCGCCGCCACACGTTGGCGGCTGTTGTCGTTGTTGCCGCCCAGCCGCAGCACATGGTCGATGTCCACTTGGGCAAAAGAAAAAGCGAAGGGCGTGTATGCTACGCTCTCCGCTTGCTCTATATAGGTTATCTGCTCATCTTCCGAAGGGAAAAGGCTCATTTGCACTGCACCGGTGCTTGGCGCTCCGAAGGAATTTAGATGAAAATCAACTCGTTCAGGATGATTTCCTCCGCCTGCGCCTTGCAGTTGTTCATCAGGCCCACCCACTTCATCGGGTCGGACGCTTTCAAGGCTTCCGTCACGCCCGCTGCTTTCGCTAACTCCGGCATCATCAGCTCCAACCGGCTCTGCGCCGTCTGCTCGATCTCCAGCAGGTGCGGGTACAGCTTCTCTGAGAGGATCAGGCTGTTCCAGAGTATCGGACGATGTTCCTTCAGATACGCTTTCCGCATCCTCCCGTATTTGCCTATCGGCTGCTCCGTCTCGTTCAGGCTCAGGTCGGGTATCAGATAATCCCCGTTCCGGCTGTACGTCAATTCTGCCATTGTCTTCCGTCCTTTCCGCGCTGTGTTCGCGCTCATAATTCTTGATGGTGACTTCTATCTGCCGCAAAACCTGCTGGATTATCTCGCTGACTGCCGTGCCCAGGGCCGCGACGGTGGAGGGGGTGTTGAAGTCGAAGATACTCAGGAAATCCTCGTGTTCAAAGTAGGTCTCAGGCTCAAGCCCGCAGCGGGACATGAGAGAATAAGTGATGCTCACGGTGGCGGCGTTACGAAAGGCAACGCCTACGTTGAAATCATCATAATCCTCTAAAAAGGAATCCGCAACGATGTAGAGCATATCCCGCTGGTGCTCATTCCAGTATTCGTCGGCAAGCTGGGCTGCGACCTTTTCAAGCTGATCGGCAAGGCCGTCTCTGCCGGAAACGTCATAGTTGCGCTCAAGCATGGCGGTCACGCTGTCGGTGTGCTCCTTGTTCAGCTCCCACAGAGCGACGCTGCGGGAATTGCCTCTGCCGCCTGTGTCGGCCACGTCGAAAACATAGCGCAGGCGGGGCTTATCGCCGGTGGTGTCGATGAGCGCGATGCCCTTGCTGCCGCGCCGCACATAGCGGCGCATCTTTTCATTCCAAAAGTCGTATTCCGCACAGGCCGTCGCGTCGGGACGCTGGGCGTAGATCATGACCTGTTCGTTGTACGGGTACTTATACAGCCGCCCAGCGGTTTCCAGAAACGCCATCCAGCTCTTATGACTGCCGGTGATCTGCAGGGCCGCATGGTCTGCCATCTGCCGGTATGCTTGTAGATTTGAGGGCATGGGTTGCCTCCTCTCATAGATTTCGATAAGAAAAGAGCGACCCGCAGGCCGCTCCTTCCTTGCCATTTTTCTCTTTTGTGTCCTTACTCGTTAATATCGAAGTCCGGGAACAGCTCCAACTCGGCGAAGTTGGCGTCGCTGATGGTCTCCAGCTTGCCAAGCACGGAATCGGTAAGGTCAAGCAGTTCCTTTTCCTCCGGCTCCAAATTCTCGCGCATGGCGGTGAGAGCGTCTATCATGCCATCCTTCGTGCCGGTGTTGTAGATGCACATGAGGTTCATTTCGTCGTTGGTAAAGGCGTTCATATTCAAATCTCCATTTCCGCGCTCTTTATGGGCGCTTTCTTAGCTTTCGCCGTGTCTAACGGGTTTTTGAGCTGTGCAAGAACGGACGGCCGCTCCTGTTTGGGCGTTTCGCGGGCGTGCTCTCGCTGGGCCTGCTTGTTGGTACAGTAAAGGTAAAACTGGTAATCGTGGGGTGCGGGATTGCAGCGCAGAAAATACTGACGCTCCGGGGTCTCGATCTGGAAGCCGTATGTGGGCATGGAGGCGGCGACCTTGGCCGCATCCTCGCGGAGCTTACAGAAGCCCTCCATACTGCGGAGGCTGGAAAGCGGCCCGAAGTCCTGCCGGAGCCAGTTTACAACGGCGTCAAGCTCCGTCTTGAAGGGCTGCGTGTTCAGCTTATCGCCGTTATGCGGCCACCATGTCGTCCAAAACTCCTTGCCGTCCCCAAAATCGCCCCGTAAATGTCCTATCACCCCACGTTCCTTATCCTTGCTGTCATCGGAATAGAGCCAGTCGGTTTTATCCGAGTCGATGGGCAATATCTCAAAGACGGTCTTGTCCACGGGTGGGTGCGTTTCCATGTACTCCACTACCGACACATATCCATCTCCTAAAAAGTTGATTGCATCGGCGTCAAAGTCCAGATGACCGCTGGGGTCAAGCTGAATGGCCTCATTGGTGATGAGCGTTCCGAAGTGATTGACTACAATGCCGTAGCCGAGCTGGCAGGGTTCGCCCCAATCGTCGTCGGTATGCCGTATCTCATAACGGTGCAGACCATTGGGGATCGTATCCTTCTGTACCCGGCAGTCGGTAAACAGAACGGTCTTTCCTTGAAACTCCACTTCCTCAAAGCGTTCATTCATCGCGTCTACTGCCATATCACATCTCCCTTTCCGCGCTCTTGACAGGCGCTTTTTTAGCCTTTGACGGGTCAAGTGGCGTTTTGAGCATGGCAAGGACAGAGGGCCGTTTTTCAAGTCTCGCTTTCTGCTGTGCTGGGCGCTCCTGCTGTTTCTCGCGCCGTCCCGCCTCCATCAAATCCATAAGAGAGATGGGCTGGCCGGATTTTGCCTGCTGTTCCAACTCCGCGACGGTTAGCTGCTTCGGGCCATTGTTTACGATACCGTCTATCTGGTTGTAATCGTCCTCCATGGCCATTTCAGCGTTTTTGAGATAGTTCTGCCGGGGAAGAAACGTGGGCAGCTCTTTGAAGCCGAAGGAATCGACATAATGGCAGGATACCACACCGCTCTGCTTGAGAGCAACGATGTCACTGACAGACAGGCTGTGACCGGGGAAATCTGCGGGCCGATCCTCGTTGAAGCGGTAAAATAGGCCGTCGAGCTTGCTGATGGAATCGCCGCCCTGTGGTAATACATCGGTATAGACCAGATCGTAATTGCCGTGCTCCGGCTCCAAATCATGCTTTTTCAGATAGTCGCTATTCATAAAGCGCAATTCCGTCGTTTCATCGCCGCGTTTGAGCTGATAGATGGCGAAGCTGTCATGCTCGTTTTCAAGAAAAGACGCTTCCAATCGCTTCTGCTGTTCTGCGGGGTCAGCCTCCATAACAGGCACGGAGTCCTTGACTTCCTCCCATTCCTCCACGGTGACGCCGAAGATACCGCTGTGCATTTCGATGTCCTCCGTATCAAAGGCCATGCCGGAGCCGTTGCCCTCATATAGCATATATACGGAAATATCCCGTTCAAAAAGCTCCATGGCTCGCTCTTTTGTAAGCGGAAGCATATCCCCATCGGTATAGCCGTAGGCGTTCATGGATTCAATGGATATGGTGGGGTCTGGCATGGGGTAATCTGCGGGGTACGCCGGTTTTACGTTCGGGTCATAGGTCTCCACCTGCATATCCACAATGCGGCCTCCGCCAAGAGGCGCTTCATCGGGCAAATACGCCGCCACATCATCGGACGGAGCATCGGGTGTTTCCGGCACGTTTTCGGCGGTGGTCGGTTCGCTCCGTTCCTCATATCCCGGCTGAAATTTGGATGGCGGCAGCGTTGCCCACGTTTCTGCCCACGCTTCCGTGTTAACGCCGAGCATACCCTCGTAGGTAATAACCTCCCATATATCGGCAGTCCTAACGAAGCGGTCGCCCCGTTTCAGCCCATATATCGTCACGTCCTGCTCCATCAGCTCTACTGCGCGATCAGCTGTGACCGGCAGCATATCTCCGTCCGTATAGCCGTAGCGGTGCATATCCTCAATGGTGAGCGTGGGGTCTGGCATGGGATAGGTCGGTTCTGCTTTTTCGTTTACGCTGGCAGGCGGCTTGTCAAGCAGCGCCACCCTTGCCTCATCTGCGGTCATACCGCCCTTGTTTAACGCTTCGGACAGCTCGCGGCACTTCTCAGCCGTGCCAATACCGATGATCTCGCCGGGGATAAGCTCGCCGTCCTGCTGGGTATATGCCTGCACGAAGCAGCGGTCGCTTTCTCCTGTGGTGCGGGGATTGGTATGCATGAGATATTCCACGGTGGGTGCGACCTGCTCCGGCTCTGCCTTATCCAGCCCGCGCTCCTTCATAATGTCACGGTAATTGCGGTCGATGTCTGTGATAAGGGCACTGGAGGTCTTATTGATGGTCTCCAAGCTCTCCCGCAGCGCGGACAGCTCCTTGTCCTTGCTCCATGTGGCGATATATCCAAAGCTGTTTTCGCCGGTCTGGATGCCATAATAGGCACAGACGGCAAAGGAGACGCTTTCGGCTTCTACTTCCTCCGTTTCGCGGCTCTTTTTCACGAAATCCGCGGTGAAGGTATCCTCGTCAACCTCAAGATGCCACTCAAAACCGTTTTCATCGACGTATCTCCATGCATGGGAATCGCCCTCTGCCAACGTCTCGGCTTCGCTATCAAAGCCAACGGTAAGGTCTTTCTTTACGCCGACGTCGCTGACCATAATGAGCTTCCATTGCTCCTTGACCTCCGGCAGCTCCTTGTTGTGGAGCTTGGAATGGGCGATCTCATGGACGGCGGCGCTGACGGTCTGAACCTCGCTCATGCCCTCGCGGATGGCAATGCTTTGATCCTTTGTGTTAAAATACCCGTCCATGTCCGGCTGCATGGGTTCAAAGGCGATGGGAACAGGTGCGGAGCGTTTGAGGGCCTCCATGAAAACATCGTAATTCTGCACGTTGCCCGTAAGATTTTCAGCAAGCTCCGGCAGGGGCTTCCCCTCCGTCTGCGCCACATCGAATACGGAAACGACCTTATACATCGGTATTTGTATTGTTTTTTCCTCGATAATGGCGTTCCCGTCCTCATCCAGCATGGGCAGCTTGGTATCCGGGTCCAGCTTTTCCTGCTCGATCTTCTTTTTGTATGGCGTGGGCGCTATGATCTTGATGCCTTTTTCGCCCTTTAAGACGTTGCGCTCAAACTGATCCCGCCATTTGTTGAAACCGGCACAGACGGTGGCGTCCGGCTTTTGCATATAGATGAGCATGGTGTTGTTGACACTGTATTTGTGAAACCGGCTCATGGTGGAGAGATACTGCTTGTACTTGTCCGACTGGAACAGGTCTTCTATGCCTGCTTCAATGCTATCAGTAATGTCCTTCAGCCGTGCTTTGTTCTGCTCGGCATAGCTCTGGTTTTCTGGCATAGTGATACTCCCTTCAATAAAAAATGCGCCCCCATGCTGGATGAAAAGCATCCAACACAGGGGCGTTGATGTAACGGTTTAGAACGTCGTTTTGAGGTTTCTTGAATAAACTATCGCGTATGCTCAAAACTGCGTCTTGAAAGCCTTGCTGTTCCTTGCTTTTTCGGCCTCTAAACCGTTACCTGCTACCCTATATCGCTGCACTCTCTCGCGGGTCTTGCGCCGCTCCATTTTCTTCTTACAGCTATCGCAATACTGCGCCCGATTGCCGCTTGGGATAAAGACAGCGCCGCACTCCGAACAGCGTTTGCCAGCCGTATTGTTCATTATTTCAACAAATAGCTCCTTATCTGCGGGCAGAACTGCGGCGCGGAAATACCGGCACAGCAGCGAATAGGAAATGAGCTGGGGACAGACGCAAACCTCGCCGTCGTCCAGCAGCAGGCAGTTGCCGTTGTCGCAGTTGGCGCACAGCTTACGAATGAGCTTTTTCGCCCTGCGAAACTGCGCCTCTGTCATGCGCGGCGGCTCAGGCATTTTCAAACACCAGCCTGTATCGGGTGATCTCGCCGGTGTCCTCCAGCACCATGTCCGCCGCATAGGTCTTGCCGGTCTTGTCCGAATAGATTTTGTCCTTGTGGACGCGCTCTCCGGCAAGCAGCGCGGCAGCGTCCTTTTTTGTGAGGTTGATACGCTTGGCGGTGAGGAATTTGTTATCCTTCCACAGTCCAAAGCGGCAATCCTGGCTCTCACAGAAGAACCCCTTTTTGCTTTCTGTCACGTTTCCGCCGCAGCGGGGGCATTTGCCGATAACCTCACGTCCGGACGGGAACAGAACCTCCGCGCCGCGAATGACTGTATAGGTCTTCACAAGCTCCCGCATCATGTCCGTGATGTCGTCCATGAATGCGTTTGGTGCAAGCTCGCCGCGCTCGATCTGCTTCAACTTGCTTTCCCATTCGGCGGTGAGAAGCGGAGACTGGAGCTGCTCCGGCAGGATGGTAATGAGCGACACGCCAGTATGCGCCGGAATGAGCGAGACGGTCTTCTTGTTCTTCTTGCGCTCCACGAATCCGGCAGAAATGAGCTTTTCCAGAATAGCAGCGCGAGTGGCCGGTGTGCCCAGCCCCTTGCGCTCGGCATCATCAGGAGTTTCCTTTGCGCCGGCAGTCTCCATAGAAGAAAGTAGAGTGTCCTCAGTAAATGCTTTCGCCGCAGTGGTCTTGCCCTCCTTGACGGAGATCTCCGAGACGGGCACGGTATTGCCCTCGCTCATATCCGGCAGAGCCTTGTCTGTCTGCTCAGCCTGCACATAGGCTTTCCATCCGGGGTTGAGGACGGTTTTACCCTTTGTGGTAAAAGAATAACCGCCGCACTCGATGGTAACGACGGTTTCAGCATATTTATGGGCGTCGCTGACGGCGCACATAAGTTGACGGGCGATAAGCCCCATAATTTCGCGCTCTCCGGCGGGCAGTACGGAAATATCCGCTTTTCCCGCAATCTGTGTCGGCACGATGGCGTGATGGTCGCTGACCTTTTTGCTGTCGCACACCTGTCCGGCACTGATATGCCCCGGCGCGTCCATGCCGCAAACTGCGGCGGCAACGGCCACAAGGCTGGGGACAACGGAGGCCATATCATCGGTGAGGAAACGGGCGTCCGTGCGGGGGTAGGTGCAGAGCTTCTTTTCATACAGGGCTTGCAGGTAGTCCAAGGTCTGCTGTGCCGTATAGCCAAACAGACGGTTGGCGTCACGTTGGAGGGTGGTCAGGTCGTACAGTGCCGGGGCCTTTTCGCTCTTTTCCTTTCGCTCCACGGCCTTAATGATTGCAGTCTGGCCTTTGCAGGAAGCTGCGATATTCTCCGCTTCGGCTTTGTCCTTATGCTTCTCTGTGACAGCGTCAAAGCCCACTGATTTCAGCTCGACCGTATAGAACGGCTCCGGCTTGAAGGCGTTGATCTCCGCGTCGCGCTGGACAATGAGCGCCAGCGTCGGGGACACCACGCGGCCTACGTTCAGAGTGCGATGGTAAAGCACACTGAAAAGGCGAGTGGCGTTGATGCCAACCAACCAATCGGCCTTGGCGCGGCACATGGCGGCTTCATACAGATTGTTGTAGTCGCTGCCGGGGCGAAGCTCCTTGAACGCTTTGCGAATGGCTGCGTCCTCCATAGAGGACAGCCACAGGCGCCTCATAGGCTTATTGCAACCTGCCAACTCATACACATAGCGGAAGATAAGTTCCCCCTCGCGCCCGGCGTCGCAGGCGTTGATGACTTCAGAAACGTCGGTGCGGTTCATAAGGGTATTCAAAATATCAAACTGTTTGCGCTTATCCCGCGCGATCTTCACACTCCATGGGTTCGGAACGATGGGCAGATCATCATAGCGCCACTTGGCGTACTTTTCATCGTAGGCGTCGGCGTTGGCAAGCTCCGCCAGATGGCCGAAGCACCAGGATACAATATAACCGTTACCCTCCATATATCCGTCCATGCGCTTATCTGCGCCAAGGACGGCCGACAGGCTCATGCCAACTGAGGGCTTCTCGCTGATTACAAGTTTTGTCATATAGATTTCTTCTCCTTTTTTCTTCATAGACAGCAAAAAAGCAGCTCCCGAAGGAACTGCTTTTCGCTGTAAGGTATATTTTGCTTTAGGGACACGCTGAAAAAATAAGCAATTTTGTGCGAAGTCGTAGATTTCCTGCGGAAAGATTGCAATAACGCAAATAAAGCAGGACTGACGGGACAGTTTTCCACACTTTTCGCCCTTGCTGTTGGATTTTCCCCGATTTGGGGCGCAACTGTCCCAAAATCTCACACGGCGTATGGCCGCCAGCCTCCGGAGCGTGCACACATCCAGAGGTTGGCGCTGGCGAACAGCAGATATAGCCGGTTGTGGTTTTTAGCCAATCCGCGGTAAGCCACTTTACGATATCCGAATTTGTTCTTGATGAGCTGGTACGGATGCTCCACCTTGCAGCGAACCGCGGATTTCTGATGCTCGATCACATGGAACCAGTCTTTTCCGGGGCCATCTTTCAAGGCGTTGATCTTTCCTGGACGCTGGTTGATCCGGTAGTCGATTTTCGACTTGTGCGGGTCCTGCGCAATTTCCGGACGGCGCTCAATGCCAAGGTACCCGGCGTCCCCATAGACCACCGTATCGTCTTCCCGGATCAGTTCTCCCGCCATCACGATATCATGTACGTTTGCGGAAGATACCTCAACGGTATGTACGAAGCCGGTACCCGCATCAACGCCTGTGTGGCATTTCATTCCGAAACGCCACTCGTTGCCTTTCTTTGTCTGATGCATCTCGGGGTCTCGCGCTTTTGCCGCGTTCTTTGTGGAGGTTGGCGCGGAAAGGATGGTGGCGTCAACAATTGTCCCACCATGCATCACACGGCCACACTTTTCAAGGCAGCGGCTGATCGCATCGAAAAACAGTTTCCCAATTCCTTTTTCTTCAAGCAGATGACGGAAGTGCAGCAGCGTCGTTGCGTCCGGAACCTGTTCTTCCAGAAAATTGATCCCCATAAACTTTCTCATGGCATAGCTGTCATAGATGGCGTCTTCAACGCCTTCGTCCGACAAGTTAAACCATACCTGCAGCAGATACATCCGCAAGATGGTTTCAATAGCAACCGGCGGGCGGCCCCGTTTCCCGGTTGGGTACACGGGTTCCACGATATTTGTCCATTCATCCCAGGGGATAATATCCTCCATGATTTCAAGAAATTCTTCCCGTTTTGTTCTCTTCTTTCGGTTGCTGTATTCCATGTCGCTTAACGTCTGCTGTTTCATCGTAGCTCCCCCCGCTTTTTCTCCCCTCTATTTTACCATATTCGTATCATAAAATGAACTTGATTAAATCAGCGTGTCCTTAAGGCTTCGGCGCAGGATCTTTAGAAGCTTCGCCGGAATTTTCTTCGATCAGGTGGCGGATGCGCTGCATCTCGTGATCCATGGCGTTGATGGTTTCGGCGCAAAGCTTTAAATCGGCCGCGATCATGGCCGAATGTTTGATATCCTTCTTATAGCGCACTTTATGTTCCAGGCTGGCCCAAAAATCCATGGCAATGGTGCGGAACTGCACCTCCACCTTCATGTGCTTTTTTTCATTGGTGAGGAAAATCGGCACATCGAGAATCAGATGCAGGCTGCGATAGCCGTTGGGTTTGGGGTTTTTGATATAATCCTTCACTTCGCAAACGATGATGTCATCCTGCGCGCAAAGGCATTCCGCCATGCGATAGATATCTTCGGGAAAAGAGCAGATGACGCGGATGCCCGCCACATCGGTCAGGTTTTTTTCGATGCTGTCCACCGAGATGGGCAGATTGCGGCGCTGCAGCTTTTCTAAGATGCTCTGCGGCTTTTTCAAGCGGCATTTGATCGATTCGAAGGGGTTATGTTCGCTTTCCAGCGAAAGCTCGGAATTGAGAACTTCCAGCTTTGTGCGCACTTCCAGCATGGCGCAGTCGTATTGCATCATCAGCTGCATATAGGGGCGCGTTTCTTCCATGCTGAGCAGCGGATGCTGCAGGAGAGAAAGCTTTTCCTGGATGCGATTGTTTTCGGGGAGCATTAAGATTCCTCCAGAGATAAAGATTGTTGAGAGATTTTATCGAGCAGCGCCCAAAGCGTTTCGGTTTCTTCGGGGCTGAGCGATTGGGTGAGGCGCCCGATGAAATCTGTTTGTGTTTTGTGAAGCAGCTCAAAGATCTGCCTGCCATGGGGCGTGAGCTTTAAATGCTGCAGGCGGCGATCGGTGGGATCGGTTCGAATGACGACCAGCTTTTTTTCAAGCAGCGGTTCCAGCGCGCGGGAAATATAGGCTTTTGAAAAATTGCGCAGATAGGCCATGTCACGCGCCGTATCCATTTGGGGGTTGTTGCCCAAAAAGCAAAGCACCTGCGCCTGAGGAGTGGTGAGCCCGCATTGCTCGGCGGCAGTCAGCAGCAAAGAACCATACAGCTTATCCGCTTGTTTGGTGAACCATAAAAACCGGCTGATGGGTTGATCCATGTTGATACCTCCATGTGGTTGACAATAAAACTGTTTCGTTGTAAACTATATTACAGCGAGATCTTAAGAAAGTCAATGTAAGGGGAGCGAAAAATGCAGCAGAACAATACACAGGCGCTGGGCCGGGAACCGGTAGGCAGGCTGCTGCGCAAGCTGGCCATGCCGGCCATCGCGGCGCAGATCATTAATCTATTATACAACCTGGTCGACAGAATGTATATCGGCCATATTCACGAAGTGGGCAAACTGGCGCTGACGGGGGTCGGGGTCTGTTTGCCGCTGATCATGCTGATTTCGGCGTTTGCGGCCCTTGCGGGCATGGGCGCCGCCCCCCGCGCCTCTATTTTTCTGGGGCAGGGGAATCAGGAAGAAGCCGAAAAAACATTGGGCAACGCCGTAACGCTGCTTTTTCTGCTTTCTGTTATTCTAACGGCGGTGTTCATCCTTTTCGCAAGGCCGATGCTGCTTTCTTTCGGCGCCAGTGAAAATACCATCGATTATGCCATGCAGTATATGCGCATCTATGCTGCGGGCACGATCTTCGTGCAGATGACCCTGGGGCTGAATGCGTTCATCACCTGCCAGGGCTTTTCAAAAATCAGTATGCTGACGGTGCTCATCGGCGCTGTCTGCAACATCATCCTCGACCCGATTTTGATTTTCGGGTTCCATATGGGCGTGCGCGGGGCGGCGCTGGCGACGATCCTTTCGCAGGCGCTTTCGATGATTTGGATCCTGCGATTCCTCACGGGCAAAAAAACGACGCTGCGCATCAAAAAAGCCAACCTTCGATTAAAGAAAAAAATCGTGCTGCCCAGTGTGGCGCTGGGCATGGCGCCGTTCATCATGCAATCCACCGAAAGCCTGATCGCCGTTTGCTTCAACGCTTCGCTGCTGCGTTACGGCGGCGATCTGGCGGTGGGCGCCATGACTATTCTCACCAGTGTGAACCAGTTCGCCATGCTGCCCCTGATGGGGCTTACCCAGGGCGCGCAGCCCATCATCAGCTATAATTACGGGGCAAAAGATGAAAAACGCGTCAAGCAAAGCTTCAAACTGCTGCTGCTCTGCTGTGTTATTTATTCCATGGTGCTGTGGGCTTCCGCAATGCTTTTCCCAGGTGTTTTTGTGAAAATTTTCAATAACGACCCTGCTTTGGTGCGGTTTGCAAGCCACGCCATGCGCATTTATCTGGCGGCATGCGGCGTTTTCGGGGTGCAGATCGCCTGCCAGCAGACTTTCATCGCGCTGGGCAACGCCAAAAGCTCGCTGTTTCTGGCCCTGCTGCGCAAAATCATTCTGCTGATCCCGCTGATCTATCTGATGCCTGTGCTGATGCCGGCGAATAAGACCACCGCCGTGTTTGCCGCGGAACCGGTGGCCGACCTTTTGGCAGTGGCCACCACGGCAACGCTGTTTTTCTTCCAGTTCCGCGCGGCCATGCGCCGGATGGAAACGGAAACTTCCGAGATGAAATAAAAATCAAAACTCCCCGCCGCGCAGCGATCGGAAGATAGAACAAAGGCGGTTTGCCGCCTTGTTTTATCGAAACGGTTCTTTTGCGCGGGGGGAGCTTTTTTATGGCGCAGAAGTGTTTAATCCCAAAGGCCGTCGGGCTGATCCAGAGCCTGAGCCAGCGCGCGGAATTCCCGCTGCTGTCTGCGGAAGAGGCGCTGGGCTTCTTCCATGGAAACGGCCTCGAAGCGAAGGGTGTCGCCCGGGCGGCATTGGGCCGCGAGGGGCAGGTCACAGGTGATGACGGTGGCGATCTTGGTATATCCGCCGGTGGTCTGGCGATCGGCCATCATCATCAGCGGCAGGGCATCGGGCACCTGAATGGAGCCCATGGCCACACCGTCTGAAAGAATATTGCCGTCTGCCACGCCTGGGGCGCGGGCAATGGGCGCGCCCAGAAGGCGATAACCCATGCGGTCGCTTTTCGGGTCGATGCGGTAAGGGGAAGAAAGAAAAGTCTTGATGCCCTGAGCGGAAAAGGCGTCATCCTGGGGCCCGAGAATGACCCGCAGCGTGGGGGAAGAACAGCAGGGCTGCTGAGGAATGAAGCGCCGATCCATGGCGTTGAGATAGCAAACGCTGCCGCGCAGGGGCAGCTCATCGCCTTTTTGAAGGGCGCGCCCCTGCCAGCCGCCGAAACCGCCTTTTAAATAGGTGGAGCGGCTGCCCATCACAGGCGTTAAAGTGAAACCGCCGTTGACGGCCAGATAACCGCGGCAGCCCGCGCGGGCGGGGCCGATGGTGAGCACAGCGCCTTTGGGGGCGATATAAGCCCGCCCCATTTCAAGGGCTTTGCCGTTGAGCGTGGGCTGAAACTCGCCGCCGCAAAGGGCAAACACCGCGGGGGAAGAAAATTCCACGGTGGGGCCCAGCATGGTAAATTCCAGCGCGGCCTCATGGGCAGGGTTGCCCGCCAGCAGGTTGGCAAAAATCAGCGAGCGCTGATCCATGGCGCCCGAAACGGGCACGCCGAATTTTTGCCAGCCGTGGCGGCCCAGATCTTGAAAGGTGGTCAACAGGCCGGGCGCAAGAACACGCATCATAAACGGCCACCCCCTTTTTGAATGGTTTCAAAGGTTTGCGCATCGATGGGCACAAAGCGGATGCGCTTGCCCGCCGCCAAAAGGATGGGCGGGTTTGCGGCGGGGTCGAACAGTGAAAGCGGCGTTCGGCCGATCAGCTGCCACCCGCCGGGTGAAACGATGGGATAGATGCCCGTCTGCCCCCCGGCAATGCCCACGGAACCTGCGGGGATGGCGGTGCGGGGTTCTTTGCGGCGGGGGGTGGAAAGCTTGGGGTCCATCCCGCCCAGATAGGGGAAGCCGGGGGTGAAGCCCAGCATGAAAATGCGGTAATCGGGCGCGGAATGCAGCCGGATGACTTCTTCGGCGCTCAGGCCGCAATGGGCGGCCACGATCTCAAGATCAGGCCCCTGTTCGCCGCCGTAAAGAACGGGGATCTCGATCAGTTCACCGGCTTTTTCTTCGGGGCGGATGCTCTGGGCCAGCGGCGCGAGCAGCGAGCAAAGCTCGCCGTAACTCATTTGTTCGGGATCATAGTGGATCGTTGCCGAACGATAGGTGGGCACCACTTCACGAAGGGCGGGCAAAGGCAGGCCTTCCTTAGAATTGGCTGGGTGAGTAGCGGACGGTCACGATGATGACGGTCTTGGACTTTTCATCCACACGGAAAACTGCGGTATAGTTTTTGATGAAAAGCTGCCGATAGCCCTTTTTCGCATACGCCCCGATCTGCCTTTCCGGGCAGCGGTATGGCATTGCTTCAAGCGTGAGTATTTCGCTCTCTATGGTCTCCACCAGCTTCAATGCCGTGCCGGGTTCCATAAGCGTCTTGGCTATATAGGCGTAGATGCCGTCCAAGTCTTGAAGGGCACGGCTCATGAGCTTGACGCTGTACTTATCCTCCAAAGTGCTTCCTCCTGAGTGTTGAAAGCGCCTCTCTTGCGTCATAGAGCTTACCGTCTGCGGCATACTCAGCCTCGGCCTCTCCGATTGCACGGTCTGTCGCGGCTGTCTCTACCAATTCCTCATAGGATTCTATGCTCATGACTACCAGATCGCCATAGCCGTTTTTGGTAATGAACAGCGGTTCTCGCCGCGCATGACACGCCTCGGAAATCTCGGTTGTGTTTCTCAGGTCTGTGATGGGTCTGATCTGCGGCATATCGCCACCTCCTTTATTTGTACATCATTATAGCATTATCATGTACAAAATGCAAGTGGCTTATGCAGGGCTGCGCGTTACAATTTTTACCGCTCCTGACTGCGCTTTATGGTGTGCTTTTTGTCAGCCTCATTTCTGCAAACACGATTGCACATAGCGCCGCAATGGGAGCAGCCCAAGCAGCGCAGACCTTCCGGCGTGGCCGGAGGACGGTCATCCTCCGGCGCACGCTTACTCTGCGGCAACATCAGTTTTGCGAGGATTGATGCTTTCATTTCGCGCTGTCCTCTGTTGGCGCAGGCTCGTCAACATTATCGTCCTCGGTTTCAAACTCCATTTCTTCGTCGTCCTCGTCCTCGCCGTAGTCATAATCGTCAAGATCGGCGGGGCCTTTGGTCTGCGGTTTGTTTTTGCGGAACTTGAAGTAGTAGAGCGCGCCGCCACCGGCAAGCAGGAGCAGAACAAGGATAATGAGCAGCGGGCTGCCGCCGCTTTCTTTCTCCGGCTCATCGGGAGTGGTAACGTCCGGCTCCGGCGTGGTATCCGTTACGGCCTCCTTGCCGCTGCATTCGCTCATGTTGGCGGCGCATACAGGGCAAGAGGTGTCGATGCTGCCCACGACGCATTTATCCGCACAGGTGCAAACGGCTTCCTTATCGCCGTCCTCGGTCAGCGCAGCAAGATCAGCCACATCCACAAGATTGAGGAAGTAGGTTTCGTACTGATTACCTTCTTCGTCAAGAGGCTTGTCGTAGTCGATAACCATGTAGAAGGTGTTACCGTCCCTGTCTTGTACAACGATGAACTGCTTATTGGTGTATTTATCATAGAGCAGATCGCGGGTGACGGCGTTCCCGTTCTCTGAAAAGCCCGTACCTGGCTCAATGACGATCTCATCATCCGTTTCGGAGGTATCTGGCGTTGCGGTAGGCGTCGCGGTAGCGGACGGCGTAGTGACCTGTCCGCCGCCTGAGTTAGTCGTGCTGGGAGTGATCGTAGGCGTAGGAGTCTGAGTAGGCGTCACAGTTGGCGTAGGGGTGGAAGTAACAGGGCCATCGTCATCCTGACCATAGTAGGGATTTTTGACCTGTACGGTTTTGGATTTGTTTCCGGCATAGTCCACGGCTACCACGGCCATCTGTTCGTATTCATCGGCATAATCCTTCAGCCGCACGTCTAATGTGCCGTTGGTAAGGCTTGTGAAGCAATAACCATTGATATAAATGTACTCAACGCCGGAGAGAGCATCGCTGGCCTCCACGCGCAGCAGCGCCCCGTCAATGCCCGCACGGACAGTGGGGCTTTCCCGGTCGAAGCACTCTACATAGGCGCTCTTGGTATGGGCCTTGCCGTCCTTGTCGGTGACGGTGACATAGAGGGTGCAGTTTTCGCTGATCTCAATCTCGTCTTTTTCGTGTTCCTCCAGCTCATCGGTCAAGTCTGTCCATGCGCCGTTTTTCTCAATTTTGACCTCGACCTTTTTCCAGCCAGTCTTGTTTTCGTCAAGAACGCGGATAACAACAGAGGCCGTTTCGGTGTACCAGCCATCGGGACGGACGATGCGAATGGTGAAGTCCGGGTCGGGAACCTCGCCGGTGCAGCCATTAACATCAGCGGAGCAGACGGGACAAGCCACATGGGGCGCGTCACTCTGGCACTTGGTCTCGCAGTTGCAGACCGGCGTGGGGGTAGGCACGATGCCGGTGCAGCCACCTACATCGGCGGAACAGACGGGACAAGCAGTATTGGGCGCATCAACTCCGCACCTGGTTTCGCAGATACAGACAGGCGTGGGCGTAGGCTCAGCGCCGGTGCAGCCGGTAACGTCAGCGGAGCAGACAGGGCAAGCCGCATTGGGCGCGTCACTTTGGCAGTTGGTCTCGCAGTTGCAGATAGGCGCAGGTGTAGGCACGATGCCGGTGCAGCCGGTAACGTCAACGGAGCAGACCGGACAAGCCGCATTGGGCGCGTCACTTTGGCACTTGGTCTCGCAGTTGCAGACCGGCGCGGGTTCTGGTTCTGTGCCGGTACAGTCCTCGTGAATGTCATCGGAAACGGAGCACACGGGACAATCCACGTTCGGCTCGTCCTCATTGCATTTGGTTTCGCAAATACATACGGGCGGTTTCGGATCGCATGGGTCGTCCTGATTACCACCGCCGCCATGTCCGGGGCGATTCCCTGAGTAAAGCGCGGCAGTTTCTTCCTCCGGCATGATGTCGATTACCACGACTTTCGGCTCGCCGCTGTCTGATACCGCGTCTGCGTTATCGCTCATTGCCATGCCCATAAGGGGCAGGCAGAGCAGACACAAGCAGAGGGACAGCATAAGCGCCCGGATGATATGCTTTTTCGGTTTAATCTTCATTCAGAGATTCCTCCATTTCTTCGCGCATAGCGCGGTCGTGAATTGTAGCTGCGGGATTCTGTTTCATTGCCTGAATCAGCTCAGAAAGCATATCCGGCGAAATATTGGCGGTGCGCACAAGGCCGATGATGTCGTTGTTTTCAAGGTCGAAGATCTGACCGTCGATTTCTTTGTTGCGCGTCTGGCACTCGGAGATTTTCTTTTCATTCTTATTGCGCTCCGCCCGCAGCTTCTCTATTTTTGCGTTCATAGCGTCCTCCTTCGTTAGTTTCCGGGCAAACGCCCGTAGCAGTAGAAATTGCCCTGCAAGCCGCTGGACGGCAGATGCAGATAAGAGATGGGGTCTCCCGCGTGGATGATCCAGCCGTCGCCGCAGTAGATGGCGACATGGGAAACGCCGGGAGTATCATACGTCCCGACAAAGAAGACCAGATCACCGGGCTTTACCTCACTCTCGGATACCCGCGTGCAGATGTTGCATAGGCCCTGTGCGCCCAACCGTCCCACATCCCAACCGCTGTGATTGATTACCCAGCTTACAAAGCCGGAGCAGTCAAAGGACGTTGACGGCGAGCTGCCGCCCCACACATAGGGATAGCCGAGATATTTCTCTGCTTCCAGCATCATTGCGGCAAAGGTCTCGTCGGAAAGGTATTCTTCCGGTATCTCATGGTCATCGGGGCGGTTGGTGTAATATTTGGAGATATAGCCGGAGGATGGGAACAGGTCGGGCCTGTTGCCCAGCGTTCCCATATACAGCGCGTACATGGATAGCTGGCTCTGCGACATGATATACACCGGCACATGGGAGAGATTGAAGTTTTCAAGTTCCACCGTGCAGATGTAGTAATCGTAATAGACGCGATAGCTCTCGCTGTACGTTGTCGTTTCCCCGGTTTCCGGGTCTGTCTCCGTCCATGTGTCCGTTTCAATATAATAACGGCGCTCTGTCGTGACCGTCTCCGTGAGAATATACTGCTTGTCGAACAGTGTTTGCAGGATGCCGCCCACCTCATCAACCGTCCACTCGCCGCCATGCAGCGCGGTGATGGCAGAAATGAGCACATACGGATCATGCTCGATGTCGTCCAGATCGTAATGGTATTCGTCGTAATCATGTGTGCGCTCATAGGTGTCAAGATACTCTTGCAGCTGGGCCTCCATGCCGCAGTAGGCGGCCTCGGCGGAGCGCATATCCGAATCCTGGCTGGGGTAGGTGCTCATACCGATGGCAGAGATGCCGCCCTCAAAGAGAATAGAGCAGGAGGAAGCAACATTGAGCAACAGCACAAGCATGGCGGCGATGCCACCGATGATGAGAAAGGTTTTCTTGTGACGGGCAATAAACTCGCCGGTCTTCTTGGTGGTCTCTGCGGCCTTGGACGTTGCCTTTGCCGTAGTTTCGGATGCTTTGACCGTGTTCTGTGCGCCCTTTCCGGCCTTGGCTGCGGCATATTCCTTTTTTATCGCCTGCTTTTGCTGCCAGCGGGAATATGGATTACTGGATAGCTGTGGGCTTTGTCTCTCCGCCTCCTTGTTCAGCGCACGGATATTTGCCTTGTCTACCTTAGCCTCGGCACGCTCCGCATTGCGGTACGGCTTGAGCTGATGATTGCGATGGGCTGAATCCGTGATGCGGACGCCGCCCTCAGCGGTTTCCTCCAGCTTGTGGGCGCTTTCCACGCCCACATTGTCGTCCTCGGATTGCCGTATCTCCCGATGGACGGCGGCGACCACCGTTTCACCGGGCGCAGCCTCTATGGCATGGGTGAGCTTGGAGGGCGGTTTCTTCTTTTCCTCAAAAGATAAGCGCGTCGTGACATTGCCTGTTTTAGCATCCACAACGCGCGTTTTCACTTTCTTCTGCGGTATCTTGGCCTCGGCCTTTTCCAGCTTGTCCACACGCTTATCCGCTTTACGGACGGCCTTCTTCAGCTCCGGCGCGGCGCGTTCCTCATCTGAGAATTGCAGCCGGGGTGAGCGTTTAGCCATACTGCATCACCTCTGTTCCTTGCCAGTTTTGCTCATTCACTCATCTGCAAGACGGTTAAGCTGGGAACCGGCTACCGTCAGAAGATGCTTGCAGCAGTCGAGAATGGTACTGATCTCGCCGGTCTCCGGCATATCGTCCTCATTCTCGTCGTATTCGTCATACTCAAAGTCGGCGTCTTCGTCCAGAATGTCCACGCTCTCACCATTAGCGATGCGGGCATATTTCGCCTCACACCTGTCGGCAAACTCGCAGCATCGCTCACCATTGCAAAACTTGGCGGGATCGCTTTCTTCATAGTCGCGCCATGAGATATACCCGGCGTCCTCCGGGATGAGCAGGGTTTCCTCCAGCAGCTCGGAGATGTGATCGGGGTTACTGTCGGCCATGAACTCCTTGGTAATGCCGGAGCTAAAAAATGCGTCATTGACCAGTTTTGCGCTCTTGTCCGCAAAGGTCTTCAGAGCGTGGGCGTCGATGCCCTCGTCCGGCAGATTGCGGATGCCGTGAACAAGGCAATTCAGCGTTTCATAGAGCGCGACCTCCAGATGAATGCGCGCCATATAATCGCCCATCGTGATGATGTATTCCTCCTCATCGTCGTCGTCTTCCACCGTGTTGATACCGGCGTCGCTGAAGACGGCGGGAACAACCTCGCCCAGCAGCCAGTTCTTGAAGCTGTCCGCCTTTTTGCTCTTGCTGGCGCTGATAAGGCACAAAATATCGTCTATATCGGTAAAGCTCGTTACCTGCGTTCCGTTATCCATGCGAAAGCTGTACGTTTCGATATGCCGACAGTAACGCTTGACTGCGCCACGCGGGTCGGTGATACCCAGCGCCTCCGCCACGTCGTTGACACAGAACAGAATGTTGCCCTCCGTCACCAGTGTGCGGAGGGAGCCGAAGTCCTCATGGTTATACAAATCGAATACTTTATCCATTGTTGAACACGCTCCTTTTCAAGTTTATTTATGCTGAGAGGTCGGATAATTTGGTGGTCATTGCGCGGTACAGTTCCGTATCCTTGGGGAAACGGTCCACAAAGGGCAGAATGACGCTACCATAGAACAACAGCCCCTCACCCTCGCCGGAATGGGTAACGTAGGAGAGCTGATGGGGGGAGATGTTGAGCTGCTTTGCGAGAATCTGCCGGTCGCCGGAGGCTTGGTTGAGCATATACACATAGTCGCTGTTTTCAAAGATGTTCTCCACCTCGCGGGAGGAAAGCAAATCTTTTACGTTCTGCGTAATGCCCGTGGGGATGCCGCCCCATTTTCTAAATCGCTTCCAGATTTCCACAGAATAAGCGGCCGTCTGTTCTTCCTTCAAGAGTAAGTGGAACTCGTCGATATAGTAGCGGGTAGACTTGCGCGCCTCGCGGTTGATGGTGACGCGATTCCACACGGCGTCCTGCACGATGAGCATCCCGATCTTTTTGAGCTGCTTTCCCAGCTCCTTGATGTCGAAATTGACGATACGGTTGTTGATATTGATATTCGTCTTGTGGTTGAAGACATTGAGGGAGCCGGAAACATAGATTTCAAGCGCGGTTGCGATGTACTGCGCTTCTTTTTCGTCCTGCTTCCGCAGCTCGTCATAGAGGTCTTCAAGAATCGGCATATTCTCCGGCTTGGGGTCGCCCAGATACTTCCGATAGACCAGCCGCACACAGCGGTCGATGATGGTCTTCTCCACCGGCTGCAAGCCGTCCTTGCCGCCGACGATCAGCTCACAGAGGGACAGAATGAAATCGGATTTAAGGGAAAGTGGGTTTTCATCATCGCTATAATTGAGGTTCAAATCCATTGGGTTGAGGTAGTCGCCGGAGGTGGGAGAGATTTTGATGATCTGCCCGTGCAGGCGCTCTACAAGCGGGCCATACTCCGCTTCAGGGTCGCAGATGATGATGTCGTCATCCGTGACGAGGAAGACATTGGCGATCTCGCGCTTGGCGGCGAAGCTTTTGCCGCTGCCCGGTGTGCCGAGGATGAGCCCGTTGGGGTTTTTGAGCGCCTTACGGTCTACCATGATGAGGTTGTTGGAGAGCGCGTTCAGGCCGCAGTACAGGGCCTCCTTGCCGTCCTGAAACAGCTCTTGGGTGGTAAAGGGCACAAAAATAGCGACGCTCGATGTAGTCAAGCCCCGCTGTATCTCTATTTGGTTGTAGCCCAGCGGAAGCGAGGACATGAGCCCTTCCTCCTGCCGGAAGTCCAGCCGGGTTAGCTGGCAGTTGTATTTCTGCGCGATGGAGCTGGCCTGAAAGATGTTGTTGTCGAGCTGCTGCTTCGTGTCGGCTGTGTTCAGCACGATAAAGGTGAGCAGAAACATACGCTCATTCCGGCTTTGGAGGTCTTGCAGGAGCTTTTTCGCCTCCGTGCCGTAGGTGGCAAGATCGGAGGGGATGATGTCCATATCGTAACCGGAGCGAATAGCCTTTTTCTGTTCCTCAATCTTCATTTTGTCCAGATCGGTTATCTTGCGCTTGATGGTCTTGATGGCCTTGACCTGATCCACCGATTGGACGTGCATTGTCACCACCAGTGAGCTTTCCATGTCGAGGAAATCCGCCAGCATACGGTCGTTCAGCTCCGGCGCAAGAATCTGGAGAAAGGACACAGCGCCCATCTTTTTCCCGATGCCGAAGGAATTGCCATTGCGGAACTCAAAGGAGCTGGGCGCGATGAAGTCCTTGGGCGAAAGGCCGGAAGGCGCAAGCCAGTCCCATGAGAAGCGGAAGGGCGCTTGGTCGTCCATGTGGAACAGGCCGTGCATAACGCCAAGACGCTCCATCCCGTTCATGCTGTCGGCCTTAACGCCGAGGCGCTTGAAGTTATTGAGAATATCTGTTTCAATGCGGTCCAGCCGGGGCTTTGCGGCTTTGAGCGTATCCGCTTCGATGCCGAAGGTCAGATACTTGGTCTTGACAAGCCCGTTATTGCCCTTGGATAGCTGATTACGGAGCATACCGGTGTACTCGTTGCGTATGCTGTCGTCCTCATCGCCGCGCAGGGGGATGGAAATGCGCTTGCCGTAGGTATCCTTGTTGGCGGACATATTGATGAACGAGAGCTGGAACTTCACCGAGCTGTCAAAATAGTTGAGGAAATCGCACCACGAATCGAAGATCGCGGTCTTGTCCTCGTTCTGATTGAGCTGGTAGTTGATGTCCTGAAACTGGATGGTCTTGGTGTAATAGGTGTCCGTCACTCTGCAAATACCGTCCGGGAACATCCGCTGAAACGGGATGCTGTCCTGTGCCGACTTATGCTTTTTGTCGGTGCGGTTGGCTTTCGCTATCGCCGCCTCGATCTGCCATCTGTCGGCTCTTGTGAGCTTTTTTGCCGTTGACAATCTGATATACCTCCTTGTCGAGAGTGTCCTGCCGTTTAAGCACGGCGTAGAAGTTGTTTGTCTGGTACGGTCGTTGCTTCGGTCTGATGAAGCTGACCTCGATGATGTTCCGCAGTATCTTTTCAAGCGGCTGGCCGTTCTTCTCATACATGGCGAGCAGGAAGAAGGGCAGCATAACGAGAATCATACAGATCGCCGCCGCGCTGACGGGAACATGGGGCTTGAGAATAAAAAAGAGCGGAATGCCGATAGCGGCTCCGCTCCCGAAACAAATAAGCTGACGTTTGGTGAGGTTGAACATGACCTTTGTTTTCACAGCGGCCAAATCCTTGGGTACGGGTACATAAGCCATTTTTCATCACTCCCTTCGTGGCTCGCATGGCCTCCAATCGGTGAGAGCCGGGGTGCAGGCGACTTCGTTGCCCCATACATCCCAGCCCGGTGCAGTTTGACGCGCGAACAGCTCCACGCGGGGAACATCGCCCATCAGTTTAACGATGCGTTCTCTGGTTTCATCCGGCTTTTTGCTGTGCTGTTCGATTGGTGACATGATGACCTGATGCACACCGGCAGAGAACCGTTTGGGGCATCCTTTTGTGGCAAGGATGCAGACCTCCGCGTTGGAACGCGTCCAATAGCCAAGTCCCCAGAACAGAGATGGCGTCTGCCTGTTTTCTTTGATCCAGACAAAGGCCACGGTCTTATAGGTGAAGCCCCCCCATGCGTCGAGTACCGTCATGGCCTCGCGCAGCGTGGGAAACGTCACCCACAGGAACAGGGCGCAGTCCTTATCCGCAAGCTCTGCCACAGGCAAGGCGCGGATGTCTTCGATTGACATGGTTGGGTAATGGTTTTCAGCCGATCGCCCCGCGCCTTTGGACGACCATACACGATAAGTCCAGGGAGGGTCGGCATAAATAACGGAGTATTTTTCCATGTACGCCCTCCGTCAATGGCTGTTGAACACTGATTTTGCGAGTGATCCGGTTTTGAACAATGTGAAGCACAGGAGCACGGTATAGCCCATGCACGTCCAGATGGCATAACTAATGTCGTCCGTGACCGCGATATTGTTGACCAGCGCGGCGTAGATGGCGACACAGACAATGATGAGAAATGCCTGAAAGCCGAGGGCAAGCAGACTTCTTAGATAGTTTTGGCCCATCTGCCCCCACTCCCGATTGACCATGGTAGCCATTGGAATAGGCGCTACGGACGTGACCAAGTATATCTCAATCATTCTGCCGTACACGATGATGAAGATGCAGATATTGAGCGCCCACATCGTGATACCGACGAACAGGCTTTGGAACCAAAGGCCGAACAGAGCGCCAACCTCCATCTCCATGAGCCGCGCTTCAAGGTCTACGACCACAGTGCTGATGTCGATGGAAGCGTCTGAGACGATAACGCCCGCCGCGCTGTTGACGACGGACTGCGCCATATCGAACACGCCCATGACGATATTCCATGTATTTGTGACGATGAGCACCGCCGCAGCCGTCTTAAACACCCACTTGAAGAACATGAAGGTGTCTATATCGCCGTGCATATTATTTTTCTCAGTCACCATCTGGATCAGCTCCAGCGTCATGACGAAGGCGAGTATCACGCCAGCAATCGGCAGTATCACGGATTCAGACAGATTTCTTACCATGCCGTAAATCGTGCCGTTCCACGCGGCAGGCGTCGTGCCTACCTGTGTGGCTATTTCACCGACACGCTGATTCACATTGTCGAACATACCGGAGAGATTGCTGACGATGCCGCCCACAAGTATTTCCCGCAGCCAGTCGAGGATCGCTTCTTTTATCATTTCCATGTTGGGCGAATCCCTCCTTTCCCGCGCCCGCCCGCATGATACGGACGGGCGCGCAGGGTTTTAGTTTTGCTCATTCATCTGTCCGAATTAACCGAACAGACCGGAAAGCAGAGGCACGAGGACGAGGCCGATGAGAGCGACGCCGCCGCCGGCCATGAGCTGTTTCATGCCCTGCGATTTGGCTCCGGGGTTATCATTGCCATAGCCTTCCAGAAGGTTGATGGCACCCCAGATGGCGAGACCGGCACCGAGGGCGATTACGAGGGTCTGAAGAACGTCTACTGCGCTGTTGAAAAAATCCATAATAATGTTGCCGGAAAACGGACGCGGCGCTTACCGCAGACCACTTGAATGCGTTCTCCGGCGCTCCTTTCAAAAATTATAAGTTGATTTTTGAAAGTGGCCGTTTTGTCTTTTGCGTCTTGGATGTTTTCATATATATAAAAACCGCCTTTATGGGGCGGTCGTTGACTCGTCGGATACGTCTACTTCGTAAACGTCGTAGACTTCCTCCGACTTGGGCTTTAGGTGTGTTGACAGGTATTTCTCAATATTGAACGTGTTGCGCGGGTCTGCGTCCGAGAGGTATTTATATTTGGGGTGTTTTGTGATGTCGTACTTGTTACTAAAAAAGGGTCTTACACCGCGAAGCTGAAGGATACACTTGCCGCCGTCCATGACGGACAGCTCATCTATGCTCATGAGTTCCTTCCCCAGCTTTTGATAATTGAGGGAGTGGGAAACCTCACGCCCACGGGATTCTCCCGTATTAAAGCTATCAATCGTTTCTTTTCCCAGAGCAGAGTTTAATTCTTTGAGCGTTCCCGGCTCCGAGCCTCCGAGGAACAGGCGTGAGTCCATATTCCCGATGATGGTATCAGCATTATCCTTGTAGATAGCTTTAAGCTGGCTCTGCGCTTGCAGCACCAGACAGGCCGAAATCTCACGGCTTCGGATAGTCGCCACCAGCTTCTCCAGATTGGGTATCTGACCGATGTTGGCACATTCGTCTATGAGGCAGCGGACGTGCATAGGCAGCTTGCCGCCATACACATCGTCCGCTTTCTCACATAAGAGGTTAAAAAGCTGAGTGTAGATCATCGAAATTAAGAAATTGAAGGTGCTGTCCGTGTCGCTCATAATGAGGAACAGCGCGGTCTTGTGCGGGTCGTCCTTGTTCAGATCTCCGAGCGTGTCCAATTCCAGTTCGTCATACGCCGTCAGCTCCCGAAGCTCTTGAATGTCAAAGGGGGCAAGGCGAGCGCCGCAGCTTACCAATATAGATTTTGCTGTTTTGCCCGCCGCTAATTTGTACTTCTTATATTGCCGGACGGCGAAGTGGTCCGGGTCTTCCGCTTCCAGCGCGTCAAAAGCCAAATCCACGTTGTTCTTGAAGGATTCATCATCCTCTCGCACCTCGCTGGCATTGATAAACTCAATGAGCGTGGCGAAGTTCTGTTCCTCCACCGGCGCTTTGTAGTAGATGTACCCGATGATGGCCGTGTAAAGCAGCGTCTCAGCTTTCTGCCAGAAATCGTCACCTCTTTTGCCGTCTCCCTTCGTGTTGGCGATGAGCGTGGTGACGAGCTTCAGAATGTCTTTCTCCGAGTGGATATAGGCGAACGGGTTGTAGTGCATGGATTTCTTAAAGTTGATGGTATTGAACACTTTCAGCTTATATCCGTTCTGTTCCAGCATCCTGCCGGTCTCAAGAATCAACGTACCCTTCGGGTCTGTGACAACATAGGAGCTGTGCATCTGCATGAGGTTAGGTTTAATAAAAAACCTGGTCTTTCCGGAGCCGGAGCCGCCGACCACAAGGACGTTCTTGTTGCGGGAGTTTTTCGGGTCTTTGGGGCGATTGCTCATCATAAGGCTCTCGGTCTGTGTCAGTATCACGTTGTTCTCAAATATGGGATCAACAAAGGGGGCAATATCCTCCGCGCCGCCCCAACGGGCCGTGCCATACTCCATGTTTTTGCGAAATTTCTTAGCGTTTTTCCCCTTAACGTACACGACAAGCCGAATGATTACGGCGATAGCAACACCGACGCAGAGGTCAATGGGGTGAAAGCTGGGAAGCGCCGATTGAAAAGCGGCGGCAAAGCCGTCCAACAGATGCAGCATCTTAGCGGAGAAATCTCCGCCCACGGCCAGCCGCCAGCCCTGTCCGACCTTTGTGCCGAGCAGGGCGATAAACACATACGGGATATTGGGGATAATGAGCTTCTTGATATTGACGGGTTTCCTCATAGCTCCAGCCCCTTGTCTTTGTTCCTGACCTTTTCGGGCTTGAGCGTAGGCGCAAGCTCCCGCATCTTGCGAAGCTGGCTGATAAGCGACGGCCTTTTCTCACGCTTCACGGCCTGTGCCGTATATTCCGTGAATGCCGCCGTCAGCGCGTCGGCGTCCCTGCCTTTGAAAAAGATGAGATACTTGGGCTTCTCGCCGGTCTTATCTTTCTTGATGGCGTAGTCCACACCATACTTCCGGGCGATACGGTCAAAGTCCTTGATGCCCTGATCGCTGACCTCAATATTGGTAACACCCTGATTTTGCCCGATAAGCTGTTTGACACTCTGTTTGCCAATCGGCCTTACGGGACCGGCGCGGGCCTTTTCCTGCTTTTTCTCTTTGCGGTGCTGCATATATTTGGCAATGGCAGCCTTAAACAAGCGCCCGGTCAGCTTTACCGCACTCACCGAGAGTGTAACTGTTCTTGATTCCACTTCTTCCTGCAACGGACATACCTCCTTTATAAAAATAGGTCAACACGAAAATCACTTTCCGCGCTGGCCATCGCCGTAGAAATCGTGCTGAACAAGGGCTGAATAATAGCTGCCCATAGTGCTGGGGGCGTTGAACAGCGACGCCAACAGATACTTTTTGATGTTTCGGACATAGGTGGTGTTCTGGTCAAGACAGTCAAAGACGTACTCGATGTGCATACTGTTAATCTTCATCAGCTTGTCCTTGACCATCTGTGCGGGGTATTCATCCCCGGCGATCACCAACGTCTGCTTTCGTGAGCACAGGGTTTCGGCAATGAGGTCAACTACCTCGTCAAGACGTTCTCGGTTAGCCTTGGGGTCTGAAACAATGCAGTCGTACTCAATATTCTCTTTGACAATTTCTCTTGCTTCCTCATATCCCATCCCATCATATCCGGGTTGCTGTTCGGGATAGGATTGATAAGGATTTGATGTGTCAGTAATAGATATATCTGTTTTTGTTTTCTCAGGACTTGTTATATCTTTATTTATTCCTGCCGGGTTTTCCGAGCACGGACTATCCGTGTCCGGTTCAGCCGTATCCGGGTTTACCGTGCGCGGGTTTTCCGAGCACGGTGAATCAGCGCACGGCTGCTCATAGATGATGTACTCAATATCCGCCAACCGCCCGTGATCGCCCCGGAGCTGATTGCGCTTGACGTATCCGGCCTGTTCCAATTCCTTCACGGCTGCGCTGATGGCACCGACGCCCTCCTTGCAGATGACGGCAAGACCGCGCGTGGAATAGTGCCAGCCCTCCGGCAAGGATAAAATCATGCTCATCAAGCCCTTTGACTTTAGAGACAGGTTTTGGTCTCGCAGGTGATAGTTGGACATGACCGTATAGTTGCGATTCTTTTCTACCCGGAATACAGCCATGATGCTTCACCTCGATTTCTGATATTTGTCTTCATGTTGTTCTTCCTCCTTGCGTTCATGCGTAACTGCGTCTACGGACGATTTGCAGAATCTCCGGCCCATATCTGACGATGAGCAGGGCGTTTGCGATAAGCTGGAAAGTCTCTGTGTCGATGATTTCGTAGTTCGCCAGATCGTCCAGCGTTAGGTCGGGGACACCGTAATAGATGGTCTTTGCCGCGCCCAGCAGGTCATAGTTTTGAATGGAAATATCGCGGCGACGGGCACGGTCAAAACAGATGCCGGTTGGGGTATAGCAGTTCATGGTGCGGCGATAGAGGTCTATATCCGACGTGAGAAGATAGACAGCAGCGTAATAGGCATTCATGCCGTAACACGGGTCAAAGCCGCTGAAATAGCGGACGCTCTCCATGCGCCCCTCATGCCCACCGTCACGCCACATCGTACCGGGGAAGATGCTGACCATATAGGCCAGTCTGTGCCGGATAGCGGAGACGGTGAGCACGTTATCTGTAATCGTCTCCCCATAACAGACAAGAGCGCCGTCTGTACGCTCCGGGCAGCGTTGTTGGTATTGATACTTGAACATTTTGATTGCCTCCAAATTACTGATAGATATGACAAAACCGGGCATTGGATTGAATCCTTTGCCCGGTCGTCGGTTGTGACATTCAGTTGTTATCCGGCCTGCTCCAGAGGCTTGTCCTCCGTGGACGGGATGATCTCCTTGGGCTTGGCCGGTTTCGCATTCTGCTTCTTATACCAGAGGTCAAGCAAGCGGTAGATGGTTTCCTCGATCTGCTGGGGCGTATAGCTCTTGGGGAAGTATTTGCGGAGCTTCTCGCCGCCCAGCGTCACCTTATCCCACGCGGGCTTTTTCTGTTCGATCATGATACCCAGCATGGTGTCGTCGTTCAGTTCGCCGGCCTGACTGAGCTTTTTCATGCGCTGCGCCTGTGAAAGAGATGGGGTGGCCTGTTCGCTGTCGATGGTGGTGACGAGCATGGCCTGTTCCTCCGGCTTGAGAAAGGACAGCTCCACGGCGGGGGTCATGGCGATTTTCTTTTCATCCACCATCTGCTGAAGCTCCGGAGACAGCTCTGTGAGGCGTATGTACCTCTGGACTTGTCTGCCGCTGTCGCCGGTCTCCTGACCAACCACATCCGCCGCTTCCTCCGACCTCCCGCCAACTTGTCGGGAAGTTAGGTCTGTCCGCTCGCCCTGCCGCTTGATGGCCTCCAGCTTCATTTTGTAGGCGGTTGCTCTCTCGCAGGGGAGGATTTCGTCCCGCTGGATGCAGGAGTCTACCATGGTGATCGTGGCGGCGTCATCGTCCAGCTCCCGGATGATGCAGGGCATCGTGGGCAGCTCTGCCAGCTCGCTGGCGGCTTTTCTGCGCCTGCCGTCGATGATCTCATACCCGCCGCCCTCGCGAGGGCGGACGATGCCGGGGACGAGTACGCCGCGTTCTATGACGCTCTGGATGGTCTCGCGGAAGCTGTCGTCCTCACGCATTTTGACGGGGTGGTTGGGGTTGGGATAAAGGTCTGTGAGGGGGATGCTCATTACCTTCTCAACTGCGGTTCTCTTTGTGGGTGCTGCCATCTTTCGTACCTCCTTAAAGCAGCGGCGTCCGGCGAGAGGATGTTCGTCGGACGCCGCTGCTTTTCAGATTAAGCAGTTACACCCTCCATTCGCCTTGAAATGTGCTGAAACTAAAGAAAAAGGACTAAATCTTCGCCCGTTTGCTTCGGGTTTCTGATTTAGTCCTATTATATCAGCGGCATCGGCGTATATGTCCACCAGCTCCCATTCGTCATTTCCGGCAATCAGGGAAGTGTAATGCTCCATTTGCACGGAAAAGGAATTCAGCTGATCTACCGAATCGCTACTGACTCTGGCGTAGGCGCAGACACGCAGTTTGGGCGGTGCATAACGGTAAATGGCGTTTACCGGTTCAATAACCTGTACCTGCGGCATGGCGGCACCTCCTTTGGTTTTTGTGTTTTCATGTGTGGCGGCTCCTTTCGTGTGAGTTCAATACCTTTTCAGTATTAGCACACACGATACCACATAGATGCAGACATAGCTATCACTATTTCCACTAAATAATCCGAAGCCTCGGCTTGTACTTTTCGACCACAAATCCATCTGCAATTTCAAATTCCTTAAGGCTGATTTTGCCCTGCTCCAGAAGATAGGTGAGGAAATTGTGCGCCATTAAATAACGCACTTCATTGACCGGTTCTGTTTTCGTCATAGCATTTCCTCCTATCGCAATTGAAACGGCGGCATTGCAAAATCAGACAGCTTGATTTCTCCCTCCATCGGGGAATAGATGTTGATCCCGCAGCCGCTGATTGTTTGAATAAAGTTCATGGTCTTTGCCGTATCTCGCCCGATTCGGCTCACCGAATCCACCAGCAGAACCTGAAAGCTCCCTGCTTTTGCCGCTTCCAGAACAGCCTGCAGACCGGGACGGTCGAAGTTCAGGCCGCTGCCCAAATCCTGAGAAGAACCTACAACGGTAAATCCCATCTGTTCGGCATAGGTTTCCAGTCTTTCATATTGCCCTTTCAAAGCGCCGTGGATATCTTCCGGCGCATCGATGCGGCAATAATTCCATGCGGATTTCTTATTCATAAAAAATGCCTCCTTTCACAATCTCAGGCTCATTTGCGGTTCCGGCAGCAGGGCATTCAGACCAAAGCTCACGGCTAAGGCTTCATTGACTTGCTGCATCTGTGAATCATTCAAATGGCCTATGTACTCACGCAGACGGGAACGGTCAATGGTTCGTACCTGCTCTAAAAGCACAAGAGAATTCTGCCGCAGGCCATACTGTTGGCTGCACAGCCGGATGTGGGTAGGCAGATGACCTTTTTCAGTGCGGCTGGTGATGGCGGCCACAATAACGGTAGGGCTGTAGCGGTTGCCGATATTGTTTTGGACAATCAAAATCGGCCTTATCCCGCCCTGTTCGCACCCGACAACAGGGGTTAAGTCGGCATAGAACATATCGCCTTTATAAATACGCATTTCGCATTCCTCCTTTTTATGAAATCAGTGTTATACCACAAGGATAAGGACAGCCGCCGATTGTGACCGGGTTTACCCGCAGGGCGGCTGTCCTCATAGTTTCTGATATAACAAAACTCTTGTTCTTCGTTTTCTGCTGCTTCTATTCGACACTACTCCCCGAAGCAGAACACCACAGGCCGAGTGCCTGCGGCATAAGGACGGTTTCGTCCTTTGGGCAGTCAGCTTAAACCAGCCTTGGTTATTGGCTGTCATGGGACTCTCACCCCCGCCGGGTTCTCCGGCGGCTGCACCCATTGCGATGTCTGTGGCTGTGCAGAAGTATCATTGTAGGCTGTTCAGGTCATGGCAGGGCAATCCACCACAGATTGCTTCTCGGACGGACAATTCTCGCTTGGCACCTTTGATGCTATCGTGTTGACGGATAGCTCTGACCTATCCGCAGATGGTCTTGGCGTGTCCTCCGAAGCCGCTTTCCCCTCATCGGAGCTGAACAGCTAACGTATTTAAGCTGCTGGATATGACCGAATGGTTTCGGTGTTTTTCAAGGAACATGGGAGAGATAGAAAAATCCCCCTCACTTACTTCCACGCTGGGAACGCATTCTGCACACCCTAAAAATCAAATTTCTTCAAATAATTTTTTCAGCTTGCTTAAGATACGCAGCTTGCGCTTATGAACAGCATTGTGATAGATGCCCTCTAAAGCCGCTATTTCACGTTCTGTTTTTTCTAAAAAATACAGCTGCACGATCAGATAACGTTCATCTTCAGCAAGCAGCTGCAGAGCTTCGTGTAGCTGTTTGTACATAATTTTGCAAATAACCTCATCCTCCACAGAGGGCTGGTCAGCGGGAAACTGCTTGTCAATGGATAGCAGTCGCTCCCATGAGTCCTCCCGGCTGGGTACATAGGTGACTGCTTTGTTTCTCTGATTGACTCGGATGTGTTCTGACTTGAGGTCATATTCCTGATACTGCATCTTGCGCTCGGTCTGTCTTAGCACCGCAATAACTTCTTCGCTGGCATCAGGATACATTTTCCTGAAATCCGGCATGATACATTTCTTTGACATATGCTTGTCCTCCAAATTTTCAAAATGTGATTGAAAACGAAGGACAAGAGGCGGTGACCGGCACAGAGGAATAGATTTATATAGCAAAAAAAGAGCATACTTACGAACACGGCAGTCCGCTTGTATACTCTTATATGTTAATTCGTAGCAAACCTGTTCTACTGGTTCGTGTTGATAGGCACATGGCTCCAATGAAAGCCGTTGCCTTTTTTTGGCAGATAGAAGCTATATAAAGTAGCTACATAATCGAACTAATATCGCTGCAATAAATTAGCAGCGGTGCAATCTGGATTGACCAGCACATAAGATCACCATCCTTTTAAATGTGATTTATATCCACAAGTCCATTTTATTGAGTACTTTTCATGTCTGATTCTATTCTGTTTCACATTAACATCTTTTTTATATCCTTTTTGCTTATAGTCACTTTGGTAGCGTTAAGTGAACTTGACAAATCCAGTGTTCATAAGGTAACATAAGAAAAGCACTAAAAGGAGATTAATTACTATGCGGCAAGGTATTCTTAAATAACAATCAACTGAATGATGGTAGGTACGAATGATTTGGCCTTATTACATCTGTTGTAATGGGTTTGGTTTTTGTACCTTAATTTAAGAATACTTTCATATTTTATGGATCCGCCATGCTGTAGAATTCTCTTTCTAACAGCTTTTAATGTCGTACTCATAATTGTTATGATAGCAGTCCCCTGTGATGAAAGTATTTCAATCACAGGGGACTTTTATCTTTTAACGATTATATGAGGTGTGACTTATGAAAATAATGAATATTGGCATCTTGGCTCATGTAGATGCTGGAAAAACAACATTAACAGAAAGTATGCTCTATGCCAGCGGTACAATTGCTGAGTCCGGGCGTGTTGACAGGGGTTCAACGATTACAGATTCTATGGCACTTGAAAAGCAAAGGGGCATTACAATTCAGGCATCCATAGCATCTTATCAATGGAGCCATTTCAAAATCAATTTGATTGATACGCCTGGACATATCGATTTTTATTCAGAGGTAGAGCGCTCATTGAATGTGTTGGATGGCGCTATCTTGCTGATCTCTGCCAAAGACGGCATTCAGGCACAAACACGTATCCTTTTCGATGCAATACGAAAAAGGAAACTTCCTGCTTTGATTTTTATTAATAAGATCGATCAACCGGATATTGATCTTGATTCCCTCTATGAGGATATCAGAGCTAAATTGTCCTCTCATATCCTTATCATGCAGAGCATTACAAATGGAATCTCTCTTTTGCCCAAAACTCTGAATCCGTTGTCTGAAGAATTTAAAGACACGATTATTGAAACGGATGATGCTTTGCTAAAAAAATATGTCATGGATCAGCCCATTACGGCGGAGGAACTGTTAGAGAGCAGAAGAAAAAATATAAATGACGGTACTCTTTTGCCTGTTTATCACGGCAGCGCTCTGAAACATATTGGCACGAAAGAACTCATGGATGCGATTCTCATGGAATTCACTCCATTTATGTCCCCACCCAACTCTAATCTTGCTGCATTGGTATACAAAGTTGAAAGAGATGATAATCGAAACAAACGCACATATATGCGCATTTTTGGAGGTTCCATTAAATCACGTGACGTACTAACCCTGCAAGATCATTCTGACAATATAAAAATTAAAAAATTAGAGACCTCAAGCAATGGAAAAATGGTAAAAACCGAAAAAGTCGAATGCGGTGATATTGCTATTTTTCCAAATGAAATGCGACTAAAGATTGGGGACTCCATAGGAACAATTCCTGAAAGGAATTTGATTCTACACAACAATAATCTGATCATGCAGGCGAACATTTCCCCTGTCCTTTCTTCCGACAGAACTTTTCTGTTAGAAGCCTTATCGGAACTGGCGGAAACAGATCCTCTTTTGCAATATAAATTGGATTCCAGAAGCAACGATATTATTATGGAGTTCCTCGGAAAAGTACAAATGGAAGTCATCGTTTCTTTGCTACAAAACCGATACCATCTTCAGGTCAAAATCGAGAATGTAACAACTATTTATAAAGAACGGCCTTTGAAAAAGGCAGACTTTACTGCCCATATTGAGGTCACCCCTAATCCTTTTTGGGCATCCATAGGATTGTCAATCGAACCGCTTCCCATTGGAACTGGACTGCGCTATGAAAGCAAAGTGTCCTATGGATATTTAAATAAATCATTTCAGAACGCCGTTGAAGAAGGTGTTCGATATGGTTGTGAGCAGGGGTTATATGGATGGGAAGTAACAGATCTCAAAGTCTGTTTTGAATATGGCGTATACTACAGTCCGGTAAGTACCCCTGCTGACTTTCGGCATTTAGCTCCTATTGTATTTGAGCAAGCCCTAAAACAGTCAGGTACGGAGTTGTTAGAGCCCTGCCTGTCATTTGAGCTTTATGTCCCCCAAGATTGCAATGCGCGTGTTTACAATGATCTGAAAAAATTTCATGCAGATATTGTATCAATAAAGACACAGCACAACGAAATCGTAGTATCAGGAAAAATTCCGGCTCGCACATCACAATTTTATAAAGAGCAGCTTTCGGAGCTTACAAAAGGTCGCGGAGTCTTTTTAACAGAACGGGCAGGGTATCAGCAAAACACCGGTGAAATCTTTACTCAGGCCAGAAAACCGGATGATCGATTGGATAAAACTCGTCACTTGTTTGATAAGGCGTATGACGAGATAGGCAATGAGGGACATCAATCTGGCATGAAATTCATGTAGCCAAAGGAGGAGAGAGAAAGTGGATAACTTAAAGGAAGCAACACTACAATCAGAGCTGCGTTTTAAGGATTTAATAATCAATCCTTGCCATCGCAGTGTTTTAATAAATAACAACCGCATAGACCTGACCACGAAGGAATTTGATCTCTTGTACTTTTTGGCTATCCATCCGGGATGGGCATTTACAAAATCCCAAATTTATGAGACCGTATGGGGAGAAGAGTATGTGTGTAATCAACACGCTGTAGAAAATATTATATACAATTTGCGGCGCAAGATGGCTATAAATTCTACAAGTATAAACTACATTCAAACATTAGTCGGTTATGGCTACAAATTTTTAGCACCTTAGTAAAAATATCAAGAGGGCTCATTTTAATAATAAACAGGCAACTGTTCGGAGGTGAAGTGCCGATGGGTGAATCACCTATAAATTTAGGAAGATTAATTAAGAATGCACGGTTAGAGGCAGGATTAACACAGGATAACCTTGCCACACAGGTTGGGGTCACACCACGGTATATAATGGCTATCGAAAATGAAAATAAATATCCAAGTATCCAGGTACTATCTAAGATCATCTGCACTTTGAAAATATCAGCAGATACAATCTTTTATCCTGAAACGCAGCATACAGACAGAGAAAAGGAACAGCTTATTCACATGATCTATATGTGCGATGAAAGGGAAATTAAGATAGCTGCCGCAACCGTTAAGGCGTTATTGGATGCCAGATAATCCAGACACATTATCTTTAAGGGTAGAATTTTGTAATCCCATAAAGATTGATTGTTCTTTCTCTGTGTTTAAGAAATCCTTAGAGTGACAGGTTCTGCATAGGCCATGATGACACATACCATATGCCGCCGACAGGACGCATTGCTCCCTTGGCGGTAGGGTATGTGTTTTTTCATTTCACCGTAAACAGCAAACTACTCTTGCCGCCATTTTCCCGCCAGCGCTGTTTCTTTTGTAGATAGCCGGTCTTTTCAAGGTCAGCGATAGCTCTCTGTACCGTGCGGCGTGAGAGCTTTAAGTCCTTGGCAATGGTACCGATGGCAGGATAACAGGTTCCGTCCTTGTTTGCCCGATCTTTCAGGTATCGGTACACTACTACGGCACGGTGCGGAACATCGACAGCATAGAGAGAAGATAGATAGCTCACCACGAACACCTCCTAATCGGTGCGCAGAGGCATAGTAGGAGACTCCGGCTCATGCTCCTGCACAGGCGTAAGAAGCGTACCTCCGTTTCGGTCATCACTGGGAACATCTGGGAATTCGGCGAAGTCATCCTCGTCATAGGCGCAGCTCCTTTGGAGAATTTCCTGCTCCAGCTCGAAGCGGTCAGCATAATGAACCTTTCGGGCGGAACGTTCTTCCACCTCAAAGGGCTTTTCGAATCGGATGCCCCATTTGAGAAACAGGGGCAGCTTTGTACGCATGGAACAGCAGCCGGTCTTGGCTAGAATAAAATTGCCTTTGGGCAGGGTTTTCAGCTCGTCCGGTGTCATTAGCGGACGCTGAATCATCTGCAGGCTTTGGCTGGGATCATTCTTTCCTCTGCTGATAGAGCCGGACATAACGGTTTTGTTGCCCAGCGCCCTTGAGAGGATGTCGGCGCTTTCGGAGTTCGGCGCAAAACCACCGAACAGAATATCCTGACAGTTATCGATGATGATTGCGGAACCCTCCTTGCCATAGTTTTTCTCAAGCTGTGCAAAGGACTGGATGATGGGTACCATGCTGATGCGGCGGGAACGGCCTGCGGAGAACATCATCTCCATCGACTGTATTTTCGGGATAGTTCCAATCTCATCGGCAAAGATCATGACCCGATTGGGGAGCTTGCCGCCATATTCATCTGCCACGGTCAGCATCTCCCGGTAGAGCTGCTGGAGGAACAGGGACACCATGAAATATTTCGTATTATCTTCCTCCGGCAGTACGATAAAAATAGCACACTTCTCCTTGCAGAAAGTTTCCGTATCCAGCGAACTGTCAAAACACAGAATCTGCTCCATCTCGGAATCCAGAAACGCATTTAGTCTTGACATGGCGGTGGACAACACTGAGGCCATCGCTTGGTCGGCGGTATTGAGAGCGGCTCCCGCAAACCATCTTGCCTTGTGGTCAGAGGGTAGTTTATCCATCAGCAGCTGGAACTGGCTTTTGTTCTTCACCTGCGAGGGAGCCAGCAAGTCCTGAATCATTTTGAACACTGATATAATGTGTCGTTTCTCCGGAGGGCAGTATTCCGCAATCAGCAGAATTACCGATGTCAAAAGACCCTCGGCGGCATCGTAGAAGAAGGCGTTTTGTCCATAGCTTGCCGAGTCCTCGCCGCTGCTGGAGATAATGGTCTTGGCGGTAATCTTTGCATATTTTTCAGCTTTAGCTTTGAGAGATAAATTGCCCAGATTTTTCTGATAGGCATCCATATATTTGTTGACCAGATGCAGAATGTTGTCGCCGTCCGAACGGGTGGGATTGCGTAGATCCAGCACCGATATTTTGTAGCCATAGTAATCCTTTGCGATTCCTGCGTAGTTTCGGAACAAATCTCCCTTTGTGTCTGTGCAGACCCAGCTCATACCGGAGGCACAGGCATACTCAATATTAGGGTACAGAAAGTTTGCTGTTTTGCCGACACCGGCAGCGCCGATCATGAGGCAGTGAATGTCGCCGTCATCAATGAGAGCAGTGGTTGAGCCAGCTTTTTGCTTGCAGCCCACCACAAGCCCCTGCAAGGCGGGCAGATTCTGCCCACGCCGCCATTTCTCTGACTCGTAGGGTACATGGGTGTATGTCCGTTTGATTTCGTTTTCTGTGGCGAAGCGGGCGGTACCGTGCTGACCGTCACCGACCGTCTTGGATTTGATGCCGCTGAGGGTGTAGTAATGTGCTAAAAGAGAAAGACCGCCAATGACGAAAAACATCACGGCGGCTACTGCTATGAGAATAGTTACTTGGGATGGCATAGGGAAAACTCCTTTCATTTGGATAAATTCTGTAGTAAAATAATCTAAAATGAAGCCATATTTAGCGGATGACATGGCTTGACAAACTTCAAATTTACAGGAGGAGTATTAATGGGCGAAATTATATCTAGATGGTCAAAAAAATCTTTGTCGCAAGTAATTAACCTTTTATCAGGGGCGTTAATAATGATTTTGTTTATTAATCATTTTACTGTCATAGATATCCGATTAGATGTTTTGGATTTTATATCTGTAAATTATGCTAATTTAAGTGAGAGCATAATAATGTGGATTTTTGCCGTCTTACTCTTTCATAATTTCATTTTTAAAATAGTTAGATATATAGTTAAAAAATGCTTTCCCTTTAATACAGAACAAGATGAATTTAAATACTATAATATACTTGTTTTAATTCAAACAAGTGAAGATGTATTGGATTTAATGGTGTCAATATATGGCCTTATGTTTTTGCTTGCCATTCGTAGTATCAATGTGAACACCGAAATTTTTTATGCTACTCCATTAGCGCTGTTAACATACTCCGGTATAATTTTAAGATTTGTTGAATCGATTGTTTTTCATTTCTATCTGTCTAATTTATCTATAGTCAACAAATTCATAAAAAATAATCGATTGGATTAAAATACACTTGCCGAATTGTAGAAAGCCGATTTAGGCATGGCAGTCAACTTGACCGCCGTGCTTTTTTACGTCATCGTCATAATCGATTCACTCTGCTCCTGCGAGCATGATGCCTTCAAATCTTCATTCCAATCCTTGTGTGCAGAAACATCATACACCACATCTTTATAATCCTGCTGCTGCAAAGTTTTATGAATGCGGCTGGCAGCCTTGCGTCCGGATTTATCATTGTCAAGACAAAGTGTCACTCGTTGAAGCTGAGGGTACAGTTCCAACATCTTCAGTACAGGCTGTTGTGACACACCGTTCAATGCCCCATAACTGGCGTTTTTCCAATTTTGAGGATGCAAACTGATATACGACAGCAGATCGATAGGCGCTTCAAACACAAACAGGTTGTGGGAATTCGGATTCTTGGAAATGTAATGAAAGCTGTAGGCCGGATGGCTGCCCTCCACGTTGATGCGGAAGCAGCTTCCGGTTGCCGTGCTTTTCTTATGGGCATGACGGGCAATGCCATTTTCATCATGACCCACGAACACAGCGTTGTGGTATTCGGCATCTTCAAACAGCAGCTTTTCTCTGGCAAACTCGGACAGAACTTCCCGGCTGATGCAGCGCTGCTTGATAAGATAGGCGAACACCCGGCGCATATCGGTGTGTGCTGGCGGCAGAGTAAAGGGCTTTCGCTGCTCCGGCTCGCCGCTTTTGCTGTGCTGCCGGTATTCCACTCCCTGTTCACCGCCCAGCAGCAGGCTGACCGCCTCCGGGAAAGACAGGTTGTAGAGCCGTTTGACGAGATCAATGGCGTAGCTGCCCTCCTGAGCGGAGTGATCATACCAGCTGTTGCCCCGCACGGTGATGCTGTGGTCGCTGGCCAGCCGCTTATCTCTCCCAGAGGGCAGGAGATTCTCTCCCTGCCGCTGGAGGAAATCCACCAAGTCCACCGAGTTGGCTCGTTCCTTTTGTTCGTCTGTAAAATAGATGTAGCCTGACACAATAAAACCTCCCATCATAAATGAATTTGTGGCGCATGGTCATCCCGCTTGTGACCCTGTGCCTGCTTTTTCTCCTGCAGCTTCCGTCTGCGCTTGCGGTCGATATGACCGGCGGCAATTCCTGCGGTTCTGCGGTAGTCCTCCCGGAACAGATTTTCCAGCCGATGCATCAGCCGGGTAGCGGCCAGAAGTACCGAGGGATTGCTGTAGCTGCTTATGTTGTCAATCAGATACTGTGCATAGACATTGCCCTGCGCCGCAGACAGCTCCAGCCAGTAAAGGCTCTTTTCCTTGTCACGGGGAACATCAACCTCATAAAAATACAGCTTGCCGAGAGCATACTGTGCAAACTGATTTCCCTGTTCAGCGGAAGTAGTCAGCCAGCGGATGGCGGCTTCTACATTCTTTGAAACATCCTCCCCTTGGAGATAGAGCTTGCCGAGCTGGTAAGCCGCAAACTCATTTTTCTTCTCTGCCGATAAGGTGAACAGTCGGATTGCCGCACCTACATCCTTGGGAATGCTGTCACCGGAAAGATACAGCTTTGCTAAGGCATATTGGGCGTAGGCATTGCCGAGATCGGAGGAAAGTGTAAGCCACTTGATTGCTTCGGGAACATTCTTCGGGATATCCTCACTGGAAAGATAGAGCTTGCCGAGCTGATAGGCTGCATACTCGTTTTTCTGTTCTGCGGCGGCTGTAAACATGGCTACTGCTTTTTGAATGTCTTTCTCCACATGATTGCCATCCCTGTACAGCTTTCCGAGAGCATACTGCACTCCGGCGTTTCCAGCCTCCGCTGCTTTGGTCATCCAATCCACCGCCTGCGCAGGGTTTCCTATACCGGTTTCCAGACACACCTTGCCCAGCAAATATTGGGCATTCACATTTCCAAGCTGCGCCGATTTCTCCAGATAGGAAACCGCAGACTGCACATCCTTATCCGCACCGGTTCCGGTGTAGAGCATCTGACCAAGGCGGTATTGCAGCTTGTCATCGTGGCTGTCCTTTTCCAGGCGATAAAAGCCGGTAAAGGCAGCCTTGAAATGCTGATTGGATGCAGCAGCATCCACCGGTGTACCGACACCATCACGGTGCATTTTTGCAAGCTCATAATCTGCATAGGGGTTTCCCTGATCAGCGGACAGGGTATAGAGCCGGAGCGCCTGCACATAATCCTGCGACACACCCTGACCACGGTAATAAAGGCCGCCGAGGGAATATTGGGCGTATTTATGATTTTTCTCCACTGCCTCCTGAAACCATGAAGCTGCCTGCCCATAGTCCTGATTGGTTCCAAGACCGGCGGCATACATTTTGCCAATGCGGTATTCCAGATAGGGCTTGGGCTTTTCTTTTTCTGCGGATAAAAAGGCAGCCAGCGCTTTTTCATACCATTCGTGTGCGGCCTGCAGATCAATCTCACGACCCAAGCCATCGGCGAACATTCTTCCGAGGTCATGTATAGCAAGGGCATTGCCGGAGTCCGCTTCCAACAGCAACAGATTGTATGCCTTATCAAAGTCTTGTGGTACCTCCTCGCTGCCGTAGAGATATTTTCTCGCCAGTTTGTATTGCTTGCTCCACTCGGCACGGAAAATTGTATCGGCAGGCTCCATGAACATTTCATCCGACTCACCATCCGCAGGCTCCGGTAGCTCCGGTTCCGGTGCATCTTCATCCTCAAATGAAACATGGTGACCACCCAGCTTTAACGCTTCGGCGATCACCATGTTTTTGATACTTTTAAATTGTTTCTGCTGAGAGAGCGGAGGAAGGGGCGGCAGCTTGTTGGTATAGGTCTTAAGAATTTCATTCTGCCAGTCATTCCATGCCCGGTATAGCTTGTCGACTCGTTCCTCCTTGGCAAGCTCATCCACAATGCGGTCAATGACGGCTTTCACATCGGCCTTGAGGTATCCATACACTTTTTTTCCGCCTGTGTTCTGGAGCCTCTGAGCCAACAGCGGCAGATCTGCTTCAATAGCTTTGTTTTCACAGACACAATCCTGCACCTGTGAAAGCAGCTCGGCCATCACTTCGGCGGCACCTTTCTTGAGTTGGATTCGAGCTTCGCTCTGATGTTCATAAATATGAGCGAAATCCTGACGGAAAATATCGTGTGCCAGTTCTGAGCGCATGGCTTCGATGGCAGGCTCAGTGAGAAATCCGTCATTGTCTTTGGCGGAGTAAACCATGAGATGCACATGGGGGTGATGGCTTTCGTTATGAAAGGCGGAATACCAGCGGAGGTTCTCGCTGTCTATTTTCATATGCTTGCAGAGCATGGCTTTTTTGCTGCGCAGTAAATCCTGCCACTGCTTTCCGCTGTCGTATCCGAGCCTTGCGGCATCCTCCCGGCGCAGGCTGATGACATGAGTCCAGACAGCGCCCTTGTGGTTGCACACATCCTCCTGCACCTTTGCCAGCACTACCGGTACTCCCGCATCAGTAAACAGACCATGCTCGCCGATCCACTCAACACGGGGACGGCCTGCGATGTACTCCACATAATTTTCACGCTTGCCGATGAGGTTTAGGTTCTGTTCCAATGCCAGGGAGATAAATTCAGTCGCATTGCCGATGGTGGGGCTTTCGCAGTAGTCAGCATACTCCAGCATATCTTTAGAAGAGGGAATGTCTTGAATAAGCTGCCCGATGAGCTGCTGCTGTTTGACCGTAGCCGGTAACAGCTGTTTGCTCTCGTCAATCTTTTCGACACCCTCACGGGTTCCGATGTACTTCACATAGTTTTCAAGCTGGGCTGGCGGGACATCCCGCATATATTGTGAGGTAAATATGATTTTTGGCATGGCGGCCTCCTTTCTAAGTTTTGGGCAAAAGAAAAGAGCGACCACGGTTTTTAGTGATCGCTCTTTGAAATATGATTATCATTGCTTATTGAATGTTAGAGATAAATGCCCTTAATGTTTCAGATACTTTGTTGTAATACAGATTATCAATTACAGAATATTCGCCAAGATGAATGTCCAACTGAGAACCATTTCCCTTTGTAAAATACTTTTCGTCCACAATGCCATTTTTATGAACATGCAGATTTCTTCGCTGAACCATTTCCATTATTTCCACGAAGCAATCACTCCCTTGGACAAGAAAATAATCAGCCTTATAGCCATGCAGTATTTCCAAAACATCTGAAACGTATTTTCCAGAAATCATTATATCAATTGTCTTGGAAGCAAAATCGTTGAAATCTTGATGTTTTGTTATGTCACCTAAAGAAAACTTTTTATCATAATTCATAATACGGGCTATATTAAAAAAATCTTGATTAAAAACATCAGAAAATAAATCAAATACGGCTGCATCAAAAGCTGTCATAAGCAAGATAAATGCCTGCCTATAAATATTTATAGGATTTTTATCATCAAAAATATTGTAAAGTGTTTTGAGTTCATTGTACTCCTCCAAATCGTGCTCAGTGTTCTCGATAGCCTCATTATACAATTTGCACCTAACATGGCTCAAAAGGCTTACATAGTCATCTTCTGAAAGCATATCATAATACTTTTCTTCAGATAACTCATCTTGTGTATCAACTTCCTTTTTAAAGTCAGCGGGAATAATCTCATCAATCAGTTCAAAATAATCTTTGTTTTCAGGATTATCCATACAGTCATATACTGTTGATTCAGCATATGGAATTAAACTATCTGCTAAATCATTAGAAATAATTTTCGAGCTTAATTCAGGCAACTCCACTGGTTGCATTTGAGAAAGTTTGGTCTGTAAAAAGGTTATCTTATTATCTACAATCCCTTTTAACTGGTCGATGATGAGTTTGTTTTTTTCTTTTTCTTCTGTAGTATCGGAAAAGAACACATACTCCTTTAGTATATTCATGTCCTCATATCCTTGAGTTCGAACAACACTGCATGAACGTTGGTAAAAGTTATTTTCAATATAAGAAACATAGTTATCTATGGTTTCGGATTCATCTTTAAATCTCTCGTTGATTGTGTTTTCCACGGAAACGCCTCCAATTCATTTAATTTGATATAATCATACCACCTCTCCCGACAAAATTCATCACCAATATGTAAAACAGCCCATGCTTTCGCAGAGGCCGTCCACCTATGATTCCTTACAGCGCACCGAGATTTTTGAGTAGCTCCACACAGTCCTTTGCGCCCTGTACATAGAGATGCTGGCATTCGTGATCAGCAATCAGATTTGTTTTCTCAAAGTAATCGGTGAGTATTCTCTGTTGATCCTCCGGCAGTGATTTTACAATCTCACGAGCCTGTGAGCTGAGAGCCTTTACTTCGGCATAAAGCTGCAGTTCACTGTCATCCAGAGTATCCTTACGCTTTTCGATTGCGGCTTCCGTCAGTTCCCGGATTGCCATTTCAAAGATTTCACTTTTCTCCATCGCACTTTCATCTCCTTTCTCAGCATTAAAATGCTGTACACCAACATATAAACGAATGTGCTTTCATAGTCCATATCCAAAAGAAACAAATTCATCTTATAATTTTAGGTTCGCCGTTTTTGGTAGTTATATGCGTCCTCAAAATCAATCGCACCGTTGATCCGCTTGACTTCCTCCACACATTTTAAGTGTAGGCTTTGCAGTGCCTGCTCGTCAACCGCATGAGTATACGCCACCACATGAGAGAGCTTGGAAAGCTCGGTGGCGATTTTGAAATCCATTCTGGCCAGACGGTTTTCCGTATCCCGAATGGTACTGACAAGGACGGATGAGAAACTCTGCAGCAGATAATTTTCGATTCTCTGTGAAGTGAGATATCCGCAGTAAAACTTCAGCGCCTCGGTGACAAATTCATTGCGGGATTTTACATTGGCCTGCTCCAGCAGCTCATCGCACCGATCCAGCACTTCTTTTTCAATATAAAAGCCGGTGCGGACTTTTTCCGGTTCCTTTGCCATATTGTCTCCTTTTTTCTGTGAGTTTTCCCCGGTATGCAGTGTAAGCCCCGCAAACGTCCGGTTTTCCTTGCCTTCTACTGAAACCAGCATAACAAATCAAGGCTTTAGGCAGAAAGTTATGTCACTTCAGAATCCCCGAACGGCTTTGCCGGTCGGTGTTTTTCGGGTTTAGGCTGCCAAAGCAGCATAAACCCTTTAACCTGCACCACTTTCGACCCTACCGGAATGCCCTCATTCTGAGGATTTATCGCCGCATCCGGGGCTTTCTCACATTCTCTCCACATGGGCGCAACGTGGGCGGTACGATGTTAATGGGTATCAGGATGCCACCCTGCCTGACAAAAGGCCACACAGGGCAACACCGCCGCCCACACGCCCGGACAGCGTTACTGTTTACGTCAGCCTATTATCAGAGCCGCCTGCCGCAGCAGGGCGAACCGGTCTTTTAGGTTTTGCAGCGGCCTCACGGGAGAGCTTATCGTCAATGTATTCACGGGTGGCCTGTGGAACGTGCTTTTCATAGAGCTTCTGGACGGTATCCTCCAGCTCCGTCTGCAAATCCGTATCCTTTTTGCTCATGTGGTAGGTCAGGGCATCCAGCTTTTCGCTGTCAAAGCTGACCGTCAGTGTTGCCTTTTTCATTATATTTTCCTCCATTCATAGTTTCATTTCAGGTGACTGAGAGGGGGCATCATCCTCTTGCGTGACCCATTTTTCATAATCCGATACCGGACAGTACCCGGCAAGCATGGACGAGAATTCCTCCAAGCGGCGGGGCTTCACCTTTTCCAGTTCCATCTGCAAACCGTAGTAGCCGTTGTAAACCTTGACCACCTCAGCATCCAAAACATCAGCCCATGCCTCTTTCCCGGCATTGGTCAGGGTATGCTCATTAAGCTCCACGATGGTGGCAGGCTGTATCTCCACATCCTTGTGTAGCAGATGGATATCCTCCCAATGGAGATGAAGTAAATCTTTCAGCCTGCTGACTGGCGAGGGTGCTTCCGGCAGCTGCTCCGGCTCCGCTTCCTCCGGGTGACCGCCGTACTGCGGACAGAAATCAAGGTAATAGCACACGTCAATGCCGCTGTCGCCTAACTCAACATTGGCTACTTCCTCACGCTCATGGAGCATATCCAGCAGAGTATCCATGCTGCTAAAATCATGCTCGAAGCCGGTTTGCTGTGCCAGCTCATCAAAGCCTATAATCCAATTGCCCTCTGTCGTGTTCTGCGTTCCGATAGTCACGATGTAGTCCGCTGCGGCTGTCATCAGCTCGTTAAGTTGCTGCAAGGCCGGGGAGGTTAGAGCGGAAATGTTGGGAACATAGGAGGCGTACCGGCAGTAGCTGTAGCCCTCCGATTCCACCAGCAGTCCGTCATTTCTGCCCTCACCGGTCAGCAGCAGGCAGTGATACACACCGCTGCTGTCGCAGTGCATCTGTTCTATATTATCCTGAATAAAGTCGTAATCCCGCATAGGTTTCTGCAGCACAGCTTCAAAAACATCAGCGGGAAGCCGAATGGTTTTTGATACCTCAAAGTTCCGCAGATCGAAATCTGCGGGCTTCCTTTCAAAGATTGCTTTCATATAAAGCCGCCTCCTTTACGGCAAAAACTGTCTTGGATTTACTTTCTTACCGCCGATGCGCACCTCCAGATGGAGGTGGTTTCCGGTGCTTCGCCCGGTGCTGCCCACGGCGGCAATCACATCGCCCTGCTGCACCGTCTGCCCGGAACGAACATAGACCTTGGAGCAGTGACCGTATAAAGTGACCATACCATCTCCGTGATCAATAACCACATGGTAGCCGTAGCCGTTGCTGCCGGAGTCCTTTACATAGCTGACCACACCGGTACGGGCGGTCTGTATGGGTGTTCCTTTTGGTGCGCCCATGTCGAGGCCGGAGTGACCCTCGCCGCCACCGCCGCCGAACGGATTTGCCCTCCAGCCGAATTCCGAGGTGACCATGCTGCGCCAGTTGACTCCAAGGGGGCTGGCAAAATCACCGCCACCAGTGTAAATCTCACCGTCAAACACACCGCCAGACCATTCATCCTCACCAATACTCCCATCTCTCGGCAGACCGTGACCATAAAGCACACGGCTGTAAATCTGAGCGGCATTGACCTTGTTTTCCTCTGTGATGGTTCTTCCGAGGGAGCTTTCAAGGTTTGCATATATCTCATTCAGGTCGGTAATGGGAACAGCAACCGTATAGATTTCCTCGGTTTCATTGCCATCCGCATTGGTGACGGTACGGGTGCGTTCCTCGTACCGGACGAAGCACTCCGCAAAGGCTCGGTAGTCGGAAGCATTCATGCGCAAATTTTCAGCGCCGAAATACAGAGAATAAAAAATGGATTTCATGCGGGTACTGTCGATGCCGCCGCTTTCGATCATGGGCGTAATCTCAGACACAGCTTCATCCAAATCGGAGAAGCTGTCCCGCATATCCTCAATGTACTGCCGGTACTCCGCTGGCACCTGCGAGGAGATACTGCCGCCGTGAAAGGTTAAATCCACAGCGGAGTTGTTGTGGTCTGCGGTACCGGACAGCAGGCTCATGATCATGACAATGATTAAAATAAACGGGGTGAGAATGGCGGCGATCACCACGCCTGCCGCTTTCCATGTACGTTTGTCGGTGGCTGCAGCGATTGCCGCTTTCACCGCAAGGGTAATGGTTGCCGGGTCTGCCATCGGGGATCACCACCATTTCTGTTCCCAAAGATTAAACTGGGCATCCTCTGCGGCCTGCTGCTCCTGTGCCAGCCGGATGGATTTCTCCACCGCCTGATCCAGAAAATCTGTATCAAAGCCTGCGCTTTCATAACCCTCGGCGATGGTGTGGAGATAAAAATCCGAGGGTGCGCCGAACTCCCTGCCGTCATTCATAACATAGACCATTGCATTCACAGGCTTACCGTTCAGCTCCACCTCCAACATTTCCTTGCGGTAAAAATTCGGGTATCCCTCGTAACGGTCGAGGGAAAGCTCGTCCTGCGGCCTTATTTTCCATAGCAGCACAGGCACAGAGCTGCCCTCCAACGGCTCAATGGTTGCAACGGCTCCACGGCTGCCGCCACGGAACAGCAGCTCATATCCTTTGACTTCACTGGCTCCCACCACCTTGGCGGTGGGGCAGCGGAATGCCATCTGTGGCAGATTCAGATTACTGCCGTAGGCAATGTATAAGCGATTCTTCGTCATGGTTTCCTCCTCACATTCGCATAGTAAAAGCCGGGGCATCTTCTGCCTCGGCTTGGATTTCTTCTGGAGCAGATGGCTGGGCTTCCTGCCGTGCCTGCTCCAATTCTTTTTCTTTTTTCTGCCGCATCCGTTCCTTTTGTTTTTCTGCCTGAGCGGGATCACGCCAAGCAATACAGCCGTCCAGATTCTTCAGCAGATGCTCACGGGCGGTCTTGAATTCATCCCCAATCAGCCCCAAACGCAGCAGCCAAGTGCGGAAGGTGTACTTCTCGTTGGTGGTCTGCGTCTTGGTTCGGCTGGCACAGCGCTGGTTGAGCGCCTGTGCGGAAATTGCCATGCACAGCTGGATGTAGGCCTTGATTTTCCCGGCATGAGTGGTTCCGTTGAACAAACGGAACTCCACCGTGCCTTTCTGGAACACAGAGTGAAGATTCAAACAATGGTACCGGCTATCATCGTAGTGGATGTTGCTGCGGCTCTCGCCGTTGTACCAAATCCGACCGACTTGATCTAATGTCCGGGGTTTTCTGCTGTTCAGTTCCTCTAAAAACCGGTTGTCCACCGGCTTGCACCAGCGGTGCTGTCTGGCTACCGACACCTGCAGCGCCTTGTAGATCAAATCCTCCTTGGCAGCCATGATGTTGGTGATATTCCGCAAAGTATTCGCATCAAAGGGAGAGGCATCCACATGAACATGGATGCCGCAGGAGCTGTTGGCAATGGCACCGGCCTCCCGGAGCTTTCGCACCAGCTCCTGTACTTTTTCGATGTCCTCCCAGCGGCAGATAGGGCTGACCATCTCGGTCTTGTATTCTGCTGAGGCGGATACCGTCTGCCTGCCATCCTTTCTCTGCGGGGTAATGCTGGCATCACTCATGAATTTCCACTTGCGGCCTTGGGAGTCGATGGCGGCATAGGTGTCGTAATAGGAACCGTCATACGCAGCAGTTGTTCCAAAGTAGGCGGCGGCAATATCGGCGGCGGCCTTGCGGGTGATGCCGGTCAGCTCCACCTCAATGCCGAAGCGCTGGGCTTTTATGTCCATAACTTTCACATCCTTTCATTCACAGCGTTAAAGAGCTGTTTTCTTGAAAGTCATTAGGTTTTCTGATATAGTAAAAAAGTAATATTCATTTCGGAAAGACCGACCTCTGAGTCCTTGGCAGAACCACCAGCCAAACCCAGCTAAAGGGATAAAGGAGGGATGCGTTATGAGCATAAAACGTTTGATAAGGAAGATAGGTTTTACAGGCATAACACTGAATATTGGATTTATTGGGCTTAACTTTGCTGGGGGTTCTTCCAAAGTGAATATTGCGAAAAGAGCTGTGTTGAACGAATACAACGCAGCTCTTTTCTATCGTCCACCTGCCTTTCCGAACAGCTTCGCCTTATGCTCCGGAGCATTTACCATCAGGTTGTAACGCTCATTGCCGCATTTGTAGAGGCACACGCCACGCTGCGGGTAGCGGATCAGGTTGTATTCGCTCTGCTCCAGCTGGAGGGTATCGATATAAAACTTGGCATCAATATTCCCGGCATTGAACAGAAACTGATGGGTCGGGATGCTGAACAGGGGCTTGGTGTATTCCCGGATGCCCTCGATGTTGAAGTCCTCCAGATTCTGCGAGGCGATAATCACCGCAGAGTCCTTTTTGCGCACACGCTTGGAAAAGTTGCGGACGTATTCCACAGCGGTGAGGTTGGTGAGGAACAGGTAGAACTCATCGATGCTGGCGGCGGTGTTGCCGTTGGTGAGAAGCTCATTGCTCATGTAGGATAAAATATTGAACAGCAGGGCGTTTTTCAGGCTCTTGCTGGCCTGCAGCAGCCCTTTCACACCAAAGGTGACAAAGCTGGAATCGGTGATGTTGGTATGTCCATCAAAGAATTTCGACTCCGCACCCTTGCAGATGGAGTGAAGCCCCAGCAGGATATTCTGCAAAAGCTCTGCGGTGTAAAGCTGGCGGCTGTTCTCGTCAAAGGCTTTGTATTCTTCCTCAATCAGCGCATACAGGTCGGACAGGATGGGATAATCCTTGGCGGTCAGCCGGTCAAATTTCGTACTGTCGCTGATGCCGAACTTGGCGTACAGCTTCTGCAGCATGATTTCGATGGTGTCAATCTCCCGGTCGGAAAAGTCCTTATACGTCCTGAAAAAGTCCTTGAGAAAGGAAATATGCTGACTGAGCTTGCTGCTGATGCGGAAGGTCTGCGGCGCATCCTTGTCCTCCGGGCTGCCGTTTTCATCCCATGTTTTCGGCTCCAGCACATTGATGATGAATTCGCCGGACATGAGGTCGATGAAGCAGCCTCCGAGGTTATTGGTCAGATCCTCGTACTCCATTTCGGGATCGAGTGCGGTGATATTCATGCCGGATTCCCGCAGATTACACAGGATGAGCTTGAGAAGATAGCTCTTACCCTGACCGCTGTTGCCAAGAATCAGGATGTTGGCGTTGGTCTTGTCATCCGCTCGCTTGTTGAAATCCACCAACACATTACTGCCGAACTTATCCCGCCCTACATAAAATCCGTTGGCATCTGTTTTTCCTGAGTAATTAAAGGGATAGAGATTCGCCACAGAGCTTGCCGGGAGAACACGCTCAAACTGGTCACGAAACACGTTAAAGCCACTGGGCATCACGCATTGGAAGCCCTGTTGCTGGCGGAGCATCAGCCGGTCTACGTTGAGCTTAGAGCGGATCAGCTCGGTCATGACCTCGGTCTGCAACAGCTTGAGCTGATCCAGATCGTGTGCGGACAGCTCAATATACACAGCCGAGTGGATGAAGGGTTCCCGGTTCCGGTGCGCCTGCGCCACAATGGTTGCCACATCTTGTAGATTGCTTTCTGCCATAACCGTCTGCTGCAAATCGTTGGTGTTGGACTTGCTCAAACGGTTTTTATTAGCAGCGTTGCTAATGATTTTCTTTTCCTCCACCGGCGTAACATGACGGGTATAGATGCGCAGGGTCACACCATCCTTTTCTCCCAAGTGGCGGAGGATGGCCTGTTCCTCGGTGGCGGTGGGGTATTCCCGCAGCGCCCAAACGCAGCGGTAGGTATTGCCGCAGATGAAGTGGTCGGTGTTAAATTTGATTACCGAGGGGGCAATCATATCCAGAAATTCTTGGATTCTGGCATCCTCCTGTGGTGAAGATTGGGGTTTTCTTTTTCTTGCCATCAGCGTTTCTTCCTTTCTGGTTTTGATTTTGGGTATAGCAAAAGCCGCCACGTTTGTGACGGCTTGAGGTAAATTGTTCACTTTGGTAGAGGATTGAGGTATAATTACAATTAGTGGTTTGCAGAACAAAATATAACACAGAGCTTGTAGCTGATTATGGTATAGTAATCAACAATCAGCATTTCAGCGAGGTAATAATGAAAAATCTATTTTTAATAGGCGGCACAATGGGAGCAGGAAAAACAGCTACCTGCCAAATTCTAAAACAAAAACTGAATAACAGCGTTTTTCTGGATGGTGATTGGTGCTGGGATATGCATCCCTTTCAGGTGACCGAGGAAACAAAGCAGATGGTTTTAGAGAATATTTTCTTTCTTCTGAACAACTTTATACGGTGTTCTGCTTATGAAAACATCATATTCTGCTGGGTAATGCACCAGCAGGCTATCATTGACGATATCCTTTCACATCTGGATACGGCAAACTGTAAGGTGCATTCCATCTCCCTGATTTGCAGTGAACAAGCCCTGAGAACACGATTGGAAAAAGATGTTGCTGCCGGTATCCGCACGGAAGATGTAATTCAGAGAAGCATCGAACGAATTCCTCTTTATGAAAAATTGAACACCTGCAAGGTGGATGTATCTGAACTCACTCCGGAACAAGCAGCGAATTTTATCATAAAAGTTGTTGAATAGAGAAAAGGATCATGATAATAAACTGGAGGTGAATGTGATGAATGATATCCAAGAACTTGTTTCCGGGCTAAAGGACAAAAACAATAAATATGCATATCAATGTTTGAAACAGCTGGAATTGGAAAGCCTGTTTTCGGTAAAATGAAAGTATCGCAAAAGGTCTCGAAAAAGTTAGCACCCCAGATGGCATAAAAAGTGAGCCATTGTCAGCACCTGAAATAACCGCTACCATTAGTTTGTTAAGGACTAAGGAGGTAGCAGAAAGGTGTTAAGAATGGCTCAAGTAAATAATATCAAAGATCTCTACGAAAATGAAGACCTAAGTTTGCGAGAAATTTCCCGAAAGACAGGTCACAGCTTCAAGACTGTCCAAAAGTACGCCTACCAGCTTGACTGGAGCGAGGACAATCTGCCGAATACCGAGCCAACGAGCTATCCGGTGCTGGGAGATTTCATTCCCGTAATTGACGAATGGTTGGAGGCCGACCGCAAAATCCCGCGCAAGCAGCGCCACACCGTTTGGAGAATCTTCTGCCGCCTGCGGGATGAGCACCATTTTACTGGTAGCTATTCCAGCGTGAAGAAGTATGTCCGCAAAAAGCGGTTCGTGATGAATTCCAAGAACAGCGGTTATCTGCCGCTGGAGCATGCGCTGGGCAGTGGACAGGTGGATTTTGGCAAGCATCTCTACTACGACGGCACCGGGCAGGAACAGGACGGCTATGCGCTGACCATTTCCTTCCCCAATTCCAACAAGGGTTACACCCAGACCTTCCCCTCGCAGAACCAGGAATGCCTGCTCACGGGCATGAAGCGTATCTTTGAGCATATTGGCGGCGTGCCGCCTGTGCTGCGCTTTGACAATATGTCCACCGCCGTTGTGCAGGTACTCAAGGGTACAGACCGAATTCTCACGGACGGCTTTCAACGTTTTATGTTGCATTACCGTTTCCGTGCAGAGTTCTGTAACCCGGCATCTGGCAACGAAAAGGGCAACGTGGAAAACAAGGTGGGCTACAGCCGCAGAAATGCCTTTGTGCCGGTTCCGACCATTGTGTCCTTTGACGAGTTTAACGAGTCCCTGTGGGAATGGTGCGAGAAGGATGCCCGGCGCCCTCACTACAAGAAGAAGCTCCTGATTGAAGAGCTTTGGGAAGATGACAAAGTGAGTCTTCTGTGCCTGCCGGAGTACCCGTTCTCAGTATTCCGATATGCGGCACTGACCGTGAGCAAAAGCGGCTTTGTGACCATTGAGACTAACAAATACGGCCTTTCTCCCATGCTGTCCGGTGAAACGGTGCAGGCTAAGATTTTCTATGACCATGTGGCATTCTTCCATGACCACCACCCGGTTGGGCACTACCGCAGGAGCTACAAAACCAACGATGAGGTGTACGACTGGACGCAGTATGTGTCCGTTCTCTGCAAAAAGCCGGGAGCAATTGAACATACCCGCTTCTTCCACCAGATGCCACAGCAGTGGCAGACATTCTTGGAACAGACCAGCGGCAGAGAACGCAAAAATGCGCTTCAGCTGCTCAGCGAGATTGTCTCTGACGGCAATGCCGCCTTGTGCGCTGATGCGCTGGAACTCGCCGGTGAGAACGGCCGCACGGATGCGGACAGCCTCCGGCAGTGCTATTACATGATTGCGAAAAAAGAATACCGGCCTGATCCGCTGAAATTACCCGGCTCTCCGGCGCTGCACTACAATCCCAATCTTTCCGCCTACGATGGCCTAATGGGAGGCGATGCAAATGTCTGAGGAAATTGAGCTGATGATGCGACAGGTGAAGCTGGGCGGCATGGCAAAGGAATGGCGCTCAGTCCAGTTTGAAAACACAGAGCAATATGTGACCGATCTGCTGAAGCTGGAGCTGAAAGAGCGTGAAGCCAACAGAATTAACCGCATGGTGAAAACCGCCGGTTTCCGTGTCCTGAAAATGCTGGATGACTTTGTGTGGACTTCCGCCATTGAACTGCCCAGCGGCTTGACTGCCGAGTACATGGAGGAACTGCAATTTCTCACGCCCAAGGAAAATCTCATTTTTATGGGTACCGTTGGTACCGGCAAAACTCATCTCGCCACAGCCATTGCCTTGAAAGCCTGCCAGGAAGGGCGGCGTGTCCGCTTTTATACAGCGGCGTCCCTTGCCAATATCCTGCTGGAAAAGAACAACAAGGGCACGCTGAACAATTATCTCAGTACGCTGAAAAAAGTGGAGCTCATTGTGATTGATGAGATTGGTTTTGTCCCACTGCACAAGGATGCCGCGGAACTGCTGTTTCAGGTAATTTCTGACTGCTACGAACGCAAGAGCTTGATTATTACGTCCAATCTGGAGTTCTCACAGTGGAACACCGTTTTTGGCGACAACCGCCTGACGGCAGCGCTGGTTGACCGGCTGATCCACCATTCCCACATTGTGATTTTCTCTGGCGAGAGCTACCGGCTGACCCAGTCCATGCAGCGCCAGCGTCCCCGCTGAAAAGGCGCTCCAAAAAGTGAGCATTGGGCCCCGGCCTGTTTGGCCCCGTGGGTCTCCAAAATGTGAGCGTTGGGCCCTGTCCTGTTTGGCCCCTCAAAAGGCCTTGACGCTGCACGCACAAACAAAGAATTAGGTGCTCCAAGGTGCTAACCTTTTTGGGGACCTTTTGCTAACATTTTTACTTGACGAACACAAAAGCCTGAACACAGATGCCGTGTACTCTTATTTTGATTTGTTTTCGGCTATGCTGGATGATTCAAACTCTTACATACGAACACGGGGTATTCTCCTAATTGCGGCAAATGCAAAATGGGACAGCGACTACAAAATAGATGAAATCATTGACAGATTGCTGAAACACATTATGGATGATAAGCCGATTACCGCAAGGCAGACAATTAAGGCTTTGCCCGTTATCGCAAAGCATAAGCCAGATCTCATTGACAATATCTGTAATGCGCTGCATAAAGCAAATCCTCAGATTTATAGGGGCAGTATGCAGCCATTAATCTGTAAAGATATTCAAGAGACCCTGAGAAAAATTTCAAGCTTTAAGCAAAGCTGAGACGCTTGTAATGAGCATAACAGGAAGGAACAGCTAATATGAAACCATGGTTTACAATAGACAAAATTGATTCTAACACACATATTATCAGTGAATACCGTCACTGGGAGGAAACACATTGTTATCTTGTCGAAGGAAACAACCGCGCACTTTTGATTGATACAGGGCTTGGCATCTGCGACATATCTGCGGAGGTGAAAAAGCTGACAGACAAACCGGTGACGGCTGTCGCTACGCATATTCACTGGGATCACATCGGCGGTCATAAATACTATCATGATTTTTATGCCCATGAAGCTGAGCTCAATTGGCTTTCCGGAGAATTCCCTTTGAGCATGGATACTATACGTGAAATGGTGCTTGACCGCTGCGACCCGCCGGAGGGCTACGATGTTAACACATATAAGTTCTTTCAGGGAACGCCCACACGGGTGCTAAAAGACGGTGACACCATTAATCTTGGTGGGCGCATGATCACGGCACTGCATACACCGGGACACTCTCCGGGGCATCTGTGTTTTTGGGAACCACAACGTGGCTACTTATTTACCGGCGATCTTGTCTATAAGGACACGCTGTTTGCCTACTATCCGTCCACTGATCCGCAGGCATATCTCGCATCGCTTGAAAAAGTTGCGGCACTGCCCGTGAAAAAAGTATTTCCTGCTCATCACAGTTTGGATATTCAGCCAGAGATTTTGATTCGTATGCGAGAGGCTCTCAGGCAACTAAAAGTCGATGGCAATCTACATCATGGTAGCGGTACTTTTGATTACGGCGATTGGGCTATTTGGTTGTGATATTCGAACATATGAAGAGTAATGAGTAAACAGGGAAGCCGAAATTGCATATTTGGGCTTCCTTGTTTTCATGTGTCACTCGTTCAAAATAATCCACCGCTCCCCATCGAAATCCTCGAACTTCTCGGTCGTGACGTTCTGTTCAAAATAAACCGCAAGGATGCGCTTGATGTCCTCCTTGTCCGCTCGCTTTACGGAAAAGCCCTGCTCTTTCAGGGACTTCTCAATACGGGACAGGTACGGGAACACCTCTTTTTCTTTCTCGTTCCGCAGACGGATCAGGATTAAAAACTCCCTTGCGGTGGCCATCTGTACCTGTATCCTGTCAAGGAAGGACAGGTCTTTTTCGAGGAGCTTGCGCACCACAGGATTCTGCTCCTGCTCCATGCGGCTGCGGAGGAACCGCTTGTTGTCCTCGAAGTTTTCTCTGCTGTTTAAACACAGCATCTCAATCTCCGCAATGCCTTTCAGCACTGTCATCAGAGCATAAATGCGGGTGCTGATGCTGGCCTCGGACAGCACCGATATATTGCTGGGCTTGATGATAAAATACACAAGCTCCCCGTGTCCATAGGTCTGCAGGCTGTACTCGGTAATTTCCTTGGTACCGATGAGCTGCCGGGTGGAGGCTCGTTTTTTGGCTTCTGCCTTATCGTTCCTGCTCATTGGGCGTGTACCTCCATTCATAGAATTGCTGCTTGGTCATAAAAAAGGCACAGGCATACCGGAGAAAATCCAGAATGCTTGTGTCCTCAAAGCGTATTGTTAAAAAGGCGTAGACGGCGGTTATCACTATGGGCGGTACAAAACCCAGCTGGGAAACCGCAAGCACAGAGAGAAGCAGCGCCACGCCGATGATGCCGATATCCCGCAGCTGCCACAGCCACAAGGTCGCCTTTGCTCTTAAGTGATCGGGGTAAATATACATGAGGCACCTCCTTTACATCCGCATAGAAAAACCGGAGCCTTGGTTCAGTTCCGGTTCCATTTCTTTGGCGGCATAATGAACATTGGGGGAATAACAGGACTCGTTTAACTGCTTGGCATAGCTTTCAGCCTGTTCTATCGACTCAAATTCCATCGGCTTGCCGCCGTGCTTGCACCAGCTTTGGGCGGCTCCGCACACCGAACCGGCGCTGCGCATCGCCCATACGCCATATTTCTTTTCCATTGCAAAACCTCCTTGGATTTGTTCTGCAGATATCTTCCGGACAGGGATACCCAGCTTTTTTGCTTCTTTCAGCTCCATCGCCATGCCGGTGGAGATCCGGCTGCCGCAAAGCCACAGCTCATCACAGGCCTCCAGCACACGATGTCCCATGCGAAGACCGGCTTCTCTCTGGACGGGATCATGGTCGTCCAGAAACTGCGGATACAGAAGATGGACAGCTATCGGCGTACAATTCTGCTCCATCGCATAGCGGCAAGCGGTCTTTGCAAATTCGATATTCTTCTCTACCTCACCAGCATAGGGTGAGGCAATATAGACCAGCTTATTCTCGCTCATTTCGCCACCGCCTGTACTACTGTTTTGGTCATATTTACCGCAGTCTGCGCCGCATACACGGTACTCATGAGGTTGGCTTTCGTGCTGGTATCCAGCCCGAACTGTCCGGCAATGCGGGGGATTTCTCCGGCTGCCAGCATCAATCCAAGGCCGAGGAGAGCATGGTCTTTGACCACCATGAGTCCGGCAATCAGCACCGTTGCCTGCAGAAACGCTGTGAGACACAGCCCGATGACCTGCTTGCTCCATGAAACGAAGCCGTCAATGTACCCACGGGGAACACTGAACATATATAGGCTCCCCACCGCAATCTGGATGAGCAGGATGCCGCCCCTTTTGAGGTTGGCGAAGAACACTTTAATGACTGCGTATCCCATGAGGATCAATATAAAGATCATCATAATCGGGCTGGTTATGGCTTTCAGGCCGCCGAACACACTACTGGTCATGGCCTGCTCCAGATTCCCCGCATCCTGCAGGGAGGCGATGATACCTTGGGCTACCGTTCCAAAGTCGGTACCAAGACCGGTAATCCCGGCAGTGAAGCTGCCCTGCAAAGACACCGACAGCTTATACAGCTCCACCGGTACCGTGGTGAACAGCCCCACCGCCATAAAGCCTTTGATGGCATTGAGGGCGGTATCCTTGATGCTGCCTTTGCCGGACTGAGACTCAATCCCACATTCAAAGGCTGCCACCACAAGTCCGACACCGTAGAGCGCCCACGCCAGATAGGAAAAGAACAGCACAATGGACTGCACCCAGCTCATTTCGAACAGGTCAGCTCCCATGTTTCCCATCTGCATAAAAAAGTCGCCGAGGAATCCCACGATTTGACCGTAGATCCAATCTACAATCTGACCGAGGACAGTGTCGGCGACAAAATCCCAGATAAACATTTGAATTTCACCTCTTTCATAGCCTCCGCTCCCTCCCCAGCACTGGCTGTTTTTTTTCTGATTTATGACTTGACAATTAGTCATTTCAGAGCTTTAATACCACACAACGGAGGCCGCCGAAATAATGTTAAAGGAGGTACTTGTGTGGCAGATTACAAAAAGCTCTACTATAAAATGTTTAATGCAGTAACCGATGCTGAGAAGCTGGTTTCTCAGGCTACTGGTTTGATGCGCACCGCCCAGCAGGAGTGCGAGGAAACATATCTAAATGCAGACGAGACACCGCTGCGCCTGACCGATAAGCCGGAGGAGTAAATCTCCGCTACATCCCCAGCACTTGCCAGAGTATCCTTGCATAAGGGTGGTGAACGGACTTTTTTCATAGTATCTGTGTCCTTTCCATTGTTCATATTTGTTTGATTGAAAGTTCCGATTTACTATGGTAAACTCACTTTATATATCTACCGTGTAAAACTTTTGTGAAACGGTAGCATGGGAAATTAACGCTCGGTGAGCAAGTTTATATAATGTGCGAGGTGGTGCAATAAATGTTTAATGAAATTTGTATCTATGAGGCAAAGATTGAAAAGCAAGAGGAAATTGAGCAACTTATGAAAGAGGTTGCCGCCTTTTATATGGAGCAGGATGGTGTTATTGAAGTTAGATATATCAAACGCACCCACCGCCAAACAGATTTTAATGCCGTTAAAGAAGGGGCATTGCCTGTTCGCCTCACACGCAATGTAGGCAAAGTCACTTATGTTTTACATTGGACTGTTAGAGATGAAGAAACTCACGCAAGGGTGTCAAAGTTAGGGTTAGAGCATTTTTACAAGCGGTGGAACAGATGCTTAACCACTATGCCAAAAATTATTTTGGGTGAAAACATTGTGTAAGGGTATGAGCACACCCTCTGTTAGTGTTTAACTTCACCTACACAATAAAATCTGACTTATCACGAAATTGAGCCGTTGCATCTAACTTGACGCGACGGCTCTTGCTTTGTCTACATGCCAAGAATAGTCCAGTCAATGCTTGCATATGGATGGTGGAAGAATGTATCAACACATGCTATAATATCTATAAACAACTTTTAGAAGGGATAAAGAGCGATGAGTAGAATCGTTGGTGAGGTTATGGAAACTCTTTTGCTTAAAAAGCCTACTCTTGAAATAAAGAATGATGCTTTAGATTATAAAGATGAACATTTGCAAAATGGAGAAACTGAATTGCATGGTGGCGCACTTTTAGGTTCCCTGCAATATGAAGAATGGCTGAAATTGACCTTGGATAATGCAGACGAGAAAACAGTTCATTCTGATTGGGTTGTGTCAAGCACATTCTTTGTAATTCGGGAATCTGATAATCAAATTATCGGAATGGTGGATATTCGCCATAATCTCAATGACTTTTTGGCTTCTTATGGTGGTCATATCGGATATGGCGTAAGACCATCCGAACGCCGAAAAGGATATGCCACTGCAATTTTGAAAATGGCGCTTGATTATTCAAAATCGATAGGACTAAAGCGTGTTATGTTAGCTTGTAATAAAGATAATGAGGCTTCAAGAAAAACCATTATAAAATGTGGCGGCATTCAGGAACGGGAGTTCGTTCATACAGATGGTAAAACGATTCAAATTTATTGGATAAATATTTGACCACAAGTTCCAATTATAGATCAGGCTGATTTCCTACTATTAGAAATCAGCCTGATTTCTTTCTTACATTCCAACTACAGACCAGATGTATAATGGGGCTGTCAGCGTGAACACCAAGCAGGCAAACAGGATTGCCGGAGCCGCCCACTCGAACTGGCCATGTTTCCGATAATCAAAATAAGCCGTGCCTAATTTGGCAAAGAAGAACACAGCCAGAATCAGGTCGATGGCGGGGAACACCACCTTGTTGACCACGGTTTTGATCTGCTGGGAGGCCGTTGTCCACGTTCCCTCAATGGCTCCGGCTACATCCCCGGTTCCCGCTGCATAGGCCGTTGTACTGAACATCAGGCACAGCAGCAGAGCCATGCACAGGAGCATTGCAATTCGTTTCGATTTCATTGATTTTCCACCTTTCATCATAGGGTTGAAAACAGCAAGACCGCAGCTTTTGATTGGCTGCGGTCTTGTTTTTTCTCTGTTTTTAATGGGATTTCTGCGGCGCAATATGCCAGTCCGTCCATAAATTATCCCGGATGGTGACGGTGTCCGAGAGATTCATAGAGAGCATCCCGGCGGGTGACCAGCAATCAATCAGCCATGTGTACGGGGTATAGCTTCCGTCCGGGAACCAGATGGGTGAAAAATGCGTCCTGCGGCTGTAGGTGCTGTAGGGATTCTTCTGAAACTCAAATCGGGTGCTGTAGCCGGAACTCATGCGCTCCAGCAGCCTCCAGTAGGTTTGATACCCAAATTCCGGGAAGTAGGTCACCGCAGTCTGCGCCCCGGTTACCGCCGAGGATTGATTGGTGCTGACTCTGGCAGAAACCGTTTCATTGACTCCATAGCCAGACTTCATGACCGTTCCGCTGGCGGTTGGGCTTTTATCATCGGGCTTGATTGCCATGCTTGCCGACAGGCTGGCCTGATACCGGTCAAGGTCAAACTCCCACCAGCCCTCATCGACCCATTCACCGTCATCTTCCCAATGACCGCCGCCGTCACCATCGCTGTACCAGTTCCAGTCGCTGTGCCAGACCCAATGCTCCTGCCACCAAGGTCGCCACACCGTCCAGCTGGCGGAGGTCTGCTGCGCCTTGTTTGGAACAGCGGACTTTTTAAAGCTATCATTACGGTCATCCGCCACAGGATTGGGCGGCGGATTCTTATCAAGGTCAACGATATTTACGTTAATTGTCGCCTTGCTGGAGCTGCCGCCTCCGGACACAGAAACGGTTATCGTCATCTGCTGCGGGGTACTCGGCGTTGTCCAGCGTATCCACGCCAGCTGGCTGTCGCCGTCCGGATAGTAGATGTTGCTGACCCTGTGGCTCCTGCCGTTCACATAAAAGGTTGCCGATACCGGATGATCCGGATCGCTCTGACCGCCTCTGACGGTAATCGCTGTAATCACCTCGGTGTTGACCCGGTATTCGTAATCATACACAGAAACCTCCGGAGGCTCGGTAGGCTTATCCTTAAACCGCACGATACCAAGACCGAGAGAAGACTTGATTTCCGCATTGGAAGCTGCCTTGCTTCGGCTGCCTGACCATGCCGAGTATCCGAGATCAGCCACCTCCAAGAACATGGACAGTGGCAGATTCTTATGGGATAGAGATACCATTTTCTTTCTCAGGAGACCGCCAACCTGTTCGTCATACATAGCGGCTTCCGTAGCTGTGGTGGCAATCATCACACCCTCGAATTTGTAATAGGCAACGGGTTCCAGTAATATTTTATACTCGCCGCCAATCAGCACATCATAGCTCATACCGGTAATCTCTGCGATACGCTTTACGACATATTCCGAACAGAAATATTTTTTAATAGCTTCGATATTGTTGCTGCCATTGGTGCTGATGATCTTCGGCATTGTCTGCCCCGGATTTTTAAAGGTATATCCACCTTTTGTTGGTGACAGGCTCCTGCCTCCGTTATATTGCAGCTTACTGACTTTTCCAAAATGATAGATGCCGGAAGAAGGTGTCTTATTGGTAAAATCAAAAGGAGTCGTAACCACCGCATGATCACTTGCCCGAACCACTGTAACCCGCACACCCTCATTTCCGGGAGTCCACGAGTTGGTGCTGGTACCGTCACCCATGCCGCCGCCACCGCCGTCCACATTGCCGCTGCCACCTGTATCCGCAAAAGCATTCATAGGAAAAACAGCAGCGAACAGGATAGCTATTGAGAGAAACACTCCCATAAATCGCTTCATAAACTCTCCTTTCCGCAACAAAAAAACACGGTGTCAACCCGTGTTTCCTTGCTGCTAATATATTTTTTGTCAGTCCATTTCCCCAACCTGTTTATTAATATCACCATCACCATCTACATATTCGCCCTGATTGGCACCGCCATCCGGCACGTTATCAAATCCCGGCAGGCCACCGCCACCCTGCGGCTTGCTTTCAGCAGCCGGTTTCTTTTCCGTATCCTCCGGCCTGTATTCCGGCGGCTTGGACGGATTCGTGGTATCCGCATCCTTTGGCAGCTCAGGCTTTGCGGGAGCTTCCGGCTTTACCGGATCGGGCTGGAGTTTTTGCTCCGGCAGATCGGTTTGGGGCGGCAGTGTTTCCGAGCTTTCCGGCTCCGTTGTGGGCTGCGGGGAAACTACCACCTCTTTTTTGTCTGTCTTATCTTGTATATCAGGAGCCATCTCCGAAGAGCTGACCGGCTCCTGTGAAGAAGCATCCGGCCTTACGGGTTCCTTAGCAAACCGCATCCCGATGGCAACCACCAGAGCTATGCAAATTACCACAGCGCCCGCAATGGTGAGCCTCCTTTTGGTTTTATCACTCATATAGACAACCTCCTTTGAGAAGTGTAAAATGTTACCTTTGTATTTCTCACCATACTACATATTTTTTCGGAAGTCCAGACAATTTCCCGAACAGTTAAAACACCTCGGTGTATCCCGCCTGAACCTTGAGTTTGATCTTCATGGGAGCCAGCTCCTTGCCGCCGAAATAGACCGGCACCTCCAAAAGAATCACCGCATCCGCTTCAAAGTGCTGTGCGTTTTTAGGGGAGGAAGGAGCCAGCGGCGCATTGCGGATGGTGACATCCAAGCCGGAGAGCCTGTATTCCAAAGCATCCCCGGCATACTTCACATGGCGACCTCCTATAGCCTCCATACCGAGGACACCGTCCATGTAGCCGTAAATATCGCCAGTGTTCACGCTGTATGAAAAGGAGGAGCCGTCCGGCTGGTATCCACCGCTGTAACCCTCCCGCACACCGTGATACACATCGGCATAGTTGTCGTTGACCGTTACGATGATGGCATCCTCCAATGCTTCTTTCACACCGGTGGCGATAATATTCAGCCGGAAAAACTCCATCACACCGCACAGGATAATCACCAGCGCCAGTGTAATGGCTACCACCAAAGGGAAACCGTTCCCGGCTTTATCTTTGAGAATGTATCTTAGCTTTTTCATTTGTGATACACCTCGCTTTTCCCGGAGGCCTCCGAGCGCAGGGTGATTGGGAACGAACCAAACCCGCCGAACAGTCCGATGTTCCTATCCAGTGTCAAGGTCACGGTGATTTCCTGATTCAGCTGGATAGTACCGGTCTTTGACCATGAAATTCGGGGACTCAGCCCGGTTTGCTCGGTGAGAACCGCAGCACGGCGGCTGGTTTCGCTGCCAACCCTGCCGGAGATTTCCGCTTCCCGGCACAGCTCTGTGGCATAGGTGTCCAGCTGGTTCTTTGATATAAACACCGGCAGCACCTGAACGGCCAGCGCAATGACCAGCATGGCGCAGAGGACGAGGACACACACATCAATGTAACCCTCGCCACGCTTGGATTTTAAGAGCTTCAGCATAGCTTCACCCCCTGTTCGGGAGGGGAGGATTCCTGCTCCATCTGCGGAAAATCGCTTAGTATATGCCACACATTGTTGCTGTATTCGGAACTGAAGACCTCCTGATTCAAAAGCTCATCAGCCGTCACCACCCTTGCAGATTCTGAAACACCGGGATGTCCGATCACGCTCTTTCCTGACAGCAGCTCCCTTGCTGCTTCCGGCGTTAAAAAGACAAACCCGCCCGGTGTCATCATATCAAAGGACGCCTGCGGATACTTGATTAACATTTCCTGTACAATCACAGTTTCACCTCCTCAAAACATCCCGCTGAGGGACTTGATAATCTCATAGGCAATGATGGCCAGATAGGTAAAGAGGAAGCACATCAGCATGAGAAAGGAAAACACACGGATCTTCGGCGGTATTTTCTGCGCCTCACCTTTCAGGCGCTGCAGCTCCAGCTGCTTGAAATCATGCGCCAGCATCTGAAAATACACCGTGCTGTCATCGCCACGCAGCACGCCGATGAGTCCTCTCACCACATCCGACAGCATAGGCGAATTGAGCCTCGCCTCAAACCGGGTAAGGGCAGCCTCATAGCTGGAGGAGCGCATATCCGCTGCCAGCATGGTCAGCTCCCCGGCAAAGGCTTCTCCGGCATTTTTCTTGTAGTTCTCTATGATAGCCAGCACATCACGGGAGGCTTTCAGCTCCTGTTCGATATTGGCAACGAAACGTGGCAGCTCCTTTTCCACAGAAGCTCTCTTTGCGGACAGCTTTTCGTCTGCCTTTTTGATTTCTTTGAAATACACCATGACCCCAAGGAACACGACCACCGGCACCAACAATGGGAACACAAAGCCTGCCGGAATCGCCAGCAGCAAAATCACGCCGGATTTCACCAGCGCATAGGCCTGATAGACCTCCGGCTCCATGTTCATGCCGGTGGCTTTCAGCACATTTTTGAGCCGATGCCTGCGGTATTCGTTCATGCGAATGAGCTTGGCGAGCTTTACCGCCCAAGTCATGAGATAGGCTTCCAAGCTCCTTGCTGCTTTTTTCTCTGTTCTTGTAGTATTGAGCATGGCCTTGGCGGTGCTGAGATACGGCAGGCGCAGCAGATCCAGAAGAAGAAAGAACAGCCCCGCTGCCAAAGTGACTCCGAATAAAAACAGTAATCCCATCGCCATCACCTCCTGTACTCAATGGGCTTAGTGAGCCGAAGCACGCAGGCCGTAGAGATAAAAATCAGGGCGGCGCTGATGGCCAGAATGACCTGACCCAGCGGCGTGTGCATCAGCGTATCGTACCAGCTTTTGTTCAAGAGATACATCAGCGGGATGTTGCCGATGACGAAGATGACCATGATAATAAATTCCTTGCGGGGTTCAAAGACGAGGTATTCCAGCTCACCGTTGACGATCCGCATATCAGACAGCTTGCTGACAATAGGAGTCAGGGTCACTTTCAGGCTGCGGTCATGCTGGCAGTCGCACAGGGCATCGCACCATTCCCGAAACACCTCGTTGTCTATTTTGGTGCGCAGCACCTTGATGGCTTCCAACACATCCGGATCAATGAGCTTGACCCGCAGGACAAAATCTTTGAACACCTGATGCACGGGTGGATTCAGATAATTGAGGTTTTCCTCCACAGCGGTGAGGATATTTTCACTGCGTAAATATGCGGTTGTGACAATTGACAGAGCCGTTTCCAGCTCGGCGGCAATGTCCTTTTTGAAATGACTGGCGGTGAGCTGTACATACCAAAAGGGCAGCATCATAAAACCCACCGCCATGACCGGTGCTAAAAAGAAGTTGCCCATCACAATAGCAATTGCTGCACCGATGGCAAACAATAACAGGGAGCAGGCGCAAACCAGAGAAAAGCGATTGCTCCTGCCGGTCATGGCCAGCACCTCCTGCGCCATCTGGATTTGCCGTTTCAGGAATCCCGGCTTTTGGCGGCGCTGTGCCGCTTTGATTTCATCCCTGATGGATTTCTTTTCTCTGGTGAGAAAGGAAAACAGTCCATCGGTAAATTCCATCGGCTTTAAGCCGAGCAATAGAAAAAAGCCTGTAATCATGCCGATACAGGCCAAAAGTTGAATGGTTGTCATACGGCTATTTGCCCTCCTTTCTTCAGAAGATTGATGCGCTCCTGCGGCATCCCGTTTTCCAGCAGCCGTTTGCACAGGCTGTCGGAGATGGGATTGACCGTCACATGATGTCCGGTAATATAAAACTGGTTGTCCTCATAGCGGTTTTCGGTGATTTCATACCGGAACAGGGTTCGATAATTCCGGCTGTTGTCCGGCAGGATTTCACACTCCATGATTTCCATGAGCCGCCTTTGTTTATTTTCCAGCTGCTTGCAGAACACAACAATGGGATAGGCCTCTGTCACATAGCCCATGAGGGTTTCATCCGACATATCCACGGCTCGCTTGCAGAGGGAAACCATGCGGCGGTAGGTGGATTCAGAGGAGTTGGAGTGAATGGTGGTGACCACCGCCACACCGGTTCGGGCTACCTCTTGAGCGGCATTGGCTTCCTCACCACGCATCTCGCCGACCACAACAATATCCGCATTGAAACGCAGGGAGATGTCCACAAGGTCGATCTGCTCAATCCGGTACAGCTCGTTCTCGCTGTTTCGGGTGAGGGTATGCACCACGGAGTTGGTGACTTTTCCGTCCTTTTCCCGGATGAGGGAAAGCTCCCGGCTGCCGTTTTCAATGGTGAAGATGCGCTTGTTATCGGGGATGGTAGTGAGTAACCATCCGGCCACCGTGGTTTTACCGCTGCTGGTAGCCCCTGCAATACACACCGAAATGCCGTAGCGGATGAACTCTGAGAGCAAATCCAGCATTTCTCCGGTCGCCGTGCCGCCGTCTATGAAATCTGCTTTTTCCATGTGGTTGGGATTGACGATACGGATGGAGGCGGCAGCACCGATATTGGCATCCACAATGGGACTTTTCATGACGGCAATTCGGATATTTTCCGCAAGAGTACCCACCACCAGCGGGGACTGGTCATCCAGAATCGTGCCGGACACATGAAGCATCCGGCGCAGCACGTTGATGCAGTGTTCGGGGCTGTCAAAGTGTTCCGTGAGCTTTTCGCAGCGCCCACCGGCGTACTGGATTTCAATATCCCGCCAGCTGTTGATGTCGATTTCTTCGATTCCGTCCGCAAAGATGTACTTGGTGAGAAAGGAATACTCGGCCATTTCCGTATACAGGGCATCCACCAGCTGCTGCTGTGTCATGCCCTTGACCGCTACACGGCTGTCCTGCACAAACTTGGCGATGTACCGCTTGATATTGGCCTTGGCTTCGGCGGCATTGCCGTCCGACAGCAGTTCACTGTGCTGACCGGCGATATATTCCTGCACCTGCTGCAGCACACTGTGAAAATCCCCGGTTTCCTGCTCCGGAGCAAAGAATAGATTATGCCTACTCATACGCCGAACACCTCCTCCGAGATTTTCTGTATCTCTTTTCGGAAGCCCCGGCTGTCTTTCAGGGATAAATCGGCGAACAGATTCCCGGCTAGCACCTGAGCCTCCAGCTCCGGGGAATGAGGAAGGGTAAATACAGCGCTGCCTAACACCTGCTCCATGTTCTGGCTGGCTTCGTTGGACTTCACATTGCTGACCGCCTTGTACAGCTTGTCGAAGTCAAACCCTGCCATCCGCAGATATTCCTGCTGACTGGACAGATAGCTGACCGATTTCAGGTCGCAGTTTATGAGCCGCAGCACTGCATCGGCTTCCAGAATGGCGATGGTGGACAGCTCGTCAAAATAGATGGCGCTGCCGCAGTCGATGATGACATGGCTTTCCATATCACGCAGCACACCCATTAGCTCCCGAAGCAGTTTTTCATTAACCGGAGGATAGCAGTTTTCGTTTTCTCCCTTTTGCAGGCCGATGACTGCCAGATGACTCATCCGCTTATGGGTATTGCAGTTATTTTTCACCAAGGACTCTGTGATAGAATTGGCAGCCAGAATACTACGGAGGGAATGATCCCCCTCCAGCTCACCGGACGGGCAGATACAGGGAAGCATGGGCGTGGTACAGTCGCATAAAAGCAGCACCACGTTCTTTTTTCTGTCTGCCAGATATTTGGCCAGTTTCACCGCTACGGTGGTCTTGCCGCAGCCGGGGCTGCCCCAAACCGCCAGCACCTGTGCGGTATTATCCGGTTCCATGTCCTGCGGTTCAGGATCGTTTTTACGGCTAAACAGGCCGCCCTTTTTGAAGTTCAGCATTTACTCAGCCCCGCTTTCCACCGGTGGTTCCACAGGCGTTTCCGGCTGGCTTTGATCCTCGCTTTCCTGAGATTCCGTTTCCTCCGGATACAGCTGGGAAAGCACCGAATCCTGTACCTCGGTAAACTTTGCCGCATTTTCCTTGCTGCCACGGTAAACCAGGGACACATGAAGGGTACCGTCCGCTTCCAGCTCGGCAAGGATTTTGCTCTGCTCCGGTGTAACCAGCAGGGTAACGGTGGCAGGCAGCTCCTTTTCATCCACATCCTCCTGTTCCGTGGACGAATTGGATTTTATGTTCTGTTGGTTGGCATCGTAGCCGGTATCTGCGGTGACGGCGATAACCTCCACATACTGCAGCTCAGGCGGAATCACCGTCACGCCCTGTTTTTTGTAATCCGGGGCAACGATGGACACGATATCCCCTGAGATCAGCTTGCCGGACAGCCCAGCGGCAAAGCTCTTGACCGATACGGAGATCGCCTGTTTTTCGCCGGTCAGGTTGTAGAGATAGGCGTTTTCCGCAGCGGGGGCATCGGCGATTTTGGAGGCGATGATATAATCTCCCGGTGCTAAGTCTGCGGAGGCAAATTTCCCGATGACGGTATCCATCTGCCTAACCACATCCTCCGGCAGATTGTAACCGCCCACCTCCACGGTCTGCACCATGTCCTTGGTGATGGCCTCTCCGATTTTGATGGGCTTGGTCACCCGCACGATCTCGGTTTTCTGGCTAATGCTTTGGTTGAACAGCGGCGTGACCGCAAAACAGATCAGAAGCGACAGTACGATGCAAATCACGCCGATAACCGTTCTATTCTTGAAAAAGCTCATAGCTTAAGTCCTCCTTTGATTGATAAAAGATGATTACTGCGCAGCACATTTTCTGATCTTATATCTGCGGATAACGTGTGGAACGCCGACAGCCACAGCTGCAAGCGGCAGCACCACACACAACAGTTTCACAATTGTTCTCTTATTTGATTTCTTCATATCATCCATCCTTTCACAAAATGAAATAGGCGAGCAGACAGCCCGTTGATAAAAAAGGTGCAAGGGGGAAGGCTTTTTTTGCCTCCCGTCTTTGCACCCTGCAAACAATCCGGTATATGCCCACATAGATGAGCAGCAGGCTGAGTCCGGTCATAGCCGTAAGCAGTCCTTTGGGCAGCCCCAGCACAAGGCCGCAGGCTGCCATCAGCTTGATGTCGCCGCCGCCCATGCCGCCGAAGAATACGGCGGCCAGCAGAAATGGCAGGGCAATCAGAATTCCCAGCAGCTTGACCGGTGTAAACCCTATTATGGAAACACCTGCAATTCCAAGGCAAAGCCAGTTTGGAATAATGCGTTTTGTCAAGTCCGTTACCGATGCCGCACACAGCAGGGCAATAAAAAAGACCGCCTGAAAGACGGCCAGCTTATCCGGCATAGTTGAACATATCCTTAATGCGCTGAACGAGGGTAGGCAGCACCGTTTTGTCGAAGAGCATATACAAACCGGCCAGCACCAAAGCGCCGATGACCACAGCCATTAAAATCTTAATGGCTGTATCCACAAATCCCTCGGCGTGGTTGTTGGTGAGCGCCATTCTTGCTTTGATTGCCAGCATATTGGCCTTATGGGTTACCTTGTTCATGATTTTTTTCATGGTGATTTACCTCCAAATTTTTTTGTTGGGTTGATAGAATTCTTACATCCCGCCCATCTGCATGGGCGGCTGGGACTGCTCTGGTGCGGCTTCCTGTGGCTGTACCGGAGCTTGGTTCATGGCTACGGCCTGCTGGTAGCTGTCCAGCACGGCCTTGTGGAGCTGCTCCCGGAACTCCTTGGTGACCGGGAAGCAGATTTCCTTGTAGCCGTTTTCCGTCTTACGGCTTGGCATGGAGACAAAGAGACCGTCACGGCCTCCCTCCACCACCTTGATGCCCCGGATACCGAGGCAGCCGTCCACCGTTGCCGAGGCGTAGGCACGGATGCCGCCGCTGGCTCCGGGCGGATACATGGAATTGATTTTCACTTCTACATCAGACATGATTTCTTTCTCCTTTCGCATTGTGACAATAAAAAAACAGCCCTTTAGAGCTGCATGGTTTGGGTCTGTTCCGATGATGTGAATCCGATTTCCTGAAAACCGAAGCGGTCGCAGTAGAAGAAGTTGCTGCCATTTTCATCGTACAGCTCCAGCACATCCGACATGGACAGGGAATGTCCTGCATAGCCGGGGGGATGGTCTATATTGAATTTGGTGTACAGCGCCTCCAGATTGTTGGTTTCCACCTCGCCGTCATAGACGGTCTGGTAATCGGACATCTGCGGTTCGCCGAACTCCTTGCAGAAATCCGCAAGGCTGATGAAGCGCATCCGGAGATCCGATTCGGGCTTTAACTGCCATACCCGGCAGCTTTTCAGCAGCGTGAGTTCTTAGGTATCCCGCTGACCGTTGACAAGGCGGTCATACACGCCGCCCGTCCATTTCACCTCGCCGATGTCCTTTTGGCGGCTGAGAAAGGCGTTCAGTTCCTCCGACTGAAAGAGAGGATCAACCATTGCCTTGCCGCCGCTGACATAACCGGCAGGGTTGCCGTAGTACAGGATGATATCTTTTTCCATCCGGATATTTCGCATGAGCTTGCCTCCTTTACGTCATCGTCAGCCCTCCGTTCTCTGGATTGAGGAAGATTTCCATTTCTTCTTGGGATGGGTGCAAAAGCCTGCCGTTTTCCATTTCCAGCACACAGAAATCATCCCGGTCGCAGAGCATGATGCGGTGCTGGTAAGGCTTCTGCATCTCCACATAACTGAGCGCTTCCTGCTCGGTACAGAGCCACACGCCGGAGGCATAGCGGCCATCGGGCAGAAAGCTGTAACCGCTGTATTTCGCCTCATGGTTCTTCAAATCCAGCGCCCCCACCGGTCGGATTTGGGAAAGCTGCAGCTTGGCGCTGTCCGGCAGAAGCTCCGGCTTCAAAATCCCAATGACCTCGCTGCGGTTTTTCAGGGCAAACTCTCCAGTACGGAGCGACACCAAAAAGACAGCAACGCCGCTGGGGTTGGCACTGGCTCCGTTCCCGCAGAGGCAGAAATACAGCTGCCTTTCCGGATTGTCCTGACCGATTACGACAACCTTTCCCTGAATGTTGCAATGAGAGCCTGTTGCCGAACAGTCTTTTTCAGTGTAGAGAGTATTTCGTTCCATCCTCAGCCCTCCTTTTTCTGCTGCAGCAGGGCGGTCAGGTCGGAAATGAGAGAAAGCCTTGTATCATCCGGCATGGTCTTGAAAGCAGCACGAACATAGGCCTCCACCGCCTCCGGGGACTGGTCGCCGATTTCGATAATGTCCACCTTTTGCACACTGACCATACCGTTGGATACACCGAGGCGCACAATATCGCCGTAATCCATGCCGCTGGCGGTGCGCAGCTCCTTGGGAATCAGTACCCGGCCTTTGCTGTCCATCAGCTTGTAAATGGGCTTATTCTTCATCCTCCGCACCTCCCTCCAGCACACAGCGGATGGTATCATGGCTCACGCCGAGGCTGTCGAACAGCTCCATGAGCTGGGGCGGCAGCTGCCTGACCAAATCAGCACTGCCGATGATGATGGCGCCATCCTCGCAGTGAATATCCAGATCATCATCCAGCGGAATCCCCGCCGCCTCCAAAAGTGCATGAGGCACCGACAGCTCTGCGGATTCCGGTGCTTCCACCGGCTCGTTCACATGGTCGATGCCGTCCTTGGTGAGGAAAAACTCGCCGTAGCTGTTGATCTGCTTCACCGGGTGATGGGACAGATACGCCAGATGCACGGTATCCCCGGCAGTGACGCACATGGTATCCAGCACACCGGGCGGCAGGATGATGCTGCCGTTATCGGCAATTTGGCCTTTCGTTTCAATGATTTTCATAGTGCAAGCCTCCTTTTACATCCCCATCTGCGGGGCATTGATTTGTTGTTCCTCTGCCGATTTCAGCTCCGACACAAAGGTGCGAAGCTCATCTTCGGTCAGAGAGATGTTGGCGATCTCCATTTCTTTGAGAAAATATGCTGCCTGCTTGTACTCGCCAGCCAGCTTCTGCATTCCATTGGCGTTGTGGTAGCCGCTGCTGATGCGGGTATATCCCTTAAAAATACAGTCATAGCTGCCGGTTTTTCCATTCTGCTGCACGGTCAGATACAGCCCCACATTGGCTTTATCCCCGCAGCGCAGATACAGGTCATCGTGAACATTGCCCACCACAAACTGATATCTGCCGCCGCTTTCTTCCTCAATCAGTGCTTTTGCCCAGCGGATTTTTTCAAGTCCGGTCATTCTTCGTATTCACCTCCGAAGTCAAATAGATTTAATTGAAATGTATCCCTTTCCCGTTCCTTGGGATCATAGTTGGTAATGATGACCTCCGGGTATTCGCATCCGCCGTCATACCTCTGTGCCAGATTGCTCAGGCGGGTGACCGGGGTTATGGTGTACTCCTGATACAGCTCCCGAATGAATTCGCAGTCGTTGTAGCTGACCATCCATTTTCCCTTACAGTCTGCCAGCGCATTCCAGAGCCGCTGATGATCGGTTTTGAGAAACTCTACCGCATAGTGACCCTCGGTCATGTAATAGGGCGGATCGCAATAAAAAAAGGCATCGGCCCGGTCGTACTGCCGGATCAATGCCTCAAAGTCCTTATTTTCCACAACCGTATTAGCAAGCCGCCTTGATGCCTCCCATATCACGGCAAAGACCTTTCGGATGTCAAAGGGCTGGCAGCCGTAGGAGGTGCAGCCGCTGCCGTAGCTGTAGCGGATGAGCTTGAAAAAAGCAGCTGCTCGCCACACATTGCTTGGCTCGGTCTGCTCCAGCAGAATGGCTTTGATTTCCTCAAACTCAGGCGGCGGGAGGTTCTGCTGTGCCAGCTCCAGTTCTTCTTTTAGGTATTCGGTATCGAATTCATCCTTTTCAAAAAAGCGGCGCAGGACATTAAATTCATGTCGGGAGTTGAGTGGCAGGAAACCCAGCTGCTTGAGGAATGCCAGCGTCCTGTTTTTCACACAGTAGAACAGGCTGGTCAAGTTACCGTTAAAGTCGTTGTAGACCTCCATTCCTTTGCAGTCCGGAGGCCTGCCGAACAACACCCAGCCCCCGCCGCCAAAGACTTCGATGTATCTGCCGAAGTCCTTGGGGAAGAGCCGGTAAATGATATTGCGGAGGGCTTTCTTGCCGCCCACCCAGCTGATAAAGCTATTGATATTCCATCACCTCCCTCTGGAAAGAAAAAAGAGCCGATAATCACTATATTTTCAGTGACATCGACTCATCTGGATTATGGTACTCGTATTCGCCGGTTTTCTCATTGTATAGGTAGCCCTCATCGGCCAGATCCACATCGTGAATCTCAGCCGCCATCTCCAGCGCTTCTTTGGAACCTCCGGGAGGGATATCACAGAACATTTCTTCACCATCTTCGTATTCCAAATGCCCGACATTATATCCGAAGTCCTCGTCAGCCCATTTGTGTTCAAAGGATAGATCAGGATATTTTGCTGCCAGTGCAGCAATGACACTTTCCGGACGGCTCCATGCGGTCTGGAACTCGATATGCTCACCGTCAAAATCCTGCGGGGTATATGCGCCATCGTAGCCATAGCTGTTCCACTTGGTTCCCCAATGAGCAATCGACCAATCATACCAGTTGTCTTTGCCGTACTTCTCACGTTCAGCCATACCAAGGTTGCCACGGAAGATATGCTCAGGCATCGGAATGACCTTGTTGAAGTCAATGCTGCCGAGGCCGATCTTATCATCTTTGATATCCTCGAACATCGCCTTGACCTTTTCCGGATCACCGGATACTCTTACAATATTGGTTACATGGTTTGGCATTACTGCATTACTCCCATCGTCATGCCGAAACCAAAGGACTGGCTGCCTTTCAACTCATCCTCCGGCTTAATAAAGAAGCGGTCGCTGCTATCCCAAAAGCTGAGATACAGCTCACCGTCATCTATCTTGATTTCCCTTTGTTCCAGCCCCTCGCCCCAACCGTCAGAAAATTGTGAAGAAAGCCATTCTGTCAACTCCACAAGTTCTGGAGCAGAAAGCGAACCGTGAGTTTGCACCTCGGTCACACCCCACAGCTCGCCGTTCCATTCCTCTACTGAGGGATTGATGCTGTACACCTTTTGGCTGAGATCATCATCAAGGTAAACGGCGAGGCCACGCTCACCCTCATCGGGCAGCTTTTCTTTCTGAATGTGTGCAAGGATTTCATCCTCGTATTCTAAAACCTCACCGGCGGATAAATCCTCCCGGTAATCGTCAAGATCGCCCCATTCGTTTTTTCTGTAGAGATGAGGGAAGAGGGGGCTGAAGAACCGCAGGGATTGCAGTTCATTTTTCATGGTGCATCCATCCTTTCATTTTGTTTTTGAGCAACAAAAAAAGCGGCTGTGTTTTCAGTTACGAAGAACACAGCCGCTTCAAAATTGCCCTGTAGGGTATTGGCTTTATTAAATTGTTTACCGAACCGATTCCGGCCTAAAACGAGAAACACCCCGCTTTCCCTAAAAAAAGCAGGGTGCATCTATGAAAAACGAGGGTCTTGAATTTTTCATTCAAAACCCTCGTCAGGCCGCATAAACACTGGCTTTTTCAGCCCTGTATCTATTTTGACCTAATCTTCTGGTGCGCGAGGCGGGACTTGAACCCGCACGTCCGTAATGGACACTAGAACCTGAATCTAGCGAGTCTGCCAATTCCACCACTCGCGCATATCTATGAAGTTAAAAAGGGCTGGAACAATTTCAGAAATATCTGTCTGAAGACATCCGCCCTCAGACAGATATTGGTGCGCGAGGCGGGACTTGAACCCGCACGTCCGTAATGGACACTAGAACCTGAATCTAGCGAGTCTGCCAATTCCACCACTCGCGCATATTCATCTGAAATTGTCTCAGTCTTTTTCCCCCACACCTTTTCGGATAGGAGAAGTGGTGCGGCTGACGGGATTTGAACCCACACGTCGATTCGGACACCAGCACCTCAAGCTGGCCTGTCTACCAGTTCCAGCACAGCCGCAAATCTGTGCCCTAAAAAAGACTGCTTGATTATTATAGCGATAAGCTATAAAAATGTCAACCTTAAATTTCCCTTTTCGGCAAAATTTCTGCTTTCCGTTTTCCGGCTCGCTGTTGCTGCGCCGGACGGCAGAAAACTGCCGTCCGGCATACATTCTCGCTGAAGCGCTCAGCGCTCCGCCATAGGCATGTAACCCCTGTGGGCCTCCACGCACTCATACCGCGGACGGATCAGCTTTCCGCCGCCGGACAGCTCCTCCATCCGATGGGCGCTCCAGCCGGAAATGCGGGCAACCGCAAACAGCGGCGTATACAGTTCTCTGGGCAAACCCAGCATCTCAAAAACAAATCCGCTGTAAAAGTCGATATTGGTTGAGATGGCATCCTTATGCCGTTTTGCCATCAGCAGATCCTTGCCGATCCGCTCCACCCGCTCATAGAGATCCAACTCCGGCTGTCGCCGCTTTTCCCCGGAGAGGGTCTTCACATAATCCCGAAACACCTCGCACCGGGGATCCGTCCGGGTATAGACCGCGTGGCCCAGACCGTACAGCAGCCCCCTCCCATCAAACGCCTCGCCGTCGAGAATGCGGCCAAGATAATTCCTCAGTTCGTTATCGTCGTTCCAGTCCAACACATGGGCCTTGATGTCCGCCATCATTTCCATGACCTTGCTGTTGGCGCCGCCGTGGCGAGGGCCCTTCAAGGACGCCATGGAGGCCGCAATTGCGGAATACGTGTCCGTTCCCGAAGAGGTAACCACATGGTTCGTAAAGGTGGAGTTGTTGCCGCCGCCGTTGTCGGCGTGGAGAACCAGCGCCACATCCAGCACCCGGGACTCCAGATCCGTATATCGCCCGTCCTGCCGCAGCATCCGCAGGAAATTCTCCGCTGTGGACAGCTCTGGCCTTGGCTCGTGGATAAACAGGCCCTCATCCCTATTGAATCGGTACGCCTGAAAGGCATAAATCGCCAGAAGCGGCATAATAGCAATCAGCTGCAAGCTCTGGCGCAGCACATTTTCAAGGCCAATATCGTTGGGCCGGTCATCATAGCAAAACAGTGTCAGAACTGCCCGCTGCATGGTGTTCATCAAATCCTGAGGCGGCGCTTTCAAAATCACGTCCCGCAGAAAGTTGCTGGGCAGCGTCCGATAGGTGGCCAGCTGCACGCAGAAGTCCCGCAGCTGCGCTTCAGAGGGCAGCTCGCCGAACAAAAGCAGATACGCCGCTTCCTCAAAGGCCAGTCTCCGACCTTCGGACCCCCGGACAATCTCACGGCAGTCGATCCCGCGGTAATACAACACGCCGTCCTCCGGAAGGATGCTCCCGTCCTTTTCCACTGTATAAGACTGAATCTCGCCCACGCGGGTCAGTCCTGTCAGTACGCCCTGCCCGTCTTCGTCCCGAAGACCGCGGCGGACGTTGTACTGCTGGTATAGCCTTGGGTCTATGTAATTCTTCTTCTCCCACTGCTCCTCCAGCGCCCGGATTGCGGGCGTAATCTGGGAGTAGACGTTCTCTCCTTTATCCGACCATATCATTCCGCTGTCTCCTCTCGCCAGATCCAATGCCTTAGGCATGGCGGCAAACTCACTGCTCTGCCGGCGCGCTTCAGCTTCCCGGCCAAGTCATAATGCAATAATACCACCTCCGTATTTCATTTACAACCAAAATATCGGGTTTTTCATTGGAGAATCCTCCAAATGTTGCAGCCAGATTCTTTTTGTTATTCATTTTTGTATCAATGACTCTAAAATGCTACCATACAATCGACTTTCTGCTCATATTTGTGCAAGCGTCTCACCGATGGGATCCGCAATTACCAAATCGGCATTCAGGTCGGCGGCCACGGCAGACTTATTGATCAGCACCAGCTTGTGTCCACGGTAATAACGGATCAGTCCCGCCGCTGGATAGACGTTCAGGGATGTGCCGCCTATGATAAGCATGTCCGCCTCGGAGATGAACCGAACGGCTCTTTCCATGGTCTCCATGTCCAGCCCCTCCTCGTAGAGCACTACGTCCGGTTTTACCCGGCCGCCGCACGCCGTACAGCGAGGGACTCCTTCCGAGTGGAGCATAAAGTCAAAATCATGAAATTTTCCGCACCGCTCGCAATAGTTCCTGTGAACGCTTCCATGAAGTTCCAAGACTTCCCTGCTTCCCGCGGCCTGATGAAGTCCGTCGATATTCTGTGTAACAATGGCCTTGAGCTTTCCCCGTCTTTCCAATTCTGCCAGCTTTACATGGGCGGCATTGGGCTTTGCGTCGGGAGCCAGGAGCTTTGCCCGGTAAAAGCGAAAAAATTCTTCCGGCTTGCTTTCATAAAACGTATGGCTTAAAATAGTTTCAGGCGGATAATCATACTGCTGATGATATAGTCCGTCCGTACTGCGGAAATCTGGGATGCCGGACTCGGTGGACACGCCCGCTCCGCCAAAAAAAACAATGTTTTCGCTGGAATCTACCAGCTCCTTTAGCTTTCTCGCATTCTCCGTCATAATTAGCCTCCATCCACTTAATCTGTTCATAAACAAAGGAGAATAAAATGAATATTCAGATCTTCGGCTCTTCCAAATCCTTCGACAGTAAAAAAGCCGAGCGGTGGTTTAAAGAGCGCCGTATCAAGTATCAGTACATCGACACTCCCACCAAAGGATTATCCCCCCGCGAATACCAGTCCGTCAAGCAAAAATTGGGATTTGAAGCGCTGGTCAACAGCAAATGCAAAGCCTATGAAGCGCTGTTTATGGCCTATATTGCGCCGGACGCGCAGGAGGAAAAGCTGCTGGAAAACCCGGAGCTGTTTCAAACACCCATCATCCGAAACGGAAAGGACGCCACCGTGGGCTACCACCCTGAGATTTGGGAGACCTGGGAATAATAAAAATCCGCGCTCCGCTCAATCGACGGTGCGCGGACTTTTCTATTTTCCGTTTTCAAAGCCGTGTCGTACTTTTGTTCTACTTTTTCTTGACAAAAACATTTGTTCGATTTATAATAGCTTCAATTTAGAACAAAAGTTCCATTGGAGGGTTTTATGATGACTTGCTGGACACTTTTTTTTATTATGGTGGGCGTAGGCTTTCTGACGCATCAGTTTTTCAGAATCATTGACGCCATCGAGCGTCCCTCCCGCCATTCCCGGCGCGCCGGGTTGCGCTGAGTCTACGCCATGGAGCTGCTGGAAAAGCTGACGATCCTCTCCGACGCCGCAAAATACGATGCTGCCTGCACCTCCTCCGGTGTTCGGCGCGGGTATCGGGAGGGCTACATCGGAAACACCTCTTCCTCGCTGGCGGGCTGCTGCCACACATTTTCGGCGGATGGACGATGCGTTACGCTGTTGAAGGTCCTGCTGACCAACCGGTGCGTATACGACTGCAAATACTGTGTCAACCGCCGCAGCAACGACACAAAGCGGGCGGCGTTTACACCGGAGGAGCTGGCGGAGCTGACGATCGGATTCTACCGGCGGAACTATATCGAGGGGCTTTTCCTGTCCTCCGGTGTCCTTCGGAACCCAGACTACACCACGGAACTGATGATCCAGGCGCTGCGTATTCTGCGGGAAACTTATCGGTTTAACGGCTATATCCACGCCAAGGCCATTCCGGGCACCTCCCCCGAGCTGGTGGAACAGCTGGGTTTTCTGGCAGACCGGCTGTCCGTTAATATCGAGCTGCCCTCGGAGTCCGGGCTAAAATTGCTGGCCCCGGACAAGACAAAAGGCGCGATTCTCGCGCCCATGAAACAGATTCAGACCCGCGCGGCACAGGGAAAGGAAGAGCTGGTAAAGTATCGACATGCACCAAAGTTTGCCCCTGCCGGGCAGAGCACTCAGATGATCGTGGGAGCCACACAGGACTCAGACCTCCACATTTTGCGCCTGACGCAGGGGCTGTATGACCGCTATCGCCTCAAACGGGTATTTTATTCCGCGTACGTCCCGGTCGTCGAGAACACGCTTCTCCCCTCTCTGGACACAAAGCCCCCTCTCCTCCGGGAGCACCGGCTCTATCAGGCCGATTGGCTATTACGGTTTTACGGATTCCGTGCGGAAGAGCTTTTGGATGAGCAGACTCCGGACTTCAACCCCCTTGTGGACCCAAAGTGCAGTTGGGCACTGGCTCATCTGGACTTCTTTCCAGTCGAAGTCAATACGGCGGACTATGAAACGCTTCTCCGGGTCCCGGGCATAGGCGTCGTCTCAGCCAAGCGTATTCTGGTCTCCCGACGTGCGGTACGTTTGCAAGTCGAAGATCTGCGAAAGTTGGGCGTGGTGATGAAGCGGGCGCAGTATTTTCTGACCTGCCGGGGCCGGATGGCGGAGGGTTTGCGCTTTACGCCGGACAGTCTGCTGCTTAATCTGATCGCGGCGGAGCGTCCCGCCCTGCCCGGTCCCGGAATAGAACAACTCTCCCTGTTCGGCGCATGAAAGGGCGTGAAAACGATGGAGGTCATCTATCTTTACGACGGCAGCTTTGAGGGTTTCCTCTGCTGTATTTTTGACAGCTATGCCAACCGGGAAGTCCCGTCCGACATCGTACCGGAGGAAAACGCCTCCTTTACTCTATTTGAGTCCCGTTTCATTGCGACGGATAAAAGCCGCGCGGACCGGGTTTTCCGCAAGGTCTCCGCTCTTTCCGGCGAGGCGGCACTGCTGCTGAGCCGCGGGTTTCTTACTTGTCTGGAGCACCGGGAAATGCATCTCTTCCGACTGGTTGCTAAACTGCTCCGGGAAGGCCCCGGTTTCCTTCGGAATCTGGCGGATGAAACGCTGCTTCCGGTTCTAAAGGCAGTGCGCCACTTAGAGGGAGAGGCACACCTGCTGAGAGGTTTTGTCCGTTTTTCGGATTATTCCGGCATTCTGGGCGGAGAGATTGAACCGAAAAATCACGTTCTGCCCCTGCTCCGCTCTCACTTTTGCAGCCGCTTTCCCAATGAGCAATTTTTTATTTATGACCGCACTCACAGAGAGGCGCTTCTTTATGCTGGGGCAAAAGCAATCATCGTACCGCTGGATCGATTCGAGATGGCTCAGCCGGACGAAACGGAGACCTCCTATCGGCGGCTCTGGAAGCGATTTTACGATACCATCGCCATCAAAGAGCGCGAAAATCCCCGCTGCCGTCAGACGCGGATGCCAAAACGGTATTGGAACACCATGACGGAATTCCAGAGTGAGGATTACTTTATTTCCGGGCAATGCTCCAAAATAAACCAGCACACCGATATTCTGCCGACCGTTTCAATTACTGCCGATTAATTCCACTGTTATCATAGCTAAAAGCGTTTTTGGTCACGCAGCACAGCCTTTCCGCATAAAACGCCCGGAGGAACAGCGTGCCGAGGTCACCTCCGGCATTTCTCGTTCTCTCCGGGCGCTACGGTTCAAATACCCTACGCAGTCGTTCCAGACCTCGCCGTTCCAAACGGGAAACCTGCACCTGCGATACCTTTAGAACCTTGGCGGTCTGTTCCTGTGTGAATCCACGAAAGTAACGGAGCAGAATCGTCATTCGCTCCTTTTCCGGCAGCGCATCCACCGCCTCCCGCACAGCGATTCGTTCCACAATTCCGTCCTCCGGAGCCTCTGTCCCAAGCATTCCCTCCAGGGCAAGTCCGTCTTCCGTCTCCCGCTGGAGTGAATCCGGCAGGTCGGTGGCCAACTCGGCGCAGGCAATTTCCTCCGCAGACAGCCCTGTGCTCTCCGACAACTCAGACAGTACCGGTTCCCTTCCCAACTCGCTCCGCAGCCGCTCCCGAACACTGTATAGAAGATTCGCCCGCTCCCTGATTGTTCGGCCCACCTTAATAGTGCCGTCATCCCGAAGAAAGCGGCGGATCTCTCCCGCAATCTTTGGCACCGCATATGTAGAAAAGCAGGTTCCATATGTAAAGTCAAACCCCTGCACGGCTTTCAAAAAACCCAGACAGCCCAGTTGATAGAGGTCGTCCGCCTCTACACCCCGGCCATAATATCGCCGGACGATGCTCCAGATCAGGCCGCTGTTTTCCTCCACCATCTGCTCGCAGGCTTGCCGGTCACCCTCCTGCGCCGCCCGAAGCAGGTCCAGCGTTACCTGACCGCTCATCTCTGGCCGTTTACCCGGCTGGCGATCTTCTTGCGCATTGTCACGGTTGTCCCCCGCCCCGGCGTTGAGTGAACAGTCAATGCGTCCATAAAGCTCTCCATAATGGTGAATCCCATGCCACTGCGCTCCTCGCCGCCGGTGGTAAACATGGGCTGCCTGGCTTTTTCCACATTGGGGATACCCTTTCCGGCATCCTTGACCGTTATCTCCAGCACATTGCCCTCACAGATTCTGACTTTCAGACTTACCCGTCCAATGGAGTCTGGATAAGCGTGGACTATGGCATTGGTCACTGCCTCGCTGACCGCCGTCTTGATGTCCTCCAATTCGTTCAGCGTTGGGTCCATCTGCGAGGCGAAACAGGCCACCGCCACCCGTGCGAATCCCTCGTTGCTGCTGCGGCTGGGAAATTCCATCCGGATGTAATTCATGCTCTTCCTCATACTGTTCCCTCCTGTTTTATGTGAACCAGCCGGCCGATCCCGGCGGCGTCCATAACCCGCTTTGCCTGCGACTGCACACGGCATACCTGCAGACTGCCGTCCAGATTATCCATGCACCGCTTCGCCCGCAGCAACAGCGCGATGCCGGAGCTATCCATAAAGGTCACACCGCTGAAATCAAGCACCAGACGACGCGGAAGAGCGGCATCCACGGCCAGTTCCAGCTCCCGGATGGCGTTTTTGGCGGCATGGTGGTCCAGCTCCCCGCTGAACTCCAGCAGCAGGTTGCGGTCGACACTCTGCATTTTAATATCCATATTGCTAGTCTCCTTTGTATTAGCGTGGCTAATTTTCTGCATGACAGTGCGGCTTTTTTGCCGTTCTCGCAGAGTTGGTTCTTAAATGATAGTTGGCCTTTGCAAATAAAAACTGCCGCAGCATGTCTCTGGGGTGATCATAACATGATTCAAATTTTCTTTTCTGTCGAAAGTCTTTTGGTTACCATAAATATTTTGTTATGGTAACCGTCGCACATTTTCATCCGAATTCGTCTGGAAATGTGCGGGCAATCGTATCTTTAATGTTAGTCCTTCGTTTTTTACTTTTTCTAAATTTTACTTTCGTATATGGGTTGAAGCTCTTTCTTTGTAACTTTGAGAGCGGCCAGATTTTTTTAGGAAGCGCTGATTAACAGTCCTGCTTGTCGGACCTTTTTCTTAGCAAATTTTTCCCATGTCCATCCCCCATGTTATTTCCGAGTTTATGTGTGCTACGCTTCTGTTTTTACCTTATTTCTATGGTTTTGTATAATTAAATCATCGGTTCTATAAATTCTCTTGATTTTTCTACGTGAAGCTGGTAAGATTACGATTATCACGTAAACGATTTACTTCCGATGGAACTCAGGTTTTCGGGTCCCCGTCAGAAAATAGGGAGAAACAGATGGAAAACATACAGATCACGGCACTGGGTGAGATTCTGATTGACTACACCCCCCTGCCGGACTCCGATGCCGGCATGTCGGTATTCGAGCAAAATCCAGGCGGCGCGCCGGCAAATGTGTTGACCTGTGCTGCAAAGCTTGGACGCAGGACCGCTTTCATTGGCAAAGTGGGCGATGATATACAGGGCCGATTCCTGGTGGATACGCTGAAAAGGACCGGCATTGACACCCGAGCCCTTCGCGTGGACGGGCGCTATTTTACAACGCTGGCATTTGTCAAGCTGGCTGAAAACGGAGAACGCAGCTTCTCCTTTGCCCGGAAGCCCGGAGCAGACACACAGCTTTCATCAGAGGAGCTGGATCAGGAGTTGATTTCACACAGCGATATTCTGCATTTCGGCTCCCTCTCTTTGACGGACGAACCGGCCCGCAGCACCACGATGGAGGCCGTGCGCCTGGCGAGGCAGTCCGGCGCGATGATTGCCTATGATCCCAATTACCGCCCATTGCTGTGGGCAAATAAGAAGGAAGCCATGGAACAGATGCGGTCTCCTCTCCCGTTAGTGGACTTTCTGAAGGTCTCAGACGATGAAGTGGAACTGCTGACGGACTGCGCCGATCCTCGGGTGGGAGCGGAGAAGCTGGTAAAGTCGGGCCTTCGGTGTGCGGTTGTGACGATCGGCAATCAGGGTGCCTTGGTTTCCACAAAAGACGGAAGCGTCATGGTTCCCGGTTTTCCCACAAAAGCCGTGGACACCACCGGTGCGGGAGACTCCTTTTGGGGCGGATTCCTGACCCGTATTTCAGAAAGTGGGAAAACGCTTGACCAACTCACATTTCAGGATTTTCAGTCCTGTGCCCGCTTTGGCAACGCCGCCGCTTCTCTGTGCGTGGAAAAGCGGGGTGCCATGCCCGCCATGCCAAGCCGGGAGAATGTCCTCCGCCGAATGCAAGGAATTATGAACTGACAGAGATACAGCGGTTTTAGTAAAGTCCTGAAATATAGCATTCCTGCCGTCCAAAAAGGTAAGCCCCGTAGGTTTGTGACCTACGGGGCTTACCTTTTTGGGCGGCACGGGGAGACAATGCCAGGGCAACTTGAAAGTACGGCCGCTAGAGAGACAGGATCATGCCACACAATTTGTGAGCGAGCCGAAGCTTTTGAAATCAGTTGGCGGCAGGTCCGACAAAAGTACCTATGGCCCATCAGACAGCGGGGATATTTTTTCAGTGTGCCCGGTGAGCACAGGTTCTAATGCGGGGAGGAACCCGGAGAAAAGAGAAGATAAGGGTTATTACTTGTTTTCCATCAGCAAAACATATTGGTCTTCCGCTCCGATCTCGTAAACCCGCTCCACATCCCCATCCATGGCCGGAAGGCAGGCTTCCCCCGCCTCGTACCGCACACAGGTGCCGCAGGAAGAGCTCAGCCGCCGGGGCACCGGCATCATTTTGGCGCGAATACCCTCCGCGCCCAGAGCGCGGGCAGTAGTCAGCGCCGCCAGATGGGTATGAAATGTGGCAATGTATTGATTCATTTTGTAAGCGTTAAGCGAAAGTCATGGCCCTCTGGAACTACGCTGACCTGATAACCGCAGCCGCTGCCAAAGCGGGTCACGTTCTCCACGGAGCACTGGTTGTCCACCAAAACCTCCAACTTGTCGGGACTACCGTTTTTCACTTCTTTCTGCACCATCACCACTGGCGTGGGGCAGGAGTATCCTCTTGCGTCAACCATTCTGTGTCCTTCCTTTCTCAGGCCGTTTTCATTGTGACGGCGGCAGTTTCCTCTTTGGGCAGGTTCATCATGGAAATCACGGCAAACACCACAAAGCCCAATATCACAGCAACCTTACCGGCATTGGAGATTCCGCCGACCACCAATTCCTTGGCGTCGTTCAGTGCGTCGGGGCTGCCGGCGAGACCGAAGTTATGAGCCAGTGCCGCACCAGAGATCATTCCAAATACGGTGACGGCGGAGTCGCCGTTGCCCTCGCCGGCCAGAATTAACTGACGCAGAGGGCAGCCGCCCAGTAGGACAGAGCCCCAGCCCACCAGTACCATACCCAGCAGATTCCAAAGATGATTGCTATGGGCAATGGGCTGCAGCGTGAAGCCGGGATGGAAATTGCCGGTGACAAGATTGCCGATCAGGACTACCAGAAAGATGGCGACAAAGCCGTACAGCAGCTTGAAATCCTGAAACAGCACCGCATCGCGGATACCACCCACCATGCACAGGCGGGCTTTCTGGGCCAGCGCGCCCACCACCAGCGCAATCAGCAAAGCGGCAGCCAGGGGCGCGTGCTTGGACCCGGGTCCCTCCTCGCTGAACTTTAACAGGGCGGGAACCGCCAGCAGCAAAAGCAGCAGTCCAATCATGACGATGGGCAGCACGCCGCCCTCCACCTTTCCAACCTCATATGCCCGTTTCAAGGAGAAGCCACGTTTGAGGAACTGCACGCCGATAACAATACCGATGATGAAACCCAACAGGCCCACCAAAGCATTGGCATCGCCACCCCCCAGACGGATCACCATCCGCAGGGGACAGCCCAAAAACGCCAGCGCACCGATCATCACAAATCCGCCCAAAATGAACCGCGTAGCTGGGGAGGAACCCGCCTTTGCCCGGAACTCCTTTGTGGCAACAGACATAATAAAAGCGCCCAGCACCAGTCCGATGATTTCCGGGCGGACATACTGCACCTTTGCGGCGCTGTGCATCCCCACCGCGCCCGCGATATCCCGCAGGAAACAGGCAATGCAAAAACCCATGTTGGCAGGGTTGCCGAGAGCCGTCAGCACCACCGCCGCAAGACCGACCACCGCACCGGCAGCCACCACGATCCAATTAACCTTTCTCATTTCAACACTCCTATTATGCAAATTTTCCGGACTTTTTGAGTTTCCGTCATTTATTATAGAATAGTTTGATAGAAAAGGCTAATCTTTGTTAACAATTGCGCAAAATTTATAATCGATCTAAACGATAATGTATTTGGGAACCTCTGATTATCAACCCGTCTTCATAGCACATGACGTACTGTGGCGTTAAAATCGTCTGGAAACGTCCGATATGACGTACAATTAAAATTAAATCAGCGGCTCCCTAGCCCGTTTGCTTTTTTTGCAAGTTCAAAGATTACAGCGGGCAGCCTTCGGCCGCCCGCTGCACACTATTTCTTCAGCTCTGATCTGAGGTAGCTGACAAATGCCTGCTCCGTCCGGGTAAGGCTCACAGCCTTACGCCAGACAAGGTAGATCCGCCGGAAAAAGCCGTTCTCATCCAGATCGAAGGTCAGCAGCTTTCCGGCAGCCACATCCTCCCGGACGGACAGCTCGGACATCACCGAGACGCCCATTCCCTCCGCCACGCTGCGTCGGATGGCCTCCGGATTATCCATGCAGGCTACTATTTGCAGCTTCTCAGGCAGGATGCCGCACTTTTTCCAGTAGCTTTCCGCAGCCCGGCGAGTACCAGAGGTCTCCTCCCGGACAATGAAGGGTTCATCCAGCAAATCACGCCCGAAGGCCCCCAGCGCCTTCAGTGCCCGGAATCGCTCCGTGGCGGCGGTGACCAGCACCAGCCGATCGTCGCAAAGCGTCTGATAGTTATATTCCCGCCGGTCTAGTGCCGCCCCCACTATGCCGATTCGCACCTCTCCCTGATTCAAAAGGCTGTGGACCTGAGCGCTGTCGCCCCGGCGCAGGAGGAACCGGCTGTCGCTGTTGTGTTGGAGAAAACCGGACAGCAGCCCTGGCAGCAGATACTGAGCCGGAGCCGTGGATGCGCCAACACTCAGTTCCCGCCGCGCAGTGGACTCCGGGTCCTGAAGAAGCTGGCAGCGATCCAGAATATCCCGCGCCGCGCCGTAGACCCGCCGCCCTTCCTCCGTCAGCGTCAACTTCCGCCGCGCGCCCCGCAGAATCAGTTGAACGCCAAGTTCCGCCTCCAGCGTGAGGATGTGGGCGCTGACGGTGGACTGCGTCAGGTAAAGCTCCTCCGCCGCTCTGGTAAAGCTGCCATACTCCGCCGTGGCTGTGAACGCCTCTAACTGCTTCAGATTGATCTTTAGCATACCCGTTCCTTCCAATCCCGTCCAGTGTCCTAGGTATCGGGTAATCCCTCTGCTACACCCACACCTGTCAACAGAACGTCTCTCTACGATAACTCTCTGCTACTTATGATAGGGTATCTCGCGGGTGACTGTCAAGCCCTCGGTTACCAAATTTTGCAGTTTGCGTCCACAGCCGGCACTTCCGCAATTGTTCCGGTGTACTGCTCTCTAGGTCAAGTGGGTATGTACATCTTTCAAAAACGCTACGGGAGAGCGCTGTCGGCGCTGCCCTAGATTCAACTTTCTGTTTAGGCTTTCACTCCGCAGCGACCCGATGGTGGCCTGGGTCCCGCTGGGCAGCGTCTGGGCCGAAATGGATGCGTTTCCCGTGGCGGCATTCGTCTCCGCGCCCTACATTGCCACCTACCCGGGAGAAGACATCGACGCGACGCGAATGTTTACCCGTCTGGGGCTGACGCCCCACCAGTGCTTTTCCTCCACAGACAGCTATGCCACCTGCTCCATGGTTGGCGCGGGTCTGGGCGTCAGCGCCAATAATGCTCTGGTTCGCGGAATATGGACCAGTCAGATCCGAATTTTACCTCTTGATCCGCCTCAGGCAGTGGAGATTGGCATCGCAGTCTCTCCGGAGAATGAAATCTCGCCGGCCGCAAAAAAATTCTATGAATTTACAAAAAAAGAGCTGCACGGTGATTTTGAGGCACCCTTCCACCAGTCCTAATAATTTGGTAATATTTTCTTAAAAACTCTTATCTTCTTTTTAATTTCGACGATATAGGATACGAGAGAGAAGATTTTATGGTGAAGGATGCGATCATATGGCAATTTCTTCTGTGAGTAACAACACCAACACTCTGCTCCAAACCCTGCAAGCAAATCGCGCCGCGGCCGCCGCGGCAACCGGTAAAACTGAAAGCAGCACCAAATCCGCTTCTTCCTCTACTGCTGCCCTGTACGATACGGTGGACATCAGCGAGGAGGGCTCAGCCTATGCCGACGCGCAGGCGTCGGATTCCTCCTCTTCCAGCAGCTCCGTACGGGCGGAGAACTCCGAACTGCTCAAGTCTCTGAACACGGCGGACGACTCCGGTCTGTCCTTTGTTCGGCAGCAAGAAGCCGCCCTGCAGGCCGGTGTCTCTGCCGCAGATCTATTGGGTGGATCAGACAGCTCTGACAACTCCAGCTCGCTTTTCTCAGACCTGACCGATCTTTTGAGCAGCTATACACAGGCAAACGCGAATAACACGGTCCTGCGTGGCGCAGGCGCTTCCGCTCTGGGGGTAGACAGCAAAGACAGCGCCAGCAGCACGGAGGACAGCAATTCCTCCAACACGGACGCCAACCTCTCGGATTATTCGGTGGAAGAGCTGCGCACGATGCTCAGCAAGGGCGAGATCACCACCGCCGAATATCTCACGGAGATCTCCTCCCGCCAGAAGACGGAGGACGATGCCGAGTCTGCCCAGACACAGACCAATACCGCCGCCGCTCTGGGTGCGGTCAGCGAATAAGCCTTGATCCCAGATAATAAACGCCGTCCGTGCGATTAAAAATCGCACGGACGGCGTTATTTTGTCAGCGTTAAATTACCAGATCACGACCCGGTCCTCCGGAGCCAGCCACATTCCGTCGTTCTCCGTGATACTGAAAGCGTCGTAGAACGGCTGGAAATTCTGCAAAACCAGACTTCCCCGCAGTTTATCGGGTGCGTGGACGTCGGCCTGAGCCAGATACTGCTTCATCTCGCGGGGATAACTGGAGCACCAGATCTCCGCCGAGGCGGTGTACAGCGCCTTATAGTCCGGCTGGGGGCGCTTTCCCTCCATTTCCGTAATGCAGGCCATGGCGCCCAGGTCCGCGATGTTCTCCGACAGGGTCAACGCTCCGTTGCAGGTGATCCCGGGCGCGGCCTCCTTCCCGTCGTACAGCTTCACAGCCCGATTGCACAGGTTTTGGAACGCGGAGTAGTCCGCAGAGGTCCACCAATCGGCGGCGTTACCTTTCTCGTCGTACTTCGCTCCGTTGTTGTCAAAGGCGTGAGTGACCTCATGGGCGATCACATAGCCCACCCGGCCCAGATTCTGCTCGTAGGTGGCGTTCACATCATAGAACGGCGGCTGCAAAATGGCCGCAGGGAAGGTGATGGAGTTGTTGGTCCCGTCGTAGCAGGCATTCACAGTGTCCGGCGTCATGGGCCACTCGGTCTTGTCCACGCCGTCCTTCTGATATTGGATCGATAGGGCCCTCTGAGTCTTGGCAATGGCTACAACATTGTCAAAAAAGCTGCCGCCCTGCACCACGGTCAAAAACTCCGTATCCTTCAGATCGTCCCGCCAGGTATCGGGGTAGCCGATGTTCAGCTTCATGGCCTCCAGCTTCTGAACAGCCTTTGCTTTGGTCGCGTCCTGCATCCACGTCAGATTCTGAATCCGTTCCTTGTAGACGGCCAGCATCTCCTTCACCATTTTCTCCACATCAGCCTTGGCCTTGGCGGAAAAATGTCGGTCCACATATGCCTTGCCCAGATAATCGCTCATCAGCGACTGAACGTACTGCGCGGCTAGTTCCTCCTCAGGGATGGACCCAGTGGAACCCATGTACGCCTGCTGAAACGCGTTGGCCGCGTCGGTGAATTCCTGATTCAAAAGTGCGCCGTAGCTCATGGCCAGCTCAAGACGGCAGCAGGTTCTCAGCAGCTCCAGATGCGCCCCGTCAAAGTATGCCGCTCCGGCTTTCAGCGCCCCCGCGTCCGACACCACGATCTTGTCGGTCTGAGTATAGCCGGTCTGGGCAAAGACCGCGCTCAAGTCCACATTGGGAAACAATTTTTGAAGCTGTGCCATGGTATAGAGGTTATAGGTCTTATCCACATCCTGAAGTTCCTGATTAGTCAGGGACTTGGCGGCAATGGACGCCTCCATGTCCCAAATCTGACGGGCCTGCGTCTGTGCATCGGTCTCGGGCGTCCCCACCAGCTTGAGCAGCGAGGCGACATAGGTCAGATACGCGGTCTTCTGGCTGTCGGTGGCATTTTCGTAGCCGCTCTGTCCCAGCGAAGGATAGAACGCACTGAAAGCCAGATCGTACACATTGCTGTCCTTGGCGTCCACCGTCAGACCGAACCCCAGCAGCAGACTGGTACCTAGCTTCTGATAGGCAAGGTTTCTTGCCGCCATCAGTTCATCCAGCGTTTTAGCATTGTCCACCGCGTCCAGATAGGGCCGGATGGGCGTGATACCCGCCTTGTTTCGTGCGTCCGTGCTCAGGATATTGTTGTACAGGGCGGAGATTTTTTTCTCTCCCTCGGTCTTGGGAGACGCGGCGGCTTCCTTAATGATCTGCGCCACCTGCTGGTTTACTGTGATCGCCAGATCGTTGAAGCTGCCGGTTCCGGTGTAGCCCGTCTTTATTACGCTGGAATCCAGCGCTTTTTTATTGACCGCGGCATAAAAGTCGTCCTTCAGATTTGTTCCCTCCAGCGCATAGGTCCGCTGGATGAACAGCTCCATCTGCCGCTCCGTCACATAACTGTTGGGGGAGAAGGTGGTCGCGCTGGTACCGGCCACGATGCCGGTGGAAAGCACGTCCTGAAGATCCTCCGCCGCCCATGCGGGCAAATCGGTAAAGTTGGCGCTGGAATACCCGCTGCGGGCATTATCGCCCACGGGAGCAGGCAGATCGCCGCCAAAGGCCCGGCGCAGCATCACCAGCGCCTGTGCGCGGGTGACGGACCGCTCCTCATGGAGACTGCCGTCGGAATACCCCCGCAGAATATCAGTCTTCTTCACACCTGGATTATAGTCATCCGCTGCGGCCACCAACATATCCGCCACCTCGCCACGGGTCAGATAATCCGGCTGTGCCGCCAGCGCCGCCTGTACTGACGACGCCAGCATGACCGCTGCCAGCAGTGCCGCCGCGGTCCGTTTCTTCATGCTCAATCTGATTTCCTCCATTCATCTCTCGCAGAGGTGGCAGCCCTTGCTGCCCGCCCTCGTATTGTACTATAATACTAATACAGTAGTGTGCAATTGTCAATCCCTTTCAGGAAAAATTTTCCGACTCCCCGCACATCGCACAGGGCGATATGTTTTTCCGCTGCTTTCTTCGGAATTCAGCGGCTTTCGACAAATTTTGCAACGGCTTTGTCCTAAAATGAAGCCCGGACACAGATCTTGCGCCCGGGAGGAACTTATGAAGAAAATTTTTCAGCTGCCCCAAGGCGTGAGGATCCTGCTGGGCGTTCTTTCTGTGCTGGCAGGGCTGGGCCTGACGTGGGCGCTGTTCGGGCTGGACGGCTTTGGTCTGCTGGTTCTGCTGCCCTTCGCTGCTTTTTTCATCTGGGTCAGCCCGGAGCTCTGGCGCGGTAAATAGTAGGAGGTCGTGACAGCTCCGCATGGTCAGGCCCTTGGCTCCCACGTCCAGACTTACCCGTTCATCCGTGGGGCGGCTCATAACTGTGGCCAGCACCGTGGCAGCGCAGCAGCTCATGTCCCCCACCGCATGGCTCTGGGAGACATTCATTAAAATATAAGTACCGGGTCGGATTTCCGTCACGCCGGAAAATATCGACCCCGTTGGCCTGGGACGGCGTGGAACCGATGCTGACCGTCTCCAGAGGGAATCCATCTTTCGCCGCAAGCACCGCATAGTCCAGCGTCCTCCGCTGAGCCGCCACGAAGAAGACCGCTGCGGCATCCCGGGTGGGGCATCATAGCTGTTTCCGTTGTGGGGAACATACACCCTAAGATTTTTATTCGCTGCCAGGACGGCAGTCACTCAAGCAGTTTCGGTCTTGTTATCAAATAATCTTGGAGCGTATTGTAACTACTATTTTACTTTATTTCAATAACGCAACACAAAATTGTGAAATACTGCAAATTCACCTCAAAATAGGTCAAAAAAATCGTATAACCGTTCAAAATTTTTATATTCTCTTGACTTTTATAATAAACAGGTGGAGAATATATTCATTCAATACGAATTGGCAAAGGAGCCGGTTCGCCCATTGGGGCGGACCTGCTCCTTTTATTTGTTATTTCGCAAAAGGGGCAAAAACATATGGAACTCACACTTTCTACTTTTCTGATTGTCTGTCCCGCCATGTTTTTTGCCGGTGTGATCGACGCCGTGTCCGGCGGCGGAGGACTTTTGACACTGCCCGCCTTTCTGCTGGCAGGCGTGCCGCCACATTTAGTATCCGGCACCAATATCGCCTCCTGCGCCATGGGTGCAGCGGTTTCGGCAGCCCGGTTTTTTCGGAGCGGGAAGGTCTATCTCCGCACGGCGCTGATCGCCTGCCCGGCGACGATTCTGGGCGCGTGCCTGGGGGCGCGGCTGAACCTGTTCATTCCGGAGCGAGTCCTGGAGGTCACCATTTTGGCACTGATCCCGTTGGTTGCGATCGTGGTTCTGTTTAAGCGAAACCTGGGGGATGAAAGCCATGTGGAGGAATTGTCTCTCCGGCGGCAAACCGTCACCGCCCTGCTGATCGGTTCGGTTCTGGGCGTCTACAACGGGTTTATCGGCGCGGGGGCCGGGACATTTCTGATGCTGGCATTTGCGGCGTTCAACAAGCTGGATCTGGTCACCGCCAGCGGCAATGCCAAGATCTGCGGCATCTGCGCTACCGTGGCGGCGGCAGTGACCTACGCGATGTCTGGCGCGGTGCTCTGGCCTTTGGCGCTGGCGTCGGTCGGCTTCAATATTCTGGGTAATTTTCTGGGTGCGGGGCTGGCGCTAAAAAAGGGGGTACGGATCATTCGGCCCATGTTTTTCGTAGTGCTTGTACTGCTTTTCATCCGAGTGGGGTATTTACTGCTGCCGTGACGGTAGCTTTTGAAATGGAGGATTCTGAAATGAAGTATGCAAAAACAGCGGAGGCTGTTCCGGCCTCTCCAATCCGGGACATGATGACGCGGGCCGCAAAGCTGGGCGACGCCGTTTCTTTCTCTGTGGGCGAGCCGGATTTTTTTCCTTCTCAGGAGGTGATCGACGCAACGCAGCGAGCCGCGGACGAGGGATACGTAAAATACTCCCCCGGCGCGGGCTTTGCGGAGCTGCGTCAGGCGGCCTACGCGGAGTATCTCTCAGGCGCAGACCTCGTCTCCTATTCCGCAGAGGAGGTAATCGTCACCGCGGGCGGCATGGCGGCACTGTTTCTGGGGATGAAGTGTCTGCTGGACCCCGGCGATGAGGTGCTGATCGCCTCTCCCTACTTCAGCAACTACGCCCAGATGGTCATGCTGTGCGGCGGCGAGACAGTTCCCGTCAACGTGTATGAAAAGGACGACTTCGTCCTGACGCCGGAGGCTGTGGAGACCGCTGTCACACCCAGGTCCAAGGTCCTCCTGCTGAACTCCCCCTGTAACCCCACCGGCGGCGTCCTCAGCCCAGAGGCAACGGAAAAGCTTGCAAAGCTGGCCATTGAGCACGATCTGTTTGTGGTCAGCGACGAAGTCTACCGCAGCGTCCTCTTTGACGGCGCATCCTATACCAGCATCGCATCGCTGCCCGGCATGAAGGAGCGGACGCTGATCGTGGACAGCTGCTCCAAAACCTTTGCCATGACCGGCTACCGGGTGGGTTTCGGCGCGGGACCAAGGCATCTGATCAACCTGATGACAAAGCTCACCGAGGGCGTTTACTCCTGTGTCTCCAGCATATGTCAGCTGGCCGCCGTCGCGGCTTTGCGCGAGGGGCCCGAACACCTCCAGATGATGGTCCGGGAATATGAGAAACGCCGGGATTACATCTGTGGTCGCATCGACGCCATCCGGGGGGTTTCCTGCATCCGGCCGAAGGGGGCATTTTATCTGTTTGTCAATATCGGCGGCACAGGCTTAAAGGCCAAGGAGTACAGTGACCGACTGCTGGATGAATACCATGTGGCTGTGGTTCCGGGGGACAACTTCGGAACGGATGCGGCAGACTACATCCGAATTTCCTACGCCACCTCCATGGAACAGATCATTGAAGGCTGCGACCGCATGGAGCGGTTCTCAAACGCTCTTTTCAGTGAGCAGCCCTGCTGCACTTTTGCATAACAGCCTGTTAAAATCGCAGATTGTTTTATTGAAATTTCAACGATTTTTTGTGGTTCCAAACAATTGACTTATTGTACAAATTAAGATACGATTTATTTACGAAATGAATAAAGAAGCAACGGCGCTTCCTGCTGAAAGGCAAGAGGCGCCGTTTTTTTATTTTCTTCGTTCATTTTGGCGCTGTGAGCCGCGGAATGTATTTTCGCGGAATGCAGCAAAATATTTTGGAGGTATTTCATTATGAAAAGAGAAAGCTGGAAAAAACTCGCGGCCATGACAATGGCTCTGATCATGGTTCCTTCCCTTGCCGCCTGCGGCTCCGCTTCCGGCGGGGCCTCCACCCTCGCAGCTTCGTCGTCCGCCGCATCTGCGTCGGCCTCCGCTTCTGCCAGTGAAAAGACGGCTCTTCAGCAAAAATGGGCTTCTCTGTCGGGTCGCCACATCAAGGTCGGCACCTCCTGCACGCAGACCGGCTGGTCTCAGGACGACGGCACCGGCAACCCTGAGGGCTGCGACATCGACGTGATGCAATACATCTGCGATTATTACGGACTGGATCTGGAGTGGTACGTCGCCGACTACGCCTCTCTTTGGGGCTGCGTGCAAAACGGCTTGATCGACACCATCGCCAATCTGACCACTGTCAACCCCGACCGTCTGGGACTCTATTGGTTCACCAACACCTATGCCTGGGAGTCCTATTCCATCGCCTCCCGCACCGAGGACGCCCCTGAGGATGGCGACATGGCCTACTGGAGCGGCAAGACTATCTGCGGTGAGGCCGGCTCCAACGCGACGCTGGTCTTGGAGGACATCATCGCCGACCAGGCCAGCAAAGGCAACACCATCAACGAGCTGGTTTTGGATTCCACCACCGTTTTGGTCCCCGCCGTGGTGCAGGGACAGGCAGACGGCGCGTTCCTGCCCACCTCTACCTGTTCGTACATTGTGGATCAGATGGGATACTCTGATCAGTGCCATATCCAGAACGTGAATTGGAAGAACATGCCCATCGTCTATGGCTTTGCCCGCAATGATGACAACAAGGATCTGATTCTGGCGATTAACGATCTGCTGGAGGAGATGCACAGCGACGGAACCCTGTCCTCTATCTCCGAAAAGTGGTTCGGCACCGATCTGACCGGTCTGCCTGACGGCGAGGTGAACTACGTCACCACCACCGGTGATAAAGCCTGGCAGAGCTATGAGGGTTAATTCCCTCCCCTCCCCTTCCCTTCCTAACATCCGGCTGAGAGTAGGAAATACGTTTGCCGCTTAAGCGGCAAACGTATTTCCATTCCCGGTCGATTCCCGTTGAAAACGGAAAAGAGAAAGGTGCGATTATTTTGTATTATAACTTTGGAATGGAATACTTCACAGGCGCGTTTGCTCCCATCGCGTCCTGTATGCACACAACGCTGATTATGACGTTTGCCGCGTTCATTTCGGCCTTTATCCTGTCCGTCCTGCTGGCAATGGTCGCCATGACAAAAAACCGGGTGGTGCAGATACTTTTTAAAGCATGGTTGTCCCTGTTCCGTGGAACGCCGCTGCTGTGTCAGTTGTTTTTGTTCTGCTTTGGCATCTTCCCTCTGATACCGGGCATCAGGGATACGCCCCTGATCTTTCAGGGCAGCGTCTGCCTGGCTCTGGCTTACTCCGCCTATATGTGCGAGACAATCCGCGGTGCGATTCAGTCTGTGGACAAGGGACAGATGGAGGCTTGCCTCTCCTGCGGACTGACCAAGGGCCAGGGTTATCGCCGGGTAGTTCTGCCCCAGGCGTTCCGTCTGTCCATCCCCGCGCTGATGAACAACTTCATCGACTGCTTCAAGGCCACCGCTCTTTGCTCCACCGTGGGCGTGACAGACATGATGCTCCGCTCGAAAATGCTGGCCAACAAGTCCTATCACTTTTTGGAAGTGTATCTGGCCGTCATCATCCTCTACTGGGCGCTGAACATGCTGTTTGTCCTGATTCAAAAGGTGATTGAACACAAGCTGGACGCCAAATATTAAGGAGGAATCATTATGATCCGCTATGAGAACATCCATAAGGTCTTTGGGGACCTGGAGGTCCTAAAGGGTGTCAATTTTGAGATCGGCACCGGCGAGGTAGTCTGTATTCTGGGGCCCTCCGGCTCCGGAAAGACCACTTTGCTGCGCTGCACCAACTTTCTGGAACCGCCTACCCGCGGTATCGTCACGATCGCGGACGTCACCGTGGAGGCCGGACGCCACACAAAGCAGCAAGTCCACCAGCTACGCCAGCTAAGCACCATGGTTTTTCAGAACTACAATCTGTTCAAGAACATGACGGCAAAGGAAAATGTTATGGAGGCGCTGGTAACCGTCCAAAAGAAGAGTAAACAGGAAGCCGGCGAGATCGCCGACAAATACCTGAATCAGGTGGGTATGGGCGAGCGAAGAGATTATTACCCCAGTCAGCTCTCCGGCGGCCAGCAGCAGAGGGTGGGCATAGCCCGGGGACTGGCGCTGAACCCCCATGCGATTTTATTTGACGAGCCCACGGCGGCGCTGGACCCGGAGCTGGTGGGTGAGGTGCTGAGTACTATGAAGGAGGTGGCCAAAACCGGCATCACCATGGCCGTGGTCACCCACGAGATGGGCTTTGCCCGCGAGGTCGCCGACCGCGTGGTGTTCATGGACGGAGGCGTGGTGGTGGAGCAGGGAAAACCCGCCGAAGTGTTCGATCACCCACAGTATCCCCGTACACAACAATTCCTTCGGGCGGTCACAAAAAAAGACGGCCTGGCGAGCTGACACCGGGCTGTCCGGAATATTGGAAAAGAGGTTTCTTTCGATGGACATTTTGCTTCTGGCGCAAGCGCAGGCAGAATACACGATCCAGCTGCGGCGCCATTTTCACGAATTTCCGGAGGCCGGTCCGACCGAGCAGGTCGAGACACTGAAAACCATTGCCTCGGAGCTGGACGCCATGGGTATCCGGCATATTCGTGTCCCCGGCGGCGGTCTGTTCGGTTTTATCGACGGGCCGGTGCGTGGCAAGACGGTTCTTCTCCGGGCGGATACCGACGCCCTTCCCGTTCAAGAGGACCCCTGCAATCTGAAAGGTCCCCGCAAATGCGTGTCCAAGATCCCCGGCGTGATGCACGCCTGCGGTCACGACAGTCATACCGCCATGCTGCTGACGGAGGCGAAAATTTTAAAGTCGCTGAAAAACCAGCTGAAGGGTTCTGTCATATTGATGTTCGAGGAGGGTGAGGAGGGCTTTTGCAATGTGGAAAAGCTCTGCGGTTACATACAGGAATCAGGTCTGTCCATCGATACCTGTTACTCCACCCATGTCTGCTGGGATATGCCCACTGGGAAAATTGCCTGCACGAAGGGAACAGCGCTGTCCGGGCTGTACTGCTTCGACCTCATGATCCACGGTCAGGGCGGCCACGGTTCCCGACCGGACCTGTGCAACAGTCCCGTGGACTGCTTCACAGCGATCTATGAAGCCATGCAGGCTCTGCGTCTGAAGGTCGTTGACCCCCGGAGCTGTCTAACTTGGTCCATCGGTCAAATCCACGCGGGAAAAAGTTCCAACGTGGTACCGGAAGATCTGTCGGCCAGCGGCACCATCCGGTTCTTTGATATTTCCAACGGCCGCCGCTTCTGGGAGGAATTCGGCCGCACGGTGGATGAGCTTGGAAAACTCTATCGCTGCCATACGAAGCTTATCTGCCGCCAGATTCTGGAGCCCACCATCAACGATCCCGCCTGCCGAAGGCTGTTTCTGGACGCGGTCGAAAAAAATCTGGGCGGCGATGCTCTGATGGACTGGGGCCCCTGGATGGCGTCTGAGAGCTTCAGCTACATGACCAGCATGTATCCCGGCGTAAGCACCTTCATCGGCATTAAAAACGAAATGCTCGGTAGCGGAGCCAATCACCACACACCGCAGTTCGACCTTGACGAAGCGGCTTTGCCAAAAGGCGTGGCCGCTGCGGTGGCCTATACGCTTGAATTTCTGGAGAATCCGCCAGACACTTCCGGATTTCAATCTCTGTGCGGCAGCTTAAAGGAACTGGTGGATATGCTCCATCAGGAATAATCACAAGGAGGCTATGCCATGGTTCGATATGTCATCACCGTGGGTCGGCAATTTGGCAGTCTGGGACGGCAGGTAGCTCTGAAAGCCGCAGAGCTTTTGGGCATCGGCTGCTATGACCGGGACGTGGTGGACGAGGTTTCCAAGCGGTTAAATCTGCCGCTGAAGGAAGTCAGCCGTAAGGAGGAGGACGCTCATGCTGCGTTCGGCAAATTCGGAAAAATGCTCTTTCCACTCGGAGACGGAGACCGTCAACTGAAAAACCGCATTTTCTCCGTGCAGGAGTGTGTCATCCGGGATTTTGCCGACCGGGAGTCCTGCATCGTGGTGGGTCGCTGCGCGGACTACATTTTGCGGGATTATCCCAATCTCATGACCACGTTTATTTATGCGCCGCTGGAGGCCCGTGTCAAAAACTGCGTGGACTCCCTGTCCATGCAGGAGAACGAGGCCCGGAAGATGTGCGTCGGGGTGGGCAAGGCACGTCTGGCCTATCACCGGGAATTCACTGGATACGATCCCATGGACCCGGAGCACTTCGACCTGATGCTCAACAGCGCCATGCTGGGCGTGGACGGCACGGCGGAGATGCTGGCCGACATTGCCAGAAAACGGTTTGCGCTGTAAGCGTCCCGATGTACAAAAAATCCATTAAAAAGGCGGATGCGCCTTTTTAATGGATTTTTTATTTGTTAGACTTTGTCTTTAAAACTCAGACAGGGAAAACCCTTTTTGATCATAATAATCCAAAAACGAGTATTCCTTTCCCCGGAACTTCACCCCAACCATGGTGTCCAACTGAACGCCGTGGATGGCGGCAAAAATAGACTTCTCCACATTGGGATTCGTCTTTTTCAATTCTCGGATCAGGACCTTCATCTCCTGCCGCTTGCTCTGCCCCACGCCGTCGTCGGAGGTGTCCCGCGACTCTGTGAATCGGCAGGCACACTGTAAAAACTGCAAACCATTGTAATTCTTCCAGGCGATAATATCGTCCTCATGGACACAGTACAGCGGGCGGATCAGCTCCATGCCGGGAAAGTTTTTGCTGTGAAGCTTCGGTGGCATAGTCTGAATCTGCGCGCCGTATAGCAGAGCCATCAGGGTCGTTTCAATCACATCTGAAAAATGATGGCCCAGAGCAATTTTATTGCAGCCTAGCTCCTGAGCCTTGGCATAGAGAAATCCCCGGCGCATCCGGGCGCAGAGGTAGCAGGGGTTCTTGTCCACCTGCACCGTGACGTCAAAAATATCACTATCAAAAATCGTCACGGGGATTTCAAGTCTGGCGGCATTTTCCTTGATCAGCCGCCGGTTCTCCGGGGCGTATCCGGGATCCATCACCATGAAAACCAGTTCAAACGGGTGACTTGTGTGGCACCGCAGCTCCTGCATCAGCTTCGCCAGCAGCATGGAATCCTTTCCGCCGGAAATGCACACGGCAATCTTATCGCCCGGCGTGATCAGTTCATACCGCTTCACCGCGGCGATAAAGGGATTCCACAGTGTCTTGCGGTACTTTTTGATTATGCTCCGCTCCGCGACCTCGCAGGGCGTCAGTTCTCTCGGCATTTCTTGTTCTCCAATACGTTTCTCGTTTTTATCTCGCGGTTCCACTTCTTTAAGTCATCAGAGCCAGATAGCGCCCAATTTTAAAATGGATGCGAACGCCCGCCGATACCAAGGCCGCTTCTTCCAGTCCTCCATCGTATAGGAAACGCTGTCCGCCATGATCTGATCCATATCTTCCAACAGCTCTTCCACTGCCGGCATATCATACAGGATCGCCGCGCACTCAAAATGCAGCTGAAAGGACCGGTAATCCATGTTGGGGCTGCCCACAAGAGCCATTTTCCGGTCCACCATAACGCTCTTTGCGTGGACAAAGCCGGGCGCGTATTTATAAATCTTTACACCGTGACTCATCAGCTCTCCCCAGTAGGTCTCCGCCACCATGTAGGCGTACCTCTTGTCCGGGACAGCCGGAACCATCAGCCGTACATCCACGCCGGAGTCCGCCGCGATACACAGCGCGCGCTGCATGGAAGTCTCCACCGCGTAATACGGTGTGGTGATATAAAGAAACTGTGTAGATGCGGCGATCAATTGCAGAAATGTGTCCTCCACCGGGTTTTCCGGATTGTTCAAAGGCCCGTCGGTGAAAGCCTGACAGAATCCAACGCAATCCGGCCCGTCTTTCCGTGCGCGGTAGTAGTCATCCTCGTTGGGTAGTGTTTCGCCCATCATCTCCCACATCTGGATAAACTGGGCTGCAAGGCCCCAAGCCCCATCCCCCTCAATTCGGACCGCGGAGTCCTTCCACCGTCCAAACCGCTCAAAAAGGTTTGCATACTCGTCAGCCAGATTGATGCCGCCGGTATAGGCCCAGTAACCATCGATCACCGCTATTTTGCGGTGGTCCCGATAATTAAAGTATATTTTGTTTACATAACGGTGAACTGGGTTGAAGACCTGCACCTCAATTCCCGCGTTTTGCACGGCTTGGAGCGTAGCGTCGGAGAAGCGGGTCAGGTTACCAAAATCATCAAAAATAATATGGACCTCCACACCGGCGGCGGCCCGCTCCTTCAGCGCCGCGAAGGTCTGGTCCCAGATCTTTCCCTCGGCGATGATAAAATACTCCAGGAAGATGTAGGTCTCCGCCTTTTGAATGCGGCCGATCAGGTCTTTGAAAAATTCCATGCCGTCTCCAAAATATTTGGCGGCGGTGTTTTTGTACAGGAGGAAGTCCCGTTTTTGAAGATAGGCAGCCACGCGGCCCATAGCCGCGTCCTGTTTTGCAAGCTTCGCCACATTGCATTCACTCTGCCGGCGAGTGCCCTCGCGCTCGGCCGGCGGCGGAACCCGCTTTAGGTTCAGTGTCTTGGCCTGATGCGTGCCACCCCACAGAAAAAACAGCAACATGCCGGACACCGGCAGCACCAGCAGCAGACACATCCAGCTAAGCTTATAACTGGGGCTGCCTGAGCGGAGAAACACGCCCACAGCCATGACGATACCCAACAGCTCCAGCGCCGCATAGGCAATGTTGACATACTCCTCCAAAAAGCGCGTCAGCAGCAGCGTCACGACGATTTGGGCCAGCACCGTCAGTACGCACATGGCAATGCTGGACGCGGCGGAGATTCGCCGCTCAATCCGCTGGTCCCGTGTCTGTCTATCTCCGGCCTGACGCATGGTCCTCTCCTCTCTTCCTCAGCGCCGCTGCTGCGCGGCGCTCCGCTTCCGCCTTCCCTTCTGAAAAATGTCCGAGCTCATCTGCTCTGGGTCAGCAGCTTCTGCTTGATGTCCCACAGCTTTTGTGATAGATCGACATAATACTTGTGAGGGTAGTCAAACCGCTTCACCTCATCCCAGAGGGTATCCACCTGCTGGGTACAGTAGGTTTGGATATCCCGGAGTTTCGGCTGCTGATAGACCAGCCTGCCGCCCAGATAGATCGGCACCTGCAATACCCGTGCGGTGAAATTCGTCAGAGTCTTCCGCTTCCAGGTGGCTTGGGGATCGAACAGCTCCAGCGGCTTCGTATCGTCCAGCTCCTCGTCGTGGAGGCAGATATAGTCCGTCTCCGCCTTTCCGGTGGCCCGGTCGTACAGGCGGTAGGTCTTCTTAAAATGGGGAATGGTGATCTTGCTCACGTTCTCGCTGACCTTGATCTTGGGGACAATGTTCCCCTGATCGTCCTCGATGGCCGCCAGCTTATAAACGCCGCCGAACACCGGCTCACTGCGAGCTGTAATCATTCGCTCGCCCACTCCGAACATGTCGATGCAGGCTCCCTGAAGCAGCAGGTCCTGAATCAGGTATTCGTCCAGCGCGTTGGACACGGAGATCTGACAACCCGGCCACCCGGCATCGTCCAGCATCCTCCGGGCCTCCCGGGTCAGATACGCCATGTCACCGGAATCCAGGCGGATGCCGCACTTTTGAATACCCATGGGGCGCAGCACCTCGTTGAAGGCCCGGATGGCATCCGGCACGCCGGATTTGAGGGTGTTGTAGGTGTCCACCAAGAGCGTTGCGTTGGTGGGGTAGAGCTGACAGTATGTCTTGAACGCCTCATACTGGCTGTCAAACATCTGGACCCAGGCGTGGGCCATAGTCCCCCCCGCGGGAACGCCGTACAGCTGGTCGGAGATGGTGCATGCCGTTCCCTTGCACCCGCCGATGTAGGCGGCCCGGGCGCCGGTAATGGCGCCGTCCGTCCCCTGGGCGCGGCGGGAGCCGAATTCAAGCACCGTACGGCCTCTGGCGGCCCGGACGATACGGTTGGCCTTTGTGGCGATCAAACTCTGGTGATTCACCGCCAGCAGCAAAAACGTCTCGATGATCTGGGCCTGAAGGGCGGGAGCGCGGACCGTTATCAGCGGTTCCTGCGGAAACACCGGTGTTCCCTCCGGAATGGCGTACAGGTCGCCGGTGAATTTAAAGCTTCTTAGATAGTCCAGAAAGTTCTCAGAAAACAGGTTCCGTTCCCGGAGGTATCGGATGTCCTCCTCTGAAAAATGCAGATCTTCTATATAATCAATAATCTGGTCCAGTCCCGCGGCCAGAGCATAGCCGCCCTTGTCCGGAACATCCCGGAAAAATACGTCAAAATAGGTCACGCGGTCCTTTAATCCCGCCTCAAGATAACCGTTTCCCATGGTCAACTCGTAGAAATCACACAGCATGGACATGTTGAGTTTCTCGCGGATACCCATATCACACCTCAAAAATGTACTCCGCTTTGGACGGAGGTAATTATTATGATTATATCGCCTTTTTTCAGGAAAATCAACGTCGTCTGTATTTTTTGTCAAATATTTGTCAATTTTGGATTGACAATCCGTTTTCCCTCCCCTATGATACAACCATACTCTGAATTTCAGCGGACGTCCGGCCGGTCTGACCTCGCCCGCGGCACTGAAGGGGCCTGACACCATGGGCTTGATTTTAGGAATTGATATTGGCGGCTCTACCACGAAAATTGTGGGGTTGGACGAACAGGGGATGCCGGGCGCTATGCTCCGCGTCCGGGCGGAGGACCAGCTCACCTCTCTTTTTGGGGCGCTGGGCAACTATCTCTCAAGCAACAGGCTGTCACTGAACGACGTGCAGCGGGTGGTGCTCACCGGTGTTGGCGCGTCCTACGTGGAGGGCGATATCTACGGTCTTCCCACCTGTCGGGTGGATGAGTTCACCGCCAGCGGCACTGGGGCTCTGGCCCTTTCGGGCCAGTCCGAGGGCGTGGTGGTGACCATGGGTACCGGTACCGCTTTTCTCTGGGCCAGGGACGGCAGGGTGGAGCATCTCTGCGGCAGCGGCATCGGCGGCGGCACACTGGGCGGCCTCTGTCACAAGCTGGTGGGCATGGAACGGTTTGGCCAGATCAAGAATCTGGCTGCCAGCGGCAGCCTGGGCCATGTGGACCTGACCATCGCGGACATTACCACCGGGGCCGCCAAAACCCTGAATCCCGAAATGACCGCCGCCAACTTTGGCAACCTCGCCGAGGATGCCACGCCCGCGGACCTGGCTGCCGGCGCCGTGAATCTTGTGCTGCAGGCCATCGGTACCATGACGGTGCTGGCCTGCCGCTTATGCGGGACAAAGACGGTCATTCTCACCGGGTCCATGACCACTCTGGACCAGGCGGCCCCCACGTTTCAGATTTTTGAGAAGCTCTATGGCTTCCACTACATCATTCCCGAAAACGCCACGTTTGCAACCGCCATCGGCGCAGGACTGTGCAGCTTGCATAAAACGGGGCTTAAAGGATGCTCCGATTGAACTCCTGTGCGTGGGGACCATTTGGCCCCCGCGCTTTTTTCTACTCTGCATTTTTTGATTCTGCTATTTTTCACAAATTTAGGCACTGCAATTCTTCAAATTTTGCATGGCTCGGCATTTGACAGATGCGCAATGTTATGCTAGACTAACTCTAGAAGTTAGATTAAACTAACTCTTTTTTGGAGGGAACCTAGAGATGAGATTAGACAGCTTACCAATTGGTCAGGATGCCGTCATCACCGCTGTGGGTGGGCAGGGGGCGCTGCGCTGCCGTCTGTTGGATATGGGCCTGATTCCGAAGACCACCGTACGGATTGACAAGATTGCGCCGCTGGGTGACCCTTTGGAATTGCAGGTACGCGGATACGCCCTGTCTCTGCGGAAAGAGGATGCCAGGAACATTGAAGTGGAGGTCCGGCTATGATTTTTGCACTGGCGGGAAATCAAAACTGTGGAAAGACCACGCTTTTCAACCAGCTCACCGGCTCCAATCAGCATGTGGGCAACTTTCCCGGTGTGACGGTAGACCAAAAATCCGGTGTCATCCGCGGTGAAAAAGACTGTAAGGTGGTGGATTTGCCGGGCATCTACTCCATCCGGCCCTACACGCCGGAGGAAATTGTCACTAGGGACTTCATCTTGAACGAGCGGCCCGACGGCATCATCAACATCGTGGACGCGTCCAACATTGAGCGGAACCTGTATCTGACCCTGCAATTGATGGAGATGCAGATTCCCATGGTGCTGGCGCTGAACATGATGGACGAGGTGCGAAAAAACGGGGGAACCATCGACGTGGCGGGCATGTCCCAGGCGCTGGGCATCCCGGTGGTCCCCATCTCCGCCGTGAAGAACGAGGGCGTGGGGGAGCTTGTAAAGGCGGCGGTGCAGACCGCAAAGAGCCGGACGCTTCCCGCCGTCAAGGATTTCTGCCCTCCTGGGCCCGTCCACCGCTGCATCCACGCGGTGGCCCACCAAATCGAAGACCATGCCCAGGCAGCCCGCGTCCCCGTCCGATTTGCCGCCACAAAGCTGATCGAAGGCGACCCAGACTTTGCAGCGCGGCTGGAGCTGGACCAGAACGAGCAGGAGCTGATTGAGCACAGCGTCACGGAGATGGAAACGGAGCGCGGTATGGACCGCAACGCGGCCCTGGCCGACATGCGGTACGACTTCATTGAGCGAGTATGCCGGGACACTGTGGTAAAGTGCTGCGAGTCCAAAGAGCGTGTCAGAAGCCAGAGGATTGACCGGGTTCTCACCCACAGAATTTGGTCGCTGCCCATCTTTATCGGCATCATGCTGGCTATCTTCTATCTCACGTTCAACGTCGTGGGCGCGTTTCTCTCCGATCTTTTGGCAGCGGGAATAGACGCTCTGGCCGTTTTTGTGGACGGGGCACTGACGGACTACGGTTTGAATCCGGTGGTCCACTCTCTGGTGATCGACGGCGTGTTCGCCGGGGTGGGCAGCGTCCTCTCCTTCCTGCCCATCATCGTGGTGCTGTTCTTCTTCCTCTCCATTCTGGAGGACACCGGCTATATGGCCCGGGTAGCCTTCGTCGTGGATCAGCTTCTGCGGAAGATCGGACTATCGGGCCGTAGCATCGTACCAATGCTCATCGGCTTTGGCTGCTCCGTCCCCGCCATCATGTCCACCAGAACGCTGGCCTCCGAGCGGGACAGGCGAATGACGATCTTACTGACGCCCTTTATGAGCTGCTCCGCGAAAATCCCGATTTACAGCGTGTTCGCCGCCGCGTTTTTTCCCGGGAAGGGCGGACTTGTGATGTTCTCGCTCTACCTGCTGGGCATTCTGGTGAGCATTCTGGCAGCAAAGGTCATGGGACACACCGTGTTTCGGGGCAACCCGGTCCCCTTTGTCATGGAGCTTCCCAATTACCGCTTCCCCTCCCTTAAGAGTGTGGCGCACCTCTGCTGGGACAAAGCAAAGGACTTTTTGACCCGTGCGTTCACCGTCATTTTCATCGCCACTATCATCGTCTGGTTCCTCCAGACCTTTGACACGCGGCTCAATCTGGTTGAGAACAGTGCAAACAGCCTTCTGGCGATGGTGGGTGCGGTACTGGCTCCCCTGTTTGCCCCTCTTGGATTTGGAGACTGGCGGGTGTCCACGGCGCTGGTCACCGGTTTTATTGCCAAGGAGTCGGTGGTGTCCACACTTGGTGTCCTCACCGGAGCGTCTGGCAATGTGGCCGCGGCGCTGGGCGGATTGTTTTCCCCCGTCTCCGCCGTCAGCTTCCTGACGTTCACCTTGCTTTATACGCCCTGCGTGGCCGCCATCTCCGCCGTTCGGCGGGAGCTTGGCTCCGGCTGGAAGGCCGCCGGAGTCGCGGTGGGGCAATGCGTAATCGCGTGGGCCGTGGCGTTTGTGATCTACCGAATCGTTTTATTTCTCTGAGGAGGCATTTTTATGCTGGAATTTTTGATTCTAGCCGGGCTGGCGCTCTGGCTGGGGGTTGCGCTCCGTTCCTGCCGGAAACACAAGGGAGCCTGCGGCGGCTGTGACGGCTGTTGCGAACACTGCGGGGGCTGCAAGCATTGACACCGTTTGAGTATGCATGCTTACATAGTTTTCCATCATAACATCAAAATTTTACGAACGGCAAGAGGCTCCCGCGGACAGCTGTCCACAGGAGTCTCTTTTTTTGGCGCGTCACTGTGCGCTCAGAGTGTTTTTCAGATACGCCTGCATCTCCGCCTTGGAGCGGACGGCATGAGCGCCATTGATTACGGCCTGCTTCTGCGCATCAGGCAGGGAGGCAAACCTCTCCATGGCAGCGGTGTCCTGCGCCAGAGCCATCCCCATTCCCAGCGGCAAATCCGTGGGTTCCATTCGCATCACCTCAACGACAGTCTGCCCGGATTATGGAAAATCATGCGCGGCGACAAAATCAACGATTTCATGTGAACGGCGCTGCCGGGTTCATTCACGGTGCTTGCTGTCCGGTTCCGTCCAGAGGCTTGCGAGCCTGCGTCAGAAGATTCAGGTCCCGGAAAATCCCCGCCTCCAGATGTTCATATTCCGCCGCGTTTCCCACCCGGCGCATTTTTTTTGCGTACTTCTCCCCGTCGTCGAAGAGATTAATCAGGTAGAACCACAGCTCCTTCATCCGCTGCGCCGCCGTGCCGGGATAGCCGTAGGCCGCCCGGTAGCCCTGATACAACGTCTGCGTATAGGTCTGCAATTCCTCGCGAGTGGCGGCTGCACCGCCCCGGAGCTTTCGCAGCAGCGCCGGGTCCGCAATCACTCCCCGCCCGATCATCACCGTGTCCACTGCCGGAAACCTCTCTGAAAACGCGGTGAGATCCTCCAGCGTCACCAGATCGCCGTTATAGGTCACAGGAGCGCGGCTGGACTCCAGCGCGGCGGCGAACGCGTCCAGGTGTACCGGACCTTTATAGAATTCTCCCCGCAGGCGCGGGTGGACAATCAGTTCGCGGATGGGATAGCGGTTGAAAATCTCCAGCAGGCGTCCAAATTCCTCCACATCGCGGAAGCCGATCCGGGTCTTCACCGACACCGGCAGGCAAACTTTTGAAAACACCACGTCAAAAAAAGCGTCCAACTCATCCGGGCGGAGCAGAAAGCCCGCGCCCTTTCCTTTTGTGGTGACGGTGCCGGAGGGACAGCCGAGGTTCAAATTCACCTCTTCAAAGCCCAGATCCCTCACCTGCTCCGCAGCCCAGAGGAAATCCTCCGCCCGCTTTGTCATCACCTGCGGTACGGTGGGGATGCCCCTGTTGTTCTCCGGAGACAGATCCCGCAGCTCTTTCGCGGTCAGAATATGCTCCGACACCGGAGAGAAAAAGGGCGTGAAGTATCGGTCCGCTCCGCCGAACATGCTAAAGTGGGTCCGGCGGAACAGCCAGGTGGTGATCCCCTCCAGCGGCGCGGTCTCCACACGCAGGCTGCGTATTTCCATCAAACGTTTTCCTTGCAGCTCAGCTCTTCCACTTCCAGCGCGAACAGCCGCACCCGCTCCAGCGTCGCAGGGTCGTATTCCAGCTCCGCATCGGTATAATGGGCCATCACCGTCTTCATAGCCGCCAGTTTTTCCTCCTCCGGGACCTCATAGGTCCGCCCCGTGCCGACAATGCTCTTATACTTCTCCGTATAACCGCAGGCCTTATCCGCCTGCACCAGCTGGTGGGCGCAGTCCAGCTCAAAGCCCACTCCGCCGCCCCTGCCGAACAGCTCCGCCTTGCGCCCCTGACCGGCGGAGTGAAAGTAAAAGGTCAGCTTGCCGTTCTTTTCCCCGTAGCCGAAATTCAGGGGAACAATGTAGACCTCTCCCCCGTCGCAAAAGCCCACACGGCACACGTCGCATTCGTCCAGAACCCTGTAAATTTCCGCCTTATCCGTTACCTGACGGTCTTTTCTCCGCATTTCACGCATAGCTGTTTCCCTCTTTCCGCGCGGCTTCGCGCCTTGAATTTGATGTTTCTCAGTTTGGTGCTTCTCAGTTTATCAGCTTCCCATTCTGCCGTCAAGATGTGGTTCGGCCGTTGGTCTGGCGGAACATCAAGGGCCATGGTATGATGTTTTCGTATATAATGTTGATATAATTTTAATAGATTCTTTTGGAAAGCTGAAGCATTTGGGTGCGCCACATCGTTTTATTGTCAGACGCAAGGGAGGTGTCCGCCGGCGTGAGTATTATGACAAATCAGGAATTTTCCGCGCTGGTGGCAAATTACGAGCGGCTGGTCTACACAGTCTGCTACCGTCTGGTGCAAAACGATACCTCGGCGGAGGATCTGACTCAGGAAACCTTCCTCGCCGCCTACACCCACCGGGACAGCTGCCCGGCGGGATTTGAAAAGCAGTGGCTGGCGCGAATCGCCGCCAACAAGGCAAAGGATCATCTCCAAAGCGCATACAGCCGCCATACCCTGCTCCCCGGCGACGAATCCATTCCCCCGGGGCTGTCGCCGCCCGCGGAGGAGCAGGCCGTGTCCAACAGCGAAACGGCGGCAATCACCGAAATCATTCAAAATCTCCGGGAGCCATACCGGCAGGTCTGCATCCTCCATTTTTTACAGGAGCGATCGCCGGAGGAAACGGCCCTATGTCTGGGGCGGCCGGTAAAGACCGTCCGCACGCAGATTTCCCGGGGAAAACTTCAAATTCAGGAACAGTGGAACAGGAGGTCGTCCAATGGATCTGTTTAATACGCGCGGGCATCTGACGGACGATGCCCTGAAAAATCTTTTCGGCGGCGGATCGCTGACGGAGCTGGAGCGGCTGGAAATCGCGGAGCATCTGGATTTTTGCGACGAATGCCTGATGCGCTCCATGGAGTTTTTACCGGAGGAAACGCTTTTGACCCCGGCCCACTCCTGCCGGGACACTATTTGGAAGCGTATCCGTCAACGGACCGTCCGGGTTCTCACCAGCCGGTACGCCACCGCCGCCGCCGCCATTGCCATTGCCGCGGGCCTGTGGAGCTTTAACATTTTCGGCGGTCTTGTGACCGGCTCCGCCGCGCTGTCAGATTCCACCCGGTACGCCCAGCGACAGGGTGATTTTTCCCAAAGAATAGAGCAGCTGGACCGGGCCGTCAGCAGTGGGCTGAGCTGGTTTAACCGGTTGTTCGATTTCCGTAGCGGACCCGTCGAATCCCAAACCAATCAACCCCAATTTCAAGGAGGGCTTTCATCATGACCCATAAAAATCCGTTCCTGCTGTTCCTCTCCGCCTGTATCCCCGGCTGCGGCCAGATGTATGAGGGATATATGAAGCGGGGTGTATCCATCATGTCCATGTTTGTCCTCATCATTGGCTTGGCCACCTGGCTCTATTTTGGGCAGCTGGCGCTGGCACTGCCGGTTTTGTGGCTGTATTCGTTTTTTGACACCTACAATATCCGCCGCGCGCTGCAAAACGGGACGGCGGCGCCGGATACCTATCCCTTGGGCCTTTCCCACATGGACCAAGAGCAGCTTTCCCGGCTGCTGGCGAAACGGCACAGCCTCATTGGCTGGGCTCTGGTAATTCTGGGACTGTATGGTCTTTGGCAGGCGATGGCAAACTATTTCTCCAACTTTCTGTCCGACCTTTTCGGCATCGACTTCTACCGTCTGGTCAACTATCAGCTGCCCAAACTGGTAACCTTCCTGCTAGTGATTGCTCTGGGTATCTGGTTCATCCGGGGACCGAAGCACTCCGCTGATGATGAATTCACCGGATTTACCCCGCCGTCCAATGCCACATCGGACGCGAAGGCTTCCTCCGCGGAAGGTCCGGCCCCTTCCGGCGCAGCCCCGGACGGCTCTCCGGAGAATCGGACTGTCTCCGACGCGGTATTCCGCATGACTCATGACAGCGGGACCGCCGAAAGTGGAAGCGGCAAGCCCGTTGAGAAGGAGGACCCGGACCATGACGGAGAATAACTTGTTAGACACCTGCATCGAACGGGAATCAGCTTCCCCCTCGGAATCCAGGTTCGTCTCCGGGCGGGAGCGCCGGGTTGGGACGTTCACCTTTGGCATTGTGCTGGTAATCGCGGGTATCGCCATGACGGCGGCGCTGTTTTTTCCCTCGCTGGATTTCCGACTTTTGCTGAAGCTCTCCCCCGCCGTGCTGATCCTGCTGGGGATGGAGGTCTGTGCTGGTAATGCTGGCGCTGGGTGTATTTTTTACAGCCTGGGCCATGGCCCGCTTTCCGGAGGAATTCCTGCACTGGTAGGCGGTGCTTTGCCGAGTGAATTTTTAAGAAAATCTTTCGATAGGCCGGGTGTACTCCGTAAGGGACATCCGGCCTTTTTTTCGGCTGCTTTCTCCCACTTCAGGTATTCGATTCGGCAATTTTGGCAAAATGATTGTCAAGGCTTGGAAAAAGTGATAAAATAATGTTCATGTTTACAATCAGGAGGCAATCGCATGATCACAATGGCACAGCGCATACAACAGCTCAGAGCCGAGCGCGGCGTCAGCGGCTCGGCGCTCTCCGCCGCTCTGGGTCTTCCCCGTACGGCTATTGAAAAATTTGAAACCGGCCGTCAGACGCCCACGCAGGAACAGCAGCAAAAGCTGGCGTCCTTTTTCGGCGTCTCAGCCTTCTATCTCCGGGGCGAGAGCGACGACCGCACCCAGATGTCTGACTGGATGGACGGCGCATTTCTGGACGAGCCGACTCCGGCCCCCGCTCCCGCGCCAGTCCGTCCGGTGAAAAAAGCGGCTGTCAGTGAGGACGGCGCGGTGTTCGACGCCTTTTTAAACAATAAAAAATTTCAGGAGACTTTGCGGACCGCCGTGCTAGAAGTCCTCCGCTCTCCCGACGGACAGGCGATGATTGAAAACGCCGTCCGCAAAGCAGGAAACAGGTAATCGGAAAGAAGGAGCGCGGACCATGCAGAAGATCATGCTGCTGGACCAGATGAAAGAGGTCCAGGCACAGATGGATGAAAAGGTGCTAGACTACCTTCGGCAGGGGAAAACCGAGACCTTTGAGGAATTTGCGGACTTTTATCTGCTGGCCTTCGACTGGTACGACGTGTCCTCTCCGGAGACCGGCACCGAAAAAATCCTAATTTATCTGGACAGGGAGGATCTCTTTTTCTTTTGTGAGGACGACCGTTCCCTCAATCGAGTCCGTGAGACGGCGGCGGACGGGCTGGACAACGAGTCTGCTCTGTATCAGTTTTTTGCGAACCTGCTGAAGTCCGACACCGACTCTCTGGACGCCTTTGAAGTGGCCATCACAGAGGAAGAGGACAGCGCCATGGTCCGAACGGGACGATATGACTACATGAACCATATCGTGGACTACCGAAAGGAACTGCTGCGCCGCAAGCGCTACTATGAGCAGCTGGTGGCGATTTTTGAAAATCTGGCGGACGACGACGAAAAGCTGCTGACCCGAAACGCCCAGCGCCGCTTTTCCAACCTGCAAAACCGGGCTGAGAGGTTCCGCAGCACCGTATTGAGCCTCCGGGAATATGTCACCCAAATGCGGGAGGCATATCAGGCTCAGATCGATCTCCAGCAGAACGAACTGATGCGGCTGTTCACGGTCATTACGGCGGTGTTTCTGCCCCTGACGCTGCTGGTTGGCTGGTACGGAATGAATTTTCAGGGGATGCCGGAGCTGACATGGAAATACGGTTATCCCGCTGTCATCGGACTCAGCGCGCTGATCAGCGTGGGGCTGATTCTGTGGTTCAAATGGAAGCACTGGTTCTGAGCACTTTGCCGCAGAAGGCATGCATTTCCGCATAAGAAAACCCGGTACAGCCGGGATCCTTTCAATGGGCACTTTTTGCCGCAGGCCAGCGTTCATCGAAAACCACTCGCTCGGTGGTATATGGGAGGAAATTTGATGGCAGTCATGCACCATACATCCGAATTTTTGCTGGGCCAGTGTGCCCGCTACCCGGAGCTCCGGCCACTGGACTTGCTGAATTCTCTGCGCCAGAGCGCATTTGGCTGCGGGAGTTTCCCTGCGGACGAGGCGGAGAGACTACAATCACCCCGTGAGAAAGCCAGCGTTTCTCTCTTTGCGCCAATCAGCCCGGCGATAGAGCCGCTGGACGGCGATTACTGCCGGGTCCATCTGCAATACCTGCAAACCAGCACGCTGAGCATCAAAACCCTGTTTTATCTGTCTGCCCTCTCCGCTAGGGAGCCATCCGACGACGGCTGGGATACGCTGGCGGACAGTCTTGCCTGTCTGCTGGCTCTGGCAGAGGAGGGAAAGCTCCCCTTTTCCCCGGGTGAGACGGAGGAGGCCGTGAAATGCTGGAGAGCGGCCGGATACCCCGCCTGCCGCCACTCGGAGGAATTTTATCGGGCTTACGCTCCGGCTTACTGCGTTGTGCGGCGGGAATATGCCCGTCTGCTGCCGCTGCTGGCAAAGATCGACCGTCTTCTGGCAGAAAAGCCCCGGATCATCGTTGCGCTGGAGGGCGGCAGCGCCGCCGGGAAATCCACTGCGGCGGCCCTGCTGGAAAAAATTTATGATTGCAGCGTCTTTCACATGGACGACTTTTTCCTCCGTCCGGAACAGCGGACAAAGGCCCGGCTGACGGAGCCGGGCGGAAACGTGGATTGGGAGCGGTTTCAGGAAGAGGTACTGTCGCCACTGACCCGCGGCGAAACCGTCCGATACCGCCGCTACAACTGCCATACCCAGACCGTTGAGGCGCCGAAGACCATCGTTCCCCGGGCGCTGAACATTGTGGAGGGCGTGTACTCCATGCGTCCGGAGCTGGCTCCGGCCTATGATCTGTCTGTATTTCTCTCTGTATCTCCCAAATTGCAGCATATTCGCATTGAAAAACGGAACGACCCGGATATGCAGGCCATGTTCTTCGTTCTTTGGATTCCCCTTGAAAATTCCTATTTTGATGCGCTGGATGTTCGCAGCCGCTGCGATTTGATTCTGGAGTCAGACGTAGACTGTCCCGGCAGAATCAAAAGCCCTGCGTCCGCCGGTCCAGCCCACTGAGGGAAAAAGCCAGCAGGAAACTCACTGCGGCGCATACCGCAGAAAGGACAACCTCCCCCGCCCCTGCGTACTCTACGGGGATGATCACCATGGTAGAGGCAATCACAACGCCCAGAATCCCATGAAACGCAGCGGAATAATGTTTTTGGAACACCCAGTTCACCAGCCTAGCCAAAAGCAGCACCGTCAGCACCATCCCCGGAAGCGTGGAGAGCAGGACGGAGAGATTCATTTCAGACAGCCCCCGCACGATGGGCTGATAAAGATCCAGCGCCATCAGCACCGAGGACGTCGCCAGCCCCGGGACCACGATGCCCAGTCCAAACAGCGCTCCGCAGAGCGTGAAGGACCAGAAGCTCGGCTCCAGATGGACGGAGAGAACACGGCTCACATAGAACAGCCCCGCAAAAATCGCTCCCGCGCAGAGAAACAGACTGACCCAGGAAGCCCGGCTCCGCCCCTCTTTCCCCGCCTCGCGGTAAAGGGACGGCACCGTCCCCACGATCAATCCGATGAATGCCCAGGTAGTCACCGACGCAGATACATTCAGCGCCGCCGAAATACCCTTTGCAAAACCAAAAAATCCAATCATTCCGCCCAGGCCCAAAGCCGGAATGAGCCGCCAGTATTTTGGCAGGGCTCTTTTCGGGTGAGTCAGCATCTCCATAAACGGGCGGTACAAATCGAACGCCACCGCCAGCACCCCGCCGGACACACCGGGTAAAATGGCTCCCGCTCCGATCAGGATACCGCACAGGAAGTCCCGCAGGCAGCGCATCATGAAATTGTGGTTCTGTTTCCGCACGCGGCCGCCTCCGTTTCACTTGGACAATCTCATAGGTAATATAGCAGTTCTGCCCTGAATTTTCAATTCGATTCCCCGGTTCTTCTCTCTTTTCGTCAGCTTCTCACATTTTTCGTCATTCTGCATAGTTTTTTCTTTATAGTTCAGCTAATTTATAAGTTATTTTTTCTGTTGACAAAACGCCGGAATTTTCGTAAACTCTACCGTAACAACTGAATACCGCAAAGACGATGAAGGAAAGAGTAAGCTGACAGATACGTCGCAGAGAGCCTCGGCTGGTGAGAAGAGGTACGGAAGGGTCTGCTGAACATGGTTCCGGAGTTGCGTGGCCGACCGCTTATGCGCAGGTCACGACGGGAGCGCCCGTCAAAGCGCAGGAGTGTGCTAGCACTCTCAAAGGCCGCTTCCGCGAGGGAGTGTGCGAAACAAGGTGGTACCGCGGCGTTTTTTACGTTCGTCCTTGATGCATTTGCATCGGGGGCGTTTTTTGTTGCCCAATTTACTGACAAAGGAGCGTTTTTGCTGTGTCCATGATCGAAATCGAACATTTGACTAAGACCTTTCCCGGGGCCAATACGGTCACGGCGCTGGACGATGTGAGTCTGAATATTGAAAGCGGCGAAATCTTCGGTATTATCGGCCTTTCCGGCGCGGGAAAATCTACGCTTGTGCGGTGCATGAACCTGCTGGAGCGGCCCACCTCTGGTCTTGTCCGGGTAAACGGTGCGGAACTGACAAAGTTGCCGGAAAAGGAGCTGCGGAAGGTTCGCCAGTCAATCGGAATGATTTTTCAGGGCTTCAACCTGCTCTATCAGCGCACGGCGCTGGACAACGTCTGCTTTCCGCTGGAGCTTTCCGGCATGAGCCGGAGCGAGGCCCGGAAAAAGGCCCTTCCCTTTTTGAAGCTGGTGGGGCTGGAGGAGCGTGAAAACGCCTATCCCGTCCAGCTCTCCGGCGGGCAGAAGCAGCGGGTGGCCATCGCCCGGACGCTGGTGACAGACCCGAAGGTGATTCTCTGCGACGAGGCCACCTCCGCTCTGGACCCCACCACCACCCAGTCCATTCTGGCCCTGCTGAAAGAGCTGAATGAAAAGCTGGGGGTCACCATGGTGGTCATCACCCATGAGATGAAGGTCGTGGAGCAGATCTGCGACCGGGTCGCCATTATCTCCGACAGCCACATTGTGGAGCAGGGCGCGGTAGCGGACGTGTTCCACCACCCCAAGACCGCGGCGGCCCGGCAGCTGATCACCCCAAAGGGCGCCATTTCCGAAAAAAGCCAAATCCATGGTCCGCTGTACCGGATCACCTTCGACGGCAGCACCTCCGATCAGCCGGTGGTCTCCGGCATGGTGCTCTCCAGCGGCGCTCCGGTGAACATCTGGTACGCCGACACGAAGGACATCGACGGCAAAGCCCACGGGCAGATGCTTCTGGAACTTCCCAAAGACCCGGCGCAGGTTCAAAAAATGCTGGCGTTTCTAAAAAGTCAGCATGTCACTTGCGAAAAGGAGGAGGCCGAATACTATGACTGAAATCTTTACGTCCGCATTTTGGGCGCAGTACGGTTCCCTTCTGGCAGAGGGTACCCGAGATACTCTGGTTATGACCATCGTATCCACCGTCTTCGCCTATGCGCTGGGACTGCCTCTGGGCGTTCTTCTCAGCATCACCCAGCCACACGGCATCTTGCCCCGCAAGGGACTGAACCGGGTGCTTGGCTGGATCATCAACGTGGGCCGGTCCCTCCCCTTTATCATTTTGATGGTGGCCATCATGGACTTCACAAAGTTGCTGGTGGGCACCAAGATCGGCATCCGGGGCGCCATCGTCCCGCTGGTGATCTCCGCCGCCCCCTTTATTGCCCGGATGGTGGAAACCTCTCTGGCAGAGGTGGATGCCGGCGTGGTAGAGGCGGCCCAGGCCATGGGCGCTTCCCCGTTTCAGATTATCCGGAAGGTCTATCTGCCGGAGGCCCGGCCCTCGCTGCTGCTGGGCAGCTCCATTTCCATTATCACAATTCTGGCATACACCGCCATTGCCGGTGCCGTGGGTGCAGGCGGTCTGGGCGATCTGGCCATCCGATACGGCTATCAGCGCCGGGTTCCTTCCATGATGCTGGTCACGGTAGTCCTGATTATCATTCTGGTGCAGGTCATCCAATCTGTTTTCAGCTGGCTTTCGGCGAAGATCGACAAACGTCTGAAATAAGGGCTTTCTCCAGCCTCGGCAGAACACCTTGCTTGCTGAGCGGTTGGAACCCAAAAATCAATTTTTCTGTTATTTTTTTGTCCCGTTATTTCAGCCGACGCGCGGCGGCTTTGATCACGGCCATTGAAATATAAATTTACATGAACTTTTACATTTATTTATATTATTGGAGGAAAACCATGAAAAAGAAATTGCTTGCTCTGGCGCTGGCCTTTGGCCTGACCGCTTCTCTGGCCGCCTGCGGCTCTTCCGCCCCCGCAGCCTCCGGCTCTGCCGGTTCCGCTTCCGCGTCCGGTTCAGCCGACGCTTCCAAGCCCGCCGAGACCGTGACTCTGAGAGTCGCCGCCTCTCCAACACCCCACGCTGAAATTCTGAACGCCGTGAAGGGTATTCTGGCCGAGCAGGGCATTGATTTGCAGGTCACCGAATACGACGACTACGTGGTTCCCAATACCGCCGTGGAGGAAGGGGACGAGGATGCCAACTACTTCCAGCATCTGCCCTATCTTGACAACTTCAACGCGGAGAACGGCACCCATCTGGTGAGTGCCGGCGGCATCCACATCGAGCCCATGGGCGTTTACGCAGGCAAGACCGCCTCATTGAAAGATCTGCCCGACGGCGCCACCATCGCTATCCCCAACGACGCCACCAACGAGGGCCGTGCGCTGCTGCTGCTGGAGGCTCAGGGACTCATCAAGCTGAAGGACAGCACCAATCTGGAGTCCACGCCCAACGATATCGCGGAAAACCCCAAGAATCTGACGTTCAAGGAGCTGGAAGCCGCCATGATCCCCAATACCGTCGAGGAGGTCGATCTGTCCGTCATCAATTGCAACTACGCGCTTCAGGCTGGCTTTAACCCTGTGAAGGACGCTCTGGCCATTGAGGACGCCAACTCCCCCTATGTGAACATTGTCGCCGTGAAGGAAGGCCATGAAAACGATCCCGCCATCGTTGCGCTGGTGGCTGCGCTGCAGTCCGAGACTGCCCGGGAGTTCATCACCTCCACCTATAAGGGCGCTGTCGTCCCCGCATTCTAAGAGAAAACCGGTACCGTATCCGGCAACCGCGCCCTCTCCGCCTTTGGCGGGGAGGGCGTGGTTGCCGGCAAACCTTTTCCCGGGCGTTGGAAATAAAGACGCAGCGAGCGTTGTAATCTGTTCAATCGCGATGCTCTCTTAGAATATCGCGCGGATTTTTGCTTTCACCCTTGTAAGAATGAGCAGTTCCCCGTATAATAAATATGAGGAAATTAAAACACAAAGGAGCAGACGTGTATGGTAATGATTGGAGTAAGATGTCAGGTGGAGCAAGTGGTCACAGACGAGCTGACCGCCGCCGTAATTGGGTCCGGCGCGCTGGCGGTGTTCGGCACGCCGTTTATGATCGCCATGATGGAAAACGCGGCCCTCACCTGCCTCCAGCCGGGGTTGGATGAGGGCAAAGGCAGCGTGGGCATCCACATGGACGTGAGCCACGATGCCCCCACCCCCGTCGGCATGAAGGTCTGGGCGGAGGCGGAGATCACCGCCGTTTCCGAGAACGGCAAAATTGTGGACTTCAAGGTGAAGGCCTGGGACGAAAAAGGCCCTATCGGCCAGGGCGTGCACACCCGCGCCATTATCGATAACGAACGTTTCCTGTCCAAGTGCAACGCCAAGCTGGACGGCTGATTTTAACCGTCCAATCCGTCTCCCGCAGAAATGCGCAAGAGGCGGATTTCTGCGCGGGGCGTACTGTCCGGCACACCGTATAGTTTAAAGGCTCCCCGGCTGCTCAAGCAGCAGGGGAGCCTTTACAACTATACGGACTTCGCGCCACCGATTAGCCCGGAGGCCAGGTCATATCCCGGCCGCTGAGCACGTGAAAATGCAGATGCGGCACGCTCTGCCCTGCCTGCTCTCCGATGTTGGAGACCACGCGATAGCTCTTGATACCCTTTTCGGCGGTGATTTTAGCGATGACCTCAAAAATGTGCGCAACCACACCGCTGTTACTCCCGTCGATCTCCGACACGGACCCGATGTGAGTCTTCGGAATCACCAGAAAATGGGACGGTGCCTGAGGCGCGATGTCGCTGAACGCATAGCACACCTCATCTTCATACACCTTATCGCTGGGGATCTCCCCTGCGGCAATCTTGCAGAATAAGCAATCGGACATAAATTTTCCCCCTCTCCTAAAAATTCTGAATGAGTCTAATTCAGTCAAATGGATCATGCGCGTCCGGAGCGGAGCAGCAGTCCCGCAGCTCTGCATTCACCGCGCAGCGTTTTACTTCAGCTTTTCCGCCACAAAATCGTCCACCTTGGCCAGCGCGTCGTCCAGCTTCAAAAGGTCCTTGCCGCCGCCCATGGCACAGTCAGGCTTACCGCCGCCGGAGCCGCCCGCGATACCGGACACCAGCTTCACCAGCTCCCCCGCCTTGATGCCCTTGGCAATCGCCTCCTTGCCGCACACTGCCAGGAAGGTGATCTTCTCTTCCGTCGAGCTTGCCAGAACCGCCACTACGCCTTGCTCCTTGTCCCTCAGGAAATCGCCCATCCGCCGCAGAGTGCCCGCGTCCGAGCAGGAACAGATGTGCGTCATAACCTTCAGCCCGCCCACCGTCTTGGCGGACATCAGGAACTGCTGCGCGTCTCCCAGAGAGGCCTTTGTCTGGAATTTCTCCACCGTATGGCGCAGCTCCCGCATTTCGCTCATCATCTGCTCCGCACGCCCTGCCAGATCAGTCGGGCTGGCCTTCATCATTTCCGCCACATTGCACAGCATCTTCTGGTCGCAGCTCATGACCTCCAGCGCCGCCTTGCCCACCGTGGCCTCGATCCGGCGCACGCCGGAGGCGATACCGGCTTCGGATTTGATCCGGAAGGGGCCGACCTTTGCGGTGTTGTCCAGATGGGTGCCTCCGCAAAACTCCATGGAGACAGTCTCCTCACCCTCTCCCATGGAGACGACGCGGACAGTCTTACCGTACTTCTCACCGAAAATTGCAGTGGCGCCCAGCTTCTTCGCCTCTTCTATGGGCATTTCCCGCGTCTTGACAGGAAGACCCTCCAGAATCTCATCGTTCACAAGCCGGTCGATTTCGGAAAGCTCCTCCGGCGTGATGGCGGAGAAGTGGGTGAAGTCAAACCGCAGCCGATCCGGCTCCACCAGAGAGCCGGCCTGGTGAACATGGTCACCCAGTACCTTTTGCAGCGCCGCATCCAGAAGGTGCGTGGCGCTGTGGGCGCGCCCGATGGCCTTGCGTCGGTCCGTGTCGATGGCGGCAGTGACGATATCTCCCACCTTCAACTCGCCGGTCTCCATCACGCCGTGGTGCAGGAACTTGCCCGCCTTGTCCTTCTGGACGTTATTCACGGCAAACACCGCGCCGTCCAGTGAGATTGTGCCGTGGTCGGCCACCTGACCGCCCATCTCCGCGTAAAACGGCGTCCTGTCCAGCACGATGATACCCTCTGCGCCCTTGACCATGGCATCTCGCAGCTCTTCATCCACAACGATGGCCAACACCCTGCCCTCGTCTTTGCTGTGATCGTAGCCGGTAAATGTGGTGGGCGTGGCGTCAAGGCCCAGATCGATTCCGGCCCAAGCCACGTCGCCCAGAGCCTCTCTGGCCTTTCTGGCCCGGACGCGCTGCTGCTCCATCAGCTCTTCGAATCCAGCTTTGTCTACGCTCATGCCCTCTTCCTCCAGCATCTCCACCGTCAGGTCAATGGGAAAGCCGTAGGTATCATAGAGCTTGAACGCGTCCGCGCCGGAGAAAACGGTCTCCCGGCTGCCCTTGTGGGCCGCCAGCAGGTCCGTGTAAATGCCCATGCCTGCATCCAGCGTCTTGAGGAAGTTCTCCTCCTCCGTCCGGACCACCTTGGTGATATAGGCCTCCTTCTGCTCCACGTCGGGATAGGCCACCTTGTTGACCTCCACCACCGTGGCCACCACCTTGTAAAGGAACGGCCCGTCCATTCCCAGCAGCTTTCCGTGCCGGGCGGCGCGGCGCAACAGGCGACGCAGAACATAGCCCCGTCCCTCGTTGCTGGGCAGCACGCCGTCGCAGATCATCATGACGGCGGCACGGATATGGTCCGTGATGACCCGCAGGGAAACGTCGGTCTTCGCGCTCTCCTCATAATGTGCCCCGGTGATTTCGCTGACCTTATTGGTGATGTGCATGACGGTGTCCACGTCAAACAGGGACGCCACGCCCTGGCTCACCACAGCTAGACGTTCCAGGCCCATGCCGGTGTCAATGTTCTTGTTCTTCATCTCCTCGTAGTGGCCCTCGCCGTCGTTGACGAACTGGGAGAAGACGTTGTTCCAGATCTCAATATACCGGTCGCACTCACAGCCCACGGTGCATCCGGGCTTTCCGCAGCCGTACTCCGGCCCGCGGTCATAATAAATCTCGGAGCAGGGACCGCAGGGCCCGGGGCCGTGCTCCCAGAAGTTATCCGCCTTGCCGAAGCGGAAGATGCGCTCGGCGGGAATGCCCATGTCCTTGTTCCAGATCTCAAACGCCTCGTCGTCGTCCAAATAGATGGAGGGGTACAGCCGGTCCGGTTCCAATCCCACCACCTTGGTCAAAAACTCCCAGCTCATGGATATGGCTTCCTTCTTGAAATAATCCGCGAAGGAAAAGTTTCCCAGCATCTCAAAATACGTGCCGTGGCGGGCGGTCTTTCCGATATTTTCGATGTCGCCGGTGCGGATGCATTTCTGGCAGGTACACACCCGGTCTCTGGGCGGCTCCTCCTCCCGGGTGAACCAGGTCTTCATGGGCGCCATGCCGCTGTTGATCAGCAAGAGGCTTGCGTCGTTGTGGGGAATCAGAGAAAAGCTGGGCAGGCGCAGGTGGCCCTTTCCCTCAAAGTAGCTGAGGAACATCTCCCGCAGTTCGTTCAGCCCGTATACTGGATGTGACATCTTGTTTTCCTCCGTCTTTCTCAAATTTGCAGTACAAAAAGAAAACGCCCCGCCCCGGCATAGGGGCGAAGCGACGCTTCACGGTACCACCCTAATTATCCCCTCTCGGGGCATCTTAGCCATCCTGTATCGGGGATGATCCGCCCCGCTCAACGCGGGATGCTCGGGAGTGGCTGCTTTGCGGCGCTTACCAAGGGGCTTTCACCATCCCCCTCTCGCTTCGGCCCGTCCGCAAAACTGGCTCTGTCATGGCATTTTCAGATTACTGCTTATTTTAGCACTTTTTTTTGCAATGTCAACGAGATTTTATAGTATGCGGCGGTTTAAATTCTGTCAGCTTCCGTTTGCATACGCTGCGCCCCAGCGGTTTTCACATGTGTCTTACGTCAAAAACGGCACCACCAGAGACGCCAGCAATGAAAACACCAGCAATCCGACGATGACAAGTGCCACAATACGGGTTCCCTTGTTCATTGGTTCTTTTCCTCCTCCGTCAGTATTTTTCGAATACTCTTTTCCGCCCGGCTCCGGGGAAGCATCAGTTCATGCCCGCAGCCGAGACATTTCAGTTTAATATCCATCCCGACCCGCAGGACCTCCCAGCGTTTGCTGCCGCAGGGATGCTGCTTTTTCAGTTCCACATGGTCGTGAAGATGCAAGTCCATGAAATTCCTCCTGTCAATCCTCCGTCGCGAATCGCATATAGTGGCACAGATGCTGAATTTGATGCCGCGCTGCGCGGCGGATGGAGAGAGTTGCCATGCCGGAAAATAAAATTTATCTGCCGGAGGGCCTGCGCCCCTGCGTCCCCCTGACCCCCGCCCTGCTGCGGGATGCCCTGGAGCAAAACACGATTCTGGAAGCTCCCGTGGAACGGTGCGACGGGTCGCGGGCACTTCACATCTCACTGGACTCCATGGAGGGACTGATTCCCCGGGAGGAGGCGATCTCTCCCTGGATCAGCGGCGCCAGCCGGGACATTGCGCTTTTGTCCATGGTTGGCAAGCCAGTCTGCTTTACAGTCACAAGTCTCACCGCCGATGAAAAGGGCGCGCCACATGTCTTGCTCTCCCGCAGGGCCGTGCAGGAAAAGGCTCTGGAACACCTGCTGGAGGTTCTGAAACCGGGGATGCTCCTCACCTGCCGGGTCACCCACATGGAGTCCTTTGGCGCGTTCGTGGATATCGGCTGCGGAATCATCGCCATGCTGCCCATCGAGCGCATTTCCGTCTCCCGGCTCCCCCATCCGGCGGTGCGTTTCCGCACCGGGCAGAAAATTCTGGCTGCGGTGCTGTGCATTGATCGGGAGAATCGCCGGTTCACCATGACACACCGGGAGCTGTTGGGCACCTGGATGGAAAATGCCAGCTACTTTTCTCCCGGCGAGACCGTGCAGGGCATCGTCCGCTCCGTCCGGGAATACGGGGCCTTTGTGGAATTGGCCCCCAATCTCTCTGGCCTTGCCGACCCGAAAGACGGCGTGACGGAGGGGGACCGGGTCTCGGTCTATATCCGCTCCATACGTCCGGAGCACATGAAGGTGAAGCTGCAGATCATCCAGAGACTGCCGCCCCTGCTCTACCCTGCGCCGCTGCGCTATCAGATCACGGACGGAAAGCTGGACCGCTGGGTCTACTCGCCTCCCGGCTATGAAAAGCCCCCCGTGGTAACGGATTTCAGCGGCTCCTGCCCTTGATTTCCTCCCAGTACCGCCGGGCGGCCTGTTCGGTCTTATTCTCGCCGTATTCGTAATAGCGGGCATCTTTTAGCGCGTCGGGCAAATACTGCTGCTCCACCCAGTGGCCCGGGTAATCGTGGGGGTACTTGTAATTTTGCCGGTTATCAAAGCCGGTGGTATCCGCGTGGACATTCTGGAGCTGGCGGGGAATGTCGCCCGTCCGACCCGCTCTTAAATCGGCCCGGGCCGCGTTGATGGCGTCGTGGGCTGAGTTGGATTTCGGCGCGGTTGCCAGCAGGATCACAGCTTCCGCAAGTGGAAGCTGCGCCTCCGGCAGCCCAAGCTGTACCGCCGCGTCCACGCAGGACTTTGTCACCACCATTGCCATGGGATAGGCAAGACCAATATCTTCCGCCGCAATCACTAGCAGTCTCCGGCAGGGGGACAGCAGGTCGCCCGCTTCCAGCAGCCGCCCCAGATAGTGGACCGCCGCGTCCGGGTCGCTGCCCCGAATGGACTTTTGGAGGGCCGACAGAATGTCGTAGTGGGCGTCGCCCTCCCGATCATAACGCATGGCGCTGCGCTGGGACACCTGTGAAGCGTCCTCCCTTGTCAGCTTCAGCTTTCCGCTTTTGTTGGGCCGCGCGGCCTGACAGAGGAGTTCCACCGCGTTGATGGCCTTGCGCACATCGCCGCCGCAGGCGGTGGCGATGTCCAGAGGCATGTCCTTTTCCCAGGAAAGGGGCAGCTCCTGCCGCTTCTTCTCAATTTCCAGTGCCCGCTCCACGGCGGGCAGGACCTCATCTGGAGGAACGGATTTGAACTCGAACACCGTGCTGCGGGAAAGTAGCGCGCCGTAGACATAAAAATACGGGTTCTCCGTGGTGGACGCGATCAGTGTAATCTGTCCGTTTTCCATGAACTCCAACAGGCTTTGCTGCTGCTTCTTGTTGAAATACTGGATCTCGTCCAGATACAGCAAAATGCCGCCGGGGGCCAGAAGAGTCCCCACGTTGGCAATAATATCCTTCACATCCTGTAAAGTGGCGTTGGTTGCGTTCAGGCGATACAACGTCTTTTGGGTTCTCTCGGCGATGATGTTTGCAACAGTGGTCTTGCCGGTCCCGGAGGGACCGTAAAACACCATGTTGGCGGAGGTTCCGCTCTCAATCAGACGGCGGAGCACCGCACCGGGGCCCAGAAGGTGCTTTTGTCCTACCACTTCGTCCAATGTTCTGGGACGTATTTCATCTGCCAACGGGCGCTGCTGCACGGTGTCTCCTCCCTTCCAAAACCGCTGTGCGGCTCTGCTGCCGCTTACTTTCTTAACATACCACACGCCGCGGCGAATTGCAAGATTTCCAACGGCAGCGGCGGGCAAATATGCCCGCCGCTGCTCTATTTATAGATTTTTACAAAAAGCTCCTCTCTATTAGAAGAAATTATAGGCTTTTTTTAGTCTGCTGCATTGGAGATATATCTTGCACCTTTAGCTGCATTATGATACTATCACAGCACATTTTGGATATTCACTTTGACTGCTCTCAACTCCTCATTTCTGTTCAAAAAATATGCGCAGGATGAAAAATTGTTAACATCCTGCGCATATTTTTACTTACATCTGCATGACCGCTAACGCTTTAATATTTTTTGAAGCCGCTGCCGGATAACTCGAATTCATCTTTTCCCGCTGGTACAAAATTTGACTGCGCGGAAAACATCGCCTTTTCTTGAGGGGAACGCTCATCGCGCAGCCTAAACACGCTAACGTCCTTTTTCAGATCTTCAGCCTGCGCGGAAAGCTCCTCGCTGGCAGCAGCACATTCCTCCGCCGCCGCCGCGTTGCTTTGAACGACCTGGGAAACCTGCGTGATACCCTGATTGATCTGTTCCAGCGCGGCTGCCTGCTCGTTTGAAGAGATGGCGATTGCCCCGACAAATTCAGCTGCCTGCGAAATCCCCTCCGTGATTTTTTTAAGTGCGTCGGCTGTCTCATTGGCAATTTCAGTGCCTGCATTCACCTTTTGGGACGAGGTTTCAATCAGCTCGGTCGTTTCCTTTGCCGCTTGGGCAGACTTTCCGGCGAGGTTTCGCACTTCTTCAGCGACAACGGCAAAGCCTTTGCCAGCGCTACCGGCTCTCGCCGCCTCGACCGCCGCGTTGAGTGCAAGGATATTTGTCTGGAAGGCGATATCGTCGATCACCTTTATAATTTTGCCAATGCTCTCGGAGGATGCGTTGATTTCCTTCATGGCATTGAGCATTTCCCCCATTTTCACGTTGCCGGTCTCCGCGTGGTTCTGCATATCCGCCGCAAGCTCATTTGTTTTCTGCGCATTTTTGGCGTTTTGCGTCGTCTGGGACGTGATCTCCTCCATGGACGCAGACAGTTCCTCGACGGAGCTGGCCTGCTCTGTGGCTCCCTGGGACAGAGCGGTGCTGGAATCTGCCACTTGCCTTGAACCGGCGTCCACCTGGTTCGCGGATGAAACAATCGACAGCGCGAGAGCATGGAATTCCTCAACAAGTTTAGCAAGCGCCTTGCCCATCACATCAAACTCAGACCGAATTGTGATACTTGTTGTAAGATCACCTTGCGCAATCGCCTTGGCCTTTTGCGCCTGGTCTGTAGTTGATAAGATCATTTTATCAAAAGCGCCGGCCAATGCCCCAACCTCATCCTTTCTGAGTGCCCACAGCCTGTCCTTCTCTTCGGTAACCTTCCCGATATCCAGATCTCCGTCAGCCACCAATGCTGCAAAAGCGGCAAACTTTTGCATGGGTTCGCTGATAAGTCCGGATATAAAGCGGCTGGATAAAATTGAGATTACTACAGATACGACAATCACAGCGACCATAATGATCATTGATATGAGTGCCGCTGTCCTGCTCGACGCAATATTTTCCTGTGCGTTGGTCTCTTTTCTCTGTGTAAGCGACGCAAACGCATCTGTAGCATTCTGCGTTTCAGACGACGCCTCCGTCAGCTTGGATAATATTTCTGTTTTTGTTCCTCCCGCTTCCGCCGTTTTCAGAATTTCATTAACAGTATCCAGGTAGGTATTATAAGCCGCTATGGTTGAATCATAAAGTTGCTTCCCCTCGCTGGTTGTAATTGTTTTGCTGTAATGATCCATCTGCGTCTGCACAGCGTCTATCTGGGTTGAAATTTCATCGCAGTATTTTTCCTTATCCTTATCATAATAGATGTACAGATTCCGAATTGCGGTTCCAAGATCCTTAAAGCTGCCTTCCGCTCCCGAGCTGTAAACAATTCCCATTGTGTGGCGATCATAGGTATTCTGCTGTTCATTGATCATACGAATTGTATTAAAAATGCCAACAGCACCGATTATAATTCCAAGAATCGTTATAAAAAGGAACCCCGCAGACAGCTTTTTAGATATTTTCACATTTTCTAACCACTTTTTCATTTCTCTTTATCCTTTCATTTTCGGCTTCTTTTATTATCTCCGCCACCGCGGGCGGCTTGGCACATTACCGCAGGTTTCCCGCCATTCGAAAATATTAATAAACGGCCCCCTCACTCTATTGGTATCATGCTATTGGGCAGCATATTCCATATATCCTTTTGTGCTTGCCATCCTGAATAAGCCTTTATAAATGTGGAAAGGTAACTGATAAGTGGAACATTGAAAATCGCAGTTCCCCACAGACTGTATTATATCATTATACCATATATCGACGTCTTGCGATAAAATAATTACTCAAAATTACCTGTTAATTTACAAAAAATATCTAATTAGGATGGATACGCAGTACAAATTGAGAAGAAATTTAGTATACTGACAGGTATTCGGCGGCGTTTACGCCGTCGAAATTTGTGTCACGCTTGAAAGGAGCTGTCAATATGCCAAGAAGGGGCGAAAACATTTATAAACGTAAGGACGGGCGCTGGGAGGCGCGAGTCTTGGAGTCGAATGGAAAGTATCGATATGTTTATGCGAAGACGTACAAGGAGGTCAAAGAGAAGAAGCAAAACTATCAGAAGTATATAAAACTCCGCCCGAGAATATTGCCTGAGCAAATAACAGCCGCAGCCGGACTATTTACGGATTGGCTGCAAGGTGACGTTGTAAATCAGGTCAAGCCATCCACGTACGAAAACTATTACTTCTGTATGAAAAAGTATGTACTTCCCTTTTTTAAGACAAAGGACAATGAGTTTCTCACAGAAAATACGGTAGTCCAATTTACCAAATCCATTCATAGTAACCCAGTAATTTCCGAATCCTATAAGAGAAAAATACTCATAATCTTTAAAACAGCATTGAAAGAAGTCGCAAAAAGCTACCCGGACTTTTCCGGTCTCATGGAAGCGGTTAAGCTACCAAAAGCGGCAAACCCGGAGGTCCAGGCGTTTTCCGTCAGTGAGCAGCGAATGATTGAGCAGGTAGCGTTTCATGAAAAAGATATCCGCGCGCTTGGGATTATTCTGACCTTTTACACGGGCATCCGCCTTGGCGAGCTGTGCGCACTTAAATGGTGCGATCTTGATTATGAGGCAGGTACCATCTCCATCACAAAAACGGTGAGTCGCGTTAAGAACCCTCAGCCGCAGGGCAGAAAAACAGCGCTGCTTGTCGGTACGCCGAAAAGTCTGAAGTCACGGCGAAAAATTCCTTTGCCGAAATTTCTTCAGGATGCGTTCATGGAATTTAAAGAGAAGTGCCCGGATGAAAACTGCTTTCTGTTTTCGGGAACAGAGGACCCGCCGGATCCCAGAGTTTATGAAAAACTGTTCAAAAATGTACTAAAAAATGCTGGTGTCAAGGAACGAAAATTTCACACGACCAGACACACCTTTGCAACTCGGGCGTTGGAGGTCGGTGTTGATATCAAAACCCTCAGTGAAATTCTGGGGCATTCCAGCGTTACAATTACGCTTAATATTTACGCCCATTCACTTATGGAACAGAAAATGATTGCAATGGACAAACTCAATAACATGCATCTTACACAAATGGAGGTTGCTTCATAAGCCGTCATAATTTCTGTCGCAGTTGTCAAAAGCCTCAATAAAGCAGGGCTTTCCGGCTTTGAAATACAGTCTGTGGGGAACTGCGATTGATATTGGACAATCGCTGTTCCCTTCAGGACAGCAGCTGATGATACCAAAATGCAATGCGCCATGTGGGATACAATGGGATTTGGCATATCAAGATAAGCAGCTTTTTTAGCATAGAAGACCTGCGGTTGAGGAATTTATAGACGCTATTTAAAGGTATTTCGGTAGACATAAGCAATTCTATTAAAATATCTGTCAGCCGAAAATCATTTACTGCGGCTGACAGCACGGAAGGTAATATAATGGTTAGAGCTCAGACAAAGAGATACCATTCAACCATCAGAATGGTCATAGGCTCTTTTATTATCTTAACTATCATTTTGGCAGTTGGTGTTGGATACCCTGCTTTTTCAAATTGGTCTTCTTCCATTGAAAAAACAACCGGTGAGCTTTCTGAAAACTTAAATCAGGAAACAATTAAGCAGATTGATTCGTTTATTGAAGCTCCTCTCCATATTAATGACGTCACTTATAAAATGATTGAAAGTGGCATGATTGATTTGAGTGATGAAGCTCAAAGAGAAAAATTCTTTGTCGGCATATTAAGCTCTTACTCAAAAAATATTTTCAGCTATGCTTACTGCTCCGTAAACGGTGACTACTACGGAGCAGTCAAAGATATGGATGGAACTATTGAAATTGCAAAAAACGATGTAAATACCGGTGGTGAGACTTGGTATTACGCGGTAAACGACGATATGTCTGCCGGAAGCTTTTTAAAAAGTACTGACAAAGATGACCTGCGAACAAGTGTTTGGTATAAGGCGGCTATGAACGCAGGAGTTCCGGTATTCTCCCCTGCTTATATGAGTCCTTTTCAAAACGAAATGGCAATAGCGGCTGTTTACCCCATCTATGGCGACTACGGCACGCTTGAGGGCGTCTTGACGGCAAGTCTCTTGCTGCCCGATATCAGTGAGAATCTTTCGGGCATCGTAAACGGACGCGGCGGCTTCGTGGCAATTGTGGAAAGGGGCTCAGGATATTTAATTGCGAATTCCAGTGGCACCGCTAATTATACCGTTTCAAAAGACGGAGATTTGGAGCGGACGTACCTGGAAAGCCTTAATAACTCAACAATTCTTGACGCATACCAGCAGTATCGCAATTCCGGAACAGCAAAACTGTCTGTTGGAGACTTGAATAACAAGCTGTTTGTAAAGGTTCAGGAATACAAACTGGATGGTTTGAACTGGGAGATTCTCTCCGCCGTGCCGGAAAGCCCAATGGCTATTGAACTATCAAGAAAGATATGGGTAGCTATCGTCTTCTCCTGCGCCATGTTTGCGATCGCCACGGCAGTCTATTATCTGATAAGCCGGAGACTTCTAAAGCCTCTTAAAAAGTTGCTGATTGTTTCTGAAAAATTCTCTTCCGGAGACTTAAATCAAAGAGCACTGATCGTTAGAAACGATGAAATCGGGAGAATTTCGGAGATCTTTAATAGGGTCGCCGATGCCATGCAGCAGCTTGCCAACAATCTGGAAGCTACGGTGGCGCAGCGAACAGAAGACCTTCAAAAAGCGAACGAAACCCTAGATGAGCAGCGCATCCAACTTCGTTTGATCCTTGATAATACGGTGGAGGGCATTTTAGGTGTAGATCTGAACATGAATTGTACTTTTTGCAACGAGAGTTGTCTGCGTCTGTTGGGGTATAGCCGTCCGGAGGACCTTGTTGGACAAGACCTGCTTGGGCTGATTTATCAAGGCTTCAGGGATGGTCGTTCCAAGCGTGAAGACCCTCTTTCTGAATATCTTTCTCGCGGTAAAGCCGGCCATGCGGTGGAAGACGTACTCTGGCGATTCGACGGCACCTGCTTTGATACAGAATACCGCACGCTCCCACAATATAAAAATGGGCAGCACATCGGCTATGTTGTCACTTTTACGGATATCACTGATCGGAAAAGAGAAGAAGAAAAAATTAAATATCTTAGCTGCCATGATTCTATGACAGGATTATATAACAGAGGATTCTTTGAGCTTAGCATGCAGGAGCTGGACACGGAAGAAAATCTACCCGTCAGCTTAATCTATATCGACCTGAACGGGCTTAAAATGATGAACGACACGTTTGGACATGCCTCCGGTGACAAGCTTATTTTGAAAGTGGCGGAAGTCTTAAAAGAAAACTGCCGCAAGGAAGATATTGCGGCGCGTGTCGGGGGGGATGAGTTTTGCGTGCTTCTTCCCCGAACTAATCTGGACGAGGCAAAGCGGCTTGCCGGAAAGCTGAATGAAGCGTTTTCCCAATATAAAATCAATTCGGTTTCCTGTAGCATGGCGTTTGGAATCGCGGTAAAGCGGAAGCCGTATCAGCGAATTGAAAAGGTCATGGAAACTGCGGAAACCGAAATGTACAGGGAAAAATCCGTTTCGCAGAAAAGTTTTGGATTGGAAGCAGTCAAGAGCATTCTTAACACTTTATATGAAAAGCGTCCATGGGAAAAACGGCATTCCGAAGAAGTTGGCAGGCTCTGCGGCGAAATGGGAGCGGCGATAGGTCTTCCCGAATTGGAGATTCAAATGCTGAAGAATGCGGGATACCTGCACGATATCGGCAAGATTGCGCTGAGCAACGAGATCCTCGGCAAAGGCCAAAATGCACCGCTGACGGAAAGCGAGGCATACATGTTGCGCCAGCATCCGGCCACCGGATATCGGCTTTTAAATTTATCCGAGGAAACACTGGCTTTAGCAAACGGCGTCTATGGACATCATGAACACTGGGACGGCTCCGGTTATCCGAAGGGACTGAAGGGCATGGAAATCCCGCTTATCTCCAGGATTATCTGCGTTGTGGAAGCTTACGAGCGGATTCGGAACCATGCAAATTACAGGGAAGAAAGCAGGGCGGAAGCACTGCGCGCAATTCAAAACGGAGCCGGGACGCTGTTTGACCCGCAGATTGCGGAGACCTTTCTTCGGATGATGGCGGATAAATCCGGCGAGAACTTATAAAAGCTAAGTCTTTGCTTCTCCTGCCATATTACGCCGCTCCCTTACTCTTTTATACAACCTTTTCGGCTATATATAATCAATCTAATGGAGGTATTTATTATGACCTGGAAAGACAACTTTCCACTTGGGATTCCGCAGATAGACAAGCAACATAGGGAATTGTGGGATATAGTGGATAAGCTCTATTCATATATTCCCCTGAATTCCGCCTGACACGATACAATTTGAAGGATCACTCTATACTGTGTCGCGGCACAACCCGGGGACTCGAAGAGGCGGTTTGCGCCATTATTTTGCTGTTGGCCTTCCGGCTGACAAACTCTGTGGGATGAAACGCCAAAGTCCTCCTGCGCAAGATTTATTACGACGGTCTGGCTATCTTTAGTTTGCGGAAAGCCTGCCCTATTGAACTGGGTGGGCTTTTATCATTTTGTCCGCAACTGACATATCGCTTCCAGGCCTCTGAGTTACCCGCGAGCACAGAGAAAAAGGCTCAGTTGGCAGCTGGGCCCTTCCATAAAAATGAATGTAAAAGGGAAACTTATGAAAGCAGAAAAACACAAACGGATCTTCCATCTATCACGTGGTTTTGCAGCCCTGCTGACGCTGGGCGCGGAAGTGCTGGTCGGTGCAATTACATACCTGTCTGGTGGAACAGAATTTGCCTTTACACACCTGATGTATATCCCAATTATTTTAGCGGCGTATTATTTGGATTTGTGGGGAGCTATTTCTTTCGCAGTGATCGGCGGGCTTATCTTGGGACCATGGATGCCGATTGATGTCGCCAGCAATATTGCGCAAGTCGTTCCCGCGTGCATCTTCCGAACCTGCATGTTTTTGCTGGTCGGCATCGTTGTTGCCCTGATGCTTCAATTGATCAAAACGGACTCGTCAGAACAGCTTCGTTTATCATACCTAGAGACACAAACAGGCCTATCCAATTTAAATCGGCTTCGCAAGGAGATCAGTACTCTTACGCTTGGGCATAATCATTTTTCCATGCTTACTTTTCGAATAGCAAATTCATTGGACATTAACGCCCATGTGGATTACAGCATTGGTGAGAAGTCCGTTTTGTATGTTGCGGAGCAATTGGAGAACGCATTTGGAAAACCAAATGTTTTTATGGCATCCGCGGATACTTATATTGTGCTTCTCCCAGATATTGCTTTGGAGCATGCAAACGCTATGGCTTCCAAAGTAATCAGCTCCATGACTGTACCGGTAACAATAGACGGCCTGATTGTTCAGCTTAAAGTTCAATGTGCAATTCTTCACTCGCCATCTCATGGGAACAGCGCAGACGAGCTTTTGAGAAAATTAAATATTGCGCTTGACAGAAGTCAGGAGTACCCTCAGGCGCTTGTCATCTTCAACGAAGAGATGATTCAGGAAAACCGGAAAAAATTTGAGACGCTGACAGCGCTGTATACTGCAATTCAAAATAATGAGTTTTATATGGTGTATCAGCCGATTATCCATATTGCAAATCGCACTATCAGAGGCGCGGAAGGTTTATTAAGATGGAATCATGCAAATATCCATATGGGACCCGGAGAATTTATCAGCATTGCTGAAAAAGCCGGATTTATCAGTGAAATTACAAAATGGGTCATACAGCATTCCGCGCAGCAGATCAGGATATGGCAGGATGCCGGAATAACAGCAAAAATTGCCGTAAACGTTTCTTCCAAAGATTTAAACGATGATTCTGTTATTTCTTACGCTCAGGAATGTGTTAAAAATTTCGAAATCGATCCTAAATTGTTGGGATTTGAGCTGACAGAGCGTGTCATTATGGAAAATCAGGCAAAGGTTAAATCTCTGCTGAATCAAATGCAGTCAATGGGTATCCGTATTTCTATCGATGACTTTGGAACCGGGTATAACTCACTGGTTCAACTAGTCACACTGCCAATTTCTAACTTGAAAATTGATAAATTTTTTATTGACCGTATTGAGCACGAAAACGATCAGGCAGTAATCAGAGAGGTAATACGACTGGCGCATAGCCTGAGAATGGAGGTCATCGCAGAGGGTGTTGAAACCGAACGCCAGCTGCAGCTATTAGAAGAAATGGGCTGCGACAATATACAGGGCTATTATTTCAGCAAGCCTCTTTCGGAGAAAGAATATATCCAGTTTGTCGCTAACTATCCGCAAAGCTGAGAAAGCGGAGAAGGCAAAAAAACCAATACGCTCAAAGTTATGTGCGATTTTTGCTGCTTTTACCACAGAAATTTGCAGATTTGAAGATGATTCACACGACGTCTTCATCTTTTTATTATTAAGTCAGGAGAAAAAATTATGAAAAACATATCAATCAAGAAAAAAGTGAGTTTTATCTGCCTTATCAATTTTACATTTTACGTAGCCTCGCTGTTGGCATCACTGTTCATTGAAAAGCATACTTCAATGAATATAGGCATTTTATTTCTACTATGGTCTCTTCTCGCTTGCGTTATAATCGTATGCTTTGGCGTATTTGTCATCAAAAGCATTACAAAACCGCTGAGTGAAATTGAATCCGCTGCTAAGCTGGCGGCATCCGGAAAGCTGGACGCAACCATTTCTTTCGTCTCCGGAGATGAGTTTGGCACTCTTGCCGAAAACATCAGAACGCTCATCGGAAATCTACGCTTATACATATCCGATATTGCAAGAGTTTTGAGCAGCATTGCCGATGGGGATATGACAGTTTCGCCAGACATGGAATATCCAAACGATTTTCTGCCCATTAAAAACTCACTTGAAAAAATCACTGCTTCGATAAACGATTTGTTAAAGCAAATGCAGACATCTTCCCAGCAGGTCGCAGCCGGATCAGAGCAGGTGTCGTCAGGCGCACAGTCGTTGGCTCAGGGGGCTTCGGAGCAGGCTAGCTCTGTGGAGGAACTGGCGTCATCCATCAACGAAATATCGGAGAGAATAAAGCAAAATTCGGATCACGCGCAGAATGCCAGAGCTGAGATGGATAAAACCACCAGCGAAATTAAGCAGAGCGATGAACATATGAGAAAGCTGGTCTGTGCGATGGACAGCATTGCTGAAACCTCCAAGCAAATCCAAAAAATTATCAAGGTTATAGACGATATTGCATTTCAGACCAATATCTTGGCGCTGAACGCTGCTGTAGAGGCCGCGCGGGCCGGCGAGGCTGGGAAAGGATTCTCCGTAGTCGCCGATGAGGTGAGGAATCTGGCAAGCAAAAGTGCGGACGCGGCAAAGGACACGACGTCCCTCATTCAAGACACTTTGTCGGCCATAGAAAACGGAGACACCATGGTCAAAAACGCAGGAAGGGCGATTGATCAAATCTCTAAGCAGGCTGAAATGGTAGATGCGCTCATCCAGAATATCTCGCAGACCTCGAAGGCTCAGGCAGGTGCCTTGGAACAAACCAATACAGCAGTCAATCAGGTCTCAAGCATCATCCAGACAAACTCCGCAACCGCAGAAGAGAGCGCGGCAGCCAGTGAGGAACTGGCTGCACAAGCGGAGACTCTATGTACACTGGCCACTGGTTTCCGTTTGAGGTAACGGGTTGTTCCTGATTAAACCCGCCAGCATTATGTTGATAATATGGCGGCGGATAATACCATGCTAGAGACAGTTGAAGAGGCATTATCAAAAAAGGTTCCCGCCATCCGAGAGGATGGCGGGAACCTTTTTTGCTTTACGGAGTTGCCCTTACTTCGCGGCCTTGGCGGCTCTAACAGCCTCGGTGAGCATGGGAGCAACCTTGAACAGGTCGCCGCAGATGCCGTAGTCGGCGATCTCAAAGATGGGGGCGGTGTCGTTCTTGTTCACCGCGATGATACACTCGGAATCCTGCATACCGGCCTTGTGCTGGATGGCGCCGGAAATGCCCAGAGCGATATACACCTTGGGATGGACCGTCTTGCCGGTCTGGCCAACCTGATGGTCGGCGGACAGCCAACCGGAGTCGATGGTGGCACGGGAGCCGCCCACAACGCCGCCCAGCTCGGCAGCCAGCTCTTCCGCCAGCTTGATGCCGCCGGCGACATCCTTGCTGATGCCGCGGCCAACGGATACGATGAAGTCTGCGCCGATCAGGTCCACCAGCTTCTTCGCGGCCTTGACGATCTCGAGCACCTCGGTCTGGACATCGTCCTCGGTAATCGTGAAGGCGGGCTTCACGATCTGGCAGGCATCCGCCTTGGCCTGATCGAAGGCATTCTTCTTCATCACGCCGGGACGCACCGTCGCCATGGCGGGACGGAAGCGGGGGCAGATGATGGAAGCCATCAGATGGCCGCCAAAAGCGGGACGGGTCATCTTCAGGTCGCGGGACACGTCGTGCTTCTCGCCCAGAACCATGGCGGTGTTCAGGCCTTCAATCTTCTCAGGGGTCAGCGTGGACGCCTCACGCAGGAAGTCCTTGTAGATGGGCATATCCACATCCAGGTGCGTGCAGTCGGCGCACAGGCCGGTGTGCAGACGGGCGGCGCAGCGGGGACCAAGGTCCCGGCCGATGTTGCTGGCGCCGAACAGCATGACCTCGGGCTTCAGCTCCTCGATCACCTGGCAGATGGCGGTGGTGTAGCCGCCGGTGGTATAGTTCTTCAGCATGGGGCTCTCGCAGACATAGACCTTGTCTGCGCCATAGCCGCCAAGCTCCTTGGCAAGGCCCTCGACCTTGTCGCCCAGCAGCAGGCCGCACAGGGCCACGCCCAGCTCGTCGGCCAGCTTGCGGCCTTCGGAGATCAGCTCAAAATCGGTGGGCATCAGTTTGCCCTGACGCTGCTCGCAAAACACCCATACATCCTTGAAAGCAGCGATATCCGTGTTGTTAAAAGACATGTTCAATTACCCCTTTCTCAGATGATATGCTTCTTGGCCAGAATGCCCGCCAGCTTCTCGCAGTTCGCCTTGTCATCACCCTCGTTCAGCATCAGGCCGGCACCCTTCAGGGGCGGCGTGAAGGAGGTGAGGATGTTGGTGGGGGAACCCTTCAGGCCGATGGTGGTAGGATCGATCAGGGCATCGTCCTTCAGCGTCTCATAATCAAAGGTCTGCAGCGGCTTGCCGTAAGCCTCGAAGATACCACCCACGCTCATATAGCGGGGGGTGTTCAGCTCCTTGATGCAGGTCAGAAGGCAGGGTGTCTTGACCTTGATGGTCATGTAGCCGTCCTCCAGCATCCGCTTGACGGTGATGGTGTCGCCGGTCTTCTGAATGTCGGCGGCGTAAGTCACCTGGGGCAGGTGCAGCTTCTCGGCGATCTGGGGGCCCACCTGGGCGGTATCGCCGTCGATGGCCTGGCGGCCGCACATGACGACGTCGTCCTTCTCCACGCCGATGCGGCTGATGGCAGCGGCCAGAATCTGGGAGGTGGCATAGGTATCGCTGCCGCCGAACTCACGGGCGGAGACCAGAACGCCCTCGTCTGCGCCGCGGGCCATGAGCTCGCGCAGCATTCCGGCCGCGGGAGGAGGACCCATGGTGACGACGACGACTTTGCAGCCCGTCTCGTCCTTCAGCTTCAGAGCCGCCTCGACGGCGTTCAGGTCGTCGGGGTTGATGATGGCCTGCATGGACGCGCGGTCCAGCGTGCCATCGGGATTTACAGCCACCTTGCCGGAGGTATCGGGTACCTGCTTTACACTGACAATGATTTTCATGACTCTCTACCTCCTTACAGAATGTGGTTGGAGATGACCACGCGCTGGATCTCGGAGGTACCCTCGTAGATCTCCGTAATCTTGGCGTCGCGCATCATGCGCTCCACGGGGAAGTCTTTGGTGTATCCGTAGCCGCCGAACATCTGCACGGACTTGGTGGTGATATGCATGGCAGCCTCAGAGGTGAACAACTTGGCTATTGCGGCCTCCTTGGTGAAGCTCTGGCCCTTTGTCTTGCGTATGGCGGCCTGATAGGTCAGGAGCCTGCCCGCCTCGATGGACACGGCCATGTCGGCAAAGAGGAACTGGGTGCTCTGAAATTTGGCAATGGAACGGCCGAACTGGACGCGGCCCTTGGTATAGTTTACTGCCTCGTCCATAGCGCCCTCGGCAAGGCCCAGGGCCTGGGCGGCGATGCCGATACGGCCGCCGTCCAGCGTCTGCATGGCGATCTTGAAGCCCTTGCCCTCCTTGCCCAGCAGGTTTTCCTTGGGGACAATGCAGTCGGTGAACACGATCTCGGCGGTGGGGGAGCCGTGCAAGCCCATCTTCTCTTCATGCTTACCCACGGAGAAGCCGGGGAAGGTGTTTTCCACGATGAAGGCGGAAATACCTCGGGTGCCCTGAGAGGGGTCAGTCATGGCGAAGACCACGAACACCTCAGCGGCGTAACCGTTGGTGATAAAGATTTTGGCGCCATTGAGCACGTAGTGGTCACCCTCCAACTTTGCAACCGTGGTGCCCTTGGAGGCATCGGAACCAGCGTCCGGCTCGGTGAGACAGAAAGCGCCCAGCTTGCCGCCTTGGGTAAGCATGCGCAGATACTTCTTCTTCTGCTCCTCGGTGCCGTTTTGGATGATGGGTCCGCAGCAAAGGCCGTTATGGGTGGCGACAATGTCGCCGGTGGATGCGCAGGCCTTGGAAATTTCCTCCACGGCCAGAGCGGCGGACAGGTCGTCCGCACCCGCCCCGCCGTATTCCTTCGGCACACTCATGCCCATGATGCCGTAGCGGAACAGTTGGTCGATGGTCTCCTTGGGATAGGCGCAAGTACGGTCCGTCACGGCGGCGATGGGCTTGATTTCATGTTCGGTGAAGTCCCGCATCGTCTTTCGGATCAGTTCCTGCTCTTGGGTCAACTCGAAATCCATAGTTAGCCTCCTATGTTTTTACTTCTTCGTGTTTTGAATGCCGGCGATATTTTTGGCCAGCTCCTTTTTGCCCTGGAAATTTCCCTGCCGCGCGATCATGACGCGCTGGGCCTGGGGCGAACCCGCACCGTGCATGGACTCCGTGCGATAGCCCACGGCGGCGGACCCAAGGCAGATGTTCTCCAGGAACCGCATTACTCGTTGACGATCCTCGGTGGAGACACCCTCGTGAGCCGCAAAATACTTGTTGCAGATCTCACTGATCGTCTCGCCGTTGTTGCCGACTACCGTTTCGGACTCGAAGTCCTTCTGAGACGGCATGGTAACCATTAGCCCGCCGGCAATGTCCTCGGCCAGACGTACGATCTCATAGGGGAAGCGTGTGACGTTCTGCTTGCAGACGTTGGCAAGCAGCAGGTCGATCTGGTAGTTGCCCGCCTTGGTGGGGCAGCCCTCGCAGGAGCAGGCGATGCCGCAGGAGTAAAGCGTCTCGTTGAGGTGGGTCATCTCGATGAGCTTGTCCTTCACCGCACTGGCCTTCTCAACTCCGTTGTACTCTGCGGCAAGCGCCGCCGCGCCGATGACCACGTCGCCCACGCCGACCTTGCACCCGCCGTAGCTCTGGCGGTGATAACCGGCAAAGCGCTCCACCATCATACCGGCGAACTCATATTCGCCGTTGAGGAAGAGGTACTCGTTGGGAATGAACACGTGATCCAGAACCACCAGAGCCTCCTGACCGCCGAACTTGGCGTTGCCAAGGTCAATGTCAGCGTTTTTCTCCAGCTTGCGGGTGTCGCAGGACTGGCGTCCGTAGATCATGTACATGCCTTCGGCGTCGGTAGGGCAGGCGAAGGACACGGCCCAGTCCTTATCCTCCGGGCTCATGGCGATGGTGGGCATGAAGATATGCCAGTGAGAGTTGACGGAGCCGGTTTGGTGGCACTTGGCCCCGCAGACCACGATGCCGTCTTTCCGGCGCTCCACCACGTGGAGGAACATATCCGGGTCCGCCTGCTGGTGGGGGGCTTTGGACCGGTCCCCCTTGGGATCCGTCATGGCGCCGTCCACCGTCAGGTCCTCGTCCTGCACCATAATGAGGAACTTCTTGAAATTTTCGTGATAGTGGGTACCGTGGGCTTCGTCGGTTTCAAACGTCGTGGAAAACACAGCGTTGAAGGCATCCATCCCCACGCAGCGCTGGAAGCAGCTGGCGGTCTTCTGGCCTAAAAGCCGCTGCATCTTCACCTTCTTCACCAGATCGTCGGTCGACTGGTGGAGGTGGGTGAAGCGGTTGATGGTGCGGCCCGTCAGGCTGGACGTGGCCGTCATCAAGTCCGCGTACCGCGGGTCGTGGGCCAGACCGTAGGTCATGGCCACGCAGTTGATGCTGGGCCGGATCATGGGGTGATCCACCCAGTTGTCGATCTTCTCGCCAAACATATACACCCGCGTCTTCATCTCCCGCAGGCTCTCGATGTACTCTTTCGCTGTTTTCAGTGACATATGTCTCCTCCTTATTTAAAATGTATGCGGAGAGCCGGATCAGCGCATAGCCAGCGTCACTTCACCGGATGCCGCCAGTTCGCCATGGTTGTATATCTTGGCGGCACAGGTAGCAATGGCTTTTTCGGGCCGCTCACTGAAGAGTTCTGCGTGGATTTCAATTGTGTCTCCGGGAAGAATTTTTTTTAGGAACCGCACGTTGTTGATGCCCAAAAACAAAGGGGTTTTACCAGCGTACCGCGGGGTGGACAACAGCAGAATATCCGCGGTCTGAGCCATGCATTCCACCGAGTATACCCCCGGTAAAACAGGATCGCCTGGGAAATGGCCTTTAAAAATTTCACGGGTGGAATCTACAAAAAATGTGGTAGTAATGTGTTCCCCCGGAGTCATATCCTCCACGGTGGTCACCAAAAGCATGGGGTCCCGGTGGGGGATTACCCGCCGGATTGCTTCCTGATCCATTTTCATATGATATATCCTTTCGATGGTTCTGTGCGGACAATGCCGTATGCAGTTCACATACGGCATTGTCCAAGAGAGGTAAGTTTCGGGAAAGCGGCCGGTCAATATGTTTTAAAAAAGAGAACGATCAATTTTCTGCCATTTTGCGGTATTTGGCGTAGCGATCCTTGGCGTCCTGAATGGTCTTTTGATACAGGCGATCCGCACGGTCAGGAAAGTTGATTTTCAGCGAGGAATAGCGATTTTCACCCTTGAGGTAGTCCATCATTTTGCTGGAATCCGGCTCCGGAGAATCCAGCTGGAAGGGGTTCTTCCCCTCGGAAGTCAGGCGAGGATCATAGCGGTACAGGTGCCAGTAGCCGCACTCCACCGCCTTCTTCATCTCCTGCTGCGTGCAGCTCATGCCGGCCTTGATGCCGTGTTCCAGGCATGGGCAGTAGGCAATGACGATGGCAGGACCGGGATAGGCCTCCGCCTCCCGGATGGCCTTCAGCGTCTGAGCCTGGTCGTAGCCCATGGCGACCTGCGCCACGTAGATATAGCCATAACTCATGGCGATGGCGCCCAGATCCTTTTTCTTGACTGCCTTGCCGCCGGCGGCAAATTTGGCGACCGCAGCGGCGGGCGTGGCCTTGGAGGACTGTCCGCCGGTGTTGGAATAGACCTCGGTATCCATCACCAGCATATTGATATTGCGGTTTTGAGCCAGCACATGGTCAATGCCGCCGAAGCCAATGTCATAAGCCCAGCCGTCTCCGCCAAAGGCCCAGATGGACTTTTTGGCCAGGTACTCCCTGTTCTTCAGAACAAATTCCGCTTCCTCACTGCTGTCTGCCTTCTCTAGTGCGGCCAGCAGCGCATCGGTAACCTCGCGGGACTTCTGAGAATCCTCCCACTGCGCCAGATAAGCGTCAATTGCCTCCGTCGCAACGCCGCGCTCCCGCAGGGCGTGCAGGCGAATCATCAGCTCCTTGTGAATGGCGTCGTGAGCATGGAGGAAGCCATAGGCAAACTCGGCGTTATCCTCGAACAGCGATTGCTCCCAGCAGGGACCGAAGCCGCGTTGGTCGCAGGAATAGGGCGTCATGGGCATGGCGCCGCCGTAGGCGGAGGAACAGCCGGAGGCGTTGGCCACATACATACGGCTGCCGTACAGCTGCGTGACCAGCTTGATATAGGTGGTCTCAGCGCAGCCGGCGCAGGCGGCGGAGAATTGGAAGTAAGGCTTGGCGAACTGAGACGCCTTCACGTTCTTGTCGCTGATGGCATCCTTTTTCAGCAGTGCTTCATTCATGGCGTAGCGGTCAAAATTGGTCTGCTGGTCGGCCTCGTCCTCCATGGGCACCATGGTCAGCGCGCCCTCAGCAGGGCAGGCGGTCAAACACACGCCGCAACCGAGGCAGTCATAGGGGGAGACCTGCATCCGGAAGGAATAATCCTTCATGCCGGCACCCTTGGCGGGGACGGTGGCAAAGGAAGCGGGCGCTCCGGCCTTCTCCTCGTCGGTCACCAGCACGGGGCGAATGGCGGCGTGAGGGCAGGACATGGAGCAGCGGTTGCACTGGATGCACACGTTGGGATTCCAGTGAGGCACATGAGTGGCCACGCCGCGCTTGCTGTAGGTGGTGGTGGCGTTTTCCCAGGTACCGTCCAGACAGTTGTGCTTTTTAAACACGGAGACCGGCAACTCGTCGCCATGCTGGCGATCCATGGGTACCACAATTTCCTTAACGAACTCGGTGCCCTGCAGGCTTTCCGGCGCTCCGTCCTGAGCGTTGGCCCAAGAATCGGGAATCTCCACTTTTACCATGCCGCTCACGCCTGCATCCACGGCCCGGTCGTTGAGATCGACAATCTCCTGGCCACCCTTTTTAAAGTAACTCTGGTAATTGCCCTTCTTCATCTCCGCCACGGCCATTTCAATGGGAATGACCTGAGTCAGCTGGAAGAAGGCGGATTGCAGAATTGTGTTGATTCGATTGCCAAGGCCAAGCTCTCCGGCGAGCTTGGTGGCATCCATAATGTAGAATTGAGCGTGCTTATTGGCAAGATCGCGCTTCATCTTAGCCGGCAGATGGGCATCCAGCTCCGAGGCGGACCAGGGGCAGTTGAGCAGGTATACGCCGCCGTCCTTGAGGTCGGCAGTGGTGTCGTACTTATGTACATAGGTGGGTGCATGGCAGCCCACGAAGTCTGCTGCGTTCACCAGATAAGTAGCGTGTATGGGCTCGTCGCCAAAGCGCAGATGGGACTGGGTCAAACCGCCGGACTTCATGGAATCATAGGAGAAGTAAGCTTGCGCATACTTATCAGCGGTCAACCCGATGATGGTGATGGCGTTTTTGTTAGCACCCACCGTTCCGTCGCCGCCGACGCCCCAGATCTTGCAGGCTGTCTGGCCAGGATAGTTGATCTCCAGTTCCTCAGTCGGCAGGGAGGTATGCGTCACATCGTCCAAAATGCCGATGGTAAAGTTGTTTTTCGGCTGGGGCTGACGCAGGTTGGTATATACCGCGGCAATCTGCCCGGGAGTCGTATCCTTGGAAGCCAGGCCATAGCGCCCACCGACTACCTGAATGTCACGGCGGCCCGCTTGCTGCAGGGCGCTCTGCACATCCAGATAAAGCGGTTCGCCTACAGATCCGGACTCCTTGGTGCGATCCAGCACGGCGACCTTTTTGCAGGAGGCGGGGATGGCATCGACAAAATGCTGCACCGAGAAGGGGCGATACAGGTGCACCTGCACCACACCGACCTTGCGGCCATGCGCATTCAGATAATCCACGGTATCGCGCACGGTTTCCGCGCCGGAACACATGATGACGGCAACCTCCTCGGCATCGGGAGCGCCGTAGTAGTTAAACAGTTTGTAGTCCCGGCCAGTGAGGCGGTTAACCTCGTCCATGTAGTGCTGCACAACACCGGGAATGGAGGCAATTTTTTCGTTGGCGCCCTCCTTGCACTGGAAGAATACGTCCGGATTAACGGTGGTGCCGCGGGTGGAGGGATGCTCCGGGTTTAGGCCGTTTTTGCGGAAAGTCTCCAGCTGCTTGTAATCCACCAACTTGGCGAGATCCTCATAGTCCAGCGCCTCAATGCGCTGCATCTCATGGGAGGTACGGAAGCCGTCAAAGCAGTGCATGAAGGCGTACCGGCCTCCAATGGCGGACAGATGGGCAACAGCTCCCAAATCCATAGCCTCCTGAGGAGAGGAAGACATCAACATTCCAAAGCCGGTCATGCGGCAGGTCATTACATCGGAGTGGTCGCCAAAAATAGACAGTGCGTGGGCGCTTACAGTGCGGCATGCCACATGGAACACGCCGGGCAAAAACTCGCCGCCGATTTTGTACATGGGCGGAATCATCAGCATCAGGCCCTGAGAGGCGGTGTAGGTGGTGGTGAGAGCGCCGGCCTGCAGCGAACCGTGGCAGGTACCGGCGGCGCCGGCTTCGGACTGCATCTGAATCACATCCACAGTATTCCCGAAGATGTTCTTTTTCCCCTTGGCGGCCCATTCGTCCACCTTCTCCGCCATAGCGGAGGACGGCGTGATGGGGAAAATAGCGGCAACCTCCGTAAACGCGTACGAGGCGTATGCGGCAGCGGTATTGCCGTCCATGACTACACTTTTCTTATTCAATACTCTCATTTCCTTCCTTTAATCCGTTTTAGCCGGGATTCCCGGCGGCACTTAAAAGTTGGCGCTTAGGAAAAGGGATAGCCATATCTGCTATTCCGCTGTGCGAAATCAAATTCCAAAAATGTAAGTAAAAAAAATTCACAAGCTGTCAACTTTGTGCTATAGTTAGCATAATCACTTCTTTTTTGCTTGTCAAGCAATTTTTACACGCAAAGAAATTTTAGGAATTTTACACAGAAGGGAAGATATTTTTTATGGCAAAAGAACAAGTCTCCAGTATCCTTCGGGCACTTCAGATTTTGGAATGCTTCATGGATCAAAAGACGGAATGGACACTGAAAGCTCTCGTTGATCACCTTGATATTCCCACAACGACTGTATTTCGCCAAGTCTCCACCATGGTGGAGCGAGAGTATCTGGAACAGGATCCGGTCCGAAAAAGCTATCATATTGGTCCACGCCTGTTCTTACTGGCAAGCGCAATTATAGGGCAGTCTGATCTGCGTCAGATCGCCCGTCCGGAGTTGGAGCATCTGTCCAATACAGTCCGGGAGACTATTAATTTGAGCGTTCTGCTTGAGAACGATATATTTTACTTGGACAAGGTGGAAACTCACCGCTCTATTATCTGCAACACGCGCATTGGAAGCAGGGCTCCTGCCTATGCAACCAGCGGCGGAAAGGTAATGCTGGCAGATCAGTCTGATGCTTACATCGATCAATATTGTGAGTGGATGGAAAAGCAAGAGCCTCTGACTGGAAATACAATCAGGGACTCCGTGCGCTTTCGCAATGAACTCATTGCCGCAAAATTGAACGGGTATGCATTGGACAACGGAGAGATTGAGCAGGGTTTGATCTGTGTAGCTGCCCCCATTCGCGATACCACTAAGCGAGTTATCGCTGCCGTTAGCATTTCTGGCCCGGATTATCGGATGGAAGAGAATTTGAAGGAAATGATCTCCGCGGTTAAAAAGGCGGCGGAGTTGGTTTCCAATATGATGGGATATCGAAAATGAGCGTGACCGGTATGTAGTTCCCCCGTTACATTAATGCTGGTTATAAAATTCGAGAGATCCTTTTGAGTTAATTTTATGATTTTAATTGTTTTAATTGCTAATTTGATGTGCGCATATTTGTTTATTGAGACAAAATTATTGACAGCAACTTGACAATCTTTGCTGACAATGTCAATATACAAGTGCGCATGACGCATTTTGTTTTAAGCGGAATGCGGAACTTGATTCCACTATACGGAATCTTGATGCTTGTGTGTTAGGAAGGAGTATGGCAAATGTATGGAGTGTTAGAAAAAGTTGTGCGAAAAATCGCTAAGGCAGCCGAGGTCGCTGCTGCGATTTTACTGGCTGTGATGTGCTGCCTTGTATTTACAAACGTCGTATGCCGGTATTTATTGCACTTCTCAATCCCATGGTCGGAGGAGATTTCCCGCTTTTTGCAAATCTGGACCGTGTTCATAGGTACAGCCCTAGTATACAGGGAGAATGGCCACATGGGGTTGGACATTTTGGTGAAGGTGCTGCCAAAACAGGCGGCGCGCCTTGTTGCCGTTATTGTGGATGTTCTTGTTATTTATCTGACGATTCTGATCTTTCAAGGCGGCTTTCAGCTGACTGTCAGCATGCATGGCTGGACAGCTCCTGCTTCCGGACTTTCTTATTCATGGAAGTTCTGCATTGTCATTTTCTCCATGGCTCTGATGCTGATTTTTGCATTCAATAATCTCTTTTGGCATGTCGCCAGCTTGATCAAAAACGAAGATCTTCCCGTCAATTCTAAGGCTGCGGAACAGGAGGATGAAGGAAAATGATTCTAGTTTTATTTCTTGCAATACTGTTTGGCAGTCTGCTTTTATACGTGCCTGTAGGCTTTTGCTTGGCACTTGCCGGTGTCGTTTTGATGTATGTGATGACGGGCGACATTTCCGCGGCAACCGTTACGCAGCAGATTATCAAGGGCGTTGACAGCTTTCCACTGATGGCAATCCCCTTCTTCGTTCTGGCTGGCGAGATTATGAACGAGGGCGGCATCTCCAGCCGTATCGTGGGTTTCGCGAAAGCATTTATTGGACACGTCCGCGGTGGTCTTGGCTACACGTCCGTCCTCGCGAGTATGCTTTTTGCGGGCATTTCCGGTTCGGCCGTCGCCGATACGACCGCCGTCGGCTCCATAATGCTCCCTTTGATGGAAAGCGACGGTTACGAACGGGATGAATCCACCGCCCTGATCATCTCCGCCGGAACGATTGGCCCGGTGATTCCCCCCTCTATGCCCATGATTATTTACGGCTGCTGCGCAGGCGTATCCGTTGCGAAGCTGTTTCTGGGCGGCATTATTCCGGGAATCATCATCGGTTTTGGACTGATGATAATTTGGGCGACACACTGCCGCAAAAATCCGACGGTTTACGTCAAGCATAAGAAAGCAACCTGGAGAGAAAGAGGAAGAGCACTCAGGAGCGCGATCTGGGCGATTTTGCTGCCTGTAATTATTTTGGGCGGCGTTCTTACCGGCGTCTGCACCGCCACCGAATGCGGCGTCATAGCCGTTGCCTACGCTCTGATTATCGGCGGGTTTGTATACCGCGAGCTGAAACTCAAAAGCCTGTTGCCTATTTTGGTCAAGACGGCAAAAAGCACGGCAGCCGTGATGTTTGTCGTCGGTACTGCGACACTGGCTGCGTACTACATTACCACTGCCCAGATTCCAGATATGTTAACCAAAGGTCTGCTCGCAATTTCAACCAATAAGTACGTCGTTATCCTGATGATTAATTTGCTGCTGCTGCTGGTCGGCTGCGTTATGGATCTAACGCCTGCCCTACTGATTCTGGCCCCGATTCTGATCCCTGTAATCGTAGAGCTAGGCCTCGATCCGATCTGGTTCGGCGTTGTGATAGTTTGCAACCTGTGCATTGGAATTATCACTCCCCCTGTCGGCACAGTCCTCTATGTTGGCTGCGGTTTGTCGAAGCTGCCCATGATGCGAATAGTCAAACCAAGTCTTAAGTATATGGCAATTATGTTCGTCTGCCTTATGATCATTTCCTATTTCCCCAATTTGGTAATGTTGATTCCTAATATGATCAGCTAACCATACATAAAAAAATTTGGAGGTAAGAAAAATGAAGAAAATTTTGGCTCTGTTCCTTTCACTGTGCACTGTGTTCAGTCTGTCTGCGTGCGGCTCCACCGCAAGCAGTGCAGGAAGCGCAAGCAGCGCGGGAAGCGCACAATCATCCGCAGCTTCCAGTTCCGGCGACAAGAAGATCATCAAGGTGTCCTTCGGTTTGTCTGCACAGTCTGCAGAGGCCACTGGCGCCTCAAAATTCGAAGAGCTGATCGAGGCAAAGTATCCTGAGTTCGACGTACAGTGCTACTCCGATGCGCAGCTTGGCGACGATACCTCTGCGACGCAGGACGTTGCCATGGGCAATCTGGAGTGCGTCATTACCTCCTGCTCTCCGCTGACCGGAATGTGTTCCGATCTGAAGGTCTTTGACTTGCCCTTCCTGTTCCCCAACTATGAAGCAGCCGATGCCGTTATCAACGGCGAAATTGGTGACAAGATTGCTGCAGAGCTCGAGCCGCAGGGACTGAAGAACTTGTCCTGGTTTGAAAACGGTTTCCGCGAGGTTACGAACAATAAGGTTGACGTACATACGCCCAATGATCTGAAGGGCTTGAAGATTCGTACGATGGAGAATCCCATCCATCTGGCAACCTGGAAGGCTCTGGGTGCCGCTCCCACCCCCATGGCATTTTCCGAGGTGTTTACTTCTCTGGAATCCGGCGCAATCGACGGTCAGGAGAATCCCATCTCCACGATTTATCTGAATAAGTTCTATGAGGTTAACAAATATTGCACCCTCACCAATCATGTGTACAGCCCCAAAAACTTCCTGATGAATAAGGCGCTGTTTGACTCTCTGACCCAGGATCAGCAGGCTTACTTCCTGGAAGCCGCTCAGGAAGCTGCACAGGTCAACAAGGATACCAACCGTCAGCAGTGCGAGGATTACATTAAGAATCTGCAGGATAGCGGCGTGACTGTGACCGAGCTGACTGCCGACGAGCATCAGGCGTTTGTCGACGCGACGAAGGGCATCTATGACCAGTACTCTTCCGAGATCGGCGCCGATCTGGTTCAGGAAGTTCAGGACGTCTGCGCACAGTATAAATAATTCTTTATAATTCAGAGATCTCACTATGTGGTGTACCCATTTCCGTTTCATTAGAAATCCAGGGAACCCACTGGGTGCAGGCGGGAAATTGAAAAGAACCGCCCACTGGCTGAATTGATTCTACCACAAGTACAATGGCATTAAGTTAATATCTGAAAACACAACCATCCAGATAAGATGGTTGTGTTTTTTTATACATGCAAGTTTGGAGCCTATGCTTATGGGCATGAGAGGCGATCGCCTTACCTACAGCAATTCCACGAAGGATTGCGCAGAGTGATATAATGGAAAAAAATGATTAGCGGATGAAAACATGGTACCAATGGAAATACGGAAAATTATCGTTGCGGATTACGAAGACGGCATGAAAGTAAAATCGATCAGCCGTACAGTGCGAGTCAGTATTTCATCAATTTACAGACTGCTAGGAAAGAAGAAGAAGAAGAAGAAGAAGACCGGGACGATTGAACCGTCATATGAAAACATAGGCAGACAATCAGAAGTACCGGCGGAAAAGCTGGCAAAAATGAAGGCTATGGTCGCTGAAAATCCGGATATTACTCTTGCAGAAATTAAGGAATCCATCGCTCCTATTGGGGCGAGGTGGCCGAAATCGCTTATACCGGCGCGGACGGTCAGAGCGCAGTCTACAGGAAGTCACCAGGGAGCGATCACAATTCCGGCGATTACAATGTTTATGCTTCCACGGAGGAAATCGCAGTTGGCTCGCCGACCGTCGAACTCAAGGGCAGCAGCGAGTGCTACACGCTGGCTTGTTGGACGGATGGGACATGTGCCTACTCCCTAAGCCTTTCATCGGGCGACGACGCAGCGGAATGGAATACGATAATCGGAGGAATTGACTGACGCTTTTAGTGGGAACATCTTATATTTATTTAGTTAGAAAAAAGTAGTACAATTCTGTCAGGTCTTCTGCCGGTTAAGCTTCGCATAATGTTTATACTGTGCCACGAAGCCAAATCGCGTTTTGCACAATCACTTTCCATATATACACTTATAATTGTGATAATATTTCCATTGACGCAATGTGATGTATTCTGCTATTGCTTAAGTGCAATAAAAGCGATGATGAAGAGTGCTGACAAATGATGGTTTACAGAGAGCCTGCGCATGCTGAAAGCAGGTAACCGGAAATGTTTTGCTGTCCCTTCTGAGCTGGCGGTCGAACACTTCGGTAAGTAGAGCCGCACGCGCAGGCTGCGTTAGTGTCATGGGCTTGTTGGAGCCTGTAGAGTGGCATGGTTTCACCGCCGTGCAATTTGAGTGGTACCGCGGAGTTGTTTTACAGCTGCGTCTCAAAGTAAAACTTTGGGACGCAGCTGTTTTTGTTTTGTCCCGGAAAATTTGGGAGGATTAACACTATGAGCTACACCAACTGCCTGCCTGGAGCGTGGGCCCGGACTGCTACAAGGACGTCTATAGCATTGTCCGCCGCTTCGGCAAGACCGCCGCCGTGATTGGTGGCAAAACCGCGCTCTCCAAAGCCTACGAGCCGCTGAAGGAGGCCCTGGCCGGAACTCCGCTCGCTCTGTCCGAGCCTGTCTGGTACGGCGGCAATGCCACTTACGAAAACGCTGCCGCACTGGAAACTCTGGATGCCGTCAAATCCGCCAACATGCTCTTCGCTGTGGGCGGGGGACGGGCAGTAGACACCTGCAAGGCCGTGGCCGAGCATCTGGATAAACCGCTGTTCACCTTTCCCACCATTGCCTCCAACTGTGCGGGCTGCACTTCTATCGGTGTATTTTACAATGCCGATGACACTTTCCGGGATTATTTTTACCCCACACGCTGCCCGGAGCACACATTTCTGAACACAAAGATTATCGCCGAGGCCCCGGAGGCCCTGCTATGGGCAGGCATCGGTGACGCACTGTCCAAGGAGTGTGAGGTAGAACTGGCCAGCCGAGACCAGAACCTGTTCCACACAACGCTGTTAGGTACCCAGTTGGCGCACTCCTGTACGGACCCGCTGGTGGAATACGGTGCGACAGCCATGGAACAGTGTCGGCAGAACACTCCGGGATATGAACTGGAGCAAGTGGCTCTGGCTATTGTAATGTCTACGGGAATTGTCTCCAACTTGACCACGGACTCCACGAAATATTACTACAATAGCAGCTTGGCCCACTGCGTTTACTACGGTTCCACAATGGTACCTGCCTCCGGTGGAAAGCACCTGCACGGCGAGATCGTAGCCTTCGGCGTGCTGACCCTGCTGACCTATGACAAGCAGTTTGAGCAGCGTGACCGTGTGATGCGCTTCAACCGCTCCGTCGGTCTGCCGGTCACGCTGGGCGAAATTGATCTGTCGGAAGAACATCTCCAGACCATCGCAGACAAAGCCGCCACCGTCCTGGAGTGGACAAAGGCGCCCTATCCCGTCACGAAAGAAGCCTTTATGCGGGCCATGCGGGATGCCGACGCCGCAGGCAGGGCCCTGCTGGCAAACGAGCAGTAACCGCCATATTTGAAAGGAGAAACGACTATGAAAGTGATGAATCGTGTTGCTGATGTTCTCAATAAAAATCTGGCGCTGCTGGCCATCGTCGTGGCGGCGTTTGCGCTGATGGTTCCCACCATGTGGGTGAAGCTGGCAGGCAGCGTCAGGTTTAATCTGGCCTGGGTACCGTTCATGGGCACCTATTTTCCCAAACTCAGCTTTGTGAATCTACTGCTGGGCGTGATCATGTTCGGCATGGGCATGACCCTGCGGGCCGAAGATTTCGCCCTGATCCTGCGCCGCCCTAGGGACGTGTTGATCGGAATCTTCAGCCAGTACGTGTGTATGGCGGGTTTCGGCTGGCTGGTGGCAAAGCTGCTGACGCTGACGGGTGTGGGCGGTCCGGAAGTCTGTGCTCAGCTGGCGGTGGGGCTGGTGCTGCTGGGCTGTGTCCCAGGCGGAACCGCCTCCAATGTTATGACCTTCCTGGCCCGGGGCGACGTGCCGCTGTCCATCACCATGTGTACCACGCTGCTGTCTCCTGCGCTGACACCCACCCTGACGCTGGCCCTGGCTGGGCAGTGAGTGGAGGTTAATTTCTGGAGCATGTTCTAGAGAAGTCAAGAACAGTGCAGAGTGTGAACACCCAAAATCTGCGGCTTATGCGGCCAGGCCTCTGGCGGCCTGACGATACATGGCTGGCGGCAGGCCGCCGGGGTTGGCAGTATAGATTCGCCGGCGGTTATAGTAGGTCATGATGTACC